>Ga0315899_10000020_pt1 | contig 242214 bp, 219 predicted proteins | sample LakEriMetagenome_2_FD_203518 | JGI IMG/M metagenome (GOLD analysis project Ga0315899, IMG submission 203518) | Freshwater fungal communities from buoy surface, Lake Erie, Ohio, United States - Buoy 4 MA112 | ecosystem: Environmental > Aquatic > Freshwater > Lake | place: USA: Lake Erie, Ohio...
CACTGGCGGATCGACGGAGTGTTCGCCGCAGCCAGCGGCGAACACTCGATCCACAGCAACTGCAGCAGGCCGTGGATCTCCGTCATCAACGCCTCCACCTCCGGCACATCGCCAGGCTGCTGGCCGCACCCTTCTCCACCGTGGCCAGGGTGCTCAACCGCCTTGGTCTCGGGCGATTGCGGAATCTCGAGCCCAAACCTCCAGTGCAGCGCTACGAGCGGGAGCATCCTGGAGACCTCATCCATATCGACGTCAAAAAGCTCGCCCGCTTTCGCAAGGTCGGCCACCGCATCACCGGCAACAGACAGCAGGGCCGCTCTGCCGGGGTCGGCTACGACCGTGTGCACGTTGCGATCGACGATGCCACCCGACTGGCCTACGTGGAGGTCCTGGCGGACGAGCAGCAGGCCACAGCGATCGGCTTCCTGAGCCGGGCTGTGGCCTGGTTCAACGGCCAGGGCGTGGAGTGCCGCCAAGTGATGTCGGATAACGGTCCCGCTTACCTCTCACGCAGCTTTGCCAAGGCCTGCAAAGCCCTTGGCCTCAAGCACATCCGCACCAGGCCTTACACGCCCCGCACCAACGGAAAGGCCGAGCGCTTTATCCAGACCCTCTGTAAGGAATGGGCCTATGCGATGGCCTTCCAGAACTCCAAGGAACGCGACAACTGGCTTCCGCGTTACCTCTCGATCTATAACCGGCTCAGGAAGCACTCAGCCCTCGGCGGCCGATCCCCTCAGCAGCGGCTCAACGAGCTGCTCTGCTGATCAACGTGGTGAGACACAACACCTAGGCAAGACATGCTCATGAAGATTTAGAAGCGCAGACCTCACTACCCCGTGCACCACACTGAAAGACTCATTGCTTTTTGAGGAACCACTGGATCGCTTACCTCGTACACAGATCCACCTCGCATATCTCAATGCTCAGGGTAACTCACTTTACTGGAACAAGGCGCTTGCGTCATTGCAACTCTATGAACGGAGGGATTGAACTTGGAGGAGCAAGCTAGCTTGGCCAGCTTAATATGTTGTGCAGGCGGTGATGCATGACATCAAAACGTTGCAGGTGCTGACAGGGTGGTCCTGGAAACCAATCCCTAAGCAACACCAGTGTTGCATTCTAAATGTCTGTAGCGCCCAGCAGGAATATATCAGTGGCCGTTAGCCAGTTATCCAAGAATCACACGAGCAGGCACCCCAACTGCAGTGACCCCATCTGGAATATCACGTACAACTACAGCACCTGCTCCAACAGTGACATCGTCCCCAATCCCGATCCGCTGAATAATAGATGCACCAATCCCAATCCAACTTCGAGAGCCGACTTTGACTTCTCCGGCAAGGTGAGCACCAGGACAGATGTGCACACCGTCTGCGAGCACAGTATCATGATCTACAGTAGATCCAGTATTGATGACAGTGCCAAAACCAGCCTTTACGCCAGCCTGAACAGCGGCTTGAGCGAAAACTACGCTACCGGCGCCTAGCATAGCGGAGGGTGATACCCAAGATTGGGGATGAATCAATACCGGCAGTGCATAGCCGGCAGTTCGCAGTTGATGCAGCCAATGAAGGCGCATCTTCGCATCACCAATAGCTACAATAGCACTTTTATAAGATAGCCGGGTTGATGAGTCCCAAATGCGGGCGAGAGAGCCCATCACTGTTGATCCAAAAACAGTTTTTATATGATTGGTCTCGGTAAAACGGTCATCAAGGAATGCAATATGCTTGAAAGCCCCGCATGCAATAGCCGTTTCGGCAGCCACCTTGGCATGGCCACCAGCACCTAGCACAAGAAGATGGCTCATTGGTCCACTGAAGAGCCAGTAAATCTAGGCATCGTCACATTTTCAGAGGAGCCAATACCCTCTTTTCTAATCACGGCCGATATGGTCAATAGAAGTATCTTTAGATCGAGCCAAGGGCCATGGTTGTCTACATACCACACATCATATCTAAACTTCTCATCCCAGGATATAGCGTTTCGACCGTTAATCTGGGCCCAGCCTGTTAGGCCAGGTTTCACATTGTGCCGGCGTGCTTGTGTTGAGGAGTACAGAGGTAGGTATTCTGGGAGCAAAGGACGAGGCCCAACAAAGATCATGTCACCTAGGATAATATTAACAAGCTCAGGGAGCTCATCAAGAGAACTCCGCCTGAGCCAACATCCAAACGGCGTTATACGCTGCGCATCCGGAAGCAACCGGCCGCATGAATCTCTTTTGTTGTTCATAGTACGAAACTTTATCAACTGGAATGGCTTGCCTCCCAGCCCAATGCGCTGCTGACAAAAAAACACCGGAGAGCCCAGCATGACCCATACAGCAACAGAAAGAGCTAAGATAACTGGACTCAAAAGAATGAGCGCAACCACTGCCGCAAGACGATTGAAAGCATTCTTAATACTCATCACACATGGAGCCCGAGGGTATAGATAAGGCAATTTAGCATAAAAACCGGAGCTAGATTAAACAGCAACAGGGCAAGCCTAAATAGATAGTGCACGGCTCGAATGGGGACTTTCGCATTAGACAAGCCTGCTTGCAAATCTAGATAGCACCATATCAATAAATAGCTAATAAAGCAAAGACTAAGATGACTGGTTTATACAGTCAGAATTCCTTGCCTAGTATCCCGTCCTGGAGATTTGCGCACAAGGACGCTGGAGCCTGTCTGCCCGTCACAAGTCTGAAAATCCTTGCGACAGCATGAGCCTCAGCTCATTGGGTGGGCCGGGAGCCATGGGAGCGTGGGGCTGAGAGACCAAACCAAACACCAGTGGGCATTGCACGACCAAGCGCCACGAGATACCTCGGGCGACACTGCTGATTCTAGTTGCTATTTCCCGGCCAGGACACCAGGCGATGATCAAGAAGGCAAGCACGAGTACCGCTTACTCAAAGGATGAATAGTTAATAATAAACGGCCTTAAATGCTACTTTTGCAAGAAAGGCAAAAAGCCTATTCACTGGGCTCTCAGAATACTGTCGCCATTTGTTTGCATAAGATTCATACAGTGAATATCCAGTGACATCCGCGAGAGCGTTAAGTTGATTAACATGAACCATGTGATAATAGTAACTAGAAGGCATGAGAATCTTACGCGGTAGCACATCCGCTCTTGACCAGTACTTTAAGTCATAAAGCCGTAGAACACGAGCTATCGAGTTTAGCAGAATGCCAATATCTGGATTAGCCATTGGATCTTTTTGGAGAAGGTAGCAATAGTCTAAAGCCCCAAAGGTTGCATATATTGCGCCATCAAGAATGACAGATGGTGGATTAGATACGATCTCCTCCAAGAAGGCCAATCTCTGTCTAATTAGTCGCAGCCCACCGTTTTTAGTATCTCTCATAAGACCTGAGTAAGCAGCTTTTATCACGGCAAAACAGCGTGCTTGATCACTAGTTAATGGGAGAGCTCTGATTAGGAAAGAGATTGCCTGACCTTGAGCTATTGCGGATTTCCAAGGTGCCTTTTGTCCATATGCCGGCAAATCAAATGAGTATGTCCAAAAACCATATTCGTCGGAGACAAAGCTAAAGCTATGTAAAAGAGAATTTGCAGCAGCAAGGACATTGTGTAGATGCAGACTGTTTTGAGAAGGCAGATTACTACCACTAGTATTATAAAGAAGTGACCTCTGATATAACTGCCAATGACCTAGACCCCATTGAGCAACTGCACACGGATTATACTGGGGTGTAGGATGAAAAGGATATCGCAGTAGAGGTATGCCATCCCGAGAAGAGTAATGGACAGGCCTTGTCCGACATGTGAAGTCAAGATAGTAGTCACTTAGTAGCGGGTAATCGTATTTTACGGAAGGGTGAGTTCCATGCCAGAAACTGGCAGAGTATTTAGGATCTAGATACGCAACAAACGACTTGAATCTTTGTAAAAGAGATGGTGTCATCAAGATCTACGTGCAATAATTGTTAAGTCGCTGCCTTTTCCGAATAGACCAGCAATAAACTCTATCTGAGTGAGCAACACTCCAACAATAAACTTGAGACAGCTGATCATGGTTTTATAAAGACGCGGGTAAATACGGCCAGTGTTGCCTGACTCAGTGGAGCTAGGCACTGTGATCATTTTACAGTTCCTAGAGTAGCATGCCTTTAGAGTAACACTAATAGACTTGGCGAAGGCATACTTGAGCATGCCAGCTAGATATGTAAAATAGTTGATGTACCCAGGAGCTGAACAGTATATGATCTCGAGCCCACGGGACTCCAGTTCTTCCGTAAGAAAACTAGGCGTAAAGTACCACAAGTGAAACGGTATAATTGCATACCAGTATCTTCGCATAATTAAGGAGAGGATGCCACCCTGATTTGGAACCCTGAGAAATACTATTCCGCCTTTATTAAGGAGGCTTTGAGCTATTAAGTCAAGCTCTGCAAAGGGATCCTGCGAATGTTCTAGATAATCATTCATAGTAATTATATCATAAGATCCAAGGCTATTGCTTATATCGATGATCTGACCGCAGAATAGATCTGCTGATGGAATCTTATTCTTGGCAACTGCTATCGCTTCTTTTGAGATATCAACACCGGTAAGCTTCCAATTATGGCAGGTTGCTGTTACCTCTAAGAAGTCGCCATTTCCACAGCCAATATCCAATAGACTTGTAGAGCATACCTGATGCTTATTGATTAGCTTAAGGTGAGATGACTTAAACTCATTTGTCCTTGAGCGGAGATGATCAGGGAGGCTACTTCGACTATTATCATAGGATAAATGCCACTGGTCATATAACGAAGCGAGGCTAGACGCGCTGGGCTGTGGATTTAAAAAAACAAGGCCACAATTTTTGCAACCTGATCTTGATACAAGAAAATCAATCGGCAGTTCTATGCTAAGATAGTTTGGACTTCTACCAAGGGATTTTAGACGCCCTGATTTACACCTAGGGCATCGGTAGTAGGCAAATGAACTTCTGTTCACGATTGTGCTGTCAAAAGAGGGTATCAACCATAGGACTTGACTAGCCAGCTTTCAAGGATATAAATCCTAAATAACAATGCCTCATGCTGTTTAGACAGATGTTTGCCTGAGAGCCAAGCATCTCTCAGTTTACATAGTAGCTTTGGGTTTAAGTATTCAGCCACACGCGAAGTCTGTTGAAGCATTTCTTTTATGCCATTATCAAGATATCTTCTCATCAAATTCTCTTGTGTAAAGGAGAATCCCATTTTATTTCTTCTATCAAGAACCTGACGTGGTACAAGTTGCTTGAATGACTCCCTAAGTATAGCCTTGGTCTTCCCTCTAAGTATCTTGTAGTTAGGGGGGAGCTGCAAGCCTAACTCGACTAGGCGATAATCTAGAAACGGATTTCTAGCCTCAATACTGCAGGACATCGTATTGTGATCATTGTATCTCAGAAGCGAGGGTAAGCTATAGTGCATGACATCAGCCTCTTGGACTCTTCTAATGTCCCCTTGATAGATACTAGAAGTGATCTGGTTGGTCATTAAGCCAGGAAGATAACAGGGGACTAGATCAGCTGATCGGTGCCTGAGCAAAGCTGGTAGATAGCGCTGTGCGTTACCAAGTGAAAATAGTCCAGTATCACCATAGAGAAGTACGAAGAAAAGGTGCCTTGCGAGTGCAACTGGGGAACGTCTGTTTCTTAATGCCTCAAATACTGATGTCGCTACATACTTTCTATAGCCAGCAAATGCCTCATCTGCTCCTTGGCCGTCAAGCATTACTTTGATGCCCAGGCTAGAAGCTTCTTGCATGATGAGTTGCTGTGCTAAGATGCTGGAAGATGTGAATGGCTGATCCTGCACTGACTGCATGCTATCAAGCAGCTTTTTAATATCTGTATCTAAAGGAAGCTTGACCTCATGCTGGCATGATCCTACGGAGTTGCTGACTATATCTGCCCAGGGCTTCTCACTTATACTGTCTTCTTCAGGCACACAGGTAAATGTATTGAGTGAAAGTGATGTAGAGCCTAGTAGTTCACTTATCATACAAACAACAGCTGATGAATCTATGCCTCCTGAAAGGCTTGCTCCAAGAGGGACGTCACTTCGCAGCCTTAAACGAACAGAATCTCTAAATGTCTCTCTGAAGAGATCGCATGCTTCAGAGAAGCTTGTAAAGTTATACTTATTCTGAATATCACTTGCACTCCAAAACTTGTGCGACGAGAGAAGCCTGCAGCTATCGATAGAATATGATGAGATAGTTCCTGGGCAGAATGCCTCTACTCCTTTATAGAAGCTCAGACTGCTATGATCAACAAGACTATAGTTTAGGAAGTCTGAAACTGCTCCAGTCTCGGGGCGTGGTGTATTTCCGATGGCAGACAGTATGGCCTTGATCTCTGATGCCCAGAGCAACTTGCTATCATCTTTGTAGAAATAAAGTGGTTTAACACCAATCCTGTCACGACTGACTATTAGCTTATTTTCCTTAATATCTACAATTGCAAACGCCCAGGTACCATTAAAAAAGTCAACACACCTCTCTCCCCAAGCAATATATGCATTGAGCAATACCTCTGTATCGGTGCTTGTATTAAATTTACAGCCTTCTTTGTTTAGTTTATCCCTAATCTCTAAATAGTTATATATTTCTCCGTTGTATGTAATGGCGTACCGCCCATCGGCAGATACCATAGGCTGTTGGCCTGCAGAGGTTAGGTCTAGAATCGATAACCTAGTGTGACCTAAAAAGATGTTGCTTGACGGAAGTTGATCAGCATTCTCTAGTTTTTGAACTAGGAATCTATTATTGCTGAGGCAAGCTAAAGCTTGAGAGTCGGGCCCTCGATGAAGCAATGCCTTAGTGGCTTCCGTGGGTCCAAAAGGTGGCGTAGGTTGTGGCGCAAGTTGGACAGCAATACCGCACATGACTGATAAGAAGTGAAAATGAAAATCTTAGGCTAAGATATAATTTCTTGTTTTGCGCACATATCGAGTAGTGAAACTGCTATGATTGCCGCCAAGCATATATTATACATTGGAAGGCGAAATACTGCAAAGAACATTGAATATAGAGACATTGCAAACAAGAAGGAGATCTGAATAATGTAAAAATGTCTTAGATTCTTGCATGATAACATTTGTCTATATAGATGGAGAATGGCAGGAAGGTACAGAAGACCAACCAAGGCTGCTCCGACTAGACCTGATGTCATTAGTGTATAAGTAATCAGGTTATGAGTATAGGCCGTAGGCTTACTTACAGTATTTCTAAGATTTACCTCCCTTGGGATAGTATACGTCACTCCTAAACCAGCGCCCACCAGTGGACTTTTTTGAAATAGCCTGATTGATGCACGAGTTTCATTCATCCTCGAATCAATATTGGCATCCACACTATTAGATTTATTAATTTTAAAACCTATGTCTTCAGGTCCAGTATTCTCTCTTTGCGTATAACTATTAAAAGCCTGATAGGTCGAATAAATGCGATTCGCAAGTACCAACTGACTGCCCTGAACAGCAATACTCGCAATAGATGTTATCAGGATGAGCGCAGATATTAATATTATTTTTCTCGCCGAACGCTTTGTAGGTAGACATTTAAGCGAGAGAAATAGCATCATAAAAGCTGTAACAAGAAAAACAAGCATCATGGACCTCGTGTAAGCTGTAAAAATAGTAAATATTGCCAACGAGAGTAAAAGAGATGAGGCAACTATAAAGCTTCTCTTATTTGACAAGTAAATAATCATTATTGCTAATATAGATACCATAATGATCATGATGCTGGTAGCGTTTGGCTGAAGCAATGTAACACGCAGTTTAGTGACCAAAACATCTTTGTCAACTATCGCTGAATCCGGCAGCCTCTGCCAGGTATTGTTGATATATACCCATTTAAGATCACGCCAGAGTTCATTAGTAATATATGTATGTAATACGGTGAGGCAATGAATTATGCCACCTGCCCCAATGTAGAAAGGTTGCATTATCGTTATTCGTTTGAACTGCCTAAAAGCTATTAGAAAAGGAAGTACAGCTACTAGCAGCATAAATGGAGCCGCTCCTCTAAGCCAGTGTGTCGTTGATACCCCAAAGAGCTTTAATGCAATCACATAGTTAGTCAAGGCAAATAGAATGATTGTAATTGATACTGCGGCAATTACAGTTCTGTTTGCCTTAATAAATCTCTTTCCATCGACTGATAGCAATATCTTGGCAAAAATTACAATTGTGAAGACAGGAGCAAATATGATGGGGATACTTAATGAGCTGGGTACGCTAGGGGTTGCTGCAATCAATAAAATAGGGCAGAGCACAAAAAGCTCCGGGCTTGACCTATTTATAAAGAGGTAGTAGCTAAGTAGAAAAACTCCAAGGAGCTGAACAAGTGGGTTTGAAACTACTATTAAGGATGAAGCCAAAAAACATACTGTTAGAACCCGCCAATGCTGGCCAAAGTCTTGAGATATTGATGTTTGTAAAGCTGATTGCTTGGATGCCTTCATATGAATCTACAAGGGTAAGGACAACAGTTTTTCAAGACATATCAACTGACATGCGCCATAGTACTTGCCAAGTATCGATTCAATTCGACTTGATATCCAATTGCCAAGTCGCCTAACGTGTGGTCGAAGAAAGTAATAGTTCTCTCGATACAACTGCCGAAGGTGGCTCATGGCGCTTAGAAACTCCGAGTCCTTTAGGAAAAGAGATACTGGCGAATGGTAATCGATAGACCTGCCCATGCAGGCTTGCAGGTACATAATGCTTGGCTTCCGATAGACCATGATTATGGCTTGGCCGCCTGGAATTAAGGCTCGATTAATCTCATTGCATATCTCAGGGAACATAGGAGAGTGGTGTATAGAGCCATTGCTGTATATAAGAGCAAAGCTATTAGATGGGAGCTCTGTTGAATGACTTGATGTATTGATGATGTTTAGCTGAAGTTCAAGAAAGGCCTGACGAAAAAATAATTCCGATTGTTGGCAACTTTTGGAGCCAATATTAACGGAAGTTAGTAGGGCACCCCTGCAAATTAGTTCAAGGCTATCAATACCTGTGATCCAGCCGAGTTTGAGAACTCGCTTGACCTTATGTGAGACTCTTGATATCAGCTTAAATATCTCAGGGTAGTCTTTCATTCTAAGTCTGAGGAGGCTTCTCATTTGCAAAGTAAGATCTTCACCGGTAACAAACTCCATCCCACATGGTTGCTTGTACCATACTGAACTGACTTGGGAGTTTAGCTGAATCCGTTTCTCAACAGATGGCTTTAAGAGATACTTAAGCTCGTAGATAGGCTTCATGGGACGGATAGTAGTGATTCAAACTGAGCATATTGAGTTTTTGATTGACAGCTTTGACTTTTATAAGTATTGTTGAATAATGAAGAGTAATTGCCATTAAAGCGGAACCAATGGGTTTAGAATACAGATCATCTCCACAATGCTTCTCTCAGTTTATCTGCCAGCACGGGAAAGCTATGATTAGTGATTGCATATTCGCGGGCTTTGCCACCCAATCTCTCTCTTTCCGAAAAAGACATTCTCATAGTCGCAAGCATTATCTCAGCAATATTGCTTGGGTTCATGGCTTGCGCTGTAATAGCCGCTCCCGCAGTTTTTAACGGATTAGGCCATGTGTCTCCACAAAATATAATTGGTTTCCCAAGTATCATATAGTCAATCAGCTTATTTGGACTTATTCCATACCTAAAAACATCAGCTGGCCTCAAATGAAAAATAAAGCACATCACATCACGGACGTCTGCGAAGATCCTAGACTTAGGAACTGGCGGCAAAAGCTCAACATTAGGTAAATTATGCAAATATATTAGTTGTCTGATTTTATCCTTTTCCGGTCCCGCACCAATTATCTTTAACTTATATTCGGAAGACTCTACCATGCTATTCAGTAATGCACAGGTTTCTATAAGAATATGTGCTGCATTAGCATAGCCCAAAGCGCCAAAATAGCAAAAGACAAATGGATGCTGATCCTGGCTTGGAATAGAATGAATGAATGCCTGTTCACTATTGCTTTTCGCAAGGGAATGTTGAGTTAGTTCATAGTCGACATATGCAAAACCATTCGGAATATAAACAAATTTCTTATCTCTTATGCCTTTGCTATTGTAGTATTCACAAGCTTGTGGCAATAGTGTAACCACAAACTCCGACAGGTGAACTAAAGTCAAATCAAGCATATTTAGTAATTTCCCAGTGATGCTCTTTTGTTGCATTAGGCCCAACGAAAAAAGACTTTCAGGCCAAAGGTCCCTTATCTCAAGTACGAATCTTTTGTTCGTTATCTTTGCATATATCAATGAAGCAAAGCAAGCGAATGGCTGAGGAGTACTCGCATATACAACAGTCTTAGATGGAAGACGCGATGCAACTAAATATATTAATACCGAAAGTGAAAATTGCAGCATTCCCAGGACCCTCCACAAACCATTTCCTACTACAGGAATAGTCTTTAATACTACAGTCTTTACACCATTTATACTTACTATTTCCCATAGCCCGTTCCCGGCATATCTCTGTCTCCCAGTATTTAGTTCAGCGCTGCCAATAATAAGCGTAACATCAACGCCATTTAATGACAACTCAGATGCTAAATTATAATGCCTTGTACCACCAGGCCCATCAGGGAGCTGGGCATACTGGTTGATTAAAACAATGTACTTAGGTGTTATTCTCATCATTTAATTCTGACCAGCATTATTGAAAACTGATTTTAGCATAATAGAGCCTCTTGTTAGTATCGATCTGCAATATAACAGTGGGAACAGATTGTAAACTATAAATAAATAAGCCAAAATTGTAGTTACGCTAACAACAGGCAATAACAGTAAGGTTGTAAGTTTTGAAAACACTAGGCAGGAGAAGAATGTGATTGATCCAGCAGCAAGAACTGACTTAACAACTAACGACGTAAAATATTTGAATGGTATTTGGACATATCCTTTAGCCTTGTATAGCAATAAAAGCGAATAGATTAATGCATTAACAGTGGTTGCTGCTGGTATTCCAATTTCACCTATATACCTTGGTAGAACTAAAACCAGTGGCATGAAAACGGCTGATGTTATTATAGCTAGTAATAGTAAAACTCTAAAGCCTGAAGCCGACAAGACTAGGCGGGACAGGTATACAGTTAATACTTGAGGTACTATGCCAATAGAGTAAATAACAAGAGAAAATGCAACCCTATAGACATCTGTATTCGAGAAACTACCTCTCATCAGTAATACTTCTACAATCGGCTTAGCCAACCCTATGCTGAGTGCCGTCATCGGTACGGAAACAAGAATTATGGCTTCTAAACCATAGTTGAAAATACCAGACAGATTTTCATGATCTTTCTGGCTAAAGAAATTGGAGAACCGAGGAAAAATGGCAGTTGAAAACGCAGCAGCTATTAAACCAACAGGTATACTTTCTAATCTATAAGCATAGTTGATTGCTGAGATTGAGCCTGACTCCATAAATGAAAGAGAATATTTTTGTACTAGAAATACAACTTGATCGATACCTGTCACAAGCATGAGTGGCATCAGCGACAGTGAAAAGTCGGCCGAATATGAGATTTTTTTTGTGAGCGCCGAAAATCCACTGAAGCTATACAGCTTAGACGCAGGAAAATATAGTAAAATCCAGACTGAGTAAGATAGCAGACACGCTATCGCTATCTGCGCTTGTAGAGATAGACCATTTGCGAAAAGCAATACAGAAATAAATACTATGTTAGAGAGAACTGGTATGGCTGCTGGTCCGGCAAAAGATAACCTACTATTTAAAGCTGCTTGGTAAACCGCTCCGATTGATGAGAAGATGATTATTGGAGCAATTAAAGTCAGAATAAAAGCTGCTATTCGACTTGTGTGCTCGGATGAACCTCGTGCGATGAGGCTGATAATCCCGCCCGAATTAAGTATAACAACAGTAGTGATCAGCACCGCTGCAGCAGCTGAGATGCATAGTACAGTAGAATAGTATGCATTTTTATCCGAGGCTTTATTTAAGCTCTGAACACGAGGAATGAATACATATGCAATGTTTCCTGATGAGACAAGCAGAAAAATTGCGCTACAAACCGAAAATGACAAGATATAAGCATCCGCTACGGCGCTTGTGCCATACTTGCTTGCAAAAACAACCTCCCTTAATAGGGCAATGAGGTTCGATGCAATAGTAAATATGCCTATAACAAGAGTGTCTTTCGTAAGCGCTGACTCACTTGCCCTTTCTTGGGAAGTGCAGTTTGAATCTGTGATCACGTCTCCATCGTCTCCTCTCAGTTGTGTATGCACCTGTCTATAATTCTAGTGGTAAGCCAACTGTGCAGTTGTTGCGAGCAGCTTGATAGGCTGCAATAAGAATCTCAAGGCTTCGGAGGCCTTCACGCCCATCACACAGGGGCTCACTATTTCCTTGCAAAGCATCCAGTATATTTGCATAGTAGGGGGTATGTCCAAAGCCATATACGCTTGTAGTTGCATAGCTAGCCTCATCGATTAGTGCATCATCTGCGCTCTCATTGGCGAAGGACCAATGCTCAATCCGATTGACAGCAGGACCACCGACGCGAACGCTACCGTTTTCGCCGAGGATGGTGATCGAGCCTTCAAGATTCTTGGGATAGGTGAGCATTGTTACCGCCATCGTTCCCAAGGCACCATTGCGCCAGCGCAGTTGCAGGGCTGCCGTGTCTTCCACCTCGATCGAGCGGCCCAGGGTGGCGATCGACGCGCTGACGCTCAGCACCGGACCCACCAGCCAATCCAGCAGATCGATGTAGTGGCTGGCCTGGTTCATCAGTGCGCCACCATCGAGTTCCCAGGTGCCGCGCCAGCCATCCTGGTCGTAGTAACTCTGTGGCCGCTGCCAGAACACATTCACCGCTACAATTGCTATCTGGCCAAAGCGTCCCTTCTCTACCTGGCGCTTCACCAGCTGCAAGGTGCTGTTGAAGCGGTTCTGCTTCACCACGAACAGCCGCACACCCGCTTGATCGCAGGCCTTCACCATCGCCACACCATCGGCCCAGCGGGTGGCCATCGGCTTCTCTGTACATACGTGCAGACCCGCTTCTGCTGCTGCAATCACCTGCCCAGGGTGCAGACCGCTGGGGGTGGCCAGCACCACCATGTCCACCGGCGTGCTGCCGCTCTGGACGGCGGCCAGCAGTTCTCTGTACTGGCTGAACTGAACTGGGAGCGAGGCGGCACCGGGGTGCTCCTGAGCTGCCTCCGTGATCCGCTGCTGCGCTTGCTGCAGCCGCTCCGGTTGCGTGTCGCAGATGGCGGTGAGCTCAGCACGGTCGTGATGTTGCGCTATCGCCCGGATGTGATTGGCACTGATCCGCCCGCAGCCCACCAGAGCGATGCGGATGCGACGGCCTGTGATCGCTGGGATGGGGTGGAGCATTGCGCTTACGGGTTATGGGCAGTCTGCTGCAAGACGGCCACGATCTCATCTGCTGCGTGGCCGTTGCCATAGAGCAGTGGCCGGGACCGGTTGGTGTCCAACGCCAGCTGTTGCTGTATTGCCTCCAGCACCGCCCCGGCATCACCGGGATTGGCCAGCTTGTTCCAGCCGCACTCCACCAGCTCCACCCATTCGGTTTCACCGCGCACCGTGACGCAGGGCGTGGCCTGCAGGAAGGCCTCCTTCTGCACGCCGCCGGAATCCGTTACCACCAGCGCAGCCCGCCGCTCCAGCAGCACCATCGCCAGAAATCCCAGCGGTTCACTGAGCATCAGCGGGCAAAGCAACTGATCCAGCCCCTGCTCGGTGATGCGGGCCCGGGTGCGCGGATGCAGCGGCAGCAACACCGGCAAGGGCGCCTGGCCCAGGGCTGTGAGGATCGATTCGAGCCGAGTGGGATCGTCCGTGTTCTCCGCCCGGTGGATCGTGGCCAGGATGAAGGGCCCGGCCGGCAGCGCGAGGTGAGCCAACAGCTCGGCATCCTGAGCCTCTGCCTGGGCGCCGAACAGCCGCGCCGCATCGGCCATCACATCGCCGGTGCGCACAATCCGTTCGGAGGCAATCCCCTCCCGCCGCAGATGGCCCACCGCCGTTTCGGTGGGGGCAAAGCACAGCTCGGCAAGGTGATCGGTGAGCACCCGGTTCTGCTCTTCCGGCTGGTGCCGGTTGAACGAGCGCAGCCCGGCCTCCACGTGCAGCACCGGGATCTTCAGCTTGCTGGCCGCCAGGGCACCGGCCAGAGTGGAATCGGTGTCGCCGTATACCAGCAGCGCATCGGGCCTTTCCGCCAGCAGCACCTGTTCAATCGCCTCCAGCATCCGGCCGGTGTTGGCGCCATGGCTGCCGCCGCCGATGCCGAGGTGGAACGCCGGCTGTGGAATGCCCAGCTCGGCGAAGAACTGGTCCGACATGGCTGCGTCGAAGTGCTGGCCGGTGTGCAGAATCTGCTCGCGGATCGGAGCCTCGCTGCCCTGGGTTGCCGCCAGGGCGCGGCTGAGGGCGGCCGCCTTGATGAACTGGGGGCGCGCCCCCACAACGGTGAGCAGTTCCATCAGGCACGCACGATGTGGGCCCCGGGGGCGAAGCGGCCGCGGGTGTCCACCAATAGTGTGCTGTGGGCCTCGATCAGCTGGTAATCAAACGCGTCGTGATCCGTGGCCAGGATCACCGCATCGAATCCAGCCAGTGCTTGGGGCGTGAGCGCCACGCTGCTGAGGCTGAAGGCATGGCGCCGCATCGGTGGGAAGGCCGGGAAGAAGGGATCGCTGTAGGCCATCTCCGCGCCCTTATCGCGCAACAGTTCCATCAGCTCCACCGATGGGGATTCGCGCATGTCGTCGACGTTCTTCTTGTAGGCAATGCCAAGCACCAGCACGCGGCTGCCCTTGAGGGGCTTGGCCGCTTCGTTGAGGGCATCGGCGGTTTTCTGCACCACGTAGGCCGGCATGCCCGTGTTGATCTCGCCGGCCAGCTCGATGAAGCGGGTGTGCATGCCATATTCCCGCGCCTTCCAGGTGAGGTAGAAGGGATCGATCGGAATGCAGTGGCCGCCCAGACCAGGCCCGGGGTAATAGGGCACAAAACCGAAGGGCTTGGTGGCTGCTGCGCGGATCACCTCGTAGAGATCGATGCCCATCCGATCCGCCAGTGGCTTGAGCTCGTTCATCAGGCCGATGTTCACGGCCCGGTGGATGTTCTCGAGCAGCTTGGTCATCTCCGCGGCACGGGTGCTGCTCACCGGCACCACCTGGCTGATCGCCTGCTCATAGAGGGCAATGCCCACCGCATTGCAGGCCGGTGTGCTGCCCCCCATCACCTTGGGGATCGTGGCGGTGTTGAAGTGCGCATTGCCTGGATCTTCCCGCTCAGGCGAATACACTAGGAAGAAGTTCTCGCCGATCACCAGGCCCTGCTGCTCCACCAGCGGCCGCAGCTCTTCCTCCGTGGTGCCGGGATAGGTGGTGCTCTCCAGGCTGAGCACCTGGCCGGGGCGCAGATGCGGGAGCAGCGCGGCCATCGTGTCGCGAATGAAGCTCAGATCCGGCTCACGGTATTGATTCAGCGGCGTGGGCACGCACAGGATCAGCGCATCGGCCTCGGAGGCCCGGGCGAAATCCGTGCTGGCCTCCAGCAACTGGTGGTCACGGGCCTGCTGGATCCTGCCGCCATCAATGTGCTGGATGTAGCTCTGGCCGGCGTTGATCGCCTCGATCTTCGCTGTATCGATATCCAGGCCCAGCACCCGATAGCCGTTTTCGGCATAGGTGAGCGATAGCGGCAAACCCACATAGCCCAGCCCCACCACGCCGATCAGTGCCTCACGGTTGCGCAGCCGCTGCAACAGCTGCTGGTGGTGGGCGGTGGACGCAGGGGATGTCATCGGGAGCTGGCGGGTTTCTGGCGGTGAGGGCTGATCAGGCCAAGACGGAGGCCACGGCGGCCACCACTCGGTCTTGATCGGCATCGCTGAGATAGGGGTGCATCGGCAGGCTCAGCACCCGCTCACTGGCCCGTTGGGCCCGTGGAGAGCCGCAGGAGCCGATGCAGCGATCCCCGCAGCCGGCGATAGCCGGCTGCTGACACAACAGCGTGGGGTAGTGCACGGCCGTGGGGATCCCCTGCTGCTGCAGGGCAGCCTGCACCGCAGCACGATCGTCCACCTGAATCGTGTACTGGGCGTACACGCTGCTGTTGCCGGGGGCCAGCTGTGGCGTGCTGGTGATGCCGGCGGCCTGCAGCTGTTGGTTGTAGCGGGCGCCGATCCGCTGTCGGGCATCCACCTCGGCATCAAACAGCTCCAGCTTGGCCAGCAGGATGGCTGCCTGCAGCGTGTCGATCCGGCCGTTCACTCCCAGATCCGTGTGGAAATAACGGCGGCTCTGGCCGTGGCGGGAGATGCGCCGCATCCGCTCCGCCAGGTCGCCGTCGCGGGTGAAGCAGGCGCCACCATCCCCGTAGCCACCCAGGGGTTTGGAAGGGAAAAAGCTGGTGGTGCCGATGGTGCTCAGGCCGCCGCTGCGGCGGCCCTGCTGGCTGGCACCGAAGCTCTGAGCGCCGTCTTCGATCACCGGCAGGCCATGGCGCACGGCGATGGCATTGATGGCCGGGAAATCCGCCGGCTGGCCATAGAGGCTTACGGGGATGATGGCCCTGGTGCGGGGTGTGATCGCCGCTTCAAGCCCGGCTGGATCCAGGTTGTAGGTGATCGGGTCGATGTCCACATACACCGGCACCGCCCCCAGCAGAGCGATCGTTTCCGCCGTGGCGATGAACGAAAACGGGGTGGTGATCACCTCATCGCCGGCCTGCACCCCCAGGGCCATCAGGGCGATCAGCAGGGCATCGGTGCCACTGGCCACAGCGATGCAATGCTCCACACCCACGTAGGCCGCCAGGGCCTGCTCCAACTCGGCCACCTCCGGGCCGAGGATGTACTGGCCGTGATCCAACAACGCAGCCAGGCGGGCATCCACGGCCTGGCGCAAGCTGCGGCCATCGGGCAGGAGCTGCTGCTGCTGGGCCTTGAGATCAATGAACTGCATGAAATCTTCAGGGCTGGCCGTTGAAAGGAGCGTGCTGCAGGAGACGCTCGGCCAGTGAGCGAGCGGTGGTCCACTTACCGCCGCAAACACTAAGCAACCGCCCATGCCGAAGGATCTCCGCCTCACGGCTGGCGCTGGAGGTATCGGCTCGGCGGCGCACGATCGGCCGCAGGCCCGCAAACCAGCGTCCCTGCTGGTGTGCAACCGGCAACCAGGCGGGCAGATAGCGCTCCACCAGGGCCAGCAGCTGCTCCTGCTCAGCTGGACTCACCGCGATCGGCTCTCGAATCGTCTGAACCTCCTCCGTGGTGCCCACCAGCAGCTCCCCTTGGTAGGGCAGAAGGAAGGCAATCCGGCGGCTGCCAGGCACCTCCACGAACAGGCCTTGCTGTGGGAGAGCCATGCCGGATGGCGGGGGCACCAGCAGATGGCTCCCCCGCACCAGATCCAGGCGCACGGGGCTGGCAATTCCGGATTGCTCCAGCAGCTGCACGGCCCAGGGGCCGCAGGCATTCACGATCCAGCTGAAGCGGCGTTGATCAGCGCGGGAAGCGCCTGCCGCCTGCGCCTCCAACCAGCCAGCCGGGCTGAGCCTGCACACCTCAAAGCCCTCGTGGATCGCCACGCCATGGCTGCGGGCCTGATTCAGCACCCACTGGCCCAGAGCCCGTTCATCCATCTGGCCATCCCAGAACTGCCAGGCACCCAGCAAGCCATCAGCGAGCAGCTGCGGCTGCAGCTGACGCACCGCAGCAGGCTTGAGCCAACGGGCAAAGCCCGGCAGGCGCCCAAGCGTCAAGCCGTCGTAGAGGCCAAGACCAAGCCGCCACTGCCAAGGAGGGCGGCACTGCTGGCGATAGATGGGCAGCAGCAGCGGCAACCAGTGACAGTGCTGTGGCACCTCCCGGAGCCAGCGGGCGCGTTCTCGCAGGCTTTCGGCCACCAGGCCCAAGTGACCTTGCTCCAGGTAGCGGAGGCCCCCATGCAACAGCTTGGTGCTGGCGCCGCTGGTCTGTTCCAGACAGCGTTGCCGCTCAAACACCTCCACTTGCCACCCCCGGCGTGCCAGCTCCCAGGCGATGCACAGACCGTTGATGCCGCCACCGACAACGGCAACATGACCAAGGGCCATGGCGTTCAGCCTGGATGGGGCACGTGCCTCAGTTGATCCTCCAGGAGGGTGTAGCGATCCCCCGTATGGGGGCAAGCCCAATCGCCTTGCCCTTGCAGCGGCAGCTCCACGCGCTCGCCGTAGGTACTCATCCAACCCACCTGACGGGCCGGCACGCCCACCATCAGCGCGAAGGGCTTCACGTTGCGGTTCACCACCGCCCCGGCGCCCACGAAGGCGTGGTGGCCGATGCGGGTGCCACACACGATGGTGCAATTGGCTCCCAACGTTGCCCCGCGCTCCACAACCGTGTCGCGGTATTCATCCTTACGGCTCACTGCGGAGCGTGGGTTGTAGACGTTGGTGAACACCATGCTGGGGCCGCAGAACACGTCGTCTTCCAGGGTGACGTTGTCGTAAACCGACACGTTGTTCTGGATCTTGACGTTGTTGCCGATTCGCACCCGGTTGCCCACAAACACGTTCTGGCCGAACGAGCAGCGCTCGCCGATCACAGCCCCAGCGCTGATATGCACCCAGTGCCAGATGCGGCTGCCAGCGCCGATCGTGGCGCCCTCATCCACCAGGGCGGTGGGGTGAATCGTGGCCGTGGGGTGAATCGTATTCATCTTGGCAGGGTATAGACATGCGGCGATGGGTGCCCCGAGCGAACGTTGCCCTTGGGCACTGGCCGAAGGGGAGCTGTGCTCAACCCTCTCAACGCAGCCTCACAAGATTCGCACAACTGCGGTCTGCCTCGCAGTCGATAGACAAGCCTGCTGGCCTGCTAGTCATTATTGGCAAGATTGCTCAATCGCAATCCGGGTTGCGCGAGCCGTTGACGCCCAGCTGTAACGGCACGCGCGGGCCAGGCCCAGGGCGCGCAGCGACCCGCGCAGGGCCGGTTGCTCCAGGATCGCGCCCATGGCGTTCACCAGAGCCTCCACGGCGCCAGGATCCACCAGCAGGGCCGCATCGCCTGCCACCTCCTCGGTGCCCGAGCCCGCACTGGTGATCACCGGCGTGCCGCAGGCCATCGCCTCCAGCACGGGCAGCCCGAAACCCTCCCAGAGGCTGGGGAACACAAAGGCCAACGCCCCCCTGTAGAGATCGGGCAGCTCGGTGTAGGGCACGTAGGCCCGAAACTCCACCTGCTGCTGCAGCCCCAGCTCCGCCGCCAGAGCTTTGAGTTGCGGGGTCTCCGTGGGATGGGGCTTGCCCGCCAACACCAGCCGCAGCTCAGGGTGTGCAGGCGCCACCTGGGCAAAGGCCTGGATCAGGCGCCGCAGATTTTTGTGGGGGTAGGCCTGGCCCACATGCAGCAGGTAGGGCTGCTGGGGGATCGGCCCCTGGGGATCGCCAGGCATGAAGTGCTGGGCGTCGTAACCCAGGGGAATCACCGTGATCCGCTCCGCCGGCAGCCTCGTGCAGCGCTGAATTTCTGCGGCCGTGAACTGAGAGTTGGTGAGCACGTGGCGGGCCGCCCGCAGCAGCGGCGGCACCCAGCTGCGGAAATACAGGCTCTGCAGGGAGCGCTCGGGGTGGCTGATCGGCCGCAGGTCGTGCACCATCACCACCTGGGGGATGGTCTGCGGCCCCAGATAGCCCTCCGGTGCGGGCGTGAAGATCAGCGAGGCGTTGTGGCGCCGGGCCAGGCGAGGCAGTTCGCGCTGGGTCCAGGCCAGGCGCTTCAGGCGCTGGCTGGCGCTGCCCTCCTCACCACCGGGGATGAGCACATGGGGCAGCTGCTGCAGCTCAGGCAGCACAGCATTGGCATACACGCCGATGCCCGTGGGCTGGCGCAGTACCGGGCGGTAGTTGAGCAGCAGGGTCATGGCAGATCCATCAAGCCAATCCGATCAGGCGGCGGCGGCAGTACTTGGCCCAGTTCAGCGTCCAGCAGGCGGCACTCAGGGGCGCACCCAGGTGGCGGCGCTGAGCCCGGAAAGTTTCCGCGTACACCTGGCCGATGCGGGTGTGGCTCACGCCGGCCTGCACCACCTTGAGGATCGAATCGCTCGTGTGCACCGTGCGCAGATCGGGCGGCAGCCGCAGGAACCACTCGTAGTCGCCACAGATGCGGAAGCTGGCATCGAACGGGCCCAGAAGCTCGAACAGCTCGCGGCGCAACAACATGCCCGGGTGGGCGATGTTCATCGACTGGCGCATGCGCTGCCACTGCCAGCCCGAGCCCCAGTGGCGCAGGAAGCGGCCATCGGCGGCGTGATAGGCATTGCGGGCGGTGATCAGGTGGGCACCGGTGGCTGCGAGGGCCGTGATGCGCTTCAGGCTGTGGGGATCCAGAAACACATCGTCGGCGCCGATGAAACTCAGGTAGGTGCCACGAGCAAGGGTGAGCCCCCGGTTCCAGGCGTCGTAGATGCCCCGGTCGGGCTGGCTGCTCCAGATCACCTGCCCAGGGCGGGAAAAACGCTGCTGGAAAGCCTCCACCAGCTCGGCGGTGCCGTCGTGGGAGGCGTTGTCGAGCAGCAGCAGCTCCCAATGGCTGAAGCTCTGGGCCGCCAGGCTCTCCAGGAACGCCGCCAGCTGGGGCGCGCAGTTCCAGGTGGCCACCAGGATCGAGAGCTGGGGCGGCGGTGACCTCACTGAACACACCCGCACCGCTGGGCGGCCTGCTGCAATTGCTGATCCGCAGTGATCAGGCAAGCCTTCTCGCGCAGCGTCAAAGCCAGATAGAGGGCGTCGTACGCGCTGAGTTGGTGCTGGGTTGCCAGCTGCAAGGCCATGCCACACAGGCCGCTCGCAGGCTCTGAGCGAATGGGCAGCTGGCTGAGCTCGGCTTGGAGCTCAGTGGCTTCTTGCGCCGAGAGCAAGCCTCGTCTCACTTGCTTGAGCAGAACGGACGTGCACTCAATCCAGACAAGATCTGGCGCCAGCAGCCAGGCATCCCCCCGGCAACCCCGATCAACAGCAGGCTCCAGCTTTGGGGGCAGGGGGCCGTCCGCCAGAAAGAGTCTCAAAACCGCTGAGGCATCGAGCACGAACAGATCCGGCTCAACGCTCACGATCGCTCCGAAGATCATCCACAAGATCAGGGAACGAGCGGCCATGAAGGCGCTCTCGCCACTGACGCACCGATGCCAACATCTGCGGCCGTGCGCCTCGCACTTCGCGCTCGAGCATCAAGCGAGCCTGTTCCTGCATGCTGCGGTGGTTGAGGGCCGCCAGTTCTCGCAAACCCTCGTACACCTCATCCGGAATTCCTCGCAGGCTCAACGAAGCCATCACGGCACTCTGGCGATCTCAAAATGCTACCGGCGTCAGCCGCTCAAGCAGCCCGGCCAGATCAGCCAGGGGAAACGCCATCTCCTCCGCAGCCTGCCCCCGCAGCGGCTGGAGCAGCACCACGCCCCGCTCCAGCTCGCCCTCGCCGAGCACGGCGGCCCAGGAGGCGCCGCTGCGGTTGGCCCGCTTGAACTGCTTGCCGAAGGCCGAGCCACTGGCATCCAGCTCCACGCTGAGGCCGGATCGGCGCAGCTGGCGGGCCAGCACCAGGGCGGCCGCCGAGGCGGCCTCGCCGCGGTTCACGAGATAGAGATCCGGCGCAGGGGCCGGGTTGGCTTCCCCCTGGGCCAGCAGCAGCACCAGGCGCTCCATTCCCAGGGCCCAGCCAATCGCTGGCGTGGACTGCCCGCCCAGCTGCTCCACCAGACCGTCGTAGCGGCCGCCGCCGCACACGGTGGCCTGGGCGCCCAGCTGGTTGGAGGTGATCTCGAAGGCGGTATGGCTGTAGTAGTCGAGCCCGCGCACCAGCCGCGGATTGAGCGTGAAGGGGATCTCCAGGGCCGCCAGGCCCGCCTTCACCTGCTCAAAGCGCTCACGGCTCTCGGGGGCCAGGGCAGCGGCCAGGGTGGGGGCAGCGGCCAGCAGCTCCTGGGTGGTGGCGTTCTTGGAATCGAGGATGCGCAGGGGATTGCGCTCCAGCCGATCCTGCGAATCGGGATCGAGCTGCTCGCGGTGCTGCCGCAGAAAGGCCACCAGCTGCTCGCGGTAGCAGGCCCGATCGGCGCCGCTGCCCAGCGTGTTCAGCTCCAGAGCCAGGCCCTGCACGCCGAGATCCGCCAGCAGATCCCAGGCGATGGCGATCGCCTCCACATCGGAGCGGGCATCGGCGAAGCCGAGCAGTTCCAGGCCGATCTGGTGGAACTGGCGCTGCCGGCCGGCCTGGGGACGTTCGTAGCGAAACATCGGCCCGCCGTACCAGAGCCGTTGCGGCCCCTGGCTCAACAGGCCGTGCTGGATCGCGGCCCGCACCACCGAGGCCGTGCCCTCCGGCCGCAGGGTGCAGCTGCGATCACCGCGATCGGTGAAGGTGTACATCTCCTTGCCCACCACATCGGTGGCCTCACCGATGCCGCGGGCGAACAGCTCCGTGACCTCCAGCAGCGGCGTGCGGATCTCCTGCACACCGGCGCGGCGGAAGTGCTCCCGCGCCGTGCCCTCCAGGCGCTGCCACAGGGGGGTCTGCTCAGGCAGCAGATCCACCATGCCGCGAAGGCTCTGCAGCTTTTCCACCAGCAACCCATCACTGGGGCTCAGTCTGCAGGGGCGCCCTAGCCTCAAGGCCTCAAAACCCGCTGGCCTGTGGCCCAACTGCTGATCACCGGAGGGGCCGGCTTCATCGGCAGCCACACCTGCCTGGTGCTGCTGGAGGCGGGCCACAGCCTGGTGGTGCTCGACAACTTCGCCAACAGCTCTCCGGAAGCGCTGCGGCGGGTGGTGGAGCTGGCGGGCGCTACGGCCGGGCAACGGCTGCAGGTGTTGGAGGGCGACATCCGCTCCAGCGCGGATCTGGAGCGGGCCTTTGCCGCAGGCCCGATCGAGGGTGTGGTGCATTTCGCCGGCCTCAAGGCCGTGGGTGAATCGGTGGCCGATCCCCTGAACTACTGGGATGTGAACCTGGCGGGCAGCCGCTGCCTGCTGGCCGCGATGCAGGCCCATGGCTGCCGCAGCATCGCCTTCAGCAGCAGCGCCACCCTCTACGGCCTGCCGGAGCAGGTGCCCATCCCCGAGGGCGCGCGGATCCAGCCGATCAACCCCTACGGCCACACCAAGGCGGCCGTGGAGCAGCTGCTCGCGGACCTGGCCGCCAGCGAGCCCGGCTGGCGCATCGCCCGGCTGCGCTACTTCAACCCCGTGGGCGCCCATCCCAGCGGCCGCATCGGCGAAGACCCCAACGGCATTCCCAACAACCTGTTCCCCTTCGTGAGCCAGGTGGCTGTGGGCCGTCGCCAGCAGCTGCAGGTGTTCGGCGGCGACTGGCCCACCGCCGATGGCACCGGCGTGCGCGACTACATCCACGTGATGGACCTGGCGGAGGGCCACCGCGCCGCCGTGGAGCACCTGCTGGCCCACGACCCCCAGCTGCTCACCCTGAATCTCGGCAGCGGCCAGGGCCACTCGGTGCTGGAGGTGGTGCAGGCGTTTGAAGAAGCCAGCGGCCGGCCGGTGCCCTACGCCGTGGTGGATCGCCGCCCCGGCGATGCCGCTGCCACCGTGGCTGATCCCGGGCTGGCAGCGGAGGTGTTGGGCTGGCGCACCCGCCGGGGGCTCGCGGAGATCTGCCGCGACGGCTGGGCCTGGCAGAGCGCCAATCCCCAGGGCTACGCCAACTGATCGAGGCGCTCCGCCCGCAGCTGCCGCAGGCGTTCCCCCAGGGCCGGCCCCGGTTTCAGGCCCTCCCGGGCCATCAGCTCCGCGGCGCTGAGGGGAGCGGGCACCTGGCGCCAGCGGGCCCACCAGTGCAGCAGCGGCCGCCGGGACCCGCTGCCAGCCGCCAGGGCCAGGGCCACCGCCTCAGGGCTGAGGCCCGGGGCCTCCAGCAGGGCGCACCAGGCCGAAGGGCAGCCGGGGGAGGCCTCGGCCAGCCGCCGGCGCAGCTCCAGCCATTGAGCCAGCAGTTTGTGCTGGCGATGGGGCAGTTGCAGCCGCTCCGCCAGGGCCAGCGGGTCCGCCGCACCGGCCACCAGGGCCGCCAGCAGCGGCAGGCCCAGCCGCTGGGCCCAGCCCAGGCGGCGCCGCCAGTGGCGATCGGTCTGGAGCTGAACATCGAGCAGGGCCAGGCCGCCCCAGGCCTGCAGGGCCGCCAGGGCCTGACGCCAGGGCTCCCGCTCCAGCAGCAGCTCCAGCTCCATCCGCAGCCGCGTGCCCAGGGCCGGCGGCGCCTGGGCCGGGTCGTCTCCTGGCGTCCAGGCCCAGGGCCAGGCCGCCAGGGTGGTGGCGGCCTGCTGGGCGCTCTCGGGCGCCAGCGCGAACCCCAGCCGAGCGCTGTAGCGAGCCGCCCGCAGCAGCCTGGTGGGATCGTCCCTCAAGCTGTTGGGATGGAGCAGCCGCAGCTGCCGGCGGGCCAGATCCGCCTGCCCGCCATGGGGATCCAGCAACAAGGCGCCCGAGCCATCCCCGGCCAGCACCAGGGCCATGGCGTTCACGCTGAAGTCGCGCCGCGCCAGGTCGTCGTCGAGACGGCCAAGCTGAACGCGGGGGTTCTCGGCCGGCTGGGGGTAGACCTCCTGGCGGGCGGAGGCCAGATCCACCAGCCAGGTGTTGGGCTGATCCGGCTGCTGGCCGGGCAGGCGCAGCTCCAGCTCCACCGTGCCGAAGGCGCCATGGGGGCGGGCGCTGGCCGGCAGCTGCAGCCGTTCCACCAGCGCGGCCGCCTGGCCCTCCACCACCAGATCGAGATCCGGCAATCCGCGCCAGGGATCGTTATGCACGCGGTGCAGCAGCAGATCGCGCACGGCACCGCCCACAAGCGCCAGCCGCTGGCCCGCCGCCGCCACGATCAGGGCCTCCAGCAGCTGGGGCGGAACGCCAGGAAGCTGAATCACAGCGGCTCGATCGGGGCCAGGCGCGGATCGAGGATCTTGGGCGGCAGGCCCTCGAACTTCACGGCGATCGAGATCTTCTCGCCGCTGCCGAACAGGTGGGTCACGTGGCCCTCGCCGAAGGAGCTGTGCCGCAGGCGATCGCCCACGGCCCAGGTCTTGCCGGCGCCGGGCCCGGCCGTACGGCGGCGCACCGCATTTGCAGGGGCCGAACTCTCCGCACCAGCGCCCGCACCGGGGCGATCCACGCGGGTGAGGCGCTCCAGACGATTCTCGCGGCGGATGGCGGCACCGCCGCTGCGGGGGATGTCGCCCTGCACAAGCTCCTCCGGCAGCTCCGAGAGGAACACCGAGGGCACCGCCGGCTCGCGCATGCCACCCCACAGGCGCCGTTCGCTGGCGTGGGAGAGATAGAGCCGCTCCTTGGCCCGGGTGATGCCCACATAACAGAGACGCCGCTCCTCCTCCATCGCCGCCGGATCCTCCAGGGAGCGGTAGCTGGGGAACAGGCCCTGCTCCATGCCCACCAGGAACACCACCGGGAACTCCAGCCCCTTGCTGGCGTGGAGGGTCATCAGCGTCACCCGGTCCTGCTGGGTGTCCTTGCTGTCGGCATCGCTGGCCAGGGCCGCCGAGGCCAGGAAATCCTCCAGCGATCCCTCCTCGTTCTCCTCTTGGTACTGCAGGGCGGCGTTCACCAGTTCGTTGAGGTTGCGGCGCCGGTCTTCCGCCTCATCGGTGCCATCGGCGATCAGCTCGGCCACATAGCCGCTCTGCTCCATCACCCGCTGCACCAGCTCCGAAGGGGGCGCCTCGGCCGCACGGCCCTGCAGATCGTTGATGAGTTCACAGAACTGCAGCAGTCCCTTGGCTGAACGCCCCCCCAGGGTGCGCACCGCTTCGGGATCGCTCACCACATCCCAGAGGGGGATCCCCAGCTGGTTGGCCGCGTCGGTGAGGCGCTCAATGGTGGTTTTGCCGATGCCGCGCTTGGGGGTGTTGAGCACCCGCAGCAGGCTCACCGTGTCGGCTGGATTCACCAGCAGCTTGAGGTAGGCCAGCATGTCCTTGATCTCGCGCCGGTCGTAGAAGCGCAGGCCCCCCACCACGATGTAAGGAATGCCCCAGCGCACTAGCGATTCCTCCATCGCCCGCGACTGGGCGTTGGTGCGATACAGCACCGCCATATCGCCCCAGCGCAGTTCCGGGTGGGCGGCATCGAGCATGCGCATCCGGTGCACCACCGCCTCCGCCTCGGCGATCTCGTCGTCGCAGCGGGTGAGGGTGATCAGCTCCCCTTCGCCGCGGGTGGGCCGCAGCACCTTGTCGATCCGCTCGCTGTTGTTGGCAATCAGGGCATTGGCCGCCTCCAGGATCGTGGCGGTGGAGCGGTAGTTCTCCTCCAGCTTCACCATCGTGCGGGTGGCATCGTCGGGCGCTCCATCGCCGAAGTCGTCCTGAAAGCCCATCAGGATCGTGAAATCGGCGGCCCGGAAGCTGTAGATGCTCTGGTCGGCATCGCCCACCACGAACACCGAACGGCCCTCCCAGTTGTCGTAAGTGTCGGGATCCTGGCCGTCCGTGACCAGCAACTTGATCAGGTCGTACTGGGTGCGGTTGGTGTCTTGATACTCATCCACCAGCACATGGCGAAAGCGGCGGTGCCAGTAGTGGCGCACCTGCTCGTTCTGGCGCAGCAGCTGCACCGGCAGCAGCAGCAGATCGTCGAAATCGAGGGCGTTGTTGGCCGCCAGGGCCCGGCGGTAGCGGCGATAGGTTTCGGCCATCAACTTGCCCCGCTGTCCGCCGGCATCGGCCTCCAGCTGCTCGGGCATCCAGCCCTGGTTCTTGGCGCTGCTGATGGCCCAGCGCACCTTCTTGGGCTCAAAGCGCTTGGGGTCGAGGCCCAGCTCCTGGGTCACGATCTCTTTCACCAGGCTCTGGGTGTCGCCCTCGTCGTAGATGGAAAACTGGCGCGTCCAGCTCAGCCCCTCCGGGTCCTTGAACTTGTCGATATCGAAGCGCAGCAGCCGCGCAAACAGGGCGTGGAAGGTGCCGATCCAGAGGTCCTTGATCACCTCGCGGTAGATGCGCGAGCGCAGCTGGCGCTGCTCCACCGGCGGCAGGGTGCTCCAGGGCTGGCCGAACTGGCTCTGGGCCAGTTTCTGGGCCAGCAGCAGCTCCAGCCGCTCTTTCATCTCCCGGGCGGCCTTGTTGGTGAACGTCACGGCCAGCAGCTCGGCCGGATCCACGCCGTGGTGGCCGATCAGGTGGGCGATGCGGTGGGTGAGGGCGCGGGTCTTGCCGCTGCCGGCGCCTGCCACCACCAGCAGCGGACCCGTGTGATGATCCACCGCCTTGCGCTGGGCGTCGTTGAGGCCGGCGAGAAAACTCATGGGGCGGGCAACAGGGCCTAACCGGCCAGGCGGTTCTCCAGCATCGCCAATTCCCGGAAGCTGGCGGAGCGCTCCTGCAGTTCGCTGAAGCTGCCGTAGGCCTTCACTTCCCCCTGGTGGAACTCGTAAATCCGGTCGCAGCGCTTCACGGTGCTCAGCCGGTGGGCGATCACCACGGTGGTGCAGCGGCGTCCCACAACCTCCAGGGCCTCGATCACCTCCGATTCGGTGCGGTTGTCGAGGGCACTGGTGGCCTCATCCAGCACCAGAAACTGGGCCTGGCGGTAAAAAGCGCGCGCCAGGGCCAGCCGCTGGCGCTGGCCACCGGAGAGCCGCAGCCCGTTCTCCCCCACCTGGGTGTAGAGGCCATAGGGCAGCTCCGCCACAAACTCCTGCAGCTGGGCCGCCTCCAGGGCCTCCCACACCCGGTGCTGGTCCGCCTGCTCGGGCGCCAGGCCGAAGGCCACGTTCTCGAGCACGCTGCCGTTGAGCAGATTGATCGCCTGGGGCACCTGGGCGCAGTTGGCCTGCCAGGCCGGCACGTCGAGCCCCTCAACCGGAATGCCATCCAGCTCCAGCTGGCCGCGGCTGGGCGGCAGCAGGCCCAGCAGCAGGTTGGCGGTGGTGGTTTTACCGCTGCCGGTGCTTCCCACCAGGGCCACGCGGGATCCCACTGGGATCGCCAGGTTCACCCCCTTCAGCACCCAGTCTTCTGAGCTGGGGTAGCGGTACCACACATCCTGCAGGCGAATCGTGTGGCGCGGGAACACCCCCGCCGGCGAGGGCACCCCGGGCGTGAGCAGCGTGGGGCGATCGGCTGGTAGATCGAGCAGCTCCAGGGCGCTGTTCAGCAGGGGAAGGCCGCCGCGCAGCTGGGTGAGCGAGCGGAACGCATCCTGCAGGGGGGGCGTGAGCCGCAGGGCCGCCACGGCAATGGTGGCCAGGAAGGGCAGGATCGCCCGCACCTTGTTGGGATCGCCGCTGAGCAGGGCCGGCACGGCCCCCACGGCAAAGATCATCGTGATGCCAAACGGTTCAATCAGGCCCCGGGGCAGATCCGGCAGCCACTCCGTGATCCAGGTGTAGTGGCGGGCCTTCTCGCCGGAGGCCTGAAACATCCGCTCGAAATAGGGCTCCGAGCCCGTGAGCTGGATATCGCGAATCGAGCCGAGCGATTCAAACAAAATGCCGGCGGATTCCGATTCCAGGCGCATCTTCTGGCGGAAGCCATGGCGCAGCCGCGGCGTGACGCTGGAGGAGATCACCGCATAGGCCAGCACCAGGCTGGCCACCAGCAGCACCGCCAGCCAGCGACCCACGAACAGGATGCCGATCGAGAGCAACACGATCGACACTGAAGCGCTGAGGATCTGCAAAATCGGCGTGACCACATTGGTGGCCACGCGGTTGAGGTTATTCAGCAGCTGCGAGCTCAGATCCGCGGTGCTCTTGCCCAGGTGATATTCGTAGCCCTGCTGCAACAGGCGCGCGTGCACCTGGTTGGAGAGATCGCGCCAGATCCGGGCCGAGAGCCGCTGCTGGAAGAACTTGAGTGAGATCTTGGAGAGCGAGGCCAACCAGGCCAGCACAATGAACAGCAGGATCAGCCAGAGGCTCTGATCCACCCCATCGCCGCCGAACACATGCACGCCCGGCAGGCGATCCTCCAGTTCTGAACCCACCAGGGCACCGGTGAGGCGCGCGATCACCGCCACCGAGGCCAGATCGATCACCCCCGGCAGCACCGAGAAGGGCACCAGGGCAAGCAACGACCGCTGCCGGCGCGCCGGCAGATACCCCAGCAGCTGCCGAAGCTGATCGAAGGTCTGGCTGCGCATCGCCACAAGCTATGGCGCAGAGGTCAGCGCATCCGCCGCAGGCGGCCAGCCAGCGAACCGATTGGCCCGGAGAACTTCCGCAGCCGCTCCAGCCGCTGCCCCCAGCGCAGGCGACGGGGGGAGGGGCTCCGCAGCACGGGAGATCCCGCGGCGATCCGATCCCAGTGGCGGTTGAGGTGATCGAGGGCCCGCCGCCAGCGCTCCCGCAGGGCGCTCTCGCTGCACCCCTCCAACAGGGCAGCCAGTGCCGACGGCTCGGGCCGCCAGTGGTCGGGATCGGCCACCGCCGTCTCGATCCGCTCCAGATCGCTCTCCAGGGTGCCAGCACCGATCTGATGGCCCAGCACGCCTGGATCCAGCGTGTCGGCCAGGGCATGGTTGAGGCTGCTGAACACCACGCAGCCGCAGGCCAGGGCCTCAATCGGCGGTAGCCCGAAGCCCTCGCTCACGCCGCGGCCGCGCCAGTAATCGGCCGAGTCGTAGAGCACAACCGTGGCACTGTTGAACAGGTGCACCAGGTCGTCGACCCAGCCGCTCTGCACCTCCACCCGCAACCCGCGGGCCCGCAGGGCCGGCACCAGCCGCTCGAGCACGTAGGCACTGCTCTTGCGCCGCTGCACGAGCACATCGATGGGCCGGCGGTCGGTGCAGCCGCGCGCTCCCCGCTCGATCCACTGGGGTTCGAGGGCGTTGGGCACCAGCAGCAGCGGACTGCGGGGGCTGCGGTCACCCCAGTAGCCCAGGGTGTTGCGGCTCACCGCCAGCACGGGCGTGCCGGCCGGCAGATCAAAGCCATAGCCGCTGCTGTGGGCGTGATAGGCCACCGGCCGCCCCTTCAGACGCCGCAGCAGCTGGGGCACGTCGAAGCCCCAGCTCACAATCCACAGCGCCTCCCCCGGAGCGGGCTCCGCGCGCAGCAGATCCTCCAGAAAGGGGTGATCCAGCTGCCGCTGCCGGTAGGTCACCACCTGGACCGGCGCCAGCTGGCTCAGCAGCCGTGCCGTCTGCAGCTCCACCAGCAGGCCGCCGCAGCGGAACTTGCCGGTGGTGCCGGGAACGAGAACGCGAACGGGGCGCACTCAGGCCGCCACGGCCTCGGTACTGCCGGCCCGCTGGCGGCGGGTGAGGAAACCGAACAGCACCTTGCCGATGGCGGCCACCAGGTTGCCCTCCAGCTCCTGGAACATCTTCATGTTCAGGTGGAAGGCCTGGTTGGCCTCCTCCACGATGCGATCGGCCATGGCCTGATCGATCGGCAGCGCATCGAGGGTGGCGCGGTAGTTCAGCTTGAAGCCCTTCTCGTCGGGGATGGCGTCGAACTCGTAGAAGCGCAGGCCGTCGTGCTCACCCAGGTTCATCGCCTTCTGGGCGATGTTCTTGAGCACCTGGCCACCGGAGAGATCGCCGATGTAGCGGGTGTAGTGGTGGCCCACCAGCAGCTCCGGGGCCTCGGCGGCCACCTGGTGAATGCGGGCCACGTACTCCTGGGCCGCCGGCGTGGCCTTCACGCTGCTGCGCCAGCCGTCGCCGAAGTAATAGGCCAGATCCTGCTCCAGGCTCTCGCGGCGATTGAGCTCGGGGAAGCCCACCGGGCCCACCACCGGATGACCCTGATCACGCAGCTTGCCGATTTCCTCCTCCATCGCGGAGTACACGAAATAGAGGTCGGCCACCAGGGTGCGGTAACTGGCCTTGTCCACCACACCCTTGAGGAAGCAGCTCACGAAGCCGGTGTTCTCCGCCATGGTGTGGGACTTCTTGGTCCCTTCACGCAGTTGGGAAGCAAGGGCGACAGACATGTTCTGGCGTGCTGCTCGGGCAGACGAATCAAGGTAGGCGGGGCATTCCCGCCGCCGCCGCCAAGATTGCGAAGGGTTACGCGGCGCGCACCTGGCCGGGAGACTCGAACAGATCGAACAGCTCCCTGCAGAAGGCCCGCAGGGCCTCCAGCACCGCCGGCTGAGGCGGGTGGCTGCCGATGGCCGTCCAATCGCCCACGGTGGCAAGGCGCCAGCGCTCCGATTCGTAGGTGAGGCCACGAATCGTGACCCCCAGCAGCCGTGGCAGGCCCGCCGCCGCGCCCGGGGCCTGCTCCAGCCGCAGCTGCACCAGGAAGGAGCGGCACTGGCTGCGGGGGCTCCAGCCCGGCAGGTGAAAGGAGAGATCGAGGCTCTCCTGCTCGGCGAAGGCGCGGGTCTGGGGATCGTCGCGCCAGGGGGTGAGATTGGCCCGGGCATCGGGGAAATGGCGGCGGAACAGCACCGCCGCCGAGGCGATGGCCTGGGCCAGCTCGAGCGATTGGGCCTGATCGGCGGCGTTCATGCCGTTTCCCCTGAGCAGAACCGCAGATCACCGAAACCTAGGCTCGCCACACCGATCGCGCCGTTCCCGGTCAGCAAGCAGCCATGGCCACCTACGAGAAGCTCACCGCCCCCACCAGCGGCACCGCGATCCGCTTCGAGAACGGCCAGCCGGTGGTGCCGAACGACCCGATCATTCCCTTCATCCGCGGTGATGGCACCGGCGTGGACATCTGGCCCGCCACCCAGAAGGTGCTGGATGCGGCGGTGGCCAAGGCCTACGGCGGCGAGCGCCGGATCGAGTGGTTCAAGGTGTACGCCGGCGATGAGGCCTGCGACCTCTACGGCACCTATCAGTATCTGCCGGAAGACACCCTCGAGGCGATCCGCACCTACGGCGTGGCCATCAAGGGGCCCCTCACCACGCCCATCGGCGGTGGCATCCGCTCCCTGAACGTGGCCCTGCGGCAGATCTTCGATCTCTATTGCTGCGTGCGCCCCTGCCGCTACTACGAGGGCACCCCCAGCCCCCACAAGCGGCCCCAGGATCTCGATGTGATCGTGTACCGCGAAAACACCGAAGACATCTACATGGGGATCGAGTGGGAGGCCGCCGACCCCGTATGCCTGGAGCTGATCCAGCACCTCAATGAGGTGGTGATCCCGGCCAACGGCAAGCTGGGCAAGCGCCAGATCCCCGCGGGCTCGGGCATCGGTATCAAGCCGGTGAGCAAGCACGGCAGCCAGCGCCACATCCGCAAGGCGATCCAGCACGCCCTGCGCCTGGAGGGCGACAAGCGCCACGTGACCCTGGTGCACAAGGGCAACATCATGAAGTTCACCGAGGGGGCCTTCCGCGACTGGGGCTACGAGCTCGCCACCACCGAATTCCGCTCCGTGTGCGTCACCGAGCGCGAGAGCTGGATCCTCGACAACCTCGACAAGGACCCCGACCTGAGCATCGAGGCCAACGCCCGCCTGATCGAGCCCGGCTACGACAGCCTCACCCCGGAGAAGAAGGCGGCCATTGATGCCGAAGTGCAGGGCGTGATCGACGCCATCGGCGCCAGCCACGGCGGCGGGAAGTGGAAGCAGATGGTGCTGGTCGACGACCGCATCGCCGACAGCATCTTCCAGCAGATCCAGACCCGCCCGGCCGACTACTCGATCCTGGCCACCCTCAACCTCAACGGCGACTACATCTCCGATGCCGCCGCGGCCGTGGTGGGCGGCCTGGGCATGGCCCCCGGCGCCAACATCGGCGACACCGCCGCCATCTTCGAGGCCACCCACGGAACCGCTCCGAAACACGCGGGCCTGGATCGCATCAACCCCGGCTCGGTGATCCTCAGCGGCGTGATGATGCTGGAGTTCATGGGCTGGCAGGAAGCCGCCGACCTGATCACCCAGGGCCTCAGCACCGCCATCGCCAACCAGGAGGTGACCTACGACCTGGCCCGACTGATGGAGCCTCCCGTGGAGCCGGTGAGCTGCAGCGGCTTCGCCGACGCGGTGATCCACCACTTCGGCGGCTGATGAGCCTGCCCGGCCTACCCGCTGGGGGCACCGACCCCTGCGTGCACTGCGGCTTCTGCCTGCCCACCTGCGCCAGCTATCGGGTGCTGGGCACGGAGATGGATTCACCTCGGGGCCGTATCCATGCCCTCAAGGCGATCGCGGCGGGTGAGCTGGAACTCGATGCCACCGTGGCCAGCCATTTCGACAGCTGCCTGGGCTGCTTCGCCTGCGTGAGCGCCTGTCCCTCGGGCGTGCGCTACGACGAGCTGATCGAGGCCACCCGCCCCAAGCTGAACGCGCCCGAGCTGCGCACCCCGGCCCAGCGGGCCTGGCGCCAGCTGCTGTTGGCCCTGCTCCCTTACCCCAACCGACTGCGGGCGCTGCTGGCTCCACTGCGGGCCTATGCCGGCACACCGCTGCAGGCCCTGGCCCGCCGCAGCGGCCTGCTCCGCCTGCTGGGGCCCCAGATCACAGCCATGGAGCAGCTGCTGCCCCCCCTGGCTCCCGAGGCGTTCCGTGATGGCTTCCCGGCAGTGGTACCGGCCCGGGGCGAGCGCCGGGCCCGGGTGGGACTGGTGCTGGGCTGCGTGCAGCGCCTGTTTGATCCGGGCGTGAACCGCGCCGTGGTGGAGGTGCTCAGCGCCAACGGCATCGAGGTGGTGATCCCTCGGGATCAGGGCTGCTGCGGCGCCGTGACCCACCACCAGGGCGAGCTGGAGCAAACCCGTGAGCTGGCCACCGCCGTGATCAAGGGCTTTGCCGGGGTTGGCCCGCTCGACGCGGTGCTGGTGGCGGCCTCCGGCTGCGGCCACACCCTCAAGGCCTACGGGGCGATCCTGAACGGAAACGCGGATGCCACGAGCTTCGCCGGCCAGGTGGCCGACATCCAGGAGTACCTGGCCGAGCTGGGCCTGAGCGAGACCTTCACCGCCCAGCTGGCGCCCCTGCCCCACGCCGACGGCACCCCTGCCACCGCCGAGCGCCCCCTGGCGGTGGCCTATCACGACGCCTGCCACATGCTCCACGGCCAGGGGATCCGCGAGCAGCCCCGCGCCCTGCTGCGCCAGATCCCCCACCTGGTGCTGCGCGAGGCCACGGAGGCCGGCGTGTGCTGCGGCAGTGCCGGCATCTACAACCTGGTGCAACCCCAGGAGGCCGCGGAACTGGGCCAGATCAAGGCGGCCGACCTGGCCGGCACCGGCGCCGCCCTGGCCGCCAGCGCCAACATCGGCTGCACGCTGCAGATCCGCCGTCACATGGCCGAGCAGGAACACCCGCTGCCGGTGCTGCATCCGATCGAGCTGCTGCAGCGCAGCTGGCGGGCCGGCCAGCACCAATGAGCCAGCCAGCCCCGGGCCGGCTGCTGCACATCCTTGGCCTGGGCTTCGGGCTGGCGGGGGCGGTGGGTGGCACGATCGGCGCCGGCATCCTGCGCACCCCCGGCCTGGTGGCGGCCCAGCTGCCCTCGGGCCCGCTGGTGTTGGCGGCCTGGCTGATCGGCGGGGTGTATGCCCTGCTGGGGGCGGTGTGCATCGCCGAACTGGCGGCGGCCCTGCCGCGGGCCGGTGGCTGGTATGTGTATGCCGAGCGCGCCTTCGGGCGCCGGGTCGGCCTGCTGGTGGGCTGGACCGACTGGCTCGCCCACTGCATCGGCCTGGCCTGGGTGGCCACCACGGTGGGGGAGTACGGCCAGGCGCTGCTGCCGACCGCGATCCCCCAGGAGCCCTTCGTGGCCCGGCTCCTGGCGCTGCTGGCGATCGGCCTGTTCAGCCTGATCCAGCTGCGCGGCCTGCGGGCCGGCAGCGCCAGCCAGCAGTGGCTCAGCCTGGCCAAGGCGCTGGCCTTCCTGGCCCTGGTGGCTGGCTGCTTTCTGCTGCCCTCGCCGCCCCTGGCCGCCGCCGCTCAGTCCGGGCAGGCCGTGGCGCCGCAGCTGGCCGTGGAACCCCCCGCAGCCGCTCTCGCCGCCGTGCTGGCCCTGCAGGCGGTGATCACCACCTACGACGGCTGGGCCAGCCCCGTGTATTTCGCCGAGGAATTCAGCGACCCGGCCCGCGACCTGCCCCGCTCCCTGATCGGCGGGGTGCTGGCGGTGATGGCGCTCTACCTGCTGATCAACGCCGCCCTGCTGCACGTGCTGCCCCTGCCGCTGCTGGCCCAGGCCACCCTGCCGGCGGCCCTGGCGGCCTCGGCCCTGGTGGGGCCGCTGGGGGGTGCCCTGATCACGGCGGTGGCCCTGGTGGCCCTGCTCGGGCTGATCAACACCGTGGTGATGGCCGCGCCGCGGATCCTCTACGGCCTGGGCCGCGATGGCCTGCTGCCCGCTCTCACCAGCCAGGTGAGCGCCGGCGGCACCCCCACAGCGGCACTGCTGCTCACCAGCGGCGCGTCCGCCCTGCTGGTGCTGGTGGGATCCTTCCAGCAACTGCTGGCCCTGGGGGCCCTGCTCTACGTGAGCCTGCCCCTGGCGGGCATCGCAGCCCTGCTGGCCCTGCGCTGGCGGGAGCCGGATCTGCCCAGGCCGTTCCGCAGCTGGGCCTACCCGCTGCCGCCGCTGCTGGTGGCGGCGGTGTCGCTGGCCTTCCTGATCGCCGCCACCGCCAGCGATCCGCCCATCGCCCTGGCCGCCGCGGCCCTGGTGGCTCTGGCCCTGCCCGGTGCGCTGCTGGCCGAGCGCCTGGGCTGGCTCACGGCTGTGGCTGAAGACCCTCCATCCGCGCCCATGCTTCCCTGAGGCTGCCGGCATCGCCGAGGTTGCCCGGAAAGGTGAGCACGGGCAGCTCACCCGCCAGCACCAGCGACAGCCCCGGCAGGAGCTGGCCCTGCAGCTCCACCGCCGCCAGCCCCAGGCCATCGGCCAGCAGGGTGTGGGTGGTGATGCCGCCCTTGCTGATCAGGTAACCCAGCTCCGGCGCCAGGGCGGCGGCCAGGCGGGCCATCAGCGCCGCCAGGTCCAGGCCGAAGCGGCGGCGCTCGGCAGCACTGCGGCAGCTGAGCTCCCCCCGGCTGCTGAACAGCACCGGCGTGCGGCCCGCCGCCAGCACCGCCCGCAGCTGCTGGAGCCAGCCCTGCTCCAGCGAGGCCAGCAGCCGATCGGGCAGCGGCCCCTCCAGTACCCGCGCCAGCGACGCCACGGCGATCTCCACCCCAGCGCAGCGCGGATCGGCTAACAGCACCTCCAGCTGGGCGTCGGCCAGGGGCACATGGGAGCCCACCAGCACCAGGCCCGGCCGGGGCGCCCCGGTTGGATCCCGGCGGCGCAGGTCCGCCAGCCCGGCGGCATCGCGCGGTTGGGGCGGCAGCTCCACAAGGCCGTTGAGCAGGCTGGCGGCCGAGTGGAACAGGAACCGCCGCGGCCGGCCCCAGCGCTCGGACGCTGCTGGAGCCGTGAGCTCACGCACCGCGGCTCCCAGGGCCGACAGGTGCTGCGGCCGCTCCGCATCCACCACCACGCAGGGATTGTCCTCCAGCCCGGCCAGGCGCCGGTGCAGACCCTCGCCGCCGGCCTCCAGCTCCGCCAGCGTGATCCCCTGCACCGCGGCCGCGGGGATCCGGCCGCCGCTCTTCTGCTCCACCCAGGCCGCCAGATCGCTGGTGCCGTAGCCGAACAGTCGGTCGCGGGCGAAGGCCGTGGTGTGCACCGGCTCACCGTGCAACAGGTGCACCCCACCCACGGTAGTGCGGCCGCCGGGCAGGAAGGCCGGCGCCAGAAACGTGGCGTCGAACGGCCCCAGCTCCGCGCCGATCACATCCCGCTCCAGTGGGAAATGGCCCCGCAGGGTGGAATCGCCGCGGCTCACGATCAGCCACTGATCGATCAGCCCGGCCCGCTGGGCCTCGGCCAGGGCGGCTTTGAGCGCCCGGCAGATCTCCTGCAGCCGCGCCGCCGCCGCCTCGGGGTCGAGGGCGCGGGTGTTGGCCAGGATGAACAGCAGGGGCGAGGGGTGGGCCAGGCCCCGGGCGAGGGTGGCGGCGTCCCAGCGCAGCAGCAGCGGGCAGCTGTGCACGGTCTGGGAACCGGTGGGGTCGTCGTCGATCACGACGATCTTGAGCCGTGGCCTTGGGTGCTGCTCCGCCATGGGGCCATGCTGCCCGGCCCCGGAGCTCAACCCAACAGGGACTGCACAGGCCGGCCGGTGTAGGTGGTGGCCATGGCGGCACCACGGGAGAACAGGCGCACCGCCTGCAGGTGGCCGGTTTCCCCGAGGTCGAACCAGTGCTCGGTGCCGGCGGGAATGCGCAGATGGTCACCAGGACCGAGGCCCAGGCGGAGCTGGCCCAGGCCCGGCAGGGCCAGGACGAACACGCAATCGCCGGCCACCACGTAGCGGCCCTCGTCGTCGTCGTGGGTGTGGAAGCGGGCAAAGCGGGCCAGATGCTCCTCGCTGGCGGGCAACCCGCGGCGCAGCTGCAGCAGGTCTCGGTGTAGCAGGGGCTCCACCAGGGCCAGCCCGCTCAACAGCGGATCGAGGGCCGCCAGCAGCTGCTCCTGCTCCACGACGTCCAGGTCGGGCTTGCCGCGCAGGGGCTCAAGCCCGGCAGGCAGGACCACCGGCGAGGTGCCGACACGGACCCCCAGCGCCGCCAGGTTCGCCGCCAGGTCGTCGGACTCCAGGGAGCGCTGGGCCGCGCCGGCAAAGGTGAACTGCGGCACTCCTCAGGGCCTCCACACGGCGTCAGCCACACGCACCGGCCTGGGCAGCAGCTTCTCGCGGTAGAAGCCATCGGCCACCTTCTGCTGGCCGGCGATCACCCGGGCATCAATCGGCTGGAGGCCATGCTGGCGGCGCCGCTCCACGGCCTCCAGCACATCCACCGGCAGGCCGTAGCGGGGCGAGAGCACCTCAGCCACAGCTCGGGGGTTGCGGCTGGCGAAGCTGTTAGTGGCACCCACCACCTTGAGGAGGGCCGTCAGGGTGGGGGCGTTGGCGTTGGCGAAGGCCCGGGTGGCGAGGTAGTAGCCGGTATTCGGCTGGATGCCCTTGCCGTCGTAGAGCACGCGGGCACCACTGGCCTTCTCCGCCGCGGCCTGGAACGGATCCCAGGTGGACCAGGCCTCCACCTTGCCGGCGTCGAAGGCGGCCCGGCCCTCCGCCGGTGTGAGGTACACGGGAGTGATGTCCCTGGGGCCGAGGCCGACACGACGCAGGCCCTCGTTGACGATGTACTGGGAGTTGGTGGCCTTGGTGATCGCCACCCGCTTGCCCTTCAGGTCGGCGATGGTTCTCAGACGCGAGCCGCGGGGCACGAGTACCGCCACCGCCGCGGGCCCCAGGCGCTCATTGGCCACGTAGACCACCGGCGTGCCGGCGGCCTGGGCAAAGATCGGCGGCGGCTCGCCGGTGAAGGTGAAGTCGATCGAGCCCACAGCCAGGGCCTCCATCAACTGGGGTCCGGCCACGAACTCCTTCCATTCCACCTTCACACCCCGCTGAGCCAGGGCTGGTTCGAGGGTCTTGCGGGCGTAGAGGTAATTCAGAACCGAGCCGAACTTGCTCACGCCGATGCGGATCACCTTGGCCGAGGCCGGCTTCTGGGCCAGGCCATCGGGCGCCGCCACACTGGAACCAGCCAGCCCCATCCCCAGCCCCACGGCCGCAAGGCTCGCACCCAGACCGAACGGGAGGGAGCGACTGGCCAGCACGTGCCGGGGACGGGAGCGACGGAAGAGCAAGCGGCGCTGCAGGGTCATGGGCTTGGGGAACGTCAACGCGATGCTGAGAGGGTCGCCAGCGCCGACGGGTGCCTGCCACCACAGCCCCTGGTGCCGACCGCCATCGCACCCCGCGTGGCGCCGCCATGGCACCATCAGCCCGTGATCGTCCCCGAGCCCCACGCGCTGCCGGACCTGGTGCAGGAGCTCCACCGCCAGGCCGCCCCCTGGCTGCCCGCCGGCCAGGGCACCCGCCTGCACTGGGGCCCGCCGGTGCAGCCGGGCGCCGGCCAGGAGCACCCCACCGTGGTGAGCACGGCGCGGCTGGATCGGATCGTGGAGCACTGCGTGGGCGATTTCACCGTGACGGTGCAGGCCGGCGTGCCGCTGCAGCAGCTGCAGCAGGAGCTGGCGGCCCGCGGGCAATGGCTGGCGCTCGACTGGCCCTGGGGCAGCGGCGCCGATGGCTCGGAATCCGGCACGGTGGGGGGCCTGGTGGCCCGGGGTCTGGCCGGCGGCCTGCGCCAGCGCTACCTGGGCGTGCGCGACCAGCTGATCGGCCTGTCGCTGCTGCGGGCCGATGGCACAGCCGCCAAGGCCGGCGGCCGGGTGGTGAAGAACGTGGCCGGCTACGACCTGATGCGCCTGTTCACCGGCAGCTGGGGCAGCCTGGGGCTGATCACCGAGCTCACCCTGCGCACGCTGCCCCGGCCGCGCCTGCGGCGCGGCCTGCTGCTGCAGGGCCCGCTGCCCGCCCTGGAGCGGCTGCGGCGCCAGGCCCTGGCCTCGCCGCTGATGCCAGAGCTGATCGAATGGTGGCGGCCAGCAGGTTCGGCAGCCGCAAGCGGAGCCTCAGCCCCGGAGGCGCAACCCGCCCTGCTGATCGGCCTGGCCAGCATCAGCGCTGAGGCGATCGCCGAGCAACTGGGGAGCTGGCGCATGAGCGCCGAGGCCGCCGGACTGCAGGCCGAGAGCCTCGATCCCGAGGCCCTCATCTCCCTGCGGGCCGACACGCCAGGCCCCCGGGCCAGCGCGGGCGAGGAGCGCTGGCTGCTGCGGCTGGGGCTGCTGCCGGCCCAGCTGAGCGAGCTGCTGGCCGACACGCCCCTGCTGCAGGGCCTGGGCTACAGCCTGGCGGCCGGCAGCGGCCTGGGGATGGCCTGGGGCAGCGCCGCAGCCGTGCCCGCCTACCGGGTGGAGGCCCTGCGGCGCCGTTGCAAGGAGCTGGGCGGAGAACGGGGCGGAGAATCGGGCGGCACGCTCACGCTGCTGGAGCAGCCCTCCGGCGCGCAGCTGCCCGCCTGGGAGAGCAGCCCGGCGCGGCCCCTGATCGAGGCGGTGAAGCGCGAGTTCGACCCGCTGCAGCAACTGGCCCGCGGCCGGCTGCCGGGGGTTCAAGCCTGAGGCAGGTGATCACGCCAGAGGGCGGTGCGGCAGCAGGGCGTAGCGGCAGTGCAGCTGCCGCCGTTCGCCGGGCTGCAGGCTGAGCTGGCGCTCGCCGCTGGCCAGGGCGCCACGCGGGGCGGTCCAGGGCTCCAGGCACAGCATCGGCCGGGGTGGATCGGTCCACACCACCGCCAGATCCAGGGGCGCCGAGGGCTGCAGCTCCACCCCCTCGCCGCTGGCCCGATCCCACAGCCGCACAGTGCCCGATGGGGCCGCCAGCAGATCCACTCCCTGCCCCAGTCGCCGCAGCTGCTCGGCCGTGGCGGCCTCCGCCATGGTGAGGTGGTTGCAGCACTGCTCCGGCAGGCCCTCCAGCTCAGCCGCCTCCAGGCTCGACAGGGCGAAATAAGGATGCAGGCCCAGGGCAAAGGGCATGGCATTGGCGGCGGGGGCACTCCCGGCCGTGCCGCCACCGGCCCCATCAGCGCCATGCTCCACGCTGGCCGTGATCACCAGGGCCCGAGGCTCGAGGCGGTAGTCCAGCGTCAGCTGGAAGGCAAACGGATAGTGGACGCGGCTGGCCGCGCTGTCTGTGAGGGTGAGCCGGATACCATCGCCCGCCTCCAGAGGCTCGAGCTGCCAGGGCAGTTCCCGGGCAAAGCCGTGCTGGGCCATGGGGAATTGCCCCTGGGGCAGCCGCAGGCTGTCGCCCGGCAGGTTCCCGCAGATGGGAAACAGCACCGGGATGCCGCCGCGCACGCTCCTGGCCGGATCGGCAAAGCGATCCGCATCGAAATACAGGCGCTCGCGGCCGTCGGCCACCCAGCTGGTCACCAGCCCGCCCCGCTCGGGCACCACCCGCAGCTGATCGCCACTGGCGGCCGTGAACAGCCAATGGGTATAGGCCTCAGCCGGCCCGGCGCAGCGAACGAGGCTCATCGTGCCCAGAGGTTGTACTTAAGGATGCACCACACGGCGCGTACACCATCCTTCCAGCCGATCTTCTTGCCCTCGTCGTAGGTGCGGCCGTAGTAGGAGATGCCCACCTCATAGATGCGACAGCGGCGGCGGGCCAGCTTGGCGGTGATCTCCGGCTCGAAGCCAAACCGCTTCTCGCGAATCGGAATCGTCTGAATGATCTCCGTGCGGAAGGCCTTGTAGCAGGTCTCCATGTCGGTGAGATTCAGGTCGGTGAACATGTTGCTCAGCAGGGTGAGAAAACCGTTGCCCACTCGGTGCCAGAAGTACACCACCCGGTGCGGCGCGGCCCCCTGAAAGCGGCTGCCGAACACCACATCCGCCTTGCCCTGCACAATCGGACCGATCACGAGCGGATACTCCGCCGGGTCGTACTCCAGGTCGGCGTCCTGCACGATGCAGATCTCACCGCGGGCCGCCCGGAACCCCGTGGCCAGAGCCGCCCCCTTGCCCTGGTTGCGCTCATGCAGCAGCACGGTGAGATCGCTGGCCTGCAGATCCCGTAACAGCTCGCGGGTGCCATCGCTGGAGCCGTCGTCCACCACGATGATCTGCTTGGAGGCCACCGGTGCCTGGCGCACCCGCTCGATCAGATCGAGGATCGTGGCGGCCTCGTTGAAGCAGGGGATCACCACCGAGAGCAGCGGTCGCGATGCACTCGGTGCCATGAACCCGATCCGTTGAACCGGGGGCTAGTCCAGCACGGCAGGCTGATCGCCCTGGCGGAACACCACCAGCTTCTGGACGGTGTAGGAGAGGGCGGCCAGCAGCGGGATCAACAGCAGCGCCGCCAGATTGCGCGAGCAGCCCCAGCCCGAGAGCAGCGCGATTCCGCCCCAGTTGCACCACCACAGCACCAGGGCCAGCAGGCCGTAGCCCAGGGCCGAGCGACGGCGCAGCCGCTCCACCCGGAACACCTTCTTGCCGTAGAGCACAAAGCCCAGCGCCACATTCAGCAGCTGGCTGAGGAAGGTGGCCCAGCCCGTGGCCATCACCAGCAGCAGCCCCTGCAAGGCCACGTTGGTGAGGGCCACATTGAGAGCGCCATAACCCAGAAAGCGGCGCTTGCGACCCCTGGGCTGGGGCATCCGCTGAACCATGCGCTGAGAACTCCAGTCAGAGGGAGCCCAGCCACTCCAGCATCGCGCGGTTCACCTGATCGGGCACCTCGTCGTGGGGGCAGTGGCCCGCCTCCAGCACCACCTCCGTGGTGTGGGCCGGGGCGTGGCGCTGGAAGGCGCCACGGCGGCCTACCGCGTTGATCCAGGGGTCGCGGATGCCCCAGAGCAGCAGCAGCGGCGCCTGCAGCTGGGCGAACAGCTCATCGAGGGGCTGGCCGCGGGGGATGTCGAACACCGTCTTGAACACGCCGAAGGCGCCGGGATCGCGCGACGGCCGCAGGATCGACTCCACCAGGGCCTCATCCACGTTGGTCTTGTCGATGTACACCTGCCGCAGGGTGCGGCGCACGCTGGAGGGCCGGCGCAGGTTCTCGAACAGCAAGCGCTGCAGCAGCGGACTCTTGAGCAGGGCGCTGCCGATCGTGCGCCGGGCGATGGCGCCCCAGCCCCTGGGCTCGGCCTGTTCATCGGAGAACGGGCCGGCGGCATTGAGCAGCACCACCCCGGCGGCCTGATCCCCCAGGGCCACCCCGGCGGCCAAGGCGGCATAACCCCCGAGGGAGTTGCCCACCAGCACCGTGGGCCGACCGATGCGCTCCCGCACGTAGGCCACCAGCTGATCCCGCCAGAGAGCACCGCCGTAGCTGGGCCCCTCGGGCTTGGCGCTGCGGCCGAACCCCAGCAGATCGATGGCGTGCACCTCGTGGTGCTCGGCCAGCACGGGGATGTTGAAGCGCCAGTGGTCGGTGGAGGCACCGAAGCCGTGCACCAGCAGAATCGCCGGCCCCTCCGCCTGGGCCGGAGCGGCCGGGGCCTGGCTCAGGCTGTGGATCGGATAGCCCTGAAACAACCAGGGCTGGGCGGCAGACACCGGCAGACGCGCGCAAGGTGCTCGATGCTAGGGAGCGCAGACCTGCTGGATGGCGCCCCTTGGCGGACTGGAGCTTGCTCAACTGGACAGCCCTGCTGCCCGGCACCGCCCTCTGGGCCCTGGCCCTCTACGTGCCCCTGAGCGGACCGCTGGCGCGGCTGGAGCAGGCCCTGGCCGCCGGCAGCCTGTCGGAGGAGCTGCAACAGCTGCTGCTGGTGCTCTCCAGCCTGCTGTTGGCCCTGGCGGTGGGCGGCCTCACCAACCTGGGCCTGGGCTGGGCCCTCGGTCCCGGCTGGGGCACCAGCCTCGGCGTGATGGCCGCCCTCTATGGCCTGTTCTGGGGCCTGGCCGCCAGCCGCGAGGAGTAGCCGGAGCTCTTCAGCAGCAGGCCGCTAGCCGGAGCGCGCTGGTCGACGCAGTAGCCCCCGTGGGCTCCGGACGCTCTCCCTGATTCTGTACAGGCTGTACAGAATCAGGGAGGCAGCTCAACCAACGCCGGTCCAGCAGCACCGGTCAGCCAGCACTGCCGCCACTGCTGCGGCGGCGGCGGCTGCGGCCCTCGGCGAAGCTGTCGGAGTCGCTGCCATAGCTGCGATCCACCCAGCCACTGGCACCGGAGGAGCGCTCCGCCGGGGCTGTGCGGCCACCACCTCCGTAGCCACCACTGCCGTAGCCAGCACCGCCATAGCCACCACCTCGGCCGCCGCCACCACCGCCACCACCATTGCGGGGCTCGGCCTTGTTGATGCGCAGGGGGCGACCCATCAGCTCGGCGCCCTGGAGGGCCTCGATGGCGCGGGATTCACTGGCCGCATCCGCCAGCTCCACAAAGGCAAAGCCCCGCTTGCGGCCCGAGTCGCGCTCCAGCGGCAGGGAGCAACTGGTGACTTCGCCGAAGGGAGCGAAGAGTTCCGCCACATCCTCCTGCTCCGCTCGGAAGGGCAGGTTTCCAACAAAAATGCTCACGGGCCGTCGGCGCCGATCCGGCAAGAGTTTTGCCCTTTGAGGCTAGGCCTGCAGACGCGACTTGGCGTGCTGCAGCTGCACGCGCACCTGCTCGAAGGCCGTGCCCCCCTCACTGCGGCGGGCCGCCACCACCCGGCGCGGCTCGATCGCCGTGAAGATGTCGGCCTCGAAGGCGGGGTGCAGCTGCCGCCAGCGCTCCAGCGGCAACTGCCGCAGCAGGATCCCCTCCTGCAGGCAGGTCTTCACCAGGCCGCCCACCAGCTGGTAGGCCTCGCGGAAGGGCACCCCCTTGGTCACCAGGTAGTCGGCCACATCGGTGGCATTGGAGAAATCGCTGGCCACCGCCTGCTCCAGCCGCTCCGGCCGGAAGCTCAGCCCCTCTTCGAACAGGATCGCCATCGCCTCCAGGCAGGCCAGGGTGGTGGCCACCGCGTCGAACAGGGCCTCCTTGTCTTCCTGGAAGTCCTTGTTGTAGGCGAGGGGCAGGCCCTTGATCATCACCAGCAGCCCCTGCAGGTGGCCGAACACCCGCCCGCACTTGCCCCGCACCAACTCCGGCACATCCGGATTCTTCTTCTGGGGCATCAGGCTGCTGCCGGTGGCGCAGCGGTCGGTGAGTTTCACAAAGGCGAACTCCTCGCTGGCCCAGAGGATCACCTCCTCGCTCAGGCGGCTGAGGTGCACCATCACCAGGCTGGCGGCGGCGCTGAACTCCACGGCGAAGTCGCGGTCGCTCACCGCATCAAGGCTGTTGGCGTACACCGCTTCAAAGCCCAGGGCGGCGGCGGTGTGGCGCCGATCGATCGGCACCGGCGTGCCGGCCAGGGCGGCGGCCCCCAGGGGGCAGATGTTCACGCGCCTGCGCAGATCCCGCAGGCGGGCGCGGTCGCGCTCGGCCATCTCCACGTAGGCCAGCAGGTGATGGGCCAGGCAGATGGGCTGGGCCCGCTGCAGATGGGTGTAGCCGGGGATCAGCACCTCGGCGTGGGCCTCGGCCTGGGTGAGCAACGCCCGCTCGAAGCGCACGATGGCCGCATCGATGGCATCGATCTGGCCCCGCAGCCACAGGCGCAGGTCGGTGCCCACCTGGTCGTTGCGGGAACGGCCGGTGTGCAGCTTCTTGCCCAGGGGCCCCAGGATCGCGATCAGCCGCCGCTCCACGGCGAAGTGCACGTCCTCGTCCTCGAGGCCCGGGTTGAACTGGCCGGCGGCCGCCTCGGCCCGCACCTGCTCCAGGCCCGCCACCAGTTGCTCCGCTTCCGCGGCGGTGATCACGCCGGTGCTGGCCAGCATGCGGGCGTGGGCGATCGAGCCGTCCAGGTCCTGCTGCAGCAGGGTGATGTCGAAGCCGATCGAGGCATTGAAGCGCTCGATCGCCGGATGCAACCCCTCCTCAAAGCGCTGACTCCAGGTGGACGAGGAGGAATCGACCGCCATCGGGTCCGATCGGGCTGCTGGCCTCAGCTTGGCAGGCAGCTGAGCGGAGCCCCTCAGGTGGGCAATGACGGCAGCATCACTTCCTCGCGCACCTTCAGCACCACCATCGAGGCGTCGTCCTCCAGGGGCCGGTCGGCACCCACGAAGCGATCGAGGCGGGCAAACACCTGATCGAGGATGCCCTGGGCACCGGTGCCGGAGCGGCAGGCGGCGTGCAGCGCCCGGATCAGCCGCTCCTCATCGAAGCGCTCGCCGTTGAGGCCCGGCGCCTCGGTGACGCCATCGGTGTAATAGAGCAGCACATCACCCGGATCGAGCACGATCTGCTCGCAGCCGTAGTGGGCCTCGGGCTGGAGGCCGATCAACAGGCCCGGCGCATCGAGGCGATCCACCACATTGCGCAGCCGCCGCCAGATCAGCGGCGGGTTGTGGGCCGCATTGGCGTAGCGCAGCAGCCGGGTGCGGGGATCAAAATCCGAATAGAAGAGGGTCACGAACCGGTGTGACTGGGCCAGGTCCTCCTGGGCCAGCTGGTTGAGATCGTGCAGGATGCGATCGGGCGGCAGGCCGGTGAGCACCTCAGCCCGCAGCATCCCCCGCAGGAGGGTCATCAGCAGGCCGGCCGGCACCCCCTTGCCCATCACATCGCCCATCACCAGGGCCCACTGGCCCTGCTCGCGGCGGCGCCCCAACAGCTGGGGCCGGGTGGGGATGAAGTCGTAGTAGTCGCCGCCCACCTGGAAGGCGGGGCGGCAGCGGGCCGCCAGCTCCACCCCCTCGATCACCGGGCAGTGATCCGGCAGCAGCTGGGCCTGAATCTCGGCGCCGATGCTCATCTGGCGATCGATGCGCTCATGGCGGCGGGTTTCCTGCAGCAGGGCGTCGTTCTCGATCGCCACACCGGTGAGATCCGCCACCAGCTGCACGTGGCGGCGGTGCACCTCGCTCCAGCTGAACCCCGATCGGGCGCCGAACACATAGAGCCGGCCGCGCTTGCGGCTGCGCGACACCACCGAGGTGCCGAACAGGGGCCGATCCGCCAGCTGACGCTGGATCAGGCCATCGAGGCGGGCGGCCGCGGCCTCCTCGCCCGAGGCCTCCAGCAGCTCACGATCGTCGAGGCTGGCCAGCTGGCGCAGCAGTTCCGCGCAGGCCGGCGGCGGCGTGGCATGCAGCTGCTCGCGCCAGAGGCGGCCATCCGGGTGAAACGTCACCAGCACGGCACCCTCGGCCTCCACCAGCCGCGAGGCCAGCAGCGGCACCAGCTCCAGAAAGCGCCCCAGGTTGGTGAAGCTGCGCAGGGCAAAGCCGAGCGAGGCCAGCAGCTCCTGGTTGCGGTGCTGTTCCTTGCTGAGGCTGTCGAGCAGCTGCCGCAGCGAAGCCGTGGCCGAGAGGACCGCTGGCGGCTGGTGGTGGAGCGGTGGGTCAGACCGCCGTGGGGGCGGCTTGCTGCTCACCGAGCGGCCGCGAAGAGCCCGCAAGATAGCGGGGGTTCAGCGGGCCAGCAGGGCTTCCACAAATTCAAAACTGTTGAAGGGCCGCAGATCGCGGATGCCCTCGCCGGCGCCGATGAAGCGGATCGGCAGCCCCGCCTCCGACGACACCGCCAGGGCCACCCCACCGCGGGAGCTGCCATCCAGCTTGGTGAGAACAACGCCGGTGAGGCCGGCGGCACTGGCAAAGGCCATGGCCTGCTTGAGGCCGTTCTGCCCCTGGCTGGCATCCAGCACCAGCAGCGATTGCACCACCGCCTCGGGGGCCAGCCTGTCGACGATGCGCCGCACCTTGGCCAGCTCCTCCATCAGGTTGTGCTTGGTCTGCAGGCGACCGGCCGTGTCCACCAGCACCAGATCGGTGCCCTTGGCCTTGGCGGCGCCGATGGCATCGAACACCACGGCGGCGGGATCGGCATTGGCCGAGGGGTTGGAGATCACCGGCACGCCGCTGCGCTCGCCCCACACCTCCACCTGGCGCACGGCGGCGGCACGGAAGGTGTCGGCCGCGGCGATCAGGCAGCTGTAGCCACTGCGGATGGCCAGGTTGGCCAGCTTGCCGAGGGTGGTGGTCTTGCCGACGCCGTTCACGCCCACCATCAGCCACACGTTGAGCTGGCCGCGCTCGGGGGCCAGCAGGCTGGCGCCACTGGCCTGGATCGGCGCCTCCAGCAACCCCCGCAGCTGCTCCTTGAGGAAGCGGATGCCCTCGGCGGGGTCCACCACCTCCCGGTTCATGCGCTGGCGCAGGGCCTCGAGCACCTGATCGGTGGCCTGCACGCCCACATCGGCCCGCAGCAGCAGGGTTTCGAGCTCATCGAGCACCTCGGGGCTGAGGGGATCGTCGCCGAGGGAATCCAGCAGCTGGGTCACGAAGCCCTGGCGGGTCTTCTCCATGCCGCGGCGCAGGCGGCCCAGCCAGTCGATCTCCTCCAGGGAAATCTCGTTGAGCTGGCGGCCCTGGGCGGCCAGCACCTCCGCCGACCAGGTGAAGGTGTCGTCGAAGGCACCGAGCTGGGGTGCGGCCTCATCAGCTGGCGCGGCCGGAGCGGCGGCGGCTGGAGCTGGTGACGGTTCGGGTGCCTCGATGGCGCGGGCCAGCAACTCCTGCTGGCGCTGGGCACGCTCGGCCGCAGCGCGCTCCAGCAGGGAGAGTCCCGGAGCGGGGACGGAGACGGAGACGGAGACGGAGGCGGAGGGAGGCTCGGGCTCGGGCTCGGGCTGGGGCTGGGGCTGGGGCTGGGGGGCCTGCTCCAGCGCGTCTCCCGGAATCTGTACAGGCTGTACAGAATTCGGGAGAGTGTCAGCAGAAGGTGCGGCGGCGGGACTCGCTGCTGCCGCTGCGGCGGGGCTGGCGGCGGCAGCGGGGGATTGGAGCTGAGGCTCGTTCGAGACCTGGCCCTGCTTCTCGGCTTCCTGCTGGGCCTTGAGGCGGGCGTAGGCCTGGCGGGCCCAGTCGAGGGCGTCCTGATCCACCGCACCCACAGCTGGTGGCGGGGCCGCAGGAGCCGGGGGCGGGGGCGAGGGGCGTTCCGGCTCGGCAGCTGCGGGGGCTGGTGCGGCGGCGGGTTGCTCGGCCGACGCGGGCTCCGGGGCCGGTTCCGGCTGGGACGGCTCGGGGTTCTTGGGGGCCGCGCTGCGCTTGAACCAGTCGAAAACCATGGGGATCTAGCTCCTCAGCCGGCGCTGGCGCTTGTGAAGCGGCGCAGCACACCGTTGATCATGCGGCGACCCTGCTCGTCGCTGTAGCGGTTGGCCAGTTCCACCGCCTCGTTGCAGGCCACGGCCGGTGGGGTGTGGAACTGCTCGATGTCCACCACCGCCAGGCGCAGGATGTCGCGGTCGATGCGGGGCAGGCGGTTGAGACGCCAGCCCTCCATCACCGCATCGAGGCGCTGGTCGAGGTCGGCGCGATGGCGCAGCACGGCCCGGGCGCGGTCGATGGCGCCGCGGCGGATCTCCTCCTGGTCCGAGAGCATCAGCAGCCGCGGCAGCTCCAGGCTGGCCGAGAGGCGGTTGAGACCGTGCTCGGCATGGGCCAGGCCCTCCTGCAGGTGCTGGCGCACCCGTGGCAGCTGCTCGGCCCCCTCCTGCTGCAGTTCGCTGTCCAGCAGTTGTTGCTGGGCGGCCTGCAGATCGTTGGCGGCCTGGTCGAGGGCCTCGCGCACGTGCTGGCTGAGGGAGGCCAGGGCCTGGTGCAGCAGGGTGTCGAGGCCGGTGTCGGCAGCGGGAGCGGCAGCGCCGGCGGGCTTGCGATCACTGGTCTGGCCCAGCATCAGCAGGGCCAGTTCACGGGCAACGGTGCGGCTCTGCATCAGGCCTTGTTGGAGGAGATGGGGGAGGAATAGGAGGGCGCCCGCAGCTGGGCCAGCAGGCTGGAGAAACTGCGGCTGGCCGGCGTTTCCCGCTCATCGGGATTCACGATCCCGGCGGAGATGATCGTGCGGAAGGCATCCTCCACCGAGAGGTCGAGATCCCGCACCGAGCTCTCGGGCACCACGGCATACCAGCCGGTGGTGGGGTTCGGTGCCGTGGGGATGAACACGCTCAGCATCGGCTGCTCGAAGCCGGCCGAGAGGGTGGCCCCCAGCACGCCGGTCACGAAGCCGAGGGCATAGAGCCCCTCGCGGGGGTATTCCACCAGCACCACCCGGCGGAAGCGACTGGAGTTGTCGCGCAGGAAGGTTTCCAGCAGCTGCTTGAGGGTCTTGTAGACCGCCCCCGCCACGGGAATCCGCTGCAGCGTGCCCTCGCCGAACTCGAGCAGCCAGCGGCCCACGATGTTGCGAGCCATCAGGCCGATCAACAGGATCCCCAGCAACGGCACCAGCAGGCCCAGCCCCAGGTTGATCAGCTCCTGGAGGATCGGGTTGAGGGTGTTGAACGGGTTGAGCTGCTTGGGGATCGAGGTGAGGAACGCCAGCACGAAGCGGCTCACCGTGGTGGCCAGCCAGATCGTGGTGGCCAGCGGGATCACCACCAGCAGGCCGGCGATCAGGTCGTTCTTGAGATCCTGCTGGAGTCGGTCGCCCAGCGGCTGATCAGGTCTGGGACTGGATTGCACCAACGGGGGCCCGGCTCTCCGGTCTGCAGATACCAACCCGCAACTTAGCCAGCCGCCCTCACAGCACGGCCACGAGGGCCAGAAGGGCGAAGGCCACAAGCAGCACGATCGCGGTGCCGGTGCCGCCGATGCGGCGCTGGTTGGAGGCCAGGTCGCGGCGGCGCTCCGCCTGCTGCAGCTGGCTATCGGCCTGCTTCAGCTGGCGATCCATGAAGGTCTTGGCGGCCTGCTGCTTCTGCTCATTGGTGGCGGTGGCGGGGATCTGGCCGGTCTGCTCGCCCTGGGCGATCACCTGCTCGATCACCTGGGGGTTCTGCAGCTGGGCGCGGGCCATCTCCAGCTGTCCCTTCTGGGCCAGCAGGGCCTGATTGGCCTGGTCGGTGAGGGTGCGGTCGCCGTTGATGCTCACCGGAATGGTGATCAGCAGAGCCAGGGCCAGCAGGCCGCTGAGGATGCCCACGAACCAGCGCAGGGGGGTGCGGCCCGCCTGGGGATCCTCCAGGCGGGAGCCCAGCAGCATCAGCAGCAGGCCCACGAACGCCATGGGCGACTGGTTGGCCAGGGTGGATGCCAGGAGCTGACTGAAGCTCTCCTCACCCCAGCCGTTCACCGCCAGCACGGCCAGCAACTGCAGGCCCAGCAGCAGCACGAGCGTGAAACCCAACCAACGAAGCAGGGTGCTGGTGCGGGCGGTTGCAGCTGAGCTCACAGTGGAGGAAACGCAATCGCGCAATCGTAGAGGTGTTGGGCGGATGGGTCACCCGGGAGCCAGGCTGGCGCAACAGATCAAGCGGCAGGCCCTCGGGCTGGGGTTCGATCCGGTGGGCATCGCGGCGGTGCCGGGGGGGCCGCGGCTGGCCCTGCGCACCGCGGCCCTGGAGCGCTGGCTGGCGGCCGGTCACCAGGCCGGCATGGACTGGATGGCCGACCCGCGCCGGGGGGATGTGGAGCAGCTGCTGCCCGGGGTGCGCAGCCTGGTGGCGGTGGGGTTGTCGTATTACGTGGCGGCCGAGCGGGCCCCCGGCAGCCTGGCGGTGGCCCGCTACGGCTGGGGCCGCGACTACCACCGGGTGATCGATGGCCGCCTGCGGCAGCTGGGCCGCTGGCTGGAGGCCGAGGTGCCGGGGGTGCGCTGGCGGTCCTGCGTCGACAGCGCCCCGCTGCTCGACAAGGCCTGGGCTGAGGAGGCCGGCCTGGGCTGGATCGGCAAGCACGGCAACCTGATCCACGGCGAGCGCGGCTCCTGGCTGCTGCTGGGCCACTTGCTCACCGATCTGGAGCTGCCGGCCGATACGCCCGGGCGCCCCCAGTGCGGCGCCTGCAGCGCCTGCCTCGACGCCTGCCCCACCGGCGCCATCCCTGAACCGTTCGTGGTGGATGCCCGCCGCTGCATCGCCTTCCACACGATCGAAAACCGCGATCCAGAGCTGCCGGCCGCGATTGTGGCGGGGATGGGCCCCTGGGTGGCCGGCTGCGACATCTGCCAGGACGTGTGCCCCTGGAACCAGCGCGGCCTGGAGAGCAGCACGGACCCCGATGTACAGCCGCGGCCCTGGTGGCTGAAGCTGCGGGCCGCCGAAGCCCTGGCCTGGAGCGATGAGGAGTGGGACGAGAAGCTGAGGGCCTCGGCCCTGCGACGGATCAAGCCCTGGATGTGGCGGCGCAATGCTCGCGCCGCGTCGGGGTAGCCCGGGCGGCGGGGGAGGGGGGCCTCCAAAGGCGCCTCCGGGATTCTGTACAGATCTAGCGATTCTGTACAGAATCCCGGAGCGGACCTGGAGAGGCTGCCGATCAGGCTTCCGACCGGGCTTCCGGCGGATTCCCACGGGCTCCGTGCAGGCTGCGAGAAGTGCCGCCGCAGCTTCGCTGCCTGGGTGGCGAGAACTGCCTAGGGTGGGCGGTGATTGTGCCTCGTCGATGGCTGCGCGCTGGTTGAGATCTCTGGCGACAGCAGCTCTGGTGGTGCCCCTGGCAGTGGCGGCAGCGGCCCCGGCACGGGCCATGGTGCCCTACGTGATGATTCCCAGCGCCCAGACCTTGGAGGGCGCGGGACTGGGCATCGCCCAGGCGGCTGCCCGGTTGCTGCGCCTGGGCCAGGCCGAGGATGCCGCCAAGCTCGCCGCCCTCACCGTGCAGCTGATCCCCACCGACCCCCGCGGCTGGGTGCTGCTGGCGGAGGCCCAACTGCGCAGTGGTCAGGAGAAGGAGGCGGCCAAGTCGCTGGTGCGGGCCAAACAGCTGGATCCCGACAATGCCGGCATCCTTTTTGCCCAGGGATCCCTGGCCCTGCGGGACAGCAAGCCGAAGGAAGCGGCGGAGCTGATTCAGCAGGGCCTGCGACTCGATGGCAAGAACGCTGGCGCCTACTTCGATCTGGGCAACGCCTACATCCTGATGGGCAATCCCGGCTCCGCCCTCGGGGCGTTTGAGAAGGCGGCCTCCCTGCGCAAGGACTTCTGGGAGGCGATCAACAACCAGGCCCTGGTGCTGTTCGAGCAGAACAAAGACGGCGAAGCCATCAAGCGCTGGCGCCGGGTGCTGGCGATCCGTTCCAACGCCTCCGAGCCGATGCTGGCCCTGGCGGCGGCCCTGAACAGCGAGAAGCCAGGCAACCCCGAGAGCCGCGAGCTGGCCCACCAGGCCCTGGCCGGTGAGCCCAACTACGTGCTGGAGAGCTTCCAGAAGGAGCAGCTGTGGGGGGATCGGCTACGGGCCGCCACCAAGCGGCTGCTGGCCCAGCCGAGCCTCAAGGCCGATGTGGATCGCGCCCAGGCCAATGCGGGCGGCAGCAACGCCGACGGCGACGAGGAGTAAACCCCAGCGATCAACGGCAACCGGATGAACCGCTCCGGCCAGCATCTGTAGGCTGAGCCCCACTTTCCGCCCTCAGACCCCAGCACCGGATGCCCGAGGAGCGCCCCGAGGAATCGATCGGCAAACGCATCGAGCCGATCGCCCTGCATCAGGAGATGCAGCGCTCCTACCTCGAATACGCCATGAGCGTGATCGTGGGGCGGGCGCTGCCCGATGTGCGCGATGGCCTGAAGCCGGTGCAGCGGCGCATCCTCTACGCGATGCACGAGCTGGGGCTAACCCCTGATCGGCCCTACCGCAAGTGCGCCCGCGTGGTGGGCGACGTGCTCGGCAAGTACCACCCCCACGGCGACCAGGCGGTCTACGACGCCCTGGTGCGGCAGGTGCAGACCTTCGCCAGCCGTCACCCGCTGCTGGATGGCCACGGCAACTTCGGCTCGGTCGACGACGACCCGCCGGCGGCGATGCGCTACACGGAAACACGCCTGGCGCCGATCGCCCACGAGGCGATGCTCGATGAGATCGGCGCCGACACCGTTGATTTCGCCCCCAACTTCGATGGCTCCCAGCAGGAGCCCACGGTGCTGCCGGCCCAGCTGCCCTTCCTGCTGCTGAATGGCTGCACCGGCATCGCCGTGGGCATGGCCACCAACATCCCGCCCCACAACCTGGGTGAGGTGGTGGATGCCCTGATCAGCCTGATCCGCAAGCCCGAGCTCAGCGATGAGAAGCTGCTGGAACTGGTGCCCGGGCCCGACTTCCCCACCGGCGGCGAGGTGCTGATCAGCAGCGGTCTGCGCGACACCTATCTGGGGGGTCGCGGCAGCATCCCGATGCGGGGCGTGGCCCACATCGAGGAGGTGCAGCCGGGCAAGGGCCGCCACAAGCGCGGCGCCGTGGTGATCACCGAGCTGCCCTACCAGCTCAGCAAGGCCGGCTGGATCGAGAAGCTGGCCGAGCAGGTGAACGATGGCAAGATCACCGGCATCGCCGACATCCGCGACGAATCCGACCGCGAGGGCATGCGGGTGGTGGTGGAACTGCGCCGCGACGCCAACCCGGAGACGGTGCTGGGCGAGCTGCAGCGGCGCACGGCCCTGCAGAGCAACTACGGCGCGATCCTGCTGGCGCTGGTGAACGGCAAGCCCGTGCAGCTGAGCCTGCGGGAGATGCTGCAGCAGTTCCTGGAATACCGCGAGCTCACGCTGATCCGCCGCACCCGCCACGCCCTCAAGCGGGCGGAAGATCGGCTGGAGGTGGTGGAGGGCCTGATCAAGGCTCTGGATGCCCTGCCGCGGGTGATCGAGATGATCACGGCGGCACCCGATGCCGCCAGTGCCAAGGCCAGCCTGCAGGTGCACCTGGATCTGAGCGAGCGCCAGGCCGATGCGGTGCTGGCCATGCCCCTGCGCCGGCTCACGGGCCTGGAGCAGGAGAGCCTGCGCCGGGAGGCCGAGGATCTGGGTCAGGAGCGGGCCCGGCTGCGGCACCTGCTCGATGAGCGCCCGGCGCTGCTGGACGCCATGGTGGCGGAGCTCAAGGCCCTCAAGAAGCGCTACGCCACACCGCGCCGCACCCGCCTGGTGGAGGGCGGCGACGAACTGGTGGCCCAGCGCACGGCGGCGGCGCGTCCCAATGCCGAGCTGCAGCGCCAGCGGGCCCTGGAGGGTCTGCCCAGCGACGGGCGCCTGGTGATCCAGGCCGATGGCCAGGTGAAGATCGTGGGCCCGCAGCTACTGGGCCGCCTGCACCTGGATGAGGCCGCCGCCGCCGGCGACAACCCCTCCCCGGCGCGACTGATCCTGCCGGTGGCCCTGAAGCCGGCGCTGCTGGCCTTCACCGATGCCGGCCGGGTGGCGCTGCTGCGCTGGGAATTCGCCGGCCAGCAGCCGGGATCCCTGGAGAAATTCCTGCCCGATGGGGTGAGCGGCGAACGGGTGGTGCAATTGCTGCCGCTGCCCAGCGGCGAAGCCGCCCAGGGAGCCACCATCGGCCTGCTCAGCAGCGATGGGCGCTTCAAGCGGCTGGCCCTGGACGAGTTCCAGGAGCTCTCCGGCCGCGCCGCCACGGTGCTCAAGCTGAAGGAGGGCGTGAGCCTGCAGCGGGTGGTGGTGTGCCGCGAAGGCGAGGAGTTGGTGGTGGCCAGCAGCACCGGCCGGATGCTGCGGCTGGCGGTGAACGAGACCAACCTGCCGCTGATGGGCCGCACGGCCCAAGGGCCGGTGCTGATGCGGTTGCTGCCGGGCGAGCTGGTGGTGGGTGCCGCCGGAGCCCCGGCCGAGGGCAGCGTGCTGCTGGCGAGCCGCCAGGGCCAGCTCAAGCGCCTGGCGGTGGACAGCCTGCGGCGCTGCGAGCGGGGCGATCTGGGCCAGATCGGGCTGCGCTTCCAGCAACGGGGCGACACGCTGGTGGATCTGCGCGACGACAGCGCGGCCGTGCTGGCCCTGGTGCTGGAGGAGGGCCGCAGCCTACGGCTGCTGGCGGAACCGCTGGCTCTGGAGGACAGCCGTGGTGCCGGCGAGCTGCTGGATCTGAAAACCGCCGGCAGTGTGCGGGAGCTGGTGCCGCTGATTCAGACGCTGGAATGAGCCAATCCGGTTGAACGTCAACCATGGTTGAGCTCGACGCCCTGGCCAGCCTCGACAGCCTGCTCTAGCTGCAGACCGGGGAGGAGGTGGCTCAGCGGTTCCGGTTCAACCAGTCGACGGTGAGCCGTCACCAGCGCAAATGCTCCCAGGCCTTCGGTGTGGCGGTGCGCAAGATGGCGTCGGAGTGGCATGTGGTGGGTGACACCAGGCTGCTGAACCTGGAGAGGCGGGTGCATCAACACGCCCGCTTTCAGGGCCAGCGTCCCCTGCGGCTGGAAGCCACCTACTGGTCGGGGCCGCTGCTGTGTACGCCGCCGCCCCAGGGCTGGATGCTCGGGCTCTGCAACATCGTGGGCGTCGCGCGCAACGTGCAGCTGGTGCGCGAGCGGATCGTGGATGCCTGGCTCTGCGGCCTGCCGGATCTGCCGGATCCCGAGGATCCGGATCTCACCGCGATCGTGCTCAGCACCATGCCGGTGCACTGCACGGTGGCCGAGGGCCATCCCCTGCTGCGGCAGAACCCCCTGGAGCTGGAGCAGCTGGCCGACTTCCCCAGTCTGGCCCTGCCCGAAGGCGCTTACCCGAAGGTGGAGCAGGGCCTGAAGGCCATGGGGCTGTGGAGCACGCCAGTGCGGATGGACCGCTACCAGCGCGATCGCTGGGAAGGCCTCACCGAATCAGCCGCCACGATCGGCTACGCCACGGCCCTGAGCCTGGAGGTGTGTCGCGACCCCAGCGGCCGTGGCCAGGTGATCCTGCCGATCACGCTGCCCTTCCACTCCGGTGAGGCGGTGGTGGTGCGGCGCGAGTTCGCCGCCAGCCCCCAGATCCAGATCCTGATCCAGCTAGTGCGCACACGGCTGCAACCCTACTGCGAGCACTACCCGGAGATCAGGCTGGTGAGCTAAGGAGAAAGACCCAAACAGGCTCTACCGCTCTTGACAGGGATAGATCTTCCCTGTTTCCAAGAGCTGCTGATTGGCAGACGAAGCCAATAGAACAGTGGCCATATCCCAGGCCTGAACGGGCTGATAACAAGTCAAGGGCGGAATAATCCTATCCTTAATACTGAGATATCCACCCCTGCTCATGATGAAAGCGGACGCAGTATCGGGATTGTCCGGAAAGACTGAGACATCAACAACTCGAGATCGGCTAGAATCGAAATAAACATGATTGACGTGTCTTTCGGTATGATATGTAAAACACTGGCCGCGCTTACACAAATCCGAATTGAAAACCATGGCCGACAGTGACTTATAGTTCTCGTAGGGCACTATCTTGCCGCCAAGTAAGTTATTCGCTGATATATTGTACTGCTGAATCAAAAGATAGCCAAAGAGGCTGCCGCAACAGAAAAGCAATGTCTTATTCCTAAAGCTTGATACAGCTTGAAGGGAATTAGCAATGATAAGGGTTACAGCAGGTACTAATACAATGAAGTTTCTGTCTGTGCTGAGTGGCTTAAAACAATCGATCGCGACAATGCTCGCAGTGAACACCAGGGACGATACGAGCAAGAAAGAGACTTCAAGCTTGATCAATTCAGAAACGCTTGGATTTAAATTAACGCAATAACCAAGTGCCGCCATAGCGACTATTACCAAGAAAGACAGCAAGAGACTGCCTTGCACTACTGGCAGAAGTCCATAAAGAAGGTTGGATATCGTTCCAGAAATAGGTTGCACTTGATTCCATGAAAAACTCGAGTAAGAAGACCTAAGGCTTCCAGCAATGCCGAAGTGATAAACAGGCCACGCCAGCATCGCTAAAGCTATTTGAACGTCAAGTGCTAGATCTTTTCTGGAGCAACAACCTCGACAAGACTGATAAACAGAGTTTGAGATGAGCAAAGAGAACGAATAGACTAACGCAAAATAATGAGATAGCGACAACACAAGCAGTGAAAGCCGGAACCAAAGCGACCAGCTGTCGCCATTTTCCCTGGATCGACCAGAAACACCAATAACCTTTAAAAGCAACAACACAGAAACCGATGCTAAAAGAAGAACCAAGGCATAGTTTCTTGATTCCTGCCCATAGCGTGAGAATACTGGGGCTGTGCCCAGGAAAAGTATGGAGGCATAGAAAGCTATCAAGCCTTTTCGCCAAGAAGCAAGCGCTAAAATAACCAGCGAAGTAGAAACACATAGCAGGCTGAAAAGCCTTGTGGTGATTTCGGAACTTCCAAAGACACCCACCCAAGACTTCAGCAGGACAGGATACAGAGGTGGGGCCGTATCAGGAATGATCCAATCACGAAACATTGAGAGCCAACTCGAGTTGACTGTCGCCACAGTAAATGCTTCGTCAGACCAATAGGAATAAGCCGACAAAAGCCCCCGAGAGGCCAAAGAGATCAACAAAAGAGTAAGGAAGAGGCCTATGGCAAGATGCTTGCGTGCACTGATCACTACAACTTCCAGGACATTGGATCAAAGACTTTTGTCGATCAATCCACAAACGTCCTAGCTCGCAGGAGCTGCAGTGGGTGGATGCTGCGCCAGCACCTGCTTGAGATAGCGCCCCGTGTGGCTGGTGGGATGCTCCGCCACCTCCTCAGGGGTGCCGCACACCACGATCTCGCCGCCCTTGTCGCCGCCTTCGGGACCGAGATCAATGATCCAGTCGGAGCAGCGGATCACGTCGAGGTTGTGTTCGATCACCAGGATCGAGTTGCCCTTGTCCACCAGCCGCTGCATCACATCCATCAGCTTGTGCACGTCGTAGAAGCTGAGGCCGGTGGTGGGCTCGTCGATCAGATAGAGCGTCTTGCCGGTGGCGCGGCGGGAGAGCTCGGTGGCCAGCTTCACGCGCTGGGCCTCGCCGCCCGAGAGGGTGGGCGCCGGCTGACCCAGCTTCACGTAGCCCAGGCCCACATCCACCAGGGTGCGCAGGCGATCAGCCGCCTGGGGGATGGCGGAGAACACCTCGCAGGCCTGCTCCACCGTCATCTCCAGCACATCGGCGATGGTGTGGCCCTTATATTTCACTTGCAACGTCTCGCGGTTGTAGCGAGCTCCCTTGCAAACGTCGCACTGCACATACACGTCGGGCAGGAAGTTCATCTCGATCACGTTCACGCCCTGGCCGCTGCAGGCCTCGCAGCGCCCGCCCTTCACGTTGAAGCTGAACTGGCCCACCTGATAGCCGCGGGCCTTGGCTTCCACCGTGGCGGCGAACACCTGGCGGATCGGATCAAAGGTTCCTGTGTAGGTGGCCGGGTTGGAGCGAGGCGTGCGGCCGATCGGCGATTGGTCGATCACGATCACCTTGTCGATCGCCTTGATCCCCTTCAGCTCCTTCACGCCCGAGGGGAAGGGCACCTTCAGGCCCAAGCGGTGTTCGAGAGCCGGGTGCAGCAGCTCGTTCACCATCGTGCTCTTGCCGCTGCCGCTCACGCCGGTCACACACACCAGCCGCCCGAGCGGAAACTCCACATCGAAGCCGGAGAGATTGTTGCGCTCGCAGCCCACCAGGGTGAGCTTGCGGGAGCCGCTGCTGCGCCGCTCCGCCGGTGTGGGGATGGCGCGGCGACCGCTCAGGTAGGCACCGGTGAGGGAGTCTTCGGCCGTGAGCAGGGCATCGAGATCCCCCTCGGCCACGATGTGGCCGCCGTGCACGCCAGCACCGGGGCCGATGTCCACGATGTAGTCGGCGGCGCGGATCGTGTCTTCGTCGTGCTCCACCACGATCAGGGTGTTGCCCAGATCCCGCAGCTTCACCAGGGTGTTGAGCAGCCTGTCGTTGTCGCGCTGGTGGAGGCCGATGCTCGGCTCATCGAGCACGTACAGCACGCCGGTGAGGCCGGCACCGATCTGGGTGGCCAGGCGAATGCGCTGGGCCTCGCCGCCGCTGAGCGTCATCGCGGGACGATCGAGGCTGAGGTAGTCGAGGCCCACATCCAGCAGGAACTTGAGGCGCATGCGGATCTCCCGCAGCACCAGATCGCCGATCTGGATCTGGCGGGCGTTGAGCAACGGTTCAGCCCCTTCGCTCTCGCCCACCCCCATCAACTGCTCGATGCGGCGCAGGCTCTCGCCCACGCTGGTGCTGGTGAGCTCATGGATGCGGAAGGGTCCCACCCGCACCGCCAGGGCCTGCGGTTTGAGCCGCAGCCCCTGGCAACTGGCGCAGGGCACCAGCTCCAGATACTTCTCCAGCTTCTGGCGCACCGATTCACCGCTGGCATCGCGCAGCTGGCGCTCGAGAATCGGCAGGATCCCCTCAAAGGGCCGCAGGTAGCTCTGGCCCTTGCGGTAGCGGCTGTCGGCCTGGATCGCGATCGGCTCCCGCGAGCCGTTGAGCAGCACATCGTGCTGGTCGGCCGTGAGCTGGTTCCAGGGGGTCTTGATCTCGAAGCCGAAGGCCTCGCCCACCGAATAGAGCAGTGAGAAGTAGTAGGAGTTGTCCTTCTCGGCCCAGGGCGCCACGGCGGCATACACCGGCAACGCGGGATCGGGAATCACCCGCTCCATCGTGAACTTGCGCAGGTGGCCGATGCCGTGGCAGTCGGGGCAGGCGCCGTAGGGATTATTGAAGGAGAACAGCCGCGGCGAGAGTTCCTCCATCACGGCGCCATGCACCGGGCAGGCGAAGTTCTCCGAATAGAGCCGTTCCTTCTCCAACCCCTCCGGCAGCTCCTCGTCGGCCTTGGGCACCACCTCCACCAGGGCCAGGCCATCGCCGCGCTTGAGGGCCGTGCGCAGGGAATCGGTGAGCCGCTCCTGGATGCCCTCGCGCGCCACGAGCCGGTCCACCACCACCTCGATGTTGTGGGCGTGGTTCTTGTCGAGCTCGATGTTGTCGGCCAGCTCGCGCACCTCGCCGTTGATGCGCACCCGGGCGAAGCCCTCGGCCACCAGGCCGCTGAGCAGCTTCACGTGGGTGCCCTTCTTGCCGCGCACCACCGGCGCCAGCAACTGGTAGCGGGTGCCCTCGGGAAGCCTGAGGATCTGGTCCACCATCTCGTCGATCGACTGGGGCCGGATCGAGCGGTCGCACTCCGGGCAGTGGGGCTCACCGGCGCGGCCGAACAGCAGGCGCAGATAGTCCTGGATCTCCGTCACCGTGCCAACGGTGGAGCGGGGGTTGTGGCTGGTGGATTTCTGGTCGATCGAGATCGCCGGCGACAGCCCCTCGATGGCGTCCACATCGGGCTTGTCGACCTGGCCGAGGAATTGGCGCGCGTACGCCGACAGACTCTCGACGTAGCGGCGCTGGCCCTCGGCAAAGATCGTGTCGAACGCCAGCGAGCTCTTGCCGCTGCCGCTCACGCCGGTGAACACCACCAGCCGGTTGCGGGGGATCGTGAGATCCACGTTCTTGAGGTTGTGCTGGCGGGCGCCCCGCACCCGGATCACATCCTCCAGGGAACCGCCATTGAGGGTCTGCAAAGCGGCTTTCTCGGCGGCCTTCTCGCTGACGGTCTGGGCGAGGGTGCGGCTGGCGGCAGAGCTCTTGGCGCGGGGCATCCAGCCGGCTCGGGAACGGTTGATTCTACGGGCGGGAACTGGGTTGATTGGTTGCGACCGGAGCCAGCTCCGCCAGAGCCTGAGGGGTGCCCGGTGTGAGGATGGCTAAGCCTTGACTAAGCCAACCAGCATCAGGCTGCGGGGCGCGGAACAGCGTCGCGTTCGAGCAGGCTGGCGGCATAACTGCGGGCGGCACCGGTGTCGCCGCCAGCCAGTTCCACCAGCTCGGCCTGGCGAGCCTGAGTGTCCCGCAGTTGGGACACCTGGGTGTGGGTGACGCCCTGGCGCACCTCCTTGGCCACCCGGAAGTGATGATCCGCCGCCGCCGCCACCAGGGGCTGGTGGGTCACGCAGAACACCTGGCGCTGGGCCGCCAGCCGCTGCAGCAGCTCGGCCATCGCACCGCTCACCCGGCCGCTCACGCCCGCATCGATCTCATCGAACAGCAGGGTCACATGGGGGTCGGCCGCCGCCAGGCAGGTTTTCAGCGCCAGGAGGAAGCGGCTCATCTCCCCGCCCGAAGCCACCTCCGCCAGGGGCGCCAGGGGCTGGCCGGGGTTGGCGGAGAACAGGAACTGCACCGCATCGGCCCCCTCTTCACCGGGGGGCGCCGGCTCGATCCCCACGCTGAAGCGCACATTGGCCAGGCCCATCGGCCGCAGCGCCTGCATCAATTGCTCCTCCAGGGCCGTGGCGGCCCGGCGCCGGGCCGCCGTGAGGGCGGCGTTGGCCCGGTCACGGGTTGTGCGGGCAGCGGCCTCGGCGGCCTGGAGGGCCTCCAGGCTGGCCTCGGCGCCACCGGGAGCCAGCTGCTCGCGCAACTGGTCGCGCCAGGCGATCAGCTCGGCCAGGGTCTTGCCGTGGCGACGCTCCAGGGCCTTGAGCTGGGCGATGCGCTCCTGCAGCTGGCCCAGGCTCTCAGGGTCGCTCTCCAGGCCGGTGCCGTAGCGATCGAGGTCGCGGGCCAGATCCTGGAGTTGGGCCAGGCCATCGCTGCAACGGCCGGCCAGTTCGGCCAGGGAGGGGTCCAGCTGCTGCATGGCCGCCAGCTCCCCTTCACAGGCCGCCAGATGATCCAGCACCGAGGGCGCCTCCTCGGCACCCTCCACCAGCCGGCCGATCAGGGCCATCACCCCCTCCTGCAGGCGCACGCCATGGGCCAGGCGGTTTTCCTCGATCTGCAGCCGCTGCCGCTCGGCCGGGTCGTCGAGCTGGGCCGCCTCAAGATCAGCCAGCAGCTGCTCCTGGCGCTCCCTCTCCTGCTGGAGCTGCTGCCAGTTGGCGCGGGCCTGCTCCAGCGCTTGCGCCGCGGCACGCCAGGCCCGGTAGGCCTCAGCCACAGCGGGAAGCTGCTGCTGCATCGGCTCCCCGGCAAAGCGATCGAGCCAGCGCCGCTGCTGGCCGGGCCGGGCCAGTTGCTGGCTCTGCCCCTGCACGGTGAGATCGAGCAGCAGCGGCCGCAGGTCCTGAATCTGGCCGCGGTTGATGGCCACGCCGTTGAGGCGATGGCGACTGCTCAGGCGCCCATCGCTGAGGCGCCACTCACGGCTGAGCAACAGCTCGCTCTCCTCCGCCTCCAGCTCCTGCTGCTCCAGCCAGTCCTGCAGGGGCGGCGTGAGCGAGAAGCTGGCCTCGATCAGCCCGCGCTCGGCGCCCTGCCGCAGCAGGCGGGCGGTGCTGCCCCCCAGCAAGGCGTCGAGGGCATCCAGCAGGATCGATTTACCGGCCCCGGTTTCTCCGGTGAGCACCGTGAAGCCAGCGCTGAAGTCGAGCTGGAGCTGCTCGATCAGGGCGATGTTCTCGAGGCGCAGTCCGGTGAGCACAGGCGCGGCGGGTGGCGGGCGGTGGCCACCGGGTGTTGGAGCCGACCGTAGCGGCTGTGTCTTTCGTTTAGAAGGGGAGAACTCAAATCGGCCCCGTGGCCAGCGGCATGGTGAGCGCCCCTCCAGAGCCCCCAGCCCCCCTCACACCCGCGGAAGCGGCGGCGGCGGCCATGCGGGCCGCTGTTCTGGGTGATGACGCGCCGGAGAGTGGCACCGCGCCGGACAGTGGCAGCGCGCCGGACAGTGGCACCGAGCCGTCTCCTGAATTCTGTACAGCCTGTACAGAAACCGGGAGTGAGCAGGACGCAGCACCCTCCCCACCCCGGGCCAGCGACCTCAGCGACTTCATCGAGGCGTCCGGCCTGCTCGAGTACGACCCGGCGGCGATCACGCGCATCTACGCCGGTGCCCCGCAGCGCCTGATCAGGCGGCTCTGGCAAACCCTCGTGCCGATCGGGCTCTATCTGCTGGGGGTGGGCTTCGACTGGCTCACCGGCCAGCTCAAGAACCAGGAGCACGCCAGGGCCCGCGCCAAGGAGGCGGCGGATCTGGTGGCCTCGCTGGGGCCCGCCTTCATCAAGGCCGGCCAGGCCCTCTCCACCCGGCCCGACATCGTGCCGCCGCTGCTGCTGGAGGAGCTGGCCGGCCTGCAGGACCAGCTGCCCGGCTTCGATTCCGCCCTGGCCATGGCCTGCATCGAAGAGGACCTGGGCGCCCCGATCCACAGCATCTACGCCGAGCTGGAGCGGGAGCCGATCTCGGCGGCCTCGCTGGGGCAGGTGCACCGGGGTGTGCTGCTCAGCGGCGAGAAGGTGGCCGTGAAGGTGCAGCGGCCGGGCCTGCGGGAACAGATCACGCTCGATCTCTACATCGTGCGCAACATCGCCGCCTGGCTCAACCGCAACGTGGGCCTGATCCGCTCCGATCTGGTGGCCCTGATCGATGAGCTGGGAAAGCGGGTGTTCGAGGAGATGGACTACTGCAACGAGGCCGCCAACGCCGAAAGGTTCGCCGCCCTGCACGCCCACAATCCGCGTATCGCCGTTCCCCGCATCTTCCACGAGGCCACCAGCCGGCGGGTGCTGACGATGGAGTGGATCGATGGGGTGAAGCTCACCAACCTGGAGGCGGTGCGCCAGCTGGGCATCGACCCCGACGACATGGTGACCGTGGGGGTGAACTGCAGCCTCCAACAGCTGCTGGAGCACGGCTTCTTCCACGCCGACCCCCACCCCGGCAACCTGCTGGCCCTACCCGATGGCCGGCTGGCCTACCTCGATTTCGGGATGATGAGCGAGGTGAGCCGCGAGAGCCGCACCGGCCTGATCCAGGCGGTGGTGCACCTGGTGAACCGCAATTTCGGCAAGCTCAGCAAGGATTTTGTGAGCCTTGGCTTCCTGGCGGAAGACGTGAACCTCGAGCCGATCGTGCCGGCCTTTGAGGGGGTGTTCGGCCAGGCGATGGAGATGGGCGTCAGCCGCATGGATTTCAAGGCCGTCACCGACGACCTCTCGGGCGTGATGTATCGCTTCCCCTTCCGGGTGCCGCCCTACTACGCCCTGATCATCCGCTCGCTGGTCACGCTGGAAGGCATCGCCCTAAGCGTGGATCCCGATTTCAAGATCCTCGGCGCCGCCTATCCCTACTTCGCCCGCAGGCTGATGGAGGACCCCGATCCCCAGCTGCGCAACAGCCTCAAGGAAATGCTGTTCGATGGCGAGATCTTCCGCTGGCAGCGGCTCGACAACCTGATCACCAGCGCCGCCAGCGGCAGCCAGCTCGATCTCGATGGACTGCTGGATCAGGTGCTGGATTTCCTGTTCTCCCCCAAGGCAGGCCTGCTGCGCAGCCAGCTGGTGGAGGCGGTTGTGAATCAGATGGATGCCCTGGGCTGGCAGACCACCCTGCGCCTGAGCCAGCGGTTGCCGCGGCCGCTGCTACCGCCGGGACTGCGCGATCGCCCAGCGCCCACGGCCAGCGATGTTGAGCTGCTGTCACTGGAGCCGATCCAGCGCCTGGTGGCGATTCTGCGCCAGCTGCCGGGCTTCGAGCCCCAGCTGCTGCTGAAGCGGTTGCCGCGGCTGATGCAGGAAACCGAACTGCGGCGGATGGGGGCAGACCTGGCGCGAGGCCTGGCCGAGCGGGGTGTGGTGCGACTGGTGCGTGATGTGCTGGTGGGCGGTCGTGTGGCTGGTGCGGCTTAGGGTTTCGAAACACCTGATTTCCCCCCTGCCGATGGGCACCCACAAGCGCCAGCGCCTGGCCGCCGCGATGCTGGGGGCGAGCCTCTGGGCGGCCATGCCGGGCGCCCCGCTGCTGCCGTCGGCTGGCCACGCCGCCGACAACGTGGTGTTCGTGAGCGGCGCCTTCCGGCGCTCGATTGCCGTGGCCGATCTGGAGTTCCTGGCCAGCACGGGTCAGGCCCGGGGCCTGCTGGCCGACGTGCTGGCCCTGGCCCGGCAGAAACCCGGTGAGGTGGCCAAGCTGCTGAACCAGGAGCTCACCCTGCCGCTGGTGCTCACGAGCCGGCTGCTCAGCACCCGCATCGGCGAGGCAATCCTGGCGCGGGTGGCCCGGATCGTGTATCCGCTCAAGGCCAGCCAGGTGGGCATCCCAGCCCTCAAGGCCGGCGTGATCAACGGCCTGGCCAAGGGCAACGGCAGCCTTTCGGCCATCGGCTTCCTCAAGGCCTATCCCACCGGCGAGATGGAGGTGAGCATTCCGGCGCTGCTGGCCGTGATGCAGAAGGCCAGCTCCATCAGTGAGCTGGTGAAGTTCTTCTCGGAATCGCCGCTGGACGGCCTGCGCAGCGAGGCGGCCAAACCCGCCCCGTAGATTCGGCTTCAGACTGTCTTCTGCCGCCCGTGTCCCTGCTGTCCTCCCTTCGCCGGCGCCTGGGACGCACCCAACCGGCCATGCAGGACTGGCCCGGGCTGATTGAGGGCTACCGGCGGTGGCTGCCGGTGAGCAACCAGACGCCGGTGATCACCCTGCGCGAGGGGGCCACGCCGCTGATTCCGGCGCCGGTGATCGCCGAGCGCATCGGCAAGGGCGTGAAGGTGTATCTGAAATACGACGGCCTCAACCCCACCGGCTCCTTCAAGGACCGGGGCATGACCATGGCCATCTCCAAGGCCAAGGAAGCCGGCTCCGAGGCCGTGATCTGCGCCAGCACCGGCAACACCTCGGCCGCGGCCGCCGCCTATGCCCGCCGCGGCGGCATGCGCGCCTTCGTGCTGATCCCCGATGGCTACGTGGCCCAGGGCAAGCTGGCCCAGGCCCTGCTCTACGGCGCAGAAGTGCTGGCGGTGAAGGGCAACTTCGACCGGGCCCTGGCGATCGTGCGCGAGGTGGCCGACCAGTATCCGGTCACCCTGGTGAACTCGCTGAACCCCTACCGGCTGCAGGGCCAGAAAACCGCAGCCTTTGAGGTGGTGGATGCCCTGGGCGAGGCGCCCGACTGGCTGTGCATCCCCGTGGGCAACGCCGGCAACATCAGCGCCTACTGGATGGGCTTCAACGAGTACAAGGCCGCCGGCCACAGCCGCAAGCTGCCGCGGATGATGGGCTTCCAGGCCGCCGGCGCCGCGCCCCTGGTGCTGGGCCACACCGTGGAGCAGCCCGACACCATCGCCACCGCGATCCGCATCGGCAACCCGGTGAACAGGGAGAACGCCCTCAAGGCCCGCGCCGAGAGCAACGGTGGCTTCATGGCCGTGACGGATGCCGAGATCATCGAGGCCTACAAGTTGCTGGGGGCCGGCGAAGGGGTGTTCTGCGAGCCCGCCAGCGCGGCCTCGGTGGCCGGCCTGATCAAACGGCGCGAGGAGGTGCCCGCCGGCGCCACGGTGGTGTGCGTGCTCACCGGCAACGGCCTCAAGGACCCCACCACCGCCATTGAGCACAACGATTCCAAGTTCCACACCGGCCTGGATCCCGACACCGGCACCGTGGCCCGGGTGATGGGCTTCTGAGCAAGCTCCCACGCCGCAGCCGCTCACCCCTAGCTGCCTTGCCCCGCCGAACGGCGGGGCTTTTTTGTGCAACCAACCCAGAAACCGTCTGCCCACAAGCTGGGGAAAAGAGCCGCGCGCCATCGGGAAAACCAGAGGCCCGCGCATCCGCCGTTCGGCCCCTGGTTTTCCCCAGTCCAGGGAAAGAGTGGAAAAGCCGATTCGAGCGGCGAGCACCCACCTGCTCCTCCAGTGAATTCCACAGACTGAGGAAATGAAAACCCTTGCAGCGCAGCGCTTCTGAGCAGTTCTTGGCGGTTTCCCCAGGCCCTACGGCTACGGATTTGGATTTGGTTCTTAAGACTTTTGATCCTTTAACAGCAGGCTGGGGAGAGCGGGGAATCCGCTGGGCTGGGCCCGTTGCGCTTCGGGGCGCCTTGTGGAAGCGTGGGGGGCCCTTCCGCCGAGCCATGAAGCTGGTCTGCTCCCAGACCGAACTCAATGCCAGCCTCCAGCTGGTGAGCCGGGCTGTGGCAGGTCGCCCCACCCACCCCGTGCTGGCGAACGTGCTGCTCACCGCCGATGCCGGCACGGGGCGGCTCAGCCTCACGGGCTTCGACCTCAGCCTCGGCATCCAGACCAGCCTTGCCGCCTCGGTGCAGAGCAGCGGGGCCATCACCCTGCCTGCCCGGCTGTTCGGCGAGATCGTGTCGCGCATGCCGGCCGACAGCCCGATCACCCTCAGCTGCGAAGAGGGCAGCGAGCAGGTGGAGCTCACCAGCGCCTCCGGCAGCTACCAGATGCGAGGGATGCCGGCCGACGACTTTCCCGAACTGCCCCTGGCCCAGAGCAGCATCCCGATCCGGCTGGATCCCGACGTGCTCGTGAAGGGCCTGCGGGCCACCCTGTTCGCCAGCAGCGGCGACGAAGCCAAGCAACTGCTCACCGGCGTGCACCTCGGCCTCGATGAGCAGGGACTGGAGTGCGCCGCCACCGACGGCCACCGCCTGGCGGTGCTGCGGCTGGAGAACAGCGCCGAGGGCGAGGGCAGCGTGGATGTCACCGTGCCGGCCCGCTCCCTGCGGGAGCTGGAGCGGCTGCTCTCCGCCCGCTCTGGCGGTGATGCCGTGACGCTCTTCTGCGACCGGGGTCAGGTGGTGTTCCACTGGGCCGATCAGGTGCTCACCAGCCGGAGCCTCGATGGCACCTACCCCAACTACCGCCAGCTGATTCCCGACAGCTTTGCCCGCACCCTGGGGCTGGATCGCAAGGCCTTCGTGAGCGCCCTGGAGCGGGTGGCGGTGCTGGCCGATCAGCACAACAACGTGGTGAAGCTCAGCACCGATCCGGTGGCGGGCCAGCTGGCCATCAGCGCCGATGCCCAGGACGTGGGCAGTGGCTCCGAGGCCCTGGCCGCCGACGTGCAGGGAGATGCGATCCAGATCGCCTTCAATGTGCGCTACGTGCTGGAGGGCCTCAAGGCCATGGGCTCCGAACGGGTGGAATTGCGCTGCAATGCCCCCACCACGCCGGTGGTGCTCTCCCCCCTGGATGATCCCGGCTTCACCTACCTGGTGATGCCGGTTCAGATTCGCAGCTGAGGCCGGAGCGGCGCGTGGCTCTGCCGGAACAACTGCTGCTGAGCGATCTGCTGCGGCGCCGGGTGCGCTGCGATCAGGGCCTGGATCACGGCGTGGGCGTTGTCGCCTGGATGCATCCGCCGGTGCATCGGCTGCTGGGCTGGATCAGCAAGCCCTCCGCCTTCGGCGATCGGCGGGAGGCCTGGCGCCTCAATCAGCTGCGGGGATTGGCGGAGCTCGAGTTGTTCGTGCAGGGGCCGCCGGCACCCACCGACCAGGCCACCGTGGAGCGGCTGCCCACCCTGATCGAGGCGGCGGTGCTGGCCAGGTCCGGCGAGGTGATCGGCAGCGTGGCCGATGCGGCCGTGGAGCTGAGCAGCGGCCGGATCTTGCACTATCTGGTGTCGCGCAGCGACCCCCGGCTGCCGGGCAGCAGCCGCTGGCGCCTGGTCCCCGATCGCATCATGGATCAGCAGCCCGGCCAGGTGAGCACGGGCCTCGACGGCCTGGATGATCTGCCCTTGGCCAAGGCCAGCGTGCGCCAGCAGTTCCTGCGCCGCTCCCGCCGCTGGCGCGAACAGATGCAGCAGGCCGGCGATCGCTTCGAGGAGCGTCTGGAGGGCTGGCTGGAGGAACCCCCCTGGGACTCGGCGGAGCGGCAGACCTGGCAGGAGCCAGATCGGCCGGAGCAAGAGCCCCGTCGCTGGGATCCCGACGACGACGACTGGGACCACTGGCCCGAGCCCAACCCTGAGCCCATCGATGCAGGTCGTCGCCCACGCCGGTCCGCGCCCGCGCCTGAACCGCCGCCGGAAGAGGAGGATCCCTGGCTCTGAGCCAGCAGGAGATTGCAGGGTTCAGCCCCTGGCTCCAGCTCCTGGTTCAGCTCTCGGCCAGCTCCTTGTTGAGCTTCCCGGGTCTGGAGCCTGGCCCTCGCTTCTCCCGCTGGAGGGTCCACCCGTTCCAGCCAGTCTCCTGAATTCTGTACAGGCATTACAGAATTCAGGAGAGTCCCACGGGCACAGCCAGGCCGCCGCCCTCGGGGCTCCCGCGTTCCACTACGCACCCCTGGAAGCCCGGTGAGTCGCTCGGCGAGACTGGAGTGATCTTGCCCAGCCGCTTGTGGTCGCCGCCGCCGATTCCGCCGCTTCAGCGTTTGCCGCGCCCGATTACGCGGTGCCGGAGGCGCTGAAAAAGGAGAACCTCAGCCAGGCCGACTACGACGAGATCTGCCGCCGCCTCGGCCGCGCCCCCAACCGCGCCGAGCTGGGCATGTTCGGGGTGATGTGGTCGGAGCACTGTTGCTACCGCAACTCGCGGCCGCTGCTGCAGGGCTTCCCCACCACCGGCCCGCGCATCCTGGTGGGCCCGGGCGAGAACGCCGGCGTGGTGGATCTGGGCGAGGGCCAGCGGCTGGCCTTCAAGATCGAGAGCCACAACCACCCCTCGGCGGTGGAGCCGTTCCAGGGGGCGGCCACGGGTGTGGGCGGCATCCTGCGCGACATCTTCACCATGGGCGCCCGGCCGATCGCCCTGCTCAATGCCCTGCGCTTCGGCCCCCTGGAGGACGAGCGCAATGTGGGTCTGATGGAGGGCGTGGTGGCCGGCATCGCCCACTACGGCAACTGCGTGGGCGTGCCCACCGTGGGTGGTGAGGTGGCGTTCGACCCCAGCTACTCCGGCAACCCCCTGGTGAATGCCATGGCCCTGGGGCTGATGGAAACCGAGGAGATCGTGTGCTCCGGTGCCGAGGGGGTGGGCTATCCGGTTGTGTATGTGGGCAGCACCACCGGCCGCGACGGCATGGGCGGCGCCAGCTTCGCCAGCGCTGAGCTCACCGAGGCCTCCCTCGACGACCGGCCCGCCGTGCAGGTGGGCGACCCCTTCCTCGAAAAAGGCCTGATCGAGGCCTGTCTCGACGCCTTCCAGAGCGGCGACGTGGTGGCGGCCCAGGACATGGGCGCCGCCGGCCTCACCTGCAGCTGCTCCGAGATGGCCGCCAAGGGCGGCCTGGGCATCGAGCTCGACCTCGACAAGGTGCCCGCCCGCGAGGCCGGCATGACCCCCTACGAGTTCCTGCTGAGCGAATCCCAGGAGCGGATGCTGTTCGTGGTGAAGCCCGGCAAGGAGCAGGCGCTGATGGAGCGCTTCAGCCGCTGGGGCCTGCAGGCCGCCGTGGTGGGCCGGGTGCTGGAGGAGAACGTGGTGCGGGTGCTGCAGAAGGGTGAGGTGGCCGCCGAGGTGCCCGCCAGCGCCCTGGCCGACGACACGCCGATCAACCGCCACGAGCTGATCAGCGAGCCCCCGGCGGAGATCCAGGCCCACTGGCGCTGGAGCGAGGCCCAGCTGCCTGCTGTGGGCGCTGCCGGCATCACCACGGCCGCCGGCGGCTCCATCAGCTGGAACCAGGCCCTCCTGGAGCTGCTCGACGATCCCACCATCGCCTCCAAGCGCTGGGTGTACCGCCAGTACGACCACCAGGTGCAGGCCAACACGGTGGTGCCCCCCGGCGGTGCCGATGCGGCCGTGGTGCGGCTGCGGCCTCAGCAGGGCGAGGGCGCCATGGCCCCAGCCACCCGTGGCGTGGCGGCGGTGGTGGATTGTCCCAACCGCTGGGTGGCCCTCGACCCCGAGCGCGGCGGCATGGCGGCGGTGGCCGAGGCCGCCCGCAACCTCAGCTGCGTGGGCGCTGAGCCCCTGGCCGTGACCGACAACCTCAACTTCCCCTCGCCGGAAACCCCCACCGGCTACTGGCAGCTGGCCCTGGCCTGCCGCGGCCTCTCGGCGGCCTGCTCGGCCCTGGAAACGCCGGTGACCGGCGGCAACGTGTCGCTCTACAACGAGACCCGACTGCCCGACGGCACCATGCAGCCGATCCACCCCACCCCGGTGGTGGGCATGGTGGGCCTGGTGCACAACCTGGAGCATGTGTGCGGTCAGGCCTGGCGCGAGGCCGGCGATGCCATCTGGCTGCTGGGGGTGCCCTTGGAAACGGGTGAGGCTCCCGCCGATGCCCGCCTGGGCCTGGCCGGCAGCAGCTACCTGGAGCGGCTGCATGGAGCCGTCACGGGGCGCCCGCCCGAGATCGATCTGCAGCTGGAGCGCTCGGTTCAGGGCTTCCTGCGCCAGGCGATCGCCAGCGGACTGGTGCGCTCCGCCCACGACCTCAGCGATGGCGGCCTGGCGGTGGCCGCGGCCGAGTGCTGCATCGCCGCTGCTGCCGCTGCCGGCACGCCCCTCGGCGCCCACCTGGAGATCCCGGCCGGCAGCGCCCGCCTCGATCGGCTGCTGTTCGCCGAGGGCGGCGCCCGCATCCTGGTGAGCGTGGCCCCGGCCCAGACGGTGGCCTGGCAGCAGGCCCTGGAGGCCGCTGCGGTGCCGGCCCAATGCCTGGGGGTGGTGACCTCCGGCGGCGCGGGGGCCGAGCTCGAGATCAGCCAGGCCGGATCCACCCTGCTGCAACTGCCGGTGGCCGAGATGGCCGAGCGCTTTGAGCAGGCGATTCCCCGCCGGATGGGGGTTGATCTTCCCCCTAGCGCCTGAGTCAGCCGAGGACCCGACTGATGCACAATGCTGAAAGGAATCTGAAGATGGGAAGGCCCTTGTCTGAGAACCAGCCTGCCCATCCCGTCCAGCCGGAGCGTCCCGACAAGCCGGAGGAGGCCTGCGGCGTGTTTGCGGTGCTGGCGAGCGATCAGCCGGTGGCCAACCTCACCTACTTCGGCCTCTACGCCCTGCAGCACCGCGGCCAGGAATCAGCCGGCATCGCCGTGTTCGATGCGGCCAACAAGGTGCGCCTGCACAAGGACATGGGCCTGGTGAGCCAGGTGTTTGATCAGGACGTGCTGGAGCGGCTCACCGGCCACCTGGCCATCGGCCACAACCGCTACTCCACCACCGGCAGCAGCAAGGCCTGCAACGCCCAGCCCGTGGTGCTCAACACCCGCCTGGGTCCGCTCGCCCTGGCCCACAACGGCAACCTGGTGAATGCCGGTGAGCTGCGCGAGGCCATCGCCACCGACACCCCCGAGGCCCAGTTCACCTCCACCACCGACTCGGAGCTGATCGCCTTTGCCCTCCAGCACGCCGTGAACGGCGGCCTGGGCTGGGAGGCGGCCATCCGCGAGGCGGCCGGCCGCTGCCGCGGCGCCTTCAGCCTGGTGATCGGCACGCCGGAGGGTCTGTTCGCCCTGCGGGACGGCCACGGCATCCGTCCGCTGGTGTTCGGCCACATGGGTGAGCTGAGCGAGGCCCAGTGGGTGGCCAGCAGCGAAACCTGCGGGCTCGACATCATCGGCGCCAGCTACGACGGCGATGTGCAGCCCGGTGAGATCATCCACTTCCGCCAGGGGGATCCGAACCCCGTGCGCAGCCGCTGGTGCGAGGAACCGGCCAAGCTGTGCGTGTTCGAGATGATCTACTTCGCCCGGCCCGACAGCCGCTTCTTCGGCGAGTCGCTCTACAGCTACCGGGTGCGCATCGGCGAGGCCCTGGCCCGCGAAACACCGGTGGAGGCCGACATCGTGATCGGCGTGCCCGATTCCGGCATCCCCGCGGCGATCGGCTACTCCCAGCTCAGCGGCATCCCCTTCGGCGATGGCCTGATCAAGAACCGCTATGTGGGCCGCACCTTCATCCAGCCCACCCAGGCCATGCGCGAGGCGGGCATCCGCGTGAAGCTCAACCCGCTGCCGGATGTGCTGGCCGGCAAGCGGGTGGTGGTGATCGACGACTCGATCGTGCGCGGCACCACCAGCCGCAAGCTGGTGGCCGCCCTGCGGGATGCCGGTGCCACCGAGGTGCACATGCGCATCAGCTCACCGCCGGTGACGCACCCCTGCTTCTACGGCATCGACACCGACACCCAGGACCAGCTGATCGCCGCCCGCCTCACCCTGGAGGAGATCGCCGCCCACCTGGGCGTGGATTCCCTGGCCTACCTGAGCAAGCAGGGCATGGTGGAGGCGGCCCAGGCCAACGCGGCCCATTTCTGCACCGCCTGCTTCGACGGCGCCTATCCGATCGAGATGGAGGAATCACTCCGCAACAGCAAGCTGATGCTGGAGCCGGCCGGGATCGCCGCCAAGCTGTAGGTCGGCAGCGCTGCGGTTCAGGCCTGAATCGCAGCGCTCACACCGGGGCTTCGGTGCCCTGGGCCTGGTGCACCACGGTGCCGCCGAGACCGAAGGCGGCGTGCACGGCCTGCAGGGCCCGAACGCCCTCGGCCTCCGGCACCACGCAGCTGGTGCGGATCTCGCTGGTGGCGATCATCTCGATGTTGATGCCGGCCTCCGCCAGGGCGCGGAACATGCGGCCGGCGGTGCCGGCGGTGCCGGGCATGCCGGCCCCCACGGCACTCACCCGGGCGATGGCCATGCCCTCCTCGAAGCTGGCGCCGGGCCACTGGGCCAGCAGCGGCTGCAGGGCGGCCTGGGCCCGGGGCAGGTCGTCGCGGCGCAGGGTGAAGCCCATGTCGCGGCTGAGCTGCTCACCGCTGCCGTGGGTGCGCTCCGATTGCACGATGGCATCGAGGCTGATGCCGGCATCGGCCAGGGCCCGGCACACGGCCGCGGCGGTGCCGGGCCTGTCGGGGATGCGGCGCACGGCCACCTGGGCCTGATCGCGATCGAGGGCCACGCCGCGCACCTCCGGCTCACCGGCGCCGGCGGGGGCCGGATCGTGGCGCAGTTGCTGGTCGTTCAGTTCGAAGCACTGTGCGGCGGCCTGCAGGGCCTTGGCGCCCTGGTGCCCGGCCACCAGGCAGCTCACCTTCACTTCGCTGGTGGCGATCAGGCGCAGGTTGATGCCGCCCTTGGCCAGGGTGTCGAACAGGCGGGCGGCCACGCCGGGGCGACCCATGATCCCGGCGCCGGAGATGCTCAGCTTGGCCATGCCGGCCTCGGCGCTGAGGGTGGCCCCGGCGGCGGCGGGACCCATCGCCGCCAGCACCTCGCGGCACACCAGCTGGGCCCGATCCAGCTGGGCTTCCGCCACGGTGAAGGCGATGTCGTTGGTGAAGGTGGTGCCGCCGCTGGCGTTGTCGTCCTCCCCCTCGTGGGTGGCCTGCACGATCAGATCCACGTTGAGGCCGGCGGCCGAGAGGGCCTCGAACAGCTGGGCCGCCACGCCGGGACGATCCGGCACGTGGGCCAGGGCCAGCACCGCCTGATGGCTTTCCAGTTCGGCCCCATCCACGGGCTTGCTCAGCTCCAGCCCCTCGCCGCTGCCGCGGCGGCTGGTGGCGTCGCTGGTGAGCAGGGTGCCGGGGGCGTCGCTCCAGCTGGAGCGCACCACCAGAGGCACGCCGTAGTTGCGGGCGATCTCCACGGCCCGCGGATGCAGCACGGCGGCGCCGAGGCTGGCCAGCTCCAGCATCTCGTTGCAGGTGATCGTGTCCATCAGTTGGGCATCGGCCACCTTGCGGGGGTCGGTGGTGAGCACCCCGGGCACATCGGTGTAGATCTCGCAGGCATCGGCGCCGAGGGCCGCGGCCAGGGCCACCGCTGAGGTGTCGGAGCCGCCGCGGCCGAGGGTGGTGATCTCCGGGGTGCCCGAGAGGCCGCTGCTGGTGCCCTGGAAGCCGGCCACCACCACCACCTGGCCGTCACCGAGCAGGCGCCGCAGCCGATCGGTGCGCACCTCGAGGATGCGGGCGCGGCCGTGGGCCGATTCGGTCACGATCCCCACCTGGGGGCCGGTCATCGACACCGCCGGCACGCCGATGGCCTGCAGGGCCATGGCCAGCAGCGCGATCGACACCTGCTCGCCGGTGGCCAGCAGCATGTCCATCTCCCGCTGGGGTGGATCGCTGCTGATGGCGCGGGCCAGACCCGTGAGTTCGTCGGTGGTGTGGCCCATGGCCGACACCACGATCACCAGATCGTTGCCGGCATCCCGGCTGGCCGCGATCCGCCGGGCCACCGCCTGGATGCGCTCCACATCCGCCACGGATGTGCCGCCGAACTTCTGAACCAGCAGGGCCATGGCGGAGAGGCGCCGGATCGGCGCCGATGCGGCGGGAATCGCCGATTTTCCTATGCCGGCTGTCGCTGGGCTGGCTGGCCTCAGTCCACCGGCCCGACCAGCAGAAAGCCATCCCGGAAGGCATCACCCGGATCGCTACCGCGCTTGAGGGCCGCCTCCACGTTGAGCAGCTGGGCCAGCAGCGCCAGGAACTGGCTGGGCTTGCGGCCGCGGATCTGCTTGCGCATCACGTAGATGCGCTTGGGGTTGCCGATGCCGGCGGCCTTGGCGATGGCGGCCACGTCCTGCTCGCCCTGCCGGTCCAGCAGGCTCACCCACAGCCAGCCGCGGATCTGACTGGTGAGCGCCGCCACGATCCGCAGCGCCGGCTCGTTGGCCAGCAGCAGGGCATCCACCAGGGCAATGGCTTCCGCCGGCCGCCCCGCCAGCAGCGCATCGCCCACCTGCAGGCTGGTGGTGGCCTGGCTGCCGATCAGGGCGTGAACGGCCGCGGCGGTGATCGGCCGTTGGCCCGGGTCGCCCGAACCTGGCTTGGTCTCCCCATGCAGGGCCCCCATGTAGAGGGAGAGTTTCTCCAGCTCGCTGGCCAGGCGGGCGCTGTCGCTGCCGATGGCCTCCGCCAGGGCCTCGGCGGCGGCCGGTTCCAGCTGCAGCCCCATCTCCCGTGCCGTGCGGGCCATCAGGTCCACCTGGCCGGCCCCATCCCACACCGCCGGCAGCTGGAAGCTGCGCTCGAAGGCGCCGCCGGCCTTCACCAGTTTCTGCAGGGCCTTGGTGGTGCGCAGCCGGGCATCGGGCTTGCCGGCGCTCACCAGCAGCAGATGGCACGCTTCAGGGATCAGCTCCAGGGCCGCTTCGAGCTGTTCCGCCAGCTCGGCAGGGCATTGGTTGCAGAACGGACTGCGCTGCACCACCACCACCCGATCTCCGCCCCCGAAGGGCGGCGTGCGTGCTTCGCTCAGGGCCTGGGCCGCCTGGGCCGGATCGCCGCCATCCAGGCGACTGAGGTTGATGCTCTGCCAGGCCGGATCAGTGCGCTCGCTGATCAGGGCCTCCACGGCCCGGTTGCGGGCCGCCTCGTCATCGCCCCAGAGCAGGTGGATCGGCATTGGGCTCGGGCTTCAGATCCGCAGCGCGCTGAGCACGGGGTGTTGGGCAGTCTGCGCCAGGGCTGGCTGATCGCTCACCAGCACCGCGGCGCCGGCCTGGATGGCCGTGGCCAGTTCGATGGCGCTGCTCTCGGGCAGTTGCGGTTCCTGCTGCCGCAGGCGCGCGGCCGCCGCCACGATCGCCCCATCGGCGGGGATCTGCAGCCAGTGGCTGGGGTCGGCAAAGGCCTGCTCGTAGCGCTGGGCCAGGGCCTCATCCCCGCGGGCCAGCGGACCCTCCAGCACCCGCATCAGGCTCACGGAGCTGATCACGCCGGTCCAGTGGCCCGAGGCGATGCCCCTCATCAGGGGTTCGAGGTACAGGCCGGTGCCCTTGGCATCGGCGAGGAACGCCACCAGGGCGGCGCCATCGATGGCCACCCGCGAGCCTCGGTGGAGCAGGTGCGGGTTGAACGGCTGCTGCCGCTGCAGTGGTTGCACGAAGGTCGGCGGGGTTGCCGCCGGCCGGGCCGGTTGCCGCTGCTTGGCCTCCCAGTAGCCGCGGCCACTGCCCTGCAGGGCCATCAGCTTCTGGATCTGCTGCTGGCGCAGCCGCGGATCGCTGGGCGCCCGTCCGGTGAGGGGCATCAGGGCCGCCAGGGGGGTCTGGTGACGCCGGATCACAAACCGCTCCCCGGCCGCCGCCCGTTCCAGCAGCTCCGGCAGACGGCGCCGGGCCTCCTGCACGCCCAAACTGGTGGTGAGCTCCATGGCTGCGGGATGCGGAGTGCGCGATTCGGGATGCGGGCTGAGGCGGGATGAGCCCTGGCTGCCAGCCCTCTCCTGAATTATGTACAGCCTGTACAGAATTAAGGAGACTGCCGGCGAGGAGTATCCAGCTCCCAGGTTCTCGGCCCCAGGGTTCCCGGCCCCAGGGTTCCCAGCCCCCGGTTCCCAGCCCCGCCTTTGCCATGTCCCGGTGCCATGACGACTGAATCCGCAGCCCAGGCAGCGTTGGATCACCCGATCTTCAGCGAGAGCATTCGCCTGATCCGCCAGGAGCCTCGGATTCAGGCCTTGCTGGTCACCCTCAGCCCGGTGCAGCAAGACGTGCTGCTGAGGCTGGTGCACAGCAGCGGCGACCTCAGCCTGGCGCCGGATCTGCGCTTCTCAGCCGGGGCCTGTGAGGCCGGCCTGGCGGCGCTGGCGGCCGGGGCGCCGATCCTCACCGATACGGCCATGGCGGCGGCGGCGGTGGCTCCGATGGCGCGCCGCACCTTCGGCAACGCGGTGCGCAGCGTGCTCGATTGGGCCCCCGCCCAGGCGCCCTGCGGCAGCACCCGCACAGCCGCCGGCATCGCGCGGGCCCTGGCCGAGCAGCCCGGGGCGGTGGTGTTGATCGGCAGCGCCCCCACCGCCCTGGAGGTGCTGCTGGAGCTGGTGCGGACCGGGGCCACCCCGCCGCCGGCCCTGGTGATCGGCATGCCGGTGGGCTTCGTGGGGGTGGCGGAGAGCAAGCGCCATCTGGCCGCCAGCCCCCTGCCTCAGATCCGCCTGGAGGGCAGCCGCGGCGGCGCCGGCCTGGTGGGGGCCGCCGTGAATGCTCTGCTGCGTCGGGCCTGGCTGGATCAGGCGGCCTGAAGCCCCACGGCCACGTGGCTGTTGGCCTCGATGCGGCTCAGCACCTGCCGGGCGCGGCGCACCACAGCCGGCGGCACGCCGGCCAGGCGGGCTGCCTCGATGCCGTAGCTGCGGCTGGCGCCGCCGCTCACCACCTGGTGCAGGAACACCAGTTCGTTTCCGGTTTCCTGCACCAGCACCTGGGCGTTGGCCACGTTGGCCAGCAGCTCGCTCAGCTCGTTGAGCTCGTGGTAGTGGGTGGCGAACACCGAGCGGGCCCGGATCTCGATGGCCAGGTGTTCGGCCACGGCCCAGGCGATCGAGAGGCCATCGAAGGTGGCGGTGCCGCGGCCGATCTCATCCAGCAGCACCAGGGAGCGATCACTGGCGTGGTGAAGGATGTTGGCGGTTTCGGCCATCTCCACCATGAAGGTGGACTGGCCGGCCGCCAGGTCGTCGCCGGCGCCGACGCGGGTGAAGATGCGATCAGCGATGCCCAGCCGGGCCGAACCGGCCGGAATCCAGCTGCCGATCTGGGCCATCAGTTGCAGCAGCCCCGTCTGGCGCAGGTAGCAGCTCTTGCCGCTGGCATTGGGCCCCGTGAGCACGATCAGGTCGGGGTGATCGGTGGCCTCGGGGGCCTCAGCGGCGCCGGCGGCCCCGGCTGATCCCAGGGCGATCGAGTTGGCGGTGAAGGGCTGTTCCACCAGTAGCTGTTCCACCACCGGGTGCCTGCCGGCCTCAATCAGCAGTTCGCGCCCATCCGTGATCTCCGGGCGGCAGTAGCCGCCGCTGGCCGCCACCTCCGCCAACGACGTGATCGCATCCAGTTCCGCCACCAGCCGTGCCGCGGCTCGGATCGGCCCGGCCTGCTCGCCCACCAGCGCCCGCAGCTCGCAGAACAGCTCCACCTCCCGCTGGGCGGTTCGGGCCTTGAGCTGCAGGATGCGGCCCTCCCGGCCCTTGAGCTCGGGGGTGACGAAGCGCTCTTCGTTGGCGAGGGTCTGGCGGCGAATCCAGTGCTCGGGCACCGCCGCGGCCTTGGCCTTGCTCACCGAGAGGAAGTAGCCGAAGGTGCGGTGGTATTGGAGTTTCAGGCTGCTGATGCCGCTGGCGCGGCGCTCGGCGGTCTCCTGATCGGCCAGCCAGGCGTCCTGATCGTCGAGCTGGTTGCGCAGGTCATCCAGTTCGGCATCGACGCCGTCGTGAATCAGGCCGCCCTCCTGGAGCGTGAGCGGTGGCGTGTCCACCAGCACATGCCGCAGCTGAGTGGCCAGCTCCGCCAGCTCGGGCCAGGGCCGGGCCAGGCAGGCCAGCGGTGGGCTCTCGGCCTTGGCCAGCAGGCCCGCCAGCTGGGGCAGGCGCTCGAGGCCATCGGCCAGGGCCACCAGATCCCGGGCTGAGGCGGTGCCTGCACCCGCGCGTCCTGCCAGCCGTTCCAGGTCGCCCATCGGGCGCAGCAGCCGGCGCAGGGCCAGCCGCAGGCCGCGGCCCGCCGGGCCTGCCACCAGTTCGCCCACGCCATCCTGCCGGGCGCGGATGGCGTGGATGTCCACCAGGGGGGCCTCGATCCAGCGCCGCAGGCAGCGACCGCCCATGGCGGTCATGGTGCGATCCAGGGCCCAGAGCAGGGAGCCGTGGAAGCCGCCGCCGAGCTGGGTTTTGGTGAGTTCCAGGTTGCGGCGGGTGGCGGCGTCCAGCACCAGCTGGTCGCCGGCGTGCCAGGTGGTGGGCAGTTCCAGCGGGATGGAACTGCCGGGCTGGGTGTCGTCGAGGTAGCGCAGCAGGCCGCCGGCCGCCCGCAGGGCCAGGGGCGCCTCCCCCAGGCCGAGCCCATCGAGGCTGGCCAAGCGGAAACGCCGCAGCAGGGCGGCGCGGGCCTCCGGCGCGGCAAAGGGGGTGCGGGGCAGGGCCGTGAGTCGCATCGCCTCGGGGCACCAGGCGGGGCCGGTGGGCTCCGGTGGTGCCGGCCACAGCACCTCGGCCGCCTCCAGCTGCAGCAGCTCCTGGTGCAGCAGATCCGAGCCTTCGCGCTCGGTGACGCGGAATTCCCCCGTGCTCACATCCGCCACCGCCAGTCCCCAGCGGGCGGCGCTGCTGCCCTCGCCCTCCAGCACCACGGCGCAGAGCCAGTTGTTGCGGCGGGCCGCCAGCATCCCCTCCTCCAGCACCGTGCCGGGGGTGAGCACGCGGGTGATGTCGCGCTTGAGCAGGCTGGTTTTGCCGCCGGTTCGGCTGCGCTGGTCGCGCTCGGCGGCATCCTCCAGCTGGTCGCACAGGGCCACGCTGAGGCCGCGGCGCACCAGTTCGGTGCAGTAGCGCTCGGCCGCATGGTGGGGAATGCCCGCCATGGGCACCCGGCCGATGCCCTTGCCGCCCTCCTTGCCGGTGAGGGTGAGCTCCAGCAGGCGCGAGAGCTGGATCGCGTCTTCGAAGAAGCACTCGAAGAAGTCGCCCAGGCGGTAGAGCAGCACCCGCTCGGGGTGGGCCCGCTTCAGCTCCACGTAGTGGCGCAGCATCGGCGTGAGCTGCTCGGGCTCCACCAGGCTGTGGTGGTGCCAGGCGGGCAGATCCTCGTCGGCCGGAGAGCCGCTGGCGTCTGGCGGGTTCTCGGTGGTGGCTGGGCTGCTGGCCGGGGCCTGCTGGCGGCTGCGCTTGCGGCGGGGGCCGGCCGGGGCTTCAGCGGTATCCGCAGCCTCGGCCGCCTCTTCACTCTCGCCGCTGGGCCCGAACAGACTGCCCTGCAGGGCCAGCTCTGGCTGCTCGATGGGCGCGGCCACGGGCTGGCGACAGCAGGGGAGCGCCGATCGTAGGCGTGGTGGCCTGCAGCCCAGCCCCCCGACTGTTCTGGCGGCTGTCTCCGGGATTCTGTACAGGCTGTACAGGATTCGGGAGGCCATCGAGCGAGGCCCCGAAGCCCCCAGAGGCCCCGGCAGTTTCCTGGGCGCCACAACTTGTGAAGGATGGGCCTCTCCCTTCCCTGGTGGCCGGAGCCCCCATGGGAGAATCGCCCCACTGATCGGCCGGTCCGCCGTCCGTTCGCCGCACTTGCCGACCACCGCCTGAGATCCATGACGATCCTCAACACCCTCACCGTTCTGGCCCTGGTGGTGCTGTCGTTCGCCCTGATCGTGGCCGTGCCGGTGCTCTACGCCAGCAACGACGACAGCGGCCGCTCCAATCGCCTGATCCTGCTGGGCGGCCTGGCCTGGGTGGCGCTGGTGCTGGTGAACTGGGGCATGAGCTTCTTCGTGGTCTGAGTTGGCTCGCTGCGTAGGCTGAGCCCAGCAGCAGGCCAGTCGTTGTGAGCGTTTTCGAAGGGCAGTTTTCCGGCGCCTCGGCGTTGCGCGTGGCGATCGTGGTGGCCCGCTTCAACGATCTGGTGACTGGCAAGCTGCTGAGCGGTTGCCTGGATTGCCTCGGCCGCCACGGCATCGACACCTCTCCCAGCAGCACGCAGCTCGACCTGGCCTGGGTGCCAGGCAGCTTCGAGATCCCGCTGGTGGCCCAGCGCCTGGCGGCCAGCGGCCGCTACCAGGTGGTGATCACCCTCGGTGCCGTGATCCGTGGCGACACCCCCCACTTCGATGTGGTGGTGGCCGAAGTGAGCAAAGGTGTGGCCGCCGTGAGCCGCGACACCGGCGTGCCCGTGATCTTCGGGGTGCTCACCACCGACACGATGCAGCAGGCCCTGGAGCGCGCCGGCATCAAGAGCAACCTGGGCTGGAGCTACGGCCTGCAGGCCATCGAGATGGGCAGCCTGATGGCGGCGTTGCCGGCCTAATCGCGCCTGAGCAACTGTTGACCCTCCACCAGCTCAAACCCCAGCTGGCGGTAGAAGCCGGCGCTGTTGGTGGTCATCAGATACACCCGCTCCACGCCGCGTAGAGCTGGCGTATTGAGCAGGGCCTCCACCAGTTGGCGGCCCAGCCCCTGACCCTGCAGGTCTTCCGGGATCACCACATCCCAGAGCACGGCCCGGAATACCCCATCGCTGCTGGCACGGGCGAAACCCACCAGCCGCTTGCCGCGCCACAGGCTCACCACGGCGGCGCTGCCGGAGAGCATCCGCCGCAGCTGTGCCCGTGATCGCCCCTGCGCCCAGAAGGTGTGCTGATCCAGGAGCCGCTGCAGTTTCCAGAGTGCGCGGGTGGGTCGCAGGCCCGGGCCGAGCCCCAGCCAGCGCAGGCCCGGGGCTCCCGGGGCATGGATTAGGAGATGGACGGCTTCCATGGCAACATCTTCCCAGCGAACGGGAGATGGTGAGCCAACAGCGCAAGGGCATCATCTTGGCCGGCGGCAGTGGCACGCGGCTGCATCCGATCACCCAGGCGGTGAGCAAGCAGCTGCTGCCGGTGTTCGACAAGCCGATGATCTACTACCCCCTCAGCACTCTGATGCTGGCAGGGATCCGTGAGGTGTTGATTATCACCACCCCCCAGGATCAGCCGGCCTTTGAGCGTTTGCTGGGCGATGGCTCCCGCTGGGGCATGACGATCGTCTATGCCGTGCAGCCCAGCCCCGATGGCCTGGCCCAGGCCTTTCTGATCGGTGCCGACTTCCTGGCCGGCGCGCCGGCGGCCCTCGTGCTGGGGGACAACCTGTTCCACGGCCACGACCTGATCCCCCAGCTGCAGAGCTGCAATGGCCCGGCAGAGGGCGCCACGGTGTTTGCCTATCCGGTGCGGGATCCCGAGCGCTACGGGGTGGTGGAGTTTGCCGCCGATGGCCGGGTGTTGAGCCTGGAGGAAAAACCCAGCAAGCCCAGATCGCGCTATGCGGTAACGGGCCTTTATTTCTATGACGGCTCGGTGGTGGAGCGGGCCCGACGGGTTCAGCCATCGCACCGGGGCGAGCTGGAGATCACCGATCTGAATCACCAGTACCTGGAGGAGGGGCTGCTGCAGGTGGAGCTGATGGGCCGCGGCATGGCCTGGCTGGATACGGGCACCTGCGATTCCCTGCATGAGGCCGGCAGCTACATCCGCACGCTCGAGCACCGCCAGGGCCTCAAGGTGGGATGCCCCGAAGAGGTGGCTTGGCGGATGGGCTGGATCAGCGCCGACCAGCTCGCCGCTCTGGCAGCCCCGCTGTGCAAGAGCGGCTACGGCCACTATCTGCTGCAGCTGCTGGAGGTGCCGCTTGCAGGCTGAACGGTTGCAGAGCCGTGGGGGGGTGGAGCTGGATGGGCCGCTGCTGCTCACCCCCCAGGTTTTCGGAGACGAGCGCGGTTTCTTTTTCGAGAGTTGGAATCAGGGTCGGTTTGCGGCGGCCCTGGGCTTGGAGCCTCAGCAGGCCCCACCCTTCGTGCAGGACAACCACTCCCGCTCCACCCGTGGTGTGCTGCGGGGAATGCACTATCAGTTGCCTCCCCATCCGCAGGGCAAGCTGGTGCGTTGCGTGGTAGGCGAGATCTTTGATGTGGCGGTGGATCTCCGCCGTGGCTCGGCCAGCTTCGGCCAGTGGGCGGGGGCCTGCCTGAGTGCTGAGAACAAGCAACAGCTCTGGTTGCCCCCTGGCTTCGCCCACGGTTTCCTCACCCTGAGCGAGCAGGCCGAGGTGCTCTACAAAACCACCGATGTCTGGAGCCGCGATTGCGAGCGCGCCATCCGCTGGGACGATCCTGAGCTGGCGATCGCCTGGCCGCTCGAGGCCCTGGCTGGCGCAGAGCCCCAGCTGTCGGAGAAGGATGCCGCGGCGCCGCTGCTGGCTGAGCTGAGCGAAGGAGATCTGTTCTGATGAAGGTGTTGCTCACCGGTGCCGCCGGCCAGCTGGGCCAGGCGCTGCAGGCAGCGGTTCCGGTCGGGATTGAGTTGAAGGCCTGCAGCCGGGCCGAGCTGGATCTGGCCGATCCCCAGGCCTGCCATCGCGCCGTGCGGGAGTTTCGTCCCGACTGGGTGCTCAACGCGGGCGCCTACACGGCGGTGGACCAGGCTGAAGGCGAGCCCGCGCTGGCCGAGGCGGTGAATGCCGGTGCGCCCCAGGCCTTTGCTGAATCCCTGCAGGCCAGCGGCGGCCGGCTGCTGCAGCTCAGCACAGACTTTGTGTTCAATGGCCGCCAGGGCCACCCCTATCAACCCCAGCAGCCAGTGGATCCCCTGGGGGTGTACGGCGCCACCAAAGCCGCCGGGGAACAACGGGCGGCCGAGGCACTGGCTCCCGAGCGGCTCTGCATCTTGCGCACCAGCTGGGTGTACGGCCCGGTGGGCCGCAACTTCCTGCTCACGATGTTGCGCCTGCATGCCCGCAAGGCTGAGGCGGGTGAGCAGTTGGGTGTGGTGGCCGATCAGGTGGGCTGTCCCACCGCCACGCCAGGCCTGGCGGCGGCCTGCTGGGCCGTGCTGGAGCACGGGGTGCACGGCAGGCACCACTGGAGCGATGCCGGCGTTGCCAGCTGGTACGACTTTGCCGTGGCCATCGGTGAGTTGGGGGTGAGCGCGGGGCTGCTGCAGCGCGCGGCTGTGGTGCAGCCCATCACCACAGCGGATTACCCCACCCCTGCCCAGCGCCCCAGATACTCGCTGCTCGACTGCACCAGCACCCGTCAGGCCCTGGCCCTGGAGCCCCGCCACTGGCGGGCGGCCCTGGTTCAAGTGCTGCGCCAGCTGCGGGCCGAGGACGGAGGCCATCCCGCGCTATCGCCTTAGCCTCGCCCCATTCAGCCCCGTCACCATGTTGTTCTTGCTGCCCCCAGGGATTAACCGCGTCCTCGTGACCGGTGGCGCAGGTTTCATCGGCGGCGCGGTGGTGCGCCGCCTGCTGAGCGACACATCCGCCTCGGTGTTCAACCTCGACAAGTGCGGTTACGCCAGTGACCTGGCTGGCATTGAGCGCCTGGGGCCTGTGGCGGCGGAACGGCATCACCTGCTGCGGCTGGATCTGGCGGATGGAGCGGCCACGGCCGATGCCGTGCGTCTGGCCGATCCCGATCTGGTGTTGCACCTGGCCGCCGAGAGCCATGTGGATCGCTCGATCGATGGACCGGGGGCCTTCATCGAGAGCAACGTGACGGGCACGTTCAACCTGCTGCAGGCTGTGCGGACCCACTGGGAGACCTTGGCGGCCGAGCGCCAGGCACGTTTCCGCTTCCACCACATCAGCACCGATGAGGTGTTCGGCTCCCTGGGGCCCACGGGCCGCTTTTCGGAAACCACCCCCTACGACCCCCGTTCCCCCTATTCCGCCAGTAAAGCCGCCAGCGACCATCTGGTGAGCGCCTGGCACCACACCTACGGCCTGCCGGTGGTGCTCACCAACTGCTCCAACAACTACGGCCCCTGGCAGTTCCCCGAGAAGCTGATCCCGGTGGTGATCCTCAAGGCCGTGGCCGGTGAGCCGATTCCGCTCTACGGCGATGGCGCCAACGTGCGCGACTGGCTCTACGTGGAGGACCACGTGGATGCCCTGCTGCTGGCGGCCACCCAGGGCCAGCTGGGCCGCAGCTACTGCGTGGGAGGCCACGGAGAACGCAACAACCGGCAGGTGGTGGAGGCGATCTGCGCCCTGCTCGATCAGCGCCGGCCAGAAGGTGCTCCCCACAGCCGCCTGATCACATCGGTCACGGACCGCCCCGGCCACGACCGCCGCTACGCCATCGACCCCACGCGCATCAGCACCGAGCTTGGCTGGCAGCCCAGCCACAGCTTTGAGGCGGGGTTGGCGGCCACGGTGGATTGGTACCTGGCCAACCTCGACTGGTGCGCGCGGGTGCGGCAACGCTCGGGCTACGGCGGCGAACGGATCGGCACGGGGGGCACCGCGATTTGACCATGGGCCCCTCGGTGGTGCATGCTCGTCTGGTCGGCGAAAAGCCGACCGGGCGCCCTCCGGGGTCAGCCATGCGGATGTAGCTCAGTGGTAGAGCATCTCCTTGCCAAGGAGAGGGTCGAGAGTTCGAATCTCTTCATCCGCTTGTTCCTCACCGTGATCTCAGATCACGTTGTAGTTCTCGGTTACTGGCTGCGCAGCATCAACTGTTGACTGCTCACCTGTTGGAAGCCGAGTTGCCGATAGAAGCCACTGCTGTTCGTGGTCATCAGGTAAACGCGTTCCACCCCTGCCAGGGCCGGTGAGCTCAGCAGGGCGGTCACGAGGCGTCGGCCAAGGCCCTGGCCCTGGTAGCTCTCTTCAACGACCACATCCCAGAGCACGGCGCGGTAGATGCCGTCGCTGTTGGCCCGGCCGAAGCCAACCAGCTGCTGGCCATCCCAGACGCTCACCACCGCCTGGCTGCCCGCCAGCATCCGCCGCAGCTCCACCAGCGAGCGCCCGTGGGCCCAGAAGCTGTGCTGATTCAGCAGCTTCTGCAGCTGTTGCAGTTGCCCCGGCAGCCAGCGCAGCAGCAGCCCCCTGGCCCGGTGGGCCACAACGTGGATCGAGGCTCCACCGGGCCGTTGGTGCTCGGTTGGTGTGCGCTGGGTGTGGTTGCTGCCGCTCAAAGGGCCACCTGTTGATCGGTGCAGTGGAAATCCTTGCCCTTGGACAGCAGGGATGCCCCTGGCTGGGATGGCTTTGCCAGAACTTCGCCATCCATGCCACGTGGCTCGCCATCCAGCCGCAGGCCTCCAACGCAGCCCTCAGTAGGCTGGTATGAGCACACGACGGCCCTCTCCATGCTCAAGCTGCTGCTGGGTGATCCCAATGCCCGCAAGCTGAAGCGCTACCAGCCGATCGTTTCCGACATCAATCTGCTGGAAGAGGAGGTGGCCCCCCTCTCCGACGACCAGCTGCGCGGCCTCACGACCGAGTTCCGCCAGAAGCTCTCGCAGCTCCAGGCCGACTGTGCCAGCCGGGGCCTGAGCCTGGAGGCCACCCTGGAGCGCGAGCGCAAGCTGCTCGATGAGCTGCTGCCCCAGGCCTTCGCCGTGGTGCGCGAGGCCGGCAAGCGCGTGCTGGGCATGCGCCACTTCGATGTGCAGCTGATCGGCGGCATGGTGCTGCACGACGGCCAGATCGCCGAGATGAAGACCGGCGAGGGCAAAACCCTGGTGGCCACCCTGCCGGCCTACCTCAACGCCCTCACCGGTCGCGGGGTGCACGTGGTCACGGTGAACGACTACCTGGCCCGGCGCGACGCCGAATGGATGGGCCAGGTGCACCGCTTCCTGGGGCTCACGGTGGGCCTGATCCAGCAGGACATGGATCCGGCCACCCGCCGGCTCAACTACAGCTGCGATATCACCTACGCCACCAACTCGGAGCTGGGGTTCGACTACCTGCGCGACAACATGGCCACCGATATCGGCGAGGTGGTGCAGCGCGACTTCCACTACTGCGTGATCGACGAAGTCGACTCAATCCTGATCGACGAGGCCCGCACGCCCCTGATCATCTCCGGCCAGGTGGAGCGGCCGCAGGAGAAGTACCAGAAGGCGGCTGATGTGGTGCAGCAGCTGGTGCGCGCCGCCGAGATGGGCAAGGACGGCATCGACCCCGAGGGCGACTACGAGGTGGATGAGAAGCAGCGCAACTGCACGCTCACCGATGAGGGCTACGCCAAGGCCGAGCAGCTGCTGGGGGTGAGCGATCTGTTCGATCCCGCCGATCCCTGGGCCCACTACATCAACAACGCCCTCAAGGCCAAGGAGCTGTTCATCAAGGATGTGAACTACATCGTGCGCGGCGGCGATGCCGTGATCGTGGATGAGTTCACCGGCCGGGTGATGCCGGGCCGCCGCTGGAGCGATGGCCAGCACCAGGCGATCGAGGCCAAGGAGGGCCTGCCGATTCAGCCGGAAACGCAGACCCTGGCCTCGATCACCTACCAGAACTTCTTCCTGCTCTACCCGCGCCTGGCCGGCATGACCGGCACCGCCAAAACCGAGGAGGTGGAGTTCGAGAAAACCTACAAGTTGGAGGTCACGATTGTGCCCACCAACCGGGTGCGCTCCCGCGCCGATTGGACCGATCAGGTGTACAAGAACGAGGCCGCCAAGTGGCGGGCCGTGGCCCTGGAAACCGCCGAGATCCACAAGCAGGGCCGGCCAGTGCTCGTGGGCACCACCAGCGTGGAGAAGTCGGAACTGCTTTCCGCCCTGCTGGCCGAGCAGCAGATCCCCCACAACCTGCTCAACGCCAAGCCGGAGAACGTGGAACGCGAGGCCGAGATCGTGGCCCAGGCGGGCCGCGCCGGCGCCGTGACCATCGCCACCAACATGGCCGGCCGCGGCACCGACATCATCCTGGGCGGCAACAGCGACTACATGGCCCGCCTCAAGCTGCGGGAGGTGCTGCTGCCCCGCCTGGTGCGGCCGGAGGAGGGCCACAAACCCCCGATCCCCCTGCAGCGCGCCCCTGAGGCGGCCCCGGGATTCGGTGCTGGCTCAGCCGCTGCGGCCGCCAAGGCCCCCTCGGAGGCCCGGGCCATCGGCGCGCTCTACCCCTGTGCCCTCACCGATGCCACCGAGCAATCGCTCTCGGAACTCGCCCACGACCTGGTGAAGGCCTGGGGTGATCGCCAGCTCACCGTGCTGGAACTGGAGGATCGCATCGCCCAGGCGGCCGAGAAGGCCCCCACCGAGGATCCCCAGATCCAGCAGCTGCGCAACCTGATTGCCCGCGTGAAGGGTGAGTACGACGTGGTGGTGAAGCAGGAAGACAAACGCGTACGCGAGGCCGGAGGCCTGCATGTGATCGGCACCGAGCGCCACGAATCCCGGCGGGTGGACAACCAGTTGCGGGGCCGCGCCGGCCGCCAGGGTGACCCCGGCTCCACTCGTTTCTTCTTGTCGTTGGAAGACAACCTGCTGCGCATCTTCGGCGGCGATCGCGTGGCCGGGCTGATGAATGCCTTCCGCGTGGAGGAAGACATGCCGATCGAATCGGGCATGCTCACCCGCTCGCTGGAGGGGGCCCAGAAGAAGGTGGAAACCTATTACTACGACATCCGCAAGCAGGTGTTCGAGTACGACGAGGTGATGAACAACCAGCGCCGTGCCGTGTATGCCGAACGCCGGCGCGTGCTCGAGGGCCGCGAGCTCAAGCAGCAGGTGGTGGGCTACGGCGAGCGCACCATGGACGACATCGTGGAGGCCTATGTGAATCCCGATCTGCCCCCCGAGGAGTGGGATCTGGATCGGCTGGTGGGCAAGGTGAAGGAGTTCGTGTATCTGCTCGAAGATCTCACGCCTGATCAGCTGCGCGGTTTGCAGGTGGAGGAACTCAAGGCCTTCCTCCAGGAACAGCTGCGCAACGCCTACGACATCAAGGAGGGCCAGATCGAGCAACTGCGCCCAGGTTTGATGCGCGAGGCCGAGCGCTTCTTCATCCTGCAGCAGATCGACACTCTCTGGCGCGAGCACCTGCAGGCCATGGATGCCCTGCGCGAATCCGTGGGCCTGCGCGGCTACGGCCAGAAAGATCCGCTGATCGAATACAAAAACGAGGGCTACGACATGTTCCTCGAGATGATGACCGGCATGCGCCGCAACGTGATCTACTCGATGTTCATGTTCCAGCCGGCTCCCGCGCCTGAGGGCGCCACGGCCTGATTCGGCAGGTCCTGATCAGCTCGTGGAGCCGGGCCCATCGCCCAGGAACTCCAGGATTTCACGGTCCTTGAGGTTCTGGGCGGCACCGGCGCAGGGTTCCTGCAGCGGCCGGCCGGCGGCCACCTCCCGCAGGCTGGCCTGGGTACGGGCCAGTTCGCCCTCTAGTTGATCAATGCGCTCCATCAGGTTGCGGACCACCCGAGCTTCGGCGTCCGGCAGCGCGGAGTGGGCCAGGGGATCTACCCGCACCCCGCTCTGGTGCACCACCCGGCCGGGGATGCCTACCACGGTGCTGTCGGATTCCACATCCCGCAGCACCACCGAACCGGCCCCGATGCGGGTGTTGGCCCCCACCGTGATGGCACCCAGCACCTTGGCACCTGCACCCACCACCACGTTTTCTTCCAGGGTGGGGTGGCGCTTGCCATGGGCCTTGCCTGTGCCCCCCAGGGTGACCCCCTGGTACAGCAGGCACTTGTTGCCGATCACAGCCGTTTCACCGATCACCACACCCATGCCGTGATCGATGAACACGCCATGGCCGATGCGGGCGCCAGGGTGGATCTCGATGCCGGTGAGCAGGCGGCCCAACTGGCTGATCAGCCGCGGCAAGAGCGGCAGCTTCAGCTGCCACAGCTGGTGGCTGAACCGATGCAGCGCCAGGGCGTGCAGGCCCGGATAACAGAGCAGGATTTCGAGGGTGCCCCGGGCGGCCGGGTCGCGCTCCTTGATGATCGCCAGATCGGCGCGCAGGGCCTTGAGCATGGAGCCAGTGTGGCCTCTTATGTCGCCAGGAGGCCGATCTCCTTGCGCAGCAGATCGATGGTGGCACTGCCGAGGTAGCTCTGGGCGCAGTGCACCTGCGGCAGGCGCATCAGCTGCGCGCGGTTCTGGCGCAGGCTCTGCTCCACCAGCGGCAGGCTGGGACGATCACAGAGCACGTGGCTGGCGGCCCGCAGCAGGGCCAGCAGCCGGCTGCTCACATCCGGGGTGGCGGTCATCACCAGCAGCTCGTTGCCGCGCATGCTGTGCAGGATCACCTCCGCCGCCCGCAGGATGCCGGGGCTGATGCTCACCAGACCCACGCAGCTGCCGGGGCGCAGGTCCTTGAGCAGGTCGAGCTCGTGGCGGAAGTCGTTGAGATCCACCGGCACCGCCCGCACCCCATGGCGCCTGGCGATCTCCTCCACCGGCTGCAGGAAGTAGCGGCTGGTCACCACCGTGCCATTGCTGGAGCTCTCCAGCACCGCCTCCAGCTCTTCCATCGGCACCACCTCCACCGGCACGTCGAGGTGGGGGGTGAGTTCCTCGCTGATCAGCATCGAGGCGCCGATGTCTTCCCGCGGGGTGCTCACCAGCACCCGGGCACCGCAGCGCAGCCGCCAGTCGATCTCACGGGTGAGCAGATCCCGGGCCTGCTGCAGCGTGCAGCCGGCGTTGAGCAGCCCATCCACGCTCTGGCGCACCTCGCGGTCGATATCCGGCAGGTGGCGGGTGCGGGGCCCCGGCGGCGGCTTGATCTCGCGCGGGTTCTGCTGGTCGCGCACGTAGATGCCGGAGCCGGCCATGGCCTCCACCACGCCGTCGTTCTCCAGCTGGCGGTACACCTTGCTGATCGTGTTGCGATGCAGGCCGGTCTGCATCGCCAGCTGCCGGGTGCTGGGCAATCGGTGCCCCGGTGGGAAATGCCGCGCCGCGATGGCAAAGCAGATCTGGTTGTACAGCTGGCTCGATGCCGGGATGTCGCTGTCCTGCTGGATGTGGAACCGCACGCCGGATTGGCACAGAGCTGTGGGCGCCACCCTACGGAGCTTTGGGCCAGGTGACAATTCCCCTGTTGGCATAAAACCTTGTGCCAGCCCATGGGAACCGGCCGGCTGCGGCGGCCAGGTCGGGGGGTGGGCTGGTGCCTGGGCTGGGGGCCTGTTGCGGCAACTCTCCTGAAATCTGTACAGCCTGTACAGATTTCAGGAGAGTGCTTGCGGCAACCGCTTCTGGGAGCTGCTGCCAGGCTGGGTGCAGCTGCCCTGACCCCGTTGTCTGCCCTGGAAGCCAGCTGGATCAGCATCCCCGTGCCGGCGGATGAGGGGGTGGCGGCCACCACGATGCCCGCCTGGTGGGCGCGCCCTGCCGCCGGGGTGCGGCCCCGCGCCGCCGTGCTGGTGCTGCCGGAGGTGTTCGGGGTGAACGGCTGGGTGCGCAGCGTGGCCGATCGGCTGGCGGCCGAGGGCTATGGGGCCCTGGCCATCAGCACCTTTTCCCGCACCGCGCCCGATCTGGATGTGGGCTACAACGAGGCTGGCCTCACCGCCGGCCGCCAGCACCGCGACCTGGTGACGGCGGATCAGCTGCTGGCGGATGTGACCGCCGCCGCCGCCTGGCTGCAGCAGGCCCACAGCGCCGATGGCCTGGCCGACAGACCCCTGGGCTGCGTGGGCTTCTGCTTCGGTGGCCACCTGGCGATGCTGGCCGCCACCCTGCCGGTGATCGGGGCCACCTGCGACTTCTACGGCGCCCGGGTGGCCAGCGACCGCCCCGGCGGCGGGCCGCCCACCCTGGCGGTGGTGCCACAGATTCCTGGCCGGCTCTGGTGTTTCTGCGGCGACAGCGATCCGCTGATGCCGCCCGAGGAGATCGCCGCCATCGACCGGGCCCTCAGCGGGGCCCATGGGCGCCATCGCCTCGTGCTGGCTCCTGGCGCAGGCCATGGCTACATGTGCGAAGCCCGGGCCGACTTCCATCCGGAAGCCTCCCGGGCCGGTTGGAGCGCGATGCTCCAGCTGTTCGCCCAGACCCTCTGAGGGCTGCCGGGGGAGGGCTGCCAGGGGCTCCGCTTGACCTCAGCCCTCGCCGCTGGCGGGGGCGCTGGCGCGGGTGTCGATGGTGCGCACGGCCTTGGTGGCGGCGGCCGCCGCCTCCTTCTCCTTGGCCAGCGGCGTTTTGCGCGGACTGAGGAACATGATCATGTTGCGGCCCTCGCGCTTGGGCTCCTGCTGGATCTCGGCGTTTTCCTCGAGATCCTTGGCCATGCGCATCAGCAGCTGCTCCGCCAGGGCGGTGTGCTGAATCTCCCGGCCCCGGAAGATCACGGTGCACTTCACCTTGTCGCCGGCCTTGAGGAAGCGCACGGCCTGGCCGATACGCACGTCGTAGTCGTGCTGGTCGATCTTGTAGCGCATCTTGACCTCCTTGACTTCGGTCTGATGCGACTTCTTCTTGGCCTCCTTGGCCTTCTTCTCCTGCTCGAACTTGTATTTGCCGTAGTCCATGATCCGGCAGACCGGCGGGTCCGCCTTCTCGCTCACCAGCACCAGGTCGAGCTCGCGGTCCTTGGCCACCTCCAGGGCCGCCTCTCGCGTGATCACCCCCAGCTGACTGCCATCGGCATCCACCACCCGTAGCTGGGGGTAACTGATGCGGTCGTTGATGTTGGGGAGCTCCCGGACGGGGGCGCGGCGGTCAAAACGAGGACGGGGTGGCATTCAGGCGGGCGAGAGGTCTGGGAGACAGCTGGTGCTAATCACCCTTCACCCTAGGGCCTGTTCGATCGCGAGCAATGCCCGCTGCAGGTTGGCGGCTTCCGTGCCGGAGCCGCCGGCCTCGCCATCCAGCCACAGGGGCTGGTGCTGGCGGCGGAACCAGGTGCGCTGCCGCTTGGCGAACTGCTGGGTGCGCCGGGTGGTGAGGGCGATGGCCTCGGCCTCGCTCAACTCCCCCCGCAGCAGGGCCCTGGCCTCGCCGTAGCCGATCGTGTTCAGCAGCTCGCAGCCCTCGCCGTAGCGCTCCAGCAGCCCGCGGGTTTCCTCCACCAGCCCCTCCGCGTAGAGCCCGGCGCTGCGCTGGGCGATACGGCGTTTCAGGTCCGGCGGGTTCAGGCCCAGCTCCAGCACCCGCCAGGGCGGCGGCGTGGCCCCCTGCTGGCTGCTCAGGGGCTGGCCGGTGGCATAGAGCACCTCCAGGGCCCGCTGGGTGCGCACCGCATCGTTGGCCATGATCCGGCGGGCTGCCTCGGGATCAGCCGCCGCCAGCATCCGGTGGCTGAGGGGTTGGCCGAGGGCCTCGAGCTGGGCACGCAGCTGCGGTTGTGGCGGCACCGCAGGCGGGGTCATCCCCTGGGTGATGGCCTTGAGGTACAAGCCGCTGCCGCCCACCAGCAGGGCGATGCCGCGCCGCGCGTGCTCGGCGGCGATGGCGGCCTCCGCCTCGGCGCGGAACTCCTGCAGGTTGATCGGCTGATCCGGCCGGCGCAGATCCAGCAGCTCGTGGCGCACCGCCGCCCGTTGGGCCGGCGTGGGTTTGGCGGTGCCGATGTCCATCTCGCGGTAGAGCTGGCGCGAGTCCACCGAGAGCACGGCCAGGTTGAGGGCCCGGGCGATCTCGATGCCGAGGGCCGTTTTGCCGCTGGCGGTGGGACCCAGCAGCACGATCACCAGCGGCTGGGGCTCCGACGGGGCTTGGGAGGGGGGCAGATCGCTCATGGCCGCACTCTGCACCGGGGTGTCTGAGGGAGGCGTTGGGGGGAGGCTTCCCTATGGCATCGGTGGTAGATTGCCCCCAAAGGCTGGCCTGCGCGCGCGTCCCGCTGGGACAGGCCTTGCCCCTGCCGGATTCCATGAGCGACGCCACCAAAGTCCAGGCTGCCTACGGCGCCGAGCAGATCCAGGTGCTGGAAGGCCTGGAGCCGGTGCGCAAGCGCCCGGGCATGTATATCGGCACCACCGGCCCCCGGGGCCTGCACCACCTGGTGTACGAGGTGGTCGACAACTCGGTGGACGAGGCCCTCGCCGGCCATTGCACCGATATTTTCGTTGCCCTAAACGAGGACGGCAGCTGCACCGTGACCGACAACGGTCGCGGCATCCCCACCGACATCCACCCCCGCACCGGTAAGAGCGCCCTGGAAACGGTGCTCACAGTGCTCCATGCCGGCGGCAAGTTCGGTGCCGGTGGCTACAAGGTGTCGGGCGGCCTGCACGGCGTGGGCGTGTCGGTGGTGAACGCCCTTTCCGAGTGGGTGGAGGTAACGGTGCACCGCCAGAACCAGGTGCACCGCCAGCGCTTCGAGCGCGGCAACCCGATCGGCAGCCTGGTGTCCGAGCCCGCCGCCGAATCCGGCCGCACCGGCACCTCCGTGCGTTTCAAGCCGGATATCGAGATCTTCTCCACCGGCATCGAGTTCGACTACAGCACCCTCTCGGCCCGTCTGCGCGAACTCGCCTACCTCAATGGTGGCGTGAAGATCGTGTTCCGCGATGAGCGGCCCGCCGCGCGTAATGCCAGTGGCGAGGCCCACGAGGAGATCTACCACTACGAAGGCGGCATCAAGGAATACGTTGCCTACATGAATGCGGAGAAGGATCCGCTGCATCCCGAAATCATCTACGTGAATTCGGAGAAAGATGGCGTGCAGGTGGAGGCAGCCCTGCAGTGGTGCGTGGACGCCTACTCCGACAGCATCCTCGGCTTTGCCAACAACATCCGCACCGTGGATGGCGGCACCCACATCGAAGGTCTGAAAACGGTGCTCACCCGCACCCTCAACACCTTCGCCAAGAAGCGGGGCAAGCGCAAGGAAGCCGATGCCAACCTGGCCGGGGAAAACATCCGTGAGGGCCTCACTGCCGTGCTGTCGGTGAAGGTGCCCGAGCCGGAATTTGAGGGGCAAACCAAAACCAAGCTCGGCAACACCGAGGTGCGGGGCATCGTGGATTCCCTGGTGGGTGAATCCCTGGCCGAATATCTGGAATTCAATCCCTCCGTGATCGATCTGATCCTGGAGAAGGCGATCCAGGCCTTCAATGCCGCCGAGGCTGCCCGCCGGGCCCGCGAGCTGGTGCGCCGCAAGAGTGTGCTGGAGAGCTCAACCCTGCCGGGCAAGCTCGCCGATTGTTCGTCCCGCGATCCCGGTGAATCCGAGATCTATATCGTGGAGGGGGATTCGGCCGGTGGTTCCGCCAAGCAGGGCCGCGACCGGCGCTTCCAGGCGATCCTGCCGCTGCGGGGCAAGATTCTCAACATCGAGAAAACCGACGACGCCAAGATCTACAAGAACACTGAGATCCAGGCCCTGATCACGGCCCTGGGTCTGGGCATCAAAGGCGAAGATTTTGATGAGAAGAATCTGCGCTATCACCGCATCGTGATCATGACTGATGCCGACGTGGATGGCGCCCACATCCGCACCCTGCTGCTCACGTTCTTCTATCGCTACCAGAAGGCGTTGGTGGAAGGCGGCTACATCTACATCGCCTGCCCGCCACTCTACAAAGTTGAGCGCGGCAAGAATCACACCTATTGCTACAACGAAGGCGATCTCAAGAAAACCGTGGATTCCTTCGGTGAGAAGGCCAACTACACCATCCAGCGCTTCAAGGGTCTGGGCGAAATGATGCCCAAGCAGCTGTGGGAAACCACCATGGATCCCACCACCCGCACCATGAAGCGGGTGGAAATTGAAGATGCCCTCGAGGCCGATCGCATCTTCACGATCCTGATGGGCGACAAGGTGGCCCCCCGCCGCGAGTTCATCGAAACCCACAGCGCCGAACTCGATTTCGCGCAGCTGGACATCTGATGGCGCTGGCCGCTGATCTGACCCAGCCCCCCCGTTCCATCGCCGGCTGGCATGTGGCCGCCCTGCTGGGCTTTGCCCTGTTCGCCCCGGCGGCCCTCCCGGCCGGTGGCGCCGAGCGCCGGCAGCCTGAGGTGCGCCGCCGTCAGCCCCACGACCCCTTGCTGTCCACCCAGCCGCTGGCCCTGCATGGCGCTCCGGAGCAGCGGGCCCCGGCCCTCACCCAGCTGCCGGCCGGCGAACCGCTGCAGTTGCTGCGCAGCTGGCGGGCCCCGAGCGGACGCCGCTGGCTGCAGGTGCAGGCCGCCGTTGGTCTCGGTCTGGGGCTGCGTGGCTGGCTGGCCGACCCCGAGCAGGGCTGAGGAGGCAAGGCAGCCAGGTGCGCGACGTTCTGTTGGTGGCCATCGGCGCCGTGCCGGGCGCCTGGTTGCGCTTCCGCCTGGTGAACCACTTCGAGCCGATGCTGCCTCGCAGGCACTGGGCCACCTTCTCGGTGAACATCACCGCCTGCTTTGCCCTGGGACTGATCTCAGCGCTGGCCCGCACTTGTGGCGGTGGTGGCGCTGGCGGTAGTGGCCATGAAATCGGGCTGCTGCTGGGCGTCGGCTTTCTGGGCAGCCTCAGCACCTTCTCCAGCTTCAGCGTGGAGCTGCTGCAGTCGTGGCTGGCGGGCCAGCGCCGCGAAATCCTGCTGCTGATGCTGGGATCCGTGCTCACCGGCCTGGCGGCCGTGGCCCTTGGCCTCGCCATCGGTGGCGGTTGAGGCTGGCAGGAACGGATGGGAACGATGTCTGATTCATCTCTCACCAATCGCAGACTGCGCTTTGAGCTGCGCGAGTTGCTGCTGGTGGCCATCGGCGCGGTGCCCGGTGCGCTGCTGCGCTGGCAGGCCGGCGTGCAGCTGGGCCCCTGGTTGGGGGGCAGTGCGGGGGCCGATCTGCTCGTGAACCTGGTGGGCTCCTTCGTGCTGGGCTTCCTGGCGGGTCCGATCCCGCGCCGCACCAGCCTGCTGCTGCTGCTTGGCATCGGCTTCTGTGGCTGCCTCACCACCTTCAGCAGCTGGATGCTCGACGTGGTGAAGCTGATCCAGCAGCAGCGCCCCCTGCTGGGGCTGCTGCTGATCGTGGTGAGTCTCACGCTCGGGCTCCTGTTCGCGGCCCTGGGCCTGGTGCTCAGCCGCCAGGTGTTCCGCGGCAACGACTGACGCTCGCCTGGCCGGCCCCTGGTTGGTGGGTGTTCGGCACTCTCCCTGATTCTGTACAGCCTGTACAGAATCAGCGAGAGTGCCCGGTGGGATCTCCCCGCTGCCGCCAGCCAGCGAGCCCGCCAGTCAGCGCCTCGCCCCTCAGGCGGCCAGGGCGGTTTCGATCGCGGCCTTCAGTTCGGCGGAATCGGGCTCCACTCCGCTCTTGTAGCGGGCCAGCACCGCGCCGTCCTTGCCGATCAGGAACTTCTCGAAGTTCCAGGCCACCGCGCCGGCCGGCTCGGCCTGGATCAGGGTGTTGAACGGGGCTTCGGTGATCTGCACCTTCTCGTAGATGGGGAAGTCGGCGCCGTAGGTGGTGGAGCAGAACTGCTGGATTTCCGCCAGGCTGCCGGGCTCCTGGGCGCCGAAGTCGTTGCAGGGGAAGCCCAGCACCGAGAAGCCCTGGGCGCCGTACTGCTCCTGCAGGGCCTGCAGGCCGGCATATTGGCGGGTGAAGCCACAGCGGCTGGCCACATTCACGATCAGCAGCACCTGGCCGTTCAGATCGCCGAGGCGCTGCTCGCCGCCGTTGGCGCTCTTCACCACCACATCGCTCACATTCACGGCCATGGTTCGGGAACTGCCGGACTGCCGGCTTCAGACTCGGCGGGACCCTAGCGGGCTTGAGCCCATACACTCGGATCGCCGCAGCACCGAGGCCCGATGAGCGAGGCAACCGCTGCTGCCGGCAAAGGCGCTGCCAACGCCAACGGCACGGCCTTGCCCGAAGTGGTGGCGCAGCAGCTCAAGGCGCTGCTGGAAACCAGCAATTACGACGCCGTGAAGCTCCTGCTGGAGCCGGTGCAGGAGGTGGATACGGCCGAGGCCATCGGCAGCCTGCCCAGAACCCTGCAGGCCCTGGCCTTCCGGCTGCTGCCCAAGGACGAGGCGATCGCGGTGTACGAGTACCTCGATCCCAGCGTGCAGCAGACCCTGTTGGAGCGGCTGCGCTCCGGGGAGGTGCTGGAGCTGGTGGAGGAGATGTCTCCCGACGATCGGGTGCGCCTGTTCGATGAGTTGCCGGCCAAGGTGGTGCGCCGCCTGCTGGCCGAACTCAGCCCCGCCGAGCGCCGCGTCACCGCCCAGCTGCTGGGCTACGAGCCGGAAACGGCCGGCCGGTTGATGACCACCGAGTTCATCGACCTCAAGGAGTTCCACAGCGTTTCCCAGGCTCTGGCGATCGTGCGCCGCCGCGCCCGCGACACCGAGACCATCTACGCCCTCTACGTGACCGATGCCTCGCGTCACCTCACCGGCATCCTCTCGCTGCGGGATCTGGTGGTGGCCGATCCGGAGGACCGGGTGGGCGATGTGATGACCCGAGAGGTGGTGAGCGTGGGCACCGACACCGATCAGGAGGAGGTGGCCCGCGTGATCCAGCGCTACGACTTCCTCGCCGTGCCGGTGGTGGATCGCGAGCAGCGGCTGGTGGGGATCGTCACGGTGGACGACGTCATCGACGTGATCCAGCAGGAGGCCACCCGCGACCTCTACGCCGCCGGCGCCGTGCAGGCCGGCGACGAAGACGACTACTTCCAGAGCAATCTGTTCACCGTGGCCCGCCGGAGGGTGGTGTGGCTGCTGGTGCTGCTGCTGGCCAACAGCGGCACCGCCGCGGTGATCGCCTCGATGGATGGTGTGCTGCACAGGGTGGTGGTGCTGGCGGCCTTCATCCCGCTGCTGATCGGCACCGGCGGCAACGTGGGCGCCCAGAGCTCCACCGTGGTGATCCGCGGTCTCAGCACCCAGCGCATCCAGAGCCTGGGGGTGGCGCGGGCGATCTGGCGCGAGGCGGTGGCTGGGGCCCTGCTGGGGCTGTTGATGATGCTGGTGGTGATCCCCTGGTCGGCCTATGTGAGCGGCGGCAACTGGCTGGTGGCCGCTGCCGCCGGCTTCAGCCTGGTGGCCATCACCACCCTGGCGGCCACGGCCGGGGCGGCCCTGCCGCTGCTGTTCGATCGGCTGGGCCTGGATCCGGCCCTGATGTCGGCCCCGTTCATCGCCACCGCCACCGATGTGGCCGGCGTGTTCATCTACCTGCAGACCGCCTCCTGGCTGCTGGCGCGTTTTGTGGCTTCCTGAGAGCTCCTTCACACTTCTTCAGGGTAGGCTTTACATAAGTTCAGGACTCGGCCGTGGCCGTCGCCGTCGCAGCTTCAGAGGTCGCTTCCGCGGGCACCGATCTGGTGCGCTCCTATCTGCGGGATATCGGCCGGGTGCCGCTGCTCTCCCATGAGCAGGAGATCACCCTGGGCCGCCAGGTGCAGGAGCTGGTGGCCCTCGAGGAGATCGAGCAGGAGCTCACCATGCGCGCCGGTGGCGCCAAGCCCAGCCCGGAGCAACTAGCCGAGGCGGCGAGCCTCACGCCCCAGGTGCTCAAGAAGCGGCTGCGGGCCGGGCAGCGGGCCAAGGAGCGGATGGTGGCGGCCAACCTGCGGCTGGTGGTGAGCGTGGCCAAGAAGTACACCAAGCGGAACATGGAGCTCCTGGATCTGATCCAGGAGGGCACGATCGGCCTGGTGCGCGGCGTGGAGAAGTTCGACCCCACCCGCGGCTACAAGTTCTCCACCTACGCCTACTGGTGGATCCGCCAGGGGATCACGCGGGCGATCGCGGAGAAGAGCCGCACGATCCGGCTGCCGATCCACATCACGGAAACGCTGAACAAGCTCAAGAAGGGTCAGCGGGAGCTGAGCCAGGAGCTGGGCCGCACCCCCACGGTGACGGAGCTGGCGGAGGCGGTGGACCTGCCGGAGGAGGAGGTGAAGGATCTGCTCTGCCGGGCCCGCCAGCCGGTGAGCCTGGAAACCAAGGTGGGCGACAGCGACGACACCGAGCTGCTGGATCTGCTGGCATCCGATGGCAGCCAGCCGGACGACCTGGTGGATGGGGAATGCCTGCGGAGCGACATCCGCTCGATCCTGGATCAGCTGCCGGACCTGCAGGGCCGGGTGCTGAAGATGCGCTACGGCATCCCCTGTGCCGATGTGCCCGATCCCGACGAACCGATGAGTCTCACCGGCATCGGCCGCATCCTCGGCATGAGCCGTGATCGGGTGCGCAACCTCGAGCGCGATGGGCTGGCCAGCCTGCGCCGGCTCAGCGAGAGCGTGGAGGCCTACGTGGCGGTGTGATCCTGGCCCCTGCCCTGCGTGAGGCCCTGCTGGGCTGGTGGGACTACAACGGCAGGCACCTGATCCCGTGGAAGCAGCGGCCCGGGGGCCGACGCCCCGCTCCCGGGGAATCGCTGGATCCCTATCCCATCTGGATCGCCGAGGTGATGCTGCAGCAGACGCAGCTGCAGGTGGTTTTGCCCTACTGGCAGCGCTGGATGGCCGCCTTCCCCAGCCTGGAGGCCCTGGCGGCTGCCGAGGAGCACGACGTACTGCTGCTCTGGCAGGGGCTGGGTTACTACTCCCGGGCCCGGCGGCTGCACCAGGGCGCTCGGCAGCTGGTGGGGCAGCCCTGGCCCCGCGATCTGGAGGGTTGGCTGGCCCTGCCCGGCATCGGCCGCAGCACCGCCGGCAGCATCCTTTCCTCGGCCTTCGATCTGCCCTTCGCCATCCTGGATGGCAACGTGAAGCGGGTGCTGGCGCGGCTGATCGCGAGCCCCCGGCCACCGGCGCGGGAGCTCGCCGGGTTCTGGCGGCTGAGTGAGCTGCTGCTCGATCCACAGCGGCCCCGAGCGTTCAACCAGGCTCTGATGGACCTGGGCGCCACGGTTTGCACGCCCCGCAATCCCAGCTGCGGCGCCTGCCCCTGGATGGCGCACTGCGCTGCCTACGCTGCCGGCACTCCGGCCCTCTACCCCGTGAAGGACGCCAGCAAGCCCCTGCCGTTTCAGGTGATCGGCGTGGGCGTGGTGCTCAACGGCGCCGGCCAGGTGTTGATCGATCAGCGCCTCAATGAGGGCCTGCTGGGGGGGCTGTGGGAATTTCCCGGCGGCAAGCAGGAACCCGGCGAGGCGATCGAGGCCACCATCGCCCGCGAGCTGATGGAGGAGCTGGCGATCACGGTGGCGGTGGGTGAGGAGCTGATCACGCTCGAGCACGCCTACAGCCACAAGCGGCTGCGCTTCGTGGTGCACCTCTGCCAGTGGGTGTCGGGCGAGCCCCAGCCCCTGGCCTGCCAGCAGGTGCGCTGGGTGGAGCCGGCCCAGCTGAGCGCCTTCCCCTTCCCTGCCGCCAACGCTCGGATCATTGCCGCGCTGCTGGAGCGCCTGCAGCCTGGGGAGAGTGACGCCGCGGCCTGAGGGCCGCTCTGCTGATGGTTGCGCCTGCGGCTCCCCGGGTGATCTGCCTGGGGGAGGCTCTGGTGGATCGCCTGGGACCGCCGGGGGGTGATCCGGCCACCGCCCCACCCGAGCAGCGCGACGATCGCCTGGGTGGAGCGCCCGCCAACGTGGCCTGCGGCCTGGCCCGCCTGGGCACGCCCGTGGCCTTTGCGGGCCGACTCGGCAGCGATGCCTACGGCGACGCCTTCCGGGAGCTGCTGGTGGCTCGTGGGGTGCAGCTCTCGGCGCTGCAGCGGGATCCCGATCGGCCCACGCGCATCGTGCTGGTGCGCCGGGATGCCGCCGGCGAGCGCAGCTTCGGCGGCTTCGCCGGCGACCGCGGCCTGGGTTTCGCCGATCAGGCCCTGGAGGCCGAAGCGCTGCAGGCGGCCTTGCCGCCCCTGTTGGCCGGCGCCCGCTGGCTGCAGATCGGCAGCATCCCCCTGGCCAGCCCCGCCTCCGCCGAGGCCCTGGGGGAGGCGGTGCGGCTGGCGCGCAGCCATGGCGTGGCGGTGGCCCTGGATGTGAACTGGCGCCCCACCTTCTGGGATGCCGCCGCCGCCGCCGATGCGGGCCCATCGCCCCAGGCCCTGGCGGCCATGGGCCCCCTGCTGGAGCAGGCCGCCCTGCTGAAGCTGGCGGCTGAGGAGGCCCAGTGGCTGTTCGGCAGCCGCGATCCAGCGCTGGTGGCCGCAGGCTTGCCCCAGCGGCCCGCGGTGGTGATCACCGATGGCGGCGCGCCCGTGGCCTGGAGTGTGGGAGCCCGGAGCGGCTCGATGCCGGCCTATGCGGTGCAGGTGGTGGACAGCACCGGTGCCGGTGATGCCTTCCTGGCGGGGCTGCTGCACCGCCTCTGCGACGAGCCGGAGCTGCTGGGGGCGGCGCCGGCCGCGGCCATGGGCTTTGCCAGCGCCTGCGGCGCCCTGGTGTGCCTGGGGGCAGGCGGCATCGATCCCCAGCCCGATCGCGCCGCGGTGGAGGCCTTCCTGGCCCGGATGGCCTGAGGCCGCTAGGGCAGCGCTTCGATCCAGGCGAGCCGGCCGGCCTCGGGATCGCCGCCCTCCGCCAGCTGCAACCGCACCCGCCAGGCCCCCTCCGGCACGAAACTCAGCCGGCCGGGCCACTCCACCGCCATCAGGGCGCCGAGGGCCTGGGCCTCCTCCTCCTCCTGGGCGAACAGCTCATCGGCCGCGGCTGGATGCTCCAGGCGGTAGAGGTCGAGGTGCACCAGGGCGGTGGCGGCGCCGTTGGGCCCTTGCCCCCGGTAGTGCTGGGCCAGGGCGAAGCTGGGGCTGGTGATCGCCTCGTCGATGCCGAGGCCCTCGGCCAGGCCCTGCGTGAGGCAGGTCTTGCCGGCGCCCAGATCGCCCTCCAGCAGCAGGATCGGCGGGGGCTGGTGCCGCCGCGAAAGCCAGTCGTGCGCCAGGGCGCGGCCCAGGCCCTGGGTGGCGGCCGCATCGGCCAGGAACACGCAGCGTGAATCCATCCCGGTAGATTGCCTTGAAGCGAGCCCGAAGCCTCGGCGTCTCTGCAGATATTCCACATCGCTCCACCTCCCCGCCGGATTTCCCCGCGGAGGCCGAGCCGACGACGACGCCTCCCAGGATCGCGTCGATCGATCCAACCAACACACCTACACCGAGTAGCCCAGCCATGGTGGCCAGCCCCGCCGCTCCTGCCCTGCAGAGCACCAGCACCTATGTGATCGCCGATCTCGGCCTGGCCGACTTCGGCCGCAAGGAGATCGCGATCGCCGAAACCGAGATGCCGGGCCTGATGGCCCTGCGCCAGAAGTTCGGTGCCGAGCAGCCCCTCAAGGGCGCCCGCATCGCGGGTTCCCTGCACATGACGATCCAGACCGCGGTTCTGATCGAAACCCTGGTGGCCCTCGGCGCCGAGGTGCGCTGGGCCAGCTGCAACATCTTCTCCACCCAGGACCACGCCGCCGCCGCCATCGCCGCCGCCGGTATCCCCGTGTTCGCCTACAAGGGCGAGACCCTGGATGAGTACTGGGCCTTCACCCACCGCATCCTCGAGTGGGGCGATGGCGGCACGCCCAACATGATCCTCGACGACGGCGGCGATGCCACCGGCCTGGTGGTGCTGGGCACCAAGGCCGAGAAGGATCTCTCCGTTCTCGACAATCCCTCCAACGAGGAGGAAACCGCCCTCTTCAACAGCATCCGCCAGAAGCTGGCGGCCCAGCCTGGCTTCTACTCCCGCATCTACGCCAACATCCAGGGCGTCACCGAGGAAACCACCACCGGTGTGGCCCGCCTCTACCAGATGCAGAAGAGCGGCGAGCTGCCCTTCCCGGCGATCAACGTCAACGACTCGGTGACGAAGAGCAAGTTCGACAACCTCTACGGTTGCCGCGAATCGCTGGTGGACAGCATCAAGCGCGCCACCGATGTGATGGTGGCCGGCAAGGTGGCCCTGGTGCTCGGCTACGGCGATGTGGGCAAGGGCTCGGCCCAGTCGCTGCGGGGCCTCGGCGCCACGGTGATGATCGCCGAGATCGATCCGATCTGTGCCCTGCAGGCCGCCATGGAGGGCTACCGCGTGGTGCGTCTCGACGACGTGGTGCGCGATGTGGACATCTTCGTGACCGCCACCGGCAACTTCAAGGTGATCCGCCACGAGCACCTGATCCAGATGAAGGATCAGGCGATCGTGTGCAACATCGGCCACTTCGATAACGAGATCGATGTGGCTTCGCTCAAGCAGTACGCCTGGGACAACATCAAGCCCCAGGTGGATCACATCCTGCTGCCCTCAGGCAACAAGATCATCCTGCTGGCCGAGGGCCGCTTGGTGAACCTGGGCTGCGCCACCGGCCACCCCAGCTTCGTGATGAGTAACTCCTTCACCAACCAGGTGCTGGCCCAGATCGAGCTGTTCACCAAGGGTGAGCAGTACGAGAAGCAGGTGTACGTGCTGCCCAAGCACCTCGATGAGATGGTGGCCCGCCTCCACCTGGAGAAGATCGGAGCCAAGCTCACCGAGCTCACCGCTGAGCAGGCCGATTACATCAACGTGCCGGTGGAAGGCCCCTACAAGCTCGAGCACTACCGCTACTGAGCTGGCCCAGCGTCCCTGGCCCGCCGTGGCTGGGGACGCTGCCATGGCGCACAATCACCCCAACGCGCAGATGGCCGATGGGGATCAGTGAACTGGTGCAGCAGCTTCCCCAGCTGATCGGATCTGCCGTGGAGGCCAATCCGGCCATGGGCTACGCCGCCATCTTCGCGGCGATGTTCCTGGAGAACCTGTTCCCCCCCATCCCCTCGGAGCTGATCATGCCTCTGGGGGGTTTTTATGTGCAGCAGGGCCAGCTGAGCCTGGTGCCCGTGGTGCTGGCGGGCCTGATCGGAACGGTGCTGGGGGCTCTGCCCTGGTATGGCATCGGCCGGTTGATCAATGAAGAGCGGATCGAGCAGTGGCTGGCCCGCCACGGCCGCTGGATCGGCATCAGCCCCCAGGAGCTGCGCCGCAGCCGCGACTGGTTCTCCCGCTACGGCACGGCCCTGGTGTTCTGGGGCCGCCTGGTGCCCGGTATCCGCACCCTGATCTCGGTGCCGGCCGGCATCGAGATGATGCCGTTCACCCCCTTTCTGCTCTGGACCACCGCCGGCAGCCTGATCTGGACCCTGCTGCTCACCCTGGCGGGTCTGGCCCTGGGGGAGGGCTACAGCCAGGTGGAACTCTGGATCGAGCCGGTGGCCAAGGCCATCAAGGTGCTGCTGGTGCTGGCGGTGGCCGCCGGAGTGGCCTGGCTGGCGCTGCGCATCTGGAAGAAGCGCAACAACAGCCACTGAGCCAGGCCTGAGCTTCAGAAGGGCACTTCCTCCTCGCTGGGCTCGCCGCCGCCATAGCCGCCGCCACCACCGCTGAAGCCACCGGCCTCGGCGTCGCGCTTGGAGCCCAGCAGTTCCAGGCGATCCACCCGGATCACGGGCTTGCTGCGCTCCTCGCCGGTGGCGCGGTCGGTCCAGCGGTCGAGCTTGAAGCTGCCGATGATGCCGAGCAGGGATCCCTTGCGGACGTAGTCGGCCGCCACCTGGGCCTGCTTGCCCCAGATCTCGAGGTTGAACCAGTCGGGCTCGTCGTTCGCGCTGCGGCGATTCACGGCCATGGTGAGGTTGGCCACCATGCTTCCCGATTCGAAGTAGCGAACTTCGGGGTCGCGGCCGGCCCGGCCGACGAGGGTCACGGAATTCACGCCCATGGCGTTCTCCTTTGGATGCGTTGGATCAATGATGCAACCCCGCTTGGGGTGCTTCTCCTGGAGAGTTCCACCCTTTGGCCCGGATGTTCCACCGCCTGGCCGTTCGGGAGGGCCAACCTATGATTCTCCCCGCTCGGCGGCTCCCCTGTGTTCTTCAAACGTTTCCAGCTCTCCCGTGACATCGGCATCGATCTGGGAACGGCCAACACCCTGATCTACGTGTCCGGCAAGGGCATCGTGCTGCAGGAGCCCTCCGTGGTGGCCCTGGATCTCGAGCGCGGTGTGCCCCTGGCGGTGGGCGATGAGGCCAAGCTGATGCTGGGCCGCACCCCGGGCAACATCCGCGCCGTGAGGCCCCTGCGCGATGGCGTCATCGCCGACTTCGACGCCGCCGAGCAGATGATCAAGACCTTCATTCAGAAGGCCAATGAGGGCCGCGGCATCGTGGCGCCCCGCCTGGTGATCGGCATTCCCAGCGGCGTGACCGGCGTGGAGCGCCGCGCCGTGCGCGAGGCCGGCCTGGCCGGTGCCCGCGAGGTGCACCTGATCGATGAGCCCGTGGCCGCGGCGATCGGTGCCGGGCTGCCGGTCACGGAGCCGGTGGGCACGATGATCGTGGACATCGGCGGCGGCACCACGGAAGTGGCCGTGCTGAGCCTGGGCGGCACCGTGCTGAGCGAATCGGTGCGGGTGGCCGGCGACGAACTCAGCGACGCCATCGGCGTTTATCTCAAGAAGGTGCACAACCTGGTGGTGGGTGAGCGCACCGCCGAGGACATCAAGATCCGCATCGGCTCCGCCTTCCCCGACGACGCCCACGACAACACCTCGATGGACGTGCGCGGCCTGCACCTGCTCTCCGGCTTGCCCCGCACCATCAACGTGCGCGCCGGCGATGTGCGCGAGGCGATGGCCGAGCCCCTCAACGTGATTGTGGAGGCCGTGAAGCGCACCCTCGAGCGCACCCCGCCCGAGCTGGCCGCCGACATCGTGGATCGCGGCATCATGCTCGCCGGTGGCGGCGCCCAGGTGCGTGGCATCAGTGATCTGATCAGCCACGAAACCGGCATCCTGGTGCACGTGGCCGAGGATCCGCTGCTGTGCGTGGTGAACGGCTGCGGCCGCGTGCTGGAGGACTACAAGCGCCTCGAGCGCGTGCTCGACACCCCTGAGTTCGCCAGGGCTGTCGCCTGACCTCCATGAACGGGCGCTTCCCCCGCGTCCCCACCCTGCAGAAGTTCGTCCAGGCCTGGCCCTGGTGGCTGCTGCTGCTGGCCCTGGCGGGGGTCCGGCTGAGCAAGGGGGCGTTCGTTGCCGATGCCTACGCCCTGCTGAGCCGGCCGTTCTGGCCTGGCTCGGCCCAGTCCGAGTGGCTGCGTTCCGCTCAGCAGCTCTCGGATCAGGCTCGCCTCAGCCAGCTGGAGCTCGACAACCGCCGCCTGCGCGGTCTGCTCGATCTCGACCGCGGCCGCGGCGCGGCCGTGGCGGCCCCGGTGATCTCCCGTGATCCCGGTGGCTGGTGGCAGCAACTGGAGCTGGGCAAGGGCAGCCTCGATGGCCTCGCGGCGGGTGATGCGGTGCTGGCGCCCGGCGGCCTGATCGGCCGGGTGGCCAGCGTGACCCCCACCACCGCCCGGGTGGCCCTGCTCACCAATGCCTCCAGCCGGCTGGGGGTGTGGGTGGGCCGCACCCAGCGCCATGGGCTGCTGGTGGGGGCGGGCACCCCGCGGCCCAGGTTGCAGTTCCTGGAGAAGGACACCGGCGTGCGGCCCGGCGACGTGGTGACCACCTCCCCCGCCAGCACCCTGGTGCCGCCGAATCTCACCGTGGGCGTGGTGCAGGCGGTGGATGAGCAGGCGGTGCCCGCGCCAGAGGCCGTGGTGCAGCTCAGTGCCCCGGTGGACGCGGTGGACTGGGTGCAGGTGCTCACCCGAGGGGGGCGCTGAACCGATGGGGGTGTTGCATCGCCAGCGCTGGTGCGGGGCCACGGCCCTGGCGGTGCCGCTGCTCACCCTCGCCTCGCCAGGGTTCCTCAAGATCGCCGGGGTGCCGCCCAGCTGGGCGGTGCTGTGGCTGCTGCCCTGGGCGCTGGTGGATGGTCCGGGCTCGGGGGCAGTGGCCGGCCTGGCCCTGGGGCTGGTGCTCGATGGCCTCCATCTCGGCGATGCCACCCAGGTGCCGGTGCTGGCGCTGCTGGGCTGGTGGTGGGGGCGGCTGGGCCGCCGCGGCGCCCCGATCGAGCGCAGTTTCAGCCTGGGGCTGCTGGCCCTGCTCGGCACCCTGGCGCTGGGGGCCAGCCTGCTGCTCCAGTTCCGGCTGCAGGGCCACTGGCCCCAGGCCGGCTGGCACATCCTGCTGGCCCAGACCCTGCTCACCGCCCTGCTGGCTCCGATGATCTGCTCGTTGTTGTTGCTGCGCTGGCGCCAGGTGGCGTCGCTGCGGGGTTGATGGCCATGCTGGATCCGCTGTCTGGGCAACGGTTATCGCGCCGTGGCTGGCTGGCCGGGGCCGCCGCGGGCCTGGCTCTGCTGGCAGCGGTGGCCGGGCTGGGCGGCTGCACGGCGCCCAGGGCCCAGAAGCGGCAGATCCAGTTCTGGACCCTCGATCTCGCCCCGAAGTTCAACGGCTATCTCCACGGCGTGATCGCCGCCTGGGAACGCCAGAACCCCGGCGTGGATGTGGTGTGGACCGATGTGCCCTGGGGCTCGGTGGAGCGCAAGCTGCTGGCCGCCGTGTTCGCCCGCACCGCGCCCGATCTGGTGAACCTCAACCCCCTGTTCGCGGCCAACCTGGCCAGCAAGGGGGGCCTGCTGCCCCTGGAGCCGGTGCTGCCCCCCGGCGCCGCCAGGGGCTATCTGCCCCTGATCTGGCAGGCGGGTCGCAGCGCCGGTCCTGAGGGCGCCCAGCAGCAATATGCGATCCCCTGGTATCTCACGGCCCGGATCACCCTGGCCAACACGCGTCTGCTGCGGCAGGCCGGCTACAGCGCTCCGCCCCGCCACTGGCGGGAGCTGCCCGCCTACGCCGAGGCGGTGAAGCGTCGCACCGGCCGCTATGCCCTGTTCGTCACCGTGGTGCCCGACGACTCGGCCGAGCTGCTGGAGAGCCTGGTGCAGATGGGGGTGACCCTGCTGGATCACCGCCAGCGCGCCGCCTTCAACAGCCCCGCCGGCCGCCGCGCCTTCGCCTTCTGGACAAGCCTCTACCGCCGCGGCCTGCTGCCGCGGGAGGTGGTGAGCCAGGGCTACCGCCGCGCGATCGAGCTGTATCAGAGCGGCGAGCTGGCCCAGGTGGGCAGCGGTGCCGAGTTCCTGCGCAGCATCCAGACCAACGCCCCCCGGATCGCCGCCGCCACCCGGCCGTTCCCGCCGATCACCGGCAGCGATGGCCAGGCCAACGTGGCCGTGATGACCCTGGCGGTGCCCAAGCAGAGCCGCCTGCCCCGCGAGGCCGCCAGCTTCGCCCTGTTCCTCACCAACGCCGCCAACCAGGCCCGCTTCGCCGAGCAGGCGCGGGTGCTGCCCTCGTCAATGGGGGCCCTGAACCAGGTGGAGCAGGCCCTGCGGGCCGAGCGGCCCGCCAGCGGGGCCGATGGGCTGGTGCGCCAGGCCCGGCTGCTCTCCGCCGACACCCTCGGCCGCGCTCGGGTGCTGGTGCCGGCCAGCCCTGGCGTGAAGCGCCTCCAGGCCATTGTTTACACCCAGCTGCAGCGGGCGATGCTGGGCCAGATCAGCAGCGATCAGGCCCTGGCGGAGGCGGAGCGCCAGTGGAACGCCTACGCGGCGGGCCGCTGGCCCTGAGCCAGCGCCGCAGACGAAGACCAGACGAAGAGAAGAAAGTATTAAGACTCGGGCCTTTACCCCTGTTTCCAGGGGTTTTGAGCCTCTTGAGGTTCAGCTTGAGAGGTATCGTTGCGCTTCTTCATCCCCTGTAGCCAATGCCCCTGGACGACCAGCCGCGGCTGGCTGAAACCGGCCAGGGGGGAGCCCAGGGGGAGCACCGCGCCACCCTGCTCGTCGTCGACGACGAAGCTGCGGTGCGGCGGGTGCTGGTGATGCGCCTGCAACTCGCTGGCTACCGGGTGATCTGCGCCGAGGATGGCGAGGAGGCCCTCAGCCTGTTCCACAAGGAGCAGCCCGATCTCGTCGTGCTCGACGTGATGCTGCCCAAGCTCGATGGCTTCGCGGTGTGTCGCCGGCTGCGGGCTGAATCCTGCGTGCCGATCATCTTCCTCTCGGCCCTCGATGCCATCGCCGAGCGGGTGGCTGGCCTCGATCTCGGAGCCGACGACTACCTGCCCAAGCCCTTCAGCCCCAAGGAGCTGGAGGCCCGCATCGCCACCATCCTGCGCCGCGTGGGCCGCGGCTCGGCTGGATCGGAGCCCCGCGATGTGCCCGCGGGCCAGGGCGTGCTGCGGGTGGGCGATCTGGTGGTGGACACCAACCGCCGCCAGGTGACCCGCGACGGCGAGCGCATCGGCCTCACCTACACCGAATTCAGCCTGCTGGAGCTGCTGTTCCGTGAGCCGGGCCGGGTGGTGCCCCGGGCCGAGATCCTCGAACAGCTCTGGGGCTACCCGCCCCGTCGCGCCGCCGATCTGCGGGTGGTGGACGTGTACGTGGCCCGTCTGCGCGGCAAGCTCGAACCCGATCCCCGCAATCCCGAGCTGATCCTCACGGTGCGGGGCACCGGCTATGCCTCCCAGCGCATGGGCGACAGCGGCCTGGCCGCGGCGGGCTGAGGGGGCGCCACGCTCCTGCAGGATGGCCGGGAGCTGAGCTGATCCGGTCCCTTGTCTGAGCTGCGCGAGACCCGCCTGGAGAAAGCCCGGACCCTCGCCGAGCTGGGCCAGGGACCCTACGCCCTGCGCTTTGAGCCCACGCACCGCACCGCCGCGCTGCAGCAGGCCCACGCCGACCTGGCCAATGGCGAAGAGCGCGACGTGGCCGTGGCCGTGGCCGGCCGGGTGATGACCCGCCGGGTGATGGGCAAGCTCGCCTTCTTCACCCTGGCCGATGAGACCGGCCCGATCCAGCTGTTTCTGGATAAAGCCACACTTGACGCGGCATCTCCTGATTCGCCCGCTCCCGGTGCCTTCGCCCAGATCACCACCCTGGTGGATGCCGGCGACCTGATCGGCGTGCAGGGCAGCCTCCGCCGCACCGACCGCGGCGAGCTCTCGGTGAAGGTGACCGGCTGGCAGATGCTCAGTAAGAGCCTGCAGCCCCTGCCCGACAAGTGGCACGGCCTGGCCGATGTGGAGAAGCGCTACCGCCAGCGCTACCTGGATCTGATCGTGTCGCCCCACACCCGCGAGACCTTCCGGCGCCGGGCCCTGGCGGTGAGTGCCATGCGCCGCTGGCTGGATGAGCGCGACTTCCTGGAGATCGAGACGCCGGTGCTGCAGAGCCAGCCCGGTGGCGCCGATGCCCGGCCGTTCGAGACCCACCACAACGCCCTCGATCTGCCCCTCACCCTGCGCATCGCCACGGAGCTGCACCTCAAGCGGCTGGTGGTGGGCGGCTTCGAGCGGGTGTACGAGCTGGGCCGGATCTTCCGCAACGAGGGGGTGAGCACCCGCCACAACCCCGAGTTCACCTCGGTGGAGATCTATCAGGCCTACGCCGACTACACCGACATGATGGCGCTCACGGAGGAGCTGATCGCCCACGTGTGCCAGCAGGTGTGCGGCAGCACCCGGATCACTTACCAGGGCACCGAGATCGACCTGACGCCCCCCTGGCGCCGGGCCACCATGAACGAGCTGGTGCAGGACGCCACGGGGCTGGACTTCACCGGCTTCAGCAGTCGCGATGAGGCCGCCGCCGCCATGGCGGCCCAGGGGCTGGAGGTGCCGGCCCTGGCCGATTCGGTGGGCCGTCTGCTGGTGGAGGCCTTCGAGCAGAAGGTGGAGGCCGAGCTGATCCAGCCCACCTTCGTGGTCGACTACCCGGTGGAGAATTCACCCCTGGCCCGGGCCCACCGCAGCAAGCCGGGGATGGTGGAGCGCTTTGAGCTGTTCATCGTGGGTCGCGAAACGGCCAATGCCTTCAGCGAGCTGATCGACCCGGTGGATCAGCGCCAGCGCCTGGAGGCCCAGCAGGAGCGCAAGGCCGCCGGCGATCTGGAGGCCCAGGGGGTGGATGAGGATTTCCTGCACGCCCTGGAGGTGGGCATGCCCCCCACCGGCGGGTTGGGCATCGGCATCGACCGGCTGGTGATGCTGCTCACCGACAGCCCCTCGATCCGGGATGTGATTGCGTTCCCTCTGCTCAGGCCTGAAACCCGCCCAGGCACAACGCCCGACGCAATGGGATAATCGACCCTAGTAGGCAATCACCCCAGCTGGGGCTAGCGATTCCATGAGTGGCGAGCGCGTCGGTTTTCGCTTCAAGCACGCGGATGCGGTGGTCAAGCGCAATCCGCAGGGTCGCTCTCGCCGGGGTTGGGTGATGGAGCCGGTGGAGCAGACCACCAGCCGCGGCACCAAGATGCCCGCCTACAGGATCCGCTGGCGCGACAGCGAACGCCCCGAGATCGTGCTGCAACACATGCTGATCGCCGATCCCGATCCCACGCCACCGCCCGAGGGTGTGAGCCTGGTGCCCCCGGCACCCAAGGCGTAGGGCTCACGTCCAGCCCTTGAGCCGATAGGCCACCAGGCCGATGTGCTCCTTGAGGGCCAGCGTGCTCAGATAGAGAAACTCCGCATCCGGCAGCAGGCTCTTCATCACGCTGCCGGCCGTGGGCTTGCCGAAGTTGGCCCGACTCGGCAGCTGGTAGTCGCAGGCCACGGCCACCACCGCCAGGCCACTGCGCTGCCGGAAGGTGGCCAGGGAGCGGGGCATGTGAAAGGCGCTGGTCACCAGCAACACCCGCTTCCAGCCTCGGCTGCGGCCGATCCGGCCGATGTCGCGGGCCTCTTCGGCGGTGGTGCGGGAGCCGGGGTTCAGCAGGATGCGGCTGGCGGGCAGGCCCAGCTCCTGGGCGAGATCCCGGGCCCAGAGGGCTTCCGGTGGAGCGGGATCGCCGCTGGTGAAGCTCACCCGGCCGCCGCTGGCCACCAGCAGTGGCGCCTTGCCCTGGCGCATCAGCCGCAGGCCCGTGAGCAGCCGGTCGCCGGCCTCACCCACCTCCACGCCACGGCGCGGGGCCAGGGCGGGCCGCAGGCCTCCGCCGAGCACCACCACCGCATCGGCCTGGGGAATCACGCCGGGGGTGAGGGCGGCACTGCGCTCCTCCAGGCCCCAGATCAGCTGGCGGCTGGTGAGCGGCATCGCCATCAGCCACACCAGGGCGATGCCGCCAGCACTGGCCCAGCGGCCCCAGCGCCGGCCGCGGGCCTGTCCGCCCTGGCCGGCCAGTTGCAGCAGCAGCCCCAGCCCCAGGGGGTACACCAGCAGCGGCAGCAGCTTGGAGAGCAGGAAGCCCATTGCTGAAGGGGGGCGAGGAGGGCTCCGCGGGCCGATGGATCGGGGTGAGGCCTGCGGGCTGATTGCTGAGGGCTATGGGCCGAAGGCTGAGGGCCCTGGTTTCAGCCATGGCCTGCATTCTGCACAGAATCTCGGAGGCGGCTTGCTTCCGGATGTGCCTGCCAGCAGCTCTCCCGAATTCTGTACAGCCTGTACAGAATTCGGGAGACTCTCAACGCGCACTCCCCACCTCGCTGTCAGCCCTCAGCCCTGGCGCCGCCGCAGCTCCTCCAGCTCCTGCTGGGCCTCAAAGGCGGCCCAGGCCTGCTCGAGATCGGGCTCTGGCGCCGGCTTGGCGGCGGCAGTGGCGGCTGGGGCCTGAGCCTGGGGCTGGGCCGCAGTCTGGGCCAGCTGCTCCAGCTCCTGCTCCAGCTGGCGGAACTGGGCGCCCAGTTCGCCCAGGGCCTGCCAGCGGTCGCGGCCCTGGGCCATCAGCTGTTGCAGGTGGGCCTCGGCGCGCTGGGCCAGGGGTGAGGCGCCGGCCGCTCGGGCCCGCTCCACCCGTCCCTGCCACTGGGCGATCTCGCGGGCCAGTTGCAGCAGGCTGGAGCGGGCCTGTTCGGCCTGCTGCTGCAGCTCCAGCCGCCGGCGCTTGAGCCGCGCCTGCCGCTCCAGCTGTTCCTGCTCCCGCAGCAGGGCCTCCTGGGCGGGGTTGGCCCGCAGGAACCCCTCCAGCTGCTGTTCCAGCTGGGCCTCCAGCTGCTCGAACCAGCTGGCGCTCACGATGCCGGCTGGGCGGCCTGATCCGGCGCCCGGGTGATCAGGGGCGCCTCGATCTCCTCCTGCAGCGGCGTGATCGCCGCCTCGCGGGAGCGCAGCAGCAGCTGGGTGAGGCGGGCGATGCCGCCCTCGCCCAGGTCCTTGCTGGTGAGGCTGTCGAAGGCGGCCCCGTAGAGCTCCTCCAGCTGCTGGATCAGGCCCTCGCGCAGTTCACGCACGGCGCGGCGCTGATCTTCTCTCGACATGACGGTTCTGCGATGGCGTCAGTCTGCCTGTACCAGCCGATGCAGCGAGAGGTCGCCCGCCGGATCGCTCCAGCGGCCCGCGCCGCGCCAGCCCGCCCGCGCCGCCAGCTCCAGGAAGGCCTCGGGCGTGTACTTGGCGCTGGTTTCGGTGATCAGGGCCTCCCCGGCCGCGAAGGTCCAGCTCTGGCCCGCCACGGTCACCGTCTGCTCGCGCTCGCTCACCAGGGCCATCTCGATCCAGCTGGCCTCGGGGATCCAGCGGGCCCGGTAATGGAAGGCCCCCAGATCGAAGCTGCCCCCCAGATCCCGGTTGAGCCGTGCCAGCAGGTTGCGGGCAAAGGCGGCCGACACCCCCGCGGCATCGTTGTAGGCGGCCTCCAGCCGCTCCACCGCCTTGGGCTGGTCGATGCCGATCAGCAGCTGGCCGCCGGGCCCCAGCAGCCGCCGGAACTGGGCCAGCAGCGCCCGGGCCTCCGCCGGGGTGAAGTTGCCCAGGGAGCTGCCGGGGAAGAAGCCCAGATGCGCCGCGCCGCTCAGCAGCGGATGGGCCGGCAGGACCTCCAGCTGGCTGTAGTCGCAGCAGATGCCCAGGATTGGCACGGTGGGATGCCGCCGCTGCAGCTGGGTGCAGGCGGCCTCCAGGTGCTCGGCGCTGATGTCGAGGGCCGCGTAGGCGCTCCGCTGGCCGGCGGCTGCCATGGCCGCCAGCAGCGGACTCACCTTGCGGGCACTGCCGGCCCCGAATTCCACCAGGGTGCCGGGGCCGAGGGCCGCGGCGATGGCCGGCGCCTCCCGCTCCAGCAGGGCCGTTTCGGTGGCGGTGAGGCTGTATTCGGGCTGCTGGCAGATCAGCTCGAACAGGCGCGAGCCCTCGGCGTCGTAGAGGAACCAGGCCGGCAGCTGCCTGGGGGATCGGCTCAGGCCCTCGATCACCAGGCGGCGCATGTCCGCCGGTGCGGGGTGCAGGTTGATCAGCATGGCTGGGGCGCTCCCCCCTGGGCCAGCCGCAGGCCGCTGGCCATCCACCGACTCGCCGGCGGATAGAAGTTGCGGTAGGTGAGCCGCGCGTGCCCCGGCGGCGTGAGGAAGCAGCTGCCCCGCAGCACCACCTGGGAGCTCATGAACTTGCCGTTGTATTCCCCCACGGCCCCCGCCGCCGGCTGGAAGCCTGGATAGGGGCGGTAGGGGCTGCTGGTCCACTGCCACACCAGGCCGAAGGCCTGGGGCAGGCCTGCGGCGGCCGCCAGTTCCCACTCCGCCTCGCTGGGGAGCCGGGCTCCGGCCCAGCGGGCGTAGGCATCGGCCTCGAACCAGCTCAGGTGCCGCACGGGGGCCTCGGGGTGGCGCGGCCGCCGGCCCGCCAGGGTGAACTCCCAGGCGCCGCGCCAGTAGCGGGGTGCCTGCCAACCGCGCTGTTGCACCACGGCCCAGCCCTCGCTCAGCCACAGCTCCGGCCGCCGGTAGCCGTCGTCGGCGATGAAGGCCTCGAATTCCCGATTGCTCACCAGCCGATCGGCGATGGCGAAGGGTTCGAGCCACACGCGATGGCGGGGGCCCTCGTTGTCGAAATGGAAGTCGCCGGGCGAGGGGCCCGGGCCGCCGCTGCCTCCCGGGTGGCCGATCGCCACCAGCCCTCCCGCAAGGTTGATCCAGCTCGGGTGGGCCGGGGCCCCTGCGGCGCCGTGTTCGCAGGCGGCTTCATAGGCGGCCTCGGGCTCAAGGCCGCCGGCGCCGGCCGGATAGGCCACCGGTTCCAGGGGGTTGCGGCTGAAGCCATCCAGCAGGTCCATCAGCAGCAGCTCCTGGTGTTGCTGCTCGTGCTGCAGCCCCAGTTCCACCAGGTCCAGCCAGGGCTGATCCAGCGGCTCGATCGGCTCGGCCAGCATCAGCTCCAGCGCTGCCGTCACCCGTTGGCGCCAGGCGAGCACCTCCGCCAGCGGCGGGCGGGTGAGCAGACCCCGCTGGGGCCTGGGGTGCCGGGCCCCCACCGCCTCGTAGTAGCTGTTGAACAGGTAGGCCCAGCGGCTGTCGGCGGGCTCGTAGCCGTTGATCCGCGGCGCCAGCTCCGGCGCCCTGAGCAGGAACTGCTCGAAAAACCAGTTGGTGTGGCCCAGATGCCACTTGGGCGGGCTGGCGTCCGCCATGCCCTGCAGGCAGAGGTCTTCCGGCTCCAGGCCGGCGATCAACCGCTCGCTGTGGCTCCTCACCTCCCGCAACCGCTGCAGCAGGGCGGAGGCGGTGGAAGAAAACGCCATCAGGGCGGTGTGTCTGAGGTGACCCTAGGAGTCTCTGGAGTCGGCGTCAGTCGCCCCTACGATCCCCCCACCAAGGCGAGGGCAACAGGCGTGGCGATGGGCGGCATCACCTCCGGTTTCGTGGGCGCCGTCGGCCACACGCCGCTGATCCGGCTCAACGCCCTCAGTGATCTCACCGGCTGCGAGATCCTCGGCAAGGCGGAGTTCATGAACCCCGGCGGTTCCGTGAAGGATCGCGCCGCCCTGGGGATCCTGCTGGAGGCGGAGGAGCAGGGGCTGCTGCAGCCCGGCGGCACGGTGGTGGAGGGCACCGCCGGCAACACCGGCATCGGCCTCACCCACCTCTGCAACGCCCGCGGCTACAGGGCCCTGATCGTGATTCCGGACACCCAGTCGGCCGAGAAGATCGGCCTGCTGCGCAGCCTCGGCGCCGAGGTGCGCACGGTGCCGGCGGTGCCCTACCGCGACCCCAACAACTACGTGAAGCTCTCGGGTCGCATCGCCGCCGAGACGCCCGGGGCCGTGTGGGCCAACCAGTTCGACAACCTGGCCAACCGCCGCGCCCACTTCAACAGCACCGGGCCGGAGATCTGGCAGCAGACCGGCGGCAAGGTGGATGCCTGGGTGGCGGCCACCGGCACCGGCGGCACCTACGCCGGCGTGGCCCTGTATCTCAAGCAGCAGAACCCGCAGGTGCGCTGCGTGCTGGCGGACCCCCATGGCAGCGCCCTCTACAGCTGGGCCACCAGCGGTGAGCTGGCCAGCGAGGGCAGCTCGATCACCGAGGGCATCGGCAACAGCCGCGTGACGGCCAACCTGGAAGGTGCACCGGTGGACGATGCCGTGCGCATCCACGACCAGGATGCCCTCGACACCATCTACAAGCTGCTCTGGCAGGAGGGCCTGTTCCTGGGGGGCTCGGTGGGCATCAACGTGGCCGCGGCGGTGGAAACGGCCCGGCGGCTGGGTCCCGGCCACACGATCGTGACCGTGCTGTGCGACAGCGGCGATCGCTATCGCTCACGGCTCTACGACGGCGAGTGGCTCGCCTCCAAGGGGCTGCAGCAACCGGTGCGTGCGGCATGAGTGCGGTGGCGGTGGGCCAGCTGATCGGAGAGCGCTACCGGCTGGAGGCCGAACTGGCCCGCGGCAGCCAGGGGGTGCTCTGGCGCGCCAGTGACCAGCTGGCGGGCAACGCGCCGGTGGTGCTGCGGCAGCTGCAGGCCGAGCAGCCTGAGCTCCAGGCCCGCTTCCAGGCCCTCTGGCCGCGGCTGCAGGGGGTGCTGCATCCCCAGGTGCCCCGCTTCGGCGGGCTGATCGAGGCGGAGGGCAGCCTCTGGCTGGCCCGTGAGTGGCAGGACGGCCGCACCTTTGCCGAGCTGCTGCAGGTGCGGCGTGAGCGGCAGCTGGTGTTCGGTGCCGGCGAGGTGCTGCTGTTGCTGCGCCAGCTGCTGCCGGTGCTGGCGGTGCTGCACAGCCAGCAGCTGCTGCATGGCGATCTCACCCCCGCCAACCTGCTGCGCCGCGACCGCGACGGCCTGCCGGTGCTGCTGGATTTCGGCCTGGTGCGGGGCCAGGGGGCACCGGCCGATGGCGTCACCCCCGGCTACGGCGCCCCCGAGCTGGGCCGCGGCGATCCCGCGGAGCCCTGGATGGACCTCTACGGCCTGGGGGTGGTGTCGCTGGTGCTGCTCAGCGGCGAGGAGCCCGCCCAGCTGCTGGATCCCGCCTCGATGCAGTGGCGCTGGCCCGCCGTCCTCGATGGCGAGCCCCAGCTCAAGGCCCTGCTGGAGCGGCTGCTGGCGGCTGAGCCCGAACGCCGTTTCGCCTCGGCCTCCGCCGCCCTGCAGGCCGCCCAGGAGCTGCCGATGCCCGAGAGCACCGGGCCGGTGCCCCGCGCCGATCGCACCGTGGTGCTGGTGCCGCTGGCGGCACCGCCCGAACCCGAACTGCCGCCCCTGCCGGTTGCCGCCGCGGCCCCCGCGCCGGCCCGCTCCCGCCAGGAGGAGAAGGAGGAGGCCGCCGAAGGGCGGCTCTGGCCCGTGGTGCTGGCCCTGGTGATCTCGGCGGTGGTGGGAACGGCCCTGGGCTGGCTGGTGCTGAGCCGCGGCAAGCTGGCCAGCACCGATGCCGGGCCCGCCCTGCAGCTGCCCAGCAGCCTGCCGCCGGCGGAGGTGGATCAGCGCCAGCAGCTGCTCAATCGCCTGCGGGCCCTGCAGATCGATCGCGGCTGGTTCCTCAAGTTGGTGGATGCCAGCCTGCTGGCCCAGTACCCGGAGCGGGGCGGCCGCCTGCCCAGCGACTCCCTCGACGACGCTCCCCTGCGCAAGGTGTGGAATGAGCTGGCGGAGGAATGGCTGAGCCGGGTGGAGCAGCTGCCGCTGGAGATCCGCACCCGCCTCGGCAGCTTCAGCGGCGGCGACTGGCGCAAGCGGCAGGCGGCCCTGGTGGCCCAGGGGCTGAGTGCCGAGGTGGTGCAGCAGCTGGTGTCCGGCAGTGCCCAGAACCTGCTGCCGGGCCGCTCCGCCGGCGACATCCCCCCCGAGCCGTTCCGCCAGCTCTGGTACGCCGCCGCCGAACAGGGTCTGGCCAACGTGCGCATCGAACCGATCCAGTCGCGCCTGGGGCAAACCAACGTGGTGTCGGCCTCGGTGGAGGCCGGCGGCGCCCGCCTGTTCCCGATCCGCCTGCCCGCCGGCAGTCGGCTGGTGCTGGGGGTGAACGGCTCGCCGCTGATGCAGATGACCGTGTTCGGGGCCGATGGCGGTGTGCTGGAGGCCCGAGGGCCGCTGCGGGTGGTGAGCCTCGGCAAGGTGAGCCGCTCGCCGGTGCAGCTGCTGATCACCAACGATGGCGTGGCTCCCGCCCTGATCACCCTCTCCCTGCGGCCCGACCCGGCGCCCGAGCCGCCGCCGGGTCGGGCACCGGAAGCCCCCGCTGCGGCGCCCGGGGTGCCGGCTGCGCCAGGTGCCCCGGCGGCGGCCCCTGCGGATGGCGCCGCCACAGGCCAGCCCGCCGCCCCTCCACCGCCGGTGCCGCCGCCGGTGAACTGACCCGGGCCGGGGCGGGTGCCGTTTTGCACGTCTCCTGAATTCTGTACAGGCTGTACAGATTTCGGGAGACCGTTTTCAGGAGACCGTTCGCGCGGGACGACCGCCCCGCCGCCAGCCCGCCGCCCCGACCTAGAGGCGTGCGATCGCGGCCTTGGCGTCCTTGATGTCCTGCTTGCGGCGCTCTTCCTGGCGCTTGTCGTGCAGTTTGCGGCCCTTGCCCAGGCCGATGGTGGCCTTGATCCAGGAGCCCTTGAGGTGCAGGTTGAGCGGGATCAGGGTGAGGCCCTTCTGCTCCAGCGCCACCCGCAGTTTCTCGATCTCGCGGCCGTGGGCCAGCAGTTTGCGCACCCGCAGCGGGTCGTGGTTGAAGTAGGCGCCGGCGTGGCTGTGGGGGGAGATGTGCACGTTGTGCAGCTGCAGCTCGCCCTTGCGGATCAGGCAGAAGCCATCGCGCAGGTTCACCTGGCCGGCCCGGATCGATTTCACCTCCGTGCCCAGCAGCTCGATGCCGCACTCCAGGGTTTCGAGGATCTCGTATTGATGGCGCGCGAAGCGGTTGTCCGCCAGCAGTTTGTTGGCGGCGTCGCGCAGGGCCTTGGCGCTCTTCTTGCCTCCGCCCTTTGCCATTCCCTCTCCGTGATCATGCCCAGGATCTACCGACCCTAGGGAGCTCCCGGTACCCTCGCTGCATGGCGATTGTCTCCTCGGGATCCCCTGCCCCCCGCAACCGGCTGGTGGCCCAGGAGGTCACGGTGGAGGAGGAGGCGCCGATCCTGCGGGAGGACAGCCTGCGGCCGCGGCGCCTGGCGGATTACATCGGCCAGAGCGAGCTCAAGCAGGTGCTGGGGATCGCCGTGGAGGCCACCCGGGCCCGCCAGGAGGCCCTCGATCACGTGCTGCTCTATGGCCCGCCGGGGCTGGGCAAAACCACCATGGCCCTGGTGCTGGCCGAGGAACTGGGCGTGCGCTGCCGCATCACCAGCGCCCCGGCCCTGGAGCGCCCGCGCGACATCGTGGGCCTGCTGGTGAACCTGCAGCCCCAGGAACTGCTGTTCATCGATGAGATCCACCGCCTCAACCGGGTGGCCGAGGAGATCCTCTACCCGGCGATGGAGGACTTCCGCCTCGATCTCACCGTGGGCAAGGGCACCACGGCCCGCACCCGCAGCCTGCCGATCGCACCGTTCACCCTGGTGGGGGCCACCACCCGCGCGGGCTCGTTGAGTTCGCCGCTGCGGGATCGCTTCGGCCTGATTCAGCGGCTGGAGTTCTACGGCCTCAACGACCTTCAGGCCATCGTGGAGCGGGCCGCGGGGTTGCTGCAGCTCGAGCTGCAGCCCGGGGCGGCCCTGGAGGTGGCCCGCCGCTGCCGCGGCACGCCGCGCATCGCCAACCGGCTGTTGCGCCGGGTGCGGGATGTGGCGGCCGTGGGGGGCCATGGCCAGGTGACCGCTGAGCTGGTGCACCAGGCCCTCAGCCTGCACCGGGTGGATGGCCGCGGCCTCGATGCCAGCGACCGGCGCCTGCTGCAACTCCTGCAGGACGGCTACGGCGGCGGGCCCGTGGGGCTCGACACCCTGGCCGCCGGCCTGGGCGAAGACCCCGCCACCCTGGAGGCGGTGGTGGAGCCGTTCCTGCTGCAGCAGGGCTTCCTGCAGCGCACGCCCCGTGGTCGGGTGATCACCGAGGCCGGCCGCGCCCACCTGCTGGCCGCCCGGCCGGAGGCGGCATGAGCCGCTGGCTCCCGGCGCTGCTGCTGGCGCTGCAGCTGCTGCTGTGGCCGCCCCTGGCCGCGGACGCGGCCACCACCGGTGGCGGCTCCCACCAGCAGCTGTTCGAGCAGGCCCTCTCCGCCAGCCGCGAGGGTCGCTTCGCGGAGGCCCTGCCGCTGTGGAATCAGGTGCTGGAGCTGGCCCCCGGCGATGCCGCCGCCTGGAGCAACCGCGGCAATGTGCGCCTGGCCCTGGGCGACCCCGAGGCCGCCATCGCCGATCAGAGCCAGGCCATGGCCCTCGATCCCGGCAACGCCGATCCCCACCTGAACCGCGGCACCGCCGAGGAGGCCCTGGGCCAGTGGACGGCCGCCGCGGCGGACTACCGCTGGATCCTGGAGCGCGATGCCGAGGCGGGCCGCGACCCCGATGCCTCCGCCCTCTACAACCTGGGCAATGTGCAGGGCTCCCAGGGGGACTGGGCCGCGGCCCAGGCCAGTTTCCGCGCTGCGGCCGAGGCCCGGCCCGGCTTCGCCATGGCCCGCTCCAGCGCCGCCCTGGCTACTTTCCAGCTCGGGGATCTGGAGGCCGCCGAGCAGCAGCTGCGCACGCTGATCCGTCGCTACCCGCTGTTCGCCGATGCCCGCGCCGCTCTCACGGCCCTGCTCTGGCGCCGGGGGGCGGTGGGTGAGGCCGAGAGCAACTGGGCCTCGGCCTCCGGCCTCGATCCCCGTTACCGCCAGCCAGAATGGCTGCTGCAGATCCGGCGCTGGCCGCCAGAGCCGGTGCACGCCCTCGAGGACTTCCTCGCCCTGGCCAGCCGATGACCCTTGCCGTTCAGGAGGCCAACCTCGATCCTGCGCTGGAGGCCGCGTTGCCGGAGCTGATCGCCCTGCGGCGACACCTGCATGCCCACCCGGAGCTGAGCGGCAACGAGCACCAGACCGCGGCTCTGGTGGCCGGTGAGCTGCGGGGGCTGGGCTGGCGGGTGCGGGAGGGCGTTGGCCGCACCGGTGTGGTGGCGGAACTGGGCCCCGAGCGCGACGCCAACGGCCACCCCGCCCCGCTGGTGGCCCTGCGGGTGGATCTCGATGCCCTGCCGGTGGAGGAGCGCAGCGGGGTGGCCTTCGCCTCGCGCCACCAGGGCCTGATGCACGCCTGCGGCCACGACATCCACACCACCGTGGGTCTGGGGGTGGCGCGGTTGCTGGCGCCCCTGGCCGATCAGCTCACGGCCCGGGTGCGGCTGCTGTTCCAGCCGGCGGAGGAAACGGCCCAGGGGGCGGCCTGGATGCTGGCCGATGGCGCCATGGAGGGCGTGGAGGCCCTGTTCGGCGTGCATGTGTTTCCCAGCCTGCCGGTGGGCAGCATCGGCGTGCGCAGCGGCAGCCTCACCGCGGCGGCGGGGGAGCTGGAGGTGGAGGTGCTGGGGGAGGGCGGCCACGGCGCCCGGCCCCACCAGAGCACGGACGCCATCTGGATCGCGGCGCGGGTGGTGAGCGGGCTGCAGGAGGCCATCAGTCGCCGGCTCGATGCCCTGCATCCGGTGGTGGTGAGCTTCGGCCGGATCGAGGGGGGCAAGGCGTTCAATGTGATCGCCGACCATGTGCGCCTGCTCGGCACCGTGCGCTGCCTCGATCTCGAGCTGCACGCCCAGCTGCCGGGCTGGATCGAAGACACGGTGAAGGCCCTCTGCGAGGGCCATGGCGGCGAGGCCCGGGTGCGCTACCGCTGCATCTCGCCCCCGGTGCACAACGATCCGGCGCTCACCCAGCTGGTGGCCGATGCGGCCGAAGACCTGCTGGGCCGGGGCCAGGTGCGCTGGCTGGAGCAGCCCTCGCTCGGCGCCGAGGATTTCGCCCAGCTGCAGCGGGACACGCCCGCCACGATGTTCCGGCTGGGGGTGGCCGGCCCCGAGGGCTGCAGCCCCCTGCACAGCAACACCTTCGCGCCGGATGAGGGCTGCCTGGCGGTGGGCATCCGGGTGCTCAGCCTCAGCCTGCTGCGCTGGATGCGGCAGCGGGCTGAGCTCCAGACGGTGCCCCAGGCGGTGCCCGGCCGATGAGGGGCCGCGACCTGCTGGCGCTCTCCACGCCGCTGTTGATCCTGCTGGGCCTGGTGGGGCTGTTCCTGCGCCAGGGCTCGGACCGCCTGCAGGCCATCCCCGCCCTGGCCATCGGCATCGGCTTGCTGGCCCAGAGCTGCTGGAGTTGGCGGCGCCGGCGGCGGGCCCTGCTCCAGGCCCTGCGGGAGCGCCAGCACGACGCCTGATCCGGCGTTGCACCAGAGTGGCGCCATGGATCTCGACGCCCTGCGCGCTGCCATCGCCTCCGGCGACCCCAGCCGCTCGATGCCGGCGCTGGCGGCCCTGCGGGAGGCCACAGCCGAGCAGGCTGAACCGCTGCTGCTGCTGGGCCTGGAGCAGAGCGCCTTCATGGTGCGCTCCCTCAGCTGCGCCGGCCTCGGCATGAAGCCCACCCCGGCCGGCTGGCAGGCGCTGGTGCAGGCGCTGCACGGCGACGACGACGCCAACGTGCGCGCGGAGGCCGCCAATGCCCTGGTGAGCCATTCGCTGGAGCGGGCCTGGCCCCTGCTGCTGGAGACCTTTGAGCGCGACAGCCAGTGGCTGGTGCGCTGCAGCATCCTCTCGGCGGTGGCGGAACAGCCGCAGATGCCCGCCGCCGATCTGCTGCAGCTGGCCCGGCTGGCCATCGCCGATGGCGATGGCACGGTGCGGGTGGGCGGTGCCGAGATCCTCGGCCGGCTGGTGCGCGAGGGCGCCGCCCCCTGGGCCCAGCAGGCCCGCGCCGAACTCGTGGCCCTCCAGCACGACAGCGACCACCGGGTGGTGGCCGCGGCGCTCAACGGCCTGCAGGCCTGAGCCCCCCTGCAACCAGCGCCATTTCGGCCTTGCTAGGTTTCGAAAGTCACTAGGGGTGCCCGGTTGGCGGCTGTTCAGCCGCTGACCCCCGGGCTGAGATCACACCCTCCGAACCTGATCCGGGTCATGCCGGCGCAGGGAAGTGAGAACGAACTCGGCATCTGGAACCCCCCTGCGGCCCCTGGCCGGCCGCACCCTGTTCCGTACTTGCCATAGCCCATCATGCGCAGCGCCTGGATCGAGAAGCGCCAAGGCCAAGCCAATGTGAGCCAGATGCACTACGCCCGCCAGGGCGTGGTAACTGAAGAGATGGCCTTCGTGGCCAAGCGGGAGAACCTGCCCGAATCGCTGGTGATGGAGGAGGTGGCGCGGGGCCGGATGATCATTCCCGCCAACATCAACCACCCCAACCTGGAGCCGATGGCGATCGGCATCGCCAGCAAGTGCAAGGTGAACGCCAACATCGGCGCCTCGCCCAATGCCAGCGATGTGAACGAGGAGCTGAAGAAGCTCGAGCTGGCGGTGAAGTATGGCGCCGACACGGTGATGGATCTCTCCACCGGCGGCGTGAACCTCGATGAGGTGCGCACGGCGATCATCAACGCCTCGCCGGTGCCCATCGGCACGGTGCCCGTGTATCAGGCGCTGGAGAGCGTGCACGGCTCGATCGAGAAGCTCTCGGAAGACGACTTCCTGCACATCATCGAGAAGCACTGCCAGCAGGGCGTGGATTACCAGACCATCCACGCCGGCCTGCTGATCGAGCACCTGCCCAAGGTGAAGGGTCGCCTCACGGGGATCGTGAGCCGCGGCGGCGGCATCCTGGCCCAGTGGATGCTGTATCACCACAAGCAGAACCCGCTCTACACCCGCTTCGACGACATCTGCGAGATCTTCAAGCGCTACGACTGCACCTTCTCCCTGGGTGATTCGCTGCGCCCTGGCTGCCTGCACGACGCCTCCGATGAGGCCCAGCTGGCCGAGCTGAAAACCCTGGGCGAACTCACCCGCCGCGCCTGGAAGCACGACGTGCAGGTGATGGTGGAGGGTCCGGGCCACGTGCCGATGGATCAGATCGAGTTCAACGTGAAGAAGCAGATGGAGGAGTGCAGCGAGGCGCCCTTCTATGTGCTCGGCCCGCTGGTGACGGACATCGCCCCCGGCTACGACCACATCACCAGCGCCATCGGCGCGGCGATGGCCGGCTGGTATGGCACGGCGATGCTCTGCTACGTGACCCCGAAGGAGCACCTGGGCCTGCCCAATCCCGAGGATGTGCGCAACGGCCTGATCGCCTACAAGATCGCCGCCCATGCCGCCGACATCGCCCGCCACCGTCCAGGGGCCCGCGACCGCGACGACGAGCTGAGCCGCGCCCGCTACGCCTTCGACTGGAACAAGCAGTTCGATCTCTCCCTGGATCCCGAGCGCGCCCGCGAGTATCACGACGAAACCCTGCCGGCCGACATCTACAAGCAGGCCGAGTTCTGCTCGATGTGCGGCCCCAAGCACTGCCCGATGCAGACCAAGATCACCGACAAGGACCTCGAAGGCCTGGAGCAGGTGCTGGCCGAGCAGAAGGCCGGCGCAGCGGCGGCTGTTTGAGCTGGTCGCCGTTCAGCTGAGCAAGCTTGAAGGCCTGGGGGTTATCCCCAGGCTTTTTTGGTTCCCCACTTTGCAGGAGCTCTGCATTTTTATATTTATTGCCTGGATATGTAGTTCTTAGGTCCGTGAACCGTGGCTATGGAATGGATGGTCTTGCTCTAAGCGACTGCAATGACAGAGTTTTTGGTTGGCTAGGCTCGGCTTGTGGGCGTGGGCGTGGTTCGCGGAAAGGGGTCTTGGGTTCGTAGGTGGTTCTCGGAACCATCCAATAAGTAGTTTGGCACACCCAGATGCTTCCCCTAGACTCAGTCCAGAACTCTGACTTGAAAAATCGAAAGTGACCGAATCACAACCCTTGATTGGCCTCCCTCTGGTAACCGATCAAACAAGAGCGCAAAGCGAGAATATTGAAACGGTCGTGGCACGTCTTCGGAGCGGAAGACTACGTGTTCCCGACTACCAAAGAGACAATGAGCAGTGGGACCAGCGAAAAGAGTCACTCTTTATTGAGTCATTATTAAACAATCTCACGGTGCCTGCATTCTTCTTCGCTCAAGTCGAAGGCAGCATTGAAGTAGTTGATGGGCAGCAAAGGCTCTCAACCATCAGCAAATTTGCCAATGATAGCCTTCGTTTGAGCAACGACGAATCAGTTGTATATCTTACTCCACAAAGCGTGCACTATAGGGGAAAGATCTTTTCAGAGCTTCCCCGAGAACTTCAAGCGGTATTCAATGATTATCCGTTGACGATTATTTATCTCCCAACAAGTCTCGACCTTGGAACGAAGCTTGAAATATTCCGCCGAATCAACGAAGGGGGCACTCCGCTAACGGCACAAGATATTCGTTTAGCATATTACAGCGAGTCAAAATCTGTAACTCTGATTCGGCTCGCAGGGCTGCACGGCGATACCGATGCTGCTCGCCGGATGATTGCCTCGGCAGATGCTCGTGATATTTCTAATCCATGGCAAGATCATCCAGAGGCTTACAGGCTTTGGGTAGAATGGTGGGAAGGCAAGATAAAGTCAAGGGGGCAAACACCGTCAGAGATGTTCCTTTGGTTCTTGGTTACTCGATACAGAGAAGCTCTTAATAACCTCATTGCTACTCCCGCTCAGATGAAGCATCTCCCTATTGCCTTTCGTGGCAGCACAGAAGAAGCTTTGGATATCTACTGCGCACAGCTGAGATGGACTGATACGCATGGTGGCATGGACGTCTTCCCAACTGGCGATAGGCTTATTGCCGAGTTTGGCCATTTTGCAGTTTGGATTGAGCAAATTCTAGGCCGAGGCCTTGCGGGGATCAGCGTAGACAAATACAAGCAAATCGCCTTGCTGATCGCAGCCTTGGCAGGGAACAGCATAGAAGTCGGCGGCATTTCTAATGACGCATGGGATGCTTTCGGGGAATTTATTCGGACACCAAGGCAAGCAGGAAGGAAGTGGCTCCCATCAGGCTATCCCGAACAAAAAGGGCGTTGGAGCGGTGAAAGTGGCCAGTACTCACAATGCAATCGTGCATACGAGCTAGCAGGGGCTGTTCTTGCTCAAAATCCCTAACATCTTGACACAAGAGCTTCCAAAGAATCTAAGTCCGTGCCACCCGAGAAGTCGCTTCTTCCCTCCTGAGTGGAAGGAATCATGGTATCGGCGACACTATGATAAAGAAAAGGGAGGTTATGTCTGCCCAGGCTGTCAGACGATTTTTCGTGGCCCACAGGGGCTTTCTTGCCTAGAATCTGATCACGTTGTTCCTTACTCTGCTGGCGGTCTAACTGTTTGGTCGAACTTAGTCCTGCTGTGCAAAAGCTGCAACATAAAGAAGTCTGACATATTGCCAACTTCTTGGTGCCCAGCATTGCCTTCGAGCGGACAGGCCACCAGTTGATTCTGCTCAAGCCAATAACATTGTGCCTGCCGCTCAAGGCCAGCGTTGTCATGCGGTCCGCCCAATGGCAGCCAATAGCTAGAATGATGTGACCAAGATCTCGCCCATGCAGATTGGTCTGTGCGACTTGGATGTGTTGCTCTATAATTCCAGCAAGGACGAGCTTGGCCGCAGTTCATGACTGAACAGGAAATTGAAGCCAGCTTGATTGCCAGCCTGACTGAGCTGAAATATACCTATCGCGCAGATATCAATAGCCGCGCGGCACTTGAGCAGAATTTTCGGGAGAAGTTCGAAGCCCTTAATCGTGTCAAGCTCACGGACGGCGAGTTTACCCGGCTACTCGACGAGATCATCACGCCTGACGTTTTCGCTGCCGCCAAGATCCTTCGCAATCTCAACGCCTTCACGCGCGATGATGGCACGCCTCTGAACTATGCGCTGGTCAACCTGAAGGACTGGTGCAAGAACGACTTTGAGGTGATCAATCAGCTGCGCATCAATACGGAATACAGCCACCACCGCTACGACGTCATCCTGCTGATCAATGGCGTGCCCATGATGCAGATCGAGCTCAAGAGCCTCGGTATCAATCCACGTCGGGCCATGGAGCAGATCGTGGAGTACAAGAATGATCCCGGCAATGGCTACACCCGCACGCTGCTCTGCTTCATGCAGCTGTTCGCTGTCAGCAATCGTGATCGCACCTATTACTTCGCCAACAATAACGCCCGCCACTTCGCCTTTAACGCCGAAGAGTGCTTTCTGCCGATCTATGAATTTGCGGGCGAGGACAACAAGAAGATCACCCATCTCGATCACTTCGCTGAGCGCTTTCTCTCAAAGTGTGATCTGGGTCGCACGATCAGCCGCTATATGGTGCTGCTGGCAGCTGAGCAGAAGCTGATGATGATGCGGCCTTATCAGGTGTATGCCGTTCAGCATCTGGTTCGCTGCATCGATGAAGACAATGGCAACGGCTTCGTTTGGCACACCACCGGCAGCGGCAAGACGCTCACCTCATTCAAGGCCTCCACCTTGCTCAAGGAGAACCCGCATATTCACAAGTGCGTGTTCGTGGTAGATCGCAAGGATCTCGATCGCCAGACCCGCGAGGAATTCAACCGTTTCCAGGACGGCTGTGTGGAGGAAAACACCAACACCGCTACCTTGGTGCGCCGCCTGCTCTCGGAGGACTACGCTGACAAGGTGATCGTCACCACCATCCAGAAGCTGGGGCTGGCGCTGGATGAGAACAGCAGGCGCAATCAGCAACGGGCCAGAAACGGCCAAGCCACCTACAAGGCACAGCTCGAAGCCCTGAAGCACAAGCGGCTGGTATTCATCTTCGACGAATGCCACCGCTCCCAGTTCGGCGACAACCACAAGGCCATCAAGACTTTCTTTCCCAAAGCGCAGCTGTTCGGATTCACCGGCACGCCCATCTTCGAGGTGAATGCGTCCTCACAGAAAATCGAAGACAGGCAGGCTTCGATGCGCACCACGGCAGATCTATTCGAGAAGCAGCTCCACGCCTACACCATCACCCATGCCATTGAGGATGGCAATGTTCTGCGCTTCCATATCGACTACTACAAACCCGAGGGTGCCAACCCACCCAAGCCCGGCGAGGCGATCGCCAAACGGGCCGTGATTGATGCCATCCTCAAGAAGCACGATGCCGCCACCGCGGCCAGACGGTTCAACGCCATCCTCGCCACGGCGTCGATCAATGACGCGATCGAATATTTCTCGCTCTTCAAGGCCATCCAGGCGGACAAGCTGGCCGCCGATCCCGACTTCAAGCTGCTGAACATCGCCTGCGTGTTCTCCCCGCCTGCCGAGGGGAATCCTGATGTGAAGCAGATCCAGGAGGATCTACCGCAGGAGCAAGTCGACAACCAGGACGACCCCGAAGGCAAGAAGGCAGCCCTCAAGGCCATTCTTGCTGATTACAACAGCCGCTACGGCACCAATCACCGCCTCAGCGAATTTGATCTTTACTACCAGGATGTGCAGACGCGCATCAAAGATCAGCAGTGGCCGGAGCAGGATCTCCGCAAGGCCAACCCCCAGGCCGCCCACCACAAGATCGACATCACGATTGTGGTGGACATGCTGCTCACCGGGTTCGACTCCAAGTATCTCAATACGCTGTACGTTGACAAGAACCTGCGGCACCATGGCCTGATTCAGGCCTTCTCCCGCACAAACCGGGTGTTGAACGGCAGCAAGCCCTACGGCAACATTCTCGATTTCCGTCAGCAGCAGGAGGCCGTGGATGCCGCGATTGCTCTGTTTTCGGGCGAGAAAACCGGTGAGCAGGCGCGCGAGATCTGGCTTGTCGATAAGGCACCGGTCGTGATCGAGAAGCTGCGTTCCGCCGCCCAGAAGCTCGCTGAGTTTATGGGCTCCCAGGGCCTCGAGTGCACCCCCTCCGACGTCGCCAATCTGAAGGGGGATGCCGCCAAGGTGGCCTTCATCAGCCACTTCAAGGAAGTCCAGCGGCTCAAGACTCAGCTCGACCAGTACACCGACCTCAGCGAGGACGAGCAAGCCAGCATCGAGCAGGTGCTGCCGGAAGACCGTCTGCGTGGTTTCAGGGGGCAGTACCTGGACACAGCCAGGCAGCTGAGGCAGCAGCGCGGCGACTCTGGTGGCAAGGGCTTGGCCATGGATGTGCCTGGGGATCAGCTCGACTTCGAGTTTGTGCTGTTCGCCTCCGCCGTGATTGATTACGACTACATCATGGGCCTGATCGCCAGGTATTCGCAGAAGGCTCAGGGCAAGGCCTCGATGACACGCGAGGAACTGATCGGCCTGATCAGCGCCGATGCCAAGTTCATGGACGAGCGCGATGCCATTACCGCCTATATCAACACCTTGAAGGCGGGCGAGGGCCTCAGTGAAGCCGCCATCCGCGAGGGCTACACGCGCTTCAAGGCCGAACAGAGCGCCAAAGAACTGGCCGCCATCGCCGCCAGGCACGGCCTTGATGCTGCTGCCCTGCAAGCCTTTGTGGATGGCATCCTGGCCCGCATGATCTTCGATGGCGAACAGCTCAGTGATCTCATGGCCCCGCTGGAGCTGGGCTGGAAGGCCCGCAGCCAGGCGGAGCTGGCGCTGATGGCTGAGCTGTGCCCCCTGCTCAGAAGACGGGCTAGGGGGCGGGAGATTTCAGGTCTTTCTGCTTACGAGCTCTAAATCCTTCATCGCAATGGAAACCAGCACCGTTCATCAACTCACGGAAACGTTCGAGGGGCATGCCCAGCAGACAGAGAATGGCGTGGAATATTGGCTGGCCCGTGATCTGCAGCACCTGCTTGGCTATGCGGAATGGCGCAACTTCAACCAAACCGCCATCTCCAGAGCAAAAACCGCCTGTGAAGTATCGGGGCACCAGATTCCAAACCATTTTGTTGATGTCAACAAAATGGTCAAGATCGGCTCTGGCACTGAGCGTGAGATCGGGGACATCATGCTCACCCGCCTCGCCTGCTATCTGATTGCACAAAACGGTGATCCTCGCAAACAAGAGATTGCTTTTGCCCAAAACTACTTCGCCATCCAGACCCGCAAGGCGGAGTTAATCGAGCAACGGCTGCTCGAAGCCGAGCGCGTCTCCGCCCGTAAAAAGCTCACTGCTACAGAAAAAGAACTCTCCACTTTGATCTTCGAACAAACCGGAGGTAATCAAGACTTTGCTCTAATCCGCAGTAAGGGCGACCAAGCTTTGTTTGGCAAGTCCACGCAGGCCATGAAGGCACAGTGGCGCGTGCCGGAAAGCCGGCCACTTGCCGATTTTGCGCCCACCATCATCCTCAAGGCCAAAGACTTCGCCACCGAGATCACCATTCACAATGCCCGCTCCCATGGCATGGCCAGCGAGCCGCAGATTTCCCGTGAACACGTTACAAACAACCAAGCAGTTCGCCAGACTCTGCTGAATCGTGGAATTCGACCTGAAAGTCTGCCGCCAGCCGAGGATGTCAAGAAAGTAGAACGCCGTCTGAACTCGGATGAGAAGAAGACACTGCAGAAACCGGATATCTTGGAAGGAGCATGAGCAGGATGGCTGAAACTGACATTCCAAAAAAAGAGTCAGGATCTGCGCTGGTGCCGAATCTACGGTTTTCGGAGTTTCGGGGTGCGGAAGAATGGAAACCCATCTCCCTAGAAGAGGCTTCGACGCCAGTGACGGAGCGCGTGGGGGAAAGGAATCTGACGCCAGTGAGCATTTCAGCTGGAATTGGCTTTGTCCCGCAGGCAACGAAGTTTGGGCGTGATATATCCGGCAAGCAATATCAACTCTACACACGCGTTCGAGATGGTGACTTTGTTTTTAATAAAGGCAATTCGCTTAAGTTCCCTCAGGGCTGCATCTATCAACTGCAGGGTTGGGGTCAGGTTGCCGCGCCAAATGTCTTCATTTGCTTCCGACTCAAGAAGGGATACTCAGATGGCTTTTTTCAGCAATGTTTTGAGCAAAACCAGCATGGCAAGCAGCTAAGACGGCACATCACCAGCGGTGCTCGCAGCAATGGCTTGCTGAACATCAGTAAAGAAACATTCTTCAGTGTCGAGATCCTGGCGCCATCCCTTGCCGAACAACAAAAGATCGCCAGCTGCCTGAGTTCGCTGGACGAGCTGATTGTCGCGCAAGCGCAGAAAGTGGAAGCGCTGAAGACCCATAAAAAAGGGCTGATGCAGCAGCTATTCCCCCGCGAAGGCGAAGCCCAACCCCGTCTTCGTTTGCCTGAGTTTCAGGCTTCTGGGGATTGGGAATGCCAGACGCTTGCAGATATTGCACGAATCAGCTCTGGAACAACCCCGCTTAGGTCCAACGCGGAGTTCTTTGCTGGCGGCACAATTCCGTGGGTGAAAACCACTGACCTTAATAACTCATTCATCACTCAGACTGAAGAATGCATTACCCCTAAAGCGCGGGCGCGAATTAATCCAGCTGGTTCTGTTTTGGTTGCGATGTATGGTGGCTTCAAGCAGATTGGCCGAACCGGTTGTTTGGTATTTCCAGCTGCAACCAACCAAGCACTTTCTGTCTTGGTCTTGGATCAAAACCGTGCGTTACCGGTCTATGTGCTCGCATGGCTAAATGCGAAAGTGGAAGACTGGAAACGAATTGCGAGCAGCAGCCGTAAAGATCCGAACATCACAGGCACAGATGTTGCCAGATTTCCTATTTCTCTCCCCTCGCCAGCCGAACAACAACGCATCGCCTCCTGCCTCAGCAATCTCGACGCCCTCCTCACCGCCGAAACCCAGAAGCTGGAATCCCTCAAGACCCACAAGAAAGGCCTGATGCAGCAGTTATTTCCATTCCCGGTGGGTGATGAGATATGAGCGGCATCCGCACCTACAAAAGTCTGCGCACCCTCGTAACCCGCCTGCGCGACGATTTGAACAACCCGACGAAGCCCACGCACCTCGTCCTGCTGTACGCCTACAACCGTACGGGCAAGACGCGGCTTTCCATGGAGTTCAAGGACGCTGGCAAGCGCAAGAATAAAGGCAACGCCGATACGCTCTATTTCAACGCGTATACCGAAGACCTGTTCACCTGGGATAACGATTTGGACGGCGACGCCGTCCGGCATCTCCAGCTCAACCCAGACTCCAGTTTCTTCAATGGTCTGAAAGACCTTGCCCTGGACGAAACGATTGCCGGCTACCTCGATCGCTATGCCGACTTCGACTTCGATATTGATTACACTGAGTGGAAGGTATCTTTCCACAATGGAGAATTGCCGAATCTCAAGATCTCGCGCGGTGAGCAGAATATCTTCATCTGGTGCCTCTTCATGGCCATCTGCGAGCGGACGCTTGATGGCCACGATTCTTATCAGGCTTACAAAAATCTCTACATCGACGACCCCATTTCCTCCCTGGATGACAACAATGCGATCTCTGTCGCCTGCGACCTCGCCAGCATGTTGCGTCGCGCTGCGAGCTGGCAAACAGAGCATGGTGTTGCCTCACCCATCAAGATTGTGTTCTCTTCTCATCACGCCCTGTTCTTCAACGTGATGTGCAATGAACTAGGCAGGCGGAAAGATGGAAGCCCAAGGATGAATCTAAAGCGCTACTTCCTCCACCGGCCTAGCGCTGAGGGCTTCTATACACTTCAAGCCACGGAGGACACGCCCTATTTTCATCATGTCGCCACGCTTGCCGAACTTCAACGAGCAGCTGATCCGCAAACTGGCAAGCTCTATACCTTTCATTTCAATGCCTTGCGAAGCGTGATGGAGAAGACGGTATCCTTCTTTGGGCATCCCGATATTTCATTCTGCCTGAAGGCACTGAACAACGAGGATGATCAGGCTCTTTACAACCGAGCTCTCAACCTCCTTAGCCATGGCAAGTATGCGATCCACGATCCGGTGGAAATGGGCGAGGATAATCAAGAACTGTTCCGCCGCATTCTCCGAGATTTTTTGGCGGCTTTCCATTTTGCCTTGCCAGAGATTGGGGAGTATCCAGCTTCATCCGCATCGACGCCATGAACGACTTTATCCTCTATACCACAGACGACGGGCGCAGTCAGATCAAGCTGCGGGCCAAGGATCAGACCGTCTGGTTGACTCAGTTGGAGATGGCTGAACTGTTTGATGCCACGAAGCAGAACATCTCTCTGCACTTGAAGAATCTCTTTGAAGAGGGAGAGTTAGACCCAGCCGCAACTATCAAGGAATCCTTGACAGTTCAAATCGAAGGCAGCCGCGAGGTGCAGCGCCCTGTCAACCTCTACAACCTCGATGCAATTCTGGCCGTGGGCTATCGCGTGCGCTCACCGCGCGGTGTGCAGTTTCGCCGTTGGGCATCCACCGTCCTCAAGGACTACCTGATCAAGGGATTCGTTCTCGACGACGAGCGGCTGAAGAATCCTGACGGACGACCTGACTATTTCGATGAGATGCTGGCGCGCATCCGCGATATCCGGGCATCCGAAAAGCGCTTCTACCAAAAGGTGCGTGACCTCTTTGCCCTCTCCAGCGATTACGACAAGACGGACAAGGCCACGCAGCAGTTTTTTGCCACGGTGCAGAACCTTCTCCTCTTCGCCGTGACCGGGAAAACAGCAGCGGAACTGATCATGGCTCGCGTCAATCCTGCTGATCCTCATTTCGGTCTGCTCACCTGGAAGGGAGATAAGGTGCGTAAGACCGACATCGTTGTGGCCAAAAACTATCTGAGCGAGGATGAGATCGACACCCTGAACAGGCTGGTGGTGATCTTTCTGGAGACGGCCGAACTGCGCGCTAAGAGCAAACAGGAAACCCGCATGGCCTTCTGGAAACAGAACGTGGATCAGATCATCACCAGCAATGGCTTTCCGCTGCTGAGCAACGCCGGATCGATTAGCCACCAGCAAATGGAAGCGCAGACAGCCGAGCTCTACCAGCACTTCGACCAGCAGCGCCGAAAGCAGGAGGCGCTTCAAGCCGATCAGCAGGACGAAGCCGATCTCCAGGCCTTGGAATCCAAACTCAAGAGAAGACCGCAGCCATGAGCGACTCCACCCAACAACAACTCGGCAACACCCTCTGGGCGATCGCCGACAAGCTGCGCGGGGCGATGAACGCGGACGACTTCCGCGACTACATGCTCGCCTTCCTGTTCCTGCGCTACCTCTCCGACAACTACGAGATTGCCGCCCGAAAGGAACTGGGCAGCGATTACCCTGAGCTCGAGGCCGACAGCTACCTGGTACCACTCAGCATCTGGTATGAACTCAATCCAGATGATGTTGACGCCTTTGAAAAGCAGATGCGTCGCAAGATCCATTATGTGATCAAGCCGTCCTATCTCTGGGCGAGCATTGCTCATCAGGCTCGCATCCAAAGCGACGAGCTGCTCAACACGCTCCAAGCTGGCTTCAAATACATTGAAACCGAGTCGTTTGAGAGCACGTTCCAGGGCCTGTTCTCGGAGATCAACCTGGCTTCCGAGAAGCTGGGTCGCACCTACTCCGATCGGAATGGCAAGCTCTGCACCATCATTAAGAAGATCGCGGATGGTTTGGCGGAGTTCTCCACAGATATCGATGCGCTTGGTGATGCTTATGAATACCTGATCGGTCAGTTTGCGGCCGGCTCGGGCAAGAAGGCTGGCGAGTTCTACACCCCGCAGCAGATTTCAGACATTCTCTCCGGCATCGTCACCCTTGATAGCCAGGAGCCGAGCAGTGGCACCAGGAAGCGGTTGGAGAGCGTGATGGATTTCGCCTGCGGCTCCGGTTCGCTGCTGCTCAATGTGTGTAAGCAGGTGGCCAAGGCTGGAGGAACGATCGGCAGGATCTACGGGCAGGAGAAGAACATCACCACCTACAATCTGGCGCGCATGAACATGTTGCTGCATGGCCTGAAGGACACCGAGTTCGAGATTTTTCATGGCGACACCCTGCTCAACGAGTGGGACAAACTGCGTGATGTGAACCCTGCCCACAAGCCGAGTTTCGATGCCATCGTGGCCAATCCCCCCTTCAGCTACCGCTGGGAACCCAGCGAGGCCATGGCTGATGATGTGCGGTTCAAAGGCCACGGTTTAGCCCCAAAGTCGGCTGCCGACTTTGCTTTTCTCCTGCACGGCTTCCACTACCTGAAGGAAGAAGGGGTGATGGCGATCATCCTTCCCCATGGTGTGCTTTTCCGTGGCGGCGCTGAGGAGCGGATCCGTACCAAGCTGCTCAATGACGGGCACATCGACACTGTGATCGGCCTGCCGCCCAATCTCTTCTATTCCACAGGCATTCCGGTGTGTATCCTCGTGCTGAAGAAATGCAAGAAGCCGGATGATGTGCTCTTCATCAACGCCGCTGAGCACTTCGTGAAAGGCAAGCGCCAGAACCAACTGAGTAGGGAGCACATAGTCAAGATCATTGACACATATAAGCACCGGAAAGATGAGGTGCGTTATGCGCGCAGGGTCGAGATGTCAGAGATTGAGAAGAATAGCTTTAACCTGAACATCTCCCGCTACATCAGCACGGTAACCGGAGACGAGGAGATCGACTTGCAAGCGGTTCACTCTGAGCTGCTGTCACTGGAGCAGGCAATCGCTGATGCGCGGGATAGCCATAACTCCTTCCTCAAGGAACTGGGGCTACCACTCTTGCCATGAGCTCTCTTGGGCCGCATAGCGACCAGATGCAGAAGTCGGGAACCAAGGCTGTGTTCTAGATATAAATCTATGTCCGCTTCTGATCTAGGGTGTTAGAAGCACTATTCTGGTAAGGCGAGTACTGACAGACGTGGAAAGACAAGGCTCCCTCTTGATCCCGTTGCTAGGACTGGTACTTTGCTTCCCTGTAGGGGCGCAAACGTGGGGCGACAATGATCGGGAAAGAGCGATGAATAAATTGGATTTCTATGCTGAGGGCGTCTGTACTCTGTCGACGCCTATTGGCAGAAGAACGCGCTTCGTTATGATCAATGCATTTATGGATAACAAGAAATATCCGATGAGCTACCAAGATGCGTACATCATCTCGGCTGTGATAATGACAAGAGCCCACGAGAAGTGCCCTCAGAAGTTTGCGGAGAATCCAGAGAGGTGGATTCAAGGAAGATAAGTATTTGCAAGAATCTAGGCTCTGGATCTTTTCTTTGCAGAGCAACTTGCTACGCTCTAAAACCTCCAGCCCCCTGTCCAACGCCTAGCGCTAATGTGCAGCATTAAACGACATATGCAGTAGCCTGTCCCAACTGGTATTGCTGAGCGCTAATAGCCGCATATTGTTCTAGGACTTCAGCTTTGCCTGCATCTGCTCCACTCCGACCAATGGCCGATGCTAATTGTCCATCAGCGGTCGACTCCGTGCAATCTGCTATTCTCCAGCCACTCTAATTAGGCTTTGCTGTCTGCTTGTCGAACAGATTGTTGCCAGCTTTTCTTGTTTGGAATCTTCAGCGAAGTGCTCCCATCGATTCCTTTGCATAGATGTTCCTTTGTATTCTGCATCTTGCCCAATGCCCTGGTGCGCTAGTTGCGAGAAGGCAGGTCTCTATAGCTGTCCAATGCAGCAGAAGGTTAACCCTGCTAGAATCGCTTTCCCGGGGAGGGTGTCAATGGTACGGCTCCGCATAGAAGATGCCCATTGAAAGGGCAAGCCGGATTCTATTTATATGGCAATGCATTCTAGCATCCAGATGCAGAAGACGGGGGCTGAGGATGGATTCGATGCTTAGGCCTCTGCCCTCTTCTGACCTGGAGCGTTGCAAGACTGCTTGGGGCCAATATAGCTGCCTGTGCCGAGTTCTTGCAATCCACAGCGGCTCAGTCTCTCTATTGCTTGTGATAACGCAGGTTCAGCCCTTCTCGCTCCTTCTGCAGGCGATTCAGCCGGCGGGTGAGGGTGTGGAGCCGTGCGATCGAGCGTGCGTTGGCGGGGTCGAAGAGGTCGCCGCGAGCTGTGCTGAGGAAGCGGAGGAAGTCGGCGGGGCAGCAGGGGCCCGGTTTCCAGCTGTGGAAGTCGCGGTGGAGGTCGGGCAGGATCACCAGCACGTTGTCGGCCAGGTCGCTCAGGTCTGGCCGGCTGGTGCGATCAAACAGGTGGTGGCCCGCCAGGTCGATCCGGGTTTGTCGGCTTGATTTCTTGCCGGTCACCTCGCAGCGGTGGCCCGCTGCGGCCTTGGCGCGCTTCACGGCCCGCTCGGCGCCGTCGGTGAGATAGCGGATCTCCGCCTGAAAGCAGGTTTCCACCACCTCGCCCACCGCTTCGATCCAGGCCCGCCGTGCCTTGGTGATCTTGCTGTTCACCCGCATGTCGCGCGCCACCGCGGCAATGCCCCGCTGGCTCAGCAGCAGTTGGCGCGCTTCGCTTTCCAGGAAGTCTTTCTCGATTTCCAGCGCCTCTTCCCCCTCCGCCATCCCGGCCTGGCGCAGCCGCTCCCAGGAGTTGGCCAGCCCCTTGTAGTTGGTCTGCAGGATGGCCACCGTGCTCTTGCGCGTCACAAACGCCAGCGCACCGCGGATCTCCACCGTGCCGCCCGCCTCCACAAACTCCTGCGTGATGCGCCGGCTCACCAGCAGTTGTTTGCGCTTTTTCTTGGCCTGAAACAGCCGCTCGCGCACCCTGCTGAGCAGATTTGGCTGCTCCTGCGCTTCGATGTAGCGCGCCACTGCCTCCACACCTTCCTCGGTGAAGCGCCGTGGCCGTTGGCCCTGGCTGCCTGGCACGGCGGCGCCCGCAAATTCAAAATGCACGCCTTCTTCCAGCTCCCATTCGTCGTGGGGATTCGCATCGAACAGATCAACGATGCGATACAGCTGGGTGCGGCGTTTGCCCAGGATCTTGGCGGCTTCGCTGTCGCTGAGGAGGTCGCGCATTGATTTAGGGCATCAGGGCCAGGATCGAGTCCTTCATCGTTTGCAGCCGCTCCGCCACCCGGGGATCGCCGCCATGGTCGGGATGGTGCTGCTGGATCAACTGGCGAAAGGCGGCGCGCACATCGGCGGCGGTGGCGGTTTTCGGATCCAGGCCAAACACCACCCAGGGGCGGAAGTGCTGCAGCACATCAATGCCGTTGATCACGGTGGGTCCGTTCGCGAGATTGCGCTCGTTGAGTGGGATGCCGATGAAGCGCCGGTAGAGCTTCAGCCAGTCTTCCTTGGTTTTGAAGGCCACCGCTTCGCCGGTGGTGGCCAGCTGAAAGTTGTGGTCTTTTTTCAGTGCCGCCACCGTGCTGCACTGGAAGTGGGCCAGCACCTGGTGCTTGATCTCCGCCAGCGACGGGCCTTTGGGCGCCCTTGGCCTGGCTGCCGGAGCGTCGCGGAAGTCGCCGCCATTCACGCTGCGGGCAAAGGCCAGCAGATCGCCACCGCTGATCTGCTCCTGGCTCAGCAGCGTTTCAATCAGGGCCTGCACCTCGTGGAGGCTGAGCGTTGTCCTGCGAACGGCCACGTGGCGCGCCAGCCATCTATAGCCATCCTCGCCCCATCCCAGGGTTTCGATCTACCCCAGATGCCGCATTCGCATCAAAAAGCCCCGCCAAAAGGCGGGGCTTGAATCAGCAGGGTTTGCCGATCAGGGCAGGTGGGCTTCAGCCCAGGGCCTTGGCCTTGGCCACCACGTTGTGCACGGTGAAGCCGAACTTCTCCAGGCACACGGGGCCGGGGGCGGAGGCGCCGAAGCGATCGATCGACACGGTGTCGCCCTCGAAGCCCACGTACTTGTGCCAGCCGAAGCTGCTGGAGGCCTCGATCACCAGGCGCTTGCGCACGCTGGAGGGCAGCACGCTCTCGCGGTAGGCCGCATCCTGCTCCTCGAACAGCTCCACGCAGGGCATCGACACCACGCGCACGGCCTTGCCCTCGGCGCGCAGCACGGCGGCGGCCTTGGTGGCCAGTTCCAGCTCGGTGCCGCTGGCGATCAGGATCAGGTCCGGGGTGCCGGTGCTGTCTTCCAGGATGTAGCCGCCCTTGGCCACGGCGGCGGCGCTGGAGTTGGCCTGGTTGGCCATGGCCTGGCGGCTCAGGGCCAGCACCGTGGGGCGCTTGCGGTTGGTCACGGCCACCTGATAGGCGCCGCTGGTCTCGTTGCCGTCGCCGGGGCGGATTACCAGCAGGTTGGGGATCGAGCGCAGGTTGGCCAGGGTCTCGATCGGCTGGTGGGTGGGGCCGTCCTCACCCAGGCCGATGGAGTCGTGGGTGAACACGTAGATCACGCCCAGCTCGCTCAGGGCCGAGAGGCGGATGGCGCCGATCGCGTAGCCGGCGAACACCAGGAAGGTGCCGCCATAGGGCACCAGGCCGCTGCCGTGGTACGCCAGGCCGTTGAGGATCGAGGCCATGGCGTGCTCGCGCACGCCGAAGTGGAGGTAGCGGTTCGCCTCGGCGCCCTTCTGGAAGCCCTTCTCGCCCTTGATGTCCGTGAGGTTGGAGTGGGTGAGGTCGGCGGAGCCGCCGATCAGCTCGGGCAGGCTGGGGCCGATGGCGTTCAGCACGTTGTAGGAGTGCTGACGGGTGGCCAGGCCCTTGTCTTCGGCGGTGAAGCTGGGCAGGTTGGCGTCCCAGTTCGCGGGCAGCTCGCCGCGCAGGCGACGCTCGAACTCGGCGGCTTCCGTCGGATACTTGGCGCGGTAATCGGCCAGGGCGTTGTTCCACTCGGCCTCGGCCTCGGCGCCGCGGCTGATGGCCTGACGCCAGTGGTCGTAGGCCTCCTGGGGCACCTCGAACTCGCCGTAGGCCCAATCCAGGGCCTGGCGGGTGAGGGCGGCCTCTTCAGCGCCCAGGGCGGCGCCGTGCACGCCGGCGGTGTCGGCCTTGTTGGGGGAGCCGTAGCCGATGGTGGTGGTCACCTTGATCAGGCTGGGCTTGTCGGTGACGGCCTTGGCGGCCTCGATCGCCCGGGCGATCGCCTCCACGTTGGTGTTGCCATCGGGCACGTGCTGCACGTGCCAGCCATAGGCCTCGTAGCGCTTCAGCACATCTTCCGTGAAGGAAACGTCGGTGTTTCCGTCGATGGTGATGTGGTTGTCGTCGTAGAGGGCGATCAGCTTGCCCAGGCCCCAGTGGCCGGCCAGGGAGGCGGCCTCACCGCTCACGCCCTCCTGGTGGCAGCCGTCGCCCATGATCACGTAGGTGTAGTGATCAACGAGCGCCACGTCGGGCTTGTTGAACTTGGCCGCCAGGTGCGCCTCGGCCAGGGCCAGACCCACGGCATTGGCGATGCCCTGACCCAGGGGGCCGGTGGTCACTTCAACGCCGGCGGTCTCGAAGGTTTCGGGGTGGCCGGGGGTGCGGCTGCCCCACTGGCGGAACTGCTTGATGTCGTCGAGGGTCACCGAGTCGTAGCCGGTGAGGTGCAGCAGCGCGTAGAGCAGCATGCAGCCGTGGCCGGCCGACAGCACGAAGCGGTCGCGGTTGAACCACTTGGGGTTCTTGGGGTTGTGCCTGAGGGCCTTGTCCCAGAGGGCATAGGCCATGGGAGCCGCACCCATGGGCAGGCCAGGGTGACCGGAGTTGCTCTTGTTGATCGCGTCGATCGCCAGGAAGCGGATGCTGTTGACGCAGAGCGTTTCAACCGAAGTGGTGGGTGCGGCGACCATGGGTACGGGTAGGGGAATGGTGTGTAGGCGTCTGGCTGAAGGGCTGGGCTGTGGTGGGCTCAGCTCATCCGACGGAACGCAAGGCAGACGTTGTGGCCACCAAACCCGAAGGAGTTGGACAGCACGACGTTGAGTTTCTGTTCCCTGGCCTGATTGGGAACGACATCCAGATCACACGCGGGATCCGGATTTTGGTAGTTGATGGTAGGCGGTACCAGGTTGTGGCCGATCGCCAGCACCGAGGCCACCGCCTCGATGCCGCCGCTACCTCCGAGGAGGTGGCCGGTCATCGACTTGGTGGAGCTCACCGGGATCTGCTGGGCGCGCTCGCCGAGGGCGCTCTTGATCGCGGAGGTCTCGTTGCTGTCGTTGGCCTGGGTGCTGGTGCCGTGGGCATTCACGTAGTCCACGGCCTCGGGCTCGAGCCGGGCGTCCCGCAGGGCCAGGCGCATGGCCTCGGCGCCACCCACGCCGCCGGGGGAGGGCGAAGTGATGTGGTGGGCGTCGCAGGTCATGCCATAGCCCACCACCTCCGCCAGGATCTCCGCGCCCCGGGCCTGGGCGTGCTCAAGGCTCTCCAGCACCAGAACGCCGGCGCCTTCACCGATCACGAAGCCGTTGCGCTCCGCGTCGAAGGGGCGGCTGGCGGTGGCGGGGTCGTCGTTGCGGAACGACAGGGCCTTGGCGCTGGCGAAACCGGCCACCCCCAGGGGGGTGATGGCGGATTCGGCGCCACCGGCCACCATCACGTCGGCCAGGCCGAGCTGGATCAGGCGGAAGGCGTCGCCGATGGCATTGGAGCCGGCGGCACAGGCGGTGGCCACGGCGCTGCTCGGGCCCTTGGCGCCGAGGGCGATCGCCGTGAGGCCCGTGGCCATGTTCGGGATCATCATCGGCACGGTGAAGGGGCTCACCCGATCGGGGCCGCGCTGCTCCAGCACATGGGCCTGGGTTTCCATCATCAACAGGCCACCCACGCCGGAGCCGATGGCGGTGCCAACACGGTGCTGATTGGACTCATCGATCGTGAGGCCGGCATGGGCCACGGCCTGCTTGGCCGCCACCACGCCGAACTGGCAGAACCGATCCCAGCGCTTGGCTTCCTTCGGCTCGATGAAGCCGGCTGGATCGAAGCCCTTCACCTCTGCGGCAAAGCGGCAGGCGTGGCGCGATGCATCGAACAGGGTGATGTCGGCAACCCCGTTGCGCCCGCTGCTCAGCCCTTCCCAGTAGGAAGCGACGTCGTTGCCGATCGGTGTGACCGCGCCCAGTCCTGTGACGACGACGCGGCGGAGACCCTCCACCATCGGTTCCTCAGGCCTGCTTGTCCTGGATGTACTTCACGGCGTCACCCACGGTGGTGATGCCCTCGGCGGCCTCGTCGGGAATCTCGATGTCGAAGGCCTCTTCCAGGGCCATCACCAGCTCAACGGTGTCGAGGGAGTCGGCGCCCAGGTCGTTCTGGAAGTTGGATTCCGGCTTCACCTCGCCGGCATCCACGCTCAGTTGCTCGACAACGATCGAGCGGACTTTCTCGAAGATCGCTTCCTGGGACATGGCCGGAGTGTCGGACGCCGCATCCTACGGGGCGGCCTGAAGGACGCCTTCGCTCGTATGAACAAGGGTGACGGGCTGGTGATGGCGGCCGATCGGCCCTGGCGGGTTTGGGTACTTTGGGCTCCACGCCGTTTGTTCCCGGCTCAGGCCCATGTCCCACGCCGTCAAGATCTACGACACCTGCATCGGCTGCACCCAGTGTGTGCGTGCCTGCCCCCTCGACGTGCTCGAGATGGTGCCCTGGGATGGCTGTAAGGCCGGCCAGATCGCGTCCTCGCCCCGCACGGAAGATTGCGTGGGTTGCAAGCGCTGTGAAACCGCCTGCCCCACCGACTTCCTCTCCATCCGCGTCTACCTCGGCGACGAGACCACCCGCTCCATGGGCCTGGCCTACTGAGGTCCTGTTGATCTTGTTGCAGCCCGCCCGGGCTGTCCGCCCATAAGCTCATGCCCGGCCCTGGCCGGGCTTTTTTATTGCATCCAGCGCTATGTGCGGCATCGTTGCGGTGATCGGTTCCCGTGAGGCGGCTCCCCTGCTGCTGGAGGGCCTGCGGCAGCTGGAATACCGCGGCTACGACTCCGCCGGCATCGCCACGGTGGAAGCCCACGCCCAGGGAGCCGCCGGCACGCTCACCTGCCTGCGGGCCGAGGGCAAGCTGGTGAACCTCACCAGCCGCTATGAGGCGCAGGGTGCACTGGGCCACTGCGGCATCGGCCACACCCGCTGGGCCACCCACGGCAAGCCGGAGGAGCGCAACGCCCATCCCCACCTCGATGGCAGCGGCCGGGTGGCGGTGGTGCAGAACGGCATCATCGAGAACTACCGCACCCTGCGCGAGGAGCTGCAGGCGGAGGGGGTGGTGTTCCGCTCCGACACCGACACCGAGGTGATCCCCCACCTGGTGGGTCGCCAGCTGGGCCGCCTGCTGCAGGCCGGCCGCAAACCCGGTGGGCCCCTGCTGCTGGAGGCGGTGCAGGCGGTGCTGCCGCTGCTCCATGGCGCCTATGCCCTGGCGGTGGTGTGGGCGGAGGTGCCCTCGGCCCTGGTGGTGGCCCGCAAGGCCGCGCCGCTGTTGATCGGGCTGGGGGAAGGCGAATTCCTCTGTGCCAGCGACACCCCGGCCCTGGCAGGCTTCACCCGCACGATCCTGCCGATGGAGGACGGCGAGGTGGCGTTGCTGACGCCCCTGGGCATTGAGCTCTACGACGGCACTGGCGAGCGGGTGCAGCGCAGCCCCAGCCTGCTCAGCGGCACCGAGCACGTGGCGGACAAGCGCAGCTTCCGCCACTTCATGCTCAAGGAGATCCACGAGCAGCCGGAAACGGCGGCCCTGTGGGTGGCGCGGCACCTGCCGCCCCAGAGCGAGGAGGCTCCCCACGCCGGTTCGCTGGTGGCCCTGCCCCTCGATGAGAGCGTGTATGAGGGCGTGGAGCGGATCCAGATCCTGGCCTGCGGCACCAGCCGCCACGCGGCCCAGGTGGGGGCCTATCTGCTGGAGCAGCTCTCCGGCATTCCCACCAGCGTGTTCTATGCCAGTGAATTCCGCTACGCACCGCCGCCGCTGAGCGCCCACACCCTCACGATCGGTGTCACCCAGTCGGGCGAAACGGCCGACACCCTGGCGGCGCTGGCGATGGAGCAGGAGCGGCGCGAGCTGATCGCCGATCCAGCCTTTGCGCCGCGGCTGCTGGGCATCACCAACCGCCCGGAGAGCTCCCTGGGCCGGCTGGTGCCCCACATCCTCGATATCGGTGCCGGGATCGAGGTGGGTGTGGCGGCCACCAAGACCTTCCTGGGCCAGCTGCTGGCCTTCTACGGCCTGGCTATCGCCTTCGCCGAACGCCGTGGCGGAGGCGCCACCGGCCACGGCCCCGAGCAACTGCGGCAACTGGCCGCCGGGCTGCGGGCCCTGCCGGAGCAGCTGCGCCAGCTGGTGGACGACCACGACCAGCGCTGCGAGCAGCTGGCCCACCTGTTCGCCGACACCCAGGACGTGATCTTCCTCGGGCGGGGCATCAACTACCCGATCGCCCTGGAGGGTGCCCTCAAGCTCAAGGAGATCAGCTACATCCACGCCGAGGGCTACCCGGCCGGTGAGATGAAGCACGGCCCGATCGCCCTGCTGGATGCGCGGGTGCCGGTGGTGTCGATCGCCGTGCCCGGGGTGGTGTTCGACAAGGTGCTCAGCAATGCCCAGGAGGCCAAGGCCCGCGATGCCCGGCTGATCGGTGTGGCCCCCGACTGTGCCGATGCGGAGCTGTTCGACACGCTCCTGCCGGTGCCGGTGGTGGATGAACTGCTCAGCCCGCTGCTGACGGTGATTCCGATGCAGCTGCTCAGCTATCACATCGCCGCCCACCGCGGCCTGGATGTGGATCAGCCGCGCAACCTGGCCAAGAGCGTCACGGTTGAGTAGTGCTTGCGGTGCCGTGCGGGGCGGGTGGGCATGGCCCTCATGGTCAACCCGCCCGCTCCTGCGCTGAGGGCCTGATCCGAAGCCGCATTCCGGTCGTCAGACCGGCGGCGGCGCCGGATCAGGCCCTCAGCGCTTCCACATCACTGCGTCCGTAGCGGTCTTCGAAGCGCACGATGTCGTCTTCGCCGAGATAGGGCCCGCTCTGCACTTCGATCATCTCCACGGGGATCTTGCCGGGGTTGGAGAGGCGGTGCTTGCAGCCCAGGGGGATGTAGGTGCTCTGGTTTTCCCCCACCAGTTGCTCGATGCCGTCTTTCTCCACCACAGCCGTGCCCTGCACCACGATCCAGTGCTCGGCGCGGTGGTGGTGCATCTGCAGGGACAGGGAGGCGCCGGGGTTCACCACGATCCGCTTCACCTGCCAGCGGTCGCCTTCGGTGACGCCGTCGTAGGAGCCCCAGGGCCGGTAGATCTTGCGGTGGGCCTTGCTCTCGGGTGCTCCTTCCCGCTCCAGCAGACCCACCACGCCCTTCACCTCCTGGGCCCGATCGCGGTGGGCCACCAGCACCACGTCGTTGGTTTCCACCACCACCAGATCCTCCACGCCGAGGCCCACCACCAGCCGGTGCTCGCTGCGCAGGTAGCAGTTGCGGCTTCCCTCGCTGATCACCCGGCCCCGCAGCACATTGCCCTCGGGGTCCTGGTCGGCGGTTTCCCAGAGGGCGTTCCAGCTGCCCACATCGCTCCAGCCGGCCTCCAGGGGCAGCACGGCCCCACGCTCGGTCTTCTCCATCACCGCCACGTCGATCGCCACGTTGGGGCAGCCGGCGAACGCTTCCCGCTCCAGGCGGAGGAAGTCGAGATCGGCGGCGTCGTGGGCGAGGGCGGCCCGGCAGGCGCTCACCACCTCCGGGGCCAGCCGCTCCAGTTCGGCCAGGATCGCGCTGGCCTTGAACAGGAACATGCCGCTGTTCCAGGTGAAGCGCCCCGTGGCCAGGAACTGCTCTGCGGTGGCCCGATCGGGCTTTTCCACGAAGCGGGCGATCGGCACGGGCTGCAGGGGCCCCTCACTGGTGAGCGGTCCGGCCGCCTCGATGTAGCCGTAACCGGTTTCCGGGGCGGTGGGCACGATGCCGAAGGTCACCAGGGCTCCGGCCTCGGCGCTGCTGATCCCGGCGGCCACGGTGGAGCGGAAGCCCTCGGCGTCGCGGATCACATGGTCGGCCGCGAGCACCAGCAGCAGGGGGTCGTCCCCCAGGGCGGTGGCCTGGAGGGCGGCCACGGCCACGGCCGGGGCGGTGTTGCGACCCATGGGCTCCAGCAGGATGCCCGCCGGCTCCACGCCGATCTGGCGCATCTGCTCGGCCACGATGAAGCGGTGGTCTTCGTTGCAGATCAACAGCGGAGCCCCCAGCTCCGGGATGCCCTCCAGGCGCTGGTGGGTCTGCTGCAGCAGCGTTTCCTCGCCGGATCCCGCCAGGGCCCAGTACTGCTTGGGGTAACTCGCGCGCGAGAGGGGCCACAGCCGGGTGCCCGTGCCGCCGCAGAGAATCACCGGAACCAGAGCTGACATCGCGATCGAGCGGCGTGCTGTGCTGCCCGCTATTCCAGCAGCCTTCCGGCGGGCTGCATGGTGTTGGCGGAGTCTCCGGAATTATGTACAGGCTGTACAGAATCCGGGAGGCAGGTGGGGGCAGGCTCGGAGTGTCGGTCCGGATCGGGCTCAGCCGTTCTCTGGGGCGATGGCCAGGTCGAGCAGGCCGGGCGGCGGGGTGATGCCGATCCAGCCCTCGCTCAGCTCCACCCGGGGCACGATCGCCTGCACGAAGGGGATCCACAGCTGGCGCCCGGGCGCCAGCTCGCTGCCGCTCAATTGCACCTCCAGAAGATCGTTGCCGGCGTGCAGGAGGTCGGTCACGGTGCCGATCACCGTGCTGATCCCTGGCTCGTTGCCGCTCGCCTCCAGCAGCCGCACCTCCAGGCCCACCAGGTCCATCAGGTGGAACTCGCCCTTGGCCAGTCTGGGGCGTTCGCTGGCCGGCACCAGCAGCTCGTGGCCCACCAGGGCCTCCGCGGCCGTGCGGTCGTGGATGCCCTCCAGGCGCACCACGTACAGCTCCTTGCCCGGTAGCTGACGGCCGCTGAGCAGCTGGATCTCCCGGTCTGGGCCGTTGCGGTGCCGCAGCCAGCGTCTGCCGGGGCGGGTGAAGCGCTCGGGAAAGTCGCTGAGGGGATTCACCCGCAGCTCCCCCTTCAGGCCCTGGGCGGCCACGATCCGGCCCACCAGCAGCAGCTCCTCGCCTGTCATCTCCACCCCAGCCGTGCCCTCAGCCTCGATAATGGCCCCACGTCTGGGCCCACCCATGGCTGACACCCTGCCGATCCTGCCCGGCTCCACCGTGGTGGTGCGCGATGGCCGCTCCATCTACAACGGCTACAAGGGCTTTGTGCAGCGCATCAGTGGCCAGCGCGCCGCCGTGCTGTTCGAGGGCGGCAACTGGGACAAGCTGGTCACGATGCCGCTCAAGACCCTCGAGCAGGTCTGAGCCGCTCCAGGGCGGCGCGGGCAGCCTCCTGCTCGGCCTGGCGCCGGCCTCCCCCCCAGCCCTCGCCCAGCAGCTCCTCACCCAGCCGCACCCGGCAGTGGAAGCGACGCGGGTCGGCGTGGATCTGGCTCACCTCCTCGCAGCTGTAGTGCGGCAGGCCCCGCCTGCCGGCCTGGCTCCATTCCTGCAGGGCCGATTTCCAGTTGTGGCGGTTCGGATCGGCCTCCAGTTCGGCCGCATCCCGCTGCCAGTGGGGCGTGAGCCAGTGGTGCACCGGCTCCAGGTTTCCCCAGAGCTGATAGAGCGCCCCGATCACCGCTTCACAGGCCTCCGCCCGCAGGGTGGCGCGGCCGGCCTGGTCGCCCGCGGCGGTGGCGCCGATCCGCAGCACCGCCTCGATGCCGCAGCGCTCGCCCAGCTCCGCCAGCCAGCGGTCGCTCACCAGCTGGGCCCGCAGGGCTGAGCTCTGGCCCACCCTGAGCCGCGGGTAGTGGCGCTCCAGGAACTCCGAGGCCGCCAGGCGCAGCACCGCATCCCCGAGGAACTCCAGCCGCTCGTGGTTGAAGGCCAGCCCGGCGGAGGTGTGGGTGAGCGCTTCATCCAGCACGGCCAGGGAGCCGTTGGGATCCGGTGGCGTCAACCCCAGCGCGGCGAGGAAGCTCAGCAGCTGGTCGCGGCGCTCGCGGTTCATGGCGGGGCTGGAGTCTGGTCGCGCTGGCACGGCGTGCAATGGGGTGAAAGCAGGACGTAAGCCGGGTTCTGTTCTCCCAGGGTCCGGCCGTAGCCGGGCTGGGGGGTGATCATCTGTCTGGGACCGCCGTTACCGGCGGCCTCGAGCGGCGCGCTTGTGTCGGGACGGGTGTCATGGCCAACCGTTGTCCCTGGGCCTTGCTCCCAGCCGGGGTTTACCGAGCCAGCACCTCTCGATGCTGCTGGTGCGCTCTTACCGCACCTTTGCACCCTTGCCTGTGCTCCCGGGGGAGCCATCGGCGGTGTGTTTCTGTGGCACTCTCCTCACGGTCACCCGCACTGGGCGTTACCCAGCAAGCCTGGCCATTGGGGAGCCCGGACTTTCCTCAACCGGTCCGTTCCACCGGCCCGAAGGCCTGGGCGTTGCCCGGTCGCGATCACCTCGCCTGCTTTCGGGTCCATCATCGCCGGTGGCCGATAATGGCCTCGGCGGACCCATTCCGCTGGGGGGCTGTAGCTCAGCCGGATAGAGCGACGGTTTCCTAAACCGTAGGTCGTGGGTTCGAGTCCCGCCAGCCCCGTGCACTTTCGATTGGCGATCTGGTAACGCCTACTACAACTAGCGGGGTGTCAATTGCAACCCCCACGGCTAGCGTGTGGCCAGTCGTCCCAGCCCGATGGCACAGCTGCATGATCTCCGGCTGAGGCTCTTGGTGCAACAGGAGAGCGAGCGCATCGTGGACAGCCTTCCCGAGGGGCTGGATCTCTCGGTGATGCAGGCCCGCTGCCTCTGCTGGCTGGCCCTGCTGGCCGAGGCCCACGAGGACAGCGCGAACGAGGCGGTGGCGGAGGGGGATGTGGATCAGGCCATGGCCTGGTTTGCCGATTCGATGCGCCTGCGCGACGTGATTCAGGTGGTGAGCTCGATCGAGATCCCGATTCCAGGCGCCAGCGAAGACGCCGACGCCGACAGCGACACCAGTGGGAGTGACGGCCCGGCGGATAACGATTCCCGCGCGGCCTGACGTCTGGCCTGTGATCTCCTGCGGCCAGATGCCATGATGGACGTTGAGAAGTGAAGGGACTGCGGTGCCGGAAGAGCCCTGCCAATGCCCTGATTGTCAGCGGTTCTATCGCGAACACGACCGCCTGATCCGCGAGAACCCCACCCTGCGCCAGCAACAGGAGCTGAGCTGGGCGGCGCTGCAATCGTTCCGCACCCTGGCGGGCCGCGTTCTGGAAGATCTGCAGAAAACCCACGGCGATGCCGAGCCGGTGGCGGCTGCCGCCGCCGCGCCGGCCGGAGCTGGCGTCGGCGAGGCGGCCGATACCGATGCGATCCAGCAGGCCATCGGCGATCTGGAGAACATCAACGCCCACCTGTTCTCGATCGAGGCGCTGATGGAGCGCATCTTCGATGTGCGAGTGCCCGAGGAGGTGGAGCAGAAGTTCCGCGAGCTGGCCGGTGAGCTGGCCCCCGATCCCCTCAACGCCGATCGCCTGCGGCTCAACCGCCTGCTGCATCAAACGCCGGATCTGCCGGATCGCGGCTGAAGCCGTTCCAGCACTCGCGCGCAATCACCCCCTCCTCATCGGCGGGGATGCGCAGTAACTCGAACGGGCCCAGCCAGCCCAGGGCGGCCTGGAGTTCCTCGGCCAGCTGGGGGTCGTTGGCGCCGATGCCGGCGCTGAGGGCGATCAGATCCACGCCTTCCAGGCTGGCGGCCATGGCGCCGATTCCCGCCAGCAGCCTGTGGCGGAACACCGCCAGGGCCAGTTGGGCGCCCGCATGCCCCTCGGCGGCCGCCGTGCGCAGCTGGCGCCAGTCGCCCGTGAGTTCGGAGAGGCCCTTCAGGCCGCTGGCCCGGGTGAGGGTGTGATCGAGCTGCTCCGCCGGGATGCCCTGGCGCAGCAGATGCAGCAGCAGTCCGGGGTCAACGCTGCCGCTGCGGCTGGCCATCACCAGGCCTTCCATGGGCGTGAAGCCCATGGTGGTGTCGATGCTTTTGCCCTCGCGCACCGCCGCAAGGGAGCAGCCGGCCCCCAGATGGCAGCTGATCAGCCGCGGCAGTCCGGTGCGTCCACTGGCGCGCCAGTGGGCCGCGGCAACCTCGGCCACATGCTGGTGGTTGAGGCCGTGGAAGCCGAAGCGGCGGTAGCCCTGGTCGCGCCAGGCCCGTGGCAGGGCATAGCTGTAGGCCTCGGCCGGCAGGGTGGCGTGGAAGGCCGTGTCGAAACAGGCCCACTGGGGCAGTTGCGGCTCTGCTGCCGCCAGCCAGCGGATGGCGTCGAGGGCGGGCCTGTTGTGCAGGGGCGCCAGGGGCACCAGCCGCTCCAGTTCCGCCAGCAGTGGCGGCCGCAGGCGGGTGGGCGCGGTTAAGCGCTCGCCGCCATGCACCACCCGGTGCCCCACCAGCTGCAGGCGGGGCCACCAGGGTTGCAGCTGCGGCAACAGCCACTGCTCCAGCACATCCCCCAGCGCCTCCCCCCGCAGCTCGCGTTCGGCGTGCCACTGGCGCAGCCAGCTGCCGCCAACGCCGAGCAGCGCCGCCTTGAGGCTGGAGCTGCCCACGTTGAGCACCAGCACCAGAGGCCCGCTGGCGCCGTCGGCGGCGGTTGGCTTCACCGGCGTGTCAGTTGTCCAGGTCGCAGGTGATGGTCACGGGGAAGGGCTCGGCCTTCCAGATCCGCTCGGCGTAGTCGCGGATGGAGCGATCGGAGGAGAAGAAGCCGGTGCGCGCCGTGTTCAGCAGCGACATCCGATTCCAAGACTCGCGATCGGCCCAGGCGCGGCTGACGGCGTCCTGAACCCGCAGGTAATCCGCAAAATCGGCCAGCACAAAGAAGGGATCGCGGCCGGTGAGGTTCTGCAGCAGCGGCCGGAACAGATCGCCATCGCCATTGCTGAAGTGGCCCTGCTCCACCAGCTTGAGCACCTCCGCCAGTTCCGGTAAGCCGTGGATCAGTTCCCAGGGCCGGTAGCCCTCGGCATGGAGGGCGGCGATCTCGGTTTCGGTTTTGCCGAACAGGAAGAAGTTCTCGGCACCCACCTGTTCGCGGATCTCCACATTGGCGCCATCGAGGGTGCCGATCGTGAGGGCTCCGTTCATGGCGAATTTCATGTTGCCGGTGCCGGAGGCCTCCAGGCCGGCGGTGGAGATCTGCTCGGAGAGGTCTGAGGCGGGATACACCCGTTCGCCCAGCTTCACGTTGTAGTCCGGCAGGAACACAACCCGCAGGCGACCGTCCATATCCGGATCGGCATTCACCGTTTCGGCGATGCCATTGATGAAGCGAATGATCAGTTTGGCCATGTAGTAGCCCGGCGCCGCCTTGCCGCCGAAGATCACCGTGCGGGGTGCCATCCCCTGGGCCTGGCCGTTCTTGATCCGCAGGTAGTGGGCGATCACCTGCAGGGCATTGAGATGCTGGCGCTTGTATTCATGGATTCGCTTCACCTGCACGTCGAACAGCGACGCCGGATCCACCAGCAGTCCGCTCTGGCGGTGGATGTACTGGGCCAGGTGGCGCTTGCTGGCCAGCTTGGTCTGCTCCCAGCGCTCCAGGAAGCCCCCGTCGTGCTGGAACTGCTCCAGCTGGCGCAGCTGATCCAGGTCGCTCACCCAGCCCTCGCCGATGGTTTCGGCCAGCAGGCTGCGCAGGGCCGGGTTGGCCAAGGCCACCCAACGGCGTGGCGTCACGCCGTTGGTGACGTTGGTGAATTTCTCCGGCCACAGGGCCGCGAATTCCGGAAACAGCTTGGTGCGCACCAGTTCGCTGTGCAGGGCAGCCACGCCGTTCACGTGGTGGGCGGCCACGGTGGCGAGGTTGGCCATGCGCACCGCCTTGTTGCCCTCCTCATCGATGATCGACACCTTGCGCAGCAGCGCTTCATTGCCCGGGTACTTGAGCCGCACCACCTGCAGGAAGCGGCGGTTGATCTCATAGATCAGCTCCAGGTGCCTCGGCAGCAGCGAGCCGAACAGCTGCAGGCCCCACTTCTCCAGGGCCTCGGGCAGCAGGGTGTGGTTGGTGTAGGCCAGGGAGCGGCAGGTGATGTCCCAGGCCTCGTCCCACTCCAGGTGCTTGTCGTCGATCAGCAGCCGCATCAGCTCGGCTACCGCGATCGAGGGATGGGTGTCGTTCAGCTGCACCGACCAGTGATCCGGGAATTCCTTGATCGGGATGCCACGGGTATCGAGGTTGCGGATCATGTCCTGCAGGGAGCAGCTCACGAAGAAGTGCTGCTGCTTGAGCCGCAGCCGCCGCCCTTCATCGGTGCCGTCGTTGGGATACAGCACCTTGGAGAGGGTTTCCGAGCCCACCTTCTCCTCCACGGCGCCGTAGTAGTCGCCGATGTTGAAGGCGTAGAAGTCGAAGGATTCGCTCGCATCGGCGCGCCACAGCCGCAGCCGGTCGCAGGTGTTCACCCGGTAGCCGAGCACCGGCACATCGTGGGGCACGCCGATGGCGTGTTCATCGGGCAACCAGCGCACGCGGTATTGGCCGCGCTCATCGCGGTAGCTCTCGGTGCGGCCGCCGAAGCCCACGAAGCAGGCCTGGTCGGGATGGGGCAGTTCCCAGGGCCAGCCGCCCTTGAGCCACTTGTCGGTGATCTCCACCTGCCAGCCATCGCGGATCAGCTGGTCGAAGATGCCGAACTCGTAGCGGATGCCATAGCCCGTGGCCGGAATCTCCAGCGAGGCCAGGGATTCCATGAAGCAGGCCGCCAGCCTGCCCAGGCCGCCGTTGCCCAGGCCCGGCTCCTCCTCCACCTCGAAGATCTCCTCGAGATCGTTCACGCCGAAGCGGCGCAGGGCCTCGGCGGCCGCCTCCTGGATGCCGAGCATCAGCAGGTTGTTGCTCAGCTGGGGACCGATCAGAAACTCCGCCGAGAGGTAGGCCACCACGCGGGTAGGGGTGGCATTCACGGCCTCGATGCCCGCCAGATAGCGGGTCATCAGGCGATCGCGCACCGCATGGCTCAGGGCCAGGTAGAGGTCGTGGCGGGAGGCGGTGGGGGCGAGCTTGCCGAGCGTGTAGAAGAGGTGCTCGGTCATGCCGTCGAACACGTCGTCGGCCGTGAGGCCGCTGCGCTCGGGGTCGGCGTAGCAGCCGGGGGTGGGCAGCTGCAGGCGGCGGGGTTCGATCTCACTCATCGGATGGCCTCGAGGACGGTGTTGGCTGCGGGATTGGCGGCAGGGTTCCAGCGCCAGTTCGTGACCTCCGGTGCATCCATGCCGTGTTCGTGGGCGTAGGCGCGGTTGGCCAGGATCGCCTCCTTCATCCGTTCCTTCACATGGGCGGCGCGGGAGCCCAGGCCAGGCACGCGATCGATCACGTCGATCACCAGGTTGAAGCGGTCGATCTGGTTGTTCATCGCTAGCTCCAATGGCGTGTTGATGTTGCCCTTTTCCTTGTAGCCGCGCACATGGAAGTTGGCGTGGTTGGTGCGGCGGTAGGTGAGCCGGTGGATCAGCCACGGGTAGCCGTGGAAGTTGAAGATCACCGGCTGGTCGGTGGTGAACAGCGAATCGAAGTCGCGATCGCTGAGGCCATGGGGGTGCTCGCTCGGATCGGTGAGGGCGAACAACTTCACCACGTTCAGCACCCGGATCCGCAGGCTGGGGATCTCGCGGCGCAGGATCTCCACGGCCGCCAGGGTTTCCTTGGTGGGGATGTCGCCGGCGCAGGCCATCACCACATCCGGCTCATCGGGCTCGTGGCCGATGTGATCGTTGCTGGCCCAGCTCCACAGGCCGATGCCCTTGGCCACGTGGGCTCGGGCCTGCTCCAGCGTGAGGTATTGGAGGTGTTTCTGCTTGTCGGAAACGATGATGTTGCACACATTCGGCTCCACCAGCGCCTGCTCCGCCACCGCCAGCAGGGAGTTGGCATCGGCCGGCAGATACACCCGCACCACCTCGCCGCTCTTGTTGCCGGCCAGGTCGATGAAGCCGGGGTCCTGGTGGGTGAAGCCGTTGTGGTCCTGGCGCCACACGGTGGAGCTGATCAGGCAGTTCCAGGGGCCGATCGGCGCCCGCCAGGGTGCATGGTGAATGCAGCTCTCCAGCCACTTGGCGTGCTGGTTGAACATCGAGGCGATCACATGGGCGAAGGCCTCGTAGGTGTGGAAGAAGCCATACCGCCCCGTGAGCAGATAGCCCTCCATCATTCCCACCAGGGTGTGCTCGCTGAGCATTTCCACCACCCGGCCCTCGCGGCTCAGTTCGCTGCCGTCGAGGTCTTCGGGGAGAAAGTTTTCCATCCACACCTTCTTGCTGCGCTCGTAGATCGCCTGCAGCCGGTTCGAGGCGGTTTCATCGGGGCCGAACACCCGCAGGGAATTGGGGTTGCGGCCGATCGTGTCGCGCAGCAGTTCCCCCAGGGGAGCGGTGTTTTCGTGCTCTACCTGGCCCGGCGCCGCCACCGACACCGCGTAATCGGCGCTCTGGGGGAGGTGCAGCTTGCGGCGCAGCAGGCCGCCGTTGGCATGGGGATTGGATCCCATGCGCCGGTCGCCCTGGGGTGAGAGGGCCCGCAGCTCGGGCTTCAGGCTGCCGTTCTCATCGAACAGCTCCCAGGGGCGGTAGCTCTTGAGCCAGGCCTCCAGCTGCTGCAGCTGGGCCGTATCGCGCTTGGGGTTCGGCAGCGGCACCTGGTGGCTGCGCCAGAAGCCCTCCAGCTTCTTGCCGTTCAGCTCCGCGGGGCCGGTCCAGCCCTTGGGGGAGCGCAGCACGATCATCGGCCAGGCCGGCCGCACCGCCTCGCCGCTGCCACGGGCCTCGGCGCGGATCGCCTGGATGCGGCCGATGGCGGTGTCCATGGCCTGGGCCATGGCCTGGTGCATCGCCTGCGGCTCGCTGCCCTCCACGAACAGGGGCTCCCAGCCGTAGCCCCGCAGCAGGTTCTGGAGCTCGTCGCGGGGGATCCGCGCCAGCAGCGTGGGGTTGGCGATCTTGTAGCCATTGAGGTGCAGCACAGGCAGCACCGCCCCATCGCTGATGGGGTTGAGGAATTTATTGATGTGCCAGCTGGTGGCCAGGGGCCCGGTTTCCGCCTCGCCATCGCCCACGCAGGCCAGGGCGATCAGCTCCGGGTTGTCGAACACCGCCCCGCAGGCGTGGGAGAGCACATAGCCCAGCTCGCCCCCCTCGTGGATGGAGCCCGGGGTTTCCGGTGTGCAGTGGCTGCCGATGTGGCCGGGGAAGGAGAACTGCTTGAAGAAGCGCCCCATGCCGGCGGCGTCCTGCGATTTATCCGGATAGATCTCGCTGTAGGAGCCATCCAGGTAGGTGGGGGCCAGCACCCCCGGGGCGCCATGGCCGGGCCCCGACAGATAGATCATGTCGAGCTGGTGATGGCGGATCACCCGGTTGGCATGGGCCCAGATGAAGGCCTGGCCCGGACTCGATCCCCAGTGGCCCAGCAGGCGGTTCTTGATGTGCTCCGGCCGCAGCGGTTCGGCCAGCAGCGGGTTGTCCTGCAGGTAGATCATGCCCACCGCCAGGTAGTTGGCGGCGCGCCACCAGGCGTTGGTGAGCTCCAGTTCGCGATGCAGATCCAGCCCCAGGTGGGGTGAGGTGCCGGTGGCCGACGGGTTGGCGGTCATGGAGCCTGCGGGGGCTGAGCGCTGGGCGAACCGTAGCCGTGGTGACAGGGGTTGACCCCAGGCCCTCAGACTCTGGTGGTGATTTGCCCACGCCCTGGATGCTTGAACTCGGCGCCCATCAGCTGGAGGTGGCTGAAACCCTGATCGAGGTGGGGCGATTCCTGATCATTTTCGTGGCCGCCCGTCTGCTGGCTGAGCTGCTGGTGCGGGTTCAGCTGCCCACGATCCTGGGTGAGCTGGTGGCCGGCGTGATCATCGGTGGCTCGGGCCTGCATCTGATCGTTCCCCCGGACACCCAGGTGGCGGTGAGCGATGGGCTGTTGCGCCTGGTGGGCTCCCTCGCCGACATTCCGGCCGCTGCCGTGGCACCGATCTACGCCGAGGGTTTTCCCAGCCTGCAGGCGGTGGCCAACCTGGGGCTGTTCGCCCTGCTGTTCCTCACGGGTCTGGAGAGCGACCTCGACGAGTTGGTGGCCGTGGGCACCCAGGCCACCACGGTGGCGGTGGCCGGCGTGGTGCTGCCCTTCGTTCTGGGTACCGCCGGTCTGATGGGTCTGTTCCACGTGGAGGTGCTCCCGGCCGTGTTCGCCGGCGCCTCCATGACCGCCACCAGCATCGGCATCACCGCCAGCGTGTTCAGCGAGCTGAAGATGCTGCGCTCCCGCGAGGGCCAGATCGTGATCGGCGCCGCCGTGCTCGACGACATCCTCGGCATCGTGATCCTGGCGGTGGTGGTGAGCCTGGCGGGTGGCGGCAGCCTCGACCTGGCCCCGATCCTGAAGCTGGTGGTGGCGGCGCTGGTGTTCGTGGTGGCGGCCATCGGCCTGAGCCGCAGCGCGGCCCCTGTCTTCGACGGGCTGATCGATCGCCTCAAGGCCCCCGGCGATGTGGTGGTGGCCTCCTTCGTGGTGCTCACCGCCTCCTGCTTCGCCGCCACGGCCATCGGCCTGGAGGCGGCCCTCGGGGCCTTCGCTGCGGGACTGATCCTCAGCAATTCCCGCCACACCCACGCCATTGAGGCCGCGGTGAAGCCGGTGGTGGCCCTGTTCGCCACGGTGTTCTTTGTGCTGATCGGCACCGGCATGGACCTCTCGGTGCTGAATCCCCTGGATCCCGCCAACCGCGCGGGCCTTGTGGTGGCTGGCTTCCTGTTGGTGGTGGCCATCGCCGGCAAGGTGGCGGCGGGCTGGTGTTTCCTCTCCCAGCAGCCCACCAAGCGGCTGGTGGTGGGGCTGGGCATGATGCCCCGCGGTGAGGTGGGCCTGATCTTCCTGGGCCTGGGCACCCAGGCCAAGCTGCTCAGCCCGGCCCTGGAGGCCGCCATCCTGCTGATGGTGATCGGCACCACCTTCCTGGCGCCCGTGCTGCTCAGACTGGTGTTGGCTGGCAAGAGCGATGGCCCCGACCTCGACCCCCTCCTCGAAATCCCCACCTGATCCGCCGCGCTCCGGGCCCTTCGCCGGCTGGGGGCTCAGCTGGGGCGGCTGGCTCGACAACCGCCACGGCGAGTGGTGGCTGCTCGCCCAGCTGGCGCTGATCGCCGCTCACCTGCTGCCCCCCTGGCCGGCTCCGGGGGCCTGGGGCTACGCCTGGCCCCTGCCGATCGCCCTGGCTGGGGCGGTGCTGTTTCTGGTGGGTCTGCTGCTGGCCGCCCAGGCCTTCTGGCGCCTGGGCGCCAGCCTCACACCGCTGCCGGATCCCAAGCCCGGTGCCGCGCTGGTGACCAGCGGGGCCTATGGCCGCTGTCGCCATCCTCTGTATCAGGCGATCCTGCTCTGCTCCCTCGGGGTCACCCTGGCCCTCGGCAGCCTGCTGCACCTGGCCCTGCTGCTGGGGCTCGGCGCTGTGCTGGGCGGCAAGGCCCGCCGCGAGGAGCGGGCCCTGGTGGCCCTGCACCCGGATTACGCCACCTATCGGCGCTCCACTCCGGCCATCATCCCCGGCCTGCCCTGGCTCGACTGGCGCCACTGAGCGGCTCGGGCTCACCGCCGGCTCACAACCCCCGCTCCTCCAGCTGCCGTGCCGCCGCCTCGAGAACCTCCGGTCCGGCGTTGCGCTCACCGGCGGCCTGGCCCAGGGCGCGGCGCCAGTGGCGGGCACCGTTCACCCCCTCCACCACCTGCACCAGGTGGCGCGCGATCGCCCACAGTCGCCCGCCCTGCGAGCACCAGCGCTCCGCATGGGGCACCAGGCCCCGCACCACGCTGGAGGCCGTGGCCCTCGGATAGCGGGCATCGCCATACAGCTCCTGGTCCACCGTGGCCCAGCGCAGGGGATGGTCGTAGGCGGCGCGGCCCACCATCACGCCATCCACCCGCTCGAGTTCCGCGCGGCAGGTCTCCAGCTCCAGCAGGCCGCCGTTCAGCTCGATCGTGAGCTGCGGCCGCTCCCGCTTGAGCCTGTGCACCAGGTCGTAGCGCAGGGGGGGGATGGTGCGGTTCTGTTTGGGATCCAGGCCCTCCAGCCAGGCCTTGCGGGCGTGCACGCTGAAGCGCTGGGCGCCGGCGCTGGCCAGGGTGTCCACAAAGGCCAGCAGTTCGGCGTAGGAGTCGCGCTCATCAATGCCGATGCGGTGCTTCACCGTGACGGGCAGGGGGCTGGCCGCGGCCATGGCCGCGATGCAGCGGGCCACCTGCTGGGGTTCCGCCATCAGGCAGGCGCCGAAGCGCCCCTTCTGCACCTTCTCGCTGGGGCAGCCCACGTTGAGGTTGATCTCGTCGTAGCCGCGATCCGCCGCAATCCGGGCAGCCTCCGCCAGCAGCGCCGGATCGTCGCCCCCCACCTGCAGGGCGATCGGGTGTTCACAGACCTCGAAGCCGATCAGGCGCTCGCGCCGTTCGCTGTGGTGCAGCGCCTGGGCCACCACCATCTCGGTGTAAAGCAGGCTGCGGCGGGTGATCTGCCGCATCAGCACCCGATAGTGCCGATCGGTGTAGTCCATCATCGGGGCCACACTGAAGCGGTATGCCCCGGCAACGGGGTTCAACGGGGAATGGGCCTCGGCCATGCCCCCATGCTGCCCGTTGCCCGCCCTTGCCCTGCCGCCCGCACCGATGACCCCCTCTCCGGAGCACTGGCCTTTGGTGGTGGCCGGCGGCGGCCCGGCTGGATTCATGGCGGCCATCAGTGCCGCCGAGGCTGGCGCCCAGGGGGTGCTGCTGCTGGAGAGCACCCCGGAACCCCTCGGCAAAGTGCTGATCAGCGGCGGCGGGCGCTGCAACGTGACCCACGCCTGCTGGGATCCCCGGGCCCTGGTGGGCTACTACCCCCGGGGCGGCAAGGCCCTGCTGGGCCCGTTCAGCCGCTTTGCCACCGGCGATGCCGTGGCCTGGTTCGCCGACCACGGCCTGGAGCTGGTGGAGGAGGCCGATGGCCGCCTCTTCCCCCGCACCAACCGTTCCAGTTCCGTGATCCAGACCCTGCGGCAGGCGGCCCGCCAGGCCGGTGTGACCCTGCGCACCAGCGTGGCCCTGCAGGGGGCCCGGGCCCTGCCGGAGGGGGGCTTTGCCCTGGCGCTGCGCCAGGGCGGCGCTACCGGGGCCGCGGCCCCGGCGGAGCTGCGGTGCCAGCGCCTGGTGCTGGCCACCGGCAGCCACCCCAGTGGCCGCAAGCTGGCCCAGGCCCTGGGCCATGGCCTGGTGCCGCCGGTGCCCTCCCTGTTCACCCTGGCCTTCAAGCCCAATCCCCTGCTGGCCCTGGCCGGAGTGGCGATGAACCCGGTGGGCCTGGAGCTGGAGCTCGAGCTGCCGGAGGCCGCCCCACCCGGCACCCCCAGCCGTTTCCGCCAGCAGGGGCCGGTGCTGATCACCCACTGGGGCCTGAGCGGCCCCGCCACCCTGCGGCTCACGGCATTCGCCGCCCGGGCCCTGCAGGCCAGTGGCTACCGCGCCCAGCTGAGCGTGGATTGGAGCGGCGGCCGCTCCCAGGCAGATCTTGAGGCCCTGTTCGCCCGCTGCCGGCTGGAGCAGGCGCGGCGCCAGCTGAGCACGGCACGCCCCTGGCCGGAGCTCAGCCGGCGCCTCTGGCTGCACCTGCTGCAGCGGCAGGCGGTGGAGCCGGAGCGCCGCTGGGCCGATCTCACCAAGCTGCAGCAGCAGGGCCTGATCCAGGCCCTGCGGGCCAGCGTGCTGCCGGTGGCGGGCCGGGGCCCCTTCGGCGAGGAATTCGTCACCGCCGGTGGCGTGCCCCTGGGGGAGGTGAACCTGGCCACGATGGAGAGCCGCCTGGTGCCGGGCCTGCACCTGGTGGGTGAGCTGCTGGATGTGGATGGCGTTACCGGGGGCTTCAACTTCCAGCACTGCTGGAGTTCCGGCTGGCTGGCTGGCCAGGCGATCGCGGCGGCCGGCTGAGGCTGAGGCGGAGGGCTCCTCAGGGCCGCCTCACTTGATCTGATCGAAGATCGAGAACATCGGCAGGTACATGGCCAGCAGAATCGAGCCCACGATGCCGCCCACGATCACGATCATGGCCGGCTCCAGCATCGAGGTGAGCGCCTTCACCGCCGCCTCCACCTCGTCTTCGTAGAAGTCGGCCACTTTCGAGAGCATGGCGTCCATCTGGCCGGTTTCCTCGCCGATGGCCAGCATGCTCAGGGCCAGATCGGGAAACACCTGCTTGCGGCTGAGGGCCAGGCTCAGCGGGATGCCCTCCTGCACGTCCTGGCGGGAGCTGCGAATGGCATCCACGATCACCGTGTTGCCGGCCGTTTCCTGCACGATTTCCAGCGACAGCAGGATCGGCACACCGGCCTTGGTGAGGGAGCTGAAGGTGCGGCAGAACTGGGCGGTGGCGGTTTTCTGAATCAGGTCGCCGAACAGGGGCAGCTTCAGCAGCAGTTGATCCACCCGGCGGCGGCCGCTGGGGGTGGAGTAGTAGCGGGCGAACAGCCAGCCCCCCAGCCCGATGGCGGCACCCAGCAGCAGGGAGAAGGAGGAGCGCAGCAGCTTGCTCAGGTCCACCATCAACTGGGTGAACAGGGGCAGCTCGGCGCCGAGGTCTTCAAAGATGCCGGCGAAGGTGGGGATCAGAAAGATCGTCATGCCGAGGAACACCAGGATGGCGATCACCAGCACCGCCACCGGGTAGCCCATGGCGCCCTTGATCTGGTTCTGGAGCTTGGCGTTGCCCTCCAGCAGCTTGGCCAGCCTTCGCAGGGTTTCATCCAGCACCCCGCCGGTTTCCCCTGCTTCCACCATGGCGATGGTGAGCTGGTCGAACACCTTGGGCCAGCGCCGCATGGCCGTTCCCAGGCTTCCCCCCTGGCTCACGTCGGCGCAGATGGCCGTGAGGGCCCGCTTGAACAGCGGCATCCGCTGCTGGCCGGCCATCAGATCCAGGCTGCGCACGATCGGCACACCCGCATCCACCAGCGCCGCCAGCTTGTTGGCGAACAGGGCCTTCTCGCGGATGCCCGGCTTGGCCTCCAGCAGGGAGCCCAGATCGAGACTCAGCAGGCTGGAGGAGGGTTTCTTGCCAGAGGTGGCGGTGGCAGCGCCTCTGGCCGGCTGGCGGAGGGCCTCGCCCGCAGCCTGCAGGCTGGTGGCAACGATCCCGCGGCGGCGCAGATCCCGCTTGGCGGTGGCGGCATCCGGTGCCTGCAGCTTCAGCTGGCGGGTCTGTCCGGCGCGGGTGGTGTAGGTGGCGGTGAAGGTGGGCATCGCGCTGGCTCGCCTCAGGCGGCCTGGCCCTCCAGCAGGCGGCCCAGTTCCTCGGGTTTACCGGCCTTGGCCATGGCTTCGTTGCGGCTCACGGCGCCCTGCAGCACCAGGTCGGCGAGGGCTTTCTCCAGGGTCTGCATGCCCATCTGGGCGCCGGTCTGGATCTGGGAGTACAGCTGGGCCGTCTTGCCCTCGCGGATCAGGTTGGCGATGGCGGGGGTGTTGATCATGATCTCCTGGGCCATCACCCGCCCGAACTGCCCGGGAGCCGGGTTGAGCCGCTTGCACAGGGTCTGGGAGAACACGCCCACCAGGGAGCTGCTGAGCTGCACCCGGATCTGGGTCTGCTGATCACCCGGGAACACGTCCACCATCCGGTCCACCGTCTGGGAGGCGGAGCTGGTGTGCAGGGTGCCGAACACCAGGTGCCCCGTTTCAGCGGCGGTGATGGCCAGCTGGATCGTCTCCAGGTCACGCATCTCCCCCACCAGGATCACGTCCGGGTCTTCCCGCAGGGCGGCCCGCAGGGCGGCGCTGAAGCTCTTGGTGTCGTCCCCCAGCTGGCGCTGGTGGATCAGGCTCTTGTCGTTGTGATAGGTGAATTCAATCGGATCCTCGATGGTGAGGATGTGCTCGGCCCGGGTGTGGTTGATGTGATCCAGCAGGGCCGCCAGGGTGGTGGTCTTGCCGGAGCCGGTGGGGCCCGTCACCAGGATCAGGCCGCGGGGCCAGCGGCTGGTTTCCTCCACCACCGGCGGCAGGGCCAGGGCCTCCAGGCTGGGAATCGAATTGCCCAGGGCCCGCAGGCAGGCGGCGTAGCTGCCCCGCTGGCGGTACACGTTCACCCGGAAGCGGGAGATGCCCTTGAGGCCGTAGGCACAGTCGAGTTCCCAGGTCTGCTCCAGCTGCTTGCGCTGGGCGTTGTTGATCATCGTGAAGATCAACCGGTTGCACACGTCCTCCGTGAGCTTGTCCTCGCGCATCGGCTTGAGGTTGCCGCCGAAGCGCCCGTAGGGCGGCTGGCCGGCGGCCAGGTGCAGGTCGCTGCCGCCCCCCTTCACCAGCTCCTCCATCAGCTCTTCGATCTGGAGTTCCATGGCGCGTGCGGCTCAGCGGGTGGCCTGGGCCCAGTCTGGAGATGGGCTCAGGCCGCCGCAACGTCGTTGCCGCGGGGCGTGAGGCAGTAGGGGCATTCCAGCCAGTTATCCCGCATGCCGGCACCGCAGCCACGGCAGGTGATCGTGTGCAGGGCCTTGGCCCGCCGCTCCGATTCCAGGCTGGAATCGGTGAGGATCATCCGCTCAATCTCCTCCAGGGTGGTGTAGCCCTGGCGCACCAGATCGAGGCCGTAGCCCAGCAGGGTCTTCATGCCCGATTCGATCGCCAGCTTGCGCAGGGTGTCGGTGGTGGCCTGTTGGGCGATGGCGGTGGCCAGGGTCTCGTTGATGCGCAGCACCTCGTACACCCCCACCCGGCCCTTGTAGCCCAGGCCCAGGCAGGTGGGGCAGGGTTCGCTATGGGCCTCACCGCGCTTGCGATTGGCGCGGTAGAAGGTGACCGCCTTCTCGTTGCTGGCGAACAGGCCGAAGCGCCCCAGCTCCTGTTCACTGGGGTGATAGGCCACCCGGCAGCTCGGGCACACCCGCCGCACCAGGCGTTGCGACACGATCCCCATCAGGGAGGCGCTCACCATGAACGGCTCCACCCCCATCTCCGCCAGGCGGGCAATGGCGCTGGGGGCATCGTTGCAGTGCAGGGTGGTGAGCACCAGGTGGCCGGTCAGGGCCGCCTCGATGGCGGTTTTCGCCGTTTCCAGGTCGCGGGTTTCCCCCACCAGCAGCACGTCCGGGTCCTGGCGCATGAAGGCCCGCAGGGCCATGGCGAAGTCGTAGCCCTTCTCCCGGTTCACCTGGGTCTGGGAGATGCCCTTGAGGCTGTACTCGATCGGGTCCTCCACCGTGGAGATGTTCACCCCCGGGTCGTTGCGCTCCGCCAGCAGGGAATAGAGGGTGGTCGACTTGCCGGAGCCCGTGGGTCCCGTCACCAGCAGCATCCCGAAGGGTTTGGAGCCCATGTCCCGCACGCTGGCCAGGGCTGCAGGGTCGGTGATCAGCTTGTCGAGCCCCAGGCGGGTGGCGCTGTTGTCGAGCAGGCGCATGCACACCTTTTCGCCATAGCGCGTGGGCAGGGTGCTCACCCGCAGGTCGAAGGTGCGGCCCTGGTAACGCCTGCGAATCCGGCCGTCCTGGGGTAGCCGCCGCTCGGCGATGTCCAGATCGGCCATCACCTTGAGGCGGGAGGTCACGGCCGGACCCAGGTTCTTGGGGAGCTTCTCGAGCTGCTCCAGCACGCCATCCTGGCGGAAGCGGATCACCAGGCCGTCCTCCTGGGGCTCGATGTGAATGTCGCTGGCACCGCTGCCGAGGGCCTGCACCAGCACCTTGTCCACCAGGCTCACGATCGGGGACGCGCTGGAGGCGCTGATGCCGCCCTCGAGGTCGAGCTCCGAAGGCCCCTCCTCGGGGGCCGCCTCCGTGACTTCATTGAAGTTGAGGGTTTCCAGGAGCGAGCCCTTCGCCGCAGGGGGCGCGGTTGGCTGCGCGGCGCTGGGGGCTTCGGGCTCCAGCGCCAGGCTTGCCTGAATGTCGGACTGCAGGGCCAGCCGCAGGCTCAGGGGTGCGCCAACCTCAGCCCCCAGGGCCAGCAGCTGCTGGCGCGGCTCCGCACCCCAGTGGGTGGGTACGGCCACCACCAGCCCCTCCGGCCCCTGGCGCACGGGCAGACAGCCCAGCTCCTGGCAGCGACTGCGGCTCAGAACATCCAGCCAACCCCAGCGCTCGGCGCCCGCCTGGCGCAGCTCGCTCTCCGTGAGCACCGGCTCCCCCAGCAGCAGCTCCACCTCCAGCCGTTGCTGGGCCGCTGTGGTGGCGGTGGGAACCGGGCGGCTGGGTGTCAGGGTCATCGCCGCGGCGCCTCCGGGAGGTGCGGGCTTCCGCCGCTTGTGGTGGGGAGCCCCTTCCGATCAACATGTCTAGATCAGATCTCCAGTTTGGTCAGCATGAGCGGCGACGCCACCCCGTTCCCCCAGGACTCCGACGTGGCCACAACCGGTTCCGCCGAGCCTGCGGCTGACGGCGGTGTCGAGACCACGGCCGCTGCCACCCCGGCTGGCGAGCCAGCTCCCGCGCCGGAGGGCTCCGCCGGCGCGGCCGATCCCGAGCAGCGCATCCGCGACCTGGAGGCCGAACTGGCCAGCCTGCGCGGCCAGTACATGCGCATCGCCGCCGACTTCGACAACTTCCGCAAGCGCCAGAGCCGCGACCAGGACGACCTGCGCACGCAGATCGCCTGCTCCACCCTCAGCGAGATCCTGCCGGTGGTGGACAACTTCGAGCGGGCCCGCCAGCAGCTCGATCCCCAGCACGAGGAGGCCCAGAACCTGCACCGCAGCTACCAGGGGCTCTACAAGCAGCTGGTGGAGGTGTTCAAGCAGCTCGGGGTGGCGCCGATGCGGGTGGAGGGCGAGCCCTTCGATCCCAACCTGCACGAGGCGGTGTTGCGCGAGCCCAGCGACGCGCACCCGGAGGATGTGGTGATCGCTGAGCTGCAGCGCGGCTACCACCTCAACGACCGCGTGCTGCGCCATGCCCTGGTGAAGGTGTCGATGGGGCCCGGGCCCTCCGCCGCCGGCGACCAGGGCCAGGCTGCGGCTGGCGAGGCTCCGGCGGCTCCCGAGGCCTGATCCATGGCGGACTACTACGACCTGCTGGGGGTCAGCCGCGACGCTGACGCCGACACCCTCAAGCGGGCCTACCGCCGCCTGGCTCGCCAGTACCACCCCGACATCAACAAGGACCCCGGCGCCGAGGACAAGTTCAAGGAGATCGGCCGGGCCTACGAGGTGCTCAGCGATCCCCAGACCCGCGGTCGCTACGACCAGTTCGGCGAGGCGGGCCTGGGCGGAGCGGCCGGCATGCCCGACATGGGCGACATGGGCGGCTTCGCCGATCTGTTCGAGACCTTTTTCAGCGGTTTCGGCGGTGGCATGGGCGGACCGGGTGCCGGCGGCGCCCGCCGTCGCGGCCCCCGCCAGGGCGACGACCTGCGCTTCGATCTCACCATCAGCTTCAGCGAGGCGGTGTTCGGCCAGGAGAAGGAGATCCAGATCCGCCACCTGGAAACCTGCAACACCTGCAACGGCTCCGGTGCCAAGAGCGGCAGTGGCCCCACCACCTGCGGCACCTGTGGCGGCGCCGGCCAGGTGCGGCGCGCCACCCGCACCCCCTTCGGCAGCTTCACCCAGGTGGCCCCCTGCCCCACCTGCGAAGGCAGCGGCCAGGTGATCGCCGATCCCTGTAATGCCTGTGGTGGCCAGGGCCTCCAGCAGGTGCGCAAGAAGTTGCGCATCAACATTCCCGCTGGCGTCGACAGCGGCACCCGCCTGCGGGTGGCCAACGAGGGCAATGCCGGCCAGCGGGGTGGCCCGGCTGGAGATCTGTACGTGTTCCTCACCGTGCAGCCCCATCCCTCGCTGCGTCGCGATGGGGTCACCATCCACTCGGAGGTCACGGTGAACTACCTCCAGGCGATTCTCGGCGACACCATCGAGGTGGCGACCGTGGATGGCGCCGAGAAGCTGGAGATCCCCGCCGGTACCCAGCCGGGCGCCGTGCTCACGCTCACCGGCAAGGGGGTGCCCAAGCTCGGCAACCCCGTGGCCCGCGGCAATCACCAGATCGCCGTGAAGGTGCAGCTGCCCACCAAGCTCAATGGCGAGGAGCGCGAGCTGCTGGAGCAGTTGGCCGGTCACCACACCGCCAAGGGCCAGAAGCATCCCCACAAGAGCGGCCTGTTCGGTGGTCTGTTCGGGTGAATGAGCCCACCGGCGAGCGCCAGCCCCGGCAGCCCGCCGCTCAGCTCGATCTGCGCGGCACCCCCTGCCCGCTGAATTTCATCCGCAGCAAACTGGCGCTTGAGAAGCTCGAACCCGGCGCGCTGCTGCGGGTTGAGCTGGATGCCGGTGAGCCGGAGCAGATGGTGGCCGAGGGGCTACGGGGCGCTGGCCACCAGGTGGTGGCGGAACCCCTGGCGGATGGTGCCGTGGCCCTGCTGATCCACCGCCATGGGGGCTGAGGCCCAGGGCCTGGTGATGGCCCTGGAGGCGAATTTCTGTCGGGTTCAACTGGAGCAGCCCGGCCCGGGTGGCGAGGAGGTGTTGTTGTGCGTGCGGCGTACCCGCCTGGGCAAGACCGGCCAGCAGATCTGCGTGGGTGATCGGGTGCGGCTGGAGGGCATCGACTGGCCCGAGCGCCGCGGGGCTGTGGCGGCGGTGGCTCCCCGCACCAGCCTGCTGGAGCGGCCGGCGGTGGCCAACTGCAGCCGGGTGGTGGTGGTGGTGGCCCTGGCCCAGCCCGAGCTGGATCCCCTCCAGCTCACCCGCTTTCTGCTCACCGCCGAGCGCACCGGCGTGGCGGTGGAGCTGGTGCTCACCAAGGCCGATCTGCTCAGCGAGGAGCAGCGCCAGCACTGGTGCCAGCGCCTGCAGAGCTGGGGCTATCGGCCCCTGCTGGTGTCGGCCCATCGCGGCGAGGGCATCACGGCCTTGCGCCGGCGGCTCAGCCAGCCGGGCATTGCCGTGCTGTGCGGGCCCTCCGGGGTGGGCAAGAGCAGCCTGATCAATGCCCTGGTGCCGCAGCTGGCCTTGCGGGTGGCGTCGGTATCGGGGCGGCTGCAGCGGGGCCGGCACACCACCCGCCATGTGGAGCTCTTTCCCCTGGCCGTCGGCGCCCTGCTGGCCGACACCCCAGGCTTCAATCGCCCCGACCTGCCCCGGGAGGCCAGTGAGCTGGCAGTGCTGTTCCCGGAGATCCGCCAGCGCCTGGCGGAGGGGATCTGCCGTTTCAAGAACTGCCTGCACCAGGGCGATCCGGGCTGCGCCGTCGGCGAGGCCTGGGATCGCCATCCGCTCTATCTCGCCTGCCTGGAGGCCGCGTTGGCCCAGCCAGGACCTGGCAGGGAGCGCCTCGAGCTGGGGGTGAAGCAGCGGGGCAGCCGACGGGAGCCGCGGCTGGATCAGCGCCTGCGCCAGCCGTCCCGGCGCCGGCTGCGCCAGAGCGAACCCGGCGAGGAGTGAGGCCTCAGGTTCGGGTTCGGGTCGGGTTCAGCCCAGGCCGGGCAGGTTGAGGTTGAGCCCGCCGGTGAGCTCCTCCATGCGTTCCTTCATGGTGCCGGTGGAGCGCTCGTAGGCGGCCTTGAGGGCCTCGAGGGTGGCCGCCTCGGTGGCGGCGGCGCCTTCCGCCAGCAGTTCTGGCGCCAGGCTCACCTTCAGGGGCTGCTGGTTGCCCGAGAGCCACACGCTGGCGCGGCCGCAGCTGCTGCTGCCCTCGAGTTCCATGGCGTCCAGTTCGTCCTGGAGCTTGGCCGCGTCCTGCTGGATCTGCTGGGCCTTCTTGAAGGCCTCGGTGAGCTGGCCGAAGTTGGGGAGTCCGAAGCCGGCCATGCCAGTGCTGATCAGGTGGGCGCAGGCTAAACCGGCAGCTCCCGCCCGTTTCAGGCCGCCAGGGCCAGGTCCTCGAAGCGGCCCAGGCGTTTCACTTCGGGATGCAGGCGGATGCCATGGGCCTCGCCCACGCGGCGCTGCACCTCGGCGATCAGCTGGTCGATCTGGGCGGCGGTGGCTCCGCCCGTGTTCACGATGAAGTTGGCGTGCAGCGGCGACACCTGGGCCCCGCCGATGCTGAGCCCCTTGAGGCCGAGCGCCTCGATCAACCGGCCCGCCTTCTGGGGTTCAGGGTTGCGAAACACGCTGCCGCAGCTCGGCTGCTGGTAGGGCTGCGTGCTGGTGCGGCTATGGAGGTTGGCGCTGGTGCGCTGGCTCACGGCGGCCGGGTCGTGGCCGGGCTCCAGCTGGAAGCGGGCGGAGAGCACCACCAGCGGCTCCTGCTGCAGGCGGCTGTGGCGATAGGCGAAGGCCAGCTCACGCGCCGGGAGCTCGAAGGGACCAGCGTCGCTGCTGGGATCCACCACGGTCACGCTCACCAGGCAGTCGGCCACGCAGCCTCCCTGGGCGCCGGCGTTCATCACCACCGCGCCGCCCACGGTGCCGGGGATCCCCACCGACCACTCAAGGCCCCGCAACCCCGCCCGGGCCGCTCGCCTGGCCAGGGTTGGGATCGGCTCGCCGGCCTGGGCCTCCACCAGGCCGCTCACCCCATCCAGGTCCGCCCCCTGCAGGCGGCGGTGGCAGATGGTGAGCCCCTCCAGACCCGCATCGCTCACGAGCAGGTTGGAGCCCGCGCCGATCACCCGCAGCTCCAGGCCTTCGTGGCCAGCCCAGTGGATCAGGGCCAGCACCTGCTCAAGACTCTCGGGCTCGCTGAACCACTGGGCCGCTCCTCCCACCTTCCAGGTGGTGAAGTCGGCCAGGGCGATACCCCGGCGCAATCCCAGTGGTACGGCTGCGCCCGCCATGGTTCAGGCCGCCAGGGGCAGGGCCGAGTCTTGGGGCTGGTGCTGCTCCAGCCGGCCCCAGAGGCCATTCACGTCGCCGGCACCCATGGCCAGCACCAGGTCGCCGACGCGGCTGTGAATGGCCACCGCCTCGGCCAGGGCGTCCAGGCTGTCGGTGACCTCCACGTGCAGCTCGGGCCGAATCCGCTGAATCGCGGCCGCCAGGGCGCTGCTGGAGATGCCTGGGATCGGGGTTTCACCGGCGGCATACAGGGGAGCAAGCACCACGGCATCGGCCTGGCTGAGGGCTTGGGCGAAGGGCTCGAGAAATTCGGCGGTGCGGCTGTAGCGGTGGGGCTGGAACACCGCCAGCAGCCGTTGGGGCGCCGCCGGCAGGGGGCTGCGGCCGCTGCTCACCATCAGCCGGGCCATGGCCAGCGTGGCGTCCACCTCACTGGGGTGATGGGCGTAGTCGTCCACCACCTGGCGGGCATTCCAGGTGCCGCGATAGTCGAAGCGGCGGCCGGGAGCCTGGAGCGATTCCACGGCCTGGCGCAACTCCTCGAACGACACGCCGTTGAGACGGCAGGCGGCCATCGCCGCCGTGGCGTTGCTGAGGTTGTGGAGGCCTGGCAACGGCAGCGTGAACGTGCCCAGCGGCTTCCCTGCCTCATGGAACGTCGCCACGGTGCTGTCGCCGTTGAGTTCCAGGGGGAGGGCCGCGAACTGCACGCCCTCGCAGCTGCGGATCGACCACCAGTGCTGGGCCTGGAAGTGTTGGCGCAGCACCGGACAGTCGCGGTTGGCGAGCAGGCCCTGGCAGCCCCGGGCAAAGCGCTGCAGGGTGGCGATCAGGGCATTGAGGTCGGGGTAGTGATCCGTGTGATCCAGTTCCAGGTTGGTGATCACCCCGAGGGAGGCCTGGAACTTCACCAGGGAGCCATCGGATTCATCGGCCTCGGCCACCAGCAGGGCGCCCTGGCCACTGCGGCCGTTGCTGCCGAAGGCCGGCACGATGCCGCCGATCACGGCGGTGGGGTCGTGGTTGGTGGCGTGCAGCAGGCTGGCCAGCAGGGTGCTCGTGGTGGTTTTGCCGTGGCTGCCGGCCACCGCGATCGCGCGCTGGCCGGCGATCAGCGAGGCCAGCACATCGGAGCGGTGAAGAATCGTCAAGCCCACGCGCCGGGCTTCCATCAGTTCCGGGTTGGTGTCAGGCACGGCTGAACTCACCACCACCAGCGGGGCGTGGGAGGTGCCGCTGCGGATGGCGGCGATGGTGCTGGCGCTCTGCTCACGGAACACGCGCACCCCGCGACCGCGCAGGTCTTGCAGAACGGCGTTGTCACGGGGGTCGGAGCCGCTCACGGCATAGCCCCGGTCCGCCAGGATCCCGGCGATGGCCGACATGCCGATCCCACCAACCCCGATGAAGTGGAGAGGCTGATGGCGATCGAGCTGCTGGGCCAAGGGAATCTCCAACCTGACCCGAAATTAAGCCGGCAGACCTCGGTTGTCTCCCACTGCCGCCCGAGGGGCTCGTGGAGGGGGCGGCCAGGCGAGCTCTGTATGATCGGCTGCCAAATCCCTCTTTGCTAGCGGGCTCGCCCGCTTTCTGCCATGACCCTGCGCGTTGCGATCAATGGATTTGGCCGAATCGGTCGCAACTTCATGCGCTGTTGGCTGAGCCGCGGGGCGAACACCGGTATCGAGATTGTGGGTCTCAACGACACCTCCGATCCGAAGACCAACTCCCACCTGCTCCAGTACGACTCGATGCTGGGCCGGATTCATGATGCCGAGGTGAGCTACACCGACGACACGATCATCGTGAACGGCAAGGAGATCAAGTGCTTCTCCGACCGCAACCCCCTCAACCTCCCCTGGAAGGAGTGGGGCGTGGATCTGGTGATCGAGGCCACCGGCGTGTTCATCGACCAAGCCGGCGCCGGCAAGCACATCGAGGCCGGTGCCAAGAAGGTGCTGATCACGGCTCCTGGCAAGGGCGAGGGTGTGGGCACCTTCGTGGTGGGCGTGAACGATCACGAGTACCGCCACGAGGATTGGAACATCGTTTCCAACGCCAGCTGCACCACCAACTGCATGGCGCCCCTGGTGAAGGTGCTCGATCAGAGCTTCGGCATCGTGAAGGGCACGATGACCACCACCCACAGCTACACGGGTGACCAGCGCATCCTGGATGCCTCCCACCGCGACCTGCGCCGCGCCCGCGCCGCCGCCATCAACATCGTGCCCACCAGCACCGGCGCCGCCAAGGCCGTGGCCCTGGTGTACCCGCCGATGAAGGGCAAGCTGAACGGCATCGCCCTGCGCGTGCCCACCCCCAATGTGTCGGTGGTGGACATGGTGCTGGAGGTGAGCAGGGCCACCACCCGCGAGGAGGTGAACGCCGCCCTCAAGGCAGCCTCCGAGGGCCCCATGAAGGGCATCATCAAGTACTCCGATCTGCCCCTGGTGTCGAGCGACCACGCCGGCACCGATGAATCCACCATCGTGGATTCCGACCTCACCCTGGTGATGGGCGACAACATGGTGAAGGTGATCTCCTGGTACGACAACGAGTGGGGCTATAGCCAGCGCGTGGTGGACCTGGCCGAAGTGGTGGCCCGCAACTGGAAGTGAGCTGACCGGCTCCTGAGCAAAAGCCGCCCTACGGGGCGGCTTTTTTGTGGCCTTCAACGGAAGTGGGTGAAGCCAGCGCAGGCGCTTGGAAAGGGCCGGTTGCCCTGGCGCCAGGCCACACCCTGCCCAGCCGCCAGGGCGCCGAGCAGACTCGCTCCAGGCAGGGCGGCCACCAGGGCCTCGGCCCAGGCGGGATCGAGGGCCAGCACCAGTTCAAAGTCTTCGCCGCCGGCCAGGCACCAGGCCTCGCCCTGGGGTAGCCCGGCCAGCTCGGCGTCCAGGGGCAGGGCCCCGTGATCCAGCAGGGCCTGGCAGCCGCTGGCCCGGGCGATGCTTGCCACCGCTGCCACCAGGCCATCGCTGCTGTCGGTGCCGGCCACCCGCCAGGGCTGGCCCTTGGGCTGGCTGCGCTCCAGGGCCTCCACCGCATCGAAGCGTGGCAGGGGGCGGCGGTGGGCCTCGATGGCCCGCGCCTCCAGGGCCTGGGTCACGGCACCCGGCGCCAGCTCCCCCAGCAGCAGGGCCAATCCCAGGCGGCTGAGGCCATGGGGGCCGGTGCTCACCAGCAGGTCGCCAGGCCTGCCGCTGCTGCGGTGGATGGGGCCAAGGCCCAGGTGGCCCAGGGCGGTGATGGCCAGCAGGCGCTGCGCTCCGCCGCTGCAGTCGCCACCCAACAGCGTGCCGCCATAGCGTTGCAGGGCCTGATGCAACCCCCTATACACCCCCTCAACCCACGGCCAGGGGGTGGAGGCAGGTGCCACCAGGCCCACCGTGAGGCCCACCACCGTGCGGCAGCCCATGGCCGCCAGATCAGAGAGGTTGGCCGCCGCAGCCCGCCAGCCCAGGTCCGCTGGCTCCATGGTGGCGTCGCTGAAGTGGAGACCCTCCACCAGTACATCGGTGTTCACCACCAGCTGGCGGCCGCTGGTCTCGCTCAGCAGGGCGGCGTCGTCCTCGAACTGGCCCTCGGGAGCAAAGGCAGCGAGGCGCCGGAGCAGCTCCCACTCCCCGAGATCCGCCAGCTGCTCGCCGGGGCCGCCCATGGCCGCGCCTCAGGCGTGGGGCCTGAGGTTCTCGTCGCCCTCGATCACCCTCGCCTTCACGATGCCGTCGTCCACGCCGAGCTCCTCGAGGACGTCGAAGCCATCCACCACATAGCCGAAGGCGCCATAGCGGCCATCCACCAGGTTGAGGCCGGCGGGGGTGAGCTCGGCCTCGTAGAGGAAGAAGAAGAACTGGGAGGAGCCGTCGTCGAGGGCCTCATCGGAGTGCGCCCATCCCAGGGTGCCGAGGGTGGCGAAGGGCAGCACCGGCGTGGCCTTGAACAGGCCCAGATCCTCGAAGGTCTGGTTGTAGAAGGGCTCCTTCTGGCCCGGCACCCGGATCTCCAGGGGCACGTGGCGCTCCAGCTTGGTTCTGGGGTCGATGTAGCCGCTCTCGGGCCCCTTGGGATCGCCGGTCTGCAGCACGTAGAAGTCTTCAGCGCGGGTGAAGGGCAGGCCGTCGTAGAAGCCCTTCTGCACCAGGTCTACGAAGGCGCCGGCGGTGAGGGGTGCGTTGAAGCCGTCCACCACGGCGGTGAGGGGGCCCTTGGTGGTGGTGATCTCCACCGTGGCGCGGCCCAGCAGGCGCGGCAGCTCGGCGAACTCGGCCGGAATCTCAAAGGGGAAGTCGCCCACCAGCAGGGCCTCCAGCTGGCCAACGCTGGCCAGGGCGGCGCGGCGATCCGCCAGGAAGGCGTCGCGGTTCTGGGCTGCACTGGAGCCCGCCAGGGTCTGGAGCTGTTGCTCCAGCTCGTCCAGCAGCTGTTCACCCCTGGCCTGAGCGTCCGCGGGCAGGCTGTTCAGGATGGCGCCGCGGCGGGTGCTGAGCAGCGACTGGCTGCGCTGCACCGTGCTTGCGAGGGCCGTCCAGCGCTTGGCCCTCAGTTCGTCGCTGGTGCTCTCCAGCCGATGTTGCAGCTCCTGAAGATCTCCCGGCTCGATCGGCAGGGCATCCCGCAGGATCGCGGCCGGGTCGGTGACGGCATTGCCTGGCGGCAGGGCCGCTAGAGCCGGCGTGGCCCAGAGCCCCGTGGCCAGGCCCACGGCCGCCAGCAGGGCCAGGCACCAGTGGCTCGCCCGAGCCCACCTCCACGCCAGTGCATGAGCCGGATCCATGCTGCAGCCTTGTCTCTGCCCGGACTCTGGCACAGCCGTACAATCCGCCCAACACGTTCTGCCGGAATGATCTCGAGCAACGACTTTCGTACCGGCACAACGATTGAGTTGGACGGCCAGGTGTGGCGCGTCGTGGAATTCCTGCACGTGAAGCCCGGCAAGGGCTCGGCCTTCGTGCGCACCAAGCTCAAGGCGGTGCAGAGCGGCAACGTGGTGGAGAAAACCTTCCGGGCCGGCGAGACCATGCCCCAGGCGGTGCTGGAGAAGGCCACCCTCCAGCACACCTACATGGAGGGCGACGACTACGTGTTCATGGACATGGCCTCCTACGAGGAGACCCGCCTCACCGCCAAGCAGATCGGCGACACGCGCAAATACCTCAAGGAAGGCATGGAGGTGAGCGTCGTGTACTGGAACGGCAAGCCCCTTGAGGTGGAACTCCCCAACTCGGTGGTGCTGGAGATCACCCAGACCGATCCCGGCGTGAAGGGCGACACCGCCACCGGCGGCACCAAGCCCGCCATCGTGGAGACCGGTGCCCAGGTGATGGTGCCCCTGTTCCTCTCGATCGGCGAGAAGATCAAAATCGACACCCGCACCGATAGTTACCTCGGCCGCGAGAACTGATCGCCATGCAGCTCGACCACAACCAGCTTCGCGAGCTGATCACCCTGCTGGGTGAGAGCGACATCCAGGAGCTCAAGCTCGAGGGCGACGACTTCCGCCTGGAACTGCGCCGCAACCTGCCGGCTGCCCAGCCCCCCGTGGTGATGCACGCCGCGGCACCCGCCGTTCCGGCACCCGTGCTCCCGGCCGCCGCAGCGGCTCCTGTGGCCCCTTCCGCCGCTCCACCCGCCGCGCCCGCGGTGCGCAGTGATCTGGTGGAGATCACCGCGCCCATGGTGGCCACCTTCTACCGGTCGCCGGCCCCGGGCGAATCCGCCTTTGTGGAGTTGGGGGCTCGGATCAAGGCAGGTCAAACCGTCTGCATCCTTGAAGCCATGAAGCTCATGAACGAGCTGGAGGCCGAGGTGAGCGGTGAGGTGGTGGAGATCCTGGTGGAGAACGGCACTCCGGTGGAGTTCGGCCAGGTGCTGATGCGCGTCAAGCCGGGCTGACCACCGCAAGCCAGGCTGACCACCACGGCTCCTCCTCAGCCCAGCTCCCAGGCTGTGTCCAGGGCGGCGCCCATGCTGGCCGCCCGGGCGATTCCCCTGCCGGCGATGTCGAACCCGGTGCCATGGTCCGGTGAGGTGCGCAGGAACGGGAGGCCCAGGCTGGTGTTCACCGCCTGGTCGAAGGCCAGCAGCTTCACGGGAATCAAGCCCTGATCGTGATAGAGGGCCAGATAGCCATCGGCCGCCCCGTGGCTGTCCGCCCCCTGCCAGGCCCGGCCGGCCTCAAGCCAGCAGGTGTCTGGCGGTAACGGACCCACCAGCTCCACCTCTGGGTGCTCGCGCCGCCACGCCTCCAGCAGCGGGATCAACCACGCCTGCTCGTCGAGGCCCAGCTGGCCAGCTTCGCCCGCATGGGGGTTCAGCCCAGCCACCGCCAGCCGTGGCCGCTCCCGGAAGCGCCGGCAGAAAGTCAGGAGCGTGTCGAGCTTGCGGCCCACCCGCTCGGGGCTGAGGGCGGTGGGTACGGCGGCCAGGGGGATGTGGGTGGTGGCCAGCAGGGTGTTGAGCCGCCAGCCCCCGCCAGGGGAGCGGGCCGTGAACAGCATCGAGGCCTCCTGGGCGCCCGCCAGCTCCGCCAGGCGCTCGGTCTGCCCCGGATAGGCATGGCCCGCGGCGTGCCAGGCATGTTTGGCGATCGGGGCGGTGGTGAGGGCATGGCAGCGGCCCTGTTGCACCAGCTCCGCGGCGGCTGTCAGCCAGTGGAAGCTGGCCTCGCCACTGGCGGCGCCCGGCTGGCCCGGGCGGATCGCCGCCGGCAGGGGCAGATCGTGAACGTCCAGGTTGGCGGGATCCGCCAGGGGCTCCGCGCTGCGTTCGCGCAGTTGCTGGTACGTGGTTTCGAGCCAGCGGCGGCAGCCCACCAGCAGCGGCGTCGGTTGATCGGCCGGCCAGTGGGCCAGGGCCTTGAGGGTCACCTCGGCGCCGATGCCGGCCGGATCCCCCAGGGAGATGGCCAGGCGCCGGTGCCTAGCGTTGGCATCACTGGCCGGGGTGGGCATGGTGCGCTGGTTGCTGCTTGTGGGGATCGTGTTCGGTCTGGTGACCGGGGTGCGCAACGGCTGGTTGGAACTGCACTGGGATCGGATGCTCCACGATGTTGGCGTGCCGTTCGTCCCGGATCCGGATCAGCCCCCCGGCAGCTCGGCCGGCGCGGCTCGCTAGGCCCCCGGGGTGGTTCCGGTGGCATGGCGCTCCTCGGCCAGGCTGGCCTGGAAGCCCTCGCGGTAGCTGGGATAGCGCAGTCGGTAGCCCAGCTCGTGGCAGAGCCGTCTGTTGCTGACGCGGCGGTTGTCGGCCCAGAAGCTCAGGGCCATCGGGCTCATCTGGCCGGCCATGTCGGCGTAGCGCTGCAGCGGCGGCAGCTTGCAGCCCAGCAGGTGGGCGGCATAGCCGAGGGTTTCGCTCGATGGGCAGGGCCAGTCGTCGCTCACGTTCAGCAGCTCCGGCCGCCGTTCAGCGGGGAGCTGCAGGCAGTGCAACAGCGCCCCCACGATGTCGTCCACATGGATGCGGCAGAACACCTGGCCAGGTTTGTGGACCAGCCGGGCCGTGCCCGCCTGCAGTTGCTGAAACGGGCAGCGGCCAGGGCCATAGATCGCTGGGAGGCGGAAGCTCTGCACCGGCAGACCGCTGCTCAACCAGGCCTGCTCGCAGCGCAGCCGCGCCCTACTGCGGCCCAGGCTGGGCTGGGTGGCGCTCGTCTCGTCGACCCAGCCGCCCTGGACATCGCCGTACACCCCGGTGGTGGAGAGGTAGCCCAGCCAGGTGAGGGGCTGTTGGCGCAGTGGGTCCAGCAGGTGCTGGAGGGCGGCGTCGCTGCCATCGCCGTTGGCTGGAATCGTGACCAGCACCTGCGTGATCCCGGACGGCAGCTGCAGCCCATGGCCGCGGTCTGGATCGAAGCGCAGCCAGGACAGGCCAACGGCTGGCCCCTGCTGGGGCTGGCTCTCGTCGCGATGGGTGAGCCACACCGTGGCGCCCTGGGCGGCGGCGGCGGCGGCGAACCGCTGGCCGGTGTAGCCGCCGCCGAGCACCAGCACCCGCGCGGTTGGGTTGACAGCCCAGCTCGTCATGAGTACATCTGTATCACTGTTCGCGATCCAGGCTGATGGCCGCGTCCTGCTTCTCTACTCCCCTCTCGGCTCGCCCCGTGTCGCCGGCCTTGTCGCTGCGATCGGGGGTCAGGGCGGTGCGTCCTGGCTTGGGCCAGGTGGCTCCGGCCGTGGGGCCGCTCGTGCTGGGGCTGGTGCTGGCGGCGGCCCTGCTGGCCCCGGAGCAGCCGGTCGCCCAGGAGGGCATCTGCCAGCGCCACAACGGCGTGGCCGCCTGTCGCGTCTGGTGAGTGCTGGGCTCAGGCCGCCTGGAGCCGCGGGTTGTGGCACGGAGGCCTGGCGGCCTCCGGGGCGGCCCATTGCAGCAGCTTCTTGGCCAGGCGCAGGTCGCCGTCGGTCCAGGCCCTCAGGGCCATGGCGCGGCGGGGGTCGTAGAAGCGTTGCCGCCGGTACCACTCAAAGGCGTCGGCATCGCCCTTGTGGCCGTTGCAGGCCAGGCATGCCGGCACACAATTTTCGGTGGTGCTCAGGCCCCCGCGGCTCTGGGGATGAACATGATCAATCGACTCGGAGCGATTGCCGCAGTAAATACAGCACTGATGGGTGAATGTGTGGAGTGTTTGTCTCCAGCGTCGCACGCGAAGTTTTGGGCACAGATCCTCAAGGAAAACCGCATCCCTGGCGTGCATCCGATCAGCTCGGTTGTGAGGATTTTGCCTGCAGTCACTGGTCTGTCAATGTATCGAGGGATGCTCTTTGTGGAACTTGATCGCCAGCTGGCGGGCTGTGCCTGGGGCGCCTCCGGCGGCACTGGGTAGCCTGCAGCCCATTCCCTCGAGCTGCGGTCCTGAGCGCCACTCCGCCCCGCTGCCGGATGCGCCTTGGCCGGGCCGGCACCATCGAAGTGGTGATTCCCTTTGATGCGGTTACCCAGGCGCAGCTGCGGGCCGTGCGGCCGCGGGGCCATTGGCGCTCACGCCAGGGCTGCTGGGAATTCCCATTGGAGGCGGCCGCAGCCCTCCGCAGCCGTTTCGGCAGCCGCTTTGCCATCGAGCCGGACCTGCAGCGCTGGTTCGACTGGCTGGCCCAGCCGCTCCCTCCCCTGCCGCCCCATCGTGAGCTGGTGCGCTGCGCCGCCCTGGAGGAGCCGCTGCCGGATGGGCGAGGTCTTTTTGCCCACCAGCGCGCCGCCGCCCGTTGGCTGCTGGCCCGCCGCGGTGCCCTGCTCGCGGATGCCATGGGCCTGGGTAAGACCCTCACAGCCCTGGCCGCCGCCAGGGCCCTGGTGCGCTGTGCCGGGTGCCGCATCGCGGTGATCGCCCCCGCCGGGCTGCATGCCCACTGGCGGCAGGAGGCGGCGGCCCTGGGCCTGCAGCTGGAACTGCTCAGCTGGGCGCGGCTGCCGCAGGATTTGCCCCCCGCAGGAACGGTGCTGATCGCCGATGAGGCCCACTACGCGCAGAACCTCACGGCCGCCCGCACCCAGGCCTTCCTGCGCCTGGCCCGCCATCCACGTCTGCGGGCCGCCTGGTTGCTGAGCGGAACACCGATGAAGAACGGCCGCCCGGCGCAGCTGTTTCCGCTGCTGGCGGCCATCGGCCATCCCCTCGCCACCGATCAGCGCGCTTTTGAGGAGCGCTACTGCCAGGGGCACTGGCGCGAGGCGGCGGGGGTTCGGCACTGGCAGGCCCAGGGCGCCACCCACCTGGAGGAACTGCATCGCCTCACCCGGCCGCTGTTGCTGCATCGGCGCAAGGCCGATTGCCTCGATCTGCCCCCGAAGCATCGCCACCTCCTGCCGGTGGAGTTGGCCGAGGCGGAGGGCCAGGGATTCCAGCATCGCCTCCAGCTCACGGTAGAGAACTATCGCCGCCGCGCGGCCGCCGGCGAGGTGCGCCGCGATGCCGAGGCCCTGGCGGTGTTCACAGCCCTGCGTCAGATCGGAGCCGAGTACAAGTTGCCCGCCGCCGCGGCCCTGGTGAGCCGGCTGTTGCGCCAGGGCGAATCGGTGCTGGTGTTCAGCACCTACGTGGCCGCCGCCCAGCTGCTGCAGGCGCGGCTGGGGGGAGCGCTGCTCACCGGCCAGCTGCGACCCGCCGATCGGCAGCGGCTGGTGGATCGCTTCCAGGCCGGCCGTGAGCCGCTGTTGATCAGCACCTTCGGAGTCGGCGGGCTTGGCTTCACCCTGCACCGCGCCCGCCATGTGGTGCTGCTGGATCGTCCCTGGACCCCCGGCGATGCCGAACAGGCGGAGGACCGTTGCCACCGGATCGGCATGCAGGGCAGCCTCCACTGCCATTGGTTGCAGCTCGGTGTGGCCGATCAGCTGGTGGATGGCCTGATCGCCAGCAAGGCCGAGCGCATTGAGCTGTTGCTGCAGCGGCGCACTACCGCTTTGCGGCGCCAGGCGTTTCCGCAGATGGTGCGCCAGTTGCTGGCGGAGTGGTGAGGCTCTGGCAACTCTGCTGGCGCGACGCGATCTCCTCCACCAGCAGGGTGTCTGGCTTGTGGCGGCGTGTCCAGGGCTTCAGCAGGGCCGCGGCCACCTGGCTGTCATGGCAGGAGGCCCGCTGATCGCCGGCCAGGCTGTGGAGCAGGGCACGCTCGTTGCGGGGCTGGGGGTTCACGGGGAAGGCACGCACCACGGCGTCGCAGCGCTCTAGGGCCCTGGGCAGTTGATCCATGCTCACGTTCCGCAGGCAGTCGTCCGGGCTCGGGCCAGAGGCCTGGGGATCGGGCGCTGGCTGGCAGCCGCTCAGTAGGAGGATCAGCCCGGCCAGAGCGGTCCGGCCGGGGCGGGAGGAGAGGCGCAGCACCTGCGTCAGTAGGCGTAGCGGTCTGTGCGCTGGGGCGTACCGCCGCTGGCCGGGCTGGTGGCCGGGCTGCTGGCCGGGCTGCTGGCAGCGGCAGCGGCGGCATCGCGGGCGGCGGCCTTCTCGAACAGGCTGCCCAGGTAACGGCCGCAGTCCGGGAAGCTGCCCGGGTTCTGCACCACGGCCTCGGTGATCATCACGGCGGCATGTTCTGGTGATGTCTTGAACATGCTGGCGCTCTGGCGCTTGATCAGGGCGTAGGCGGCGTTCCAGCTCACGTCGTGGCTGTTGCCCGCACCGCGCATGAAGCAGTACACCTGGGCGCCCTTGCCGCCAGGGGTGCTTGTGGCATCCGCAGCCCGGGCGGATCCACCCAGGCCCACCAGGGCGAGCATGGCAACGGGCAGAACGGTGGCCAGGTGCCGGGTCAGCAAGCGGGCGGTGGTGGTGGCAGCCATGGGGATCCAATCCAGCGGCCCCACCGTATCGACGCGGGCCCCGCGGATCCAGCGCTCCGGTTCATGGACCCTTGGCCCCCAACACCAGGCGCACGGTGATCGGCAACACCAGCAGCACCGTGATCAGCCTCACCGCGTGCAGCGTGGCCACGGCGGCGCCCACCCCGAACTCAGCGCCCACCAGGCTCATGCCGCTGATGCCTCCTGGTGCGGCTCCCAGCAAGGCCACCACGGGGTCGATGCCCAGCAGGCGGCTGCACCACAGGCCCACCACCAGCCCGGTCAGCACGAGGGTGAGGGTGATCAGCAGGGCTGGCCGCCACAGCTGCCGCAGTTCCGTGAGCGCCGTATTGGTGAGGCTGGTGCCGATCACCGTGCCGATCGCGATCTCCAGCACCGTGCGCGTGCCCAGGGGCCACTGCGCCGCTTCCAGCTGGCCGCTCATGCTCACCAGGCCAGCGCCCAGCAGGGCCCCCGCCAGGGGAGCGGCTGGGATGCCTGTTCGCAGGGCCAGCAGTCCTCCCCCCACACCGGCCAGCAGATAAACCAAGAGGTTCAGGGGTGACGGCATCGGCCCTGGAGCCCAGAAGAGACCACAGTCTGGGGCTGCAGGCTTGAGCAGGTTGGCGTTCTGTGGTCTGATCGGGCGAGTTGCAGTCCAGCGATGTCAGGACAGTCCGTGTCGTTCCGGATCACGCGCACCACGGAGGATCTCGCCCAGACCGTGGCGGCCCTGTCCCACCGCCTGGTGAAACTCGAGCAGCGTCTGGGGGTCCTGGAGCTCCAGCTGGAGCAGCAGTTGGAGCAGCTCACCAGCACCCCCGAGCCCGATGCGGATGAACTGCGCCGCCTGGAGAGCGTTGAGTTGCTGCTGGCCGATTGCCGCTCGCTGCTGGACGAGTCGGCGGATGCTGACGCCTTGCCGCCGCTGGCGGCCTGACCCCCTGGCGGGCGGTGACAGAATGGGAAGAAAGTGCCCCATGGCCAACCTCCATAGCCAGCGCCTTGCCCCAGGCTCTCGCTCCTGCCAGAACCAGCCCCAGCAGAGTGCCTACGCCGAGGGCGGCCATCAGCTGGAAAAACTGGAATTCGCCCTGGCCGTTGCCATCACCCGCGGCGATCACCAGCGCATTGAACAGCTGAGAGATCAGATTGCCGCCCTCGGAGGTAATCGCGAAGAGCCAGGAACCTGATCCTTGCTGCGCCGCAGACGGTGTGGATTCCATCACACCACCTGCTGTACAGGTGGAGGCGTAACATTATTTCGGCAGCCATGGATGGCCGCAGTGCATTCATTTGGCTGAAGCTGGTAACACGATGATGTCTGTGGTGAGTTCAATGCCGGCCGCGTCTGCTGTTGCCGTTGATCGGCGTGCCGATCTCAGGCGCCAGGCCGCCGTTCATGAGGCCAAGGCCGAGGCGGCAGCGGCCCGGGGAGACATGGCCGAATCCGCGCGCCTGATTCTGATGGCCCTGGATTGCGAGCGCCGGGCAGGCAGCGTGGGGCCTCAGGTTCTGCAGCTGATCAAGCCCAGGGCCTGATCGAATCAAAGCTGGTGAGCAAGCGGGTGACCGGGCTCGAACCGGCGACGTTCAGCTTGGGAAGCTGACATTCTACCACTGAATTACACCCGCAAGGTGTAGAGAATCAAGTTAGCAGAGCTCCGGCGAGGAGCTCTGGGACGAGCGGTTTGGGGTTCTCCCGTCCCAGAGCTCTGGCCTTCAGCCCTTGGCCAGGGCGGCGGCACAGGCGGCCACGCCCGCACCCGGAGTGCCCTTGTGCAGGCCGAGGTCCGCCAGGGTGGCCTCAATGGCGGCCACGGCGGTGAGCACGTCGCGGTCGCACACGAAGCCCAGGTGGCCGATGCGGAACACCTTGCCCTTGAGGTGGTCCTGGCCGCCGGCCAGCAGGATGTCGAACTTGTCCTTCACTGCCTTGCGCATCGCTTCCGCGTCGATGCCTTCGGGGGCCACGGCGGTGATGGCGGGGCTGCCATGGCCCTCGGCGGCATAGAGGGGCAGGCCGATGGCCTTCATGCCGGCCTGGGCGGCGGCGCGGTGGCGGGCATGGCGGGCGAAAATCGCCTCCAGCCCTTCCTTCTGCATCATCCCCAGGGCCGCCTCCAGGGCGAAGTAGAGGTTGATCGCCGGGGTGAAGGGGTTGCTGTCGGCCTTGGCTGATTTGCGGTACTTGCCCAGATCCAGATAGAACTTGGGCAGGTCGGAGCGCTCGTAGGCGGCCCAGGCCCGATCGCTCATGGCCACGAAGGCCAGGCCCGGCGGCATCATGTAGCCCTTCTGGGAGCCGGAGCCGATCACATCGATGCCCCAGGCGTCCATGGGCACGTTGCAGGCGCCGAGGCTGGTGACGCAGTCGGCGATCGTGAGGGCGGTGCCGTGGGCGCGCACGTGCCTGGCGATGGTCTCCAGGTCGTTGATCACGCCCGTGGAGGTTTCCGAGTGGGTGAGGATCACGGCCTTGATCGCCTTGGCCGTGTCGGCCTCGAGGGCGGCGCGGAAGGCCTCGGGATCCAGGGGCTGGCCCCACTCGGCCTTGATCACCTGCACATCCAGGCCGTAGGCCTGGGCCACCTTCACCCAGCGCTCGCCGAACTTGCCGTTGTCGCCGCAGAGCACCTTGTCGCCCTTGCTGAGCACGTTGATGATCCCGGCCTCCATGGCGGCGGTGCCGCTGCCGGTGATCCCCAGCACGTCGTTCTGGGTCTGATGCAGCCATTGCAGCTGCTCGGTGGTGCGCTTGACGATCTTCTGGAAGTCGGCGCTGCGGTGGCCGATCGGGTGACGGCCCATCGCCTGCAGGACGGTTTCCGGCACCGGGGTGGGGCCGGGGATCATCAGGGTGAGCTTGTCCTGCATGGCTAAGGGGCGGGCGGTCGCCGCGGTGGCGCAATCGACCACCATAAAAAACGGTGTAGAGCTCCCCGCCATGACGGTGCCCGTCCGCGACAGCCATGGCTGATTCCGGTTACACGCTGCCGGTGTGGGTGGCCGCCGCCGCCCGGGCGGCCCTGGGTCAGCTGCGGGGCGATCCCTTCCAGGAGCAGCAGCCGTTGCAGCTCGATCCAGCCACCCCGGGGCTGGATCCGGAGCTGGTGGCTGTGGTGGCGGCCGCGCCCCTGGGGGAGGGTCGGGCCCTGGCGGTGGCGCGCTGCGAGCCAGGCGATGGCCTGGATCTCACCCGCGGCCTGGTGGTGTGGGTGGAGGCCGCCTGGCGATCGCCTGAGCCGGAGGCCTGGCTGTGGCTGGAGGCCGGTGAGGGCGTTGGCGTGCACGCCGACTCGCGGGCCCTGTGCCTCTCCGCCTACGCCAGGGCGCTGCTGGAGGCCAACCTGCGGCCCCTGGTGCCCCCGGGCCAGGGCCTGCGGCTGCGGCTGGTGTTCCCCAGGGGGCGGCGTCTGGCGGAGCGCACCAGCAATGCGGCCTTTGGGGTGGTGGATGGCCTGGCCCTGATCGGCACCCAGGCCCTGGTGCAGCGCAGTGCCGCCCCCGATCAGCTGGCCGAGGCTCGTGCCGAGCTGGAGCGCCGGGTGGCGGCTCCTGGCTTCGCCGGTGATCTGGTGCTGGTGATCGGTGAGAACGGCCTCGATCTGGCGCCCCAGCTGGGACTGCCGGCGGAGCTGTTGCTCAAGGGCGGCAATTGGATCGGTCCCCTGCTGGTGGCCGCCGCGGAGCGGGGTGTGCGCCGGTTGCTGCTGTTCGGCTACCAGGGCAAGCTGATCAAGTTGGCCGGCGGCATCTTTCACACCCATCACCACCTGGCCGATGGGCGGGCCGAGGTGCTCACGGCCCTGGCGGCCCTGCAGGGGTTGCCTCTGGCGCGGCTGGAGGCCCTGCATGGGGCCCCCACGGTGGAGGCGGCCCTGGCGGATCTGGCCGCCGTTGATCCGGCGGCGGCGGCGGCCCTGCGCCAGCGGATCGCGGCGGCGGTGGAACAGCGCAGCAGCGCCTACCTGAGCCGTTACGGCCAGGAGGCGCTGCTGGTGGGGGCGGTCCTGTTCGATCGCAGCCGGCGGCTGTGTGCCCTGGGCCCCGTGGGGGCGGAGTTGTGGCAGGCGCTCAGGGCCTGAGATCTAGGGTGATCGGATTGCGCCGGTCGGCGTGAGCCGTTGTCGGCGCCGTTGCGGCAGGCCTCGCGAAGAGTCCTGGCGACAAGCCTTCACAACCAGCCGGCCCAACAAGCCCGCCGAGTCAGCCGAAATTTTCACCCCTATGTCCGACGTCAAGACCACGGCCATCGGCGAAACGAACCGCCACCCGGCGATCGTGATCCTCGATTTCGGCTCTCAATATTCCGAGCTGATCGCCCGCCGTGTGCGCGAGACCGAGGTGTTCTCCCTGGTGATGGGCTACAGCACCAGCGCCGAGGAACTGAAAGCCATCAATCCCAAGGGGATCATTCTCAGCGGTGGCCCCAGCTCGGTGTATGCCGAGCATGCGCCGGTGTGCGATCCGGAGATCTGGAATCTGGGCATTCCGGTGCTTGGGGTCTGCTACGGCATGCAGCTGATGGTGCAGCAGCTGGGGGGCTCGGTGGTGGCCGCCGGCCGCGCTGAATACGGCAAGGCGCCGCTGCACGTGGACGATCCGATCGATCTGCTCACCAACGTCGAGGACGGCTCGACGATGTGGATGAGCCATGGCGATTCGGTGGAGCGCCTGCCGCAGGGCTTCGTGCGGCTGGCGCACACCGACAACACCCCCGAGGCTGCGGTGGCCGATCACCAGCGCCGCCTCTACGGCGTGCAGTTCCACCCGGAGGTGGTGCACTCCAGCTGCGGCATGGCCCTGATCCGCAACTTTGTGTACCACATCTGTGGTTGCGAGGCCGATTGGACCACCGCCGCCTTCATCGATGAGGCCGTGGCCGATGTGCGCGCCCAGGTGGGCGACAGACGGGTGCTGCTGGCGCTGTCGGGCGGTGTGGACTCCTCCACCCTCGCCTTCCTGCTGCACAAGGCGATCGGTGACCAGCTCACCTGCATGTTCATCGACCAGGGCTTCATGCGCAAGGGCGAGCCCGAGTTTCTGGTGGAGTTCTTCGACAAGCGCTTCCACATCAACGTGGAGTACATCAACGCCCGCGAGCGCTTCATCAACAAATTGGCCGGCGTGACCGATCCGGAGGAGAAGCGCAAGCTGATCGGCACCGAATTCATTCGGGTGTTTGAAGAAGAGAGCAAGCGCCTCGGCCCCTTCGATTACCTCGCCCAGGGGACCCTCTATCCCGATGTGATCGAGAGCGCCGGCACCAACGTCGATCCGAAAACCGGCGAGCGGGTGGCTGTGAAGATCAAGAGCCACCACAACGTGGGCGGCCTGCCCAAGGATCTGCAGTTCAAGCTGGTGGAGCCCCTGCGCCGCCTGTTCAAGGACGAAGTGCGCAAGGTGGGGCGCTCCCTGGGACTGCCCGAGGAAATTGTGGGCCGCCATCCCTTCCCGGGACCGGGTCTGGCGATCCGCATCCTGGGCGAGGTCACCGACGACAAGCTCAACATCCTGCGCGATGCCGACCTGATCGTGCGTGAGGAGGTGAAGGAGGCGGGCCTCTACAACGAGATCTGGCAGGCCTTCGCCGTGTTGCTGCCGGTGCGCAGCGTGGGGGTGATGGGCGACAAGCGCACCTATGCCTTCCCGATCGTGCTGCGCTGTGTTTCGTCGGAAGACGGCATGACGGCCGATTGGTCGCGCCTGCCCTACGACCTGCTGGAAACCATCTCCAACCGCATCGTGAACGAGGTGAAGGGGGTGAACCGCGTGGTGCTCGACATCACCAGCAAGCCCCCCGGCACGATCGAGTGGGAGTGACGCCGAGACGGCTGGCTGGCGGCGGCCGGAGGGCTCCGTTACCCTCAGGGCCCCCACACCTGGTGCCTTGACCGCCGCCCCTCAGCAGGACCTCCAGCTGCAGCGCCGTCTGCAGCAGGACAGCATCGAGCTGGCCGGCAAGGTGGTGTACCTCAACCCCTTCCTCTACTGGCGTCGCTTCGATGCCAACACCGACCGCTGGCTGCGGGAACCCGGCCAGCTCTCGGAGGAGCAGATCAACGCCAACCGCACCCGTTTCTACCCTGAGCTGGCCTGGGATCTGCTGGCGGAGGAGGAGCTGGCCATCAAGGATGGCGCGGTGGAGATGTTCCTCAAGAGCCTGGAGCTGATCACCACCTTCAACCCCGAGCTCACCCCCGGCCAGCTGCTGGAGGTGGAGCGCAAGATGGCTGTCACCAAGAAGCGGGCCTTCGAGCGCTGGGTGGGCAAGGCCCTCAAGCGCCGCCAGCAGCAGCTGCAGAGCGAGCGGCGCCGGTTCGATCGCGAGCGCTTCCTGCGCGACTGGGGTGAGTGGCTGCTGCTGCCCGTGACCCGCCAGGCCCTGCTGCCGGCTTCGGCCCTGGTGGTGCTGGCCGCCGCCGGAGGCTGGTGGTTCGGTGCCCAGCAGTTCTGCCGCCAGCAGATCGTGCAGCCCGGCATTGAGCGCCAGCCCTGAACGCGCAGGCGGCAGACTGGGCTCATCTGCTGTTTCCGGTTCGGCCGGATCGTGATGGCCGCTGATCCCCTGGACGCCCTGCGTCTGGCCCTGATGCAGGAGGTGCTGCCCGTGGGCATGGCTGTGGTGGAGCGCGTGCGGCGCGGTGGCCCCAAGGATGTCGTGGAGGCCTTCACCGCCACCGCCGATCCCCTGGCCCAGTTGAAACAGGAGGGTGAGGCGTCGGCGCGGCTGGTGCGCGAGAGCCTCGATCGCCTGCAGCCCGGCCTGGGCAACCCGGTGATGAAGGTGCATGTGCAGGACATCCCCTCCGATCCACGTCCCACGGAGCCGCCCTCCAACCTGGCCGTGTCCGAGACGCATGCCGATCGGGAGGCGTTGCTGCGCACCCTGGCCCGCATCTCCGAGCGGCTCACCCTGCTGGAGCAACGCCTCGAAGCCCAGCAGTCTGAGGGGGCCTGAGCCCGGTGGGTCTGGCACCAAGCTCCCATCGCCAGTGCGGCATGCAGCAGCAGCCGGCTCTGCTGCTGGCGGTTGTGCTGTTCTTTGCCGGGGCCATGGGGCTGCGCCTGGCTTGGCTGCAGCTGGTGCACGGCAGTGAGAACCGGGCCCGCGCCGATGAGAACCGCATCCGCCTCGTGCCGCGCCACCCGATGCGCGGGCGGATCCTCGATCGCAACGCCCAGGTGCTGGTGTCCAGCCGGCTCACCTACAACCTCTACATCCAGCCCCGGCTGGTGAGCGATGCCGACTGGCCGGCCCTGCGCCAGCAGCTCAGCCGCCTGATGGCCCTCAGCCCCGCGGTGCTGGATCAGCGGCGCCAGGCCGGCTCCAACAACGAGGGCTATCGCATCGAGCTGGCCACCAATCTGCAGCCAGCCCAGGTGCTGCGCTTCCGTGAGCAGGCCGTGAACCTCAAGGGGGCGGAGGTGGATGTCGACTACCTGCGCTCCTACCCCTTCGGCAGCCTCGGGGCCCATGTGCTGGGCTACACCAGCGCCATCACCGCCGAGGAATTCGACAAGCTTGAGGCCAGGGGCTACCGGGTGCAGGATCGCATCGGCCGCAGCGGCATCGAGAGCGCCTTTGAATCGCACCTGCGCGGCGAGTGGGGCGGCCAGCAGCTGGAGGTGAATGCGGCGGGCCAGGTGCAGCGCGTGCTGGGCGACAAACAGGCCAAGGCCGGCAAGGATCTGCGGCTCACCCTGGATCTGGAGCTGCAGAAGGCGGCTGAGCGCGCCCTCGACACGGTGCGCAAGGGGGCCATCATCGCCATGGATCCCCAGACCGGCGCGATCCGGGCCATGGCCAGCCGGCCCAATTTCGATCCCAACATCTTTTCCACCGGTCCCACCGCAGCCCAGTGGGCCGACCTCAGCCGGCCTGAGGCGCCGATGCTGAACCGCTCCTTCCAGGGCTTTCCGCCGGCCAGCACCTTCAAGGTGGTGACCACCATCGCCGGCATCGAATCTGGGGCCCTGCCGGCGGACGGCACCCTGCCCACGATGAATTCGTTCTGCTACTACGGCCAGTGCTACGGCGACCATGGCGCCTTCGGCGCCATCGGCTACGCGATGGCCCTGGCCGTGAGCAGCAACAGCTTCTATTACCAGCTGGGTCTCAAGGTGGGGCCCGATCAGCTGTTCAAGGCGGCCCGGCGGATCGGCTACGGCCAGCTCACCGGCGTGGAGCTGAGCGACGAGGAAACCCCCGGCCTGCTCGGCGATCAGGCCTGGAAGAAGAAGGTGCTGGGTGAGCCCTGGACGCCGGTGGACACGATCACCTCCTCCATCGGCCAGGGGGCCGTCACGGTGACGCCGATTCAGATGGCGCGGCTCTATGCGGCCGTGGCCAATGGCGGCTGGCTGGTGACCCCCCATCTGGTGGAGCGCCCCACCAAGCGCACCTGGATCGGCCTCAAGCCCGCCACCATCAAAGTGCTGCAGGTTGGCCTGCGCCAGGTGGTGACCAACGGCACCGCCACGATCCTCAACGATCCCACCCTGCCGCCGGTGGCCGGCAAGACCGGTACCGGCGAGGATCCGCCCCGGCCCGACCATGCCTGGTTCGGCGGCTACGCCCCCGCGGGCAAGCCCACCCTGGTGATCGTGGCCTTCGGCGAGAACAGCGGCGGCTACGGCGGCACGGTGGCGGCACCGATGGTGAAGGCCCTGATGACCACCTGGTTCCGGGGCGTCACCCCACCAGGGCGGGCGCCTGGCTCTGGCTGAGCACCTGCCGGTAGTAGCTGCGCAGCTGTTCGGTGGCACCGGCCCAGCCCCAGCGCTCGGCCTCGCGGCGGGCGTTGTGGCGCAGCTCTTCGCGCTCCACACCATCCCCCAGCAGCCGTTCAGTGGCGGCGGTGAGGCTGCCGGCGCCACCGTCGGGGCCATCGGGCTCATAGAGGCAGCCATTCACCCCATCGGTCACGATGTCTGGGATGCCGCCGCGGTTGGCTCCCACCACCGGGCAGCCGGCGGCCATGGCCTCCAGCAGCACCAGCCCGAGGGTTTCGGTGCTGCTGGGGAACAGGAAGGCATCGGCACTGGCGTAGGCGGCCGCCAGCTCCTGGCCCCCGAGATAGCCCACGAAGGTGGCGGCGCTGCCGGCGAACAGGGTTTCCAGTTGCTGGCGGTAGGGGCCATCGCCCACGAGGGCGAGCCGGGCCTCGGGCAGGGCATCCAGCACAGGCCGGATGCGTTCGATCTGCTTTTCCGCCGAGAGCCGGCCGATGTAGAGCAGCAGCTTGCCGCTGTCGCTGCGGCCGCCCAGAAGCCTCTCGCGCATGGCCTGGCTGCGCCATGCAGGGCGGAACAGCTCGGTGTCCACGCCCCGCTGCCACAGGGCCGTGTGCTGGATGCCCTTCTCGCTCAGTTCCGCCACCATCGCCGTGGAGGTGCAGAGGTTGAGCTGGGCCTGGTTGTGGGCTGCCTTGAGCAGTTCCCAGAGCACGGGCTCGAGCATGCCCAGGCCGTAGTGCTCCAGGTATTTGGGCAGGTGGGTGTGGTAGCTGGCCACCAGGGGATAGCCCCTGCTCTTGGCCAGCCAGATGCCGCCCAACCCCAGCACGGCGGGATTCACCACGTGCACCAGATCGGGATTGAAGGCCTCCAGCGCCTCCGACACCATCGGCCGAGGCAGGGCCAGCTTCAGCTCGGGATAGAGGGGCAAGGGCATCGCCGGCACCCCCACCACCCGGGCTCCCATGTAGGTGTCGGGCGCGCCCTCGGGGCAGAAGATCAGCACCTCATCGCCGGCGGCCACCAGGTGCTGCACCGTTTTGGTGAGTCGGGTCACGATGCCGTCAACCTTCGGCAGGAAGGTCTCGGTGAAGAGGGCGATCTTCAAGGGTGGTGTCCGGCTCAGGCGGCCTTGATGGCCTCGGCCTGGGTCTGGGTCCAGGCGGAGACGCAGGGGATGCGGCTGCGGTCGCAGCGGTCGGCCCAGCGGCGGGCCACATCCACCACTTCGGCCAGCAGGCCGTCATCGAGGGTGGTGGGGTTGAGGCCCAGCTCGATGAAGCAGCGGTTGTCCACGATCAGGTCGTTTTCCACCGCCTCGTTGCGGGGGTTGGGCAGGTAGTTGATCTCGGCGCCGGTGAGGGCGGCCACCTTCTTGGCGAGTTCGCCCACCTGGTGGCTCTCGGTCATCTGGTTGAAGATCTTCACCCGCTCGCCTCGGGTGGGAGGGTTTTCCAGGGCGAGCTGCACGCACTTCACCGAGTCGCGGATGTGGATGAAGGCACGGGTCTGGCCGCCGGTGCCGTGCACCGTGAGCGGGTAGCCGATGGCCGCCTGCATCAGGAAGCGGTTCAGCACTGTGCCGTAGTCGCCGTCGTAGTCGAAGCGGTTGGTGAGCCGGGGATCGCGGCCGGTGGCCTCGGTGTTGGTGCCCCAGACGATGCCCTGGTGCAGATCGGTGATGCGGATCCGGTCGTTCTTGTTGTAGTAGAGGAACAGCAGCTGATCCAGCGTCTTGGTCATGTGGTAGACGCTGCCCGGGCTCGCCGGGTGCAGGATTTCCTCCTCGAAGCGGGAGCCATCGGGCTGGGGCACCTCCACCTTCAGGTAGCCCTCGGGGATGGTGGCGCCGCGGTGGGAGCCGTAGCCGTACACGCCCATCGTGCCCAGGTGCACGATGTGAATGTCGAGGCCGCTCTCCACGATGGCGGCCAGCAGGTTGTGGGTGCCGTTGACGTTGTTGTCCACGGTGTAGCGCTTGGTGGCGCTGCTCTTCATCGAGTAGGGAGCAGCCCGCTGCTCGGCGAAGTGCACCACCGCATCCGGCCGTTCGCTGCGCAGCAGCTCCAGCAGGCGGTCGTACTCCGTGGCGATGTCCAGATGGACGAAGCGCATGGGCTTGCCACCCACCTGTTCCCAGGCCTTCAGCCGATCGCCCATGGTGGCGATCGGGGTCAGCGACTCCACCTCCAGATCGATGTCGATCTTGCGGCGGCTGAGGTTGTCGACGATCAGAACCTCATGGCCGCCATCGGCGAGGTTCACGGCACAGGGCCAGCCGCAGAAGCCGTCGCCGCCGAGAACGAGAACCTTCACCCCTGGACTCCTGCTGAACGAGCAATCGCTCCGTCAGCGCAAGCTACTACAGGGATTCAGCTGATCCAGGCCGCCACCGCCATCAGCAGCAGCACCAGCACGCCGCCGCCGATCAGGAGCAGACGGCTGTTGGCGCCGCTGCTCTCGCCGGCTTCCATCACCTGCATGCGGGGCTCACTGGCAAAGGCATTGAGCCGACCGCCGTCCTCTTCGGTGACCTGCATGGCACTGGGTTGTCGTTAAGGCGACCTTACGGAGCTCGCTGGGATCTGCCTGGCCGCCGCCGTGAACCGTTACGTGCCGATGCGGCCGCTGGTGGGGGAGCTGGGGCTGGCGTCGGCGCGGATCGGCAGGCGCCCGGCGCGGAAGGCGGTGCGGCCGGCTTCACAGGCCTGGGCCATGGCCCGGGCCATGGCCGCTGGATCCCCCGCCAGGGCGATCGCACTGTTGATCAGGAGGGCATCGGCGCCCATCTCCATCGCCTGGGCAGCCTCACTGGGGACGCCGATGCCGGCGTCCACCACCACCGGCACCGTGGCGTTCTCAATGATCAGCGCGATGTTGGCCGCGTTGCGAATGCCCTGGCCCGACCCGATCGGCGATCCCAGGGGCATCACCGTGGCGCAGCCGGCTTCCTCCAGCCGCTTGGCCAGCAGCGGGTCGGCATTGATGTACGGGAGCACCGTGAAACCCTCCTTCACCAGCTGTTCGGCGGCCTCGAGGGTGCCGATCGGGTCGGGTAGCAGATGCTTCGAATCGGGGATCACCTCCAGCTTGACGAAGGTGTTGTCCTCCTGGCCCGCCAGCTTGGCCAGCTCCCGGCCGAGCCGGGCCACGCGAATCGCCTCCTCGGCGGTGGCGCAGCCAGCGGTGTTGGGCAGCATCCAGATCCGCTGCCAGTCAATGGCCTCCATCAGCCCCTCGTGCCCTGCAGCTGCCGTCTGAACCCGGCGCACGGCCACGGTCACGATGTCGCAGGCGCTGGCCTCCAGGCTGGCCTGCATCGCCGCCAGGCTGGGGTACTTGCCGGTGCCGGTCATCAGGCGGCTGCGGAACTGGCGTCCACCGATCACCAGGACGTCGTCGTGGGGCGCTGCGGCGCTGGGATGGGCGGTCACGGCGGAGGGGGCGGCCATGCAGCGAACGTACCGCGTGGTCGTGCTGGCGAAGCGCCCTCCCCCTAGCCTGTCGCCAGCGCTTTGTCCTGCCGTGATTCCGTTGCTGCTTGCCGCCAATCCCCTGCCGGTGGGGAGCTATGTGCCTTACACACCTCCCGCCGCCAGCGGGTTCACGGCCGCTTCATCGCAGTTTCTGGGGGAGCTGCCCGCCGTGGAAACCTTTGATCCGGTGGCCCGCGCAGCCGCGCTGGCTGAGCAGCTCCCCCGCGACTGGAGCGGCACCTATCAGCCGTTCTCCGGCAGCGCTCCGGTCACCGTGCAGCTCAGGCTGGCTTCCGCCATCGCCATGGGACAGATGGTGGATGTGCGCGGCGACATGACCGTTGGCTCGGTGACGATCCCCGTCCAGGGCAATCTCAATGCCAAATCGGATCAGCTGGATCTGCTGCTGCTCGGCCAGAACGAGGCCGTCCAACTGGAGGATGGGGGTCAATTCCTCGGTCTGCAGGCCTTCAGCCTCAGTGGTTGGACCGCGCCGCGGCTCACCAATCCCGGCGGCCAACTGGTGCTGAACCCCGTGGTGGCCTCTGCCCCAAGCCGTGGATCCGTGATCCGTGGCCTCTGGTGAGGTTCAGGCGGCTGTGCGCTCCAGGCGCTTCAGCCGCTTCTGCGCCGTGCGGTTCGAGGCGTCCAGGGCGAGCACCTGTTCATAGGTGGCCTTGGCTTCGTCGGGCTTCTGCTGCTTTTCCAGGGCGAAGGCCAGATTGTTCAGGGCCACCGGATAGTCGGCCTTGGCCTTGAGGGCCGCTCGGTAGTGCTTAATGGCGGCGTTGAAGTTGCTCTGGGCCGCCAGAGCAAAGCCCAGGGCGTTTTCAATCAGCGCCTGGGCTTCTGCGGGCTCGTCGCCGGCGCGCTTGGCGGCCAGCTTGAGGTTTTCCACGGCTTGTCCGTACAGCCGCTTGCGCAGCTGCACTGATGCCAGTTCGTAGAGGTCGGCTGCGCTCTGGGTGTCGGTCTTGGTCTGGGCCTCAAGCCGAGCCAGAGCGACTTCGTCGCTGCGGACCCGCAGGATCTGGCGGGTCACCAGCACCGCTGCGGTGCCCAGCAAGAGGATCAGACCGATCAGGTAGGCCTGGGGAAGGGAGAAATCCATGGGGCCTACCTTGCCAGCACTCAACCCTTGGCAGTGCCCACCACGGTGGTGAAGCTGGCGGGATCGAGCACGGCGAGCTGCGCCAGCATCTTGCGGTTCAGCTGCACATCGGCCTTCTTGAGGCCACCGATCAGACGGCTGTAGCTCAGGCCATTGAGGCGAGCGGCGGCGTTGATGCGGGCGATCCACAGGCGACGGAAGTCGCGCTTGCGGCGGCGACGATCGCGGTAGGCGTTGCAGAGGGCCTTCATGACCCGCTGGTTGGCGGTGCGGAACAGCGAGCCGTTGCCGCCACGGAAGCCGCGAGCCAGGCGCAGGATCTTGTTGCGGCGTTTGCGGGCGACGTTGCCCCTCTTAACGCGGGCCATTGGTGGTTCTCAGGAAAGGTGGGATCAGCGGTGAGGCCGGGCGATCAGCTGTAGGGGAGCATGGCCCGCACGTTGTCCGCATCGCGCTCGTCGACGACGGCCATGGTGCCGAGATGACGCTTGCGCTTGGGGCTCTTGTGGTCGAGCAGGTGATTGCGGAAAGCGTGGCGGCGCATGAACTTTCCGCTGCCGGTGGCTTTGAACCGCTTGGCGGCTGCTTTGCGGGTCTTGAGCTTCGGCATGTCTACGCGCTCTGGCACAAACAATGAGGGTAAGCCGTGGGAGTGCCTTCCGCCAACTCCCCCTAGCGTTTCCGCTGTGCTCCGGTCCGCCACGATGCCCTTGCCCTGGTTGCAGCAGGCCAGTGCCAGCCACGCTTCTCCCCGTTGTTCCTGGCCCCTGGCCCGGGCACTGTCGGCGGCACTGCTGATCACGGCTTCGCCCCTGCTGGGCTGTCGCTCCGCGGCGGCGCTCACGGGATGGCCGGTGCCTCCGGCTCCCCCGGTGGAGGCCCGTCAGCCGGTGCTGTGGGTTGCCCTGGCGGCTCGTCTGGGCCCCGGATCTCTGGCGGCGGCCGACAAGGCGCCACCGTTGCTGCTGGAGAGCGCCGGCGCGCCCTTGGAGCTTGTGGACGCCAAGGGCCGCCGCTTCACGGGCCAGCGCCTCAGCCTGGCCTGGCGGGCCGTGGCGCTGCCCCAGCCGCTCACCATCCGTCGCAGGGTGCTCGGGCCGTTCCCCAGCTTCGAGACGGCGGAGGTGGCAGCCGCCGCCTGGCGGCGCCAGGGCGTGGAGGCCGTGATCGCCCATCCCGCCGACTGGGAGGTGTGGGCTGAGCCCGGAGCGACGGCACCCGCCGGTTATCAGGGGCGCCTTCAGGAGCTGCAGCACCGGCAACGGCTGATGTTGCAGCTCCGCAACGCCCGGGGGGGTGTGCTTCTGGAGGGGCCGCTGCAGCTGCGGGCGCCGGGCGGCCTGCGCTGGCAAGGGGGGGTGTTCGCCGGGCCGCTGCGGCTCCAGCCCGATGCCTACGGCACCTGGACCCTGGTGGAGCAGGTGCCCCTGGAGCGCTATCTGCAGGGCGTGGTGCCCCATGAGATCGGCGCCGGGGCGCCGGCCGCGGCCCTGGCGGCCCAGGCGGTGCTGGCCCGCACCTGGGCGTTGCGCAATCAGCACCGCTTCGGCGTGGATGGCTACCACCTCTGCTCCGACACCCAGTGCCAGGTGTATGGCGATCCTCGCCAGGCCAGTGCCCCTGTGCGGCGAGCCATCGAGGCCACGGCCGGCCGGGTGCTGAGCTGGGGACAACGGCCGATCCATGCCGTGTACCACGCCAGCAATGGTGGCGTGGCGGCCGGCTTTGAGGAGGCCTGGGGTGGCGAGCCTCTGCCCTATCTGAGGGCTTTCGCCGATGGTCCGCCGGCCTTCACGGCCGCCCATTCCGTGCCGCTGCGGACAGCGGCGGCCCTGGCCGCGCTGCTGGGGAGTGGCGCCCAGGGCTATGGCGCCGATCATCCGCTCTACCGCTGGCAGCGCCGCCTGGATCGGGCCCAGCTCACGCGAGCGCTCGGAGCCGCTGTTGGCCAGGTGGGAGAGCTGCGCCAGGTGCTCGTGCTGGAGCGCGGTGCGAGTGGCAGGGCTGTGGCGCTTGCCCTGCGGGGCAGCAAGGGCCAGCTGGTGTTGCGCCGCGATGCCATCCGCCGCACCCTGCGCCAGTTGCCCAGCACCCTGTTCACGGTGACGCCCGAGGGGGCCGGTGCCTGGCGCTTCCAGGGGGGTGGCTTCGGCCACGGTGCCGGACTCTCCCAGGCGGGAGCCATGGACCTGGCCCGCCGTGGCTGGAGCGTGGAGCGGATTCTTGGCCACTACTACCCGGGCACCACGCTGGCGCCGTTGCAGGGCCCGGGTGCCACGAAGAAGGGCCCGTAGAGTTGCGCCACCTTCGGGACTGCCATGACTGCCGGCGGCACAGCCTCTGGAGCCCGCCGTATTCCGGCAGCCCTGTTCCTGCTCTGCTGCACGGCGGCGGGTGTGGCGCCCCATTGGCTGCCCCCGGCCCAGCGCCTGTACCCAGCCGTTGCCCTCACCCTGCTGTTGGGCAGCTATGCCCTGCGCAGCGTGTTCCTGCCGCTCTGGCGTCACCGCACGGATGAGGAGGCGGCCCCTGGCTCGGCCCCTGGCTCGGCCCCTGGCTCGGCCGATGGCCTCCAACACTGGCCCGCCGTCGACCTGGTGGTGGCCGCCCGGGATGAGGAGGCGGTGATCGGGCGCCTGGTGGAGCGGTTGGCCCAGGTGCGGTATCCGGAGGGGCTGCTGCGCTTCTGGATCGTCGACGACGGCAGCGAAGATCGCACCCCTGAGCTGCTTGCCCAGCTCCAGCACAGCTATCCCCAGCTGCAGGTTGTGCGCCGCAGTCGCCAGGCAGGAGGCGGCAAGTCGGGTGCGCTGAACACCGTGCTTCCCCAGCTCAAGGGCCGTTGGCTGATGGTGCTCGACGCGGATGCCGAGCTGCAGCCGGATGTACTGGAGCGGCTGGTGCCCTTCGCCGAGCAGGGGGCCTGGGGAGCCGTGCAGCTGCGCAAGGCGGTGGTGAATGCGGAAGTCAATCTGCTCACCCGTGCCCAGGCCATGGAAATGGCCCTCGATGCGGTGATTCAGCAGGGCCGGTTGCGCTCCGGCGGCGTGGTGGAGCTGCGCGGCAACGGTCAGCTGCTGCGGCGCGACGTGGTCCTCGCCTGTGACGGCTTCAATGAGGCCACCGTCACCGACGATCTGGACCTGAGCTTCCGCCTGCTGGTGGCGGGTGAGCCCGTGGGCATTCTCTGGAACCCCCCGGTGCAGGAGGAGGCCGTCACGGCCGTGTCGGCCCTGTGGCGCCAGCGCCAGCGCTGGGCCGAGGGTGGTCTGCAGCGTTTCTTCGACTACTGGCCCAGCCTCACCGGCTCCGGGCTCTCCGCTGGCCAGAAGCTCGATCTGAGCTGTTTCTTCCTGCTCCAGTACGTGCTGCCGGTGATGGCTGTGGCCGATCTGCTCGGGGCGGCCATCAGCAACACTGCGCCGGCCATCTGGCCCCTCTCGATCGTGGCCTTCAGCCTCTCGGGCGGAGCCATCCTGGCGGGCTGCCGTCGCCCCAGTGAAGGGCCCGCCCTGCCGGCGATGAATCCGTTCAATCTGGTCCTCGGCATCGCCTACCTGGGCCACTGGTTCGTTGTGATTCCGTACACCACGCTCCGGATGGCGCTGCTGCCCAAGCGGCTGGTCTGGGCCAAGACGTTGCACGTGGGTGATGGCAACGGCCTGGCAGCCGAGGATGCTGACCTCACCACCCAGGCCTCCTGAAGTCAGGCCCTCTGAAGTCAGGCCGCTGTCTCGCCCGACTCCGTCACAGGGATCGGGCCATCCAGCTGCACCACTTCGCCGTTGAAGAAATCAGCCAGGCGCCTGGCCTTGTCGTCGATCAGGTCTGGTTGAGCCGCCAGCGTGAGGGCGGGCTTGGCGGGTTCCTCAGGCAGGGGTTCCGCCACTGCTTCCGCCACGGCTGGTGCCGCCGCAGGCGCGATCGGCCTGGCGGTGCTGGCGGGAGTGGGGACGGCTGAAGGGACGACCGCCGCGGGAGCCGGTCCCGGCACTGGAGCCGCGGGCGGGGGTGGGGCTGGAGGCGGCGGGGCAGCAGGCGGCGGAGCTGGAGCCGGGGTGGGCGGAGCGCTGCCACCGGGGGTGCTCTCCAGCACCACCTGGCGAGGGCTGCCGAGGGCCGTCTGGACGGCCTTTTCCAGCAGCGGCAAGCGACCCTGCACCATTGCCATCCAGTTGCCGGCCACCTGCACCACGGCCCGCTGCTGGTCGAGCCGGGCCAGGACGGCCTGCTGCGAGAGCAGCATCCGGGTGGAGGGCAGCTCCAGGCCGGCGAGGATCTGTTGCCACAGCTCCGGCAGGTTCGTGGGGGTGGCCGCGGGGCCTGCGGGTGCTGGTGTTGGTGCTGGTGGCGGTTCCGCCGGTCGAGCCGGTGGCTCCGGCACAGCGGCTGGAGGGGCTGCTGCCGGGGTGAGCGGAGCTTGGGTTGGGGCTGGGGTTGCGGCCGGGGTCTGGGCCTGGGCTGGGGCCGGCGTTGCCTGGGCCGCTGGGGCTGCCGCTTCCGCCAGCAGTCCCAGCAGCAGCACCTCCAGCCAGAGCCGAGGCTGCACGCTCTGGCGCAGTTGTTGCTCGCTGCCCTTCAGCTGGGCCTGCCACTGCAGCAGCCGGACCTTGCCGATGTGGCGGGCCAGTTCCGGGAGCTGGGGACGGAACTGGGGCGAGAAGCTGATGAGCTCCAGTCGGTCGGGAGCGATGCCGGCCAGCACCAGGTCGCGCAGCAGGCCCGCCAGGCCCTGAAGCACGGCGCTGGGTTCCCGGCCGCGCTCGAGCAGGGTGCGGATGGCGTTGATCAGGCCGAGGGGCTCGCGGCCCGCCAGCGATTCCGCCAGCTGCAGCAGCTCCTGCTCCGGCACCGCCCCCACCAGCTCCCACACCGCCATCGGTTCGATCGGCGCCGGCAGCAGGCTGAGCTGATCCAGCAGGCTCTCGGCGTCCCGCAGGCCCCCCTGGGCCCGCTGGGCCACCACGTGCAGGGCTTCAGGGGTGATGCCGATCTGTTCCTGTTCGGCGATCCAGGCCAGGTGCCGCTCCAGTGATTCCAGGGGAATCCGGCGGAATTCAAACCGCTGGCAGCGGCTGAGAATCGTGGGCAACACCCGCTGGGGATCGGTGGTGGCCAGCACGAACACCACCCGCGGCGGTGGCTCCTCCAGGGTCTTCAGCAGGGCGTTGAAGGCCGCCGTGGAGAGCATGTGGCACTCGTCCACCACGTACACCTTCCAGCGGGCCTGTACGGGGGCGAAGCGGGAGCGCTCGATCAGCTCACGGATGTTGTCGACGCCGGTGTTGGAGGCGGCATCGATCTCGATCACATCGAGGGCATTGCCGGCGGCGATGGAGGTGCAGAGCTCGCAGACGCCGCAGGGTTCGGGGGTGGGGCCGTCTGCGGCGATGCAGTTGAGCGAGCGGGCCAGGATCCGCGCGCTCGACGTCTTGCCGGTGCCGCGGGGGCCGCTGAACAGGTAGGCCGGCGCAATCCGGTTCTGGCGCAGGGCGTTGCCCAGGGTGGCGGCGATCGCCTCCTGGCCCACCAGCTGGTCGAACCGCTGGGGCCGGTACTTGTGATGGAGAGGTTGGTAGGCGGAACGCATGGCTGAGCTTGCGGCTGGGCCGATTGGTCGCTGCGCCGACTTCCGAGGCTACTGGCCCTTGCCGTGCTCCAGCAGCTGCTCCAGTTTCGTCTCCATCTCCTCCACCTCACTGAGTTGATCGGCGAGTTTCTGGGCTGCCAGGCGCAGGCTGGCGAACTGGCCGGTGCCCTGGCCGCCATCACCCCAGCGGGCTTCGGCCCGGGCCAGTTCCGTCTCCAGCTTCTCCTGCAGTCTCAGCCGCAGGCCATCGAGCTGGGCCAGGCTGCGCTGGGCCAGCTCCCTGCCCTTGTCCAGGTGCTGGCCGTCCAGGCTGATGCCGTTGCGCAGCAACATCCGCACCGCGGTGAGCAGCGCCGCTGGCATGAACTGTCCGAAGGCGAGGGCACCGAGGCTGCCGGTGTGCAACCAGTTCTCCACCTGACTGCTGCGGTGGCGGCCCGTCTTGCACCAGTGGGCGAAGTGCTCGCAGTTGTTGAACAACAGGTTGTAGTTCTGCTCGCCCAACCGGCCCATGGCCCGCCTGAGGGTCACGCCCGTCGGGGAGCAGGGCTCGCTGTAGCTCACCACACTCACCGGTTCACCGCGGCTGAACTCGGCCGTGGGGCTGCGCAGGATTTCACGGCCTTCCAGGTAGTGGGCCACGCTGCCGTCGCCCAGGTCGATGCCGTGGTGGTTGAACAGGCCGTGCTGGCGGGGCACCTGCAGATGATCGGCAGCGGCCATGGATCAGGGTGCAGCGCTCGCAACCCAGGCTCTCGCTGCCGCAGCTGGCGCGGCAAGGACGGCCCCGGGGTGGAAAGCCGTCCGGTTCAAGCCGTCCGGTCCGTCAGGCGGATTCCTGTTGGTCCAGCTCCGCCAGGGCACTGGGGTGGGCCAGCACCTTGGCCCGGGTGCGCTCCTCCACCAGGTCGCGGGTGATCGTGAAGCTCTTGGTGCCGCTGTCGGAGGGCAGGTCGTACATCACATCCAGCATCAGCTCCTCCACGATGCCGCGCAGGGCCCGGGCGCCGGTTTTGCGGCGGTGAGCCTCGGCGGCGATGGCCTCCACGGCTCCGGGCTCGAACTCGAGGCGCACGTCGTCCATGCTCAGCAGGGTCTGGAACTGCTTCACCAGGGCGTCGCGCGGTTCGGTGAGGATCGCCTCCAGGGCCCGGGTGTCGAGGGGTTCGAGCACGGCGCTCACCGGCAGGCGACCGATGAATTCGGGAATCAGCCCGTACTTCACCAGGTCGTCGGGCTCCAGGTGGCGCAGCACATGGGCGCTCTGCTGGTCCTTGTGGCTGCGGCCGCGGCTGCGGCCACCCTCGGGAATGAAGCCGATCGCATTGCGACCCATGCGCCGCTGCACCACGTCTTCAAGGCCCACGAAGGCACCGCCGCAGATGAACAGGATCTGGCTGGTGTCGATCTGGATGCAGTCCTGGTAGGGATGCTTGCGGCCCCCCTGGGGCGGCACGTTGGCCACGGTGCCCTCCAGCAGCTTGAGCAGCGCCTGCTGCACCCCTTCGCCCGACACGTCGCGGGTGATCGAGGGGTTCTCGCTCTTGCGGGCGATCTTGTCGATTTCGTCGATGTAGATGATGCCGCGCTGGGCCTGGTCCACATCCAGGTCGGCCTTCTGGAGCAGTCGCAGCAGGATGTTCTCCACGTCTTCCCCCACGTAGCCCGCCTCGGTGAGGGTGGTGGCATCGGCCACCGCGAAGGGCACGTCGAGCATCTCGGCCAGCGTCTGGGCCAGCAGGGTCTTGCCGCAGCCGGTGGGTCCGATCAGCAGGATGTTGCTCTTGTGCAGCCGGGTGGCGGTTTCACTGGTCTCGCCCTTGCCATCGCCTTGCCAGGCCAGGCGCTTGTAGTGGTTGTACACCGCCACCGACAGCACCTTCTTGGCCTCCTCCTGGCCCACCACCTGGGCATCGAGGTGGGCCTTGATCTCCTGGGGCTTGGGGATCTGGGCGAGGGTGGGCGCGGGCTTGCTGGATTTCTTGGCCGCAGGTTTGCCCTTGGCTTCGGCGCCCTGGCGACTGGCACCGCCGCTGGCGCCCTGACCCTCCACGAGCTCCTCATCGAGGATCTCGTTGCAGAGGTCGATGCACTCGTCGCAGATGTACACCCCGGGGCCGGCGATCAGCTTGCGCACCTGGTCCTGCGACTTGCCGCAGAACGAGCACTTCAGGTGGGCGTCAAACTTGGCCATCGAGTCGAGAAGGGCGGCGAGGGGCGTCCTGGAAGGGGTGGGGCTGCTGGGCCCGAAACTCCAGGATCGGGTGGATCCCGCGCTTCGTCAGCCGTCCTTAAGGATCAAACCGGTGCGCCGTCATTGACGACCCGATCGATCAGTCCGTATTGAACCGCTTCCGCCGGCGAAAGGAAGTAGTCGCGGTCGGTGTCTTCGGCGATCTTCTCCAGGGGCTGCCCGGTGTGCTCGGCCATCAGCCCGTTGAGGGTGTCCTTGAGGAACAGGATCTCCTTGGCCTGGATTTCGATGTCCACCGCCTGTCCCTGGGCGCCGCCGAGGGGCTGGTGGATCATGATGCGGGCATTGGGCAGGGCCAGCCGCTTGCCCTTGGTGCCACCCGAGAGCAGAAACGCGCCCATCGAGGCGGCCAGGCCGTAGCAGATGGTCACCACGTCGGGGGCCACCTGCTGCATGGTGTCGTAGATGGCGAGGCCGGCGGTCACCGAGCCGCCCGGCGAGTTGATGTAGATCTGAATGTCCTTCTCGGGATCCTCGGCTTCGAGGAACAGCAGCTGGGCCACCAGGGCATCGGCCACCTGATCGTCGATGCCGGTGCCGAGAAAGATGATCCGCTCCCGCAGCAGGCGTGAGTAGATGTCGAAGGCCCTCTCGCCGCGACCCGACTGCTCCACCACCGTGGGCAGCACGCCGGGGGACGCCATCGGGCTGGCGATGGTGGCTTCGGGGCGCTGGCCCAGCCAGCGATTCTGGATCGGGTGCACGCGCAGGTTGGAGAGGGCGTCGATCACGCGGCAGGGGAGGGGCGGTGGAGTCAATCTATGGGGATTGAGCGGGGACGGGGAGGCCGGCGCCGGTGGGAGCACCGCCCCCCACGGCGACTGATCAGGCGTCGGCTTCCGTTTTGGCTTCGGGGTCGGCAGCCTTCTCGCTGATGGTGCTGTTGGCCTCCAGCCAGCCCAGCAGCTTCTCGCGCATCAGGTCGTCCTGCACGGCGGCCCGCAGTCGGTTCGGGTCGATGTTGGCGCTGTCGCTGAAGCTGCGGCTCAGCTCCTTCACCTTGGCCTCGATCTCCTCGGCGGCCACCTCGATGGCCTCGGCGGCGGCCAGGGCCTTGAGGGCCAGGCTGCGCCTGAGGCGCTCTTCCGCCTCCGGACGGGAGGTGTCGCGCAGGCTCTGGATCAGCTGCGGCGTGAACAGCTTCTTCACATCCATGCCCTGCTGGGCCAGCTGGCCGGCGGTCTGCTCCAGCAGGGTCACGATCTCCTGCTGCACCAGGGTTTCCGGCAGTTCCACCTCCAGCTGCTCCACCAGGGCCGCCAGCAGGGCGTCGTGGCGGTTCGACCTGGTGCGGCGCTCGGCGTCCTCCTTGAGGCGGGCCTCCAGGTCTTCCCGCAGTTCGGCCAGGGTCTGCTTGTCGCTGGCCTGCTGGGCGAAGGCGTCGTCGAGGGCGGGCAGTTCGCGGGTCTTCAGCTCGGTGAGGCCGATGGTGAAGCTGGCCTTGCGGCCGGCGGCGTCCTCCTGGGGGTAGTCGTCGGGGAACTGGCACTCCACCGTCTTGGTGTCGCCGGGCTTCATGCCGAGGATCCCCTCCACGAAGCCGGGGATCATGCGGCCCTCCTCCAGCTCCACCTCCATGCCGTCGGAGCTGCCGCCGCTGATGGCCTCGCCGGTGTCGGCGTAGGTGCCCTCGAAGCTGATCAGGGCCACATCGCCCTGCTCGGCCGCCCGGCCCTCCACGGGCACCAGGGCGGCCAGCTGCCGGCGCGACTGCTCGATCAGCTCATCCACGCGGGCCGGATCGAAGCTCACCGTCTCGGCTTCCGCCTTCAGGCCCTTGGTGCTCTTCAGGCTGGGGGTGGGCTCCACATCCAGCTCGAGCACGAGGCTCAGCTCCTGGCCGGGCTCAAAGCGCTCCAGCAGGGCCTCGAAGCCGCCGTCGAGGGCGGGTTGGCCGATGGCGGCGATCTCCGCCTGCTGGAGGGCGTCGCGGAACACGCTGTCCACCAGGTCTTCCAGGGCGGTGGCGCGGATGCGCAGGGGGCCGATCTGCTGCAGCAGCACGGGCCGGGGCACCTTGCCCTTGCGGAAACCGGGCAGCTTGATGCTGCGGCTCAGCTTCTCCACCGCGGCCTCGTGGCTGCTCTGGGTGCGGCCGCCGGGCACGGAGATCTCCACCGCCATGCGGCTGCCGGGGCGGGGGCTGGTGCTGACCTTCAGGTCGCTCTTGGCGGCAGTGCTGGCGGCAGGACTCATGGAACTGGCGGGCGGGGTATGGCCGAACCGAATCGGCGAGGCAGCCCACGATCCTATGGACTCACCCGCGAGGCGCCTTTCCCCCCTCATGGCAGGACCCGCTCGTCAGACCTGGCCTGCCCGCGTATTGTTCAGCACAAGATCCAGCGACCTGAACCGTTCCGCACCACAACGCCTGGTGCCAGAAACAGTGTCCACAACCAGCAGCACAACCTGCCTGCTGATCGGGGCCTGACCACCAATGTCTTGGTCATCAATTCCCTGGTCACCACTTGCCTGGGTCACCAGCTTCTGGGTCACTCGCACCCAGGCCAGCAGCCCCCGGTGAGCGGCTCTCCCGCAGGCCCTCTTCGGTTCCAGTACAGCTTTTCTCTCACGCAGCGCCCACAACAGTCTCGATTCCCGATCACTCCGAAGCCCGTTCCATCCCCCGGCTGAACCTCGTCTGCCGGTTCCGCTCCCGCCGCTGGCCCGCACCGTTCCGGGCCTCCTGTGCCCCCGTTCCCCACTGCTTCTTCCCTTGCCCGCGTTGACCTCGACCACTCCCCGCTCCCTGCCCCAGCGCCCCCTCAAGGTGGCGATCCTCGGTGCCACCGGCGCCGTGGGCCAGGAGCTGCTGGCCCTGCTGGCGGAGCGCCGCTTCCCGGTGGCTGAGCTGGTGCTGCTGGCCTCGCCCCGCTCTGCCGGCCAGAGCCTGGAATGGAACGGCCGGACCCACACGATCCAGCCCGTGAGCGCCGAGGCCTTTGAGGGTGTGGATGTGGTGCTGGCCTCGGCCGGTGGCTCGGTGTCGAAGCAGTGGGCGCCTGTGGCCGCCGCCAGCGGCGCCGTGGTGATCGACAACTCCAGCGCCTTCCGGATGGATCCCGCGGTGCCGCTGGTGGTGCCGGAGGTGAACCCCGAGGCGGCCTTCAGCCACCACGGCATCATCGCCAACCCCAACTGCACCACCATCCTGATGACGCTGGCCCTGGCGCCCCTGGCGGCCCGGCGACCCCTGCGTCGGGTGGTGGTGAGCACCTACCAGTCGGCCAGCGGCGCCGGCGCCCGGGCGATGGAGGAGCTGCGCCAACTCAGCCAGACCGTCCTCGACGGCGGCACCCCCGCCAGCAGCGTGCTGCCCCACTCGCTGGCCTTCAATCTGTTCCTGCACAACTCGCCCCTGCAGGACAACGGCTACTGCGAGGAGGAGCTGAAGATGCTCCACGAGACCCGCAAGATCATGGGCCTGCCCGAGTTGCGCGTGTCGGCCACCTGTGTGCGGGTACCGGTGCTGCGCGCCCATTCCGAGGCCATCAACATCGAGTTCAGTGAGCCGTTCCCCGTGGAGGAGGCCCGCGCCCTGCTGGCCCAGGCCCCCGGGGTGGAGCTGATTGAGGATTTCAGCGCCAATCGCTTCCCGATGCCCACCGACGTGACGGGCCGGGATCCGGTGGCCGTGGGCCGCATCCGCCAGGATCTGAGCGAGCCCAACGCCCTCGAGCTCTGGCTCTGCGGTGACCAGATCCGCAAGGGCGCGGCCCTCAACGCCATCCAGATCGCCGAGCTGCTGCTGAATCCGGCCCTGGCCGAGCGCGTCCCCGGCACCGGGGCCACAGCTGGTGCCGGCGCATGACCATGGGCCCTCTCACCCCCGGCACTGCCTCTCCGGTTCCCTTTGGCCGGGTGATCACCGCGATGGTGACCCCCTTTGCCGCCGATGGATCGGTGGATCTGGAGTTGGCGGCCAGGCTGGCAGCGCATCTGGTGGATCACGGCTCCGATGGGCTGGTGATCTGCGGCACCACCGGTGAATCCCCCACCCTCAGCTGGGATGAGCAGCACCAGTTGTTCTCGGCCGTGAAAGGGGCTGTGGGCAGCCGCGCCCATCTGATCGCCGGCACCGGCAGCAACTGCACCGCCGAGGCGGTGGAGGCCATCGGTGAGGCCGCGGCCCTGGGGGCCGATGGCGCCCTGGTGGTGGTGCCTTACTACAACAAGCCACCCCAGGAGGGGCTGGAAGCCCATTTCCGGGCTGTGGCGGCGGCGGCGCCCCAACTGCCGCTCATGCTCTACAACATCCCCGGTCGCACCGGCTGCAGCCTCAGCGCCGACACCACGGCGCGGCTGATGGATCTGCCCAACGTGGTGAGCTTCAAGGCCGCCAGTGGCACCACCGAGGAGGTGAGCCAGCTCCGCGCCGCCTGCGGCGAGCGCCTGGCCATCTACAGCGGCGACGACGCCCTCACCCTGCCGATGCTGGCGGTGGGTGCCGTGGGTGTGGTGAGTGTGGCCAGCCATGTGGCCGGCGACCAGATCCAGCGCATGGTGCAGGCCTTCCTGGCCGGTGATCACAGCCTGGCTCTGGCCCTCCACGAGCAGCTGCTGCCCCTGTGCAAAGCCCTGTTCTGCACCACCAACCCCATCCCCGTCAAAGCCGCCCTGGAGCTCAGCGGCTGGGCCGTGGGTGCCACCCGTCTTCCCCTTGTCTCCGCTTCGACCGACGTGCGCGACCGACTCACCTCCGTGCTGGCAGCCCTGCGTCCCACCTGACGCCAAGGCCTACCGCCTCCGCCGCCGAGCGGCCCTGGGGCTTCGTTTCAGCCACATCCCTGTTGTTTCGCCGGCCTGGCCGGCACCCCTTCCTGCATGACATCCCATCCCATCAGCCGCAACGGCAATAGCGCCGCCGCCTCCAAGCAGCCCTGCCTGCGGGTGATCCCCCTCGGCGGCCTGCACGAGATCGGCAAGAACACCTGTGTGTTCGAGTACGGCGACGACATCATGCTGGTGGATGCCGGCCTGGCCTTCCCCAGCGACGGCATGCATGGCGTCAACGTGGTGATGCCGGACACCAGCTATCTGCGCGAGAACCAGAAGCGGATTCGCGGCATGATCGTGACCCACGGTCATGAAGATCACATCGGTGGCATTGCCCACCACCTCAAGAACTTCAACATCCCCGTGATTCATGGGCCGCGGCTGGCGCTGGCCATGCTCACCGGCAAGATGGAGGAAGCCGGTGTGATGGATCGCACCATCCTGCAAACCGTTGCCCCCCGCGACGTGGTGAAGGTGGGCCAGCACTTCTCGGTGGAGTTCATCCGCAACACCCACTCGATGGCCGACAGCTTCTCGCTGGCCATCACCACCCCGGTGGGCACGGTGATCTTCACCGGCGACTTCAAGTTCGACCACACGCCGGTGGATGGCGAAACCTTCGACATGGCCCGCCTGGCCCACTACGGCGAACAGGGCGTGCTGTGTCTGTTCAGCGACTCCACCAACGCTGAAGTTCCGGGCTTCTGCCCGCCTGAGCGCTCCGTGTTCCCCTGCCTGGATCGCCACATCGCCCAGGCCGAGGGTCGGGTGATCATCACCACCTTCGCCAGCTCCATTCACCGGGTTTCGATGATCCTGGAGCTGGCCCTCAAGAACGGCCGCAAGGTGGGATTGCTGGGCCGCTCCATGCTCAATGTGATCGCCAAGGCGCGCGAGTTGGGCTACATGCGTGCCCCTGATGATCTGTTTGTGCCGATCAAGCAGATCCGCGATTTGCCTGATCGCGAAACCCTGCTGCTGATGACCGGCAGCCAGGGTGAGCCCCTGGCCGCCCTGAGCCGGATTTCACGGGGCGAACATCCCCAGGTTCAGGTGAAGAGCACCGACACCATCATCTTCTCGGCCAGTCCGATCCCCGGCAACACCATTTCCGTGGTGAACACCATCGACCGGCTGATGATGCTGGGCGCCAAGGTGATCTACGGCAAGGGCGAGGGCATTCACGTGTCTGGCCATGGCTTCCAGGAAGACCAGAAGCTGATGCTGGCCCTCACCAAGCCCAAGTTCTTCGTGCCCGTCCATGGCGAGCACCGCATGCTGGTGGCCCACGCCAAGACCGGGCACTCGATGGGCGTCCCCGTGGAGAACACCCTGATCATCGACAACGGCGATGTGGTGGAACTCACCGCCGATTCGATCCGCAAGGGTGAGCCCGTGAAGGCCGGCATCGAGCTGCTGGATGCCTCCCGCAACGGCATCGTGGATGCGCGCGTGCTCAAGGAGCGCCAGCAGCTCGCCGAGGACGGCGTGATCACCTTGCTGGCGGTGATCAGCACCGATGGTGTGATGGCGGCACCCCCCCGGGTGAATCTGCGCGGCGTGGTCACCGCCGCCGATCCGCGCAAGATGAGCCTCTGGGCCGAGCGCGAGATCACCTGGGTGCTGGAGAACCGCTGGCAGCAGCTGTCGCGCAACAGCGGCGGCAAGGCTCCCGATGTCGACTGGATGGGCGTCCAGCGCGAGATTGAGGTGGGCCTGCAGCGGCGCCTGCGCCGTGAGCTGCAGGTGGAGCCCCTGATCATCTGCCTGGTGCAACCGGCCCCCGGGGGCACCCCGGCCTACAAGGGTCGTGCCGATGCCGAACCCGATAGCCGGCCGGCCCCTCGCGGTCGCCGAGACGGCAACCGCGATCGCGACCGTGATCGTGACCGCGCTGAGCGTGCCCCGCAGCCCCGGCGCGAGCTGGCCGCCGTCGGCGCTGCGGCGCCTGTCGCACCCGCCGCCGTGGCTGCGGCGCCTGCCGCGCCGGAAGAGCCGGAGATGCCCGCCAATCGCACCCGCCGCCGCCGTTCCACGGCCGCCAGCTGAGCGTCAGCCCAGCACCACCCGTCGCAGTCCCCTGGCCAGTTCAGCCTCCTCAGCGGGGCTGAAGGCTGGGGTGCTGGACGTGGGCAGCGCCTCGAGCTCAGGCTGTTCGTTCTCCTGAGCCGGCTCCGCTGGCTGAATCTGATCTGCTGGCTCAGCCTGATCTGCTGGCTCAGCCTGAGCCGTTGCGTTCTCCGCTTCTGGCTGCGGTTCCGGTTCTGGCTCCACTGGCGGTGGCACCGGTGCGGGAATGGCCTGCCAGGGGCTGGCGCCGGGTCCGCTGGCGATCGGGCTGGCTGGCACCGGCACCGCCGGCGGCCGCTCCTGGGGTTGACGCTCCGGTGCTGCGCTCTGTTGGAGGGCTGCCTCCGGGTCGTTCAGCTGTTGGAGCCAGGGCATGGCTGGAGCGGCCACGGGCGCCGAACCCGAGCCAGCCGTGAGCACCTGCTCGCAGAGCTGAATGCCCTGGCGGGCCAGCTCCCGGTAGGTGGGCTCCTGGTTGGCCTCGGCCACGCCCCGGTAGAACGGCAGTGCCTGCTCGGCCTGGTTCAACCCGTAGAGATGGATATGGCCGATCAGCAGCTGCAGCCTCGGGAGGTGGTCGTCGCTCTGCTCGCCGGGTAACCGCCTCAGCAGGGTCTCGGCGGCCACCAGGGCCTCGGCGAACTGCCCCTGGCTGTAGGTCCGCTCTACGGCTCGGTAGGCCTCATCCAGGTCCGGGGTGCTGTTCATCCAGGCTCACGATGGTGCGGTCCCACACCAGTCGGCGCCCCCCTCTTAGATCAAGCTGGCCAGGCCCGCAAGCGGGCTCCAGGCGCCGCACCAGGCTCTCGAGCTCCCGGGCCGCCAGGCTCAGGCCTGTGGTGTGCTGGATCCAGTGCTGGAGCAGTTGGCGCTGGCTGGCCGCCCCCAGGGCCGTGAGTCGGCGGCGATCCAGGCCGCCGCTGGGGCCGGCCCCACCCTGCAGCCGCTCCAGAGCTAGCTCCAGCAGGTCTGCGCTGCCCTCCTGTTCGTGTTCCTGGGCCAGGCGCTCCATCAGCGCGCTGATGCGGCCGGAGGCTCCAGGATGGATCGCCTCCAGCTCCGGCAGCACCTGCTGGCGGACGCGATTGCGGGCGTAGCGCAGGCTGTCGTTACTGCTGTCGTGCCAGATCGGCAGCTGCCAGCGTTCGCAGATGGCGGCGGTGTCCGTGCGGCTGAAGGCCAGCAGCGGCCGCACGAGGGTGATGGCGGAGCCGGGACTCAGGGGCCGTTGTCGCCGCAGGCTGGCCAGCCCAGCCCGGTGGCTGCCGCGGGCGAGGTGCAGCAGCAGGGTCTCGGCCCTGTCGCTGGCGGTGTGGGCCGTGAGCACGTGGCGGCAGCCCAGCCGCCGGGCCTCGGCTTCCAGCCGCTCGTAGCGCCAGCGTCTGGCGGCGGCCTCATCGGCGGCCAGGTTGTCGGCGCGTTCCAGCTGGATCGGCAGATGGCAGCCCCGGGCCCAGTGGCTCAGCTCCTCGGCCTGGCGGGCTGAGTCCCTGCGCCAGCCATGGTCGCCATGCCAGACGTGCAGGCTCCAGTGGTGCAGCCGTTGCAGGTCCTGCAGCAGCCGTGTCATGGCCATGGAGTCTTGCCCCCCCGAGAGCGCCAGTAGCAGCGGTGTTCCCGCGGGCAGCAGCTGCGGTTCGCGCCGCAGGGCCCGGTGCAGCCGCGCATGCAGGGCGCTCCAGGCAGGGCGTTGCGGTGGGACGGCCGTGGGCTCGGATGGGAGAATCAATCCCATTGTTGTCCTGAGCTGATGTCGCGTCTCGCCCAGCTGCCCGCTTCGCTTCGCACGGCTCTGGCCGAGCGCCGCGCCCTCAAGGTGATCGCTGGCCTCACCAATTTCGATGCCGCCTCCGTGGCGCGGATCAGCCGGGCCGCCGGCCTGGGCGGGGCCGACGTGATCGACGTGGCCTGCGATCCCGCGCTGGTGGAGCTGGCCGCAGCGGCGAGCGGCCTGCCGATCTGTGTGAGCGCGGTGGATCCTGAGCTGTTCCCCGCCGCCGTGGCCGCCGGTGCTGCCATGGTGGAAATCGGCAACTACGACGCCTTCTACCCCCTCGGCCGGATCTTCGACGCCGCCGAAGTGCTGGAGCTCACCCAGCGCACCCGCGAGCTGCTGCCGCAGGTGGTGCTGAGCGTGACGGTGCCCCACGTGCTGCCCCTCGACCAGCAGGAACAGCTGGCGGTGGATCTGGTGGCTGCGGGTGCCGACATCATCCAGACCGAGGGTGGCACCAGCGCCAAACCCTTCAGCGCCGGCAGCCTGGGGCTGATTGAGAAGGCCGCTCCCACCCTGGCGGCTGCCCACAGCATCAGCCGCGCCCTTGTGGCCGCTGGCCAGACCGCCGTGCCCGTGCTGTGTGCCTCCGGCCTGTCGGCGGTGACCCTGCCGATGGCCATCGCCGCTGGTGCCGCCGGCGTGGGCGTTGGTTCCGCCGTGAACAAGCTGGGCGATGAGCTGGCGATGGTGGCCGTGGTGCGCAGCCTGCGGGATGCGCTGGGTGTTGTCCAGCTGGCCCATTCGGCAGCCTGAACCGGCATCATTGGTGGGAATCGGCTGCTTGAGCTGCTTTCTGCCTCGCTGATGGCATCAGCCAGTGGTGCGCTCATGAACCCATGACTACGTTGCGGAGGTTGATGCCTTTGCGCGTGTCATGGGTTCTTTGCTGTGGTTGCTGCAGTGGCCGATCCGGGCCGTGGTGCTGTTGATCGTGGCCTGGTTGCCGCTGGGTGTGGAAATTGAGAGTTTCCCGATCGCGTTGCTCTCGGCCGTGGTGATCGGCCTGCTCGGCACTCTGTTGATCTGGCCCCTCAAGCTGCTGCTCGGTCCGGTGTGGGCCATCACCAGCCTGGGGGGCTTGATCAGCCCGGTGAGCTTCCTGTTCAACTGGCTGATCACCGTGATCCTGTTCGGCCTGGCGGCCTGGCTGATCCAGGGGTTCCGACTCAAGAACGGCCTGGTGAGCGCCATCCTCGGCGCGGTGGTCTACACCGTGCTCTCCACGGTGATCCTGCGGATCGTGGGCCTCGACGTGAACTTCACCCGCGCCTCGGCGTTGCTGAGCAACCTGCCGCTGGCCTGAGGGCCTGCAGCGCGCTTTCTCCATCCGGGCGGTTCTCCTCACACCGCGCCTGGGGCCATGGCTCCCCGACAATGGGAGCCATGGCCCCTTTTCAGCTCCACGCCCCCTATCAGCCCAAGGGCGACCAGCCCACGGCCATTGCCGGCCTGGTGCAGGGCGTGGAGGGGGGCGAGCGCTATCAGACCCTGCTGGGCGCCACCGGCACTGGCAAGACCTTCACCATCGCCAACGTGATCGCCCACACCGGGCGCCCGACGCTGGTGCTGGCTCACAACAAGACCCTGGCGGCCCAGCTCTGCAACGAGCTGCGGGAGTTCTTCCCGAACAACGCCGTTGAGTACTTCATCTCCTACTACGACTACTACCAGCCGGAGGCGTATGTGCCCGTCTCCGACACCTACATCGCCAAAACGGCGTCGATCAATGAGGAGATCGACATGCTGCGCCACTCGGCGACTCGCTCCCTGTTTGAGCGCCGTGATGTGATCGTGGTTGCCTCGATCAGCTGCATCTACGGCCTGGGGATTCCCAGTGAATACCTCAAGGCGGCGGTGAAGTTCCAGGTGGGTGAGGCGCTCAATCTGCGCGGTTCTCTGCGGGAGCTGGTGAACAACCAGTATTCGCGCAATGATGTGGAGATTTCCCGCGGTCGCTTCCGCGTGCGTGGCGACGTGCTGGAGATCGGGCCGGCCTATGAAGATCGGCTGGTGCGGATCGAGTTGTTCGGCGATGAAGTGGAGGCGATCCGCTATGTGGATCCCACCTCCGGTGAGATCCTGCAGAGCCTGGAGAGCATCAACATCTACCCGGCCAAGCACTTCGTGACCCCGAAGGAGCGGCTGGAGGAGGCGATTCAGGCGATTCGCGCCGAGCTCAGGGAGCGCCTGGATCTGCTCAACGGCCAGGGCCGACTGCTGGAGGCCCAGCGCCTGGAGCAGCGCACCACCTACGACCTGGAGATGCTGGAGCAGGTGGGCTACTGCAACGGCGTCGAGAACTACGCCCGCCACCTGGCTGGCCGGCAGGCGGGGACTCCCCCCGAGTGCCTGATCGACTATTTCCCCGACGACTGGCTGCTCGTCGTCGACGAATCCCACGTCACCTGCTCCCAGCTGCAGGCCATGTACAACGGCGACCAGAGCCGCAAGCAGGTGCTGATCGAGCACGGCTTCCGCCTGCCGAGCGCGGCCGACAACCGGCCCCTCAAGGGCGAGGAGTTCTGGCAGAAGGCACGCCAGACCATCTTTGTGAGCGCCACCCCCGGCAACTGGGAGCTGGAGCAGAGCCGCAGCCAGGTGGTGGAGCAGGTGATTCGCCCCACCGGTGTGCTCGATCCGATCGTGGAGGTGCGCCCCACCGACGGCCAGGTGGACGACCTGCTCGGCGAGATCCGGGTGCGGGCGGAGAAGCGGGAGCGGGTGCTGGTGACCACGCTCACCAAGCGCATGGCCGAAGACCTCACCGACTACCTGGCGGAGAATGGCGTGCGGGTGCGCTACCTGCACTCGGAGATCCACTCGATCGAGCGCATTGAGATCATTCAGGACCTCCGCAATGGCGAGTACGACGTGCTTGTGGGGGTGAACCTGTTGCGCGAGGGCCTGGATCTGCCGGAGGTGTCGCTGGTGGCGATCCTCGATGCCGATAAGGAGGGGTTCCTGCGGGCCGAGCGCTCCCTGATCCAGACCATCGGTCGCGCCGCCCGCCACGTGGAGGGGGTGGCGCTGCTCTATGCCGACAACCTCACCGATTCGATGGCCAAGGCGATTTCGGAAACCGAGCGCCGCCGCGCCATCCAGCACGCCTACAACGAACAGCACGGCATCACGCCCACCCCCGCCGGCAAGCGGGCGGGCAATTCGATCCTGGCCTTCCTGGAGGTGTCGCGCCGGCTCAACGATGACCAACTGGAGCAGGCCACCGAGCAGGCCGAGCACAACGACGTGCCCCTCGATGCGCTGCCGGAGTTGATTCAGCAGCTGGAAGACAAGATGAAAGCGGCGGCCAAGAACCTCGAATTCGAGGAGGCCGCCAACCTGCGCGACAAGATCAAGACCCTGCGTCAGAAGCTGGTGGGCAAGGCCTGAGTCAGCATGGGCGCCAACGCCGTGGCCTGTTGATGCCTGCTGTCCGATCTCCCCTCGCCACTGTCACGCGAGTGGGCGCCGCATTGTTGATGGCGGGCGCCAGCCTGCCGGCGGTGGCAATTGAGCGGGTGGAGCTGCGGCTGCCATTCGTGGACGAGCGCTTCACGGTGAAAGTGAGCGAGCTCTCCGATCCCCAGGCGCTGTTGAGGGGCACCAGCGATCTGGCCGATCTGGATCGCGCCACCAACGGCGCCATCGGCCGTCAGCTGTTGCAGGTGTTTCAGACGCCGCTGCCGATCAGCAAGGCCGCCTTCGAACAGTCGGCCGATTCGCCCCTGATGGATCAGGCGCTGCTGGTGCTGTCGTCCTTCGGTGCCCTGGAGGGCCTGCAGACCCAGTCGCTCACCAGTGCGGACCTGTCCACCGTGATCAACAGGGCCGCCGCCGGTGGCCAGCTCACGATCCTGTCGCTGCTGCAGGCTCTGCCGGGCACCACCGCCCGGGTGGACCTGGGCAGGGTTGTGTATCTGATGAACCGCAACGCCCGCCAGCGTCAGCGCACCGAACAGCTGCTCAACACCCTGCCCGCCGTCAGCGCGGATCCGGCGTTGAGCAATCCCGGTGCCCTGGCGGTGCAGCGCGGCGAGATCAGCCTGGCGGTGGCCCACCGCCCCGCCCCGCTGCAGCTGGTGGTGGTGCAGCCCCAGGGCCAGGCCAATGGCCGCCTGGTGGTGATCTCCCATGGGCTCTGGGACGGGCCGGAGAGCTTCGAGGGCTGGGCCCGCCACCTGGCCAGCCATGGCTACACCGTGGTGCTCCCCCTGCACCCCGGCAGCGACAAGGACCAGCAGCGGGCCATGCTCAGCGGTCAGGCGCCTCCGCCTTCGCCGGCGGAACTGCGCCTGCGGCCGCTGGATGTGACAGCCGTGCTCGATGCCATCCAGGCGGGTCGGCTGCCGCAGCTGGCTGGACTGAAGACCGACTCCGTGGTGGTGATCGGCCACTCCTGGGGAGCCATCACGGCCCTGCAGCTCGGGGGCGGCAAGGCCTCGGCCGCGGAGCTGAAGACGCGTTGCCCCAATGTGAATGATGCCGATCGCACCCTGAGCTGGGTGCTGCAGTGCAACTTCACCACCGCGGTGAACGAGGCCTCCCTCGCCGACGCCCGGGTGAAGGCGGTGGCGGCGGTGAGTCCGCCCATCAGCCTGCTGTTTGATCCCCGGGCCGCTGCCCAGTTGCAGGCCCGCACCCTGCTGGTGGCCGGTAGCCGCGACTGGGTGGTGCCCCCCGACCCCGAGGCGGTGGTGCCCTTTGCGGCCACGCCGCCGCTGGGGCATCGGCTGGTGCTGGCCAGGGGGGGCGATCACTTCAACCTGCGAGCTCCCGCCAAACAGACTTCCGCTCCCCTCTCGCCGCTGTTGCTGGCCTGGGTGAACGGGGCCTTCGGGGCCGGTTCCCAGGTGGGGCCGGGTCCCTCGGCTCCCAGCCTGCTGCCGGCTCAGGGCTGGGGCAGCCCGGAGATGGCGCTGGTGGATGTGATGCCCGCCCAGGCGACGACGACGCGCTGAGGACAGCTTCTGGATTTCTTCCGCTTCGGCGACGGTTGCCCCCTTGAAGGGTGGCTAAGCCTGAGGTAGTAGCGGATGCCTGCGGGTATCCCACCGCTCAGGGCGCCAGTGGGTCTGTATCTGCTGCATCTCCATCTGCACGGCCTCTTCCGCGGGCAGGACCTGGAGCTGGGCCGTGATGCCGATACCGGAGGCCAGAGCACCTATGTGCTCGAGCTGGCACGCAGCCTGGCGGCTCGGCCGGAGGTGGATCGGGTCGAGGTGATCACCCGCCAGATCCACGACCGGCGGGTCTCGCCTGACTACGGCGAGCCGGTGGAGCCCATCGGCCCGGGGGCTTCCATCCTGCGCTTTGGCTGCGGGCCGCGGCGCTATCTCCGCAAGGAGCTGCTCTGGCCCCATCTCGAGGAGATGGCCGATGCCATCACCGCCCATCTCAGCGCCCAGAGCCGCCGGCCCGACTGGATCCATGCCCATTACGCCGATGCTGGCCACGTGGGTGCGCTGGTGTCGCAGCGGCTTGGCATCCCCCTGGTGTTCACCGGCCACTCCCTCGGCCGTGAAAAGCAGCGGCGCCTGCTGGCCGGTGGCATGGCCCATGACCAGATCGAGCAGCAGTACGCCATGGGCCGCCGCATCGAGGCGGAGGAACTGGCCCTTGCCCAGAGCGCTCTGGTGGTGACCAGCACGCGCCAGGAGGCGGAACAGCAATATGCCCGCTACGAGGGATTCCACGCTGAGCGGGCCCGAGTGGTTCCCCCCGGCGTGGATGCCTTGCGGTTTCATCCCCAGCTGCAGCCTGGGGAGGCGGAGGCGGTGGAGGAGCTGTTGCGCCCATTCCTGCGCCAGCCGATGTTGCCGCCACTGCTGGCCATCTGCCGCGCGGAGCGCCGCAAGAACATCCCGGCCCTGATCGAGGCCTATGGCCGCTCCGCCCTGCTGCGGCAGCGCCACAACCTGGTGCTGGTGCTGGGTTGCCGCGAGGACCCCAGTCAGCTGGACAAGCAGCGCCGCGACCTGTTCCAGCAGGTGTTCGAGCTGGTGGATCGCTTCGATCTCTACGGCCAGGTGGCCTATCCAAAGCAGCACCGCGGTGAGCAGATTCCCGCCATCTATCGCTGGGCCTCCCGCCGTGGTGGCGTGTTCGTGAACCCGGCGCTCACGGAGCCCTTTGGCCTCACCCTGCTGGAGGCGGCGGCCTGTGGCCTGCCGCTGGTGGCCACCGACGATGGCGGCCCGCGCGACATCCTGCAGCGCTGCGGCAACGGTCAACTGGTGGACGTGACCGACCTCGACGCGCTGCAGGAGTCCCTGGAGGCCGCTGCCGCCGATGGCTCGCAGTGGCGCCGCTGGCGCGACAACGGAATCGAAGCGGTGAGCCGCAACTTCAGCTGGGATGCCCACGTGTGCAGTTATCTGGGCCATGCCCAGCGCCGTTGCCGCGAGAAGTCCCCCCCACTGGCGGCAGCGGCGGCAGCGACATCCGGCCTTCCGGCCCCACCACCTAAGGTCCAGCGGTTGCTGGTGCTGGATCTCGATGTCTGCCTTGAGGCGCCCGATGGGGAGGGCCTGGCCAGGCTGCGGGAGCGCCTCACGGACGATGCCGCCAGTGGCCTCGGCATTCTGAGCGGCCGCAGTTTTGAGGCGGCCCGGCACCGCTATGCCGAACTGCGGCTGCGCGAGCCCCAGGTGTGGATTGTTCAGGCGGGCACGGAGATTCGCTATGGGCCTGCTGGGGTGCTCGATCCGCTCTGGCAGGCCCGCATCGGCTCTGGCTGGCAACGGGGTGCTGTGGAGGCGGCCCTGGCGGAACTGGCGCCCCGTCTGCAGCCGCAGCCGCCATCCCAGCAGGGCGATTTCAAGGTGAGCTATCTGCTGCAGCCGCCGCCGGATGGGGTGCTGCCGATGGTGCGGCAAAAGCTGCGCCACAGGCAGCTGGAGGCGCGGCCGCATCTCTTCCACCACTGGTATCTCGATGTGTTGCCGCTGCGAGCCTCCAAGGCTGAGGCGATCCGGCACCTCTCGCTGCGCTGGCAGCTGCCGCTGGAGCGGATCCTGGTGGTGGCGTCTCAGCAGGGCGATGCCGAATTGCTGAGCGGTCATCCCCTCGGTGTGGTGATCGCCGATCACGACCGCAGCTTCAACGGTCTGCGACAGAGCCCCAAGGTGTTCTTTGCCCCATCACCCCAGGCCTGGGGGGTGCTGGAGGGCCTCGATCACCATCGATTCCTGCGCCGTCCGTAGCGCTCGGCGATCGCTACAGAGGTGGTTCCTGGCTCTGGTAGCGGGACCGGTTGGGGTTGATGTCCGGCATCCAGTAGCTGATGTCGTCGTGCCAGTAGGGAGTGCCGGAGAGGCGGCTGGAGGCCAGTTTGGTGGTGCCCATGGCCGTGATCAGCGTGCCCAGATCCACCGGTGAGAGATCGGTGCGGATGTCGCTGCCGGCGATCTTCATCAGCTCTGGGATGCGGGTCACCATCGCCGGGTTGGCCAGCTTGCGAAACACCTCGGCCAGCACCAGTTTCTGGCGCTCCATGCGGCCGATGTCCCCCAGCTCATCGTGACGGAAGCGCAGGAAGCCCTCCAGCTCCTGACCCTTGAGCAGCTGGCGGCCGGGATAGAGGTCGATGTACAGGCCCTGGCTGTTGTCGACGTAGTACATGCGCTTGGGGACGTCCACCTCCACGCCGCCGAGGGCATCGGCCAGTCGTTGAACCGCATCCAGGTTCACGATCAGGTAGCGATCCACAGGAGCTGAGAGCAGCTGGCTGAGCTCCTGCTTCACCATCTCGACGCCACCGCTGCTGTAGAGCGCGTTGGCCTTCATCACCCCGTACTTCTGGGAGTCGATGAAGGTGTCGCGAGGCACCTGGGTGAGTTCGGTGCGGCCGTCCTTCAGCTGCACGGTGAACATCACGTCGGTGTTGGTGGAGACGTGATCGGTGCCCATCACCACGATGCGGCGATTGCCCATGCCAGCCGGGGTTACCAGGGACCCCAGTACGCCAGCGGGATGGGGCAGGCCGGCCAGGACCAGGCCAGCCATGTGGGGGATCGGCCCACTCAGGCCGTAGCCCAGGCCCAGGCCCACCAGAAACAGGGGCAGACGGGGAATCCCACCGCGCTGTGGCAATCGGCTGGTGGCCTTGGTCCGCCGCTGACGGCGGTCGTCGAGGTCGGCCACCGGGGTGGCCTGGCGCTGTTGCCGCTCGGCCTTGCGCAGCCCGGCCCGCTGCCGCTCTGGCCCTGATCGGCTGGAGCGTCTGGAACGGCGGTTGTCGGGTTGGGGCTGGGCCTGGGCCATGGGCGGTCTCGATGGCCGCACCTTAAGGTCCGAAACCCCACTGCACCAGCCGCTGCACCCGCTGCAGCACCAGAGGGATCGGCGCACGCCGCGGGGTTCAGCGCACCTGAATCTTCGCGGCGGCACGATCGGCCCGGTTGCGGGCCTCGTCGAGATCGGAGCCGCTGGCCAGGGCCACGCCCATGCGCCGGTGGGGGCGGGCATCGGGCTTGCCGAACAGCAGCACCTGCACATCGGCCTCCGCCAGGGCCAGCTCGAGGCCCTCAAAAACCACGCTGTCACTGGCCTGTTCCGCCAGGATCACGCGGCTGGCGGCCGGGCCGGTGGAGCGGATCTCAGGGATTGGCAGCCCCAGCACCGCCCGTAGATGCAGCTCGAATTCGCTGAGGTTCTGCCCCACCAGGGTCACCAGCCCGGTGTCGTGGGGCCGCGGCGAAAGTTCCGAGAACACCACCTCGCTGTCACCGCTGGCGGTGGCGCACACGAAGAACTCCACGCCGAACAGGCCGGCACCGCCCAGGTTGTCGGTCACGGCGCGGGCCATGCCCTGGGCCGCGGCCAGCTGGTCCCAGTCCAGGTGGGCGGGCTGCCAGCTGCTCTGGTAGTCACCCCGCTCCTGGAGGTGGCCGATCGGCGGACAGAACAGGGTGGGGCCGCTCCACTGCTTCACGGTGAGCAGGGTGATCTCCTGCTCGAAGCGCAGGAACTCCTCCACGATCACGCGGGCGCCCTGGCCCCGGGCGCCGGCCATGGCCGCATCCCAGGCGGCCGCAATTCCCTCCGGCCCCTCCACCACGCTCTGGCCCTTGCCCGAGGAGCTCATCACCGGTTTCACCACCACGGGCCAGCCCAGGGGCTCGGCGGCGGCGGCCAGTTCCTCGGCGCTGCTGGCGTAGGCGTAGCGGGCGGTGCGCAGGCCCAGCTCCGCGGCGGCCAGGTCGCGGATGCGGTCGCGGTTCATGGTCACCGCCGTGGCCCTGGCGGTGGGGATCACGGTGATGCCTTCGGCTTCCAGCTCGGCCAGGGCATCCACGGCCAGGGCCTCAATCTCCGGAATCACCACATCGGGGCGGTGCTGGCGCACCACGGCCTTGAGGGCCTCGGGATCGGTCATGGCGATCACCTCGGCCACGTCCGCCACCTGCATGGCCGGCGCGCCGGCATAGCGGTCGACGGCGATCACGCGGCAGCCCAGGCGCTGGGCGGCGATCGCCACCTCCTTGCCCAGTTCGCCGCTGCCCAGGAGCATCAGGGTGCGGGGGAAGGGGCGTGGGGCCATGGCCGGCGCGCGAAAGCGAGATACTCCCCTGATCCTGCCCCGGCGATCACCCCGTGCCGTTCCCCTCAGTGTTGGCCTTCTCCACGGCGGGCGATGCCGCCAATGGTCTGCTCAACGGCTGGGATATCGCCACCATGCAGAAATGGTCGCTGATCTACCTGGGCCTCTCCTCCCTGGCCTTCGTGGTGGTGTGGGTGGTGGGCTATCTGCGCAAGCCGGGCTGATGCTCCTCCATCAATCGCCGGAATCGATCAGGTCGAGCTGGCGCACCGGCGATTCCTCATCGATGAAGCCGTAGGCCTCGAACACCGAGGCATCGGCGTGGGTGATGTGCTGGCCATCGCTGTGGCGCTCCAGCACGAAGCCCTCGGCCGCCATGCGCCGCATCAGGGCGGCCGCCTCCTCGAAGCGGGCCGCCATCGCCTCCAGGCTGGCGCAGTCGGCCGTGAGGCCGGTTTCCTTCCAGGTGAAGTAGGCCATGGCCGCAGCAGCAAGGGCAGGGGTGGGGGTCAGGGCAACAGCACCAGGCCCACCAGTACCAGTAGCAGGCTCGCGGCCCACAGGCCCAGCACCACCTGTTGTTCGCTGGCTCCCCCCAGCTCGAAGTGGTGATGCAGGGGCGCCATCCGCAGCACGCGCCGGCCCACGCCATCGGGCCCCTTGGTGGCCTTGAACACCCACACCTGCACGATCACCGAGAGGGATTCGGCCAGGAACACTCCGCCCATCACCAGCAGGGGCCAGAGGCTGTTGCTGAGCACACTCACGGCCGCCAGGGCGGCCCCCATGGCCAGGGAGCCGGTGTCGCCCATGAACATCCGCGCCGGGTGCCGGTTCCAGAGCAGGAACCCCAGCCAGGTGCCGGCCATGGCCGCGCAGAAGCCGGCCAGGGCCGGATCGCCCTCATGGCCCCGCAGCATCAGCTGCAGCCCCAGGCCGCTGAACACGATGGCGCCGCAGCCGGCGGCCAGACCATCAAGCCCATCGGTGAGGTTGGTGGCGTTGCTCTCCGCCAGGAATACGAACAGGCCCAGAGGCCAGATCAGCAGGCCCAGGGGCAGCACCCAGCCCAGGGGCAGGGCCACATCGCCGCCGATCTGCTGGTCCCAGGCGGCCCAGGCCAGGAACAACACCGCTGAGAGGGCCTGCAGCAGCAGCTTGCCCCGGGGGCTGAGACCGGTGTTGTGGCGCTTGGTGAGACTACGCCAGTCGTCCACGGCACCGATGGCCATGGTGGCCAGCGTGATCAGGCCCACCGCCAGCAGCCGCCCATCGCCTGGACTCACCAGGCCGCCCACGATCACCCCCACCGGCACCGCCAGCAGGCCGCCCATGGTGGGGGTGCCGGCCTTGCTCAGGTGGGCCTGGGGCCCCTCCTCGCGAATCACCTGGCCCAGCTTGAGCGCCCGCAGCTTCGGGTAGCCCCAGCGGCCCAGGCCGGCGCTGACCAGGCAGGCCACCACCAGCGGCAGGCTGAGTTGCGGGGCCTGGCTGAGCCAGTCGCTCAAGAGGGCCATGGCCAGCAGTAAAAGGCCCAGCAACAGCGCCAGAGGGCGGCTGTTGCCGGGCAGGGCAGCGATCAGCTGCGTGATCGGGCCGGCGGGAGCGGAGGCCTGGCCGGAACGGGTTGCGGGGGATGCCAAGACGGAGGGTCCGGAACGGGGGCGTTCAGTCCTCCCAGTCTTCCTCGGTCTGCTCGTCGGCGGCGTTGTAGTCCTCCTTCTCGCCCATCAGCGCGGAGAGTTCCTCCTCTTCCACGGTGCTCACGTCGGGCGCGGCGGTTTCCTCATCGGCCACCAGTCGGCCGCTGGTCTCCAGCCAGCTCAGCAGGTCGGGTTCTTCGCGCAGGGGCAGCACCGGAGCGGGTTCGCTGCGGCCGTAGCGGGTCAGCGACGGGTTGATGCCATCGAGGCTGCTGAGGCTGTTGCTGAGGCTGCTGCTCATGAATCGAATCTCGGTCGGACGGGTCTCGGTCGGAGAGGTCTCAGGTTTGGACAGGTGTCTTGGACAGGTGTCCAGTGTTAGATCAGGCGGCCCGATCGGATGGGTGGGGACCGGTGGACGGTGGTTCAGGGTGGGAGTTCAGGAGCCTGGAGCTCAGCAGGCCTGAGCTAGACAGGCCTGGGAATTTTCAGACACCTTGATGGCGTGCCATCGCGCCAATCCAACACTCTAGCCGAGGCCTCCGTTGCTCACGGGTCTGACTGACAAAGCTGCCCAGCTGGCCCTCGTCTGGGGAGGTGCCCTGGTGTTCAGCGGCTTGCTGGTGGGAGCCGGCCGGCACTGGAGTGAGCCCCTGCTGGAGCAGGCCTGGGCCCGCCACGATCCAGGCGCCCCACTGCTGCTGGTGGCGGTGCTGCTGGTACTGCCGCCGCTGTTGATGGCGCTGGTGTTGCTGCGGGGGCTGCTGCGCCATCCCCCTGGCAGGGGAGAATCGTCCGACTGAGCACAGGGAGAGCATTGATGGGTCGGGCCAAGAAGGCGGTTCTGGCGTATTCCGGCGGCGTGGACACCAGCGTCTGCATCCCGTACCTGAAGAACGAGTGGGGCGTGGAGGAGGTGATCACCTTCGCCGCCGACCTGGGCCAGGGGGATGAGCTGGAGCCGATCCGCCAGAAGGCGCTCGATTCGGGGGCCAGCCAGTCGATCGTGGGCGACCTGATCGAGCCCTTCATCACCGAGTTCGCCTTCCCGGCGATCCGGGCCAACGCGCTCTACGAGGGCCGCTATCCCCTCAGCACGGCCCTGGCCCGGCCCCTGATCGCCCGCCGGCTGGTGGAGATCGCCCGCGAGGTGGGCGCCGATGCGGTGGCCCACGGCTGCACCGGCAAGGGCAACGATCAGGTGCGCTTCGACGTGGCCATCGGTGCCCTGGCCCCCGATCTGAAGGTGCTCACCCCGGCGCGGGAGTGGGGCATGAGCCGCGAGGAAACCATCGCCTACGGCGAGCGCTGCGGCATCCCCTCGCCGGTGAGCAAGAAGTCGCCCTATTCGATCGACCTCAACCTGCTGGGCCGCTCGATCGAGGCCGGTCCGCTGGAGGATCCCAATGTGGAGCCTCCCGAGGAGATCTACGCCCTCACCGTGAGCGTGGACGCCGCCCCCGACCAGGCCCAGGTGGTGGAGATCGGTTTTGAGAACGGCAACCCCGTGAGCATCGATGGCGTGCGCCTCGATCCGGTGAGCCTGATCCGCAAGGCCAATGCCCTGGCCGGCAGCCACGGCTTCGGCCGGCTCGACATGATCGAGAACCGGGTGGTGGGCATCAAGAGTCGCGAGATCTACGAAACTCCAGGGCTGCTGCTGCTGATCAAGGCCCACCAGGAGCTCGAGAGCCTCACCCTGGCGGCCGATGTGCTCCGCACCAAGCGCCAGCTGGAGCAGCAGTGGGCCGATCTGGTGTATCAGGGCCTCTGGTATGGCCCGCTCAAGGAGGCCCTCGACGGCTTCATCGAGCGCACCCAGCAGACCGTGAACGGCACCGTGCGGATCAAGCTGCACAAGGGCAACGCCACCGTGGTGGGCCGCAGCAGCGCCACCAACAGCCTGTATGTGCCCACCATGGCGACCTACGACGCCGGTGATCAGTTCGATCACCGCGCCGCCGAGGGCTTCATCTACGTGTGGGGCCTGCCCACCCGCCTCTGGGCCGCCGCCCGCCGCGGCTGATCAGCGGATCGGCTGATCCTCAGGCCACCCGGTCGTCGGAGTCCTTCAGGCGCCGGCTGGCCGCCCGCAGGCGGTTGAACCGCTGCACCGCCGGCAGGGAGGGGCCTCTGGCCTCCTCTGCAGTGCCAGCCCCTGCAGTGCCTTGGTGCTCAGGGGAGGGCGCTGGTTCCGCTGGGGCCGGCGCCACGACCCTCTGGATGCGCTCGCGCAGGGCGAGATTTTCCTCGGCCAGCAGCCGTTGCCGCTCCATAAAGGGCTGGAGCCGCTGCTCGAACTTGCGCTCGAAGATGCCGGGCAGTTCATCCAGCAGGGCCTGCAGTTCCGCCAGCTGCTCGCGGGTGCGCTCCAACTCCCGTTGGGTGGCCTCCAGGGATGGCGGCTCGGCAGGACCTTCTCGGCTCAACGGGCTGGCTGCTCCGGGGATCGCCCATCATCGCCGACCCATTAAAAAAAGCCAGGCCCCTCGAGGGGACCTGGCTTTGATGTGGCCGCTTCAGGGCCGGGTGGGGCGTCAGGCCTCCACGGTTTCCAGGGCGGCGGCGTCGCTGCCGGCCTGGGGGATCGGGCCGCTGCGGGGAGCGGGGATGGGGCCGTCCTGCTTGACGGTGAGGTAGCGGATCACGTCTTCGCTGAGGCGCATGGCACGCTCGAGGCTGGCCACCTGCTGGCCGTCACCGTTGTGGGTGAGCTGCACGTAGATGCCTTCCTTGTGCTTGGCGATCGGGTAGGCCAGGCGGCGCTTGCCGCGCATCTGGCAATCGAGTACCTCGGCACCGGCCTCGGTGACCAGGTCGCGGTACTTGGTCACATGGGTTTCCACTTCTTCCTCCGGGATGTCCGGACGAAGGATGTACATCGTTTCGTAGTAAGGCTGCTGCGACATGGCTTTCGCGATCCGACGTGGACGCCGAAGGGGACGGTGGCTGGCAGGACCGGTCTGTGGAAGACCCGAGCCGCCAACGGCGGATTGACCATCTTATCGCTCAGGGGGGCGCAGCCCTCAGTAGAGCTGCATCCGCACCGCCTCCGAGAGGCTGGGGATGTCGGCCTCCTTGCCCCGCAGGCACTGCACCACGGCGAACAGCAGGAGCACGAGCATCCCCAGGAACACGGTGTTGGCCAGGGTGCGACCGGCGAACCCCAGGCTGCCCAGTCGCAGCAGCTGGAATGCCAGCGACACCACCACCAGCACGATGTCGAGCAGGATCGCCTGCAGCACGTTGAAGCGCAGGAAGTAGGGCACCTGCGGATTGCGCACCACCGCCAGGAACAGCACCAGGAACAGCAGGAAGCCACCGAAGGGCACGCTGCGCTCCAGCATCAGCACCGGAATCGCCGGCAGCACCAGCCATTGCAGGGCAGGGAAGAGGTTGTCGAGCGATTCGCCGAAGGGCAGGGCGGCGCTCCAGGGCAGCACGTAGGCCAGCAGCGCCAGCAGGCGTTGCCAGAGAGGGGTCTCAGCCATGGATGCCCTGGAGGTGCCCTGAGGCTAAGGGGCCTGTTGGCCCGTCAGTTGGCTCAGCAGGGCGGCGCGCATCGCCTCCACGGGGATCTGGTCGCTGCCGCTCCACAGGCGCAGGGCGGCGGCCCCCTGCTGCACCAGCATCTCCAGCCCATCGATGGCCTGGCAGCCCCGCGCGGTCGCGGCCTGCAGCAGGGCCGTGGGCCGCGGTGTGTAGATCAGGTCGTACACCCAGGCGCCGGCGGGCAGCGCGTTCAGCTCGGCGCCTGTGAGCGGCGAGCGGCCGGCGGCCGCCGGATCGCTGGCGGAGGCCATGCCCACGGGCGTGGTGTTCACCACCAGATCGGCGCTGGCCAGGGCTTCCCGCAGATCGGGGCTGGCCGCTGTGCCGTCGTCGCTCCAGCTCAGGCCCTCGAGCTGGGGTGCCCAGGCGCGGCAATCGGCCACGAAGGCCTCGCGGCTGCCGGCCCGCCGGCCGGCCACCTGGATGGAGCCCAGCTCCAGCTCCGCCAGGCCCGCCACCACGGCCCGGGCACTGCCTCCGCAGCCCAGCACCACCGCCCGCTGGCCCTGCCAGGGGCGGCCGGCGGCCTGCAGGGGCGCCAGAAAGCCCTCCACATCAGTGTTGGTGCCGAACCAGCCACCGCCCTCGCGGGGCACCAGGGTGTTCACGGCTCCCACCCGCCGGGCCAGGGGGCTCAGCTCCGCCGCCAGGGCCGCCACGCTCTGCTTGTGCGGGATGGTGACGCTGAGGCCGCGGCAGCCCATGGCCTCCAGGCCCCTCACCACGGTGGCCAGCTGCTCCGGCGGCGCCGGCAGGGCCAGGTACACCCAGTTCAATCCCAGTTCCCGCAGGGCGGCGTTGTGCATGGCCGGCGAGAGGGAGTGGCGCACCGGATCCCCCAGCACCCCCAGCAGGGCGGTGTGGCCATCAATGGCGCGGGCGGCGGCGCGGGCGGCGGCGCGGGCGGCGGCGCGGGCGGCAGAAGCGGACGGCATGGCGACGCACGATGCCCCGGCACCGTACGGCTCCGGTTCGGCAACCACACCTAGCCCCACTGCGGGGGCGCTGATGAGGATGCCTTCAGTTCAAAAACCCCCTTCGGGAGACAGTCATCCATGGGCAAGGTTGTCGGAATTGACCTTGGCACCACCAACAGCTGCGTGGCAGTCATGGAGGGCGGCAAGCCCACCGTGATCGCCAACGCCGAGGGCTTCCGCACCACGCCCTCTGTGGTGGCCTACACCAAGAATCAGGATCAACTCGTCGGTCAGATCGCCAAGCGCCAGGCGGTGATGAACCCCGAGAACACCTTTTATTCGGTGAAGCGCTTCATCGGCCGCCGCGTCGATGAGGTGAATGAGGAATCGAAGGAAGTGAGCTATGGCGTTGAGAAGGCCGGCTCCAACGTCAAGGTGAAGTGCCCGGTGCTGAACAAGCAGTTCGCACCCGAGGAAGTGAGCGCCCAGGTGCTGCGCAAGCTGGCCGACGACGCCGGCAAGTACCTCGGTGAAACCGTGACCCAGGCGGTGATCACGGTTCCCGCCTACTTCAACGACTCCCAGCGCCAGGCCACCAAGGACGCCGGCAAGATCGCCGGCCTCGAGGTGCTGCGCATCATCAACGAGCCCACCGCGGCCGCCCTGGCCTACGGCCTCGACAAGAAGAGCAACGAGCGCATCCTGGTGTTCGACCTGGGCGGCGGCACCTTCGACGTGTCGGTGCTCGAGGTGGGCGACGGCGTGTTCGAAGTGCTCTCCACCTCCGGTGACACCCACCTGGGCGGCGACGACTTCGACAAGGTGATCGTGGATTACCTGGCCGACAGCTTCAAGGCCAACGAGGGCATCGACCTGCGCCAGGACAAGCAGGCCCTGCAGCGCCTCACCGAGGCTGCCGAGAAGGCCAAGATCGAGCTCTCCAGCGCCACCCAGAGCGAGATCAACCTGCCGTTCATCACGGCCACCCCCGAGGGCCCCAAGCACCTCGATCTCACCCTCACCCGGGCCAAGTTCGAGGAGCTGGCCTCCAAGCTGATTGACCGCTGCCGCGTGCCGGTGGAGCAGGCCCTCAAGGACGCCAAGCTCTCCGCTTCCGAGCTGGATGAGGTGGTGATGGTGGGCGGTTCCACCCGCATCCCGGCGGTGCTGGAGCTGGTGAAGCGCGTCACCGGCAAGGACCCCAACCAGACCGTGAACCCCGATGAGGTGGTGGCCGTGGGTGCCGCCATCCAGGGCGGTGTGCTCGCCGGTGAGGTGAAGGACATCCTGCTGCTGGACGTCACCCCGCTCTCCCTGGGTGTGGAAACCCTGGGCGGTGTGATGACCAAGATGATCACCCGCAACACCACGATCCCCACCAAGAAGACGGAGACCTATTCCACGGCGGTGGACGGGCAGACCAACGTGGAGATCCACGTGCTCCAGGGCGAGCGCGAGATGGCCAGCGATAACAAGTCGCTCGGAACCTTCCGCCTCGACGGCATCCCCCCCGCTCCCCGGGGCGTGCCCCAGATCGAAGTGACCTTCGACATCGACGCCAACGGCATCCTCAGCGTGACCGCCAAGGACAAGGGCAGCGGCAAGGAGCAGAGCATCTCGATCACCGGTGCCTCCACCCTCAGTGAAAACGAGGTGGAGAAGATGGTGAAGGATGCCGAGTCCAATGCCGCCGCCGACAAGGAGAAGCGCGAGAAGATCGACCTGAAGAACCAGGCCGAAACCCTCGTGTACCAGGCCGAAAAACAGCTCGGCGAACTGGGCGACAAGGTGGGCGCCGAGGACAAGGCCAAGGTGGAGGAGTTCTCCAAGACCCTGAAGGCGGCGATCGAGAAGGAGGACTACGACACCATCAAGAGCACCCTGGAGCAACTCCAGCAGGCGCTCTATGCCGCCGGTGCCTCGGTGTACCAGCAGGCGGGTGCCGATGGGGCTGCTGCTCCTGGCGGCGATGGCGCCGGTGCCAGCTCCGCTGCGGCCGGCGACGACGTGATCGACGCGGAGTTCACCGAATCGAAGTGAGCAGGCCTGGGGGCTGTTCCTTACAGCCCCACCAGCCCGCATCACCAGCAGAAAGCCCCCCATCCGGGGGGCTTTCTCATGGCCCGCCGCAGGGGGGCGGGCCCGCTGGAGTGGCTTACTGGCCGATCGTGGCCAGGGCGGCCCGGCCCTTGGCCAGCACCGGTGCCGGCAGGCTCACGTAGCCCAGGGCCGGTGCGCCGGCCTGGGCGGCATCGGAGAGGGTGTAGCCGAAGGCCTTCTGCAGGGCCGGCAGCTTGGCGGCGTTGCCGCTCTTGTAGAGCAGGATCCAGGTGAAGGTCACGATCGGGTAGCCCGCCTGGGGATTGGGGTTGCTGCCGCTGAGGTCTGGCCCCAGATCGATGCTGGCCAGGGCCTGGGCGGCCTCGGCGGTGCTGGGACTGGAATAGGTGCCACCGGCGTTCTGGATGGCAGCGGCCTGGAGGGGGCCACGCACATAGGCCGATTCCACGTAGCCGATGGCGCCCTTCACCTGCTGCAGGCTGGCGGCCACGCCCTCATTGCCCTTGGCGCCGATGCCGGTGGGCCACTTCACCGACTTGGCCGCTCCGGGACCGGCTTTCCAGCTGGGACTGAAGGCCGAGAGGGAGTTGGTGAAGTTGTAGGTGGTGCCGGAGCCATCGGAGCGGAACACCACCTTGATCGCCTGATCGGCGCAGCCCAGCTCCTTGTAGTTTCTGAGCTTGCCTTCGAAGATCGCCACCAGCTGGGCCTGGCTGAGTTTGAGGCTGCAGCCAGGGTTGTTGTAGGCCACGGCGATGGCGCCGGCTGTCATCGGGATCTGCACCACCCCCCGCTTGATGGCCGCAGCTTCACTGGCCTCCAGGGGCTTGTCGCTGGCGGCGAAATCCACGGTGCCGGCCTCGAACTGGCGCACGCCGGCGCCGGAGCCCACGGATTGGTAGTTCACCCGGGCTTCGCCCTTGCTGGCCAGGTCCTGGAACCAGCGCTGGTAGAGGGGGGCGGGGAAGGTGGCGCCGGCGCCCTGCAGGTTGCCGCTGCTGGCACCACCACCACCCGCACCACAGGCGCTCAGGCTGAGGCCGCCCAGGAGGGAGGCGGTGGCGGCCAGAGCCGTGATCTTGGGCGAAGCCATGGGGAACAGTCAGCCTGATGGTTGGCGGCCAGGCTCAAACCCGGCCCTTGGCCCACAGGTTAAGGATCGGTTGGCGCCCTGGCCTCGATCTGGGCGGCGGCCCATTCGGCGCTCGCCGGCGCCAGCAACACCCCATTGCGGTAGTGGCCGGAGGCCAGCAGCAGGCCGGGTTCCAGTTGTTCCAGCAGGGGGGCCGGACGGCCATCGGGGCGGGCGCGCAACCCCTGCCAATGCCGCAGTGGCGTGGCCTGCTCCAGCCAGTCCGGTGCGCTGCCGCCCAGGTGTCGCATCTGCTCCAGGGCGGCGGCGCGGCTGGCGGGATCCGGGCGGCCATCGGCAGCATCGGTTTCCAGGGTGGCCCCCAGCCACAGCCGGCCGCCGGGCCTGGGCACCAGGTTCACCCCACCCCAGCTGATCGATCCTGGCCAGAGACAGGGATCGGGAGTGCCAGCGGGCAGCTGGAGTTCCAGGGCCTGGCCCAGCACTGGGTTCTGGGGACGGCTGTGGCCCAGGGGTTCCAACAGGGCCGGGCTTCCCAGGCCGGCGCACACCACCAGCCAGCCAGCCTCCAACGTGCCGCCGCCCGCGAGCCGGAGCCGCCAGCGCCGCTGGGTGCTGGTGTCGCCCAGGCGTTCAAGGCCCACCACCTGATCGGCCACCAGCTGCAGCCCGAGGCGCAGGCCATCGGCCCGCAGGGCAGCCATGGCCGGGATCGGATCCAGCTGGCCATCCTGTGGCGAGAGCAGGCCGCCCACCGCGCCCTTGGGAATCGGCGGTGTGAGCGCTTCCAGGGCCTGTTGGCTGAGCAGCTGCAGCTGGATGCCCTGGTGCTGGCGCTCGTTCACCAGACGCGCCTGGGCCGCCAGCTCCTGCCCCGTCTGGGCCAGCTGCACCAGGCCGGGTCGCCAGGGGATGGCGTGGCCGCGGGCCTCCAGTTGCTGGCGCCACTGGTGCCAGAGGCTGTGGGAGCGCTGGCGCAGCCGCCAGCCACGCCCGCTGGAGCGGCGATACACCTGGGCCATCAACAGGCCCAGAGCGGCGCTGCTGCCGGCCTCCTCGATCTGGGGGCCGTGCCCGGTGGAGTCCACCAGGCTCACGGCATGCCCGCGGCTCTGGAGCAGCCAGGCCACAGCACAACCCACAACCCCCGCGCCGATGACGATCACCGGCTGGGGGTCGTGGGCCTGGGCGGACGACACGGGAATGTTGGCCTCAGCGGTGGCTGGAGCGCAGCGCCTCAGCTCTGTTTCAGGTCGGCCTGGACCTGGGCGGGCAGGATCTGGGCGTACAGACCGAAGCCGCTGGCCACTTTGATGTAGGCCTTGCGCAGCTTCTCGCCGTCCTGCAGGCGAGCGGCTTCATCGAGGTCGGCCAGCGCGGCCTTGAGGGCATCGGCGCGCTTGTTGGCCTCGGGGCGCTCGGCAGGCAGCAGGCGCTGGTTGATGTACAGCATCTCGCGGCCCACTTCCTGCATCGGGCCGTGAATCAGGTTGCGGGTGAAGGTCCAGTCCTTCTCGTTCACCAGGGTGGCCAGCTCGGGCAGCCGGTCACGGGCGGCCAGGAAGCCCTCGGCCTGGCGCTCGATGGCGGCGATGTCGTCGGCGCTGAGGGTGGCTGCCCTGGCCTTGCCGCCCTCACAGGCCGCCAGCCCGAAGCTGAGCACCACGGCCAGGGCCAGCAGGGCCAGGCGCCGCAGGGTGGAGGACAGCTGGGAAAGCAGCGCAGACAGGGGCTGGGCGGCCATGGAGGAAGAGCGCGATTGCCGGACTTTACCCAGGCCTTTTCAGTGCGGAGCAGCCTGCGCATGGACTGCAACCAGCCAGGAGGTCCGCCAGGCCGCCAAGGCGGAGTGCATATGAGCTGGCAGGTCCTGTGGGAGTGCCTGCTCCCCTGGCGTTGATTCGCCGGAGGTTCTCTGGTTGCCCATGCTTTGAGTCCCAAGCCGGCACAATGCCCCCACTGACGGCGACACCCCGCCATGACGGCCCCCACCGCCATCCTGCAGATGATCTGCCCCGATCAGCCGGGGCTGGTGCGGGAGCTCTCGGGCTGGGTGGCGGCCAACGGCGGCAACATCGTGCACGCCGACCACCACAGCGATCAGGGAGCGGGCCTGTTCCTCAGCCGCATCGAGTGGCAGCTGGAGGGCTTCGGCCTGCCCCGCGAGGCCATTGATCCGGCCGCCGCCGCCCTGGCCGAGCGCCTCGGCGGCGAGCACCGGATCACCTTCTCCGATGAGCGCCCGCCGGTGGCGATCTTCGTGAGCAAGCAGGATCACTGCCTGCTGGATCTGCTCTGGCGTACCCGCACCGGCGAGCTGCCGATGCAGGTGCCCCTGGTGATCTCCAACCACCTCGATCTCGGGCCCATCGCCGAGGAGTTCGGCGCCCGCTTTGAGCATGTGCCCATCAGCGCCGCCAACCGCGAGGAGGCCGAGGCGCGCCACCTGGAGCTGCTGGCCGAGCACGGCATCGAGCTGGTGGTGCTGGCCAAGTACATGCAGGTGCTGACGCCCCGCTTCCTGGCCGCCTTCGATCCCCCGGATGCCTTCCACCGGGTGATCAACATCCACCACTCCTTCCTGCCCGCCTTCAAGGGGGCCCAGCCCTACCACCGCGCCTGGGAGCGGGGCGTGAAGCTGATCGGGGCCACCGGCCACTACGTGACCGAGGAGCTCGATGGCGGGCCGATCATCGCCCAGTCCACCGTGAGCGTGAGCCACCGCGATGAGGTGGAGGATCTGATCCGCAAGGGCCGCGACACCGAGCGGCTGGCCCTGGCGCGGGCTGTGCGCCTGCATCTCAAGCGCCAGGTGATGGTCTACCGCGGGCGCACCGCTGTGTTCGAGTGAGCGCCCGTCCCGCTGCCGCCCTCACCCGCTTCGGCGCTGGCCTGGGCCGCCAGCTCGACCAGCAGCGACCCGAGGGGGCCCAGCCCCTGGCCTGGCGCTGCTTCCAGCTGGGGGTGTTCACCCTGGCCTCCAGCGCCCTGATCGCCTCGGCGCTGCTGCTGGTGGCCCTGGTGCAGGGCAGCCGCGGCCGCAGCCCCTGGTGGGGCGATCGGGCCAATCGGCTGCTGGCTGTGGTGGGCCTGCTGATGCTGCTGGGTGCCGCCGCCAGCCAGGCCTTCGCCAGCTACCAGCCCTGGCTGGCCTGGGTGGGCCTGGGCAACTGGCTGCCCTTCTTCTGGGGGTTCTGGGGCTTTCAGCCCTACCTGGCCACGCCGGCCGCCCGGCGGCGGGTGGCCCTGTGGCTGGTGGCCGGCACCGTGCCGGTGGTGGCCACGGGGCTGGGGCAGCTCTACCTGGGCTGGAGCGGCCCCTGGCAGATCCTCGGGGGCCTGATCATCTGGCACGTGAAGGCCGGCGGCAACCCTCCAGATCGCCTGGCGGGCCTGTTCGACTACGCCAACATCACCGGTGCCTGGCTGGCCCTGAGCTGGCCGCTGCTGTTGGCGGCACTGCTGGCCTGCGGGCGCCGCTGGCAGCAGCGGTTGGAGCGCTCCGGCCTGGAGCTGGCGGTGGTGGCACTGCTGGTGGTGGCCCAGGTGGCCGCCCTCTATCTCACCGATTCCCGCAATGCCTGGGGTGCGTTGCTGCTGGCCCTGCCGATCGTGGCGGGTCCGGCCAGCTGGCTGTGGCTGCTGCCGCTGCTGCTGCTGGCACTGCTGCCGGTGGCCCTGGCCACCATTCCAGGCATCCCGGCCGTGCTGCAGGAGCCCGCCCGCACCCTGGTGCCCCAGTCCATCTGGGGCCGCCTCAACGACTTCAATTCCCAGGGCCAGCGCCCCTTGGCGATCACCCGCCTCAGCCAGTGGGGCGTGGCCCTGGGCCTGATCGCCGAGCGCCCCTGGCTGGGCTGGGGCGCGGCGGCCTTCAGCGTGATCTACCCGCTGCGCACGGGCTTCTGGCACGGCCATCCCCACAACATCGGGATCGACCTGGCCCTCAGCCACGGCCTGCCGGTGGCGGTTCTGCTGGTGGGCTTCGTGCTGTGGCTGCTGATCCGCGCCGCCCGCCTGGGCATGGCCTCCGGGCCGCTGTTTGAGCGGGCCTGGTGGGCGGCCGCCCTGGTGATGGTGGCCCTGCACGCCACCGACATGCCCCTCTACGACAGTCGCGTCAACATCGCCGGCTGGATCCTGCTGGCGGGGCTGCGCTGCTGCCGTTAAGCCAGGGCCTCCTGGCGGTGCTTCCAGAGGGTGTCCCTGGGCAGGGGACCCAGCAAGTGCTCCCAGGGCAACACCCGCTCCTGCGCCCACTCCTGGTGGATCACCTCCTCCCAGGGCGGCAGCGGCGGGCCCAGGCCCGCCGGGCCGCTCGGGCTGTCGCCGGCCAGGGCCGCCCGGTAGGCCTTCTTCCAGCCCCCCAGGCTCTCGTGGCTGCCGCGGGCGGCGGCGATCACCGGCGCCAGGCGCCGGTCGCTGCGCGACAGCAGGGCCTGAATCACGCTCCAGCCGTAGCTCTCGGGGCGCAGCTCGATGCCCTTGGGCTTGAGGCGCTTGGCCAGCAGCTTCAGGCGCTTTTCGGCTTCAGGGCGCACCCCCTGCCACTGGAACGGCGTGTGGGCCTTGGGCACGAAGGTGCTCACCCCCAGCGACAGCCGCAGGCCGGGAGTGGCCTTTTTGAGATCCAGCAGCAGTTCGGCGGTGGCCTCCACGTCGGCCTCCTCCTCGCTGGGCAGGCCCACCATCCCGTAGAGCTTGAGGCCACTGAGGCCACCTTCTTTGGCGTAGCGGGCGGCGGCGAAGATCTCCTCGGTGCTGAGCTTCTTGTTCACCACCTGGCGCATGCGCTCGCTGCCACTCTCGATGGCGATCGTGAGCGACCTGCTGCCCCGCTTGGCCAGGATCCGCCCCAGCTCCGGCGTCACGGTGGCGGCCCGCACCGAGCTCACGCTCACCCGGGTGCCCTCGAAGCGCTCCTGGTCGAGCCAGGCCAGCAGGTCGCCGAATTGCGGGTGCTGGGTCACTGACGCCCCCAGCAGGCCCAGCCGCTGGGTGGCGGTGAGGCCCTTCTCCACCGCTGGGATCAGGCCGTCGTCGAGGCTGGGGGTGCGGAAGGGCAGGGTGAGGTAGCTGGCCAGGCAGAAGCGGCACAGCTCCGGGCAGCTGCGCACCACCTCCACCATGTGGATCGAGGGCCAGGCCGCCTCCGGGGTGATCACCGTGGAGTGGCTGAGGGTGTTGCCGCGCCAGGTCTGCTTGGCCACCGTGGACGGAATGCCGGCCTCGGTGGGTTCCACGGCCAGCAGCTCTCCGTCGCTGGAGTAGCGGGGGGCGTAGAGGCTGGGCACGTATACCCCCGGCACCTGGGCCAGGTGGCGCAGCCGCTCGGCCCTCGGGGCACCGCGGTGCTCCTGCAGGGCATCCACGAATGCGGGCAGCAGCAGCTCGCCATCGCCCAGCAGAACCACGTCGAAGAAGGGCGCCAGGGGCTCGGGGTTGGCGGTGAGCACGGGCCCGCCGCCGAACACGATCGGGTCGTTGTCGCCGCGCTCGCTGGCCCAGATCGGGATGCGCTGCTGCTCCAGCAGATCCAGCAGCACCGGTCCGTCCAGCTCCCAGCTCAACGACAGCCCGAACAGGTCGCAATACCGGTGCGGCGGGTCGCCCTGATCGGTGAACAGGCGCCGCACATCCACATCCGCGCGCCGGGCCAGGGTGGCCCACACCACCTGGTAGCCCAGGCTGGTGATTCCCACGCTGTAGGTGCTGGGAAAGGCCAGAACCGCCCGCAGCGCCCCGGGTTGGGGCACGGCGGGCTCAAACAGCAGGGTTTCCTGGTTCAGTGCAGCGGCCTCACACTTCTGCGAGCACTCTGGCCTCCTGCTCGGCGCTCACCACCCGGCCGCTGTCCTCGAAGCCCTCGATCTGATCGAAGTTGAGGTAGCGGTAAAGCTGGGCCCCCCTGGGATCGATCTTGGCCGCGGCGATGGCCAGGTATTGCTCCTTGGTGGGGATGCGGCCCAGCTGGGCGCACACCGCCGCCAGCTCGGCGCTGCCCAGGTACACCTGGGCGCCGTTGCCGAGGCGGTTGTTGAAGTTGCGGGTGCTGGTGGAGAACACGGTGGTGTTGTCGTCCACCCGGGCCTGGTTGCCCATGCACAGGGAGCAGCCGGGCATCTCCATGCGCGAGCCGGCTTTTTCAAAGATGGCGTAGTAGCCCTCGTCCTTGAGCATCTCCTCGTCCATGCGGGTGGGCGGGCACACCCACAGGCGCGCCGCGTTCTCCCCCTGGCCCTCCAGCACCGTGGCGGCGGCGCGGTAGTGGCCGATGTTGGTCATGCAGGAGCCGATGAACACCTCATCGATCCGATCGCCGGCCACCTCGCTCAGGGGCTTCACGTTGTCGGGGTCGTTGGGGCAGGCCAGGATCGGCTCGGTGATCGCATCCAGATCGATCTCGATCACCGCGGCGTAGTCGGCGTCGGCATCGGCCTCCAGCAGCACCGGGTTGGCCAGCCAGGCCTCCATCGCCTTGATGCGGCGCGCCAGGGTGCGGGCATCGCCGTAGCCCCGGGCGATCATGTTCTTCAGCAGCGCCACGTTGCTGCGCAGGTATTCGCTCACCGTGTCCACCGAGAGCTTGATCGTGCTGCCGGCGCAGGAGCGCTCGGCGGTGGCGTCGGTGAGTTCAAACGCCTGCTCGAGCTTGAGATCGGGCAGCCCCTCGATCTCCATGATCCGGCCGTTGAACACATTTTTCTTGCCCTCCTTGGCCACCGTCAGCTGCCCCTGCTGGATGGCCACATAGGGAATCGCGTTCACCACATCGCGCAGGGTCACGCCCGGCTGCAGCGAGCCGGAGAACTTCACAAGCACCGATTCGGGCATGTCCAGCGGCATGGCGCCGATGGCGGCGGCGAAGGCCACCAGGCCGGAGCCGGCCGGGAAGGAGATGCCCAGGGGGAAGCGGGTGTGGCTGTCGCCGCCGGTGCCCACCGTGTCGGGCAGGAGCATGCGGTTGAGCCAGCTGTGGATGATGCCGTCGCCGGGGCGCAGGGCCACGCCGCCGCGGGACGCCATGAAGTCGGGCAGCTCGGCGTGGGTTTTCAGATCCACCGGCTTGGGATAGGCGGCGGTGTGGCAGAAGCTCTGCATCACCAGATCGGCGCTGAAGCCCAGGCAGGCCAGCTCCTTCATCTCATCGCGGGTCATGGGCCCGGTTGTGTCCTGGGAGCCCACGGTGGTCATCAGCGGCTCGCAGCTGGTGCCGGGGCGCACACCCGGCAGGCCGCAGGCCTTGCCCACCATCTTCTGGGCCAGGGTGAAGCCCTTGCCGGTGTCGGCCGGGGCCACCGGGCGGATGAACAGCTCGCTGGCGGGCAGGCCGAGCTGGGCGCGCACCTTGTCTGTCAGGGAGCGGCCGATCAGCAACGGGATGCGGCCGCCGGCGCGCACCTCATCGGTGATCGTGCTGGGCTTGAGCTCGAAGCGGGCCACGATCTCCCCGGCGTTCGGCTCCCCGGCAGCGCGCTCGATCGTGCCGGCGTAGGGGCGGATCGTGATCACATCGCCGCTGTTGAGGGCGGTCACGTCGCACTCGATCGGCAGGGCGCCGGAATCCTCAGCGGTGTTGAAGAAGATCGGCGCGATCTTGCCGCCGAGCACCACGCCGCCGCTGCGCTTGTTGGGCACGTGGGGGATGTCGGTGCCGGTGTGCCACAGCACCGAGTTGATGGCGGATTTGCGCGAGCTGCCGGTGCCCACCACATCGCCCACGTAGGCCACGGGATGGCCCTTGGTTTTCAGCAGGGCGATCAGCTCCAGGCCGCCGGGCATGCGGGTTTCCAGCATCGCCTGGGCGTGCAGGGGAATGTCCGGCCGGGTGGTGGCGTGGGTCGCGGGGGAGAGGTCGTCGGTGTTGGTTTCGCCCTCCACCTTGAACACCGTCACGGTGATCTCAGCGGGCAGTTCCGGCTTGGCGGTGAACCACTCGGCGTCGGCCCAGCTGTCCACCACCCGCCTGGCATAGGTGTTGCGCTCCGCCAGCTCCAGCACGTCGTGATAGGCGTCGTAGACGAGCAGGGTGCGGCTGAGCCCCTCGGCGGCCGCCTCGGCGATGGCCGGATCGCTGCTGCTGAGCAGCTCGATCAGGGCGCCCACGTTGTAGCCGCCGATCATCGTGGCCAGCAGCCGCACGGCCTCCACCGGACTCACCAGGGGGCTGGTGGCGGTGCCCTGGGCCACGGCACTCAGCCAGCTGGCCTTCACATAGGCCGCCTCATCCACCCCTGGGGGAATGCGCTCACTCAGCAGGTGCAGCAGGAAGGCCGCCTCGCCGGCCGGGGGGGCCTGCAGCAGTTCGGTGAGGGCCTGGGTCTGTTCGGCCGAGAGCGGCAGGGCCGGCACCCCCAGGGCCTCGCGCTCGGCCGCGGCGGCCCGGTAGCTGGAGAGGAAGGTGGCGGCGTCGGCGCTGGACATCTGCGCAGGGGGCCGGGCGACGCCCGGACGGCGGGACTGATCCCATTGTGTTTGGCCGCCCGGCCGGCCCTTGGTGGCAACGGTTGCAAATCGGCTTCTAGGCTGAGAGGTCCCCTGCCCTTCCCGGCTGCCGGCATGATCCCCACCTCCGATCTGCATGTGGTGGAAACGCGGCCGCTGGTGGCTCCGGCGCTGCTGCACCGGGAACTGCCCCTGGGGGAGGCGGCGGCCGGCACCGTGCGCGAGGCGCGGGAGCGGATCAAGGCCATCCTGCGGGGCGACGATCCGCGGCTGCTGGTGATCGTGGGCCCCTGCTCGGTGCACGACGTGGCGGCCGCCAAGGAGTACGCCAACGCCATCGCCGCTGAGCACGCCCGCTACCGGGATCAGCTGGAGGTGGTGATGCGGGTGTACTTCGAGAAGCCGCGCACCACCGTGGGCTGGAAGGGCCTGATCAACGATCCTCACCTCGACGGCAGCTACGACATCAACACCGGCCTGCGGGTGGCCCGCGGCCTGCTGCTGCACCTGGCGGAGATGGGGCTGCCGGCGGCCACCGAACTGCTGGATCCGGTGGTGCCCCAGTACATCGCCGATCTGATCAGCTGGACGGCCATCGGCGCCCGCACCACCGAGAGCCAGACCCACCGGGAGATGGCCTCGGGCCTCTCGATGCCGATCGGCTTCAAGAACAGCACCGATGGCAGTGCCGCCACGGCCATCAACGCCATGGAGGCGGCGGCCCGCTCCCACCACTTCCTCGGCATCAACCAGGACGGCCACGCCGCCATCGTGACCACCACCGGCAACCCCGATGGTCACCTCGTGCTGCGGGGCGGCAAGCAGGGCACCAACTACCACTCCGAGGCCATTGAGGCCGCCGCCGCCGCCCTGGCCAAGGACGGCCTGCCGGCGCGGGTGATGGTGGACTGCAGCCACGGCAACTCCAACAAGGACTACCGCCGCCAGAGCGCGGTGGCCGGCCAGGTGGCCGAGCAGCTGCGGGCCGGTTCCCGCCATGTGATGGGCGTGATGATCGAGAGCCATCTGGTGGCCGGCAACCAGAAGATCCCCGCCGATCTCTCCCAGCTCACCTACGGCCAGAGCATCACCGATGCCTGCATCGATCTGGCCTCCACCCGCGAACTGCTGGCCGAGCTGGCCGCGGCGGTGGCCGAGGGCAACAGCCGCCTGCTGGCGGCGGCCTGAGGGCGAGTTCCTGATGATCAGCACTCGCAACTTGTGAGTGCTGATCCATGGCAAACGCAACAGACTGTCCAGCTTGAACAGGTGGCAAGCGGGATCTTCCTAGCCTTGCTCCCGTAGGCCACATGAGGGTCTTGGCATGACCTATCTCCTGCAGTTCTGTGGGGTATCTGATCCCCTGCAGCTCTTCTATCTCGAGCAGAGTGCGCTCGAGCCGGCGGGGCCGGTGTTCGCCGGCTTCCGCCCGTTGCAGCTCGATGATCTGCTGGGCTGGGCCCTGGAGGCGGCTCGCCAGCGCTGCTGGGATCTCGAGGCGATCCAGGGCACCGTGGTGGAGGTGTGGATGGAGCGGGCCGAGGCGATCCGCCAGTGGCAGCTGCGGCTGCGGGAGGAGCCCGGCGACCGGCTGCTGGTGGCGGGGCTCGGCACCCAGCGCGACTGGGAGCGGCGCTGCGAGGCGATGCTCAGGGTGTGAAGCGCGCCCAGAGCAGGCCCGTGGCCAGCGGCACGCTGAGGTTGTCGAGGCCGTAGCGGCTCAGCTGTTCCAGGCTGGTGGCGGCGGCCGCCATCAGCAGCAGGGCCGCGGCCGGCGGTGCCAGGTCGGCCCCGGCCAGGGGGCGCAGCAGGGCCAGCACCCCCAGGCTGGCGCAGGCCATGGCCAGGGTTCCTGCGAGGGATTTGGTCTGTCCCAGCAGCTGCCAGCGGGGTGAGGCCACCAGGGGACCGATCAAGCCCGCCAGGCCATCGCCGATGGCCATCACCAGCACCCCGGCGACCACGGCCAGGGGCTGCTGCGGCCAGAACAGGAGCAGCAGGCTGGTGATCGCCGCGCCGTAGGCGATGGTGCCGTAGCTGTGTCGACCCACATCCTCCACGGCCGGCAGGAGGCGATAGCGGTGGTTCAGGGCCGTGAGCACGGTGACCAGGGCGGCCGCAGGCACGGCCACCAGGCGATCAATGCCGAGCCACCAGGCGATCAACACCACCGGACCGGTGCCGATGTGCACCACCTTGCGGCTCCATTCGCGCTGTTCGGGCCAGGAACGCCTAACCAGCAGCGCAATCGCCACCACGATGGCCAGCCAGGCGACGACGACGGCGACGCCGAGGAGCTGTTGGTTCAAGCGGCCTGCTGATAGTTGGTCATCAGGCGCAGCTTCAGGATCGCCTTGGCCTCCAGTTGTCGCACCCGCTCCCGCGACACATTGATCTGCCGCCCGATCTCGGCCAGGGTCATCGGCTCGCAGCCCTCCAGTCCGAAACGCAGCTTGATGATCGTCTGCTCGCGGTCGTTGAGTTGCGACAGCCAGGTGCTGAGGTGCTCCTTCTGCAGGTTGCGGTCCATCGAGTCGAGCGACTCGTTGCTGGCGGGATCGGCAATCAGCTCGCCGAGGGTGCTGCGGTCTTCGTCGCCGCGGGCGTGGGCATCCAGGGAGGCGCAGGGAGCGCTCTGGGAGATCAGCTCCTCCAGTTCAGCGGGCTCCATGCCCATGGCGTGGGCCAGCTCGAGCCGGTTGGGCTGGCGGCCGAAGCGGTGGGAGAGCTCGCGGGTGATGCGCCGCATCTTGGAGAGCTTCTCGCTCACGTGGATCGGCAGTCGGATGGTGCGGGCGCTGTTGTCGATCGCCCGGGTCATGCCCTGGCGGATCCACCAGTAGGCATAGGTGGAGAACTTGTAGCCCATGGCCGGATCGAACTTGTCGACGGCCCGCTCCAGGCCGATGGCCCCTTCCTGAACCAGGTCCAGCAGTTCAAGCCCCTGGTTCTGATATTTCTTGGCAACGCTCACCACCAGGCGGAGGTTGGCGGCCATCATCCGGTCGCGGGCACGGGTGCCCATGCGGATCTGGTGCTTCTGGCGCGGGCTCAGCTGCTGGGGTGGCAGCTCCTGCAGGCGTTTCATCGCCTGAACGTGGTGGGCCAGCTCGATCTCTTCAGCGGCGGTCAGCAGGGGCACACGGCCGATGTTGCTGAGGTACCAGCCGATGGAGTCGGCGCTGAGCCGACCGCCCTGGCGGGGGCCGCTGGTCCGGCTGGCGGTGCGGCCGGCGGCTCGGCCAGCCGGGCTCGGGGTGGCCGGCAGTTCAATCCCGGAAAATGGACCGTCGTCCGCAGCGGCAGAACTGGCGGGATGCAGAGGTGTCCCCATGGGCCCTCAGCCTCCAATTTTGATTTGGCCGGAATTTAGCAGTTTTGAGCAGTGGAGAACGCTGCAAATTGGAAGAGTTGCTGCAGCAATCGCATTTGTTTTTCTACTGATTTGTGCTGATGGCTACACCGCTTCGGCGTTGCTGAGCAGCCCCTTGCGCCAGCCGTCGATCAGGGCGGTCTGCACGGCAAAGCTGTCGTCTTCCGGCATGCGCTGCAAGAAGCGGCCATCCGGCTGCATGTCCCAGGCAGTGCAGTTGTCCCGCAGGTAGCTGTCAATCAGCCGCTCCAGCCGCTGGTGCAGCTGCGGGTCTTCGATCGGGGTCACCGCTTCCACCCGGCGGTCGAGGTTGCGGCCCATCCAGTCGGCGCTGCCGATATACATCGCCGATGCACCGCCATTGGCGAACCAGAACAGGCGGGAGTGCTCCAGGAAACGCCCGATCACGCTGCTCACCCGAATCGTTTCACTCAGGCCGGGCACTCCCGGTCTGAGGCTGCACATGCCGCGCACCACCAGCTGGATCGGCACCCCGGCCTGGGAGGCCTCGTAGAGCCTGGCGATGATGCGCGGATCCACCAGGGCATTCATCTTGGCCTTGATGCCGGAAGGGCGGCCGGCGCGGGCATGCTCTGTTTCCCGCTCGATCAGGGCCTCCATGCTGCGCCGCAGGGTGACCGGGGCCACCAGCAGCCGGCGGAACTCCTGCTGCTTGGAGAAGCCAGTGAGGAAGTTGAACAGTTCCGCGAGGTCTTTGCCCAGTTCCGGTCGTGCGGAGAGCAGGCCGAGGTCGGTGTAGAGGCTGGCGGTCTTGGAGTTGTAGTTGCCGGTGGCGATGTGGCAGTAGCTGCGCAGATGCTCCTTTTCCTTGCGCACCACCAGGGTGATCTTGGTGTGGGTTTTCAGACCGAGCACGCCGTACACCACGTGCACACCGGAGCGCTCCAGCTGGCGGGCCCACTGGATGTTGTTGTCCTCATCGAAGCGGGCCTTGAGTT
>Ga0315899_10000021_pt1 | contig 238207 bp, 188 predicted proteins | sample LakEriMetagenome_2_FD_203518 | JGI IMG/M metagenome (GOLD analysis project Ga0315899, IMG submission 203518) | Freshwater fungal communities from buoy surface, Lake Erie, Ohio, United States - Buoy 4 MA112 | ecosystem: Environmental > Aquatic > Freshwater > Lake | place: USA: Lake Erie, Ohio...
GAATCGTTTCCGGGCCATTTACGCGTGTCAATATTCCAACCTGACGATAAGCCGAGTTCACGGAACGGGTGGCAACATTAATAGGTATGCCGCCGCCTGCTCCCATTCCTGCCCCTAAACTACTTAGCCCCATATTATAATACCGATCATCCCGTAGCGGGGGAGTATATGGATTCAGTAATACGTCGGCGGGTCCTCGCGTATATCCTGTCCCCATTCTTGGTATTAAATCGAGGAAACTGTCGCCACTAGTGATGCCTCCGCTCATTGAACCAATGATTACTCTATTTGTATCCCGGTTATTTAAATCATTGTTGTTACCTGCGTTACTGCTGCCGCTGCCGCTGCCGCTCCCGCTATTTGCGGTTGATCTTGAATATGCTAAATATATAATTACAACCGCAATAATAAAAAATATAATAAGAGTAACATTTTCAAAACATATTACACCTGGTGGACATTTTCGAGACATTATACTGTATAATATAAAATACGAATATTATATATTTTATATTATTAATTAGGACGAGGAATTTCGGCATTTCTCCCGCGCTTGCCATTCATCGCATTTTATAAATCTAAGCTTGAGCGCCTACCGGGCTCGATGTTTTGCCTAAACCGCCGGTCAAAAGTGACATTCCTGGGATACTCCCGGCACTTGAAAACAGTTTGCTTATAGAGCTATTCTCAAATTTATCAAGGAATTTTTCGGCAGTGTCTAGAATCGGTTGAATACTTTTCAAGTTATTGATCATCTCAGTTTGCTGATTCAAAGTATCAGAACTCATTTTTGAGGTTGTTCCGGCAGCCCCTGCTCCTCCTAAACTCGACAAAGCTTTATATATTTGTTCTTTTTGATCACCATATCCTGACGCTAACCCTTTTTGTAAATCAAGCATAGAGTTTCCTTCGCTTCCTACAGGAGCTGGGCTTAAATTTGATAAAGATTCTGTTATATTTTTATTCGACTTTGTATTACCAGTAGCTGCTGCTACTTCTTCCATAGATGCTTCTGCATTTGGAGCAGCTTGCGATGGTACAGAACCTTCCGGGGGTGCCGGTTTTGCTGGGGTATCAACTTTTTTTGCCGTAGCACCAAGAGCAACCTTTGCGTCAGCACCATCAGCAGCGGCAGCCTCTTTTTTCTTATTTTCCTCCTCAGTCGTTAGACCCTCAATCAATGAACCATTTTTATTTCTCATCATAACAACAAAATTGGTAGCAACAGTTGTTACTAATAAAACGACGATCATATTTTTACTAAAGTATGTGGTTAAAAATCCAATCAGAACAAAAATACAAATAGCTTCTAAATTATTACTCAATAAGTATCCTGCTGCGGTTAAAATTGCGAAAAAGAACGAAGCATATAAAACATATTTGTTATGAAGAATATCGGAACTTCCAGTAAATCTGGATGAAGATTTTTTTGATTTCATTTTTTGAATATTTTATATATATGGTATAGAAAAAAGACTTACTGTTATTTATATAATATTCGATAGTTATAGTTCATATATTTTAATATTTTATTTATTATTCTATTTATTATTCTATTTATTATTCTATTTATTGTTCTATTTATTACTCTATTTTATTAATATCTCTCGTCGTATACATATTCTCCCTCACTGCTATTCTCATTAAATTCTCTACTATTATCACTACTGTCACCACTATCATATGTATTATCGCTATTATCGCTCTCATATTGCCTATTATTTTGCGGTTGTTTATCTCGCTTAATATAGGATAAACTAAAATCATCGCCCATTTTATCACGTATATAACTTATATCTTTCCTTAATTTATCGATCTCGTCCATTAAAATCGACATATCATCTCTTATACGCTCTAATTGGAATTCATCATCTTTAATATGTTCTGATATTTCTCGTATATGTTTTGCTAATATTTTTAGGGCAGTTTTTTGGCTCTTTTTTTCTTCTAAAATTGTTCCTCGCATATTCCCATAGTCGGATAAAACACTTGATAAATATGGATTATCACTTGCTAATTCTTTTACTTCATTATTCTTATTATATATAGCCTTGCGTTTTTTATCAAGCATACATTTCATTTCATATAGTTTTAAATCCTTGTCAGAAGTATTGGCAGCATATGTCCCATCCGTTTTATAGGATACATTACATTCACCAGGGCTGTCATTGTCACTGTCACTTGCGCCACTATCGCTCATTGATAATTTGCGTGATTCGGGAGATTCGGGAGAAATGCCAAAATTCAAATTCGGATCCTCATATTTGGGGCTTAACATAGATGGACCCATAAATGCGTTTAAATCTTCATAAGTAGGAGCTGTTTTTTTATCTCGATAACTATTAAAAATATCTGTTCTCTTTTTTTTTACCATTTATACATATATAGATTATATATTCATATTTATTATTATACAATTACAAATATGATATATTAAACACTACCCATCCCACCCGTTGAAGCACACATTACTATACGCTTCATACTAAATAAAACTTCTAAAATAGTATATACTAAAGCGTATATCAATCCATGGACGGCGGCTACAGCTAGTTTACTGCCACCTTTCGGAATTTGAAAAAAGAACCCTGGTATATAAACTATAAATAATAATATGAACATCATACGTTTTATAAATGTTACAATACCACCAAGCGATACCATTTTATTGTTTATATAATATGTTTAATATAATATGTATTATATTATAGGTATATATTTATAGTATATTTTGTATACATAAATATATTATAAATATTATTTAAAACTCATTGCCATATTTATACCATATTTAAGTATTCCTGGTATAATTTTGAATATAACATACCAGACTATATAGTATATAATTGAAATAAATATAGCCGGTATAATATTATGTCTTATTTTTTCAGACATCGTCATTACTTGTGTTTTTACTTTCGTCATATATTCTGTAAAAAAGTTTTGATTACCTGATTTATTTTGGTCTTTCTCTTTTTTTTTTAATACTTCTAATTTTTTCTGTAATGGTGTCATTAATTTATTTTTCTCTTTTTCTATCATGTTTGGTATAGTTTCTGATAATAATTTATTAATTGTTGAACCAATAGACCCGGATTTTGAATTTTTTACAGATGATGGCATTTTTCCTACCAAACTATTATACATTTTTTGAGGGAACTCTATTACATATTTTGTCATCTTAGATACAATATCTTCGTATGGAACAAATCCAAAAACTAAAAAATAAATAAGAAATATAAATACAAATCCTGTAAAAAATTCCATTGGTAGTTCATATTGACATGGCATTCCACCGGACATCATGCTCGCCATTTTATTAAACTTTCCTCCTCCACCACCGCCGCCACCGCCACCGCCACCAATACTACTTAAAGCGGATGCTACTGGATCTGTTGCTCCTGCTCCTCCCGCTGCCGCCGCCGCTGGGGCTGCTTCCGAAACTGCGTTTTTTATAGCATCTACAGCACCACCTACACCACCTGCCGAGCTAACCGCTGCTGCAATTTTATCCATATTATGAATTATTTATTTGTTAGTATAACGATCGACGTATATAGTATATTAGTATAATAGTTTAATATTTTATTATTCTATCATAAATATTTTCGGAAAATATTGATAAATTTATAAATTCCAAAATATAAAATATAAAAATATAGAAATATTTTTATATTGTCATATAAATATTTAGAATGTCCGTAAAACAAACTTTGGCCTCCACTAGTAAATCGTCAGAACCTCTATTAACCGAGAATGATTCTCGCTACGTAATGTTTCCTATCCAAGATAATGAAATATGGAAAATGTATAAAAAACAGGTAGATTGTTTTTGGCGTGCGGAAGAAATCGACCTTTCTAAAGATATTGTCCAGTGGAATAGCGAAACGCTAAATGATAATGAAAGATATTTTATTTCTATGATTCTAGCTTTTTTCGCGGCAAGTGATGGTATCGTTACGGAAAATCTCGCGGTTCGTTTTATGGGCGACGTTCAGCTTGCTGAGGCAAGAGCATTTTACGGATTTCAAATAGCAATGGAAAATATTCATAGTGAAGTATATAGTCTTCTAATCGACTCATTAATAAAAAGTGATGAACAAAAAACAAAACTATTTGCCGGTATAGATAATTTTCCTTGTATCAAAAAAAAATCAGACTGGGCACTTCGATGGATAAACGATAAGCGCAGTTCATTTTACACTCGTCTTATCGCATTTGCTTGTATAGAAGGTATATTTTTCTCGGGGGCGTTTTGCTCGATATATTGGTTAAAGAAGCGCGGACTGATGCCTGGGCTTACGTTTAGCAATGAGCTTATCTCTCGCGATGAAGCGCTTCATACAGAGTTTGCGATTTTATTATATAACAAGATGCAGAAAAAATATCCAAAACAAAAAGTTCACGAAATAATTAAAGAGGCTGTAGAAATAGAGAAAGAATTCATATGCGAAGCATTGCCTTGTAGGCTTATTGGAATGAACTCCAAGCTGATGTCGCAATATATAGAGTTTGTTGCCGATCGTTTATCTTTACAGTTGGGGTATGAAAAAATATATAATTCATTGAATCCTTTTGATTTTATGGAAATGATAAGCGTAGAAGGCAAGACAAACTTTTTCGAAAAACGTGTAAGCGAATATGCTTTATCTGAAAAGACAAGGACAGATAATATTTTCGAACTTAATGCCTCATTTTGAAAGACCACCCATACCCATTCTACTAGAAAAGTTTCCTTGAGAAGCAGGGCGTTGTGTATGATGTTGTCTTACAGGTGCTTGTGGAACGTTCTGAGGAGGGGGGCGCAGCTGAGGTTGTGGATATGGTTGTTGTGGTGGTCGCTGTTGTGGATGTGGCTGTGGCTGCGGTTGTATTTGTGGCCGAGTCTGATTTGTATAGTGGCTTGGAAGACGCACCTCATTCATTTTACGTTGTAGTAAATTTTTCACATCTTCTTTTTCGAGACGTATTTTGGTCTCAACGGCTATATTTTGTTCTTCAAATCGCAGACTTCTCGGATCTCTCGTTGTTTCAAAATGATATACATTAATGTATTCATCTTTAAATTCGTAATTAAGATTTCTAATTGTAATAAGACCATCCATTGTTGTCATATTTACAACTGTAGCAGCTTCTTTTCTACATATCAACCTCTTAATTCCGTCACATAGTTGTAAAATATTTTTATCAAGAATCTCAAAAAAACATGTTCTATCTATTAAAAATCCAGCTTGTTGAACACGTTTCTGCATGTAATTATCTTCACCACCCCATGACCAAAAATTAGGAAACCCGTTTGTAATTTCATAATCACCACCTTTTATAGAAAATATACCACCAAGCGCGAACTTAAATCCATAAAAGTGTTTTACAACACCATGTGTAGTTTCATATTGAATTACATTTTTACTATATGGGACAGTGTCAATGTCATTAAAAACAAAAGAAATATCTTTATAATGATTAGGATATTTATATTTAATTGCTAAAAATCCGATATTTTTCATTGCGCCACGATTGAAAGGCAGTCTATCCTTTTGTTCCACATAATATATTTCATAATCCGTCTTAGGAATATCTTCTAAAACGTGTTTCATATATACACTAAAAAATACTTTATGTTCTGCTCTGTCTCTATAAGGTATAATAAAAACAATTTTAGGAATTATTGATTCTATTTGATTGGCATTATCTGTCGGCAATGTTTCTTCGCTAATATTATTATCAATATTATTATCAATATTATTAGCAACATCTGTTTGAGTTGTTTCAGTTGTTTTAGTTGTTTCTGTTGTTTGCGTAGGCTCGGGTTCTACATTGATTTCTTTTTTGATCTTTAAAGATAAAGATAATGTTGGTTTAGTTGTAAGCATTTTTCGTAGGGTATGTGTATGTCTAGGTCTAGGTCTATAATAAAAATGCTGTGAATATTATGAATATTATTGAAAATATTATTTATAATAGTCTATAATTTTATAATTTTAATTTTTAGGCGAATACTTTTCTAAAATAATCCGTGGTATAAGATTATCCTTTATACTTTCCAATTTTTTGTAACATTTATTTATTGTAACTTCGCTTGTTTCGCTAATTTTATTCACATCCTTTTTAGATATATTCAATCCACATATTTGCGACACAAAGTATATTATTCCGGCAGCAATAGAGTGCGGTGTATTTTCCGGGATTAGATTATTCTTTTCAATTCGCAAGGCAATAAACTGGCACAGTTTTGTCAATTCGGTATTTACGCTTAATCTTGTGCAGAATCGCTCAATAAACGCCTCTGGTCGGGTCTTACAAAAGCTAGTCTTCTCTGAGTTGTCCATATCATTCTCAATCTCATTAATAATACAAACAGCATTCTTACACCCCTTTGTGGCACTAGTGTTATCCAGGTTAAATATCGTCGCTATCTCTTTTGCTGTTCGAGGACAGTCATGTATCCTAAAAGCAATATATACTGAAGCGGCAATGATGCCATCACGATTTGAACCGCGAAATGTCTGATGTTCCGATATTTTCTTATGGCACCGAAGCGCCTCGTCAATAATAATCTTCGGAATACCTGCGTTATTCGCAATAATAGTAATATGTTGAAATTCATTATATTGTGTCTTTTCCTTGTGAGGGGATGACTGCCACTCTGTATATCGCCGTATTTTTCTCATTTCGTATGACGAAACACCATCACATAATATTTTACAACCGAATGATGATTCAACTAGAAGCGGATTTATTGGCAAACCACATCGCGTGGGATCACTCATTTGATTATCATCTACTCCGTAATATCTCCATTCAGCGGACTGATCTACCACATCAGTATAAATAATACTACATTTAGGATTTGTACATACAAGAAAACCTTCGTCTGATAATGATACAGGTGAACTACAAGTATCGCATAACTCGCGTTGTCCTGCGCTTCTATATATACATTCTATACTTTCCTTGTCTTGTGCTACTTTTTGAACACCAGCACGTGAGTCATTACAGAGACGAAAGGATTCGTTTATTTTCTCCCACAAATCTGCTTTGTTATTATTATTAGTTATTTTATTTTTGTATGTTTTATGTGTAATCGGTATTCGCGACAAAGAAGGTTCTGGCATTTTTGGTGAAGAAGTCTTGTATTGGTGTGATGGTTTGAAGTTTGTGTTTGTTTTGTAACTGTAAATATTGAGAAACTGATTAAGTGGTTTAATCGGTGTTAAAATCTTATGGTTTGTTTTAAACTATATTATTTATTTTTAATTCAATTTTATTTGTATTATAATTCATGAATCTTAATTATTTATTAATAATAATAATAATAATAATAATGAAAACCTAAATATAATACAAATAAATTATCAATAATATATCAAGTAATAATATATCTAAAATAATATTAATAATAATATCAAAAGATGGGTAATAATTTGAGCACAGTCAAAAATAAATCATCAGGGCAGAATATGAATTCGATGAGCGAGGACATAAAGAAACTCGCCGACTCAAATTCCAAATTTCTTTCTAAATTAAATGACATTGCTACTAATTATATTTTAGGTCAAAATTTCCAAGATATGATTCGTCTTACTAACTCCAAGTATTGCGACGATTTAGTAATTATTACGTCTAAACTTTTGAAACAATCTTATTCGCATCAAGAAATACATTATGCCTACCAGAAGATATTCAACAAAAATATCGGAGTCGATATTGAACAAAACAGTCCTTTGGTATTAAATAAACGTGATGCCGTATTGGGGGGTATTATGAATTCTGAGCAAAAGAAGAAGATGTGTATTGATATTGCGAAATATTATGTTAAAATTGCTCATTTATTTGCTGCTATTATAACAACACTCAATCCTGTTTTTTCATGGAGATCATCAGCATCTTCATCGCGTGCTTTATTAAGACCGCATGTAGTAGATGAAAAACAAGACATTAAGTTAACTACTACACTCCAAGATAAGCATTATATATCCGAAATGGCACAAGATATAAAAGTAGAAAATTTAAATTTCTGTAATTCGCGTATATCGGATTTAATGGATATGGAGGAAATAACTAATTTAATGGATGGTAAAAATATTATTCCGGATGGTGGAGAAGCTGTATCTACTATAAAAATAAAAACAAATCTGTGTTCCAGTAATCTAAATAATAATACGGAAGGATATTCGCGCAAAAAAACGGTATATGATTTGCCGGGATTTGCGGAATTAAGTCGTTTATATTATGACAGATATAATGCGAGTAAGGGGCGATTTGACAGGATGTCAGCTAGTAGTGAAGGAGAAAAGAAGAGAAATATTGCGCTGTTATATACTCTTTTTACGGGGGATAAAAATCCGCCTAAAGATATTAAAAGTTTCAAGGATATACCACTCCATTCATTTTCCGACGACATTGAATGCGAGAATATGGATTCTATTTTTAATAAAACATATATGGGGACTACGAAAGATAAACTATTTGTAGAATATGTTGATATGGTGAAGAAGATGATATATAATTCAAATATGATACGAAATTCATTATTAGAAATAATAGACAATATATTTATACTAAATAACAACTCAAATGATGCTCAGGCTGCTACAAATGAAGAAACGAAAGAAAAGTATATAATTGATCCATCATTAACATATGATGAATTAGATAGAACCATAACAGAGGCAAGAAAAATAATCCTAAAATTATATATTTCTTGCGAAAGAGATTTTCTGAGCACATTGAAAATATTTCAGGCAATAATTGAAACACAAATATTAGAGACAACTAAGCGTCAAATTAAAGAGTTAGAAATGGGTATTGAAATGGAATACGCTGAATAGTGGAGGAAAGGTGCCGCCATACTAACATAATAATATCTAAATGTTTTTAAATGAGTTTATGCGGGAGTATATATTATGTGATACACTATTGCGGTATCACATAAAATTTACATATATTTTTGAAAAGTCAAAAATAATTATTTAGTGTCTCCTGGAGTGGCGACGGCGACGGCGAGCGGTTTTGCACTTGCGTCTGCGTCCTCCCTGCTGAGACTGAGACTGAGTAGCAGCCTGGCCGTAGCCATAAGAAGAACCACCGGCTTGAGCGGCGGCCTGAGCAGCAGCAGCTGCCTGTTTAAGGCTTTGAGTAGCGGCTTGAGTGGCAGTAGCTGCCTTTCTTGCGGTGCGTTTAAGAGCAGCACGAGCTACTCTGAGACTGCGTTTTGAACGTGAATGTCTTTTTGCCATTTTATATATATATAACATATATAAAAAAATTTTAAAATGTTAAAAATAATTATATTAAATAATATTTACAATTACAATTACAATAATAATACTAAATATTTCTAAATGTAATTATTATTTATAATATTTTTAAATACATATTTTTAATTACAAATTATATAAATTAACTATTCCTAAACATAACGTATATTCCATATTTATTTTTAAATAATACTATTTAAAAATAAACTCGTTACATAATTTCCTAAATATTTTTATTTGTCATTAGACCAGATAGTATCATTTTTCCAACACATACGATCTCCTTTTTCTACATTATAAAGCATTTTAAAAATTCTAGAACGAGCCAATGGACAATTCGTTCTATATTTTACTAAAGGATGTGGATTTGTTTTAATATTAAAACGTATTGCTTGTTTATATATCGCCTCCCGCCACTGATATGCTAAATATACAAAAAATGTCTTAAATACTTGCGCCTTAACTTTATCAATCGCGCCCAATTCATTCAAATAATTATTCAAATAAGTTATACACAGTTCCATACCTGAAATATCCGCCATACTTTCACCAACCATTGTAGACGCATCCATATCTATACCATCCCACGAAGCAAATAATTCATATTGCTTAATAACATCTTTAACTTTATTATTAAATATCTTTTCATCTTCCGGTTTCCACCAATTATTCATATTACCGCTATGATCAAATAATCTCCCACTATTATCTAAAGAATGCGAAAATTCATGTCCAAAAGTGTATCCAATATGTGCTAAATTATATTCAAAACTTTGCGAATTTAATGCTACAAATGGCTCCTGTAATGTTGCCGCTGGAACGTAAATATTATTTCTAGTAGGATTATAAAAAGCATTTACTATATATGGTTGCGTCCCATTTAATGATAAACCACCATTTACTGTGAAATCAATTGATGGAATATCGCTAAAATGTTTCCCTTCATTTTTTATGAAATATTCACGCATCGCTTGTGATTGAGCAAACATTATACCATAAGCATCACCTTCTGGTAAATTCGTCTCTAAATCTTCTATCATATATTTTGGATATACAGTCTCAATTGAAATAGTTTTCAGTTTAAGTAACGCTTCTTCTTTCGTCTCCGGTTGTAACCACAAATTTTCATTTATTATTCTTATAAATGTCTGTCTTATTTCCTCACCCATTGTATTTGCTATATAAACTGCTCCCGGTTTAACATACTTTGCTACATATAACCTAGATAGTAACGTATTACAACAATACGATAAAGCAAATATTGGGAACAATTTCTCCGGTATTATACCTGGCTGACCCATGGCAAATTTCTTGAAAAATTCATATCGCAACTTGTGCGTATCCTTATTATATAGACAAAATTGTCGTAAATACATATAATACCAATAAGCCTTCCATTTTGGAGTTTTCCATTGTTCATTCAATGTTTTTATAATACTTTTTATATAACTTTTACTTCCTGTTATGTATGACTTAGGAACATTAGCACTACTAAATCCAACACCTTCAGCAAATTTTCTCCAATTAAAGCCTAATTTATTTTCACTATCATGTATAGAAACAACATTGTAAAAATCAGGCGAATCATCTTCTGTAGATGTGTCCATTGATTTTAATATCTCTATTTCGCATTCTATTACGTGTCGCGGATTTAATCCATGATTGGGACCCAACATCTTATCATATAATTCGGTAACGAACTCACAAAACTTATCAGCAAACTCTTGTCTAAACTTGCGTGTATACTTCGCTGTTTCATTCCCCGTAATATATAAATCAAAATCATAAAATGATAACCCAGGAGATTGAACGTGGCTTCTTATATTTACAGCATCTTTCTCATCCTGATATGTAGACCAATTTATAGGACATCCCCAAGATATTATTTCACATCTATTTATATTTGACAAGTATCCGATCAAATCGTCGTTGTTTACATATTTCTCATAATCATTTATCATAATATCAATATGCTTTTTTATTTTATCATATGTAAGATTCTTATGTTCCATGGATTTCATTATTTTTTCCACTTTTTTAGCATCAGCAGTTTTATTATTTTTATAATATTCTTTCGCTAATTGAATAACACGATTATTTACAGTATCTTGAACAAATCTAAAACTGTCTAATTTTACAAAATAATATTTTTCATAATTTAATTTAACGTCTTGCTCTTTCATCCAAGAATAATTAATATACGTATAATAATCTTTTCTTGCGTCAAGATTATTTTCTTTTTCATCTTTTTTTATAGTTTCTAAAACATATGATACACTTTTCTCGGTGTCTACGCTTTCTTTATTTGTTTCAATATATTTAAGTGGAATTAATAAATTTTTTGATTCAACTATTGACGTGTCTAAGAAGGGCATTTTTATATATTTAAACCCCCTTGAATTTTTAGAACCTTTGTATTTATTAAATTCAACACTCTTAATCTTTTTAGTTTTATTTTTTAAAATATTTTTTATTTTGGAAATATTTTTATTACTTTTATAACGTTTTCTTTTATTATTGTTGTTGCTATTCTTTGTCATAATAAGCAATATATATTAAGTATATATTATTTGTTTATTATTTATGTATTATTTGTTTATTATTTATGTATTATTTATGTATTTTTATATCAGTCGTGACATTCTTATAACATAAATATAAAAAGCATAAAGATAAAATATTACGTAATATTATAAAGAGTTATCTCACAATGAAAGCTTTTATTTTGTTTTCATTACTTTCGTTTGCGTCTGCCATCGTAATGATTCCAAACGATGGGAATATGACTAGTTTGGAATCAACACATTTACTTAATTCTACTAAAATAGATAATAGTAATATCGAACATCATGACGATCATCACGGTGATCCTCAACCTGATAAACATAATACTAATTATGATAATTCAAGACATCGCCCACATTTAGCAGTTGTTGATACTACAAGTAGAAAACTTATGTTTAGCGATGAATCGGATAGTTCTGATGATACAGTAGAAAGCAATGGAAGAAGATTACTACGTCGCTCGTCTAAGGGAAGTTCACCTCCGCCTCCGCCTCCAACTGTGAGAAGAGCGCCTCCGCCACCGCCTCCAACTGTGAGAAGAGCATCTCCGCCTCCACCTCCACCTCCGTCTCCTCCAACTGTGAAAAAGGCATCTCCGCCTCCACCTCCACCTCCGTCCCCACCAACTGTGAAAAAGGCATCTCCGCCTCCGCCTCCACCTCCGTCTCCACCAACCGTGAAAAAGGCATCATCACCTCCGCCTCAATCTTCATCCAAAGCCGCTTCCAATTCAAAGTCCAAGTCCAAATCCAAATCGAAGTCCAAGTCTAAAAGTAAAAAATCATCTACTACAGCTTCTGTCACCACACCCACCACCATGACACAACCTAAGACTTTGGTTGTTAATAAGTATGCTTCTGTTGACGATAAGTTATCCAAAAAGACCAAAGCACTTGCCAAGAAGTTTGAAACCGAATTTGCTAGTTGGGTAATTACAACCGAAGGGCAAGATGCTATCAAATTTTGCCAGACTCTAGGTGTCTCAAATAAGCCGGACATTTACAACGGTTGTATCGAAGATATGCGCGTGACTAAAAGCAAAGCTATTGCCCAGGAAAGTGCTCTTTCAGCCGAGGAGTTCCTCGCTAAAGAAGTAGCAAATCCAAGCAAACGGTATTGCGTAGCTTCAGGTGATCCTCATGTAACAAACTATGATGGTGAACTTTTCCATATTCAAGAACCCGGCATCTACACTGTAGCGCGGACGCCTGATACTGTTTTCGAAATCCAGGAGAAGATGCGCAAAAATGGCGCAATTAAGCCCGGTGTCCCATCTTGTATGACAGGCGCTGTAGTCCACTATAAGCAGATGAATATTGAAGTGGATGTCGCCAACTTTGGAAAAATTCTTGTAAATGGCAAAGAAGTTGAGCTCCCCGAAGATTTCACTCTTACTTTCGGTGGTGTCCAAATTCGTTACGGAAAACAAGTCATCGAATGGAAAGGTGCCTCTGTTCAGCCACCAGGTCTAAAGATTACTACACCTAACGGATTTTCAGTTATGATCTCCGGTGGATACTGCGGCGTCTTAGAGACAAATGTTCCGACTGCTTTCTTCGGAAAGATGGAAGGTATATGTGGGAATGCTGATGGCGTAAAGAGTGCTACTGACTATGCGGACCCTAATGGCGCGGTTTTAAATGTAAATCGTGGTGCCAAAAAATGGGAAATGAGTGGTTATAATGGACCCGATTCACCTATTTCAAAATGGCAGCTTTCTTGGAAGCCACGTGGAACAGAATGTTACTTTGCCAAAGAATGTGAAATGGGTGTTCAGACAAGGAAGGTTGTTGCTACGCCTGCCCCCAAGGCCGCTCCTACACCTGCTCCTACACCCGCTGCCGTCAGAGTCACACCTACCGTGTCTCCAAAAGCTACCACCGATACAAAGCAGACTGTTGTTGTTGTATCTCCTGCTGAACCTAAACCTGAAGATAAACTACTTACCAAGGCTAGTGCGTCCAGTGCTTCGACATCTAGTTCCCATTCTAAGTCACATTCTCAGTCACATTCACGATCCGACTCTCACGAAGTATGTCGTCCAGAAATATTTCCCACTGTATCTCCTACAAATATTGCTGATCATGTCGCATCATCGTCTAGCAAAACTAATGCCAAGATGAGTGATCTCTACGCAAAGTTCAAAACGATGACCGATCATATGAAGAAATCACACCTTGAACAATTCGCAAAGGAGAAGAAAATTGTTGATGATACCGAAACAAAGACGGGTGATATATATAAGAAATATTCTACTCAGTTTACCGAAGCTGAGAAAATAATGATAAAGATAAATGCTCTTAATGTTACATTGACACATCATCACAAAATACTTGCCGATGAATCAGACTACTTGGCGCGTCTTAAAATATTCAAACCAAAATTCATGACATCGCTTGATAATGTAAAGAAACACGTTACAGGAATAAAGAGTGATATTCACACGACTATTGTGGAAGGAGAAGATAAGAATAGTCTTCTTTCAATATTGGAAGACGTGCGTGCTTCTACAGATAAGTCGGCAACACTCTTAGCAAAAGCATTCATGGATCACTATGATAAATACAATAAGAACCACGAAAATAGCGAGCATAAATACCATGAAGAACTCGATGCGATGAAATTTCTAAGAGATAAATACAAAGTAGACGCAGCAAAACGTGACGGTCTTTGGAAGGAATACTCCGATATTCTAGCAATCGCCAAGAAACTCAAGGAGTCTATTGTTTTATCTGAAGCTGACGAAAAGACTTTTGACGATCTTATAGTGCGAATTGCCAAAGCATTCAAGGCGAATGAGCGCACCTCTGGCAAGAAACTGTCCACGCCCAACACTCAATGTGCGGCTGATGTATTGAAAGCTCACATAGACCATAATCGCGTATAACGGGAGAATCGGGAGAAATAGATAAATTCAATAACGCAATAATTATAAACCCATTATATAAATAATTATTTGTTTGCTATATGATAACAAACAAATAACAATACATTACATATCTTTCTTATCTATAAGTATCTCGCGCCCAATATTTTTTATTATTTTTTTCTCATTTTTATCTTCATTTTCTACAGGTTCACATATATTACGCATAATCGTCAGATATTCTATTTGCGTCGCTTCACTATCAAACCAGTTCGGATTTTTTTCAACCCATAAATATAATGAATTACGCTCCTTATTCGCAACTTTTATAATCGTGTTTCTTATTTTACTGTGATTATCGTCTTTCTCCCATTTCTCCTTATCTTTAATATACATCGTATCCCTCTTTGAGTCAGTACAATGAATTGGTCGCTTATGAATATCTAATTCTTTCAGACCTTTTATCATAAGATTGCTTATACCTCGAACCATCCCATTTTTGCTAGAGAAGTCAAGATCTTCTAATGTTATCTTAAGAGATTCAATAAAGTCATTTATATTGAGAGCATCTTTACACTTCTCATTTAAAAATACATTTAAATTAAAATGATTATTATTTGTAATATTGTTTGTATTCCCTATTTTGGGAACTATCTCGTTTATCGTCTTGACTAATTCGCCGTTCTGTTTTATCAAGTCCTTAACAAGATCCTTCAACTCCTTGTCCGTTTTACTGTCAATTTGTTCTTCTGTTTTTTTGTCATACGCGTTAGTTATTACACTGTTTATGCTCTCACTATTTTTGTCCAATTTACAAGTTTTTTTATGGACATATAATCCTTGTCTGTATTTAAAACTCTTACCACATTCGCAGACATTTTGTTCGGCATTTTTTGGCATTTTTTTGTCATCATTTTTATGTTTACGTGTCAATAGGTGTTTATCAAAGTTACTTTTCTTGCTACATACAAAGTCACACTTTTCGCAAATGAAATTTTCGGCATTTTTTTGCGTCATCATTGTCATCATATATAATGATGACAAAAAATGCCTCTAAACCTTTTTAATAAAAAATACATTTTATAAAAAAAAATTATGGTAACAAATTTTTCAACTAAAAAATGCGATTTAGAGCATTATGGTCTGAGTGACGAAGTCGATGTTTTTTCCAACTCTCGGAGGGGTTTTTCCAAAAATGGACATTTATTTTTGTCCATTTTTGAAAAATCCAAAATACTTTTGAAAAAAACGATTCACTTCATTCACTTCGGCGTCCGCCCTGCCTTTATTTGCCGAGGGTTTGTGACCATTATGCTGTGCGTCGATGAGACGGTGGTGGTCACGTGGCGACCATTATGCTGTGGGATGATCGCGTAATGATCGCATGGCGGACGCGCCGATCTTATTATGAAAACTTGTCTTCTATTTTTTTGAAAAGATCTTTTCCGTATACTAGATTACCGGTTGGTTTATATTCAGTAATCGGCTTAAACTCTTTCTTTGGTGCGTCATTGCCATTATTTTTGCCATTATTTATTTTACGCGCCAATCCCATATTAAATGGGTCTAAACTATTCGCACTTAACGGATTATTCGCAACAGGACCACGATTTTCTATAGGGTTGCCATAGTCATCATACTCTTGAATCTGATTTCCATGTTCGTCAATAATCATACCTGTCTTTTTTTTAAACTCGGTGCGAACATATGACGGTATATAATGCTTCCAAGATATAAAAATAAGGTTCGGATGCGTGTATCGAACGACAAATCCATTGCTCGTAAGTTCTTCTAAAATATAACTAATACACGAAGTTCTGTCATACGACGCAACACCTAACATAATCTCCGGAATAATATACCAACAAAACTGTTCATTTATTTTTTGGCGCGATGTTATCTTTATTTTATCATGAATTCGGTTCAATATTTTGTTATAAGTAGATAACTTAGATAAATCATATGTCTTTTTTCTATCATATAATTCGTCTAAATTAATCTTTTTTATAGCGTCACTGTCTTCTTTGTTGCGAAATAACTCATCCATTTTTTATTACTTACTATACCTACTGTATTTAATTCATTATTAGAAAAAAAATATAAAAATATTACTAGTCATAAAAATAATATTACTATTCGCGTATTTTTTTAATTTTTTATTAGTGCGAACAATATAAATGACTATTAAGCATATTGTTTTAGGTGGAGGCGGTCCATTCGGGGTAGTAGCTTTCGGCGCTTTAAAATATTTACACGATATAAACTTTTGGAATATAAAAAATATTAAAAGTATATATGCTACGTCTATAGGCTCTCTTATGTCTGTATATTTAACCCTAGGATATGATTATGACTATATCTACAACTACTTTGTTAAACGACCATGGGAAAAAATATTTAATGATATAGGTATGGAAAATTTCATAGATTTCTACAATAAACGAGGATTAATAGACTTATATCCTTTATATTATAAGTCATTTAACATACTTTTAGACGCAAAGGGTTTATCGACAAATATTACACTTAAAGAATATTATGACTATTGTGGTATTGAACTTTATTTTGTTACAACTGAAATAAATAATTTTAATGGTGTTATATTATCGCATAAAACACACCCAGACCTTGAACTCATTACGTGTTTATGTATGTCTGGATCATTCCCAGGCTTATTTCGACCTATTGTTATTGACGATAAGTGTTATACCGATGGTGGTATATTTTGTAACTATCCCGTTAAACATTGTTTAGATGATACAGGTTGTGATAAAAACGAAATACTAGGAATTCGCAAACTGGGTGATTCGGTAAATGTATTAATCAACGATGATTCAACTATATTTGAATATTTTAGTAAGATGATAGATAATATGATCGACTACATAAATGACGAAAAAGGCATTCCCGATATACCATACGATATAAAATGTGATATGAATATTTTCAGTAGTTATGAAACGTGGATTAATGTGCCGATATCACAAGAACTTAGGGCCGCTTTAATCGATAAAGGTTCGGAATATGCTAAAACATATTATGAAAAATGGATAGAAGAAAATATAGATACCGCTATAATAAAGGATGAAAACGTTGTCGATAATATTGTCAAAAACATGAATGACAATAACATAGTCTTGGCGGCGAAACCCGATAGCATCGCTCTTAATAATGAAGAGTTGTAAAACGCGTTAAACGCCAATCACGGGAGATAATGCGAAATTCGCCGATATAATAATAATAATAATAATAATGATGCTATATAAATAGTATTATTATTATTCGTGTCATAGGTCATATGAATATGTAATCTATATTCTATAACGAACTCTGAAGGAATGATAACAAAGTATCCTTGCTTGGTTTTGATTTATATTCAACTACGCTATCCCCCATATCAAGTTTTATTGTCGGATAACCAGAAACGCCATATTTATCAGCAAGTGCGGAATCTTTATCGCAATCTACGTGGACAAAATTTACAGTTTTGCCATTAAAAGATTTATTGGTATGCTCCTTGACGAAATCGTCCCAAATCGGCTTTGCGTCTTTACAATGAGGACACCATTCAACGCCGAAAAAGTATAGAGATGCCATATCAGGTTCACCGCCTTCCCTTCTTAAATTCATACCTGAGGCATATCCCTCATAAAATGATCTATCAGACTGTGGAGCGATATAAGTTTTGTAGATGTAATATGCGCACCCTATCAAAATCGCAACAAAGGCAGCAACAACAACAAATTGCGTTATTGTAGGTAACGAAGTGAGAATTTTCTTTAACTTAAACACTTGTTCAGACATTTAATAGTATAAATTATAGATATATATATATTATTATAAATATGTTTTAAAAATAAACGAATGAATATTATTGAATATTATTATACAGACTACTAAATATTATGAAATCAGTTTAAACATTTCATAATATTTAATTGTATAGTCTATTGCTGACACATAACATAAGTAAGATATTTTGTTAAAATGATAAAACGGTGTAACGATGGTAAACTAATCGATATAAAAATAAACAATTTTTTTTCAGATAAAGAATATTATGAATTTATGCTATTATTATCTACTAAATAGTGTGAAATAATGCGGAATACTTATGACTAATACAGACAAACATTATGGTTATGGTTAAATAAATCTAGAAAAATACACTATATAGCACGTATGCTACTAACAAAATTATAAATATTTCAAAAACCGTAAATAAAAGAAAAAAGATTTTAAGACTATTATAGGAAGGTGATGTAAAGAGACCGTTAATATTAAAAATATTTTTAAGAGATCTATAAACGATAGTAAACACGTATAAATACAAAGCAACAATTCCGACTTTCATAAGGAGGAAAAAAAATCTGTTATTTTTTACACCTGTCCCGTATGCGAATATAATCAGAATAAATCCAACAAACATCATATACATAGTATTTGTGGTTTTGTCTGACATGTTATTTAAAATCTCAGATGTGGCTTCTGACATATTGGTATTGTTATACTATTATACTATTATATTTTTACAATTTTACCATTTTACTATTTACTATTTACTATTTACTATTTACTATTTTATATTATTAATATTTTGTATACATATGTATATAGTAAATTAAAACAATTATTAAACTATTAAATATATTTAATGCGTAATCATAAATCTATATGGGGAACTCGCAGGTTTAATAAAAAAATATCACGAAAAACTTTCACGCGTAAAGATTATATGAGTGGTGATGGGATGATGACATCAGTTTGGGGTCCAGCGGCATGGCATCTTCTTCATACAATAAGCTTTAATTATCCTATAAATCCAACAAATGAAAATAAAAAACATTATAAGGAATATGTTGAAAATCTCACAAATGTGCTTCCGTGTAAATATTGTAGAATGAATTTAAAAAATAACCTAAAAGCTCATCCAATTCGTATGTGTCATATGAAAAATCGCGAGACATTTTCTAAATACATATACAACTTACATGAAATAGTAAATAAAATGTTAGGAAAAAACTCGGGACTGTCTTACTGTGATGTTCGTGAGCGATATGAACACTTTAGATCAAGATGTACACAGAATGATGGAGGGAAAATATTCAAATTTAACAAGACACGAAAGAATAATAAAGAGAAAGGATGTACGGAACCTTTATATGGAAAGAAAGCAAAATGTGTTATACAAATAGTTCCACAGGAAGAGAAAACACCGTCATTTGTTATGGACAACCAGTGTATAAAGGTGAAAGCAGAGAAGCCTAAAACGCATTAAACGTATAGATCGGGAGAAATTGAGAAATTCATTTATAATTCAAAACTGTTATAAATGAATAACACCAATATGTAAAAGTGTAAAAATGCGTATATGTAATTATTTTAAATCTAGTTTATCAGCCCAAGGTATCGGAAGATTTCCCATTATATTAGCGCTACTATAGTTCGGAACTTTCTTACACTCAAATTGAGGTTCGGGACATCTGGCGCATGCTGGACAAGGAGGACACTTATTATTACCACACTTATCGTTACAATTTACTGATGGACATTTAGGACAGGCAGGACATACAGGTGGGACAATTTGAGACTTAAGGATGTAAAGATCTTCTTGACCGGGTGGTATCTGACTACTAGAAACGCCATTACTATTATCGTTATTGTCGTTATCGTCGTTATTAGAATATGAGTTAGAGCTATTGAATAAAGAGCCATTCATAGCACCATTAGATACTGAGTCAAACATCTTATTACTTGTTCGTTCTCGACGATAAGCGCTGTTATAATTGGTGTGTTTATTATTCGATTTTTTATACGAACTAGAAAACATTCCAGATGGATCGGAAAAATCACCTACATTTAGATCATCATTTCCATAAATATTGTTATTAAAATAAGGATTATTTGTATCATCGCTTAATCCCATAGAACGATTACTTGCCGATACAGCGGAATCATCTAAATTCTGATAATACGAACCGTAACCACGATATTGAGGATTTGCGTAGGATGATGACTTACTTCTACCATAACGTTGTCTATATCCTTCTCTGGAACAAGTTCCACCTAAAGTTGAACACAAAACGAGAGCAAGCAATATTATAAGAAATATATGTAAATTTGTCAATTTCATTATTAATATATAAATTTATACACGAATATAATATATATACGGAAAAAAAGTTATATCAACATTAATAATAAAATATTAATATTAATGTTGTATTATTTTATTATTACTTTTATATTTATAGAGGGAATATTCTATTTAATAGATTAGAATAAACTTTTAAGCCAAGCAAGGAAACCTTTATTGGAACCGGAACCACTACCAGTAGCTGTATTTCCTGGTCCGCTCATTTGTGATGCTGTATTTGTGGGAGCACTATATCCAGTATTATAGCTTGAAGTATAAACGGGATTATTATTCATAGTAGTTTTGTCAAGAGCGTGGTCAAATTTGCTATAGTTGGAAAATTGTCTTGAATACTGTTGTCCCGAAGAATCGGATGTTCCTGTTGACGAAGACGCGGAAGTATCTGGGTATCTATTTACATATCCTTCTTGGACGGAACATGCGCCTAAAGTAGGGCAAAGAATAAGCACAAGAAGTATTATAATAAATATATGAAGTTTTGTAAGTTTCATTATATATTATATAAATATATTTTGTTGTTATATTTGTTATATTTTTGATATTTTTGATATTTTTATTAATATTACATTTTTATTTTTATGGTTATTTTTATTTGTATACTTAAAATTGATCTTAATTTGGTAGTTATATTAGTATATAAAAGGAATATTGTAAACCAACATAAAAACATCATAATAACACAAATGTCTTCAAAATCTACAAAGAACTCGCCCTTGAAAATATCGCACTTTCGTGTTGACGGCCAGGATGATTCGTCCGATGAGGGCGATTATTCAAAACCGTTTATTGAAATTGGTGTGGATGAAGCGGGACGCGGACCTATGTTTGGACGCGTTTATGTTGGTGCTGTAGTTTTACCTAAAGACTGTAAATTATTTGATTTCACTAAAATGAAAGATAGTAAAAAGTTTCATTCCGATAAAAAAATAAAAGAAGCAGCAGAATATATAAAATCGCATGCTATTGCTTGGAGTGTAAAGTATGCTGAGCATACTGAAATTGATCGAGTAAATATACGACGAGCAACTATTGAATGTATGCATCAAGCAATAAATGAAATAATGGAAAAACTAAATGCGTCAGCTGACAAACTATATCTACTAATTGATGGAAATGATTTTATACCTATGATGAAACTATGCGGGGGCGATTCATATATACAAATTCCACATATATGCGTAGAAAGCGGAGATAATACATATGCTTCAATCGCTGCTGCTTCTATTCTTGCCAAAGTATCGCGCGATGAGCATATCGGTGCCATGTGTAAAGAACACCCTGAGCTAGTTGAAAAATACGATCTAGAAAAAAATAAAGGATACGGGACAAAAAAACATATGGACGGAATTCGCGAACACGGAATCAGTAAATGGCACAGACGGAGTTTTGGATTGTGTAAAGATTTCTCGTAAAAAATTAATTGATTTTGGTATTTATTATTTTTATTGTATTTTTATTAGATTATTTATTATTTATTATTTATTATTTTTATTGTATTTTATTATATTTTTTCAATAAATTGAAGTTCTAATTGCTTGTATTATAAATACAGACAATTAGAAAAGGGTGAAATCACAAAAAACTCAACAAAACCAGAAAAATGAAAGTATTCGTTTTCGACACAGAGACATCAGGACTGCCCAAAGAACGCAATCCGTCAATTTATGATACTGACAAATGGCCTCACGTTATGCAGATCAGTTATATTATATACAATACAGAGACAGGCAAATTAGAAGAGACGTATGATGCTTATATACGACTGAATCCGTGGGTCATCGTTGATCCTGTATCGGAGGGAATACACGGAATTACTCGCGAGATTATGGAGGCAAAAGGTGTGCCTATTCAAGAGGCGCTTGTGCGAGTTCGTGATGCTATCTCGAAAGTGGACATATGCGTTGGACATAATGTGTCTTTCGACAAGAGGTTCATGATAGTGGAAGGGATTCGCAACAGCATAAGGATGAATTTTCCGATGGACTATTGTACTATGAAAAATGGGAAAGAAGTGTGTAAAATCGAATACACGTTTTCGAATGGAGAGAAGGGGTTCAAATTCCCGAAACTGATGGAACTATATGAGCACTTATTTCCAGGGATCCCCGCGCCGCAAAATCTACACAATTCATTTGCGGATACAATTATTACACTGAAGTGCTATTGTAAACTGGCACACGGAGTGAATATGTCGATTGAATCGCGGGAGTTTCGCGCACTGTTTCGGGAGAATTGTTGCTAATGCGAACGAGTGCGACGGTGAGGGCGACCACGACCGCGAACTAAATGTTTTTTCGTTTTTTTATTAGGACGAGATGCGCGATATTTACGACCGTGTTTCCTTGTTTTATGTTGCTTTTGTTGACGCCGCATTCGTTTTATTGTTCTACCGCGGCGCTTAGAGCCTCCTGTAGATAATAATCTTGAGAAAAAACCACTACCTTTTTTTCCCAATGCGGCATCAATTTCTGCTCTAATACTAGAATGTAGTCCGTTATATACAATTTCAGCATCGGCTAACATTTCTTCTTTACTGTTATATTTTTTTAGGTCTTCAATTATTTTTCTAGTTTCTTCAGCAGACTGTTGTCGCAGTCTAGCATTTTCATTTGCCAATTTTGCACCTTCATTTAAATCATCCAGATATTCTTTTAATTCAGGATTATGTTTGGCGTTGACATTGTAAGGAAGAGATACACCCTCATCTTCTTGGGTAGTATCTGGAGAAATATCACTATTACATAATGCCACAATCTCATCATTATCTAAGCCTGCTCTTATATGTATCCTTCTATCTGAAAGTCCTTTCCAATTTACAAAACTTTCTTCTTCATCTTTATCTTGAATACACTGCGTTCGTATCTTCTGTTGAAGTGTTTCATTTCTTTTGACTTCTTCAAACAGACGTTTGACATTTGGAATTTTTCTTATTAATCTTTTAGAACTAACATCTGCCTTTAATAATATCTCTTTAATACCATAATATGCTCGTCCTATACGTTTTATGTATTCTCTATCACCAGATCCCCAATTATTTTTCTGTCCAAATACATCGTCAGGATTAGAACAAATTTCTATGTCATCTACCATATTACGTGGAATTATATATTTTACACCTTTTGGTGCCTGCCTAGCTTTATTAATTAAATTTGCCAATCTTACTTTACATTCTGCCCTATACTCACCAGGCGTATCTTTTATGTTTTTTTCTTCATCAGGAAAGGTAAAAACATCTGAAGAAGTAGTAATTATTTCAGCAGCTTTTTCTGGAGATATTTTTGACGATAATACACCAATTACATCACTACAAATCTCTATGTTTTTTGAAGTTAAAGTTATACCTAACATTGTTTTTAACAATGTAGGGGGTTTATCAACCGATACATCTTTTTCCGGATTAACATATGTATTATTATATTCATTAAATTTCATGAGTTCCAACACGGTATGGTTGTGTGAATCAATTTGGTCTTTAATGGATTTATATGTTAATTTAAAATGTGGTAAAAATTTTAAAGAATCTCTATATTCAATAGATTTTCTAAAAGTTACAGTTTTTTTCAAGTTTATTGCTTCAATATTTTTTTGTATTTCTTCAACTCTCGGAATTATAAAAGTAAACATTTTATCATAAAATATATAATCTGTTTTTTCCAAAAGATTACCGATTTGTTGGTTTAATAATTTACTTATAGATTCTAATATATTTTCTAAGTATTCAAGTATAAATAAATTCATATAAATTATCATCAAATCTGTTCCTTTTCGATTCCATACCTTTTTATCGCCATGAACTCTCTGATTATAACAAGCATAAATAATCATATTTAAAAATATTTTTAAAAAATAGGCTTGTTTTGATTTGGCATCTTCTTCATATTTTACTACATAACCTAAAAATCTTGTTACTGGTGTTTTTTTTTGACACGTTTTAGTTTTGACTGTATTATCATTTAATAATTGTATTATTTTTATCATAATATCTTTATCAAAAGTATCAGGATTCATATAGTCCGCAAATTCTAAGTTATCAAATTTTGCTTGATTAATTAAAGGATCTTTATTATAAATTAAAGGAGTTATTATAGCTTGAATATTTTTTCTTACATCCATTTCCGTTTTGCTACCTCTAACCCAACTACTAGAAAAACAAAAAATATCATTATATTTCATTAAAAAGTTATGAACATTATCAATCATATCAAAATAGTATAAATCATAGTTAGGATATTTAGTATATTTTGTATTAATTACAGTAGGTGTTTCAAAGCTAGTAAATCGTCTATTTAATTCAACAACTTGAAGAAACTCATTTTTATGCTTTAAATTGTGTATCCGTATTTTTTCTAATTCTGATAAAACGTTGGGAATATTTTTGAGAAAAGATGGATCTTCTATTTTGATATAACCTTGGTCATCTTGTTGAATATTAATAATTTTTAATGGTTCTTCGTAATTCGCTGTAGGGTCATATTTTGTAGGAGTGAAAGGATGTACCAATCGATAACACAATTGGTTAATATCATTTTTTTTTGTAGAATTAATCTCATCTGAATCATAAGTTGAAAGTATGGGATTATTTATTGTATACTCTAAATAAAGTGATCTAAAAACCTCTGAAACAGCATTATGCATATTTGATATATCTAATATTTTATCATCATCTAAACCTAAATTAATTAAGCGATAACTTAAAATTTGAATATATAAACTATAAAATACATAGTCAGTGAGGCATATGTCATAAAAATTATATAAAAGCTTTAATAATTTTTCTATATCTAAAAAACTAGGTCGTTTAACAATTTTATTAATTTTAACTTTTAATGCTCCTACTACTTGGTATTCCTGTTCAATTCTAAATTGTTCAGATTCTGATACTGCATTATTATAGTATATTATAAACTCACTATATTTTTCTGTGTATGCTTCTAATATTTTAACTACTTCGATATATACACTACTAGTTCTATCTTTGGGTATTTTAAAAATACCAGGAATACCCGAACTCAATTTGTTGATAAAAAAATGTTCTTTATACAAAATTATTAATTTTAGTATTCCATATATTACATCATATATCAGTGATAGTTTTCCTTTATAAAAAACAAAATTACGAAATAAAAAATGATTATTTTTTGCTGTAAATTTTTTGAATCCTGGATTATTATTATAAATTTCAGTATTCTTATCCTTCTCTTCTTTCTTTAATTGGTTTTCTAGCATTTGTTTAAGTTGCTGTTTTTGTTGTATCTGTTGTTGTTGTTGTTGTATGCTTTGTTCTTCAGATGTAATGTTTGGTTGGATTTGTTGCCGTAGCTCTTGTTCCAATCGCTCTTGTTCCAATCGCTCTTGCTCTAATAATCGCTCTTTCTCCTCTTGCTCCAATCGCTGTTGCTCCAATCGCTCTTGCTCTAATCGCTCTTGCTCCATTTCCTGTTTTTGTTTATATAGTTTATAACGCTCTTTACTAACATTATCGTCAATCAATGTATTATACTTATCGTCGCAATATTTTTTATCACCTTCAGCATTTGGTGTATATATAATATCTCTGTCTGGATTTTTGTGTTGGGCTTCTATCGCACTATTTAAAAGTTTTATACATTTTTCTTTATTCAAAAAAATACTTCTTGAAGCATAATTTCCAATTACGCTATGAACATCGGCTTGTTCACCACCTTCCCCTCCGCGACGAACTCTTTTTCTTGTTAGCATGGATGGTCCCTTTTTCACCTTTATGCCATAAAATTTATGTTTTCTAGTTCGTCTAAATATTTTTTTACCTATTTTTCTTCTATACATTATTGTTTATTTCTAGTATTTCTGTATGTATATTATTAATATATTACAATATATTAATAAAATTATCAAAATGTATCAAATAAAATTATCGAAATGTATCAAATAAATTTATCGAAAATCGGTAAATAAGGGCAATTATCTGCGAGACGTATGTTTTTTATGCTTTCGTGCGGCACGTGAATGACGTTTGCGCTTATGCGATTTTGGTGCGCGTTTGTGATGAGTTTTACGCGCTTGTTTATGGTGGGTTTTGCGGTTATGCTTGCGCCGACGCGTGCGCCGGGATTTGGAACCGCCAATAGATAGAGTAGTACCACTATTACACGCTTTATAGCTTTCTTTGAAACCACTTCCAATATTTTCAAATTTTGCTGGAAAGTTAAATAATGTATTTGACATACTGCTATTCACATGTTCTATGTTTCCGTTTTTTAATAATCTACCACTACCACTATTAGAATTTATATATTTTACTATTTGGCCTATTACATTAACAAATTTGTTAAGAGCATTACATCTATCTCCTTTAGATTCACTTAGAGTAAATAGACCTATAGTATCGTGTAGTTCAATTTGACAATAAGCATTTATATCTTTTACCACTAATCTTACATTCATTTTTTTTAAAAATTCAATAAAATTATTATACATTTTATAACTAGCCATTTGTGTGTGTTGTGTAATATTATTATTTAATAGTATTTCATCTATTTTTTTTTGAAATTCTAAAGAACCGTTTTGATTGTTTATGTTAAGCATACTATACTGAGTATTACCATTATCTCTATGGTCTCCAGTTTTCCATAAAATTATATTAGGTATAATTCCATTTTTAAAACAAATTTTATTGAATATTCTATCAACAAGATCAATGTTTTCTATTTTATCTCTAGTATCTTTTGTCGTAGCAGCATCATTTTCATACATAGCCTGGCGGGTTTTGGCATCATGATCAGCTTGGACCTGACCCGCTTGAACTATATATTGTTCATACTGTAACACCTTCTCCGCAGCAGCCTCATCCGCATCAGTTTTAACATTATTTTGAATATGTGGCAGTGCATGTTGTCCAAATAATGATTTTTGTAAATCATATTCGTTCGAAAAATAAGGATTATTATTTTCTTCACTCATCCTTATTAAATGTTTCGTATACACTAAACATAGAATAAAATTTTTACGAAGAACACATTTCGCAAATATCATTTTCGTTATTATTACTAATAACTACTTCATTTCCACCCCCAACCCCAACCCCAGCCCCAGCCCCAGCAATATCCCCCTCAGGTTCAATTGTGAATTGTTGTGCCTGGTGTTTTGGTTTTCTACGCAAGTAATAAATCCCCGTCTTAAGTCCACGCATCCACGAATAAAAATGCATCGACGTAAGTGTATTATAATTCGGCTCTTCCAGCCATAAATTCAAGCTCTGACTTTGGCAAATAAATGCGCCCCTATCTGCCGCCATATCTATCAAATGTTTCATCGGAATCTCCCAAACCGTCTTATATTTTTCCTTAATATGGTCCGTAAGTCCCGGCAATGTCGCCGTATAAGCCCCATTCCCGTCTGTGGTATTTTTCACGAAAAATTGTTGAATGCTTCCACGATTCGCAATAATATTATTCTTCACGCGTTCATTCCAAATACCTAAATCCATAAACTCTTTCATCAAATATTTATTCACCATTATAAATTCGCCAGCTAATGTTCGGCGCATATAAATGTTACTAGTTATCGGTTCAAAACATTCATTATTTCCTAAAATTTGCGAGGTGCTTGCGGTAGGCATCGGTGCGACAAGTAGCGAGTTTCGCAGTCCGTAGCGCATTACCTGTTTACGTAGATGACCCCAGTCGTATCTTCCGGGTGTTGGCTGAACATTCCACATATCAAACTGGAAAATACCTTCAGACGACGGCGATCCAATAAAAGATGAATATGCGCCCATCAAGTCGGGGTGCTTACATAATTTTTTATATTCATCGGGGGTAAGGGAGTATTTATTATCGGCGCATGATCCCGCACTATCCGTCGCATCAACAACAGGATTCGACGCAAAATAGATGGCCCTTTCTTTTGCGATATTATTTGATTCGGTAAGTGCCGCGTGATATATCGTCTCAAAAATAAGTTTGTTAATTGCGGATGCCTCTTCGCTATGGAAAGGGATATTCATCATAAAGAATACGTCGGCAAGACCCTGGACGCCAATACCGATGGGGCGATGGCGCATGTTACTAGTGCGTGTTTTCTCGGTCGGATAGTAATTCACATCGATAACGCGGTTCAAATTCCGCGTAATTACGCAGACAACATCGTGTAACTGTTGATAGTCGAATATGGTGGGGGCGGCGGCACCGGAGTCAGGCGCACGAATAACAAAACGATTAAGAGCGATACTTGCGAGATTACAAACGGCAGTCTCATCTTTGTCGGAGTATTCAATAATTTCGGTACATAAGTTGGAGCTCTTGATAGTGCCGAGATTCTTCTGATTGCTCTTCGAATTCGCGGCATCTTTATAGCACAAATAAGGTGTGCCGGTTTCCATTTGACTGTCAAGAATTTTGAACCATAGTTCGCGGGATTTTATTTTGCGTTTGTAGCGGCCCTCAGATTCATACTTCTGATACAGTGCCTTGAATTCGGCACCACAAACATCGGCTAATCCTGGACACTCATCGGGGCAAAAGAGGCACCATTCTTCGTCGGTCTTAATTTTCTCCATAAAAAGGTCAGGCACCCATATAGCGTAAAATAGATCACGAGCCCGCATCTCTTCGTCGCCCTGGTTTTTCTTTAGGTCGAGGAAGTCGACAATATCGGCGTGCCACGGTTCAAGGTAAATTGCGAAACTTCCGTTGCGGCGTCCGCCCTGGTCGATGTAGCGCGCGGTATTATTAAAAACGCGCAACATTGGGACAATACCAGTAGAGGAACCGTTTGTGCCGCGAATCAAGCTTCCAGATGCGCGAATATTGTGAATATGAAGGCCGATTCCGCCTGCCCATTTCGAAATATTGGCGCATTCTTTGAGTGTATTGAAGATCCCGTCCAAGCTGTCATTTTCCATCGAAATGAGATAACAAGAGCTTAGTTGGGGGCGAGGTGTGCCAGCATTGAAAAGCGTTGGCGTTGCGTGTGTGAAATATTTCTCCGACATAAGAATAAAAGTATTACACACGCTCTTCATGTCGTCGCCGTGTATTCCAATCGACACACGCATCCACATATATTGCGGACGTTCCTGGATGACACCGCCGATTTTCATAAGGTATGCGCGTTCAAGTGTTTTAAAGCCGAAATAGTCGAATAGAAAATCGTTTTTCAGGTGTTGAGTTACAATATTTTCGAGGAATTCGGAATTGTTGTTTATTATATTCCAGGTGGATTCGGAAATGAGGGGTGTATGCTTACCATCTTTATCGACGAATTCATAAAGACGGCGCATAACAGATACAAACGATGGGTCGGTATTTTTGTGATGATTGGAAATGATAACATAAGAAGCGAGGGTGCCGTAGTCAGGGTGGAGAGACGATTGTGCTGCGCACTGCTCAGCGGTAAGTTCGTCGATTTTAGTGGTGGGGATACCGTCATATAATTGGTCGATGATTTTCATAACAAGAGCGGAGAAGTTTATAGTGATGCCGGCTTGTGACCCTATTTTTTTTACGCGGGTAAGGATCTTGTCGAAGCGGATTTCTTGGTATGAGCCATCGCGCTTTTTTACGCGCATTTCTTGCTCGGCTAACATTGATGATGGGGTTAAAGGTGGTGTTGATTGTAGTGGATTTGTCATCAAGAGATATAGAAATACAGGAATCTATATAATATGTGTATTTTATTATAACATATTATATTTAATACTTTTTTATAAGAATATATATGCGGCATATTATTTGGGATGATGGCGGTGGCGCCTATTTGTTTTGCCGCGATGACGATGATGATGATGACGATGCGTGATCTTGCGTGACTTATGGCGACGCGATCGAGTATACCTTTTCCTTCTACCGCCGCCTTGTGGGTTAAGAATATTAAATGCTTGTTGTAGTTGTTGAAAACGAACAGTAGCTTCATCTTGATTACTTGGATTTTTATCAGGGTGTAGTAACAGGGCTCCATGATGATACGCTTTTTTAATTTCTCGTGAAGTTGCGGAAGCAGGTATTCCTAAAACGGCAAATGCGGCAGGTCTTGTTTCTGGCACCGGATATCTTCGGTTCAGCGCTGATTTAGGACTTTCGGGTTCATCGCGACGAGGAGGAGAAGGGGCACGTGATCCGCGGGCATGACTTTGGTGTTGTTGCTGACGTTGGTTCCATTGTTGTTGTTGCTGTTGCTGCTGGTATCGCCGCTGTTCTTGATATCGTCGTTCTTGTTCATATTCATATTGCCTGCGTTGTCTTTCTCTTTCTAGATATTGTTGATATTCATATTCGCGCTGCCTGCGTTCGTATTCTTGTCTTGCTTCATATTCTCTACGAAGTCTTTCAGCTTCTTGTCGAAGGCGTTCTATTTCTTCTTCTTCTTTTCTAGCTTTTTCGCGGTCATACGCACGCCAATGTGCGTCGGCTCTTTGATTTGCCCAAGTAGCATTATGTAGTCTAGTGCGAACTTCTTCGTCCAATCCTCTAATCATAGCTTCCATTTCTGCTTCTGACTGAAATGGCACCATAGTCCCGGCTGCAACTTTCGCTTGTTTTTTGCGTTCTTTCTCTTTATCATATTCGTATCGTTCCATAGCAACTAAATAACTATCATCATCGCCTTTAATAGCGCCATATTTTTGTTCCAACATAGCATAAAAAGCAAGCTGCTCTCTGCGCACTCTTTCATATTCTGCTGCTATAAGGCGGCTGCGATGAAGATGTACGCTAATACTTCCAACTTGTCCTTTTGGGGAAGGCGCACGTGGAGGAGGGCGCTGCATTTCTTCTCTGCGAACCATGTCAGCCTCAGAAGCAGGATGATAACGTCTTCTAGATAAATCTACACCTAAATCCGTGCTTGCCCGCGCGAAGCCTTGACTAACAGGAGGGGGGTTATGTAGTTCGTGAATTGCTCTTTCATATTCTTCGCGACTTCTGAACGAACCATCGGGATTTCTAGAAGGATCCATAATTTTAGGTGGTGATTTGCCACGTTTGCTCATGTATTATAACGTATGTGTCTATATAAATAATATAATATTAAAATAATAAATTAGTTATACTAAAATAGATTAACATAAAAACATTAACATAAAAACATTAACATATTTTTTTACTGTATATAATAATATTATATATAAGAATATTATATACGCAAATATTATATAATATTTAACAAATATGAAAAAAATGATACCTAGTTTCAACATTTCAATAAATAGTGTATTATGTGTTATTTTAGTATTCTTATTCCTTTCTTATTTGGGTATAATTAAAGTATATCACAAAGAAACATTTATGCCAAATATAAATAACAATAATCAGCTTATGCCCGGAGCCTATCCTGTTTCAGCCAATGTTCCAATACTAGCGGATGAGTATAAAGTTAAACAAAATACAAATATTACAAAAAATAATAACAGCAACAATTGGAAACAGTATCCTGTATATCCTAGTTCATACAAACAACAAACAAATAATGTAAGATATTGGAACACGCCAGATAATGGAACATGTTCTCCTGCCGAGTTTTGTGGAACGCCATATGAATATACGCAAATAAAAAAGGATTTTCCGAGTAAAGGAATACCTATAGGTGCCGATGTAATTCGTGTAAACTGGTGGGCTTCTAAACCATAAATATGTATCGCGGTATAACATATTTAGGGCATTGGGTATTGGGTGTTGGGTATTTAGTGAATATTTGAACTTATCATAGATTAAAGTCGAGATCCGAAATTACAATAAGACATCCCGATGCTGATGCCGATCCCGATGCTCTACCTTCTTCAACGCTTAATGACAACAGTTTATTATTGTCGTCACTAGTCGTCTTTTTTTTAGGAGGAGAACGTTTTTTAGGTGCGCGATGTTCATAACCAGTTTCGCGTTCATTTAAAATAATATTCCAAACGCGCTGAATTGTAGGTATTGCCATTTTGAACCACAGAGGATTGTGTTTAACAAGGACACAGCTATACTGGTCCAAATACCAGTAAATATTTTTTACCCACATAGAATCGGTATTTTTATCAATTATATCTTCGCACCATGTTTCATAATCTTTTTTTGTTACATTTAAAGAAGCGTATTCATATATTGGTTTACCATTTTTCATAAAGAATGCCATAACTCCTTTAAGTGTTCCAGCCGCTGTGAGACAAAAGTCGGCGTCATTTTCTGATGCTGAATCGGATATGAATGCTTCTTCATCAGCATATTCTTTGAAGCGCGTCTCTAGAAAATCACACTCCCGACATTTACATACTTCCATTTGAAGCTGCATTTGTATCCAGTATTCTTCGAGTGGTATGCCGGTTATATCACGATTTACAATATTTTTTATTTCGAGCATTCTGCCGTATAGAGGGGAAGTGGGGTCTATGTTAATTCCATCAGGCGACGCACCTAGAAATGGATATTCGGAATGAGGTATACATCCAAATTCTCCGACTTTTGTGTTATTCCTTTTTTCATAAATTGCGCGCGACAATTCTTCATATTTTTGCCCCCAGTGTAGAGGCGAATTCACGTTGACGTATGTTTTCTCAGTTGCGGTGTTTACATATTGTGGCACATGTTCTGGACTTGTGGAATTATCATCTTCGCCACCGCCTACCCCGCGACTAGCCTCAGTCGGTGCGGACGCAATAGATAATGGTTTACATTTTTCATAAATAAGCTGGTTTACATTTGAGTCGCTTTTGAATGCTTTCCAAGCAGAACTTGCTGTAATCATATTATATCGGCGAATATACCATTCTGGGGTTCGTTGTTCGTGTTGCGGCACGGAGTTTAAATATGCTATATTTTTTGTAATTTCGGCAATATTTGTAGATTGTGTAATAAACGTTGTTGGGTGTGACCGAGGTGGTAGAATAGAATTGAAATAAGTATCAATACAATGGGTAACAATTTCTTCTATTTCTTCATCTATTTCGTCGGGAATGTCGAACAAATCTTTTTGAAAAATACTATTACTGTCCATGAGGTTTGAATTTATGATTTCATATATAGCTGACTCGAGTTTTGTATGAAATAATGGATCGCTGAATGAGGAAGCGTTTGATTGAACAAGTTCATCAATACAATCGAAAATAGATTCCGTAAAATATTGGCGCTCTTCCTCGGTGAGATAAATGGCGGCACTGGTCGTCTCCAACTCCTCCGTCTGCGCCTCGTCATCTCCGCTGTCACCAGATTCTATTTCAAGCCAAACATCGCGAACCTTCATATTAGAATCTTGATTGCCATTGTGATGTTGTAAATATTCGTTTAGTGGAATACCGTTTATCAATATGTCATCTGTTTGAACACAAACATCGACCATACTTGTGGTTTTGTAATGTTAGAATGTGACGTTATATATAAGTAAAGAGTTATTTTTAAGTCTGTATCAATTTTATATTTGTGATAATAATATTATAATATTATAATATTTTAATATCATAATATTATATAATGAAAAGAAATAAAACAAGACATAGGAATAATGGAACAATTAGTCGAAGAAAATATAAAAATATACATAAATCTAGGAAACAAATAAAAAAGACACATAAAAAATCATTATTGCGACTAAAAAAATATAATAAAAATAACAGGTATCGAAGACATTATACACGAAGAGTCAATCGTTCTAAACGTGGAGGGGTGCCGCTGCCAGAGATCAGTAAACCTTTTAATTTCGCGTTTCCTGATCATATTCAAAAAATAGAATTTGTTGCTGCAGGATGGGGTTATGTTACAAAAATAAGTTCGGTATTTAGTCAAAAAAATAGACCAGAACAGCTTATCGTATATAAAAATAATGCTGATAATAAAACTTATATAGCAAGATGTAAATTTGATAATTGTGAAATTAAAAAAAGAACGCTAACCGAAACAAATATGGAAGAAAGTATACAAGTAGATACTATAATGGTTACATCAGAAACAGATGGTAGTTTATTAGCGAATGTTAAATCGTCCGATAAAAAGGTATATACAATAAAACCTAGTATTAATAAAAATGCCAACATTAGAATAAAAAATATAAATATACCAATTCCAAATTTATTTAAGTATTTTTCACCTTTCTTAAAAGCTGATGTCCCCATAGTCAAGCAGTTGCCAGTTAATACAACCGAAGTTTTACCTATAGCCGATAAATTGTATGTTGATACCACAGCGTGTATTGAATTTTTACAAAATTTTAGAATGAATCCAGAATTACTTGGGAAATTGTATAGCGTTACTACTCCTAAAGACAAAGAAATGGTTACTAGATTAGTTTCAAAACACATTTTTCCTCTTGAATATTTGGTTACTAATGATGACAAACAAAAAAGTGGAGAAAAACAATTCTCTAAAGCATTATATAACATATGTTTTTCTGAAATTTGTAACCCTAATGATATAAAAATGACACTCCGTGAAAACTTATTATTTTCTTTTCTTTTTAGAAGATACTTTGAGGTATATAAGGTGGTTGAAGCTATAGGGATTAAAACATTTTTAGATTCTATAACCGAAGAAAGCAATATGAACGACGAATCTATTATAGAATCTATTATAGGCGAAATAATCAATATTGTAGGATCACAGATTAACAATTTGCCTATCGGCGTTAAATGTGTATTTAAAGCAATAAAAGATGGATTTAATGTTTTAGATGAGCATGTAGATAGAGATAAACTAATAATGGTATGGGATGCTCAATGTTTAAATGTGTTATATTTAAGAATTATTTGTCCTTATATATTATCATATAAGAATAATAGATTCAAAATGATTAGTACCAAATTAATGAAACTGGTAGGTAAAGTAAATACTAAACCTACAGAAGGTATTGAGGGTAATATTGATAGTATTAAAAAAATGGATTTAATTTGCGAAAATTCAGATATTGATGTTGACTTTCTTAAGAGCTTACCCTATGAATTAGACGATGAAAAATTAGTGTCTACAGATTGTGATCATTTCATAAAGGTATACGAAACTAAAGAAATAGAATTTCTCGCGGCCTCGCAACCTACTTAGCACCACTAGATTCGTCGTCACTGTTATGATTCGAATTATTTTTAGACGCGGAAGCACTACCTGGTCGCGATCCAGTTCTGACAGTCTTATTTGCTCTTTTTGGAGCAAGAGAACGCATAGTAGACTGACGTTTTTCGCATCGTTTAAGTGTGAACTTTTTATGCGTTGTATTAAACAAAAGGCACGGAATAGATTTAATGACCCCGGTTGTTTTATCATAAACAACATCCTTTGTTTTTGATAATTTTTTTTGGTCAAGACTTGTTGTCAAAAAGGCAAGGAGTGATTTTGTGTCTTTTTGATTTAAATTATTGTCGATGCTATATTTTTCAACAAAGGCGCGTATTTTCTGCATCTTTATTGTCTTATCTAGTTTACTCCAGTGTTCTCCTGTATGATGTTTCTTTTCTTTTTCAAGAAAATCATTTATATTTGAGGTATCATTTGTTTCGATTGGACTTAAATTATTTCGAGAATTATTGTTTAAAATCATAGATTTATATTTTATGTTATTAAGTTCTTGGAGTTCTTTATCTTTACTCATCGTATATATTATATAAAGAGTAAAGTTTAACTTCTTTTTCTATAGTTTATATAGTTTATATAGTTTTTATAGTTTTATTTACTTTTTATTTACTTTTTATTTATATTTTGTATGAATTAAAGTATTATAGATATTATTATAGATATTATTATAGATATTATTATTAAAATTATAAATATAGCAAAATAACACAAATGAAATCAATATCTATAAAAGGTAAAAGAAATACGGACAAAATAAATTCAATGAATAATCCTGATATTATACACGAAAGAACTGCTATAAAAAAATGGTCCCCAGAGATACTCGCGTTATACGAGAATCATGATGAACAGGTAAATGTAGTAAATAAAATATATATGGATGTCATGCCGCTCGTAAATCGGGAGATTTTCATAAAAGAAATTGAGAAAAAGATAGACGGATATAAAAGGCAAGATATTGAAAAAAAATTATATGAACCCGATAAGTTTATTGATATGGAAGCTGTTTTATCGAAATTAACAGCATGTAGAATTTTATGTCACTACTGTAAAAAGAATTGTTATATTTTATATAGCGAGGTGTTGTCAAAAACACAGTGGACTATTGATCGAATAGACAATGACTATGGTCATAACAAGGATAATATAGTAATAGCTTGCCTAGATTGTAACGTAAGAAGAGGGACAATGAATAGTGAACGATTTAAACTGGGGAAACAATTAAAATTTATAAAAAAGGATAGTGAAAGTGACGCGTGTAGTTAAATATGTATTTCAATAATTTTGTAATAATATGTTAATAATATTATTAAAAATAAAAGCATTTAAAATGATTTTTGGAATATTAGGTATTATATCATAAATATAAAAATAAATTAATTAACTCAAATGACGTCTATGAATTTAAATTATACAACACAGAATAATTTACTATTGACAAATCTTCTCAAATATTATGAGTTAGATAATAATATGGATTATATGTTACGAATTATTAATGGTGAATCCCGTATTTCTCTTAGGATTATCGACTGGTTTGCTACTAACTACGCTAAAAAATATTATACAGTATATACAATTGGTGGCGGAGATGGTAGTGTTACTAGCAGACGATTTAAAGTATATGTCGATTATAAACTAAAATTAAAAGCTTATTCTAAGAAAAGATTTGATCCATTTTGTAGATGGGATAGAATAACTGTTCCGTATAAGGATGGTAAGTATATCCAGACGACAATTGGTCAATTAAATTTTTTCAAATGGGCGCTAGAAAATAATGTAATACGATACATCGAAGAGAATTATGCGAATATTGAAAAAGATATGAATAATAGGAACAGCACATCAAAAAAGAAAATGTTATCGGCTGGGACAGCTTGTTCAACAATGTCAAATGTATCAACAGAGTCAAACGAGTCAAATGAATACAATGAAATAATTCAGAATGGTCACCAAGACAATGTCGACGAGTTAGAAAATGGAACCAAGGGTGATATAAATAACAAAACAAGAAAGAAGCGAGAGGAACTTTCAATATCAGCTACAAAGAGTATTAAAAAGGAGAAAGTCGAGATCATTGTGAATTTTGATTAAGACACCTTGTAAATTGTATATTACTATGGGTTACCTTGGATTATTTTACATCATTTTAATTTATTGTTAATTAATAATAATAAATTAATAATTAATAATTAATAATTAATTAAAATGATGTAAAATCAAAACGTAAAACAAATATAATTATTATACTTTTTTCTATTAGATAGAAACTAATTATAAACATTTTAATAATAAAAATGGGAAACGCAGCATCAATACGAAAAATAAATTGCGAAGACATGCAAAAAGCGTGTAAAAATACAAATAATTATATTATTATAAACACACTAGACCCGTCTATGCAGAAATGTCTTATTTTAAATACTACAAAAGTAGAGAATGAAGAGGCATTAATAAACTCTATAATAAAAAAAATGAAAAATAAGAATATTATAATATATGGTCGCAACTGTAATGACGAAAAGGTATATAAAAAATATGAACAGTTGGTAAGCCTCGGATTTACAAACGTATATGTATATGTCGGAGGAATGTTTGAATGGTTGCTATTACAAGATATATATGGTAGCGAACTATTTCCAACAACAAGCAATGAGTTAGATATTTTAAAATATAAATCACATAGAATATTTGATGTTCAGTATATTCAAAATGGATAAAGACGGGATTAAAGTGAATGAATAAATTTGTCAATCATGTTTAGTGTTTCTTCACGCGCTTCTAGATTTTGCTTGAAGTCGCGATTTGCGTCAATAATAAGTTTAGGGATATTTTCCTTATCAATCCATTCATCATGATATTTGCTACATTCCGCGAGATACTCAATTGGTATATTTTCTCCCTCCCTGCCACGAATATTAACGCGCTCAAGACATACAGCCGGATCGGCCTTTATATATACAATAGCAGCGATCGGCACATCTGTAATAAATTCATCAAACCATTTATTATAAATAATATATTCATCGTGCTCAATGTCACCTTTGTCATATAACATTTTTGAAAATACATTGCGATCGGTGGCAACGCATCGTTCTGTAATGATATATTTGTATCCTTGCTTGACAGCATCGCGAAGCAGTTTGAGTCTTGAAATATATGCTAACATTTGGAGACGAAACGCGAATCGTTTGTTGTCTTTGTAGTAATTCATTAGAATAGGGGTGCCGTCTTTATCCACAACTGATTCCCAAGTATCCACGGGTTCTTGAATGAAAAGGATATCACTTCGCCCTTTTTGTTCGTAAAATTTTTTAAGATTTTGAACTTTAGTTGATTTGCCTGAACCAATATTTCCATCAATGCTTACTATAATTGGTTTATCACAATATTGACAACCGCTCACAGCGCAGCGACAAAGACGTTGGGTAATGGGTGAGTCAGAGGCGGAAAAAGACATGTTTATTCTTTAATATATCTTTATATTATATATTACTATTCAATTTTATATATTTGATAATACAGCGTAAATAAATGCTGATTATACTTGATAATATAATATATCAAAATAGGTTAAATATATTATGTTATAATTATGTATCTACAAGTTATCTTTACAAGACTATCGCCCTGGATAAATTATTTTCTATGGAAGTGACAGCAACCCAATCACAACCACACTCTCAAGAGTCAGAAATTGAGCTACATATTGACTTACATCAAAAGAAACTATCAAAAGCAGAATGGGACTATACTGAAATACCTGAATCAAAGGAAGAAATTGATATTCTTAATATGATTAAAAAAGGATTCAATGATGTAAATATAAAATGTAATTCCGCAAAATCAATCATTGGAGTATTAAAAACGTCGGTAACGGAAGAAATAATGGTATTTTTATTTAACAAGTATTTTAAAACTAAAATACAAGAAATATGTGACGAATATGATTACGATGGTTTTGACTGTGTTGAAATACTTGGGAAAAATAAAAATTTAAAAATAAAGAAAATAGATGAGATGCGAATTAGTAATAATAACTTCGACGAAAATAATGATAAAATTTATGAATATATTTTGCTAGAAATTATAGACAATTTAATTAGTTTTAATGTAGATAAAAAGGCAAATTGGTATCACTATTACTATACGCTACATTTTATGAGAAAAAACGAAATAGAAAATTTAAATAAATATGTTATTGAATTTGTTGATAACGTTCTTAAAAAATATGAATCAAATTTCAATGTTAAAACATTTATAAAGTATTCGCAACTATTTATTGAAAAAAATGAATATTTATTAAAATATCAAGATAGTGGATTATACGAACATCAGAAACAGATTTTCACAAAATGTAAGAGTCAAACACCCAAGCTTATTTTATATATTGCGCCAACAGGGACCGGTAAAACACTGACACCAATTGGGTTATCTGAGCCATACAGTATACCAAATCCTGACAAAAAAGTAGGTGGTGTTATAACAAAAAAAAATAGGATAATTTTTGTATGTGCGGCAAGACACGTGGGTTTGGCACTGGCAAAATCGGCAATTAGTGCTATGAAAAAAATAGCATTCGCGTTTGGGTGTAATAGTGTTAGCGATATTCGTCTTCATTATTACGCCGCAAAAGAATCTACGCGCGATAAAAATGGTCGCATTCGCAGGGTGGATAACACGGTCGGAGATGAGGTAGAGATTATGATTAGCGATATAAAGTCTTATATTCATGCTATGCTATATATGAAGGCGTTCAACAATGTAAACGATGTAATAACATATTTTGATGAGCCCACGATTTCATTAGACTATAAAGATCACGACTTCCATAAATTGATTAAACGAAACTGGACTGAGAATCAGATACCTAATATTGTATTATCATCGGCAACACTTCCACATGAAAACGAAATACAAGAAACAATATTAGATTTTAGAGGGCGGTTTATTGGTGCCGAAATTATTTCAATAGTTAGCCACGACTGTTCAAAGTCGATCCCTATTGTAAATAAGGACAATAAAATAGAAATGCTTCATTTTCTTTTTGAGGATTATAGAGATGCTGTTTCATCAACCGAACACTGCTCCAAATATAAAACATTATTGCGATATTTCGATTTGAATGAAATTGTGAAATTTATAACATATGTAAATAATGAATCTTTATATACAAATGCGCGATTTTCGGTAGAGCGTTATTTTGCTGATATAAACGATATTACAATGACAAATATAAAACTTTATTACTTGACGCTTATGAAAAATATCAAGCCAGATAAATGGTCACAAATTTACAATAAGATGAAAGATGATCGTGAAAAATTATATGAATCAAATATATATTTTACTACATCAGATGCTCATACGCTGACGGATGGGCCAACCATTTTTCTTACAAACGATGTAGAAAAGATTGCGAAATTCGCAATTCAAAATTCGAAAATTCCCGCGGAGGTAATAGATGACCTTATGGGCGCGATAGATCACAATAATGGTCTGTCGAATAAAATTGATGTATTAGAAAAAGAGATTCAGAATATAGAAGAAGAGAAAGAGAAAATGAGAGGAGATGGTGGAAAAGATATGGGGTCGAGAAAGGCGTCATCAAGTAGTAATATAGTGGTAGATACTAGAGAAATACGAGAAAAGCAACAAATGATCGATATTATAAGGAATGGCGTTAGACGTATCGCATTGAATGATATTTTTGTGCCAAATAAGTTAGAGCATTTAAGACGCTGGACGAAACGAAATGAATATACAAATGAGTTTTCTTGTAATTTGGATGAAAGTATTGTAGAAAAAATTATGTTGTTACAGATTGATAATCATTGGAAAATATTACTGCTTATGGGTATTGGCGCGATTACGAATCATACAAATGTGAAATATAATGAAATTATAAAAGAGTTGGCGCAAAATCAAAAATTATATTTGATTATTGCTTCATCGGATTATGTATATGGAACAAACTATCAGTTTTGTCATGGGTATATTAGTAAAGATTTGAGTAATATGACACAGGAAAAGACTATTCAAGCTATGGGGCGAATTGGTAGAAACAAACTTCAACAAACATATACTGTAAGATTTAGAGACGACGAGCTTATTAAGAGAATTTTTGTATCATCGTCGAATAAACCCGAAGTTGAAAATATGAATAAGTTATTTAATTCGAAATAAGTTTAAAATGAAAATAAAATAGATATATAAATAATATATATTACAAATAGTATATATTATTTTCACATTTTAGCAAATGAAAAAGTCTTATTTAAATAAGCGCGCACTATTTTCAACGTCTGATGACAATTCGCACGTAGTTTATGCGTGTGATAGCTGTGGAATATCTAAGAATCATCTTTCTATTACGGTAGAAAGGAAACACAAAGGTTATTTATGCGACTACTGTATTAAGTTATCATAGAATTGAGTATACGCGAGATATGCGATACGGTAAAGACATATAATATATTTTGGTTGATATCCCAAAATTCGGTTTTAACTTTTGTGCCTTTATCAATAAATGTATGAGATGAAAATCCTGTTGTGATTTTGCTCCACATGCTTTTAAAATCATGATTCTTGTGTTTAAATTCTGGCGACTCTTCATGTAATTTTACATTTGAATTTCCATTAGAGCCGATAATTACCATACCACCCGCCCCTGTTGTCATATATTTTGCTTCTCCGTCTATAGAATAATGTTCTAAATTATGATTGTGTCCATTTAGATATAAATTGACACGATTACTACTCAACAATGATTGAAAATCTTCTGCGTCTATTTCATCCGCTTTATGGTGCCCTATGACAAATACCCATTCCGTTGGTGGGATATTTGAAAGTGTGTTATTAAACCAATCCAGTTGTGTTTTACAGGATTGGTTGATTATATTTTCATGAAACATACATTCTCCTGCAACAGGCGAGCATAGAGGATACTGTATACTACATGGATCCCATTTTTTTGGGTCGTCGCCTCGATAATCATTGACACATGGATTTGTATCAAGGACGATTATATTTAAAGCAATGCTAATATTATCATTCAGGCTATTAATATTATTAACATTATCATTATAATTAAATTCTACACGTTTATGGTAATATCGGTTATCCATTATCCATTGAGGAATAGTCTGATTTAGCTCTAGTTGGGCATCAGGATTAAAACCATAATCATGATTACCCAGAGCATTATACCAAGGCAAACTAAGATTCCCAAATAGTTCGACATAGTCGGCGCTGATTTGAGGATCACTGGTGTTTTGAATCCCGCAATAGTAGAAATTGTCGCCCGTATTTAATACAAGCTTTGGTTTATATTCTGAAGCATATATTTTCATCGCGTCGGCTGTATTTTGCGCGTTTCGTAAATGATAGCCACCGAGTGCTGCGGATCCCCAGTCGCCTACGGATAGGATACTTATATCGCGGGGCGTATATTTGATAGATGGATCAATAGATGGATCAATAGATGGATCAATAGACATATCGATTCTACTGTGCGGTAATATATTCATCGGTAACGCAGTAACACTCGCTGTAAATAATGCGGAAATTAATGAATACTGAACAAAAGCATGGAGAAAGTTATATAGTTTCATTTATCTAAACAAAGAAAAGTATTTTTTTGAGAATGTATGTTAAATATTTTATAGTTATCTTTTTAAATAACTATGAAATATACTTTGAATTGTTACATGTGTTAATAAAAAGTGGGGGTTGTTTTACATTTCTTACCATTTTGCGAATTACAATTCAATAATGAACTTTTTGGCTTAAATCCTTTTAACTTTAAAGACTCGACTAATTTATTTTTATTGGAGTAACCTTTTATTTTTAAAGGTTTAAAACCCTTTCCATAAACAACATAACATCGTTCTTCGAGAATCATATTTTATATAATATACGAAAATATTTATGTTATAATTATTATGTTACTTTTATGTTACGTTTATTTTACTTCATAAGAAAATTCTAAAAAATCCCAAAAGTAATTATCTGCCAGTGGTCCTTTATGATATATATCTTTCCGCATTTTTTCAGATGTGAAATTATTTTCGTCTATATTTTTCATTTTTAGTCTGTATATGCTAATTTCATAGTAATAAATGTTATTTTTATATTCTATACGCACATCTGCTATATCATCATCGACATGTGATTCTTTTCTAAGAGGGTCATCGTATAAATTTTTTATATAAAATTTATAACGAAATAATTCTCGATCATCGTTACTATTAAATATATCTTGGAATATATCTTCATGATAATGAAATGAATTTTTATTTATAGATGGTCGCATAATATAATCGAGAAACGCATATTTAGTTTTATCGATTTGTCTGACATAGTTTCCATTCCGTAATTTATATCGTTTCATAACTTTCACGAGTATATGTTCTTGTAAATCAAACGGTAACTTTGATAGGATTTCCATTGGATTAAATATAAATAATAATAGTAATTATTCTTTATATTTTAAGTTTATTGTGTAATAAATAAAGAGAGTATATTACACCTATCCGCGAAGTCGCAATACTAAATGAAGAGTCGACTCTTTTTGTATATTATAGTCAGCAATTGTCCTACCATCTTCAAGCTGTTTACCTCCATGGATTAAGCGTTGCTGGTCTGGAGGAATTCCTTCGCGATCTTGAATCTTTGCTTTAATGGTGTCAATTGTATCCGATGATTCTACATCGAGTGTAATTGTCTTACCGGTGAGTGTCTTGATAAAAATCTGCATCTTGTGGTTGCTCTTAACGTGTCTTGTTATAATATATATACATATTTTATTTCTAAGTATTTTTCAATATTCAATATTCATTATACAAAATTTATGGAGTTTCATTTTCTAATTTCTCTTTCCTCTTCTTCTCTAACTCGTCTACAATTTTATTCGCCTCTGCTAATTTGTCGCTTAGTTTAACTTTACAGGATTTACTAGATGTCCACGATTTAGGTAAATCAGGGTGCTTCTCTATTTTGAAATATTCGCGCTCTTTTGTATGCGATCTATCTATCCATTCGCGATAGTATACTACATATTTTTTCATCATATGATGTTCTAACCCTTGAGGCAAAGATTGAGCACTATGTTTACGATTTCGTTTTTTCACAGCCAAGCACGTATCTGTATTTACTTTCTCTTCGGTAGGCGTAGCCATTGTTACTAGTGTTATTTTTGTGGTTCTTGTTATTCTTGTTATTCTATAAAAATAAATAAACAAACATATTTTACCGCGGTTATTCGTAATTAATTATATTAATAAATATATCAATAAATATATCAATAATATATCTAAATATAAATGATAAAAAATATATTCAACACTTTGTATGGTTATGCCACATATAAACCACATAATAGAGGTAATCAATTTAAACAAAATAAATCCACGCCTAAAATGGCATTTCAAGTTCCGATAATAGCTCCTGTTTCAGCTCTGACTAAAATACAAATAAATAATAACAACCCTATTTTACAAAAAGTGCCAGCTATTAAACCAAATATTAACAACCATGAAACGCAAGTAAAAGTTCAAAATTTTTACAAATTATTAGATGCTACCTCGCTTGCTCTAACAGAAAGCGATATACCTTTCTATTTGGATTGCGGCACACTTCTCGGCTGTATTCGTGAAGGAAAAATATTAAGCCATGATACAGATGTAGATGTAACAATTCATTTATCCATGTGGGACAAACTATTAACAGCCGTTGACTTCCCGAAGTATGGTCTAACGGTAAAAAGAAAATATAAAGGATTTCCGGATTACTCGGGCGGTAACCTTATATCCGTATATTTAACGGAAGATTGTGCTGAGAATTATTGCGATATTTATGCGAATCCGGCTTTCCCTCTATTAGAAAATGCTACAATGAATGATAAAGAATATCCTGTTCCAAAAGATCCTGAACTATATTTAAGGCAGTTGTATGGTAATTGGCGTGTTCCATCAGGAGCTCACGCTGACACAACTTATCATAGAAATAATGGTCTTATTCTTAGCGACTATAAGAAAAATTGGGACTTAAAATATACTATTTATAAGTGTAAATTTTAGAAAAATATAGAGTAATAATACATATATAACTAGATCTAATTAATTCTCATTAATCTTTAGTATGGCATTACCGATTTCTCAAGTAATTATTATTATAATTGTATCTGTTATGTTATTTTTTTGTATAGGTTATTGTTGTGCGAAACGATTCAATATATAATATAATAATATGTAATCATATATAATCATACATCCCCATAAACCGGAAGGATGTTTCCCAGTTCAGTTGTATTAATTGCGCTGTTTCCAAAATATACTCGAATGAATTCGGCCGTCCTTTCATCCGCGAACGATTTCATTACCTTTTTGTATCTAGCTATAGCACCCGCATTATCGATCTTGTCTACGCATTCAATACATATCAGATGATTTTCAACAAGATAATCTCTATCACCATAACCTCCACCTCCATCACCGATTAGACAATAACTAAACTTATATTCTCCTGTGCCATAACCTCGATTCAGAACGATCATCGGTGTGCGAATGCCCGGCTTATTTATATAATTCTTCTTCTCATCATTTTTGTAGGTTTTGATTTCGAGAGAGTTATTAGTAATATTGGAGCTATAAATCAACAGCGTTTTGCTCTCATCATCTGTCAATATATCTTTACATTGATTCCATACAACTTTTCCAACGCTGACTTTGAATCTTAGGTCAGCGAGTGTCTTGGAATTTTCATACAGTCTCTTGAAAATGGCGATATTTTCCTTCGTATTGAAAATCGTGTAAGCGCCGCTCATAACAAAGGGAGTGTTCAGGGCGGTGGCGACATTTCCGGCCACTTTTCGAATAATGATAATGACTGTTTCTTGAGCGGTTTCAATATATTTGTCATCACTACAATCCACGATATTTACAATCTCGAAATTGTCATTTATATGTTTTCTAGTTTTATCATAGTATAAACAGTTCAGGAAACTCTTTGGTAGAACAAAACTCATAATACCTCCACTAGCAAGCATACGCAAGCATTTAATAATAAATAATATGAATATATTAGGTCGACCATCATAGTATTGTTGATACGCCGCATCAACCTCCTCCTTTTTCATAACAAAGTATGGAGGATTGCCTATAATAAGATTGTATGGTGCGCCAGATTCATATGCGAGAAAGTCGGCATTTAATAATGTAATTCCTGGCACAGTATTGGGAAAATATTTCTTGACCACGGCGTCAAAGATGGTCTTGTTTTTTTCCACACCCGTAATATCGGAAACCGGGAAACTCGCCCTTAAAGCAGTGATGTATTCGCCAGAACCAAACGACGGTTCTAATATGCGGAATTTGGCATTTGATGCGACCTTTTTTGGCAAATATGGCAACAATAGTTTTATATTGTGATGAACGCAGGATGGGGGTGTAAAATAAATCCCATTGTCCTTCTTATCTGTTTTGGACAGCGCTGCGGTTAATTCTTTTGATACTACAGAATATTGAGGTCTCGAATCTGGAGGTGATGACATTGGTTATAGGATATGGATATGTGTTGATACGACTTAGATGATCGAGTAGTGTGTTGAGATTCAGGTGAGGTTCTTACTATCTATTAATGGTCTTATTTTATATCAATTTTTTATATTTTATATTCATATTTTATTTATATTCTTTATATTGCTTGATTATAATATATGGAAAATTGATTTAAATAAAGATGGATATAATAAATAAGCAAACAACACAAACCGTCGTCGTCCTCAAACTCAACAATCGTCTTTGTATCAACAATGGCCGGAAAGAGCAAGAGCAAATCAGGAACTAAGGGAAAGTCTGGAGCCAAGGGTGGTTCCGCAATAAAGACAGCAATGTCGGCACACAATAATCCAGCGGCGCGTATTAAAATTCCGCAGACAATAGGACTACCGGGACAGGTCGCAAACAATGCCGGCGGATACTCATTCCCCCTTCCACTTGAGCAGGAATGGATGCGATACTTGATTATCGGGAGCAAATCGGATAATGGGAGTTACTATCAATGTGGCGGGGCAATTGCCACTACAATTTCAAGGTGTATTATGGCTGCTGTTGCGTCACCAGATACATGCGAGCATTTGATTCGTGATATTGTCGACGTGTCTGTCAAGGGACGAGCGCCAAAGCAAGAAATGACAATGATGTCGCTCGCAGCAGCGATTGTATTTCCACCAGATAATGTATGTAAGGCACAGGCGCTGGCAGCAGTCAATCAGGTATGTCGCATCCCCACTCACTTGTTCATGTTGATTCAATATATTCGCGATCTCTCGCAAGACAAGGCGAAACCAGGTAAGGGATTTGGGAAGGGCGTTCGCCGCGCATTGATCGAATACTATACATCGCGTAGTGGACTGGAGCTGGCAGTTCTTGTTACAAAATATAAAAATCGTGAGGGATGGACACACGAGGATTTGATTTCACTGCTTCATATCAATCCGGCAGATATGAAAGATGATGGCGGTCGCCTTGTATTGGAGTGGATTATGAAGAAAGACAAACCTGAGCGCAAGATCGCGGCGAATCCGGCGAAAGGAATTGTGGCGACAACACTGCCCGCAAAAATGGAGAGGACTGAATTTCTGAAACGATTGGAAGCGATTCCAACCCTCCCAAAATCAGAAAAGGAACAAGAGACGGGGATTTTCAATTCAGTCAAGATGGCGATTGGGTCAGTTTTCGGTGGTGCTGCTGCTCCCTCCAAAGAGCCCACCAAAGTTCATTCTACACCGCTACCATCGCAGAGACTCGATGTGATGTTTGAAATCGTTCATCCCGACAGCCCCATGTGTGGGCCATTGAAATTGATGATTCAAGACACAGAGCCACTTCAAAACATCAGGCAAACATTGATTGACATTGGAATTGGGACGAGTTTCGTATTTCGCTACAATGGCTCTATCATTTCATCGACTAAAACTTTGCGAGATATCTCATATGATAAATCCAAGAAAATCTACTTGGGAGCGGGGGTTGAGCCAGTTGTTGCTGTGGAAGCACCAGCACCAGCACCCGTGCCAGCACCAGCACCCGCATCAGCATCAGAACCCGCATCAGCATCAGAACCAGCACCTGAGCCGGAATCAAAAAAAATATACGAAGATCCTCTTGTAGCGACAGCGCGATTTCTCAAAGCGCTACTTGAGTTGGCAAAAACGGGCGAAAAGAAGGATGCCGCTACAGCCGTCAAACTCATGGAGCAGAACAAAAAAATCCAGCGTGAACATCTGCCAACAGAACTTCTCAATACACCACAAATCTGGGATGCGCTTTTGAACGGAATGGGAATGACTGCTCTGATTCGCAATCTTGGAAAACTGTCACAAGTCGGCGTCGCGTCAACAAAGACTCAGGAAATTATCAAAATGCTTACTGATGCCAAAAATGTCAAAGACTCGAAAGTTCACCCACTTCAAATTCTGGTTGGGATGAAGACGTATTCACAAGGAAAAGGCGACCTTGGATCAATGACGTGGACACCAAATTCATACATTACAACTGCTCTTTCAACGACATTCAAACAGGCGTTTGGAAACATTACACCGACGGGGAAACGATACATGCTTGGGTTGGATGTATCCGGAAGTATGTCGATGTGTATGTGCGCGGGGGCAAAAAATATTACACCACGCGAGGGTTCAGTCGCAATGGCGATGATGACGCTACATGCCGAGGGTGCGGAAAATGTCCATATCTATGGATTCAGCAATATATTTTACAACTTCAATGGAAAGATTCGCCCCGAGATGACAATTCAGGACGCAATTAAGGCAACAGACGTGCCTTTCGGAGCTACAGATTGCGCTTTGCCAATGACCGAGGCATTGAAAATGTATACTCGTAGCGGAATTGTATTTGATGTATTTTGCGTGTATACCGACAGTGAAACATATGCGCCAACTATTCATCCCCAAGTGGCGCTGGAGCAATACCGTAAAGCAACTGGCGTAGATGCGAAGCTCATCGTGATTGGAATGGCATCAAACTGTTTGTCAATTGCCGATCCGAAGGACAAGAATACACTGAACTTGGCTGGATTTGACACATCAACACCGGAACTCATCAGCATGTTTGTGCGCGGACAGATTTAAAACCGCAGTAATAAAACTAAAAACTAAAAACTAAAAACTAAATAATGGATAAAGATTGAATGTCCCATCGAGGCAATATTTTTATAATAGTTTTCATATGATTATTTAGAAACGGTTTTACAAGTCGCATAACAACTAATATATGCCACGTTGGGTTAATAATTAAAATACTATTAAGATTACTACTAAATTTACTAGAAATTAACTTAGCTAATTCTATACCAACGTTAACTTCAAGCAAATGTTTTGTAGTAAACTTATTACAATCAAATATCCATATCCATTCATTTTTATTTTCAGACAATACACCTTCATAGTGTTCTGTAATACCAACAACGTCGTTATATTTTGTAGCTTTGGCAGGGCATGTGTAATAATAACTAATATTGTTTATTATTCCTACGTTTTTAAATGAGTGACTTGAAGGATCATTCTCACATATTTTACATGTATATGGCATCAAGATAGATATATATAAATATATTATTACTTTTTTTAGTAATAATATATAATCAAACTTAATAAAATATTTTATAAATATAGTAGTATTATATATTTTTATAAATAGAGCGGTATGGATTTATATACAAATATTAAATTTTTTATTTTTGGTGGCTCAATAATGGTAGGCACTAATTATTTATTAGAAAAATATCATAATGGACCGGCATTAACATCTTATTTATATTGTGCTCCGACAATATATTTGATTATTGCGTATTTGATATATAAAAATCGTGGATTGAATGGTTATTATACATTTGTTGTTCATAGTTTAATTAATTATTTAGCAAATGCGTTAATTATTATTGTTTTAATATTTGTAATAAAAAATATAACTAGAAAATTATTTTACAGTTCTGTTATAGTAGCAATATTATTTATATTGTATTCTGTATATTATTTTTTGAATATTTATAAAATAGAATTTACGCCATAATAAAAATATTCAATATTCGATATTCATACAAAATATTCATACAAAATATACTTATCAATATTTACGACTTGGGATAAAATATTAATATAAAATAATAGTATACTATTGCGATAAATGCTTACAAATTTATATATTTATGTAATTGTAATTGGTGCGTATAATATATATAATTACATAAAAGATTTACCATTTCATTATATCACACAGTCTAACTTTTCAGTATGTGAAAAAATGAATAACACATTTTGTATTCGTATTTCGTATTTTGTAATGGCTATTGTATTGTATTTGTTAACTATTAAGTTTATTAACCTAACTTTACCAAAAGATGCTCCAAAAGTTATAAACACAATTACAAATGATAAACCTTCCTTTTTTGGTTTCGGATCTTTAGTTGGGATCATAATATCAATTCTTTCATTTATTTTTAATATTATTCTTGGATTCTCGTCGTTTACGGGTTTTAAACATAGCTCTGTGGTCGATATAACCAAGAATCTTGTAACTATTTTTACAGGAATGATCATGACAAGTTTTTCAGAAGAGTTAATATATCGCGGTTTATTGATCGGTGTAACAAAACAGTTTTTAAATACGAATATTTGTGTGTTTTTATCGGCTTTAGTTTTTGGATATGTTCACGTAAAATGTTCACTTAAATATGGTATAACTGCTCTTATTACGGGTATTATTTTAGGATATGGTTACATTCATTATGGGTTATATTGGTGTATCGGACTTCACGCATTATTTAATTTTATCGAAACATCGTTATACACCATAACGCACGTTAAAGTTAATAATAAACTAATGGTAGGTGAAAGAGTAACACCAGATGATGATGGTATTATGACAATGATCATCGAGTTGATTGTGTTATATAGTCTTTATCATTTTGGCTATTTTTAATTAAAAATTTATATAAAACTTATTTTCTACAACAAGTCCGTTTCATTTTACGCGACACGCTCTTCTTCGTTTTTTTACTCCAACACCAGTATCCGCGTTTTGGATTGATACAACACGTTTCTTTTCTGCCCCTTACAAGACGACACCGTTTCGCTGTTTTATTCATAGTCTATAACATATACAAATAATATATACTATAGACAAATACTAGTAATCATATATAATCATATATACGCCAGATACCCAAATTCAAATGCCCAATCAATATATCAAACCTATATAAAAAGATTAACATGATAATATGTAGCAACATAAATAATAAACCAAGCCAAGCCAAAACAAAATGGAAGCAAGCATCGCTGCTGCTACTACTACATATACTGATGTTATATCAAAATTCAAAGATTTAAAAAACGAATACTACATACCTCGTGGATGTATGATTTTAACAGTTAGTAATGACTTTTCCAAAGAGTTCCTGAAAAAATACCCTAACTTGGAGTGGAAAACAAAATATAATTCATATGCTGAGTCCAACGTATTAACGGCTAAAATTAATATAACTATTTTTGATAGACCTTTTGTAGTATATTTACATCGCCCAATAAAACAAGTTCATCGATGGGAGTATGAGAATTTTTTTGGATTTGGAGGACATAATGAAGGATTTTCTTTGGATCGCATTATATTGACGTTTGAAGAAACTTTTGATAATAGCATTGATATCGAATATTTGCTAATGACAGGAACACTAATTGGTAGCGATATTGAGGGAGATGGTCAGGGCGAATGCTGTGCTATTGATGAAAAATATATTAAAAATACTTTGAAATTATTGGTGGTCGGTGGATATGTAAAATATTGGGCAGCTTTTAATAAATTTAAAGAATGGTTCAAAGAGCGCGGATTTGATTTGGAGTTTGATATAAATAACGGGAGAATGTTAACATCATTTATTTTTGAAGATTATGAGGCGGTTGAAAAATAATAATTTTAATTTACATTTATTTAAAAATAGTAGGGAATATATTTTTTAGTATTAAGTTATAAAATAATATAGAATATATAGCCCCTAAAATAATATCCGTGGAAACGTGTTGTGTAGTTGCCATACAACTTATCGATATTAGAATAGGAATCATTATAGCTGCCATATATCCTATTACATTTTTTAATAAATAAAATGAATACATTGCAAAAACGACATGAGCCGAAGGACAAGCATTATTTCCGACTTCGTCTATAGCTTGAGTTTTTTTTAAAAAATATTTATTTGTTTTCATTCGTGATGATACATCATTTGGGAATAAATACCATATAATAGATAATCCGGTCATCATTGCTATTCCTCCAATGACTAAAATAGCAAAATGCTTATAGTCACGAATACTTATAATCACCAATCCAAAAATAAAATAGTATATAAAGTTATAAATATAAACCCAGTTATCATTTTCTCCAAAAAGATTATAAATATATTTATCTAGCTTTGTTTTTGGTATTATTTTTTCTTTTCTAAATTTATTTTGTTTAGTCCAAAAATATTGTTGATATCCGCCAATTATGAGATATACTAATAAAATGATTATAATATAATAGTCTTGTAGTTTTAAATTTGATTTTACAGGATAAGGAACTAGTAAACGTATATTATAAAATACATATGGGATAATGATAACGCCAATAACTAACATCATAACTAAATCTATTGTAAATGTCCCATGATGTATATTTATATCACCCGGATTTGTAAAAGGTTCTAGTATATTTTTTAACATATATGATAATAAAATAACTTATATATTTTAAAAATAATATATTTTAAAAATAATATAATATCTTAAATCCTAAACGAAGGATCGCCAGTAATCTCGCGAAGAACGTGATTAGTATATGCTCGTATAAGGGCATCTGCTTTATAGTAGTTCCAGTATGTATCTTGAAGTCCTAGATCGTTACTTTTTTTATTGCCTGTAATAATAACGTTTGTAAAGTGTGTTATTGTGCACTGATACTCGTGACGCGGATAATCATTTTTTACAAACGTCCCTTTACAATTTAGGTGCGCGTATTCGGGGCGTTTTTCTCGAATAAGGTATGTCTCTCCGGGAACAAGATCGACAGGATCCACAAGTTGAAGAGGGCGCATGGGAGGCGACGTGATGTTACAATTCTTAATGTAATTATTAAACAATATAAAACGTTTCAATTTTATATTGTTCTTTTTGTTTTTTGCTTTAATAATCAACAAACAAAAGTTAATTATTAAAATAGTAGTAAAAATACAACACAATATATTGTGATGATAACACGTTTAATTGGAGTAAGCAAGACCACCCATACCAGACATGATACGGAGAACGTTGTAGTTGGTGGCATAGACACGAACCTTGGCAGTCTTGGTGCCCTCAACGGTAGCGTTGGAGAGAACAAGCTGAAGGGTAGCATTGTCAATGCGAGAGAAGTTGCAGCTGCCCGAGGGTTGATGCTCTTCGGGCCTCAAGGCAAAGGAATAAATGTTGATACCAGTGTCAGGAGTGCGAGTGTGGTGCTGGTAAGGCTGGACAAGGTCGAAGTAAGTGCCTTCACGCTCAGAGAAGCGATCCTGGCCGTTAAGCTGGAGCTTAGCGGTGACAACAGGGTTCTGGCCCCAGCAGTGAAGAGTGAGAGAAGTCTGGGTGAGGACAAAAGTGCCGGCATCAGAGACACCAGAGTTATCGTAGGGGAGACCAGTGTTAGCGAAACCAGGAGCCATGTTGGTCTGTTCGTAGCTGTTATTATTGTTATAAGGCTGATCACCCTGACCCCACCAGTAAGCGCTAGTAACATCAACAGCGCCGGCCTCGTGGAAGAGACCAGAGCCATCAATGAAGGAACCAGTGGTGTCAGCAATAGCATCGTGGCCACCGAATGCGTGGATAGCATTGGGAAGAGCATCGATAGCATCGGTGTAGTTGAAGGGCTGAGCGCCAAGAACACGGTAGAGAAGCTGGTTGCACTCCAAAGAAGAACAGTAGTCAACGTTCTGATCCGGCTGGACAACCCAGATGAGCTCCTTAACGGGGTGGTTAAAGTTGAGCTTGATCTTGTTGGAAGAAGAGCCAACGGACTCATCACCAGTGAACTGAAGCTGCTCAATAAGATACTCGTGGGGGTTCTGAGCCATGCGTCTGCGCTCATCAGTGTCCAGGAAGACATAGTCGACATAGAGAGAGGCAGCGACCAGAGACTGGTTGTAGGCGTTGTTGACACGGCCACCGACGGGGGAGTTAGCAGTGTTGTTGGCACAGTTAAGAGAACCGACGGCCCACAAGCACTCATCGATGGGACGGATATCAAGGTTGATCTTGACCTCGTGATACTGGAGAGCAATCAGAGGAAGAGCAAGACCGGGGTTGCGGCAATACCAGAACTGAAAGGGGACATACAGAGTAGTCTCGGGGAGAGCATTGCGGGGGGCGCAAACCTGACGAGGAGCATTAGCCTGGCAAGGACCGTCGATGGCATTGAACGAGGGATCGGTGATAAAGGTAAGCTCGGTGGTGTTTCCGACCATAGCGTAGTAACCAGCCTGCTGATCAACAGGGAGAGTCAGGTTGTTCCAGATGTGCATCCAGTCACCATACTGGCGATCAATGCGCTGACCACCGATCTCAACCTCAACCTGAGAAATCAGCTGCTCACCGGGGAAATCGAGCCAACGGGCATAAACACCGTCCTGGTTGGTGCCCTTCATAGACTGGTTGATCTCGGGGAGAGTAACCTGAAGGTAAGTGCGGTAAGCCAAATCACCATTACGAGAGATGGTGCAGGTCACACGGCGACCAAAATCGGCCTGACCGTTAAAAGTTTGCTCGATAGACTCCATAGCAAAGTTAGTGTGACGTTTGTAAGACACCTTCCAAAAGGTAATCTGAGGGTTGCCCGTAAGATAAACATCCTGGGCACCGTAAGCTACAAGTTGCATAAGACCTCCTGCCATTTTTGATTATTATAATATTGCTAAAGAAAAAAAATTTATAAAAAACCCTAAATTGTTTTTTATAAATAAATAACTAAATATAATTAAAATATATGAAATAAAAACTATGACATTTTAAACTTACGTATGATTTGTTATTTACTCCTAAAGACTCTAGACTCTATACCGTTTTATTTATAATATAGTATCTATTGAATATTTTTAATACATATATATATATACCTGTATATCATACCCCCCGTATATCACACCCCTGTATATCGCTACATAGTTCTCTTGAACATGAAAATACTAAAAAACAATATTTTTCAGATTATTCTTTAAAAAATTCACTAAATAGTCGTCGGAGTATACCTCCTTTCTATGATTATGTCTTTTTCTAAAAACAAATTTATTATCTTTTTTTCGAATACTCCAGCCACTCTCTAAAGCATTCATTAAAAATATCATTATGTATATCTCTTGTCTTAATTCTTTGTTCATATCTATCGTTTCTTTATTCATCAATTCTTTTAATGCTAAAATTCCATCTTTTAAAGATATAATATCCTCTTTCTTTTTTGATCCTATATTCGAATTGGCTGTTTGTGTCACAGTTTGTTCATGATTTTTAATTTCATTATTTATATTGTCACTCGTAGATGTCCTTAATATGGCTTCATTATATATTTTCTGAATAACACGTTTGTTTAAATAATCCTCGGTTATAATATCTTTTGTTGAATTGTCTAAATTTTTAAGATAGAATATATTTTCTCGTTTCTTTATTGCCCAGTTCTTATCCAGTGAATTCATAATATATTTCATTTTATAGTATGTCTCTTTCTTAATAGCACTTTTATCTAAAGTATTTATATCCACGTTAAAAGCAGCGTTTGTGTTATTCGCGGATAAACCACCACTAACATAATTTGTAGACGTTGTATTGGGTAATTGTTTTTCTAAATTTTTATTTATGTCTAAATTTGTAGGTAAAATCATTATTTTACTTAATAGAGAAAACATTAATCAAATATTAACTCGAAACATAAAGGTATATTTAAAAATATTAAATAATTATCATATATATTATATTAAAAAAGTTATGTATATAACAATATAGCTATACTATATAATTAATACAATAAATATCCATATACAATGCCATCTTTCAAACACAAAACAAATAAAAAAATTGTTGTCGATAAAAAAAAGGTTATGACATTAGACGGTATGCATCGTGAATTACAAACCGAATTTAAAATGATAGAAGAAGATGTTTTGCCTGCGCTTATTAAAGAAAAAAATAAAATAATGGGAATGCTACAACAAAGCAAGAACAATGAGCATGGCGATGGCAATGGCGATGGCGCTGGCAATGGCAAAGAATACAAACTTGATGTAGCTAAAGAGATTGAACTAAAGGATCGACTCTATGATATCAAAAACGATATCTCAAAGTATAAGTTAAGAATTAAAGATTATTACCTAAATAATAGCCGATTTATTTTTGACTATTTCGAAAACAAAAAAGAGATCACGAATGGCACGAATCGCACAAAGATTCTGAATTCATTTTATCGTCTAAATGATTCTATGAATGAAAGCGAACTTAATCGTGCTAACGAAAACAATGTCCAGAAGTTTTTCTCTAACTTAGACCAGACATATATCAATGTAAATGACTATATTTTTTCAACAGATATATGTCAGTCTTGTAATAAGGGGGAAATGATTCCTGTCGAACACGAGGGGATAATGGTTTGTAATTTTTGTGCGAAACAAGTGACGTGTCTTATTGAAAATGAGAAGCCGTCGTATAAAGAACCGCCAAAAGAAGCGTGCTTTTATGCGTATAAGCGTATTAATCATTTCAAAGAAATTCTTGCGCAGTTTCAGGCGAAAGAAACGACACAGATTCCGGATGAAGTATTGGAGAGTATTAAACATCAGCTAAATAAAGAACGAATACCGCTATCCAAATTTACGAATTCGAAGGCGAAAGAGGTGCTTAAGAAGTTGGGATACAATAAATATTATGAACATATTCCATTTATTAAGGACAAGCTGGGTATTAAGCCGCCTATAATGACGCCGGAATTGGAGGAGACGCTTTGTAATTTATTTATGGAGATACAAGGGCCGTATGCGAAATTCTGCCCGGAAGATCGTGTGAATTTTTTGAATTATTATTATACGGTGTATAAGTTATGCGAACTGCTTCAGAAAAATGAATTTTTATCCTATTTTCCAATGTTGAAAGATAAAGAAAAGAGGATAGAACAAGATGATATATGGAAGAAAATATGCGAGGAATTGAATTGGGTGTTTATTCCTACGCAGTGAAATTGTCACGGTAGATCTGTTTTACTTCTTTCATCAATTGATCAACCTGATTAAAACTTTCTGTATTAGTCTTGCTTTCAGGGAAAATGTAAGTTCCGCTTTTTTTTTTATCAAGACCAAACCCGTCTACAACCATTTTAGAGTAGACTTTTTTCCAATCTTTCTCTTCACTTACTAACCATTTATCATATTTATTCGTCGTATCACGACGCAGCAAGTATATATCTGTTGTGACCCCGTGTCTGTGCAATAAAAATACATCAAATACCCCAATTCTAGGTTCAGAGAAGCGATATACTCCATCAGTTCTTTTATATTCAAACTTCAAAGCTATATTCATCTTAACTGCTGTATTACCTCTTAAACTATTTACAAAAAAATTTAAACTGGTTGGTATTTCCTTATCGTCAAGAGGTTGTATATGTTCAGAATTAGTATAAATATCTGTATCTTTATCAATGAGACTTCTTGGTCTTGCTTCATTACCAAGAGATTTTATAGTTCCTACAACATTTGAAAGAGAGCCAGGTACAATATCATCACCAAAACCATGTGCCCCTCCCCTATGAAATCTTTTTCCGCGTTTATATGTTCGCTTGTTACCACGATGATATCTTTTCGAAGCGCGAAACTTTTTACTTTTAATTTTGTATCTTAAATGCTTTCCGGCGCGTTTTGTATATCTCCCACGCCTCGCCAATTTTCCACGTCTGCTTAATTTCATTATATAATAGTAAAATAATATTTAAAAATATTATTTATATAATGAAAAATTGTATTTGTAATTAACTAAATGCGTTAGGCATACCTAGATTACTATGTATTAACGCGCGGTGGCAAACTATCATCCCCTACACTGGGAACACTTGTAGCGATTGAAGTAACCATACGTTCGTCAGTATCAGCAGCAGAAGCCGCAGCAGGAGCCGCAGTATCAGCAGCAGGAGCATCAACAGCAGGAGTTGCAGGAGGAGGAGCACTTATTTCTTGTATAAGTTTATCTTTTTGTTCCTTGTCTAAATCCAATGAAGCTCTATTTTCACCTGGCGAATATATATTTTTAATAACACACCTTTTAATAAGTTTTTCTAGGGATGATTGTAAGTTAGCATAAGCATAATCCTGTTTTTGCATAGTGCCTAATCGCTCTATAAATGTTTTTGTATCTTCAGTTAAGGTTGATAATTCTTTTTCTATATTACTTATTTCCCAATCCGCCATATATACGTAATCATTCCCAACAGTTTTAATAATTTTAAGTATTTTCATATACATAAATTGTGCTGACAATAATAATATCAACAATTCATCTATTTGTTTTTTTAAATATACTTTTGTGTTAGGATCTATAGTATCAGTATTATCTATTCTTTTTTTATGTGTTTCTGCGAAGTGTTTTAATTGAGTTTTAACATCACCAAATATTATATCTTGTCCATCTCTATTAAACATAAAAGGTGTTACAGTAAATTTATCTCCATCTTTTTTAATTTGTGTTACAATTCCTATAATTGTGTTTTCTGTTTTTATTTTTTCTTCTTTGCTAGCGGTCTCACGTTGTAGTTCTGTTTCTTTTATACTTCTTTGTTTTGTCTCAAATTCTCTTTCAACGTATTCCCACAATACATCAGCTGCTGTTGAAAATAACTTAAAATATTTCATATTTTCATCATAATAAAAGTTATATAAATTATCTTGATTACTTTTTAACTTTTCTAATGTTTTAGCATTTTCTAGGCTTGCTTTAAACTTACTCAACAATGACTGTATTATTTTAAAATTAACTTCAAGTTGAAGTCCATCTTTGTATCTTCCAGTATTTCCATCCTGGCGTGTAAGTATTATTATAAACATACGTAATGGTAGTCCCTTATCATAATAATTACCCGGAATTGGTTTTTGTTCAATAATAACTACTTTAAACTTACCAGGTGCTTTTGTTCCGGTAAACAAACCTTCTTTCGTAAATACAAGAGGAACATTATCGAATTGTATTACGTAAGCTCCACTATTTTCTGTAATTTTTTCTTTACCATACTCCATGCCATAATTAGATAAAGAACATTTTTTATATCCGTTTGGGTAAAATGCTATATTAGCGTCAGTAATATTAGCGTCAGTAATAGTAGATAAATCTATTACTTGTCCAGGTTTACTTTGATCTATGTTTCCTCCATCTTTACAATCATCTCCTCCCCTATGAAACCTTTTTCCACGTTTATATGTTCGTTTGTTACCACGATGATATCTTTTCGAAGCGCGAATTTTTTTACTTTTACTTTTGTATCTTAAATACTTTCCGGCGCGTTTTGTATGTTTCCCACGCCTCGCCAATTTTCCACGTCTGCTTAATTTCATTATATAATAGTAAAATAATATTTTTATCTATTAAAAATAATATTATACCACTTGTTTTAATTCTACGTCAATAATGTTCTATACGTTAGACGAATTTTCATTCTAAAGTAAATAGAAAACTTACTATAATATTACGATATAAAGGCTGATCAACCATATATTCAATAATTTGATCAAATATATTAGTTTTTTTAAAAATTTAAAAAGGCTTACGCCCTAGTTCAAGATCAGTCGGGCCGCTAGAGGACTGATTTAATCTCTCGGGATCAATCCCATGATGCTCGTAAAATTGAGCTTCGCCACTAGTTAGTTTAACAGTTTTAGTATTGCTGTATCCCTCATTTTTTATTAGTGGTTTACGGGTTAATTGCCCAGTCTGACGATCATAATCATTCCAGTCCTCTGAGTATTCATTTGCTTGGTCTATTATTTGGTTTTTACTTTTTAAATTTTCATTTACCCTATTTGATGTTTGATCCAACAACGACATTTTACCACCAATACTTTGTTTTATATCATAACCTGCCTTTTCAGCTATATAATTTTCTCTCATAATAACACGTTGATCACGAAGCTCAGTTTTTAGAATATCATCTACTCTTTTATTTCTCTCTATTTTTTCAGTTTGACCAATTTTTTCATTTGTTTCTATTTTTTCTTTAGTTTTTTTAGCTAACTCTTCTAATTCTTTTTTAAAATCACTAAATGTTAATTTCATTTCTTTATCATCTTTTGTTGGAGAAAAATCTTCGGATGTTTGATAACGCATGAATACTTCCACATTATCTCCATTTTTATCAAATTCTTCAGTGGCTTCTTCTGCTTTTCGTGTTTTTTCTAATTTGATTTCTTTCGACTTGCTCTCTTCCTCATCACGTATTTGTTGTTGTGCCATAAATTGGGCTTCAACATATACCGACAATACATCAGCTGCTTTTGAAAATAACTCAAAATATTTTATATTTTCAGTATAGTTAAAGTTATATTTTTTGTCATGATTACTTTCTAATTTTTGTAAATTTGTAGTATTAATTAACATACTTTTAAAATCATTCAAATTGTTGCTCTCCAAATTTCTAAAATGAACTTCAAGTGAAAATCCATCATTGTCGTATTTTCCAATATTTTCATCCTGGCGTATAAGTATTGCTCTAAACTTACGTAATGCTTTTGTGCGAGTATCATTAGGATCTTCGAATGGTTTTTCTTCAATAATAACTACTTTAAACTTACCGGGTGCTTTTGTTCCGGTAAAAAACCCTTCTTTCGTAAATACAAGAGGAACATTATTGAATTGTATTACGTAAGCTCCACTATTTAAACTATTAAAAGTAAATTCATATCCACCCTGTCTATCCGAATTACCCCTATCCATTACATTACCATAATACATACTATTTCTAGTTGAAAACCATTTTTTATATCCTTCTGGGTAAAATGCTATATTATTCTCAGTAATATCAGCGTCAGTAATATTAGTAGTATTAGATAAATCTATTACTACTCCAGGTTTCTTTTTATCTATCTTTCCTCCATCTACACGTACCTCCCCTCCCCTATGAAATCTTTTTCCACGTTTATATGTTCGCTTATTACCACGATGATATCTTTTCGAAGCGCGAAACTTTTTACTTTTGTATCTTAAATGCTTTCCGGTGCGTTTTGTATGTCTCCCGCGCCTTGCTTGTTTACCACGTCTGCTTAATTTCATTATATAATAATAAAATAATAAATAATAAATAATAAATAATAAAATATTATATGATAAACAAATATCATATAATATATCTAATCTCGTATACATTATGAGTTGCTATAGAGCGACTCAAAATCGACTATTTAAACACGAAGAGGGGTGGGAAAACCAACAAGGTTAGCACCGATACCGAATCCAGCACCGGTTCTTGCTGAAACGGCTAAACTGGGAACGTATACATCCAAGATGGCAAAAGTTGCGGCAGCAACCAAAGAAATCAAGGCAATTTCATCGAATTTAAGAGAACGAGACGGTATTGAGTAGGCGACAATCGCTACGCAAAGACCCTCGATGATATACTTAATAAAGCGCTTAAAAAGCTCACTAAAGTCAAGTGTTCCGTACATTATAAATATAATATAGAAAAAAATATTATTTTTTGTTGCTAAATATAATTAATATAACATTTATAATCAAAAATATAATCAAAAATATAATCAAAAAATATAGTCAAAAAATATAATCAAAAATATAATGAAAAAATATTAAAGTGTAAACTAACTTAAAATGAATTATTAAATATATAATATATAATACCGATGTCTCATCATAATCCAAATAAGTTACCCGAAGGTGTAACGCCTAAATATCTTCCTGACGGAAAAGAAAATCCTAAATATGTCGATCTTTTGGAGGAGGATAAACCGATTGCTGGGCAAAAGTTTGTTTGCTTGTCATTTGTATCTCCGGAGCATATTATAAAACAGAAGGAACATTTTCTTTTCGAGGAATTTATCAAGCAGTGGGATTTTAAAAAATCGATGGAAAAGTTTACACAATTTCTAAACTTTGTTTCATTTAAGTATTCGATTTCATTTGACAAATTGACTGCTGATTTTCAAGATTTTAATAAAGAAGAGGGCGCAACTCTTGCCACAGCATCTACCATTAGCGATGACTATAAAACTTTTACCGATAATAACGAAGAAGAATTGGATCAGCGATTCGGCGAACAGCACAAATTTCAAACATCTGTGCGCGGTATTAAGGTGCGCGGCGTTTTTGCCACACAAGGCGAGGCAGAGCTTAGGTGTAAGTTGCTGCGAGAGGTAGATCCTAATCATGATATTTATGTAGGTCAAGTAGGTATGTGGGTTCCTTTTCACCCTGAGGCCTATAAGACTGGTCGCGTAGAATACATGGAGGAGACGCTGAATTCGCTTATGGCAGATAAAAAGAAGAATGAAGATATGGCAAAACAAGATTTCGAGAAACGTGTGCGCGAAGCCAAACAAAAGGCAATTGAGGAGAATATGAAGAAAGCAGAGGAATCAGGTAACAAACTTACGCAGACGCTTAATGAGAAAGGTGAGCTTGTTGGTGTGGCAAATGTTGCGAATTTTGATGGTCTGAACGAGGATTCAACTATGGACGATATTAAAAAGACTATATTTGAAGGTGAGAATGTTGTTTTAGATAAGAATAGCGATCACGGATTGTCGAAACTTACAAATAAGTTTGAGAATTAACTAATGATATAAGACTGACTACTATTTTTGATATTTCTATTACTCTGTTTATTATATGTTATTTCAAAAATAATATATAATATTTAATTAATATATATCCCAAACAAGATTGAGAACCCTGTTATATTAATATGGTAAAGAATAAAACTACAAAAATATCTTTAAAATATAAAAATCCATTAAAACTGTTTATAATATTAACAACCATAATATTGTCGATTATATTAATATACTTTTTATATCGATGGGTAAAAAAAGCAATATATATTTATCGTCTTAAAACAGATTTTTATAAGTTACAATCGATAGGAATAAATGTTAAAAATTATAATATAATATATTTTGATGAAAATAAAAAAAAACATATAACAAATAAGAATAAAGTTATCAGAAAGGAAAATGACAGATTTAAAAATAAAAATGCTATCGGATTTATACCTGATAAATATATTGTTTTAGATATAGATTTTAAAGATGGTATCAATAATTCTAATTTTTTAATGGATTACGTGCCAAAAGATACTGTATCTGAAAAAACACCAAATGGATATCATTTTTATTTTGAAAATGATACAGGTAAAAATATAGAAACATATGTTCAGTTATCGATTAACGGTGTAAAATATTCAGTTGACATATTAGCTAGAAATAGTTTAGTTACAATGTCACCAACAAATATAAATGGTAAAGACTATTACTGGATAAATAGTATTTTTACTCATACACCGGCAAAATTATCTGAAAATACTTGGTTATTAGATATGATAAAAAATAACAAACCGTTTCACCGTAGATTTGATAATGTTGATATCAATTTAAATATACAAGGGGCTTTTATAATAGTTGATAACATAAATATAGAAAGTCAAATTAGATTTTTTACCGATCATATAAAAATATATTCTAAAAAAATAAAATTATTGAATGGAGTAATTTATTTTTATGATGATAATTATTTCTTTTTTTCTAGAGGATCATTCAATAAAATTAAAAATAAAACATACTTGATCAATGAAATGGAACGCATTATTACTTTAATAAAGCCTTCATATATTATAGATTTATCTTTAATATACAGTAACTATTTAAAACCAACTAGTATTGTTCACGTTTCATCTGCTATTATTCATAATAGTTTTAATAACTATAAAAATATAAATTCAATAGATGATTATGTAAAAACAGAAAAAATTATTAAAAAAACAAAATATTCAATAAATGATGTTATAACTATAAATAATATGTCAAATAATAATGTTAAAAGTATTATTAGTGAAATGATAAAAGGTATAAATTACAATGATACAAAATATGATAATAAAAACATAAATAAATTATTAATAGGTTCCGAGAGTATATATTTAACTATAGTTTTATCTAATTATTTTAGTATACCTTCGATGTGTCTGGGCGTTGTATCAAATACTGATCCAACTGATAATAAATATCCTTCAGTTGAAACTGATAAAATTATGACAACTTTCTTTACACTTTTTTGATTAAAATGATTAATGAAATAATTAATATGAATAAATTATATTGATTATTTGTTTATTTGTTTATTTGTTTATTTTTTTATTTTTTACCACTTATTTTTCTTGACTTGGATTTTTGGTCCTTGACCTTTGCGCTTTACATTGCTTGGATCATACTGTTCATCTTCTTCGTCGGAATGAATATCCTTTGACATTTCCCAAAACTCTTTCGCTCCAAGTTTAAATGGTCCATGTGTTTGAGCTTTATACCAAAAAATTTGATCATGTAATTTATTTGATTTTGCGTTATTATTTATTACAAGACATTCAAAATTTTCGGTGCACTGATCCATGACTTGGCAAAAACTTTCAAATGTTGGAAACATACCAGCATAATTTTCGTATATCCTTTTTCGGTTACCTATGTATGGTTCGCGCAATATAAATACATAATCAATATTGGTTCTTAAATTAGGTGGTATACCTAGAGGATACTGCATAGTAATGACAAGCATAATCTTCCAGTGTCTCCCATTCATGAAGAGAAGACGCATCATGACATCTTTTGTCCACTTGTTATCAAAAAGACAGTCATCTAATACGACGAAAGTTCGCGGATCAATCGTGCTTCGTTTATATGATTCAATCTCTTTTTTCATTTGTTTTAACACCGCTTTTTGGCGTTTTAATATATTTTCTATGATTGCTGTATTATATGCGTCGTGAATAAAAAGTTTGGGGACGTGTTCTCCAAAAAAACCGTTACCTGCTTCTGTTCCAGATATAACGGTGCCTATAGGTATGTCTTGGTGATAATACATTAAATCTTTTACCAAAAAACTTTTACCAGTATCACGACGACCAATAAGAACAATAACAGGGCCTTTATTTTCGTCGGGTCTAAAACTAATTGATCGCATATCAAATTTTGCTAATTCTAATCCAACACTCATTGATATTAATTTATTATGCTGCTTTAATATAATAATATAAATTAAAAAATACAACTATAATAAACGCATATAATTATTATAACCCAATAAATCTATAATATATATAAATTTATGTTTATTAGTTTGAAACATAATAAAAATATGTATTGAATTAAATAATTAAGAGTATGAATATTGATAGTGGCGATACTATTTTTTCTCCTGGTAAAGGAACGTTTTCTCTGTATTATAGAAAAGTCGATAACTCCGGATTTTTCTCTTCTTTAGAAGATTCTGAACTTGAAATAAAAAACAGTAAAAATTACGTCCCGATATATGAGAATTATTTTAATTTCAATGAAACTAATTACAACTCTATAAATTTAAATCAGCGATATTACGTATCGTGTTTATCTGGAATTGTTGATAAAAATAATATTCAAGCTTCAGTTATAGATAGTTTTGATAGTGTATCCGAGTCACTAACAATTGTTCATAAACCTATTTTTATTAAATTTTCCCCTTTAATCGATCCTATAAAGTATATGACAGGAAAGTATGATAATGTAGCAAGTGAGAGCACGCGTGGAACTTTAAACAGTGAAGTTTTGAATCTTCCTACTTTTTCTAAACTTGATAATTCGCAGGGTATTTTTAAAGCAAATGATAGAAATAACTCGGCATATGTAGATGGGTTTTTCTCATATCTATCAAGTCAGTTATTAAATCATCATGATTTTATAAATGGTCTCGACTTTTATGGGTTTTTTAATGCTACTAAAAATAATTTTCATTATAATGTTATAGATGATATAGACTATTTAGATAAGAATCAATATTTTAATAAACATAAAAATATTCTTTTTAATGTAGAAGATATAGAAAGTTACAGCATTGATTCTAATAGCAGCCAAGGCAATAAAAATGGAACTAGAAATATGAAGCATAAAATTAAAATTGAAAATAATGTTACTAGTGATGGGGGTAATGGCGAAGACAATGATGGTATCCAATATGTTATTCCTGATGATTTTGATTCAGTATGTAACGAACTTAAGGGTGTATTTAATGATACGCCTTTTATTGCCACTACTAATACCACAGATACTACTGTTGATGTATGTGATTCTTCTTCTTCTGAATATTGTATCACTGATATAAATACCATAGAACTCCCTCCTTCTTGTGATAGCAATTTTGGTATTGATAAGGCAAAAGATGATAATATTAATAGTGATAATAATAATGTAGTAAATAATAGTGGTGACATAGAAGAATTTCATATCAAAGAGGATGCTGTAAATAGTTCTGACAGTGAAACAGAGTCTTGTTCATCGCGTTCTTCTTATACAGACGATGACGATGACGATGATGTTGACAGGTGTGCTGTTAAATCAAATGGTAAAAAAATTAATGATGACTATGAAAATGATATCGATATTGATAGTAGAAGTGGAAGTAGGAATGATAGTGATGGAGATGGCGATGGCGACGATTCTATCCTAGGCAGCGGAGTTGGCAGTGAAGATGACGACGCAGAAAGTAGTGAATACGATAGCGAATGTGATGATGAAGACGATGATACGTTATGGGCTACACTACATAATTTCCCTGTATCAGCAATTATGTTAGAAAAGTGCGATGACACACTGGACTCATTGATGATGCAAGAAGAAGATATGAAAGATGGAGAGTGGAAATCGGCGCTTTTTCAAATTATTATGACCCTCATTACATATCAAAAAGCATTCGGATTTACGCATAATGACTTACACACAAATAATGTAATGTTTGTTTATACCGAGAAGGAATACATTTATTACTTATATAATAAAAAATACTACCGCGTTCCTACATATCATCGCATTTTCAAGATTATTGATTTTGGACGCGCTATTTACAGATATAAATCGAAAGTTATATGTAGCGATAGCTTCAGTATGACAGGAGACGCAGCCACGCAATATAATTGCGAACCTTATTTAAATGATAAAAAACCGCGCCTTGATCCTAATTTTAGTTTTGATTTATGTCGCTTAGGGTGTTCTATTTTTGATTATTTTATTGATAATATAAGCGATGTTACTAAGATATGTAAGGAAAATCCTATTGCGAAATTAATAGTGGAATGGGTTACAGATGATCAGAATCGAAATATATTATATAAAACAAATGGAGAAGAACGTTATCCCGATTTTAAATTATATAAAATGATTGCTCGAAATGTTCATAATCATACACCGCAGTCACAGTTATCTAAGCCAATATTTTCAGCATATGAGTTCCCTAAGAAACAAGTAAAGCAGAAACATAGGATTATAAATATCGATAAAATACCGTCATATGTTATTTGAAATATAATTTGCTATCATAATCAAACTGTAAAATAAAAAATATAACATAAAATATAACATAACATAAAATATAACATAAAATATAAAATAAATTATGTTATATTTTTACAAAGTTTATTATATTACTATATTACTATATATGGTTTAAAACCCCGGAGCACCTGTAAATACATCTGGTTTTTCTCCTAAAATGACAGGAGATTCGCTAAATTGTCTCATTATAAAATGGCCTAAAATATAGGATATAAAAACAATTATAGAATCGCGAAAAATATTCTTCATTGGTTTAGGTTCAGGTTCGCCATCCTTGTCAAGATTGGGTTTTGAAATAAACCTAATTTCAATGAATTTTGCTAAAAGAAAAATACAAGCAATGATCGCGGCAGAGATATATAGATTATCCATTAATGTTTATGTATAATCTATAAAGGAATAATCTATTATTGTTTTTTACGAATAAATATTAAATTAGTAAATTAGTAAATTAGTAAATTAGCAAATTGTTAATCGTCAAGCAATGGTATTTCATCAATCGTTATATCAACGTCACTACTGGCATCATCTTCGGCATCGCTTTCAATCGCATCAGAAGGAAAAGCGTCAACACTTAGTTCCACGTTATCGCCAATTTTCAATCTAATATTCTCATCATCGTCATCATCGTAGTCATCATCTCCATTACTGTCGCCAAAATTATAGTCATCATTATCGTCGCGATTATCATTGTTTATTTTTTCAATTGGTATAATTTCATTGTTTTTCATATTAAAGCTTACGCCATTTGAAGAAGATGCCGACATTGATGTTGACATAGATGCTGCTTTAATTTTGGAAATTGTATCTTTATCTTCTGTTGATAACTTAGAATCAGTGGTTAATGGATCTGAAACACTTCCAGCTACGGGCGTTTCAATCACCGGATTTTGAGAAATAATTTCTTCTTTTTCATGGACTTCGACTACATCTTCTACAGTTTCATTCATATATAGTTTCAGCAATTCTTCTACAGGTATATTTTCACGTATTGTTTGTAAGATACACTCCCTTATGATAATTTCTAATTCTCGAGAATTCTTCTGAGCCTTAAGAGAAGATATTCCGATTTCAAACAAGTATACATTTGTATATATTTTTCGAGCAGCATTAATATAAACCTTGTGAACAAAATCTTCTAAAATCGGCACATTTACATTTACTTTTTTTTGTTTTGTTCCTACTCTCATACAAGACAACATTTTCAGTTGTAGAATGTGAACACATGTGATTAGATCCGATATATAACCACAGTTACTTTTCTCCTTAATACGGGAACATTCTTGCGATATAATATTAGGATTCCATTTTGGGACTCGAGATAAGAAATTCTGAAAGGTCATTAGATATTTTGATTTCTCGTCATTTTCACTACATAATTTCCAAGACTCTTCAAAAATAGATTTTACCCCATCTATAATACAAGGCGTCAATAATGTAATTAAACGTGAACAGTATTCATTGCGCGATTCTTGTAAACTACTTAAATTAAAGTCGTCCATTTACATAAATGAAATATTTTCTAAAGTGACATCACTACGAAAAAAGAAAAAATTTAATATAAAGAACATTAATATTTTCTCATTTCTAAATTCTTTTCGTATTTTATTAAATGTTATCATAAATTCGAAAATTTTACTTTCATCGCGAGCAGATGATGTTTCAATGAATCGAATAATATCTAAACTATTATATCCTTTTTCATATAACTTTGAACACAACTCCATAAGTTGGTTTAATGTGTATTCTTTATCCACTTTTAATTCCCTCTTAAGTTTTATATTATTTTTTTTTACAATGTCTTCCATATGATATACTTCGTTAATAGCGTGTGTATGTAAGTTTACTATTTTACCATCAATTATAGGTTCAGGTATATAGATTTCGCAAAATCTAGATAAAATCGGTTTTAATAATTTATATTTATCTTCTACGATTATAAAAAATCTAGTAGAATGGCTAAATAGTTCGATACATCTTCGCAATGCGGATTGAGCATCTATAGTTAACTTATCGGCATTTAATAAAATAATAGACTTAAAAAAGTCACCATCTTTCAAATTTATATTTGTCTTAGCAAAAAATTTTAATTCTTCGCGAATAAAACGAATGCCTTTTCCGTGTGCGCAATTTACTTCCATTACATAATTTTTTATAGACTCTTTATCGTTATGATATATATCCTGTATAAATTGTTTTACGATTGTATTTTTACCACAACCCGATACACCATAAAATATAATATTTGGAATTTTTTTTATTTCAATAAAATATTTTAGTTTTTGTTTTATATTGCCATGTATGTCTAGGCGTAAGTGATTTTGGCACTTTAACTCATTTTTATCGTGCGATTCCATTTTAAAATTTTATATGTTGTATGTTTTCAATGGTAATAGTATTAAATATAATTATTTATTTAATATTATTTACATATTAACTATATGTTAACTATATGTTAACTATATGTTAACTTACGTAAAACTAATAACTGAACGCGTATCATGTTTAACCATCATTTCAATTAATTTAACAAACGATGTTTTTGGCTCCCAGCCTAATATATTTCGAGCCTTTGTTGAATCGCCGTGTAATACTTCTACTTCTGTTGGGCGATAATATTTCTCGTCTATAAAAATAAGTGCTTGCCCTGTTTTTGAATTATAACCAATTTCATTAACTCCCGAGCCCTCCCATTTAATATCGAATCCGCACATACCAAAAGCGATTTCAATCATTTCTCGCACAGAATGTGTTTCGTTTGTAGAGAGAACATAGTCATCTGGTTCATCTGCTTGAAGCATAAGCCACATCCCTTCTACGTAGTCTTCAGCATTCCCTAGATCACGTTTTGAGTCAATATTCCCCATAACAAGTCTATCGGATTCGCCTCTCGATATTTTTCCCAATCCTAGCGTAATCTTTCTTTCTACAAAATTGTGACCACGTCTTACTCCACCGTGATTGAAAAGTATTCCATTACATGCGAAAATACCATAAGCCTCGCGATAATTCTTTACTATCCAATAAGCATATAATTTGGCAACAGCATATGGTGATCTAGGATAAAATGGTGTTGTTTCGGATTGTGGTGTTTCTTGAACCTTGCCATACAACTCACTAGTAGATGCCTGATAAAATCGCGCTATTTTTTCTAGATTATTGTTTCGAATTGCCTCCAGTAGCTTCAGAGTTCCAAAGGCATCTGTATCAGCAGTATATTCTGGCATTTCAAATGATACTTTTACGTGCGATTGTGCTGCTAAGTTATATATTTCTAGTCGCTCCATATTTGGATATGTAGTTTTAATCATGTTTAATATTTTTTCTAAACACGAACTATCCGTTATATCACCATAATGGAGTTTTAAATTTTTATCATTAAAAATATGCTCAATTCGCGACGTGTTTATGGTGGATGAACGCCGTATTAAACCATGAACTATATATTTTTTTGATAATAATAGTTCGGCCAAGTATGAACCGTCTTGGCCTGTTATTCCAGTAATAAATGCTATACGTCTTTTGTGGTTTAAAATATTTGTGTTTAAACTAATATCGTTATATACAGAGGGTGTCGAATACGTAGTCGGTGTTGTTATTGTATTAATTGTAGTTGTAGTTATTGTAGTAGATATAGTAGTCATTTAAAATGTTATGATTATTATATATTGTGTATATTTGTATATTAGTATATCATTTTATATCGTTTTTATATCACTTTAAATATTTTTAATATTAAACGTGATAATCATATTTCTGTTTATAATTATAGATTGTAGATTTTACAAAAGGGCAGCAATAGTAGATACTTTGCCAGCGACAACACCTACTTTTTGGACTGCAGGAACTATCTTTTTTACTGCGGGGACAAGTTTTTTGGATACCCATCCTTTCTGGCATGGTGCGGAGGATCCAAAATCAAGGTTACCATTACTGGTAGAAACATCTTTTTCAAACTGCATCGTGTGTGTAAACGGGGAGGGGTCAAATATGTTTATAATATACCTTAATATTATTATTTTGAGAATACAACTTATTATATATTTATAATTATTGAATTATTGAATTATTGAATTAAATGAATTCTCCCGATTAAGGCGATTAACGCGTTTAACGTTATTATCAAATTATAAATCTAATACGAAGCATCCGAAGAAGTTTTTACTAAATCAGAGTTTCCTGTGCTCAAAACAGTATTTGTAGTATTCGGACGTTTTATTTGTCTATCCACACATCTTGTCTCTTTACCTGTTCCAAATGGCGGTATATATGGTTGTGGTGTTGCGTATTTATTTATATTTACTTTGTTGCCGCTAGCAGTTCCAAATCCACTATTACTATCATTACGCTGAATAAATAATCCTACTTCATCGCTAAATGGGGTAGACATATTATTTATAAATACAGAGTTATTTTGAGTATTCGGAGAATCATTAATATTCATTTGATTGGGCGCATTTCGCGAGTCTATAATTATTTTTTTTTCAAGATTTCCACTCGACGACGACTCATCGTTGGCAGTAGAATTGATCCTATCTTGTTTAATCTTCTGTTTTTCTGTTGTTTTTTGAATCAAAAAGAACATACCTACACCAATAAAAATAAAAACAAATATAATCAATGGAATTGAATTATTAGACGTAAATATAGACGATGAACTTATGCTTTTCATTATATTTAATATTATATAATATAATATATTATATAAAAATACTAAAAACTTAAAACCTAAGAACTTATGAACTTAGGAACATAATTTTGTATCAATCTCTTCAAGAATTGGGCATAAATCCTTCGGATCTATTTTATTTTCAAATAAGGTTTCGGATTTACAGAATGTTTTGTCAACAAGCTCAATAAGCGGGCAAAGTTCTTTTGGATTAATATGTTCATTAACTCCTGATGTATTTTTACTCTTAATGCTTTCAAAAATATGCTTTACTATTTTTATTTGATTCACGATCTCGTCTTTTACATGAGTAGCAGCATGATTTCCGGTTTCACTTGAAATACAGTATGTTTTATTAAGATATGAAAAAAGAGGACACAGTTGTGTAGGATCAAAACGTTCATTGTCATGGTGATCGTGATGGAAAATCGTATTTTTTACGACTTCGTTTGTTGCGTGTTTTACTGGACTAGATTCATTTGCGCATATTTCATTATCAATATATTGAATAAACGGACATACATCATCAGGGGTAACTTTTGGAATTTCGTTGACTTTTGTATTTCCGATATTCATAGGAAACGGAAGAAAAAACGCAAATGTAAGTGCGGGTAAGAGTGCGAGTAAACTGAATGAAACAGCGGTTTTCATTTTTTGGGCTTAGGACTTGTTTAATATATTATATATGAGATTATTTTTAATATTGTTTAAAATATTGTTTAAAATATTAAAAATAATAGAATATAATTTAATTTACGTTTTATGGGAATACATAACTATGTAAACTTTGCGTATAAGGATTTTTTTTAAAAGCATCTAAAATATCTGGCTGGATTCTTTCGCAGTTAATAGACTCATGATAATACTGCGGCGTTTTACTGAGTTGTCCCATTTGTTTTGCGGATGGCGGCATTCCACCTAAACCGGAATTCGCACTTGGTCCGGGATTCCAGGGACATACTGTATTATTTTTGTCTGGTCTTTTAATATTAATATTTTCGATATGATTAAACATAGCCATATTCCCCGCTGGGGTAAATTCTTTTGAAACCTTATTAAAATTATTATGCTGATTACTTGCGGCTAAATTTGATACAAAACCCTGATTAGTAGCACCACCCGATGATCCAAAATATTCTGGTTCGGTTGTTTCACGTTGAGTATATACATCTTGTTGTTCATTAACTAAATACCCAGTTCCTTCGGTTAAAGGCGTTACGTTGAGATGATTAAAATCAAGAAGACTCTCCGTGGTTTCCTTAATAGTAGTAGGTGTTCTATCAGCAGGATTATACGTAACACCGGCTGATACCGCGTTTTTAACATGACCATATGGACGAATAGTTCCTACAACATTTTCTTTGCGCGATGGGCGAACGGCTTCTAAAATAGGCGCAACTACTGCTTTAAACGCACCATTAATTGCCGTTCCTAAAAATCCACTGGGTTGTATTGTAGACCTATTTGTAGAATGAAGTCTTGTAGTTCCCCTACCATAGTCAAATTTTGTAGGCTCATTCTTTCCTCTAGCCGAAATATTTAAAACAGGTTTTCCGTCATATTTACTACGCTTTGCGGGTTCGTAATATTCAGTAGCATGTTCTTTTGTTCCATTTAGATTTGAGTTTGGTCCAAAATATTCAGAGGTAGTACATATACGACTTTGATCTTTTAATAATTCAGATGGTCGCCCTCTTTCTGCTTTCTCTAAACCTGTTGTCGTAAACCAACGATCGGGGGTATTAAGAAAAAATTTATCCGGCAAGAATTTTTCTACTTGACCGTAAGTCTTTGCGTCGGGTGGCTGCTGGACATTCCAAGAATAGGAAGGACCTTGGTGATTTTCTAAACTATAAGTGAGTTTTGGGTTTGTATCTACACGCAATTGATCCACGTTTCTATCGACCCATAAATCGCGGGCTTCCATACCCGAGTTAAAACCATTGCTTCCACAAGAAGTGAATCCTTGATTTAAACCAGGAGCTACGCGTATCTCTTCCCACGGTTTTACATTTGCCATCTGCGTGCCGGGATTGACACGTGACTGAAAAAAATCAGTAAAATTGGGCATACCATTTGTATACTGCATTCCAGGCTGTGGGGCAAAAAGAGGCGCGCGTTCTTCTTTACATATTTTTTGACTTCCCGTTCCTGAATAACTGTCTAAAATAGACTCGTGTGTGTCTGCATCGGCAGTTCTACCCCTTAATTTTGCGCCAAAAAAAGGAACCATATTATTATGACCGAAATCATTTGTATTTATTGCGTCACCCGTTAGCGAGTATAGAGCAGACTGCGAATTCACTCCAGTATTTACATTTGTGTTATATGGGTTATTAAACTGATCATTATTCTTAAGAATGCGATTACCTACAGTGTCATTATAATATTTGTCAGTTACAGCATTACCTTTGTATATATTGTTATAACTATCAGTAACAATCGCATTTTTCGGATAGTTATCATCAGGAACATCATTCAACTTACTATTTGTTCCCGCTCTAACACCAGTTCCACTCGCTGCGCCACTAATAAATGTTTCTTTCTTTTTGCGCACACCATTACCCTCCCTGACTTTGTTTTTATTATTATCATTTGTGGCGTATAATAAACCTGCTGCTGCTATTATAGGTATAGCCAATACTTCCATTTTATATAATTATATGTTTATATATATGTAATATATTTTTTAGATATATTAACTTTTAAAATTACATATATATAATTTATCTTAGTTGCTTTCGTTTTCTTTATTTAATTATTAAATAATTTTTGAGTTATGTCTATGGTATTATAATTAAAACAAGGAACTTTCGGAACAAAATTGTCTTTTTCTAAAATTCTTGTGCTAAGATTGTTCTGAAATGACATACAAGTATTTTCTTGTGGATTTAAATGGAGGTAATCCCAATTCGGTTGTTCTAAATCTCTATACCACCATGCCGGATTTGTAACACGAGACTGGTCAGTAAAAGGGGCACATGAGGGATAGGCTAAAGCACTTGTTGGTGTATTTACGTCTTTATAATTATTCTGTGGATTACAGTCTCTTGTTAAGTTGCGATCGAGACCAAATAACGAGCTTTCGAGATTCGTCGTATTGGTCATCAAATTAGCACCCCATTTTTGTAAACGAATAGAAGGATCCATCATATAAAAAGGTTTGTCACCGTTGCCGGGGACATTTAATCTCCATTTTCCCGGATCGGTTGCTTCTTGTTGTTGTTTCCATATTCTACAAGGGTCGTCGTGAAAGCGAGTAAATGACATTTAATGTTACTATATAATAATATTATAATATACTATAAAAATATATTATAGTATAAAAATTTACTATAATGTTTACTATAAAAATATAAATCCTAAATATATAACTTATATCGCTTATATCGCTATAACATTAATCTTCTATTATTATATTATTCTATTATTCTCTATTCTTCTCTATTCTTCTCTATTCTTCTTCTCCACTCTTTTTTGTAGATAATTTTTGTTTACTAGATGTGCTCGCAACAACCGATCCACTTCCTTTGCTGGAAGCACTAGCTCCTTTTGATTCTTTTACACTAGATTTTGATGAAGATTTGGAAACGGATGATGCTGCCGTCGCCGCCGCCGCCGATACAGCTACAGGCGCTGAACTCTTTGACGACTTTGATAATTCTCCACCTAATTGTTCTACTATTTTTGTAAATGCGTTTATTGCGCTATCACATGCTCCTTGAAAGTATCCTGATACTCCGACCTTATCTACCTGATTGTGAAAAGCAACACGTATCACGCTATCTGTTGAGTGTGGATGCGGTTTTCTAAATCCACAAAATGACAATGTCTTGTCCGCTATGAAGTGTTCCTGATAAAGATAATATTCAATTACCTTGCCAAGTGTATAATCTTCGCCTATAAGTGTAACATCAAAACCGTTTTTAAGTGTTGTTTCTGATTGAATAATTGGCACATTACCATTTTCTAAATCATATAAGAATTTCCGGCATTTTGATACCATAACTTCGCACGCTTTTATTACAATATCCATATTTTCATAAACTCCTACAGTTTCAATTATGAAATTATAGCTGTTTGGTATACTGTATCTCTTTGCCTCCAGCAACATCCAATTCCGCTTCTCAAAATCAATTTCTTCTGCGCTTTTGTTTTCCTTCCTCATTGCCTTCTCTTTCTCTCCCCACATTTCGCTGGCTTTTGCTTGATCAGGCGTGCATTCGTATGCGCAAGTGCTTATTACATTATAGGCGCCATCTTCCGACGCCCTTCCAATATCAAGACCGCAAGTAAACGTAAGACGTTCGCCATCAATGTTTTCAGATAGCCTGGGTTGAAGACGAGCAAACTCGATATAGTCCCCACTTAAATGCGACGGTGGAAATATTCTTCGCACTGCCGATTCGTCAGAATATCTACCCGATGATATATTTTTGATCTTAAAATCTTTAGTAGTCACGTATATAATATTGTCTGTGTCATTTTTTATATCTACTTCAACAACATAGTCATGATAAGGAAAATTAATGTCGTCAATATGAATAGGAATACAACTCAATCGCTGTTTTATAATTTCATTGTGAAACCTTGTTGTATTGTGTGTAATCTCTGCCTTATTTTGGCTATACGGAAATGTTCTAAAAACAAATGTAGGAATATCTGATATAATAATTCTTCGCAAAGCATTTGCTATACTCATATTACAATTGACAAGAGTAAATTTGAGATATCCTTCCTCTTCGATAAGATTTGAAATACGTGGTTCCATTCTTTGATTCTTTTGCGATAGTCTTGTTATTATATTATTAGAATACAATTTATTAAATCAATTTTATTATTAAATAATTAAAGTAATTCATAAATTAATAAATTAAGACATTTATAAAATAAGACATTAAGGAATTATCACATTAAAACAACGATAGTTGTAAATAATATTTAAGAAAGAATATATAAAAAGTATTTAATAAGTTAAATACACAATAAATACTTGTAGCAATTATATTATATTATGAGTAGCGTATTATATTATAGCAATTTCTGTGAAAAATCTAAAAAAATTTTACAAACCTTGGCAAAAAGTAATCTTAAGGAAGAATTACATTTTTTATGTATCGATAAACGGGTTAAGGGACCAACGGGGTCGTGGTATATTATTCTTCAAAATGGTGAAAAAATCATTATGCCACCACAAGTAAATCGTGTTCCCGCTCTTTTACTTATGAAACAAGGACACCAAGTTCTTTATGGTGACCAAATTATGTCCCATTTACAACCGCGCGAGGTAGCAATAAATATGGTAGCGACAAATAATAATGGAGAGCCGTCGCCATTTTCCTTAAACAATGATTGTATTGGTGGGTTTGGTGTTGCTTCAGATTCTTTTAGTTTTTGGGATCAAACAAGTGATGATTTATCAGCAAAAGGTAATGGCGGATTGAGACAGCTATATAACTATGTTACAATTGATAGTAATATGCGCATCGAAGCTCCGAAAGAAGATTATACACCCGATAAAATAGGAAGTGTATCATTGGAGAATTTACAACAACAAAGGAATAACGAAATTCAAATTAATATGGAAAAACAAGTAAAAGTAAATGAACATCCTTCTCAACAACAGATGCTTCAACAGCAACAACAAAAACAGCAACTACAAGCACAGTTTACGCAACAACAACAGTTTCAACAACAGTTACAAATGATGGGCGGCGGCGGTGGTAGTGGCGGCGGTGGCGGCAACCAAATGCGCCAACAAGCCCAGCCCTCCCAGAATAAACAAGTAAGATTCAATTAAATTTATTTAACATATTATTATAGTTACTTATAAAAAATAAATTATTATATATAAAATATTTAAATATAATAACTTATAAATAATATCTTATATATTTTAGATACACAAAGTGATTTAAAATGACAGATGGTAATGATAAAAGTTTATTAATGAATGCGTTTAATGATCATTTTTTCGAATTTATTGATGATATTGAAAGTGTATTTATAAATGATTTATCTATCAAAAAAGTAAAATCGGCATTAACTTTGATTAGAAAAATGAATCCTGTGCTTATTATTAAAATATGGTATAGTTATATCGCATCAAACTATGAGAAAGAGATAAATGATAATAATATTAACTTTTTTATAGAAAAAGATTATAAGAATGATTTAGTAAATATTAATTCATCTGATAGTATTATGAAAAATATTGACTGTTTAAGGGAGCCTATTCGAAATATGGGCAAAGAAAACCAGGATAAATCTTTCAAATATATTCAGAATTTATGTTTACTATCAAAGCTCTACGCCCAGTGACATAAATAGTTAATTTTAATTATCTGTAATACATATTTTATTATTTATATAATTTATTTTCATATATTTTATATAATTTATTTTCATATATTTTATTTTTAATAATAAAATATATTTATGTATAGTTTGATTTAAATACTACGTCATAGAATAAAAGTATATATGAGTAAAAAAACTAACAACAATAAATCCGGAAAGGATTCGAATACAAAGTCAGATGACATTAAAACCGAGACAGTGCCCAACGAGTTTAAGACAGTTATACACGACTTTATAAGTGATTTTTCAAATACATTCCCCGAATATTCCGAGTCTTTGGAGGAATATTTTACTACTGTTTCAGTTGTAAGCGATGATGGCAATGGTGTAAAAACGGAGCGACTAATTAATGAGGATGGTGTTAATAAGTTGTATATGTATTGTAAAGATGTATATCCGGCGCGTTTTTTTGATATTTTATATAAAAATGGTGATATTTTTAAACATGATAACAGTAGCGACGAATCCAGTAAAATGGATGTAAACTTTTTGCCGAATATTGATTTTGTCAAGGTGTGGAATACTCCTGACATTTCCGACAATACAAGAAATACGCTTTGGAAATATTTACAACTTATTTTGTTTTCAATTATTACTAATATTTCAGATCGCGATTCTTTTGGAGAGACCGCTAAGTTGTTTGAGGCTATTAATGAAGATGAGTTGAAGACAAAGTTGGAGGAGACGTTTAAGAATATGCAGAGTATGTTTATGAGTGATTCGGGTGAATCAGGTAAATCGGGAGAAAATGCGAAATTCAACGGAGCAAATATGGATAATGATATGGGTATGGGTATGGGTATGGATATGAAAGATTTCGAAAAACTTGCCGAACAATTTAAGAATATGACAGGTGAAGATGGTGAGATCGACATGTCAAAATTTCCCGGATTATCTGGATTCCCAGGATTTCCAGGGTTCCCAGGTTCCACTTCAGCAGGTGCTGCCGGTGACGCCGAAACAGACACCGGAAATGATAATAAGAAAAAAACTGAAATACCCAACCCAGAAACAATTCATGAACACATTTCCAAATTATTAAATGGTAAAATCGGTTCTCTTGCGAAAGAGATTGCCGAAGAAACAGCTGGTGATTTAGATTTAGGTATAGACATGGATGACCCTGAAAAAATAAATATGGGTAATGTTTTTCAGAAATTATTTAAGAATCCTGGTAAGTTAATGAATATGGTAAAAAATGTAGGCAAAAAACTCGATGATAAGTTTAAGAATGGCGACATCAAAGAAAGCGAGATTATGCAGGAAGCAAGTGACCTATTGAGCAACATGAAAAACATGCCAGGTATGGGCAATTTGACAAGTATGTTGAATCAGTTAGGTATGTCCGGTTTAGGTGGTCTTGCTGGACTTGGTGGAAAAGGCGGTAAAGTAAATATGGGCGCTCTTCAAAGCCATTTTCAACAAAATATGAAGCAGGCAAAAATGAAAGAGCGAATGCTTAATAAGTTACATCAGAAACAACAACAGCAACAGCAACAGCAGGCTCAACCCCAGCCCTCCCAAGTTCGCCCTACAACCTCCGTATTCAAAGTTGGCGAACAGATCCAACAAACTCCAAGACCTATGGCGGCAAGCGGACCTGTAATACAAACAAGCACAAGAACTAGTGATGCTGCGGGTGAAAACAACATAATTCAGACTGAGACAGGCAACGCCGAAGTGGCGCAGAAGAAAAAGAAGAAGAAGAATAAGAAATAAGGAATAACGTGAATAATAATAAAAATAAAGTAATGAATGATTAAAGAATAATGAACAAGAAAAAATAATTAAGAATATATATACAATGAATCAGCAGCCACCAACACCTTTTTGGTTAAATGAACCCACTATTTTATTTAATAAAAACCAAATAACTCAACTATGGCCCAATGACAAAATGAGTAATACAGAAAAATTAAATGCTATTAGCAGGTTTGTTATTATAGCTTCACTTTTAGGGTATTTATTAACACTTAATTTTAAAATGTTATTAATATGTGTTGTAACTTTAGCTGTTCTCGCTATATTGTTTCATGTTCAATCTAATCAAAATAAAGAAAATAAGGAAAAGGCTGAGTCATCTTCTTCGTCAAAATCCTCATCTTCATCAGCAGCAAAGAATAAAATAAAAGAGAGTTTTATCAATGAAATGTTATATAATGAGCTTAAACCAGACTATACAAGTCCGAATAAGTCAAACCCCATGATGAATGTTCTTTTGCCTGAAATAAGTTATGACCCTAATCGCAACGAAGCCGCACCTTCATATAACATCGCTGTTGAAAAAGAGATTAACTTAAATACAAAAGATAGTGTTGTAGATACTATGTTTTCCGATGAAAAGGATAAACAGCGCGAATATATTAAGAAAAAATTATTTAGCGATTTAGGCGATAATTATAATTTCGATTTTAGTATGAGAAATTTTTACACGAATCCGAATACTACAATTCCAAATGATCAGGGCGGATTTGCTAATTTTTGCTTTGGAGATATGGTTTCAGCGAAAGAAGGAAACGAATTTGCTCTCGGAAGATGGCAGCCAAGGATTGGTGGAACTTACAATTAATAGTTCCGTATTGCTTTGTGTTATGGATAATACATATAGACAGAATAGGCATAATAGGCATAATAAACAAAATAATATAGATATATCAATTAATTTATATTATTTAGTAAAATATTTTTTAGTAAAATATATTTTCAAATATATATACATATATATACATATATACTATAGGCAAATGGCAACCGTAAAAGATTATGTTTTCGACAATTTAACAAGAATTGGTAATGATAGTTGTGGTATGAATCAGAGAAATATACAAAATCTCAATGCTAGCAACTACACTCTTAACAATTTTTTTTCAGCGGACTGTAACATGGTTCGTCCTATTGAATTTGCTACCAATCAACCAGGTGTAAATTTCACCGGTAGTCATCAAGTGGGTATGGGTGGATGTAACATTGACGCAAACAGTGAGTTGTTTAATGGTAGAATTATGACACACCCTAGGTGCCGTATTAGCTTGTTTGAACGACCTTTTAAGACTGTTCCTTTCCTCGGAAAAGGTGAGGCCAACCCACTTGTCGAGTCAAGATTGTGGCAAGGTGACTACAATATTAACAAGAAGAGCGTTAACCCTACTTCTGAGGTATGTTTTGTAAACCACGAAATGTATCCTCTTATCCCATCAATTGCTGCTACTATTACAAATCCTTCAAATTTAGTTGAAGGTGTTGCGGCAAATGGCTGGATTCGTGGTGGAATTCCTTCTCGTGAACTTGAGCGTGAAACTAGATACAACTCTTGTAGCTCATAAAATTCAAGATAAATATATTCCAGATAAAATATATTAAAAATAACACGATTTAATTCATATATTTATATGTATAATACTACATTTTTATGTACATATAAATTACACAATGACGAAGATGATCAAGATACGATTTATCGCCATGAATACTTATATGCGTTTGGATTGAAAGAATATGATTCCGATAAAATTATGAAAACACTTGAATATATATATGAAAAATTAAAAAATAACGCTGATTTTATAGAAATATTAGAATCGCATTTTCATTATATATGTGATAATAACAATAATAAAAATCACGATATCGTATTACAGTTTCTTTTTTCATTTCATACATTTAATCTGTTTCACGCTTGTTTGACGCATTTATTGTCTGACGATATATCGTGCGGAGAAAGTAATGATATAAATAAAAAATCACACGAAATATTTATAAAACATAAAAAATTATTAATTGATGAAATATCTAAAAAATAAAAATAATTTAAAATTTAAAATATTATATACTGTATAATATATTATACTATTCATATGGCTTCTACACAAAATAAAAATACAAAAAGTGATTATTGTTTACAACAACGAGATTTTAGAGGTATTTTTACCCATGTAACTTATGTAAACGCACAAAATGGGAAAGCGTATGTCGATGCTTTACCAGAGATAGGATATTTACCGACTTATATGTCTCGTGAATCTTTTTCAAAGAATTCCGTAGATATTGAATCGTCGTTATTTGGCATCAATTCTACAAATCTTGTTGATCCACAAGCACCCGTCGTCCCTCAGTTGAAAAAGTTGCCTGAATATTCATTTTTTGATAGATTGCCGCTTATTATGCCAACGCCACTTGTTATAGAGAAAAATCAGAGACCATTCCCTATCTAAGGGGGATAATAATTTGTTGAAATGACGCCTTAATCATTATTATTATGTTAAAATTTGTATATAATTATATTATTATTTTGTATTGTATAATTATATATATGTCTGGAGTTACGAATACCTCAACATTAGGTTATATAAGGACATATAGAGATAATGTATCTGCAGGAACAAAAGGATCAACCGGTCCTCAAGGTTCTACTGGTATACAAGGAGTGACGGGGACTATAGGAGCTACTGGTATTCGAGGAGCTACGGGAGTAACGGGTCCTCAGGGAGCAACTGGTATACAAGGACCAAAAGGTCAGTCAAGTTCTTATTATAATTATAAAGCAGAAACAACAAATTCTCCAAATCCTATAACTACACCACCTCCATCATTGGGGCATATTATGTGGAATCAGTGGGAAATTGATCAAAATAATGCTACTACTTTATATGTATCAAATATAGATGATGATCTAGCTAATATTAGTATTTTACTTACTTTAGTAAACGCCGGTGATCAAATCATATTACAATCAAAATTAGACTCTTCTAAATATCAAATATGGAATGTAATAGGGGTTCCAACACCTGCAGGACCCGGATACGTCGAATGGACTATACAACCATTAGTTCCGCCATCATTTACTTGGAATTTTTTTGACCAAGAAGATATGATACTTATTGTTAATAATGTTGGTCCGGCTGGAGCAACAGGAGTTACCGGTGCTGTTGGCGCTACAGGACATACCGGAGCCGTAGGCGCTACGGGTGCTACGGGACATACCGGAGCTGTAGGTGCCACGGGAGCAACCGGACATACCGGAGCTGTTGGACATACGGGTGCTACAGGACATACCGGAGCTGTTGGGCGTACGGGAGCAACAGGACATACCGGAGCTGTCGGCGCTACAGGAGCAACAGGACATACTGGAGCGGTTGGACATACAGGAGCAACAGGACATACAGGTGCCGTAGGCGCTACGGGTGCTACGGGACATACCGGAGCTGTTGGGCATACGGGAGCAACAGGACATACCGGAGCTGTTGGAGCAACGGGAGCAACAGGACATACCGGAGCTGTTGGAGCAACGGGAGCAACAGGTCATACCGGAGCTGTTGGAGCAACGGGAGCAACAGGACATACAGGCGCTGTCGGACATACCGGTGCTACAGGTGCTACAGGACATACAGGTGCTGTTGGACATACTGGTGCTACAGGTGCTACAGGACATACCGGAGCGGTTGGACATACTGGCGCAACAGGAGCAACGGGACATACTGGAGCTGTTGGACATACTGGTGCTACAGGTGCTACAGGACATACCGGAGCGGTTGGACATACTGGCGCAACAGGCGCAACAGGACATACCGGAGCTGTTGGACATACAGGTGCTACGGGAGCAACAGGACATACTGGCGCAACTGGTGCTGTTGGACATACTGGCGCAACAGGACATACCGGAGCTGTTGGAGCAACGGGTGCTACAGGACATACCGGAGCTGTAGGCGCAACAGGAGCAACAGGAGCAACGGGACATACTGGAGCTGTTGGAGCAACGGGTGCTACAGGACATACCGGAGCTGTTGGAGCAACCGGCGCTACAGGACATACAGGCGCCGTAGGATCAACAGGTGCTACAGGACATACCGGAGCCGTAGGTGCCACGGGAGCAACAGGACATACCGGAGCTGTTGGATCAACTGGTGCTACTGGACATACCGGAGCCGTAGGTGCTACAGGAGCAGCAGGACATACCGGAGCTGTAGGAGCAACAGGAGCAACTGGTCATACTGGAGCTGTTGGATCAACTGGTGCTACTGGACATACCGGAGCCGTAGGTGCTACAGGAGCAGTAGGACATACCGGAGCCGTAGGCGCAACAGGAGCAACTGGACATACCGGAGCTGTTGGCGCAACAGGAGCAACTGGACATACCGGAGCAGTTGGCGCAACCGGAGCAACTGGACATACCGGAGCAGTTGGAGCAACCGGAGCAACTGGACATACCGGAGCCGTAGGTGCCACGGGAGCAACAGGACATACCGGAGCTGTTGGGCATACGGGATCAACAGGACATACCGGAGCTGTTGGAGCAACGGGAGCAACAGGTCATACTGGAGCTGTAGGAGCAACAGGAGCAACTGGTCATACTGGAGCCGTAGGCGCCACGGGAGCAACAGGACATACCGGAGCCGTAGGTGCTACAGGAGCAGCAGGACATACCGGAGCTGTAGGAGCAACAGGAGCAACTGGTCATACTGGAGCTGTTGGATCAACTGGTGCTACTGGACATACCGGAGCCGTAGGTGCTACAGGAGCAGCAGGACATACCGGAGCTGTAGGAGCAACAGGAGCAACTGGCCATACCGGAGCTGTAGGAGCAACAGGTGCTACAGGCCATACCGGAGCCGTAGGCGCCACGGGAGCAACAGGACATACCGGAGCCGTAGGTGCCACGGGAGCAACAGGACATACAGGTGCTGTTGGCGCAACAGGAGCAACAGGACATACTGGTGCCGTAGGTGCCACGGGAGCAACAGGACATACAGGTGCTGTTGGCGCAACAGGTGTTACAGGACATACCGGAGCTGTAGGAGCAACAGGTGCTACAGGCCATACCGGAGCCGTAGGCGCCACGGGAGCAACAGGACATACCGGAGCTGTTGGAGCAACGGGAGCAACAGGACATACTGGTGCTGTTGGAGCAACCGGAGCAACAGGACATACCGGAGCTGTTGGTGCTACAGGACATACCGGAGCTGTTGGCGCAACCGGAGCAACAGGACATACCGGAGCTGTTGGTGCTACAGGAGCAACAGGAAATACCGGAGCCGTAGGTGCCACGGGAGCAACAGGACATACCGGAGCTGTTGGAGCAACCGGAGCAACTGGACATACCGGAGCTGTTGGCGCAACCGGAGCAACAGGCCATACCGGAGCTGTTGGCGCAACCGGAGCAACAGGCCATACCGGAGCTGTTGGCGCAACCGGAGCAACAGGACATACCGGAGCTGTTGGTGCTACAGGAGCAACAGGAAATACCGGAGCCGTAGGTGCCACGGGAGCAACAGGACATACCGGAGCTGTTGGAGCAACCGGAGCAACTGGACATACCGGAGCTGTTGGCGCAACCGGCGCAACCGGACATACTGGTGCTGTAGGCGCAACAGGACATACCGGAGCTGTTGGCGCAACAGGTGCTACAGGACATACAGGGGCTGTAGGTGCTACCGGAACCGTAGGTGCTACCGGAGCTGTAGGTGCTACCGGAACCGTAGGTGCTACCGGAGCTGTAGGTGCTACCGGAACCGTAGGTGCTACCGGAGCTGTAGGTGCTACCGGAGCTGTAGGTGCTACCGGACCCGTAGGTGCTACCGGAGCTGTAGGTGCTACCGGAACCGTAGGTGCTACCGGAGCTGTAGGTGCTACCGGAGCTGTAGGTGCTACAGGAGTCGTAGGTGCTACCGGAGCTGTAGGTGCTACCGGAACCGTAGGTGCTACCGGAGCTGTAGGTGCTACTGGAGCTGTAGGTGCTACCGGAACCGTAGGTGCTACCGGAGCTGTAGGTGCTACTGGAGCTGTAGGTGCTACAGGCGCAAGAGGCGCAACAGGAGCTACAGGACATACTGGGGCTGTAGGCGCAACAGGAGTCGTAGGTGCTACCGGAACCGTAGGTGCTACAGGAGCCGTAGGTGCTACAGGAGCCGTAGGTGCTACAGGAGTCGTAGGTGCTACAGGAGTCGTAGGTGCTACAGGAGTCGTAGGTGCTACCGGAGTCGTAGGTGCTACCGGAGCAGTAGGTGCTACCGGAGCAGTAGGTGCTACCGGAGCAGTAGGTGCTACGGGAGTCGTAGGTGCTACAGGAGTCGTAGGTGCTACCGGAGCAGTAGGTGCTACAGGAGTCGTAGGTGCTACCGGAGCAGTAGGTGCTACAGGAGTCGTAGGTGCTACCGGAGCAGTAGGTGCTACCGGAACAGTAGGTGCTACCGGAGCAGTAGGTGCTACCGGAGCAGTAGGTGCTACCGGAGCAACAGGCCCTGCAGGACCATTAATAGCAGCAAATATCGAAGGCCAATACTTAGTATGGGATGGTTCAACGTGGGTAATTGGAACAGACTCAACATATTTAGGTGAAACAAACTTAAACTTAGGAGCTTATGCTCTTAGTAATTTACCAGGCACTACAGGAACATATTTAAATAATACTGCCGTGGGGTATCAATCGTTACAAAGTGGAGGAACTGGTTCATTTGGTTATAATACAGCAGTAGGTGCCGAATCTTTAATAAGCGTGACATACGGGTTTAATAATACTGCGGTTGGTTCTAATACGGGAGTAAATCTTACAACAGGTGTTTATAATACTATTGTTGGTTCAAATACAGGTAATTCAACATTAGGAAGTTATAATACAGTGATCGGAGGGCAATCATCCTCTATTGGCAACGATAATTCAATTGTTATAGGATACAATACTACTAGTTCTAATAATAATGAAAATGTAATTGGATTTTCAACAGCTGGAGCCGGCGCAAACACAACCGTCATTAAAGAATTTAGAGACGCCGATGGAACATTAATTATACCAGACGCTTCTTATTCAAATTATGTTCATTATAATCCTACTACATATGAAGTGACTTATATACCAGAAGTTTTATATATAACTTACACGCCTTATACTTTACCTGCAGGTGCTTCTAATCAACAATTAACTTTAGTAAACCATACAACAGGGCAAACATTTTATGCCCCTTATCCACGAAACGTAGCATCTACAAGCGGTGGTGTTAGTGGAGGTTCATCAACAGTTTATTCTTTAAGCATAGAGTCTTCAACAAATAATATATATTTTGGAGGTAATTTTACAACAGCAGGTCCTTTATCAACATCAGTAGGTTCCGTCGCGCAAGCTTCTAGCGATGGCTTAACAGTCACGAATACACTAGCCGGTGGATTTACAACTGGAGATGTTTTGTCTTTATTTTATGATTCAACATCTAGTAGAATTTATGCCGGTGGTTCATTTTCTACATCAGCAACATTAACAACTTTAAATTATATTTCATATTATTCTAGTGGTGCTTGGCAGACGATGGGATCTCAGTTTGGTTTAACAATAAATATTGGGTTAAGTATTAACAATGTTAACGCAATAACAAAATATATTCCCGGTGGATCATCACAATTTGTAGCAGTCGGTGGTGATTTTACAAGTGGATCGGGCGTTACTTTAAATAAAATAGCTGCTTACGATCCAATAAGTGATGTATTTTATGGTTTTACAGGATTATCACAAGGAACAAGTTCAATAGTTTACGCAATGGAATACGATCCAGGTAATAGTTGTATATATGTAGGTGGTAGTTTTACATACGTAGCAGGAGGTGTTCAAGCAAATAATATCGCAAGATATGATTTAACTACTAATACTTGGTATGGTCTAATAGAATCAACTACCCGCGTAAATGGTGTAAATGGAACAGTTCAAAGTATTCAATTAAATCATTCTGGTGGGGGAGGAATTTATGTAGGAGGTTCATTCACTTTTTCTGGTGGAACAGCAACATCTCGTATATCTTATTGGGATGGCTCACAATGGTATGCTCTTACAGGAGTCGGAGGAGAAGGCGCTGGAGGAGATGTTTATGCTATTAAAACGACTACCACATGGCCGAATTTTGTGTTTGTGGGTGGATCATTTAGTGATGTTGATAGTGGCGGCGTTACACAAGTCGGTAATATTGCTGTATTTAATTCAGCTCCAAACCCTTATACTGGTAATTGGTATCCTATATATTTTAATTTAAATACACCAAGTAATACTACTTCTCAAACAGGTTTTGATGGTCCTGTATATGCTCTTGAATTTTGCACGTGGTCGGGTAATCCAAATTTGTTAATAGCAGGCGGAAGTTTCAGTAATTCTTGGGATGGTAACGGCACTGGTTCAATTCCTACAAAATATATTGGTTATTACGCAATTAGTGCTGGTTTTACTCAATGGGCTATTTTAGGGAATGCCGTTACGCCTGGAGGTGCTCTTGATAATACTGTAAGAGCAATAGCAATTGATAATAGTAATGGGTATGTTTATGCTGGTGGTGATTTTATTAATGATCTAGACGCCGTTAGAGTATTATATAATATAGCGTATTATCCATTAATTGGAATGTCTTGGTTTCAAATGGATGCCACAAATCCAGGAACCAATGGAACAGGTCCTGTTTATACGTTGTCATTTAACCCCATCATTAGTGATTTGTGGATAGGTGGTTCTTTTACTCAAATGGGCCCAAACGCACAAAATAATGTAGCGCAATGGAATCCAGGAGGCGGTGGTTCCTGGAATAATTTATCATTTCCAAATTTTGGCGATGGAACTGATGGAGCAGTATTTTCAATTACAAATTATACAAATCCTTCCACTGCTAATTTTGATGTAGCTATAGGTGGTTCATTTACAACTATTACTAGTGTCACTTCTTCAACACCTGTAAATAATATAACATATGGTTCATTAACATTTAGTGGTTCTGTATGGTATACAAACAGTTGGAATCAATTATATTATACAAGTAATGGATTTCCAACTGGCAGTGATTCAGTTAAAGCTCTTGCGTATTTAGGATCTGATTTATATGTTGGAGGATCATTATCTACCGTTGGCAGTGATCCAAATTCTGTTAATAATATCGTTAAGTGGGTAGGTTTGTCTCCGACAAATGGATATTGGGAACCAATTCTATATAACTCTACATACGGATTAAGTGGAAATGTTTTAACATTAGCTCCTGCTAATTTATCAGATATTTATGTTGGAGGTCAATTTCTTAGCACGACAAGCGGTTATACATTAAACTACGTCGGAAGGTGGGTATCTTCAACATGGTCACAAATAACATATACTTCCGATATTGGGTTAAATAATACTGTTTATAATTTATACTTTAATTCAACAATAAATGAAGTTTTTGTTGGTGGATCATTTACAGCATCTAATACTGGTTTATTAGCATTAGCAGGTGTTGCGAGCATTAATCCTGGAACACTGACTTTTTCTCAAGTTTTAAATGCCAGCTATTATGGAACTTCTGGACCAACAGTCTACGCTGTATTGTCAAATAGTTTATCATTAACTCAAACGTATCGTTATTTAGGCGGTAGTTTTTCTACAACTTTTCCTACAACAACAACACTTTTGAACAATATGGCTATGATAATACCTCCTATTGGAACTTTAACAGTTAATGGAACATTTTCAGACCCAGTAGGAGGAACAATATCTTCAATAACTTCTGACTATTATGACGAAACAATACATTTAATTTATGATACTCTTGATGCTGCTTGGTTGCTAGCAAATGGACCTTATTCGGCTCCTATTGCTCCAGGAAATTATTGGGCTGACTATTTATACTGGAACGACATTACCGATAAATGGACTATTGGAAGTGATAGGGTTAGAATAGGTAGACAATCAGGTGAAAGTTCTCAAGGAACATATTCTGTAGCAATAGGATACGAAGCCGGACGTTATAGTCAAAATTCTTATTCTATTTCAGTCGGCTATTTAACAGGTAATACGAATCAAGGAGCATATTGTGTGGCTATTGGTCAATCAGCTGCTCAATATAGTCAAGGACAATATAGTATTTCAATTGGAAATGAATCAGGAAGAACCAATCAAGGTGTTAACTCTATTGCTATTGGTTATCAATCAGGTCAAAATTCTCAGCAAGGTAATGCTATTGCCATTGGTGCTTCATCAGGAATACAAAGTCAAGGTCTTTTTGGTATATCTATAGGAACTGGAGCTGCACAATATAAGCAGGGAAACTTTTCAATAGCTATGGGTTATTTATCAGGACAATTTACACAGGGAACTAACGCAATATCTATGGGGTATGAATCAGGTAATGCTTCTCAAGGAACGTTTGCGATAGCTCTTGGTTATCAATCAGGGCGATTAAATCAGGGACAAAATGCTATAGCTTTTGGAAATAATTCAGGATACACAGGGCAACAACAAGGTGGTATTGGTATTGGTCTTAATTCAGCAAATCAAGGACAACGAGAATTTGCCGTAGCTATTGGCGCAAATGCTGGAAACCTTCTACAAGGAACAAATGCTATAGCTCTTGGTAATAGTGCCGGAATTAGTCTTCAGCGCACAGGCGCTATAGCAATAGGGCATCTTTCTGGGGCAGGAACACAAGGGACAAATGCTATTTCAATTGGAATATCAGCCGGCAGCGTTTCTCAACAATCGGCAGGTATAGCAATTGGATTTCAAGCGGGTTTTACTGTTCAAGCAGTAAATGCTATTGCGATTGGTTCAACTGCTGGTCAAATATCTCAACAGTCAGCCGGTATAGCAATCGGGTTTCAAGCAGCACAAGCTTCGCAAGGGGTAAATGCTATTGCGATTGGAACAAATAGTAGTAGAACAAATCAAGGGTCTGGATCAATTGCGATTGGTTTTAATGCCGGATTGTCAGCACAAACAGCTATTAACTCAATTGCTATTGGAAACTTTGCCGGCGCAACAAATCAGCTAGGTAATAACGCTATAGCAATTGGTAACACAGCAGGAGGAACAGGTCAGGGAACTAGTGCTGTCGCAATTGGCTCCGAAGCAGGTAGAACATTACAGGGTTCTGGTTCTATTGCGATTGGTAACACGGCTGGAGGAACCGGTCAAGGGACAAATGGTATTGCGATTGGAAATTTATCAGGTCAAAATAACCAAGGTTCTGGTTCAATCGCAATAGGTAATCAAGCCGGTCAAAATAGTCAAGCTTCTGATTGTATTGCGATTGGTATAACAGCAGGTCAAACGGGGCAGGCTTCACGAGCTATTGCTATCGGATGGCAGGCTGGCTATTCACTACAAGGTGCTGGTTCAGTCGCTTTGGGATGGATCGCAGGAAAAACAAATCAAGGAACATTCGCGGTGGCAATTGGGTATGAAGCCGGTGCTACGTTTCAAGGAACTGGTTGTGTAGCTGTTGGAGAAAGGTCTGGACGCGCTACACAAGGTAATCAAAGCATAGCAATAGGTTCTGAATCAGGAGAAACTGCTCAAGGTAGTCAAGCTATTTCAATTGGTCTATTAGCAGGTGCTCTTACACAAGGACGTTATGGTATTTCAATAGGAAGTGAAGCAGGAAGAACAGCACAAGGAAGTGCCGCAATATCTATTGGAATATTAGCTGGTGGAGTTTCACAGGGAACTAATGCCATAGCGATTGGTAACGCAGCAGGACAGACAGGCCAACAATCCGGTGCTATCGCTATTGGTGTTAATGCCGGATTATTGGGCATTACAGCAGGTGCTACCACTGGTCAAGGTATTAACGCTATAGCAATTGGTAATTCAGCCGGTAGAACAGCTCAACAAACAGGCGCTATTGCGATTGGTTATCTAGCAGGCAGTTCACAACAATTGTTAAACAGTATAGCAATAGGTAATGAAGCTGGGCTTCAAAATCAAGGTGCTCACATAGGATCACAGTTTCGTTCTATAGCGATCGGTGACACAGCAGGTAACCTAAACCAGGCAGGAATTTGTATAGCAATTGGATATAATGCTGGTAGAATAAGCCAGGGTTATAGTAGTGGAACTCCATCTGGTAACTCTATCGCTATTGGAACAAATTCTGGTTCAACATCACAAAACGCATATGCTATCGCAATTGGAGGTAATGCCGGTTCAGCAAATCAGGGGTCATTTTCAATAGCTATCGGATACAACGCAGGACAAACGAATCAAGCAACAAGCACGATTGTTTTAAATGCACAAAATTTTACATCTGTTACAGGTGCAACCGCAAATGCCACATATATTGCTCCAATTAGAAATGTAACACAAACCACAGCTCTTGGCTATAATACTACTACATCCGAAATTACATATTATAATCAAAATGCTGCAGCAAGTCCTAGTGGATTACCTACATCAATTCCTCTTGCTAATGCAAATCAAACATTAACGGTTAATTTTAATAATAGTTTTTCATCTGTTACTAATTATACAGTCACTTTTATAGGAACAAATACAACAACACAAACAATAAATACTTACTCATTGTCGGGTGGTATTACAGGCGGTCAATATACTCTTGTTATACAATTAACTTGTAATGGTGGAGGTACAACTACTTGGACATTTAATGGACCTTCATTATCCGGACAAAGATCAAACTTTACAACAATTTCAACAACTGCTATGACCACCGGGGCAACTAGATACGTAGTATTAACTTTCGCTTATGATGGAACTCAATATTTCATTTCAGGTTCAACCTTTTCTTAAATATTATACGAATTTTAGTAACATTTATTTTAGCTTTAAATAATATAAAATAAATGTCAGCATTTTTTGGAAATATGATGATAGCACTAAGAACAGGTATATCCGCAACAACATTAAGCGCTGTAGCAAACGCAACAACGTCATCCGTGACAGCAAGTGTTTCGGGTGGTAGAGGAATATATACTTATTTATGGACGTCATCTGGAACTGGATGCACGATTACAACTCCTACTGCTGCTACAACTACATTTACTGGCTCAAGTACTGCAGGAAATACCAGTGTTTATTGTGCTATAACAGATACTATTACAGGAAATACATTGAATACACCTACTTGTGGTATAACATGGACTGCTGTGCCTGTGTCTCAAAATGTAGTAATAGGTGGTGGTCCAGTAACATATAACACTCTTGCCCAGTCTTATACTCTTACTGGAACACCAGCAACTCCGGTACCTACAGGAAATCCCTCTCAATTTATTAATGCAGGAACATACACCTCATCACAGATTACTGTTACTCCAGGTTCTGGTTACGTTCTTGGTTCCGTTACAGGCAGTTTTGTTATTAGTCGTGCTCCAATAACTGGTATGTCTTTTACATTAAATGGTGTATCATTTACTACCGCTCAAAGTAGAACTGCCGGAACATCATATACAATAGCAGTTAGTTCCGGTTCCGTTACACCATCGGGTGCAACTTATTCTCCTACATCTTTAACCGCCAGCACTGCTGGAAGTTATTCATTAAGTTGTTCTGGAACAGTAAACTATACAGGAACTATAACAAGTCCGGTGCTTACGATAACGGCTCCATTATCCGTTTCTTTACCATTTATAGGTGCTGCGGGAACCACGACACAAACAATGCCGACAACAATTACTGGAGGCGTTCCACCATATACACTAGTAAGTTGGGTAAAAAATAGTGGTTCAGGAATATTTGGTGCTACTAGTGTAAATTCCGCAGTTGTTAATAAACAAGTCAGTGTTAATACTAATTTTGTTTGCACAGTAACTATTAGAGACTCTGTTTTAACAGAAGCATCTGGTTCTGGAACAATCAACTGGACGATAGGATAAGTATAATGAAGTATTTTTTAATAGTGGTGGTTCTGTTACAACAACTAGAGCAATAACTTGGGGACTTTTGTAAATTTAAATGAATAAAAATTCTAGTATATTTTTATAGCACATTTGTGTAGGTATAAATTAAATATTATATTTATATAAATAAAATAAATATAACTATATATTTACTGAAAATGTCAGCATTTTTTGGAAATATGATGATAGCACTAAGAACAGGTATATCTGAAACAACATTAAGCGCATTGGCAAATGAAACTACATCACCACTAAGTGTAGGCGTATCGGGTGGAAGAGGGACATATACATATTTATGGGTATCGTCTGGTACAGGATGCACAATTACAAACCCTACTGATTCCACAACTACATTTACGGGATCAAGTGTTGTAGGAATAACAAGTGTTTATTGTATTGTAACAGATATTATTACAGGAAATACTTTAAATACGCCTGTATGTGATATAACGTGGTCCGGTTCTTCTCCCGATGCTCCTACTATTGGTGCGCCTTCTTCTGGTGATAAGTCATTTGCTATAAATTGGACTGCACCGACAAATGATGGCGGAAGTCCTATTACTGGATATTATGTTCAAAATTCAACCGATGGTGGAAATAGCTGGTCGACAGCTATACTTGTTGGGATTTCAACTAGTTACACATGGTCTGGGAATAACATAGTTTTTAATGGAAATACATACATAGGAAGAGTTGCTGCTGTAAATGGTATAGGAACCGGTTCATATTCAGGAGTATCGTCAGGCACTGTTCCTACATTTGCAGCACCAAGTTGTTCAGTTACAATACAATCTGGTTATCCAACTATATCCGACCCATATAGAAGACCGCTAACAATAACTATTAATCCAACCGCTTGCGTTGACTATAGTTATACTCAAGTATACATATATAGTAATCCGTATGAAGAATTAGGATCCTATTCTAGTTATGTTCAAAATTATAGTGGCGGTCCCGGAGTTTTATTTGTTACTCCATCAAGTGCTGTAGGACAAACCGGCAATGTTTATTCCATTTATCAACAAAATTTTTTTCAGGGTTCTCAATACTTTCTTACAGGTGCGAGTGTTACATATTATGTATATGTTATTACATTTAATAATGATGGTTATGGTGTGCAGAGTTCTACTGTCGATTATCTAACACCAGCTCTTGTTCCCTATTATACTGAAGCGAATAGCACAACACAAACAAGTACTGTTTCAGTTGCTTCGAGAACATATAGTTCGGGTGTATTATATAGTATTCCTGATGGTAATGTAAGAATAAATTCGCTTACAGTTTTTGCGACTACAAATAGTTCTTCAATCACTATTTGCACAACAAGTAGAGCATTTGTTACATACTTTAGTGGAACAAGCACAAGTGCTTTAGGTGCCTTGTTGACAGGATTACAATCCCCATGGTCAAATAATGTTGGAACAACATATAGGTCATTACTCTGGTCAGGTCAATCTCTCGGGTATGATAATGCTTCGGGTGCTGGAAGAGTAGTCGTAAGAGGTCGCCCCGAGTCTAGTTTTACAACATGGGCTAATCCTCAGACGGTTTATGTTAGAGTTGCGATAACAACGAGAACTTTGCAATATTATTAGTAATAAAATAAAATATTATTTAAAAATATTATTTAAAAATATTATTTGAATATAGTATACAAATATGAAAAGTTTATTCCCATCAATGATTCGTATGGAAAACGCAACAGATGAATTCAAACAAATAAATATACTTTGTTTAATAGATAATGTTGTTGTCGCAAATATATCTAATATTGGAATACATGTAGGTTGTATGCAAGTTTTTTTACCGGAATGGGAGTTACTATTAAAAATATTTCAGTCTCCAAATCATAAATTTATGGAATATGATTCGAGAGTTGTTGAAGGTTCAATATGGAATGGTGAAGAATTTATTGCTCCTGATGTTGAAGAAACACCAAATGTGGAAAATAACACCGATTCAACAAATACCATAGAACCCTCAAATAGTAACAATTCTAGTGAAACTATTGGCGTTTAAGTTATAACTTTTTCTAAAAATACACGGTAGTCCTTATGTAATATTTTTATTTCACTTTCAAACTTTTTTAAGAAATGATTTACTCCTTCGAATGGTGAACTCAAAAAATTATTTTTATTATATAAGTAATCATCCACTGCCATTATACCCCCTTTTTCTAGTATTTTCCATGATAGTATCAGGTCAGAATAACAGTCAAATGCTAAGTGGCTACCATCAATGTAAATAAAATCAAATGTTTTATTATCTGTTATCATATTGGATAATACTTCATACGAGTCTCCTTTTATACCAGTTATTTTATCTTCAAGACCTTCTGTCGCAATATTTTTATAAAAAGAATCTTTAACCCCAAGGTGATGAATATTAAATAAAATATCTACTTTATTATTACCGCTACCGTTATTATTACTATTTCTATTAGATTCGATGTAGTCTTCCCATTTATCTAGTCCAACACCAATAGAATTTGGTATTTCTTTTACAATATTTATTAAAGATATTCCTGTATAACTTCCAACTTCTAGAATATTTATCACTTCATCATTTTTTATTTTATAGTAATTATCTTTAAAATATTGTATAACATCTAGAAAAATTTTTTTACTATTAAATGGAATATCATTTGTCCAGTTATACATTCCCTTATACTCCAATGTTTCTTGTAAAATATATTCATCTAATAGTTTTTTAGCTTGACTATCCCATGACATTTTAGAAGCCCATAAATAGTTTCGCTCTATCAAATCATTCTTCATTTTTTTATTCACAGGATCTAAATATTTCTTTATTTTACGAAGTGCCTCTTCTTTCCATACCGCGTTATAAGGATTATCTTTAATAATTACTCCTCTATTTCCTACCGTATTTTGTAATGCCGCCAGATCATTTGTTATAACCAACGTTTTTGTTATTGCTGCTTCAAGCGCAGTTAAACAAAATGTCTCCATAAATGTACAAGGATAAAACCATATATCCGCAGTTATCCAAGACTTAGCAAGAGTATTTTTATTTACCCAACCATAATAATATATATTCATTTTATTGCTGTCTACATCATAGTTTTTCATTAAATTTCTAATTTCCTCCATCATTTCTTTTTCAACACTATTTACCCATTCACCATTAACATCGGAATAAATATGTAGTGACGCTAATGGTTGATATTCATATATTTTTGGCCACATTTGAAGTAATGGTAACAATCCTCTATTTGGAAATGAAGAATATATAAATTTATACTCTTGTTTTTTTGTTACTGTTGTATCTGACTCTACTTTAAACTTTTCAAAATCAATACCATAATAAAAAGGAACAGTGATATCTTTAAGAGAAGTAAAAATATTAGTAAAGTATGAAACGTGCCATTCAGTTAGACAGAATATTTTTTTTAACTTTTTGTCGACCGGTATAACTATACCAGTTGTAGTTAGATCATGAACTACAAGATATACATTTTCAGTATAACCTTTAAATGTAACCGGCAAATATTCTGAATATCTGCTGACAATACACGTATGAATATAGTTATTTTTTATAAAAAGGTAATAATCGTTTAATGGTTTATATACAACCCCCTCAAAATTTTCTTCTTCAGCGCAGTTACAAAATACATATACGTTGAATACACCAGACCGTTGTATATATCTTGCCATTTCAATTATATACGTCTCGGATCCTCCTACGCCAATTGTAAGTATACTGCTACCCGACCAATTATTAAAACCACCATCGGCGTGAAAACATAATATTGGCTTTTCAGGAACTTTTAAATTTACTGTTTCAGCATTTACTGTTAATTTTTCATATATTTTATACCACGAGAACACTTCATTATAAGAATCATCATTTGCTGTATTATTGCTTAAAAATAATTCAGCAGCTGCTTTACCTAAGCTATAATCATTCATATCATAACAAATTTTACATAGAAATTTTGGCAAAAAATGAAAACTTAGAGTCGGTTTTAATGAATATTGACAATGAATAGGAAAACCTACTTCAAATGCTTTTTTAAAATAATTATATGCTATATCAATGTAATTTTCTAAATAGTAATGAATTCCTATAAAATATAATGCCTCAGGTCGCGACTGGTCTGCTGTATAACATATATTATACATTTCTTCACATTCATCCCATGGTTTATTTAGTTTAAAATTCATTATACGTGCCGCTTCAAATAAAGCATCTATTCTTTCTTGATTAAAACCGGAATTTGTAAACTCGGCACGTTTTTTAAAATAATGAAGCGCTTTTTCATACTCTTCTAAAACATTATATGTCTGTGCTAAATAATAATATGCTCTAGGATCATTTGGATTTTCTGATACTTCTTCATACAATAATTTTAAATCTAACTGTTTCCTATCAAGAGTTCTTTTCTCCATATAATCAAATCTTTTATCTTCTATAAATGAAACTTCTTTAGGAATTACTATGTTAATATTATTTTTATCTGTTATTACCTCGTGTATTCTATGAATATAACGAAGACCACTATTGCTTTTTATAATACGATTTGAACCATATATAGTATCATCACTTTGTATAAAAAGCGTGAAGGATGATGAGTATTGATCACCACGCACACAATTTAAAAATTTGCGTAAATTTCCTTTAATTATATACGTGTCATCTAACATAGTTATAAATTTACACGAAGACCCCGCCAAATCAAGCAATCTGTTTCGACTATCTCTAAAATTTATAAATGGTTCTTCATACAAGTTACCCTTTTTCTTACCCACTAGAACACGATTTATAATATCAACTGTATTATCACTACTTCCTGTATCTAAAATTGTCCATCTATCAAAATAATTTATATTTTCTAGTAGCATATTTTCAAATTGGTCTCCTCCATTTTTTACCATAATACATAAGTGGTTTAAATTATCATAGTCTAATAGACCTTCTTTCGTAAGATAGTAATGAAAATTATTTACAAACTCGTCATATTTATTGTTTGGTATATATAAATATAAGTCTGTATTTGTTATTTTTAATATATTTTTGTAGTTACGTGTTATTATGTTATCTTCTTTTACTTGTAAAACTACATCCGTGCTTAAATCTACATATACATCTACATCTACTACATCTTCTTTATAAGACGTAATAATAAATGGAATAGTATTTCTTATCAATTCAATATCAATATCTTCATATTTTTTTGAAAATATGATACTGTCTCCTACAATATTTTTAATATCAGAGTCTATTATTTTATTAAATTTTATATTATTTTTTTTATTTTGATTACTTTTTATTTTTTCGATGTTATGTGTTATATTATTATCGTGACTGTCATTTTTTATGTTAAAAATATAAACATTATCTATGTTATATGAACATTCAATTGGTATAAACCCTCCATGCGTTTGTTCATAAAAAAATGAATTATTTATACGAAATGTTGAAGAAATCTCTTTTATAAGAGATATCAATCTCTCTTTATCCCCAACGTCACTTCTAATATTTAAATTACAATACTCTTCATTTATAATTTTTATAAATTCTCCTTCGTTTACACGATATAATATGCCATTTATACAAGTATCCATTTATTTATATTATAATAATTATTATTTTTAACTTCTTATTTATTTAAAATTATATTCATTCATATATTCATTCATATATTCATTCATATATTCATTCATATATTCATATAATATATTTCACATATTTATTATTTAAATAAATTAACATACTACTAACTATATTAAAAATATTAGGAATAATATGAATGTTACGAATAATGTAAATACAAGTAAACTTCTTTTTTTAGAACCTTCGTCAATTTCTTCTGGATTAACGAAACAATTATATTTTATCATATATGGAATCATTGATTGTATCAACACTAAAAAAACAAATTTTATTATTAATAATTTTAGACTCGAGCCTATGACTGATAAATTTTGTAACATAGGTGATATTTTAAATATCCATTATTTGAATATTTTATTAAAGGAGTATAATATTACCGTATTTGATAGATCGGACGCATCATTCAGTATTAAAAGCGTAACTTATGGTTTAAATGACAAAATCATAGACATAACCTCGCAGACTCTTTCCAGATTTTATAATAATAATAAATTGGTAATACCATCACATACAATTTTGAATGACATAAACGGCGATCCTTATCCGGGACAAATGAAATATTTATTTATAAACTATACAATAAATGGTATTACAACACAAGAGTGTTACTCGGAATATATTTCTAATGATATTGTTGTAAACTTACAAAATCCTATTAGCATTCATAACTGGGAACAAATAGATAATTGTTATATTAATAACAAGCAGTTGTTCGACTCTTTTTTAAAAAAAATACAATTTAGCTCTAGACTGGCAGAACATAGCGAAAATACGTTATTGATTGATCGTGAACAAAAATATGTTTATTTTGATGATGTGAATTTTACGAATAAAAAAATAAATGTTATCCATTTGAAAGTCGAAAATAATATACTTGATGATATACTGAGTCATAATAAAATGACAAAAGAAGAATATGTTATCGCACTACAAAATAAATATATAGTGATGATTGAAAAGTATTTTTCCAAAAATGACATTATATTTGTTTTGTCGTATGATTTGGATAATAAAGTAGTGAAATTTTTAAAAGAGAATGAATATGAATTTTACTATACCAAGAAAAATATATTTGATGGAAGAGAAAAACACGCTATTATTGACTTACATGTTGGTGAGAAATGTAATAATTGTTTCATCGGAAATTGGAATTTTGATAAAAAAAATGGATCGATATATAGTTATTTGTTGTATGCGCGAAATGATGCTATAAAAAATATATTTATTGATATGTATGATATTAAAGAACGCGAATTAATAAAAAATAATATAATTTTCTATAATATAAATAATAAAACATTGAATGAATTAGTTAATAATAAACACACTGATAAAAATACAATTCATTCATATCTTAATTTATATGAAAACCTTTTATCATCAAAAAAATATACAGCAAAAAATATTTTAGAAATTGGTATTGGTTATCCTGGTAGTAATGGTGGAAGTATTAAAATGTGGAATGATTATTTTGTAAATGCTAATATCTACGCATTAGATATTCAACATATAAATGATGTTTGGCGTGAAATTAAAAATAAGAATAGAATAAAACTTTTTACATCCACTGACGCATATGATGAAATACATTTCAAAGAATTATTTTTAGATACAAATATTAAATTTGATATGATGTTGGATGATGGTCCACATTCATTAGAAAGTATGAAACAGTTTATAAAATTATATAGTCAACTTCTGACCGATGATGGAGTATTAATGATTGAAGATGTTCAGGACATTAAATGGATCGAAGAACTAAAAAAGGTTGTTCCTGACCATCTTAAAGAATATATACAGTCTTATGATTTACGTTTAATCAAGAATAGATACGATGACATTGTTTTTACCATAAATAAAAACAAAAAATATGAAGCTAATTATACTATAGATGGTGCTGAAACTATAGAATATATTTTTAAGAATAATATAGATGGTGTATTGGTAGAATGTGGTGTAGATAGTGGAAAGTTTGAACTATTGTGGATAAAAGAATTACAGAGGCTTAATATGTCACGCGACATATATATGTTTGATACTTTTAATGGTTTAACAGAACCAGGTGAAAATGATCGCACATGTAGTGATGCTATTTTATATAGTATGTCAAAAGATGAAGTGTATAATACATGGAAATCGAATATAGTAAACGATAATACTAATAATTGGTGTTATACATCATTGGAATGTGTTAAACAATCTTTAAATACTACAAAATATCCTGAAAATCATCTACATTATATAGTAGGTGATGTATTAAAAACATTACAAGATAAAGCTAATATTCCAGAAAAAATAGCTGTATTGCGTTTAGATACTGATTGGTATGAATCTAGTAAAATTGAGCTTGAAAAATTATATGATAACGTAGTAAAGGGTGGTTTAATTATATTTGATGACTATTATCACTGGGATGGTCAAAGGAAGGCAGTAGATGAATTCTTTGAAAAGCTAAATATAACATATGACTTTATTGATACCAAAAATGGTAAAACTTCTGTCATTATTAAAAAATAATTAATTTATGTTAACTGTTACTATTTTATTAAATAAAATAAAATTGTAAGTTCATTGGTTATCTATTTATAAGGCATATTATAAAGCATATTATAAAGCATATTATAAAGCATACTTATCACGTGGATAATTCACCGAGAAGTGTGAAACTTGCGACGAGTGTAAATTATAGAATGTAGGATTATTTTTGAAAAGCCAAAATTCAGGAGCCATTCTATCGGGATTTTCCTCCGATAATAAAGGTAACGTTCTTACATAGTTTGTGTTTGCCCACCAAAAGTTGCCACTATAATGCGAAGGATGTTTGAGAGGATCGTTTAATATCCATCCTTCTACTGTTCTATCGATATCTCTATTGTAATTACATCCAACCGTCTCATAGTTTTTATCTAAAAATGATATACATAGTTTGCTTTGCTCCAACAAAAAATACAACATATAATCAATCCAGTCATTTTCCTTATTATCGTTTGGATTATATCTAACACCCTTTGTGTGAATATATAAAATATGCGAATCATGGTTTTTCTCAGAAAATTCTTTCATAAAATTAATAGTCGGATTTTCAAATAACAAAATATTATTTGAATAATTTATAACTTCATATTTTTCTCCATAAGATTTTTCAATGGGAATACCAATATTAATAATGTAAATTTTATCAAGTATATCTATACATTTGGTAGTATTTAGCTTATCAACTAAATAGTCTAATCGATACGTTCCTACATTTTCCATATTACAGCTATGGATAAAACAATATTTTTTGATTCTATCTTTATGCGCTATCTTATCCCATACATCCCCAGAATTAGTATACTCAATTGTTTTGAAATCTTGGTAGTTTATAAATTTCAAATTATCTTTATATTTTTCGGATAGTTTGTTTGTATTAATAGAATCTTCAGACAATATTTTAAAACCAGCATCTAGTAATCTATTACATCTGATGGTTTCAAATGTTTTGCTATTATATATTTTTCCATGAATATCCATTATGGAGTGGACGTTTAAAATTACTTTACACTTTGCCAACTCTCTGTCTCTTTCTATACCCCACCCCGAAATGATATGGATCTTAAAGCCTTTGTCAATAAGGTCTCTTACTACATCTTTCTTTTTGTAAAACAAAGAATCTATATCGTTAGTTTCAGTATTTCCGTATGTTATAATACCAAAGTCGTATACTTTTGCCTCACTAGAATTTAATTCTTTTAATATTGTGTTTTCTTTTTCGTAGAATTGATATTCTAATAACTCACCATATAAGTTATGATGTTTAATTATTTTTAAATTTGAAAAACTATAGTCATAAATTTTTAAATAAGGATATTTGTATATTAGTGACTTTAATAAGTCCAAGTTATATGAAATAGATAGCGGTTCTGTATTCAAAAAACTTAACTCGACATTGGTATCTTTATATTTATTAAGTATTCTCTCGTCGACAATATTCATTATATAACTAATTTTTTTCGGATTACATGACAATACATAGTCTACATTTTGTGTATAAACAATTTTATATGTTTGATCCAGAGCTTCATTTAAGCTATTTATATAGTCTTCAAGAACTTTGAAATTATGTCCATAAAAAGCATACATTATCCATAAATTTTCATCAGTATTTACATTATCCTCCTGTTGATCTTTATTTTCGATTATAAATAGTATCTCATCCCGCTCTCCTTTTATATCTTGTCGATCTATATGATAAGAAAACTGCTTTAAATTATCCGGAACTTCGTTATGTAGTATTTCGCACCAGTCGATGTGCTGAACGTCTTCTATAATTAATATACCATCTTTATTTAATAACTGCGTGTAATTATTTATTACATATATCATAGATTCAATCGTATGAGGACCGTCATCAACGATTACATCAAATTTTATATTTTTATCTATAAAATAATTTAATGTTTCTGAACAATAAGCATTACATTTTTTGGTTACAATTCGATCATAATCTGATAAAAATAATGGCGCATCGTTTATATCCAACCCATAAACTACACTATTTACAAAATAATCACTCCATAATTTAAGAGATCCACCTCTTTCGATTCCTATTTGGAGAACATTTTTCGTAGTTAGTTGTCTTTTTTTAAATAATTCTTCATATACATCAAGATAACTATGATATGAATTTTTATCAGTTAAATTATTATTAATAATAGATCTTAATGGAAAATAATGACCACTATCTTTGTAGTTGTTAAACGTTGTTTCGTTGTGTAAATGCGGCCAGTCGTGTTTTAGTTTTAATTCTTCTAATTTTATATTATCATTTTCAATAATTTGTAAAAGTAAAAACAATCCGAATACTTCTTCGGTAACCTCTGACATACTTTCATTATACACACCATTAATATAATTTACATGTAAACTGTCAGAAATCGAACAATACCATTTCATCATTTTCACATATACCGTAGTGGGTATAACAAACGTATGAAGGCATATAAAATATTTAGACTTGTTATGATTTATGATAGAGTCATATGTATGATTTGTATTAAAATAGTTATTGTATTTTTCTAAAATAGAATTTTCATATGGACTACAAACAAGATGTCTACATAATTTATCGCTAGCAACTAAACTATAAAAAAATATATCGTGATCCTGATCCTGATCCTCATGTGTAGAATTTATTTTATCTTCTATATCATAAATAAAATCATTATCTAATTCCATATCATATTGTAAAAAACCAATATAATCATGATCTTTATAAAAGGTATGGTATTTTTCTAATTTTCCATTTACAAAAATATGATATAAACAAGATGTTTGACAGTAATTTGTTGCCTGTAAAACATTGTTATAAATATCCAACTCGTATTCTCTTATTATATTATAATTTTTATCTTTGTTGTATATTTTTGTATAATTTGGATTTACGTCATACATAGTAATTTTGTTTAGTGAATATTTATCTAAACTTTCGTAACAATTATCAAATAATTTATTATGCCATATATTATATAAATTTACGGTTTTTTTAAACGCGTTATCATTATTATTTTGACTTATTATATAATTTTTATACAAATTTGATTTTCTGCCTATTATTTTATCAGCTAAATTTTTAAAAAAACATTTGTTATTATCATTAAATACATCCAGCCACAAATCTGATAATACAGGATATTTAAAAAACTCTGAATATAAATTATTATCATTATCTACCTTTTTTATGTATTCTACAAGTTCATCAAAGTCGGAAAAATCATTTGCGTTAATAAACGTTTTTGGATTGAAGTCTTTTACGACGTCTTTATCACCCCAGTAAATAGGAACACAACGTGATTTAAAAATGTCGCATATTTTTTCAGTTACATAACCCGGATAGCTTTTACTTTCGAATGCCATCGCAAATTTATATTTGTTATTGTGTTCTATTTTTCCTGAACAGTTTAACCCTAGTGGAACATTATAATCAATATTGTTTAAAAAGCTACCCCCGCAATCTACCTTTTTATATTTCGACATTTTTTCGACGAATTCTTTACGGTTATTTGCTAACCCGGGTCCGGTTGCTATAAAACTACAGAACTTCTTTTCTTTATTTGAATCCTCGTTGTTATTATATTTTCTATCCATTAATAATCTACTATCGTCTTTACTACAGTAACAAAACCATAAAGGGATCCTAGTATTTTTATATGAGTTTTTGTCAAATGTTAGATTGAAATCAGCATCATCTCTCTGTGAATATGGCTCACCAGAAAAGAACACCTTTCTTCCTGCTTTATAATTTTGATGAGCACTACCAAAAATACTATAAAATAAAATGTCGGGATTATCAGAGGGATCTACGACTTTAACGCAATATCTATTGCTATAATCTCTTAATAGATTCGTGAAAAAATTGTTGTTTTTGTCAAATACACCACCAGAATATTCATTTACCCACCAGTCACAAAATGATACAGTAATTTCCCCAAAATCATTCTCTTTATATATAGAAAAATCAAATGAATCATTTACACTTGATGACTGAATATCACTACCATATTCATTTACAATATCACAATGAATTAATTTCGCATTCAGACCACTGTATTTTAATATATAACCAAATGCTTGAGGATTATCAATTGCGCATTTTACAGAGCAGCTATTTATATAATTTATCGCTTTTTTCGCCGCCTCTTTGCTTATAATATACGCAAATGTAAGATTCCACTCTTTATATAAGTCTTTTGGATATACTTCCAGATTAAAAGTAAAAGATGGGAATGTTTTTTCTGAATGATATTCACCAAGTGCTAAATGTTCCAGTTTGTGTTTGACAAATAATTTACACGCTGAATCTAAGTGTTTATTAAAGTTTGGACAAAATCTTATATCATCTTCAAAGATTACATAGAAATCGTTTTCTTTATCCATAATTAATTTATTCCATAGGTGTATATGGCTGAGCGCACAACCAATGACTCCTTTTTTATTATAAAAATCATTTCTTTCAAACAACAAACATAATTCTGGAATAAGCTCAAGTTCTTTCCCATTTACTGCTTCAAAAAAATTGTAAGTTTTAATGCCTACTTTCTCTATCTTTTTTTTCATTTGCTCTCTCCTATCTTCTCGTTTTTTTAGATTTACCACATATATCGGGTAGTCCGGATATACTGTATTGTCGTCAATATTTTCGTTAACTCTGTCATTATTCATCTCGAACATTTGCTGCCATTCTATCGCACGATTAGTCCAGCTACACAAAGTAGCATATTCTTTACCCTTAGCTTTAATTTCATTTTTTCTTTTTTCTGTCAAATTAATGATCGTGTCAACCTCGTTACCCCTTTCGACGCGAATTCCGTAATCACCAAGCGTATTTACAAGTCCTGCTACAGGATAATATACGCATATAACCTCAGACATTAACATTTCCATGGCAGTGATACACGACGTTTCACTAAAACAAGTCGGATATAGCCAGTATTCCGATGTTCTCATAAGTCTGTATAGCTCCGGTTTTGTTAATTTACCCATATGTTTTATACTGTCGGGGTATTTGTTAATCGTTTCTTTCATTCTTTCTTCACTGCTATTCTTTGGAAAATCATTGTAGGATGATATATATAATTCAGCATCAGGTATTTTTTCCAATATATGTGGCCATAATTCTAGAAGTCGATCCAATCCTCTTTCACTACACGATGAATATATAAACCGGTTAGGCTTTTTATAATTTGTTGTAACTTCGGATAGGGGTTCAACTTCATTTTGTATTTTATCAAACAGTTCAATATCTATACCATTATTGATAATATGTATTTTATCTTTTAACATTGGATACAATGTGATGAATTGATTCTTATGCCACTTTGTCTGACATACACACCCTGTTATCTTATTTGCCCATTTTGTTAATATTTGTTCCGGCGACATGTTTGTTCCATATGAGTATAGAGCAATATCATGTCCCCATATAAATGTCTTATATGAATAATACGTTCTATAGAAGTCAAAGAAATTTAAATATCTTGATACAATAGTCATATAAAAAGCATTCTCTTTTACTATTTTTTTAAGTGACTCCATGTTAACAAATGTCATATTATCTACTTTCTCTTCTTCTAAATCTCCCGCAATATACACCTCATAGCTTTTAGGAAATTTACGCGCCAGACATAATGCTGCCGTTTCTGATCCCCCGAGAGCATTTTTTAAACTATATGTGTAATTCCATTTACATGGAGAATATCCTATATAGAGTAATATTTTATTACTAATATTACAATCATTTTTTGAAAATTTATAATCTTCGGTTTTAGGTATTTCTATGCCATATTTTTCATAATTTCTCATAAACTCGTGATCATAAACGTGATATCCAATGGACAACAAAAAATTTATATAGTCTTTAAACAGGTTTAAAAAATCTTGGTCGTCTTTTGCGTGTTCAATGAAAAATTGTAAATTGTAAAGCATATTCCCAATAAAAAATGTGCTTTTTTCGTGATGTTTTTTTGTAAATATAATCTTATACATTTTTATACCTGTATCTTTGTCGCCTACTTTATCAGCAACAATTATCATATAGTATGGTAAAAATAAATTCCCTTTACTTACTTCAACAAACAACTTATCATTTATGCTTGAACTTATATATTTGTCGTTGTAGAAAGATTTTACTATGCTGAAATATCCATACGCGACATCATTTTGCCCAATTGCGCAATAATGAGAAACTAACTCGCATAAACATTCGACTCTTTCTTTGTCGTATTTAAAACCATTTACAAGATAATAAAAACCCTCCTCCTGTTTGCCGATATTTTTATATGAATAATATAACTTCAAACAAGACATATATTTCTCTTGATCCCAATTTTTATTATTCAGTGTAATTTTAAACCATTTAATTGCTTCTTCATATTTTCCTGCGTCATAATAACTGTTGGCGCAATAAAACCCATACCTATTGTATATGTCATCTTTATTTTGTAATGCTTCTTCATATGCTTTTTCCAAAATAAGCGCATCTTTCAAATATTTGTCTCCCGCCTTATTGCGACTACTTGTTCTACCTGATACAGTATAGTATTTCCCTGTTATTACTTCAGAACCATTTGTTTCTTCTAGACATGATATATATTCATGTAACACGCCAACATATTTCCATTTCTTGCGATTATTTACAATCTGTGTTCTAATATAGCTTGTTCCATTTGCGTCACCGAACTGTAAATAATAAGCATCTTTGTTCATTTCTTTGGGCAATACAAAATCGCCACATAATTCATCATCGGCATCGAAAATTAATACATACTTGCTTTTATTATACGCATGAGATAATGCCGCCGTTCTATTATATCCAAAATCTTTCCATTTGTCATCATGTATCTCACCCTTTATATTTTTTTTTTTGAAAAAATTAGTAATTACTTCTTTTGTATCGTCTGTTGATCCTGTGTCTGATATTACCCAGTAATCTATTTTTATTTTTTTCAGTAATTTTGTTAATGTATCTTCAATAATATGCGCTTCATCTTTTACTATCATATTTAAACACATATGTGGTTCTTTGTTGTTTTTCATAATAGTTAAAAAATATTACAAATATATTATTATAAAAAATAAATGAATATATTTATATTCATTTATATTGAATTATATTTATCTAGTTATTTTATTTAAATTATTTGACACTCTGGAAATTTTTAACACTTGCCTTCTACGCGGTCACGGAATTTACAAAGTCCGTCAATCAACTGAAAAGCAGACTCCAGATTCTTCCATACAGCCAACATTTCGTGATTTGTTTGTTTGTGGTGCGCTTTGAAATGTTTACTATATTTTACCAATTTTTCAAGTTTTCTATCAGTTTGAACCTCCTTTGATCGCTTGGATATTGCTTTTTTGATTTGATGGCGCTTACTCATTTCTTTTGATAAAACTAGAGCAGGTAGTTCAACTCTTTCAAGTTTGCGAGCTCCTGCTCTAGTTTGAACACCACACTCATTCTTGATAGATGATTGTGCTTGTTGTTTTGCTTGTTGTTGTCTCGTCTTCACCATTTTGTCTGTTTGGATTGCTTTGTTCTGCGTTGTATGCTGCTTTATATTTATTATTGATTAATCAAATCAATTTTTTAACATTATAATTACAATATAATCATAATGTTAAAAATAAATCTAAATTATAAATAAAATATAATCATTAACTTTTTATTCTTGTTTTACCTTCTCTAATACAACTGATTCCGAGCTTACTGTGTCTGTCGTTGCCGTTGCCGTTTCGATCGGTTCTTCTAATTTTTTAATAACTTTTTTATGTTCTCTCACTACATAATTCAGTGAAAACATTAGTGCTCCGGGTTCAATCTTATTTACAAACTCCATTACATAATTAAATGTAATACAGTTTTTATTTTCACGCAATTCATCAATATACTTTTTATTCAACGTAATCATATATTTCTTATATTGTTGGGGGAATTCACCAAACGGTTTCTTTTTAAATACAAAACAGTCCAAATAATTCTGATGTAAATTCTTAGTAAAAGCATGAACACTATTCCTATATACTGAAAAATCCGCCTTGTATTCTGGAAATGTCTTCAGGTATTCAGCAACACACCCGCCGTGACGCAGTGATAGATATTGTAGCAGCAATTTGTTTTCAGTCCCCTTCGCATTTTTCACCATTTCATAGTTCGGATTACGCATTTTCATACGCTCTCCTGTAATCATATTGTTAAATACAATACCCATCATATTATATGGTGAATTCATCGAAGCAAACTCTTTCGCAAACCCGGCAACTGTATACTCCGTAGAAAATAACGATTTAGGGGTTAGAACCTGGTTATTACAATACGTTTTAACAAACCCTGCTCTATTCATGTGATTCACCTCAAGTGTATCTTGATTGATCATATACAGCCCAATAAGATAAATCTTTGCTTCAGTAATTGGCAAAACGATGCGATTCTTTGGATGTTGTAATACAAAACTATACATAAAATCTTTTGGAAACTTTTCATATTCAATACCAATCTTAGCACACGTTTCAAAAAACATATTGCGAAATGTATCTTTTTCGCGAATTTCAATATTATCTTTAGGATTTTTCGGTGAGAAAAATGTCACATTACCACCAACCGTGCTTTTTGTCGCAATCTCCCATCCACCACCTTTTACCGAATAGAACAAATTAATCATCGTTCCTTCTACAAATTCTTCAACGTCCCATTCATTTGTATTATCTTTATCTGTAGGACTCAATATATTGTTGTTATTAAAATGTAATTCTCTATCGCTGTTAATATTAAGCGACTTTGGCGGAGAATATGAAACAATATTGCCACTTTCATCTACTACAACAGACCTCAACAGTCCAATAGATGTGAAATCTTCTTGTGTCATTCCTAACGCTGTCTTATCATATTTAATAATATAATACATGCCCGTATCCGTTTTCCATGTTTTCATTGTTAATTTAAGACTATTAAGGATTTTCTCAATTTCACATGAATGGTCAACATTTTTCTCATTTTGTTCACCAATCATCTTCAACAATCTATCAAAACCCTCGTTCTTTTTTAAAGCAAACATTGGATTACAGCGGTTCTCGATTTATCTCGTAACTTGACTATGTATATTATTATAATCAATTCTCTTTATATATATTTTTTTAACTATTTGTAGGTAGATTTATCGGATGATGTATTGGCGGATCTATATTGCCAAATAATATAATTAATAATTTTATTAAACATTATATTAAACATTATATTCATATTTAACTATTTATAAAAAATTCTATTATAATATATAAAGCAATGTCAAATCAGGAACCAGCATTATCACCATCATCACAAATACAACCATTACAACAATCCGAAAATCCAAATAGTCCGCCTATACCTGACGACGAATTGCCCCCTCCACCTTATGAATCTCCCGAAGATTTATTAGCACCTCCTCCTCCATTACCACTACCAGACATATCAGCAGCGGCAGTAGTAGCATCATCCTCACCTTCCTCACCTTCAGGTGTTTCAATAGGATTAGGCGACATTATACAAATTATCGCACCTACTAATTCAAGTATAAATGACCAAATATATCTTATTATTTATGCTGATCAAAATAAAATAAAATTAATTAATGCTGCTACATCTACATCACTTATTCTTACAATTGGTCCCAGTGGTGGATTTACAGATGAGTCTATTACATCTATTTATATTTTGGATCGTCCTCAGTTTCCCGGTTATGCCAGGCAAAACGATTTAACAGTTGGAAAATGGATAAATATAAGTTTTGGCGGTGATCTTCCTACTATTATAACAGGTTTAATTACCGATTTAGAAGAAGATATGATTGAAGTAAAAACATATCCCGGTGACCAAATTTTCTATATAGACTTTGCCTATAAAGGTATACCCGAAAATATACCAATTGAACGTATAGAAATACGCAGCCCTCCCAATAAAGTAGAAGAAGCAAGATTATCCGCCATTTCTGCTAAAGGTCCAAATGTCGGCGCCCAAATTGCGCAATCCGGTGATGAAGATGTTGCGCAAGGATCTGAATCAATTTCTATAGGTAAATCTAGATCTGTTGCCGGTTCTGAAGAGGAAGATATTTCTGCCAAAGTTCCTGTTGAAGAAATGAAATCTATGCTTCAAGAAATATTAATTGACGCCGATTCTATCCAATTTGGCGATGAATTAGCACCTATTGTCCAAGTCGTGGAACTACCAGAAGAACAAAAACGATATAGCATTGAAAAACAAACTTCCGATTTGCTTAATGAACTCGTTTCTGAAGTCCCGAATGAAAAACGCACAAAATCTGTTTTGAATAATATTCATAGTTTGATTGAGAGATTCTGTCAGCTACGAGAAGAATTCTCTATATTCGACGCAAATGGTAATGCTGTTGCTAGGCCATACAATACTGAACACTATAAACCTCTTGCTAAGACGCTTATGTCATTAAACCAAAAACTATTTTGGATTATGCCTATTGCCAAAGATGTTCGAAAATTTTATAATGTAGAGTCTGTTCCCGCGGGAGATCAAAGTGATTTCACGCTTAGCACAATCGATGAAACCATTGATTCATTTAATACGATTGAACAGGATTATTCGTCAGGGAAGGAAACATTCAAGACATATATGTCTAAGATAAGCGACTACATAACACCATTCCAAAATACAGACGGACCCGTAATTCAGTCAGTTCAGACAAATATTGCCGCTGTTTTAGATAACCTTGGCAACTTTTATTCTAGTATTGTAAAACGAGATGCCATAAAAAGAAGTCGGTTTATTATACAAACATATAACCTTGGTCTTTCTAACATTAGAATAAGAAAATCAAAGTCTTTTGGAAAGCGCAATTATGATGTCGTAGAAACAGCCCCTCTTACACAAGCAGATGAAATTAATATAAAATCATTCATAACACTCCCTGAACCAGCTATTGTATTTTCAAATATTTCTTTACCAGAAACAAGTATTATTTCGCGCGCAAATATGAACAAAAATTTTATTCAATATTGGAGTTTTCTTCGTAAAAATACAAGTATTACCCAAAAAACAATTGAACTAGAGGAAAGAGAAACCACAAGTCAATATTCTGATACTGATATAGCCCAATTTACATCTAGCTTCACGTCTTTTATGTCTAGCCAAGAACTCGACTCACGGGAGAAATACAATAAATTCATTCAGATGTTTGTCCCAACTACTGAATTATTGTTTGACGTTATGAATAAATATGTTACAGGTGATATTACTCTTACAAATTATGTAGCAGTTTTACAACCCTTTATGGTTTATGTTCGCGATTTAGATACGAAACAATACAATCTTATTGTATCTATGATTGAGCAAAGTATATTAAGCTACAAAGCAAAACTTGTTCAGTCCGCCAAAGAGTATGCCATTCTTTCTTCAAAAAAGTATGCTTCAAAATCAGCAGCTGCTTCCGCTTTGTATAGTTTGCTTAGCGATTCAAAACAAGTAAAGTTTGATGCCGATATTCTAGGCATCTACGGTCTTTCTCCTGAAAATTTTATGGGAGCTGGATCGGGTGGCGCTGAAGCAGGAAGCGGTGTCCTCCCGGGCGTAAAACCTGTTACTTTTGGTTCCTCTGTTGATTTAGATTTTGAGGTCGAATTAGATAATTTTACTGAAACACCGCAACAGCGCGCAATTGCTAAATCCGCAAAATATGTTGAAACAATGAACAAGATGCCAATAGATGTAGAAAGTATGGCAGATTTAAGTAGTGTATATACAGAACTACGTCGAAAATATCCCGATGAATTTGATGAAATTAATAAAAAATACCCCGAAAGGTCTTATTTGGTAAAGACAAATGAAATCGCTCCTGTTATTACAAAGATGCATGATTATATGGAAAAATCAAGAAGACAAAGGATGGGTCAACAACGTGGTGCTCCATTATCATCTTCTGTAGGTTTTGGGGCCGATAAAGTATTTCCAAACGTTATGTTATCAAATGAAGAAATATTGTATAGGCTTATTTGCGTAGATAATGCGAGATTATATATGAACACCCTTGCTTTAATTAATGAAGATCTTATTACGCCTTTCGACTTTGACCAGTTATACGCTCAAGAAACTAGTAAATTTGAAGAAAAAATGAAGGCGGGTCACGAAAGTAATACTTGTAAAAATTTTGTCCTTGCCAAGAAATATACCGATAAATCTGATTTACAAGAAGATGAAGGTGAAGAAGTATTTTACGATAAGTTATACGATTTTACCGATTATCCCTTTTTAAAGAAATTTGAAAAGGAGAGGGTAGAATATAATGATGCCGATTTTGAGACATTTTTGATGAGTCGATATATGAAGAAGACAAAACTGCCTATGAATGACGCAAGATCCGAAATACGCGATATGTTGCGTGGGAGACGCCTTGTTCAAGACGGTCAATATGCCGTTCTTATGATTGACGACGAAGAGTCAGGGGGTGGTGGCGCTGTGAGCGGCCAGGGTGCTGAAGCTGACGAACCTGCGCATGATGGTGTCAGATATGAATATTATATTCGTGATAATGGTAAATGGGTAAAAGATGATACTATACCTTCATCTGTAAGTATGTATGATACAACATATTTTTGTAACGTTAAGAATGACTGTTTTTCTATAAATAAGAAATGCCTTAATCCAGATTTAGCTAATGATACCTTGAAGGACCAAATCGTAAAACAAATGTATGATGAATTTGATTCAAGAATTCACGAAACACGCAAAGCTATATTAGAAAACGTGAATCGCAAGTATAAATATACAATCGATACGATCGTCCAATTACGAAGTGTTCAAAAGTATAATATATACAAATATAACGACTTCCAATACTTGGCAGGTATTGATATAGACCGCACAAGTAATCAACCCGTCTCTCCTTATGCCCGCATATTCGACCTTATTTTAGGTCAGACCGATTATGTAAAGCGTCAAAAAAATATTATGCGTTTTATTCAAAGATTTACGCGAAAAGCAATTGATGTAAGCACTCAAATGCCACATAGTATTGAAATTGAAAGCCCTTACTGGTTATATTGTAAAGATACGAATACAAAACTAGTGCCATCATTTTTTGAGACGATTGCCTCTGTATTTCTTAATCAGGGTGACGTTCAGACAGCAATAGATACAATTTGTAAAGAGCGAGGTTCAATTAGCGAGGATGGCGAGGCCTGGACTGATAAATACAGTGGTTATGTTATAAAAAATATAGATCTTGACACTGAAGAAGGTTATGATGCGGCTGGATATAAATTACAATCACGTGATGTTATAGAGAGTAGCCTTAGTGACAGTTTAATTCAAAGTATACAAGAACGCAAGATACAAACGTTTAAAAACCCCGATGCTCAAATGATGAGCAATGTTATCACTACAATGGCAAAATATATGGGTATTGACTTAGAAGCTCAGCGTGTATTTATCGTAGAAAATGCTACCCGATTTATTTTATCATCCGCTTTTCCAACTGAGGCTTCTTATAATTCTGGTGCCAAAAAATCAAAAACATATAAAGAGTATAAACTTCTTACTATATTGATGGTTACTCTTTCATATCTTGCCGTTACAATACAAACATCAATACCTCCCATAAAGACGCGAAAAACATTTCCAGGTTGTTTGCGTTCATTTGTAGGGTATCCATTAGATGGTGAGGGAGACTACTCATTGCTAAAATATATATCGTGTATTGCCATAAAAATTAGTTCTGGTATAGAGCCGTGGAATACAATACAAAAGATAAAGAAAGAACAAACGCTTATTGATCAGATGAAAGGATTCATGGATAGGTATGTTTTAACAAGTGCGACCATAAAAACAAGATTGGCTGACAAGATAGAATATAATAAGTTATATGCCGCCGAAGAACTGCCTGCGGAACACGATATTAAACGCTGGATAAATTTTCTGCCGCCGCTTTCGCGCATTAAAATGGCGACACCAGAAGCCCTGTCGCCTAGTTTTACACAAATATTACAAGAAGAGATATCTAAAGGTCAAAAGACGCAGTATGACAGAATATCCGCAATTCGTTCAAAGATTATACATTTCTCTTTTGCTATACAGGTTATGATCCAAGATGTCGTCAGCAAAGAGAAGCTAGTTCTAACAAACGGAGCAAATGAACCATTTGTCGAGAATGCGTGTTGTAATCCCGAGGGATCGATAAATACGGTGCGGTATTTTGTTCAGAATGACGCAAATATATCAAAATATAATACTATGGTTGAAAATTTGCGCGATATTATGCATGATATTATAGCGCTACAGAAATCAGTCTCTCTATTGGATCCAGAAAATACGCGAACTAAATACCCAGAAATACCTAAGGAATTTGACGAAACAACTATTTATTTGGCTTTCATTACTTATTGTAAATTCAATAATGACACTGTGCCAATACCAGAAAATGTTCAACATTTGTGTCATCAAAAACCGTCAGAACGTGTATATAATCCTGCCGATGATTCTCTTCGTAACAAGATAGATAAATTAAAAAGCACGGGTGAATATAATTATACGAATGAGGCTCTTGAAGCTCTTTTACAAATTGTTAATCGAGAGCATATTATACCGTTTGATTTTGAAGTGAAAACAATATCGTATATCCAACAATTGCGCGATCTTATTACATCGTGGGAACAGCATAAAACTCCTGAAAATCTTGAAATACCCGAGCCACTTATCGTCAAATTAAAGAACGTTATGGATACTTATGACATCGAAATTACTGAGGATACAGATGAGTTGAGAGATTTGAAGAATTATTTGGCCGAAACAAATACCGAGATTGCCGATATTATTATTAACTTTATAAACGATAATAAGCGTATAAATCAAAAAACACAACAGCGTTATAAGAGTTTTCTATTAAATGCTTCTACTTTCAAGGCTGTCGGCGATGGAATCATGTGTCCTCGAAAGGATACAGCAACATATAAAGGCATGGAATATGTTGTTACAGAAATACGAAATTTAGTTGATGTTTTTCCGAATATATTAATGAATAATATAGATTATAAGAAAATTTCGGTATCTAAACACTGGGGGTTGTCAAGAGATCATGCGAAAGATATACAGGAAATTGTTAAAAAATATTATTCTAAGCTAGATAAATTTTTGAAGGATAGTGATAGTATACTTCTTGGTTTACTTAAACAGGTAACGAATACAACTGGTAAATGGTTAGTATTTGCGTCACATACTCCTTTACTGGCACGTGTAATTGAGTTCATTGATATAGAGGGTGAAAATGAGGATATTATGGTAGTAGAAGGCAGCGACGATGTTGCTTCATTTTTTGGAATGGTCGATGTTAGTGGTAGGCAGAGATCAAAACAGAGTAAACGTCGCGATGAAGAAGCCGAACGTGAAAGAAGAACTGCGACTCAACGTTCAGCGGCAGCAGCTGCTGTGGAGGGATCATCTCGTGGAAAATACCGGGATGAACGTGTAAAAGTGAGCGAGGGATTTTATTCTGTGTTTAACGATGACTTAATACGTCATTTATTTAATCATTATTTATTAAATGTCATATTGAAATATGTTACTATAGCGCGAACTCCTGTCATGAATGTGGAAGAGATGAAGTTGCCAGAAGGACTTGAATCAGAACTGACTTCGGTGTTACAGGCCCAGTCTGAGCAGAATGGCGTATCAGCTGTATCAGAATTGAAAATAATGGCGGAGGAAAGTGTCGAATTAAAGCGCGCGGTTGCCGAATTGTTGATAGCTTTTATTGATACTATGATAACGGATAAAAATGCTATAAATGTGAACAAGCGCGATATAAAAGAAGATATTACACAGTCGAAGGATAAAGAGAAAGATATTATAACGCGTGACTTGCGTGAGATGCATAAGGATGAGCGTGAAATGGAAAATATTAGAAAGAATTTGCGAATTGGTGACTGGAATGTTGGAGGGACAAAGGGTCTCCGATTTTATGTTCCCGAGACATATGACCAAGAACGCGAGGAGATGGAAGCGGAATTTCGGCGAGAAGAAGAAAAATCAAGACTAGACAAGCGCATTCGTCCCGATAAAGTTACACAGCGTATGCGCGATATATATGCCACCGAAGAGGAAGAAAATCAACACCATGCGGCTTTTATTGACGCAGAACTAGACGACGATCATAATCTTCAAGGTGATGATGACGAGTATGGAGCGGATGACGATGGTGAATACAATCAACGCGGCGGTGGTGATGTAGACGAATAGGTAATAAGTTGCGAATATCTTAATGTAAAGTAGATATAATAATATTTTACATTAATGAACTTCAAAAAATACAAAATACTCCATCTCACCGAATTCGGTTACTTTCCATTTCACCAAATACGCCATAGCGCCGCTGCTATAAGACGAGGATGCGTGTAGTTTCCAAATATATATACTAAAAAGTAAGAATCTCAGTAAGGCCGGAGGGCCCATTGGGGCCGGGATATTGGCGTTAATGAAGTGAATCGTTTTTTTCAAAAGTTTTTACGATTTTTTGAAAATGGACAAAAATAAATGTCCATTTTTGATTTTTACGTTTTAAATTTGAAAAAAACGATGCATTCGTCACTCAGACCATAATGCTCACAATCGCATTTTTTAGTCGAAAAATTTGTTACGATAATTTTTTTAAATATTTTGTGAAAACGATTTAGACATTTTTTTTCTGGACATTATATACTAATGTCTACTAACAAAAAGGTTCCAAAAAAGTTCGAAAAATATTCTTGCGAACCTTGTGACTATATTACCGTAAGGAAGAGTCAATACGATCGTCATTTATTGACACACAAACATAAATTGCTAAATAATACTAACAAAAAGGTTCCAAAAGGTTCCGAGCAAAATGCTTACCATTGTTCGTGTGGAAACACATACAAGTTTGCGTCGAGTTTGTGCTATCATAAGAAGACTTGTAAGGTAATAAATGTTGTCAATACCTGTCCTGGTCTCACATCATTAACCGAGTCATCAAATAAGATAGTTAGCAACGAATTAGTTATTAAGCTTATCGAGCAGAATGAAAAATTACAGGAACAACTTGTTAGCTTATCGCGTGAGAAAAGCGTGGTCAATAATATTGTTAATAATACGAATAATTTCAATCTAAATTTATTTCTAAATGAGAAGTGTAAAGATGCTCTCAATATTAGCGACTTTATAGAGTCACTTAAGATAACACTTGATGATCTTGCTTACTCTAAGAATAAAGGATTGGTCGAAGGTATTACAAACGTCATGATAAAAGGTTTGCGCCAGTTAGATATTCATAAGCGTCCGATACACTGCACTGATGCCAAGAGAGATACAATGTATATCAAAGACTGTGAAAAATGGGAGAAAGACGATAATCATGAGAAAATGAAAGACACTATTATAAAAATTGCTAATAAAGAGAGGAATTCTATATGTAAATGGGTTGATCAAAATCCTAACTGGTTTGATACAGAAGAGAAGCAAATTGAATACTTGACATTAGTGCGAAATGTTTGCGAGCCTATAGAAAATTATGAAAAAAACGAAAGAAAAATAATACGAAATATTGGTCGCGAAGTTCTTGTAGACAAAGTTGTTAAGAGTTCTTAAGAGTTCTTAAGAGTTATTAATTAATTATGATACAATGTTATTAATGCCTTATTGGTATTAATAACATTAATTATTCTATTTGTTTTTAATTTTAGATTATTTTTTATATTTTTTTTAACATTGTTATATACATTATATATATATTACGATTTAGCAATTTAGAATGTTTAATAACTTAATAACACGGGATACATTAGGCATAGTATCTATTTTTATTTTTATTATTTTATTTGGACTCATAAATGCTTTAAAGCCATCGATCATATATAATAAGGATTTGAGTTTTCGCAGATTTGGTATTGGATACAAAAATAAGACTGTTGTGCCTATATGGTTCTTTGCTATAATATTAGCTATATTAGTATATGTTGGCGTGAACTATATTTTTGATTACAGAGCAGGTGTTGAATATTATTGATTTTATTAAGCCGTGTATTTGAATCCGTCAGGTGTATCGCTCTGGCTTCCTTTATTCGTATTATTTTCTTGAAACTCTTTAGCCATTTTACTTGCTACATCGGGGTTAAGAGAACAAGGTCGACTAATGATGTCATTGTAACTCTTTGATGTTACAAGAACACCGACCAAAATATACCAAATAAATCTCCCGACAATGTCTTTTAATTTTACACATTGTCTAAATTCCTTGTATAAGTTGGATTCTTGATCAGCAGTCTTCGCACTTTGGACAAACATACCATTACCGTTGGCATAACTATTATTCCATGTCAAGTCAAATGCTTCTTTATTATCATAGCTAAACTGGTTGATAAATATAGAAGGATCGTTGTAAATATTATTCAAAGCAGCGGCGACATTTTTATCAGTCGAGGATGTTTGTGGACTTTTAATAAGATTTTTTATAGTAGTTGATAGGCCGGATAATTTGACAATTCCGTAACCGAACGTATTTGAGAATGGTTCAACCCACCCAGGGTATATATTGAGCATTAATTCAAGTAGACCAAAAATAAATAACATAGGAAATATAGTTGTTAATATACCTATATTTGTAGAATTTGGGTTATTACATACAGACTTTGCTAAAGAAGCATTTATAGATATTTGTGTAGATAAAATTGCGATTACATATATAATATTTAACATAGCAGCCATTGAATCATTTACTTGGTATTTAGCGATAAAGTATATCAGTGTAATAAGGAAGAATGAAAATATAGCTGTTGCTGGATCTGGGGGGTTGCTTGTTCCTGTTGAATTAGATGGTAGTGTATTATTGAATGGGTTTTTCTTGGGTTGAGGTGGGACAGTGTATGGGGGTAATGAACTATCTGATGTATTATTTTGGTTATTAGTGGTGTCAGTCGTTTTAGTTTTACTGGCACCCGAATCATTGGAAGATTGAGACATTATATCTAATATGTATAATTTATTTTAAAAAAATCCTATTATAATGTAATAGTATTTTTTATTTAATCGATAATAAATAAATATAATGGAAAAACCTATATTAACAGAACCTGGTGTTAAATATTTTATGAATCAAGTATTGAAACAATGTAATGAACAACGATTTGTTTTTACAAATACTGTATATAATTTGGTATTATTTCTAATATTTATTCTTATAATAGGTGGATTTTTATATTATAAGTATCGCGGTAAGCTTACGCCCGAAGAGAAGGAAATTATATTTAGAGAGCAGAAACAGGATGTATTATCTAGATTAAATTCTCTAAATGTTAAAATAGAAAATTCTAAGAAAGGTAATGGTTTTGGTGGGAATACAACAAATCTTATAACAGATCTGCCTTTATGGGATGTGTCATCGTCGGACGTCGTTGTAAATCCTTATTATCGATAAAGAATAGAAAAAGGCATGATACGCTATGAACGGGAGATTATGATAAATTCGTAATTTATAAATTGAAAATAAAAAATCGCAATATATTGATAAAATAATATAGAAATATATAGAATATATATAAGAAATGTCACGATCGCATTCACATATTTCTATTGAAAATGCCCTTATTGAGTATTATAAATTAAAGGACAAATATGATGATAAATATGATAGCAAGAAGCAGACTATAATGTCAGACGAGATATTGAGTTTGTCTAAAAAGAAAGATAAAATTGCTCGACTTGCGGCATCAAGGAAATGTATAGTATGTAGAGCAGAAGGGGGGACTATTTTTACTGATGAAAATAGAATATTAAAAGCAGTTTGTGGTAATAAATCTACGCCATGCGGTCTTAATATAGAAATTTCAAAAGGTAAGATTGGTCGCGTTGAAGATTTGATAGATGTATCTTATAAAAAGATTGAGAGTATAAAAGAAAATATAATAAAGTATAAATTGGATTTATTGTTTAAATATATAACAGATTCGCAGTTACAGCAAAAGTTTGGGGAGGCTAAAGGTGAGTTAGAGGCAGAGATGGTGAAATATGAAAAATTGTATTCGGCATACATAGATGTTATGAATAATCCTGAAAAGATTAAGGAGATTAAAACATATAATACTGAAATTTTTACATATGTAGAACAAATAAAGCAAATAATGAAAGAATATATGGTTTCAAATAATAGAGAGCAATTGAAGACAGTTATAGATATATATTTGAATCATATTATACCGATTGCTGAGAAGATAAGAAATGCGACATATTTGTATAACGATATTGAATATGTTGAAGAGACACAGGTGTTCAAACTGATACAGAACAAGAATACGATAAAGAATATGGAAATATTCTTAGATAGACCGCATGTGATCTCTTTTGTGAAGTGATGGCTTTGTTTCTTTATGAATAGTTATAAATAATATATACATATAGTATATAACATACGTATATATTGTGAATTTAGAGGATGAATTCTCCTACAAATATTATATCAAAAGAGGGTTTACCTTTTTATAATAAAGATTCGTCGAATTTATCATATTCTCCCGCGCAATACAAACAAGGCGTTTTAATAGACTCAAAAAAGCAGGTTGGTCGAGAGGAAAATATGAATTTAGTAGATCGAAAAAGTGCGATGAATGCCACTGTCGGGAGAAATGCGAAAAATGATAAAAATGAAACATTATATATTGCCGCACAATATATTTCGAATACTGTATCTGTTATGTATATATCTGTATTCGTATCCTTGATTATTTTCAAGGATAAGCGATGGTTTTATATATTATTAATTGTATTTATTGTTAATATTTTGGGAACTATTTTTAAAGTGCTAACAATAAGATTTAACTATGATTTTATCCGTAGACCGGGGACTTGTATGGATGAGAATATGACGTATGATTTTTTAGAATCTAACTTTATACTTGAAAAAATAAAAAATAGTGTAGATAGTAAAGATTATAATGTTATGGGATTTCCATCTATACATGTAACAAGAGCTACAACGATATTAGCGTTGACATATTTATTTTTCCCAAAGTATAGAAAAATTACAACTATATTTGCTCCTATATACATTGCTCTCGTTGCGTGGTCACGTATGTATTTGAACTGTCATACAATCATACAAGTAGTTGGTGGTGTTTTATTTGGAACAATATCGGCAAAGATCGCGTATAATATATGTAAATAGTTACTATAATATATATAAAGTATAGGTATTATATAATAATAAAACAATTACATGTCGAGTTGCCACAATGATGATGATGATTATGGAGTTCATACAAGTGAAAAAACGCATGAAACGGGAGATGCGGGAGAAATGCGTAAATTCAATAAAGAAAAATCGGAAATAGAAAATAGATTCATGAATTGTGGGCATTATATTTCTGGGTGTAAAATCGTGGCAAAATGTTGTGATAAAGAATTTGGATGTAGACTTTGTCATGATTCTGAAATATCTGATCATACGATAGACAGGTATGAGATTTCTGAAATAGTTTGTAATTTGTGTAACACGAGACAACCAGCTTCAAACCAATGCGAGAATAAGGAATGTGATAATAATATAAAAAACATAGAATTCGCAAAATATTATTGTGGAGTATGTCATTTATATTCTGATGAGCCGGCAGCTGAGATATATCACTGTGAAAAGTGTAATATTTGTAGGATGTGTAGTAGTGGATATACAAGGGAGGATTATTATCATTGTGATAAGTGTAGTGGTTGTATAAATAAAAATATAAAAGACACACATAAATGTATATCAGAGGCATTTAAAAACGATTGTTGTATATGTCTTGAAAGTATTTTTCTATCGAGAGAAGGTATATTTATATTGCCATGTGGGCACATTATTCATAGCAATTGTTACGTATCATCATTAAGACAGAACAAATATACGTGTCCTCTTTGTAGGAAGACGATGCTAATGGGTGAGATGCGTCAAAGGATGATAGATGAATATGACAATATTATTACATCTATGGAGTATAGCGAAAGTATTCATATTATAATCGCATGTAATGATTGTGACTATAAAGGAGAAGTGAGGTTTCATCCGATAGGACTTAAATGCGGTGGGTGCGGAGGCTACAATACTGTGAATAAAGGGGTTAGAGAAAGTGGAGATGCGGATCAGGCGATATAATATATGCGAAACAAGTATAAAAATATTCGTATATATCATATTATTGGTGAAATGTTTAAGACATTGACGCGGACATTAAATATGTTTAGTGTAAGAAATATGTATTATAATGAGATGGACAAAAGACTCCTCGTGAGGTATATGTCAAAATATTCGGTTAGTCGTATTGAATTATTGTGTTGTAATGCGATGAAAAATAAATGTGACTGTTCGCGAACGTGTAAGAAGTTTGAGCCGATCGAACAAAAAGAGAAAAACTTTAAATGTGAAATAACAAATAAAACGCCAAGATCAGGTGATATAGATTGTGATTGTGAAGTCATGTGTATGGCAAAGAAGTCAGAAACGATGACTATTATGGAGAATAAATAAATTAAAATATAGTAACTTTTATTATTTTATAATGTTTTAATAACCTTAAAAATCCTAATAAGAAACTAAACACAAATACAAAATAGTTTACGCGTCTGGATTCTTCCCGATTTAAATTAATGTTAAACCATTTTTTTATCAATGGTCTAAAAAATTCTGGGCGTTCATTTTTTTCTTTATCAGGTTCTGTATCGGGTTTTGTATTTTTATACCTATAATAGTGCTCCAGGCGCGTTAGAATACATTGACCGTCAAAATCGTTCCAATCTAAAATAACAAAAATAATTAATAAAAGATACAAATGAATATATTTTATTGGAGTAATAAACCATCCAACAATTATATATAAAACCAAAACTATATGTAAGTAGTGTATTAAATCGGCAATTTGTGTATACATATATATAAAATAATAAAATAATCTATTTTATATATATAAAATAAAAATAATGAAATATATTTCAATACCATTGTTTGTTTTAAGTTTTATTATAGGAATGGCGTATATATACTTATCAAATCCGCCTCAGAGAAGTATTTTGATATATCCTACTGTCGATAATAATAATAAATTTCAATATAAAGATAAAGCAGACAACTGTTTTACATTTGTAGCGAAAGAAGAGAAGTGTCCATACAATACAGGATCACTTAAAATGATACCCATACAAGTATAATTTAGTAGTATATTATATAAACATACATAGAAACATAAACAAATATAATTTTTAAATTATTATATATTCTGTATATTTTATATAGTAATTAATATATAGCATATAACAAACTATAATAGATTATTAAATGAATATTAAAAAGTGGTTACATTCTGACACAAGTAAATATATAATTTCGATTATTCTTGGGTTAGGGTTATCAACATTATTTAGAAAAGAATGTCAAGGAGAAGATTGTATTATTTTTACATCTCCGCCAATAAATGAATTAGAGAAAGAAACATACTTATATGGGGATAAGTGCTTTACATATAAGAATAAATCTGAAGCTTGTGATTCTCAAAAGAAAATAGTTAGATTTGCGTAGTAAATACAAATCTATCATTCTTTATAGAATATATTAAGAAATGACTGATACAACGAGCATTGAAGATCTTCCAACAGATCCTATGATGGGTGGAAACCAAAACAATATTTCTATTCAAAAAATGGAGATGAATAATGGTAGCGGCGGTATGAATATGCCACCACCTCCTCAAATTCAAGGGCAAGTATATTCGCCAAATATAGCAGGACTGAATGGACAGCAACAACAACAACAGCAGCCCAATGTTATCAATGAATTAGTTTCTGGGTTACAAAGGGCTAGTGCTAGCGGTTTAACAAATTTACCGTCACGCGACATACCTATGAATACGATGAATATGATGAGTGATCAACAAGTTCAGCCGAATTTTGTTCCTAGACAGCCACCAAATCAACCCCATGTCAATTATATAGAAGAACACGACGAAGATGTAATGAATGAAGTAAAAAATGCGAATACAATAAATACATCCGACAATATGGAAAATATTTACAGACTTATTCAAGTTCCTCTCTTAGTAGGTATTTTGTATTTCGCATTTCAGCTTCCTATTACACGTAAATATATATTGAAGTATTTACCGTCTGTATTTAACGCTGATGGTAATTTTAATATTAGCGGCCTTATTTTTATGAGTTCTTTATTTGCTTTAGGATATTTTGGACTTACTAAAATGATAGAAAAGATTGAGTATATTTAAATATCATATAATACGTTGTATCGCAATTGTATATAAATATTTTCATTTACAGCATTATGTTGTTATAAATGAAAAATGTAGAATGTAGAATATTATATTAAATACTATATTAAATATTATATTAATCATTTTTAATTGATGAAATAATATCATCATCGACAAACAACAAGTTTTCAATTTCTTTATTTTTAAGCGTTCTAGAGTTTGTTGGCGGTGTTTTCACACCTCGACGTGAGGACTTTATTCTCAACGTTTTATTTTTGAGTTTTTTCATACGCAAAGCACTAGGCGTCTTCATCGGCGTAATAGGCGAAGGTGTTACTGTTTTTCGCTTATTCGACAACTTTAGTTTATCAATCCCTTCAATCCCTTCTATACCGTTTATAATAGCTTTCGAAGTGAGAACTTTTGCTTCAAGTGCGAGTTTTGCTTCATTTATCATATCCTCTTCAGTCTTATCTTGTTTAATGTAAGGCTTATTTTCGGGATTCAATTCTGGGTTGTATCTCAAGAACCAACGATTATATTCTTTACTTTTCTTTTTTGTTTTAAGACGTTTATACTGTTTTGCTTTCTCGTTGCGAATATCTTCAAGTGTTTTTTGCTTACCATAACATGTTACACTAAATCTGCGTAATAATCCGGTTTGTTTTAGGCGATTTTTTTGCTGTATTCTAAATAAATATTCACATAAACATAGGGTTCTACGAGGATTATAGTAAGGCCGATCAGCATATAAGAATAAAAGATAAAAACTCATCATTGTATCAATAGTAGCTACGCGAAATATTTTACCATTTACTTTTATAGAGTTGTAACTATGACAAGCGAGTGGTTTATAAATGTATGCCACTGGTTGTGAACCAACGCGAACTTCATAATGAGTAGATAAATATTCAGGTATAGCTGCCTTAGTTTCAATTGTAATATTGCGAATATCTTGTTTTTCAAGCGCTTCTTTGATCGATTTAGCTGTTTTATCGGGTGTATTAGATAATAAATCAAAATCAGGAATTTCTTCTAAATACTTTCGCTCATTATTATGTAAATACCGGGAATATAAAACATTGGCATATCCGCCAATAAAGACGAGCCTTTCTTTTGAGGCAATATTTTTTATGGTAGTCTGTATTTTCTCTTTTTCGTATTGAAACTGTTTATTATATGAACGCGCCGATAATGAATGTTTAAATGTCTCAGGATCGCAGTTTATAGCTTTTAATGGATAATGTCGATTAAGAAGATTTAAACGTTTAAATACCTTTTCCCAACGAGAAATGTCACCACTGGGACGCGATAGTTCTAAATACATTGCCATTCGAAGAAAATTTGGCGGAGAATATAATATTTTATCCTTAACTAGAGCATTTTTTTTAAGACTACTAAATAGTTTACTATCGAGTTGAGTAATATCGGCGATCTGAAAAAAATTTACGAATACTTTATATGTTCCATAATGAACGCCAGCTTTTGCCTCAACATCGGAGAAACCTTGACGGAAATAAATATTGGCTAATTCTTTTGCGTCATTTATAGCGTTAGGAGAGAAGAAGTCGTAGTCAGGTATTTCTAAATTTCGGTTATAAAATTGTTCCGACTCTGGAAGAATATTGTTAATTGCTGTGCCTCCATAACAAACGAGCTTTTTATCGCGAATAAATTTTTCTAGAACACTTATAATTTCTTTCATAACTGGGTTTTGAGCGATACGTTCCCCCCTTTTTTTTGCTTCAATATTCATTGCGTTTTTTAATAATTCTAACTCGCGATTTTCATAATATAGTATACTTGAGTCTGGCGAATCATTAACCATTTTATTTTATATTATTTTGTATGTTATATTATCAATATAAAATAAAATATATTTTAAATAGGGGAGATGGATATAGTAAAGAATTATTATCCAGGAACTTTTCCTATGCCAGGAACTTCGTGAAACCTGGTCGCTGTGCTAAGTCTAGGTGACAATGGTGGTGGTTTCTCAATAACAACAGGAATATATAGAAGAGAATCAGGCTTAGGAACAAAAGCGCTACCTGCTTGTTCAAAAAAGTCATTATATGTAACAAGATTTTGATCATTATTTTGGAAGCTCATCGCCATTAACTGGCATCCTAATACTTGAGGAACTGTAAATATATAATTTATGTCATATTCGGAAATATCGGGTAGAACAAGCGTCATATTTTGACGATTAAAATCGATAATTTCATTAGGATCTGTGGCATTTTTAATATCAGTAAATGATTTTTGATGAATAAATGCGGAATTTGTAGTTACATTTGTAAGTTCCCATAGATTTTTAGATTGATAGAGGATTGGCATACCTTGCGAAGAGTTGCTTTTTTCTATCATAATAATAACTTTTCCTAAGAAATTTTGGATAGGAACTTTTGTAATATTTTTTCCATTATATTCGCGCATATATTCAATAGATAATAGTCTATTACCAAGTGTCTGTGCTATTTCTGAAGCAAGTTGATTAAGAACGTTGACTTTATTTGTCTTAAGTCTAAAGTGTAACAATAAAGGATCTTTCGGGTTGGGACAGAAACGCTGTTCTTTTCCTTCGGTTGGAACTTTAACTTCAGAGAAAGCATACGTATTTATGTCATTTAATACTTCGGATACAGGTAGTGCGTTATAACTTTGTTTTACTCCAACCATATCTATTGACGAAACGGCAACAACTGGTGTATCGTTTAAGCAATAAATTTCGAAGTCAAGGCATCTACATCCTTGAACAATGGCATTATGTAGAGCACACAAACTGACATAATCATTTTTGTATTGCCCAGATGCGCAACAGTTATACGCTGTTTTAATATAAAAGTCACGTAGATTTTTTTGATAGTCTTTAGAACTGAGACTTGTCCAAGAAGAGTTTATTTTAGTTGGTTCATTATAATAGGACTGAATGCTTAGACAATTTGTCCGTTTTAAATTTAATTTTGTAGTGACATATGTTATTAACCAAAGTAAAATAACGACAACGAAGGACATTCCGAACCAATGAATTGCTGAAGGCGATACGCTGGTATGTAACAGTGCGCGCATATTTTTAACGCTGAAATTAGATAATATACTTGGACTAGATGCAGCCGATGATTGTGGTTCTGTTTGGCTCATATTATTAAGTTAGTATATAATAATATTATATATATATTGATATTAATAATATATATATAAAACTTGTTAAAATTATTAATATGTTAAATATATATAAAAAATAATGACAGGAGGTTTACTAAATATTGTATCTTTCGGAAATCAAAATGTTATATTAAATGGAAACCCTAAAAAAACATTTTTCAAATCGACATACGCAAAATACACAAATTTTGGGCTACAAAAATTTAGAATAGATTTTACTGGGCAGAGAACTCTTCGTTTATCAACAGATTCAAAGTTTACATTTTATGTGCCGCGATATGCTGACTTGTTAATGGATACATATGTTGTCGTGACTCTTCCTACGATATGGAGCCCAATTATGCCACCAAGTAGTTGTAGTGAAAATTGGGCACCATATGAGTTTCGTTGGATTGATAATTTAGGAACACAAATGATAAAAGAAATTGTAATATCGGTTGGTGGACAGACGTTACAGGTCTTGACGGGGAAATATTTATTAGGACTTGTTCAACGTGATTTTACAGATGACAAGAAGAAGCTGTATGATCAAATGACGGGGAATGTTCCGGAGTTGAACGACCCAGGGAATTCTGGTAGTCGTATAAATACGTATCCAAATGCTTATTATACATCACTGTCACAGGGTTCAGAACCATCTATACGTTCTCGCAAACTATATATACCAATAAATGCGTGGTTTACGCTTTCTAGTAAAATGGCATTCCCTCTTGTTGCTCTTCAATATAATCAGCTACAAATAGATGTAGTTATGCGACCAATACAAGATCTGTATACAATTAGGGATGTAATGGACCCGGCAAATGGATGGCCTATTGTGAGACCAAATTATACAAAGGAGTATATGCAGTTGTATAGGTTCTTACAGTCACCACCAAGCGTTAGTCTAGCCACTGATACATATCAAAATCCTGCGCAATCGGACTGGAATGCTGATATTCACTTGATAAGCACGTATGGATTTCTATCAACAGATGAGGCTAAAGTATTCGCAGCAAATGAGCAGAAGTATTTGATAAAGTCGGCATATGAATGGAATTTTAATAATGTGACTGGTTCGCAACGAGTATGGCTAGAGAATACACTTGGTATGGTAAGTAGCTGGATGTTTTTCTTTCAGAGGAGTGATATAAATCTGCGCAACCAGTGGAGCAACTATACAAACTGGCCTTACAGTTATTTGCCAGTAGATGTAGTTCCCGCGCCTGTTAACCCTCTTACTGATTATGGTGGGCAATATGGCGCATTAAATTTAGCGTGTGTTCCAGGGCCAATTGGTCCAAATATAGGTCCGGGTTATAATCCCGTGTCTACAAATAACACAGGATACTTTGTTACGCAACCATTTAACGTAGAAAATCAGCGCGACATATTGCTGAATCTTGCTATTTTGTTGGACGGCAAATATCGCGAGAGTCCCTTAGACGCTGGGGTGTTTAACTATGTAGAAAAATATGTGAGAACAAAGGGGAATGGTCCCGATGGACTATATTGCTACAATTTTTGTTTAGACACTGATCCTTTTGTGATACAACCATCGGGGGCTTTAAATACGAGCAAGTTTTCAAATGTCCAGTTCGAGTTTACTACATTTTATCCACCGCTTGATCCGCAGGCAAAATTTCTTACAATTTGTGATTCGCAAACGAACCCACTTACAGGCGAGCCTATACCTATTGGAGTGAATAAACCGATTTGGCGCATATATGACTATAACTATAATTTAGTAATATTAGAAGAACGATTCAACGTTGTTACATTTATGTCAGGAAATGTCGGACTTATGTATGCTAGATAATCTAGAAACGAGGGAAAAATGTTATACAATATATCGCATATTTATTGCGAAATATTGTATTTAGAGGACACACAAGCAAGGCAAGACAACATGTATCAGACTAGTGATGTGTTTAATTGCTGAGACACTTGGACAAATGTTGTACATAGGGGTATATGTTTAATACAAGAGGCGTTGATATAAGTACAAGTGCTTCGCAGCCCTCCCAAATAATCAAGAACAGTATTTTCAAGTGGGCCGCGATATGGGACACTGATAACACGACCCTCAGATGCGCGATAATTATTCATACCACCATAATGTTTATCCATTGCGTGTGATGAACTCATGCCATAAAATAGTTTTCTTTGAGAACCGTCAGTATGAGTGACAAGTTCTCCTGGATTTTCATTGTGCCCTGAGAAAGCACCGCCTACCATAACAAAATCGGCACCCCCACCAAACGCCTTAGCCATATCTCCAGGACAAGTTATTCCACCATCGCCAATAATATGACCACCTACACCATGAGCGGCATCGGCACATTCCATAATAGCTGATAACTGTGGCATACCTACTCCTGTTTTCATGCGCGTAAGACATGCGCTACCTGATCCTATTCCTACTTTAACAACATCTACGCCGCCGTTAAGAATAAGCTCTTCTACTATTTCACGGGTAACGACATTGCCAGCGACGATTATTTTATCGGGATAAGCAGCCCGAACACGTTTACAAAATTCGACAAGAGACTTTATATATCCGTTGGCAATATCTATACAAATCCAGTTACACTCTATACTGACAAGAATACGAGTAAGTCGCGAGAAGTCATGGTCTTGGATACCAGTAGATACCATAAAATAGTCTGGATTAAACTTCATATTGTTTTTTTCCTGATATTCTATAAAATCGGATACATCATAGAATTTATGAAAAGCAGTTATAATTTTGAATTTTGATAAAATACTGTAAACATCGAAAGTTCCAACAGTATCCATATTAGACGCGATGATTGGGATACCATCCCAGGTTTTTAGGGATATACAGTTTTTAAATCTTATAGTTCTTGTTAAGTCAACGTCGGAACGTGTGTTGAGAGTAGAGCGTTTGGGGCGAATTAAAACATTATTAAAATCTAGTTTTAGACCTTCTTCTATTTTTGTCATTTTAGTTATGTTCAGGTAATTGAGTAGTTATATATTCATAGTAAATAGTTTTTAAATGTATATTGTATATTTATTAATGTTTTTTTGGTAATGTATGAATAATATAAAATGTTATAATATAGTATATTAATAAATAATAATATACTATGCCATTTTATACAAATTTATGGTCAAATGCCTCTAATTATAATAAAAGAAAGAATGTGGAATCTAATATTGAATACAATCGCGATTCATATGATGAATTATATGAAGAGCAATATACAAATGGTAACTATAAAGAAGGTTTCGGTCTAGGTGATGTTACGGGTAGTGGTGATAGCAGTGACAGCAGTGGCGCTACAGGAGCTACAGGCGCAACGGGAACAACAGACTCAACCGGAGCTACTGGTGCTACAAATGCTACATCACAGCCACCTAATTTGTTAACTATGTTATTTCCTCCAACCCCGCAGCCTAATATTTTAACTAGTATATTCTCAGGATCTACTGGAACAACACAATTATTTACTTCACTTGGTTTACCGGGATTAAACAATGTTATTGCGCCTTCTGGAATACCAGGTGTTCCTGGAACCGAAACTGAAGCGACTATTTCAAAAGAACAAACCGCGCTAGCAAATCAAATATTTATATATGTAATACATATTTTAGTATCAATTGTTTTGACATATCTATGGGGTGTTTTTGGCGCAAACGCTTTATTTTTGGTAACATTATCACAAGATGAAAAAGATTATCTTTTTCCTACAAAACCATACAATTTACCATATTGCGATGAAAAAGATACGAGTAAGTGTTTGTTTGATTATGGATTCCCATATGATTTATCACCACGTATGTGTAACTCAAACGAGCAAGTATTACACTTGATTGAGAAAGAAGAAAAAAATATAAATATATTAACGGCATTTAAGGATGGAGGTAGCGGAGATGGTGTGTCTGATGCCTTATTTAATTATATATTTAATAGTGTTTATGGTGGTATTGGTAGAGGAGGGCGTGGAGCTACAAAAATGTTATTAAATTTATTTAGCCCATCTGATAGCACTACGCCAAAAAATAAAGAATCATGGTCAACAGAAATGAAATTTTCACCAATAAGAAAAGCTCTCATTTTTTTAATTATTCCAATAGTATTTGTTTATATTTTAATACCTATTATGGGATTGGTATCAGGAATAATGGGCGCAATATTTGGAATATTAAATAATCATCCATTTTGGGGCATATTCTTTTCTCTTATATTTGGTATTTTTATATTTATAGGAAACGGTATATGGACGTCACTCCAGACGGTATATTTTTTTGGATATTATCCTTGCGCGATAGTAGAAACAAAGAAACAAGATAGATATAATGACATATTTGAAAGTGTAAAACCATACTTATTGAACATATTTTACTGTTTTATGGTATACTTTGCTTTCTTAGATTTGGGTTCTGGTATAGGAGGAGGCATTATGTTTATTGCTTTGGTTGCTGCTTTAACGGGGTTTGTTTAACATTGGATCCAATATTTAATAATATTTGAAAACATGTTAAAAATATAATTTTATTATTATTATAATTATTTTAGTTATAATAATTAATTATATATTTATAGTAAAAATGGCAAGAAATAAAAATAAGAATGGTTCTTCTACTATATTACCATTTGTGAGTGTATGTACTCCTACATTCAATCGAAGACCTTTCATCGAGATGATGGTTTCATGTTTTAATAGTCAAAATTATCCAAAAGATAGGATGGAATGGATCATTGTAGATGATGGTTCTGACCCGATTGAAGATATGGTTGCGCAGCATCCAAATGTAAAATATTTTAAGTATGATAAAAAGATGACGCTTGGTAAGAAGAGGAACATCATGCATGAGAAGGCGAAAGGGGATATAATTGTTTATATGGATGATGATGACTTTTATCCACCCGAGCGTGTTTCACATGCTGTAGAGAAGCTTACATCAAACCCAACTGCTTTATGTGCGGGGGCAAGTGAAATGTATATATATTTTAATGATAGGGGGAAAATGGTTCAGTTTGGGCCATATGGTAAAGCGCATGCTACGGCTGGGACGTTTGCTTTTAGACGTGCTTTATTGAAAGATTCAAGATATAACGAGGATGCGTGCTTGGCGGAGGAGCGTGAATTTCTTAAAAATTATACAGTGCCTTTTGTTCAGTTAGAGCCGCTTAAAACAATTTTGGTATTTTCGCATTCGCATAATACGATGGATAAGAGAATATTGCTGGATGAGATGGATAAGAATGGTGGAACCGCCGTTAATCCTGGGAATGAATATATAAAATATAGTGACAAGAAAGTGAGTGATTTTATAAAGGATGCTAAGATTGTGAATTTTTTTACAAAGGATTTGGAAGAGGCGCTGCGAGGCTATACAGCGGGCAATATAAATATGAAACCGGATGTAATGAAACAGATAGGAGAAATTGAGAAAAAGCGCAAAGATATGGTGGCTGCGTCAAAGAGTAAAGGAGCAACAATAATGTTTCAAGAAGAGGGAAAGCCTGCGCGAGAGTTAAATCTGAATGAAGTCGCTGAGATGTTGACAAAGCAACAGAAACAGTTATCTCAATTTAATAGTCTGAAGGAGTTATATGGAAACACAATAAGAGAGAACTCAAGATTGAAAGAAATAATAGATGATCAACAAAAAATACTGGATGAGAAGAATTTGTTAATTGCCGAATTAGAGTTGAAGATATCTGCGAGTAGTGATATAGTTTTGATAAATATAGAAAAATAGGGTGATAAAGAGGAGGTATAATGAATAATTAAGATCGTTATTATATCGTTATTATAATTTTTAAAACTGCTTAAAGAAATTATAATAAATATAGATATCATAGAACAAAAGTTCGTCGGCGTTTCTGCTTGTTTTTAGTATAGTCAAAATGGTAAAGGATTGGGACAATCTTCAGCAGTATGAGAATCACGACCCTAATGTGGGAGGAGAGATGTATTATGACGATGACGACTCGCAGTCGAAGAATAGTAGAGATAGACGGGGAGGAGGTGGTGGAAGTGGACCGAGGCGTCGTTTTTATCCGTCCAATGTTCAGGGGCGTTTTATTGTAAACGCTGTGACGGGTGTAGCATATCCTTGGCGTGTTGGATCCATTTATGAGGATTTGTTGTGGAAGGTTTGCGACTCAAGTGCGCGACGTGGTAAGTATGAACCGGATATGTATTTTTATGACTCACCGAAACAGGCGATCAGTCATAGGCGTTATAAGGCGGATGTGTATTCGGCGGAGACGTTGGATTGGTGGAAGGGAAAAGTGGCGAAGATGACGAAGCATCTTGAGTGTGAGGATTAATAAAACAAAGCGAAAGTAATATAAGTAACTGTAGTAAATATAACATATCGCGGTATATGTTATATTTTCAGTATGGATAATATGATGTTATATAACATATTGTGTAATTTTTACTCATACCATGTGTAAGGTCCGACGCCTTTAATGGTTACTTCATTTTTATTTGGTTCAATATTTATATTTCCACGCTTTCCCATAACTGTCCAATGAAACTTGCCATTTTCGCCATAAACTGTAAAATGTCCATTAGCGTCGACTTCTGTAGAGTTGTATACATTAAGTTTACCATCATAAATACCTGTGATATTTACAGTAAAGTCTTGTGCGAACCCGGTGACATACTCTGGTAATTGTATCATTACCGATTCGTTATTTGTAACTTCGGATTTTCCGCGATAGTAAACTCCATTTTCTGGTCCTTCTAAACAAGCGTGAATGAGATACTTGTTTATATTAAGTGGATGTTGTATTATAAATGTTTTACCTATTTGATGATACCAATCGTTGGTTACAGGATCATATATTACAACGTTACCTGTATTTCCAGTACTGAAAAGAACAGGAGTTGGGAAAGGACCTGTAGCACCAGTATGTCCTATAGCACCTGTATGTCCTACGGCTCCGGTATGTCCTGTTGCGCCGGTATGTCCTACCGCACCAGTTGCGCCGGTATGTCCTCTAGCTCCTGTAGCACCTGTAGCACCGGTATGTCCTACGGCTCCGGTATGTCCTGTCTCACCCTGAGGTCCAGTTGCGCCAGTGGATCCTGAACCCACAGGACCAAATGCGATTAAATCAATTATACTACCTACTTGTGAACTTCCAAATAGTGCTTTTAATGGTGAAGTAGTAATAAGAGTGTCTTGATATATTTGTGTTCCATTTTGATAAAAATAAGCACCTGTATTTGTTGCTATGATTGTGAATATATCATTCGCAGTTGCTGATCCAAGAGGTGGAACTGAACTATTATTTATATATATATTGATAATACTACTACCATCTATTACAATACCATATGTATATGATTGTGTGACTACATTATTTGATAGGGCTCCAACTGTTGTTCCTCCTGTAGTGACATATCTAAATGTTACATATGAATTCATATAACTATATGACTCTAATGTTGATGTAAATTGATTGGTAGGATCTGATATATGGGTAATTTTATTTGCTGGTTCAATGGATAAATTTGTATTTGTTTGTGATAATGTAAATAAAGCTGGACCATATATTCCAGTTTCACCTTGTATGCCTTGCGGACCTGTAGCACCAGTATGTCCTACAGCACCTGTTGCTCCTGTATGTCCTACAGCGCCTGTTGCTCCTGTATGTCCTACAGCACCGGTTGCTCCAGTATGTCCTACAGCGCCAGTAGCGCCAGTATTTCCTACAGCGCCAGTAGCGCCAGTATGTCCTACCGCACCTGTAGCGCCAGTATGTCCTACAGCGCCAGTAGCGCCAGTATGTCCTACAGCGCCAGTAGCGCCAGTATGTCCTACAGCGCCAGTAGCGCCAGTATGTCCATTTGCGCCAGTAGCACCAGGCGGTCCGGCTATGTTATCTTTACAACAAAGTTTGGTGTTTATATAAGAAGTATATGATGAATAAGAACGCGCAGACATATGTATATAAAATCGATATATAAAATTATATAAATAAAAAAATAAATAAAAATATGTGCTAATAAATAATATTACTAAATAGTAATATTATTAATAGTATTTAAGCTAATGCCTGTTTATTCGATATCGAGAACAAGCCAATATACAACTGTTACGGCTTTAGAAACAAAAGCAAATCAAGATGGTTACAGTTGGGATGGGTTTGATTTAACTGGATATGGTTCAACATTTGTTGTATCTTATTTAACCGTATGTCCTGCTGTTAATAGAACATGGAACTATGCGACGGCTGCTACACCTACTGCTGCTTATGTATGGTATCCATATAGTATGACAATGGCTGTATCTGGTGGTGAACCAACATCGGGAGCAGGCGATAGACCAGGAATAGCATATTTAAAATTATATTCATCTACGGGAGCATATCTTATGGGGTCTTTTACAGCAAATACGCTAGCAAATGGTGGACAGATATGGAATGGAGCTTCGGTTCAAGCGACCTCATTAGCTTTTACGGATTCAAGAAATACGCTAACACTAACTGCAAATACGACTTATGTTGCCGGTTTTTCAGCACCAACTACATCAACCGCATTTTATAATATATTTGCTAGAACAACCGGACAAACAGGGCAAAACGTTTATGTTGATAACAGTGTTAATCCTACGGGCGCTATGTCGCTTGCTTCGGTTTCACATGCTACAAACTCCTTAATGGGATATATTACATATAATACAGCACCAAGACAACCTACAAATGTGGTGATTACGACTACAAGCACAGGGATTAGTGTTACTTGTCGTAGCGATGAAGCTCAGAGCTACTTGTCGGCTACTGTTGGACCGGTTGTATATGTTAGATTTTTTTATTCTACTACAGCTGGCGGGACGTATAATTATTTAGGAGCTGATACTAGTATAGTTAGAACACTTATTTCAGGAACTACATATCAATATACTGCTGTATTCGAGGGAGGCGTAACATTAGAACAAGGTAGGAAATATTATTTTAAATTTGCTACAATGAATGATGTATGTATTCAATATCAGTCAGAAAATGCTGGATCAATACCAGCAAGTGAGCAAAGCACAGCAGTTTTGGCAAAATATGGGTCAGCCAATTTAGTGAATGTAAGAAACGCTACAAACACTGCCTGGAATACTCTAACGGTTAAAGTAAGAAATACTACAGGAGGGTGGAATAATGCTGAAGTTGCTATTCGTAATGCGGCAAATGACGCATGGTTATATAATTAGATAATGAGCTTTTGTGCTAATGATATAAGGAATAAATGAATTAAGGGGTTGTATTAAGCCAAATAGAACCGGCTCCAACAGGACCAGGATCAGTAGATTGAACATAAATAGCCGTCGTATTAACTATGAAATAAGTCTGTGTTATTGTTACATAGGTTCCGTCGGTTGACATTACGACCGGTTCGCCTGTATCAGCCGTTGTATCGCTTGTTCTATATAAAAACCCATTTGTAGTACCTGATAACGTTCCGGGTAATCCTGTTACGCCCTGAGGACCTGTTGCGCCCCGAGGACCGGTTGCTCCTGTATGCCCAACAGCTCCGGTATGTCCTGTTGCTCCCGTATGTCCAACAGCTCCTGTATGTCCCGTTGCGCCTGTATGTCCATCGGCTCCGGTATGTCCTGTTGCGCCCGTGGCACCTGTATGCCCAACAGCTCCGGTATGTCCTGTTGCGCCCGTGGCACCTGTATGCCCAACAGCTCCGGTATGTCCTGTTGCTCCCGTATGTCCAACAGCTCCTGTATGTCCCGTTGCGCCCGTGGCACCTGTATGCCCAACAGCTCCGGTATGTCCTGTTGCTCCTGTATGTCCATCGGCTCCTGTATGCCCAACAGCTCCGGTATGTCCTGTTGCGCCAGTATGTCCATCGGCTCCGGTATGTCCTGTTGCGCCTGTATGTCCATCGGCTCCGGTATGTCCTGTTGCGCCTGTATGTCCATCGGCTCCGGTATGTCCTGTTGCGCCCGTTGCGCCAGTATGTCCATCGGCTCCGGTATGTCCTGTATGTCCAACAGCACCCGTTGCGCCTATTTGCGTATACATTACCTGCTGAGCAGTTATTATAACCGATGGTATATTTGGCGAAATGGTATTATCATAAACAAGACTTATACCAGAATCGGGAGAATACCATATAATCTCGATATAATCAGATGTGTTAACTTTTAACATATAATTCCAAGAAGCCACGGTATAGCTATTCTGATTGTCCAATGTTAACCTCGTATTACTATCGGGTATGTCGAAATTATTTTTTCTAAACCATATGTATATATAATTACTAGATCCACCCGACGATGTATCTTGAATCTGTGCCGAAAATTGAATATTATAAACTCCGGCACTTGAAAATGTTATTTGAGAGTTTGATACAATAGATACACCATTTGAATCGGGGTCTGTATTAGTTAAAGTCATAGTTGTTCCAGTAGATGGAATCGGGTCTGCTTGAGATTGTGAAGTTGTAGACCAAAATGATCCCCAGTATCCCAATGCTCCGCCTGCCCCTGTAGCGCCTTGAACGCCGGTTGCGCCTTGTATACCTGTAGCACCTATAGGACCCGTTACGCCTTGATCACCACCCGATGGACCTGTTACACCCCGTGGTCCTGTAACACCTGTTACGCCTTGTATACCCTGTGGGCCTGTAACACCATCTACTCCTGTTACACCCTGTGGTCCTGTAACGCCTGTTTCACCTTGTATACCCTGTGGGCCGGTCTCTCCAATAGGCCCTGTAACACCATCTACTCCTGTTACACCCTGTGGTCCTGTAACGCCCGTTTCACCTTGTATACCCTGTGGGCCGGTCTCTCCAATGGGTCCAGTAGCTCCCCTAATACCTGTAGCGCCTCTTATACCTTGTAGACCGGTTGCTCCAATAGGCCCTGTAACACCATCTAAACCGGTCTCACCTTGTAGACCAGTCTCGCCTTGTGCGCCAGTCTCGCCTTGTTGACCGGTATCACCGGTTCCGCCTCTTACTCCGGTTGCTCCCTGTATTCCTCTAGCACCTGTCACACCTATACCATTAATAGCCGTAGAATTATCCTTACAACATGATCGTGTATTTAAATATGATGTATATGAGTTATAAAAAGACATAGTTAGTAATTAAAATTATATAACAATTATATATAACATTCATATATAATTATTATTATTATAAAAGCACATTTATAAAATTAAAACAAATAAAAATAAATTAAATTAAATCTTCATAATCTGATTCTTTATTATCGTCATCGTCAATATGATTTAATGTTTTTTGCGTATATTTATCTAAATATCTATAAATACGGTTAATGTCTAACTTTGTAACTTCATAGTTTTCAAGCATACTATATATTTCTTCTTCATTATATAATCCACGAATATAGAGAAAAAAAGAAAATAAATCTTTCTGATCCATTGATAGTTGTTGACAAAGATTCTTAATAAAAAGCGAATTATTATATTCTGTGCTATATTTTGTTAAAACTTTTGTAAACCGAACTTCGGTTGGATTAAATTTCGTCTTTTTTGTAAAATGTTCATGATACAGTTTATTATTGTAAAATGTTTTAATCAACGAACTCATTTCATTGAATTGCCACGCCTGATTCTGGAATGTAATGCGGTCAATATAATCGGCAAAACAAATATTATCCAATACTTTCTGATAAAATGGTATTGATACATTTTTATCGTATTTGCCCAACACATCGATTATATTTTCGTGCCACAATAGAGCAACCGTAGTTCGATCTGTCTCATTCATAAGCACCTTGTGTTGCTCTATAGGATAGTTATTATTTATTAACTGCTGTGTTATTTTTTTGCTATCATCATTATAACTTTTTTGCTGAAATATAGTTTTTATTATATCTGTTTGTAGTATACTATTTTCTTTAGTATTTGCGAGTGACATTTGGTGTATTGAACCTAACTTTCGCAAATCTCCTTGTATAAATGAAACAATTGTATTATTTAAAGATTTGTCAAATTTCAAATTCATTTCTTTTAATAAACACGTTATCTGTTCACTAGTCGGCGTTTTCAATTCAAACGTATGACATACCTTAATAAGTTCTTTTATTTTCTTATTTATTTGATAGTTGCCAATACAAATAATCGGATTAAATGTAACCTCCTCCATTTTTTGTTTTTTTGTTTTCTTAGGACGAATTAGTTTAATGAGTGAATTTATTCCACTCTTATCACCACTATTCATAGCATCGATCTCATCCATTACAATAACAATCTTTTTCACTTTTTTCTCAAACATCGACATTATATTTTTATCAGACATGTTGTGTTTTGTAATCGTGTCAATAATAGACTTATTGCGAATATCACCGGCGTCATACTTTATAATATCATAATTTTGTTCACGTAATAAATTAACAACAAAATCAGTTTTTCCCGAACCTGGATTACCATATATATATATTCCACGTTTTATAGTTATGTCTTTTTTGTTCTCTTGAAAACCTTCAAGAATAGTTTTTATCTTTTGGTATATTTGGTCACGCCCAAGAATCTCGTTTAAGTTGTTCATAGTTCGTTAGTGTTATATGTATAGTATTTGTTATGGAAGTAGTATTATGTTATTAGTTTTTTATTTGCGATTTTTACCTTATTAGAATATTATAATTGTTTCTATGTAGATTTTATTTGTATTTATTTTCAAGTATTTATTTTTTGGGATTCAGAGCATCTAATAAATTATAGTTATTATTACCCGGCTTAGCATTTTTATTTCTATTTAAATCGTTCATACCATTATTTACATCATTTACATTATTTAAATAATTAGGATCTTGAACTTTGTGGTAAGGAGGCGATTCATTTAAAAATAATTTACTTAAAAGCCAAAAAATTGTTTTATTTTGTTTTTCGGGAAAGCCTTTTCGCAAAGACTCGTCGTTTGTAATTCCGTCCCATTCTACACCATTTTTAATAGCGTAGTCATATTTATTTTGTTTTGTTGGTAGCTGATACGTATAGAAACCATTTGGATTTAAAACATCTTTAGAATTAACATTACCTGGTGTACATTTTATTTGATCTTCATTATTCTTAGTGATTGTCCAATAGTCTGGGCACTTACTAACCATTGGAGCCCATATTTGTTTCTTATTGTTTGCTCGAATTACTATAATAATAAAAATAGGAGTTAAAAACAAAAAAGTAATTACAGCTACTAATATACTTGCTTTGCGAAAACTTATATTTATTTTATCTGAATGAATATCCATGGTAGATTAATATATTATATAGTAATAATATTTTAATCATAAAATAACTGAATAACCTGTATTAAGTGGAAGGAACAGTAATTTTACATTTAGATATAAGTTCAGGGTTGTTTGTTACACCATCCCAGTTTATGCGTTTATTGTCTTTATTACACGTGGTGCTAATATAATTATATTTGTCAGCAAATAAGTCGCATAAATTTTTAGATTTTGTGGTAGGAGCATAAGTAGGACGAACGTCAGAAGAACCATCACAGCTTCCCATATTTACACCATTAGATCGACAAATGTAAGGAAGCCCTTCGTTACCTTCCTCTAAATTCCAATAATCCGGACATGTAGATGGAGCAATATCAAATTTACTTTTTTGTTCTTGGTAAATAAAAAAAGCTGTCATAGCCAATAAAATAACAAATATTATAGCAGCAATTGTTAATGTAACACTATTGAAAGACATTTATATATAAAGTAAATATAATTAATTATTGTCGTGACATCAAAATACAAACTAAAATGAAATAACTAAAATAAAAATAACTAAATATTATTTATTTTTATTTATTTGCTTTTTAATTATTCAGTGTTTATTTATTCACTGTTTATTCTTTAATTATTTTATATTTAGTTATTATAATAACAATATAATAATATATAATATATAATATAACTGTTAAATGTTTTCAAGTAGCCAATCTTGTTCAAACCCAACTATATCGAATGTTTACACAAAAAAAATATCGAATGGTCGCATTGATATAACAGAACCCCCACCTGATGCGAGATTTTCTATGTGGGACAAAATTCCTGTAAATCAGATCACTACATTTAGAGATGCTTTAACGGGTAATTGGGCAGATACTGATTTGAGTAATGCTTTTTTTAGCAAGGATAATATACAAATTATACAAAATGGGCTTCGCGCCGAGGTATATCGCTTATCTAATGGCGAGTATAACATTGGTCAACAAGATAACGATGAACTGAAGATTATAATGAGGGCATTATATCTGGAGAGCGCTGTAAATTTACCTACAAATATTAGAGATCAAGTGGCGGCTCTAAATCAACACGTTTTAAATCACTGTGTTCCTAAATTATTAAACGAGATCCGTGCTTATTTGAAATACAAACGGGATGCGAGTAGTATGTATACTGTTATGACATGGCCAGCTTATGATACTGTCAAAGGTAAGACTCTCGAACTTAAGCCGTGGTTCTAAGTGTGCTGAGATGTGTGGGATGTAAATTACACTATAAATACATTATTTATAGCGTCATTCATAATCCTCATAAAAAAATATTTATATAGCTAAATCTAGCACCGCGATTTATTTAATTATTGTTTTTTATTTTGCCGCTTTGTCATCCGCAACTACCTTTGATTTTGGTTTCGTCTTTGATTTTAATGATGATCCTCCAGTCGCCGATGATAGCGCCACATCAGTCAGCGCCGTCCGTTGGACAAACTTTGTGTATTCGGTTTCCAACTCTTCTAAATCATTTTGCCATAATTGTTCCAGAGATTTTGAACCAAGTTCGCTAAGCTCCTTTTCTTTTTTTTCCTTTTCAGCAAGCAATTTTGCTACATTTTCTTCCGAGACACTGTCCATCGGCAATTTTAGCAAATACTTATAACCATTTTCGTCATCGGCATCGCTGTTGCTGCCGTCTTCACTAACTTCTTGATCTTTATCCTTACCAGAAATATAGAGATCATATTTCCTTTCTTTCAAAAGCGCAGTCAGCATCTTATTCGTCTTTCTGCGAAGGTCAATCGTGTCATCAAGCAGTTCCGTAATATATCGCGCACGATTGCTCAGGACGAGTAGTTCGCGCCTCAGAGCACTAAGTATATACTGTTTTCGTTTCTCGTAATACTCAAGTCTTACACCATAATAATCATCGATGATTTCCTCTGCGCTACTGTATTTCTTAAGCTTCTCATTTGCGTCGAACATATTCATATTTGTCGTGGATTGTGTAGTATATAATCCAAGACTCTTCTCAAGTAAGTTACACTCGAATTCGGTCGCCTTCTCGCTATACGTTTTGATAATATTGGGCGCCATTGTAATCGTGATATCAACGTGTGTATCTGTGCTCATGTCGTTATATTCTTTCACGATCGGTGCGTTGCTTGCTGCGCTGTCCTTGTCTTTTTCTTTGTCCTTGGATGCCGCCGCCGCCGCTGCCGGCTCAATCAAGTGTTCCAAGAATTTCTTATAATCTTCTGTCCATGTTCCGATAGGCAATTCTGTAATCCGAATTCTCTTTTCATCCAAAATGGTATAACATCCTTTGAATAAATATTTTGTATCTCCGACGCGACGAATCGTGCCCTTGAAATTCTTATAGAATGGTTCGATTGGTGTTTGTGCTGATCCTGCCCCTGAAAGTTTGCGCTTAATGTATTCGATGATTTGCGCAGGATTGTAACACATGATGTCGGTGCTAAATCCGGTTCCGATTCCTTTTGTTCCATTTACGAGCGCCATCGGAATAATCGGCACATAATAAATCGGTTCTACACTCTGACCATCATCGTCCAAGTATGTGAGAACCGCGTCGTCTTCACTCCGGAAAATAAGCCGCGCCAGTTTATTCAATTGCGTGAAAATATATCTTTCGCTAGCAGAATCTTTTCCTCCTTGAAGTCTCGTGCCAAACTGACCATTGGGTTCAAACAGATTGATATTATTTGAGCCCACGAAATTCTGTGCTAGGCCGACAATTGCCGCATTCAGACTCGCTTCACCGTGATGATATCCGGAGTGTTCGGAAACATAGCCACTAAACTGTGCGACCTTGATTTCAGTCTTCAGATTTTTCTTGAATGCGGAATATAGAATCTTTCGCAATGATATTTTGAGACCATCCATCGTATTGGGAATCGACCTATCGCAATCATATTTCGAGAAATGAATCATCTCATCATTGATGAACTTTTCATATGTCACACTGGGCTGAAGTGTGTCGAGGTATCTGTCGCGCGAATACGTTGCCAACCATGTCTTGCGATCATCGGCGCGTTTCTTATTAAATACCATGTCAATCGCATTGTCACACGTCTCGCCACTATGTGTGAAGTCCACGATTTTCTTGTGCTCGAAATACTCCTTGAATTCCTTGCCTGTGCTCGTTCCCAAACCTTTATAATATTTGATATTCCAACCGGATGGCTGCGCCGCTGGTGACGCTGCTGCTGCTCCGCCTTCGCTTGTCGCCTCTTTCCACGCACGATACTCACCTTCATTGTAGAACACTTTCTCTTGAGCGCCTTTTTTCGCTTTCAAAATCGGCGTATTCATAAATCCAATAAACCCCGGAATCTCTGTAAGTGTCGGCCACTCACTTTGAAACATATTAATACCAAGACCCTTGATATGCGAACCGTCCAAATCCTGATCCGTCATAAACAATACCTTGCCATATCGAAGACGATACTTCGCATCATCGGGTGTATATTTGCGCCCGACTTCGAGCCCGAGAATTTGCTTGATTTCGGTGATTTCATTATTATCCGCGATTTTCTTCACGGGTTCGCCACGCGTATTCATCATCTTACCTTTCATGGGATACACGCCGATGAGATTGCGGTCTTCGCGACTAAGACCCGAAACGATTCCCGCCTTTGCTGAATCACCTTCGCAAAATATAATCGTGCATTGTGCCGACTTATCTGTTCCGGCAAAGTTGGCATCAATTAGTTTCGGAATACCGCGAATTGTGCGCGTCTTTGTTCCATCCGTCTTTTTTGCCGCCTTGTTTTCCTTGACTTCTGTAAGAGCGCATGCGGCATCCATCACGCCCATTTTCGCCAGTTTTTCGATGAAATCGTCGCTGACTTTACACGTCGAACCGAATGAAGCGACTGATGTGCCGAGCTCATCTTTGCTCTGACTTGAGAATGACGGGTTCTCGATATCGCATCGGAGGAATAGAGCAAGTTGTTCCTTGATCGTTGTTGGCTTGACGTCGACCTTTTTCTTGGTCTTGATATACTCTGTAAGTTTGCGAATAATCTGGTTAATAATATATTCCACATGTTTGCCACCCTTTTGTGTATAGATTCCGTTGACAAACGATACGTGCTGAAACTCGCCAGTGGGTGAAAGCGAGACGACATACTCCCATCTAGGGTCAGGTGATTCATAGATGCGCTTGGTCTCACCTTTTGCGCCAATATATAGATCAATATACTGCTGGAAATGTTTTACGGAAATAATCGCGCCATTGTATTTGACCTTGACGGACTTGTCAGTGATGGCGGCAATATCGTAGATGCGTTTCTCGAAAAGTGCCCGCATATCTTGAGTCAATCCTTCGATACCGAAACGCGCATAATCTGGGCGGAATGAGACCTTGGTGTATGGCTTCGTCGTTGTGCATTTTGTGATCTTCGGTGGGCATATTTCGTCGAGATTGTTCTTGAATTCTTGGATATACTTTAGACCGCGAATATGGTCGACAGTTTCGATGCGACCCCACGAAGACCAGATGAGAACAAGCTTGAATCCGAAGCCGTTTTTCCCGCCGACAATTTTCTCTTTCTTGTTTTCATCGTAGTTGGTGGATGTGCGAAGGTGGCCGAAAATCATCTCTGGAATCCATAACTTGTGATCGGGGTGTTGCGCCACATCGATTCCATTTCCATCATTTGTGAGTGAGATGGTTCCATCTTCGCTGATTTCGAATTCAATACATGTCACAGGCATTGCGCCGGGTTTAGCATCGGCGATTGCTTGAGCCTGGCGAACGACGTGATCGCGACTATTTACAGCGCCTTCGTCGAACAATTTGTAGAGACCTGGTATATACTGAATCTTGCGCGATACGATTCCTGGAGCTTCTGATGATGAAGATGAAGATGATTCGAATACAAACATCTCGGATTCGGTGATTTCGACGGACCCAATATATGTATCAGGTTTTTTGAGAACATGCTCTTTTTCGGACATTTTCTGATATTTAGCAAGTTCAGAAGATGGAGGTGCTGCTGAAGCTGGTTCCAAGATGGTATTTGCTGGTTCGCTGACAGACGATGGCTTTGTTGTAAGAATATTAGTAATCTTGGGAATCTTGGGTGCCCTGACGACTTTTTCTTTTTGGATTTTATCAATAGGTGTTCCGATTTCGATAGTAGCTGACATTGTTTGACGACAATGGATACGACGATATAGGTGCTGTAGAGGTTTGGTTGTAGTTTGCTTATTATTAAATAAAATGGTTTTTCTATATCAATTTTATATATTGTTTATTTGGAGGGGTAAATATATAAACAATATATAGGAATAGTTAATGCCCGAATACAATCTTTATTCGAACTTATTTAAAAAAAAATGCTGCCCTCCGAAGCCGCTTAAAAAAAATATTTATAACCCAAATCTTATTTCAAAATTTCCACTTAATATGCGAATCGCGCATCAAATTGTTGCGTCTGTTGGAACTGCGAATCAATGTTATACTGTTGTGGATAAACAATTGAATGCGTATGGGAAATGGGCGGGTTGTCCTGGTGGATCGGGGCCGGGGTATTCTTCAACAATGAGGTATATGCCTTATGAGAATAGTTCAGGTTTAGGTCCGAGTATTGGGGGATCTATTTGTAATTGCAATTATCAAGACAACAAAGCCACTAATACTACCCCCATTACTTCTCCTCCAGTCAATACTACGCCGCCTGTAATAACGGGAAATACAGAAGCAGGTTCTACTCTTACTACTACCAACGGAACCTGGACAGGCACACCAACTCCTACTTTTAGTTACCAATGGTATAGTGGAACTACGTCGATATCAGGACAAACTACTACTACTTATGTAACACAGCAAGCAGATATTGGACAAGCTATAACGTGTCAAGTAACAGGAACTAATGTAGGAGGATCAGCTGTTGGAATAAGTAATATAATTACTCCCACTCCTCCTACTGTATTGCTAATAAATACAAACAATTTTAATCAATTAATTGGAACACTAACTTATTATTTAGCACAAGGTAACACTCCTTATGTAATGCCTGCAGGTTCGTTTATGACTTCATTTACTGTAAATATAGAAGGAACAAATATAGTTATTGATTTTCAAAATGCTAGTAACACTACTCTATTTACATGGTCTGATAATCAAACACGCATACATACTGTAGCAACTACCGTTAACTTGGCTACAGCTGTAAATATAGCAGGATGTAGTCAATTTACATTTACTAATCTTTATGCAGCAATGGCGTCGTATCCAGGAACAGGAATAGCAAATCTTGGTATAATTATTTATGGTTACATAATATAGAGTTAGTTAAAGTTGTAAACTAAAATATAGTAAGAATATAGTGAATATAACATATATTAGAGTTGACTGCGGTTATTACATATTTCAATATTTAGCGATATATAGGATTTTAATTATATTGTAGATTTAATTATATTTTGTATTTATGAAAATATAATTAAAATAATATTTTTTTCTCATTCTTTTCTATAAGAAAGATAATGCATAGCAGTTATAAGAGACGCCCTGATGGCAAGTATACAATCAATGGTCGCGTATTTGAGAGACTTGTAGGATCTCGCGCGCAGGTATGGCACGAAACGGCTTATAAAACTACTGGTGGCTTGACTCGTATGGATTTGGTTATGAACAAGCACGGTCGCGTTGTGTCTTCCAAGAAGCATAAGACGGCAAAGCAGGAGAAGCGTTTGTTGAAGCACGGATATACCGCGAAGAAGGGTAAGTTTGGAGCTGTTAAACTTGCTTCGGCACACAAATCGCGCAAGTCTCGTAAATCTCGCAAGTAAATAGCTGGTGATATGATGCGACCAAATTCTAGATAATTATATATTTCTTTGTTTTGAAATATATGATTTCGTGTTAAGGTTAGGGGTTAGGGTAATATATGTTAATGTTTATTGCTACGTTTGCGCCGCTTAAATGTTACATTTTTTCGCCTTGATTTGCCGGATTTGGATTTGGATTTAGATTTGGGTTTGGGTTTATGTGATTTAGATTTAGAATTCTTTTTACGCTTGTTCTTATTTCTATGCGTGCGGTTGTTTCTTGCCAATTTGTTATGTTTATATTTATGCTTATATTTATTTAAACTAGATACCGAATTTCGCCCGCTGTTAGATTCGGAATCATTGCTGCCACCAACGGCGTCGTATACTTGTTGTTCTTGTAAAAAATGATTACTTGATACAGCATTATATATTTCTATATCTATTCCTTCTACTTGACCTTTATTTCGGCAAATACATTTCATAATTGCACGATTTGTTACATTAACGTCTAGTGCTGTTAAAAAACCAATAAACATACCTCTAGTTGGATTTAAAATTTCAGTAGAGGATGATCTGTGACTAGGATAGCTAAGTATCGAATCTTCCAAACGAAGAAGCTGGTATGGACTATGTGGGGATGATGATTTTACTTTAATGGAAAATAAAAATCCCAATATTTTAAGTATTCGAGGTATAGGGTCATCATAATTTGTTCCAGTATGAGTAATATCTAATTGTATAAGTGCTTTTATTAATTCAACTAGGGTAGGTGCTATTAATAAAGGAAGCAACCCTCTCTTACATGCTATCATTTCTTGGGAGGTTTTAAATGATTCTAATTCAGCACGTTTATCAACGCGACATTGGCCGCTAACATCATCTACTAATAATCTTATTTGAAAATATCCACCTAAAACTAACGCTATATATTTTATTCCTGTAACTCTTTTAATATCTGTTAAATTTTCTTTAAAAAAAATTTTTAAATCGATTGCTGATGTAGTTAAATGTTTCCACATAAAATTCAAATAAGTTGATAGAGGCAATTGTGCACCTCTCTGCTGGCCAGGTATTGGTGGGGTTGGGACAATCGGGGAAGCGGTACTGGTTTGTAAACAAGTAAACATTAATTGACCTAGATGACTTAACGTAATACGTAATTTTACCTCATTCTCATCTATAAATTGTGACGACCGTGTTGTAACATCGCTCCGTATTTCGTATAGCGCTTTTCCTGCTATAACGCTTGATATTTTTTCTATAAATATATGTAATCCTGGGGGTGATGCTGCTGAACAAATATTTCCTTCTACTGTAGGTAAATAAGCAAGACATAATGCGCGTTCTAGATTTGTAGAACATAATTCTTTCTGTAATAGTGGTCCACGTATTTCCAACGCATCCGATACACTTAACATAAATAAACCTTGGCCTTCAGGACCCGATACAGCCATGGCTACCATTTTTTGAACCCACATGTCACAAGTTTGTTTAAAATTGGGTTGTAATCCAGCGCCAGTTGTAATGCTTGTTTCACACAAATCAACAATACTTGTTTGTAGAACACGTAGTTCAGGTATATTTGGATGATTGTATCCTAGACTGGTTAGTCCATCTAAATGGTCAGTAAGTATTCCCATATATAATTTTAAATTTTTAGGATCATTATCAAACTTGCCTACAGCAATACGAGCTAAACAATTTTCAGGGACAAAAAGTGTGTATAAAACATTTAAAACTAAAGTCCAGACAGTTGCTATACAATCAATGGATGTTGCTTTATTTATTAAAAAATCATACATAATCTCTAGTTGTATACTAGTTAACCCCGCAACACTACATATATGGAACATTCTTGCATAAAATGTAACTAAATTATAATATTTAAATACCCCGTCAAGATGAGCAACATTGATTTGTTTGTCTAACTCATCAAAATATTGCATATGTCCTAATCTTAACATGTTAGCAAGAAATGAAGTAGTGTCTTTTTCATAACATATACGTAAAAATTCCTTTCTTGCGTCAAATCTTTGAGCAAAGAGATGGTCCATAAATCCAACAATACCTACAGACTGTATCATTTCTAATGTAAACTGTCTTGTTGTAGTATCATCAAATAAATTTTTAAAAAAATAAAAAGACCCACCCATAATCATTCTTATAAATACTCTATAATTATCAGGATTTTCTTCTTCAGGAAGAGTTTTAACTTCATTAGTTTCTGGGTTTTTATATAGTAAAACATCTCTTTCTGGGTCAAAACTGTCAATCACCCATGGACTAGGAAGACGTCGAGGTATTTGTCCTTTTAGATAAATCATAAAATCGTTATCAGATAAATTACCAAAAGTTTTCTTTAAAATAGTTTCTATAGTTGCTATAGTTTCTGGGGTTATGGATTTTCGGGGTTCGGTTGTCCCAAATTTTATTATCTCGTTTAAAGCTACATATACACGCGCGGCATTACTTCCTGTTAAAAAAAATTTAACATTTTCTCTCATGGTAGGCAAGCTATTTACAACTTGACAAGCTCTAATAACTTTTCCATAATTATCAGAAGCTCCAAAAAACTCTGAATATATTATTTTTGCCAACGATCTGAATCCTAAACTAACATTAATAAAGTTATAAAAAATATTACAAAAAAGAGAAAATGGTTTTATGTTAGCTTCTGTATATAATATTTTGCGCATAGCTTGTGTTATCGTGTGAATAGGAACAGCAATCGCTGTAGCAGCAGCAGCGGAAGCATTCATATCTCCCGCGATCAAAGCACGTAATACATCTTGTGGTATTACACCTTGAAAACAACTACGAATAAGCATTACTTCCTCTTTGGATGGTTCGGATAATGCTGTAATAGCACCTTGATTTGCGCATATTCTTACTCTTACAATAATATCTAATAATGATAAAGTCTGTAAATTAATATTTTTACGAGATAATATGTCAGCGCTTAAACTTGGTATAAGAGCTGAAAATAACCGTGGTTCATCTGTATGTGAAGCAATAAATTTAGCTAACTGGTCAGGAAATGTTAACATAAAAGGAAAAGGATTACTCTGAGTTTCAGGATGTAAACGATTAAACTCAGTAGATTCGGTGGGATATGCTTGCGCAAAAGCGAGCGGAATACCTCGAGCTAGTGTATTTGTTGCAATAAACTGAGCAAACTCGTCCGGGAACTTACGTATAATGTCTAAATAAAAGTAGTAATCTCGTGGAGTAAAAAAACAAGGCAATGATGGATGTGTAACAAGTCCAAGCAATGGGTTTACGTCCTGGAAAACGGGAAATCCTACTACATTTAAAATTGGTATTTGTATAATATTATGTGAACCGCCACAGTTTATACATAATATAATTTTTTGGGTATCATATTGAAGATTTGATGTTTCAAGTTTACAAGTTAATGTAAAATTTCTATCGGCTACGGGCCAAGCAGCAACAATGGCATTTATTTGTCTATGACATTCGGTCATATAACTTGCTATGATATCTTTCTGGTTATATGGTATATATCCAGCATAATATATAACTGTGGTATATTTAGATAAAAACCCACACTTAGTTATTCCTACAAATCCCTTATATATAGCGCTAGGTAAGTTAGGAACATTAGTTGAAAGAATACCGCCTAACGTTTCAAAAAGCTCAAGATATTTAGCAAGTAATGTTTGTTTAATACCTTGTTCTATAAAATCCATAATTCCAAAACAATAAGTTAAAGGATCTGTGCCAGTAGTAGCACGAGCATTAGTAGGGTCATTTACTGTGTTTGATAAAACTTCATCGGAGTTGGTTACAGGATTAGTGCCATTACTAAAAGCACTTATTGCTCTTTCATAATATATATTATAAACTTCAATATTCCCGGCAATAATAGCTACAGCAGCTACTGCGGCTGAGGCTGCTGAAGCAGCATAATAATAATCAGGATTATTATTTTGTTTAGCAATATCGAACGCATTATCAGCGCGAGCAACAACTTCAGCAAGTGATCGTGTTGCTTCTATTCTTACGGCTTCTATTCCCCCATTAACAGTAGCTTCACCAACAGAAGGATTAGCAACAGCATAATCATAAAAAGGTTTAAAAGTAGTAGAAGCGCGATTAACAACATCAGTAGCATGAGCAGCGGCATAATAAGCATTCTCAGCAACACTATCACTTGTTGAAGTCATTGCTCCTAATGCTTTTACCGCTTCAATAGCTAAACGAATAGCTTCCCCGCATAAATGATAAGTATTAGCTATTCGGGCATTGTCAACAGCTGAGTTACGAGCTTGAATAATATGTTCTATAGCTGATTTAGCATATGTTTGTAAATTCATGGCATGAACAGCATAATCAGGGGCATTAGGAGCAGCACCAGGAGCAGCAACAGCAGCAACAGCAACAGCACCGGGAGCAGCACCGGGAGCAGCATCGGGAGCAGCACCGGGAGCAGCACCAAGAGTATTAGTATTAATTAATGGTTTAAAATTAAATTGTAAATAACTGATATCACATGGAGTAAGAGAACCTGTAATCACAGGTGGTCCTACTTCCACGGGTCCAGCTTCTGCTTCTAGAATAACACTAAGATCCTCTAATTCGAGTTGTTGCTGTGGAGCTTCACGAGAACATATACTAATATTTTCACATTCATCAGCCTGAGCCATATTTTCAATACTTTATTATATGATATATTATAGATAGAATATATTATATAATAACATTTTTATCTTTAAATTAATAACTCCACCAAAGTGTTCCGTTTTTTTCTGTTAAATTATCCCCATAATTATCAACAAAGAATTTCTCAAAGTATCGTTTACTTACCACCATCTTATTATGTTTATATCCCCATTTACAATAAAAATCGTATATTGTGTGAACGGGGAATGATGATGATGATGATGGCGATGCTGTAGTCGCCGCTACTGCCGTCACTGTCGTCACCACTGTCACCGCCATAACCGTATTTACATCTTTATTTTTACCTTTGCTCTTTCCTAAAGCACCGATTGGCGTATTATTACCCCCTAAATTTGCCCTCTTAAATTCCTCAATTCCGGTCAATATTTCCTGTTTTTTATCCCATAATTTACATCCAATATTCATCAAGTATTTATCTTCTTCGATACAAATATCTGGCAAAAAGTGGCGAATAAATCCTAAAATTGTTTGATCCGTAATTGTCTGAATATTTTTCTGATTCCCGTGATATACATTTCCATGATTTAAAAACAGCGTTGATAGTTCGTCTATCTCCAGTTCTATTTCATTATGTGAGCAGGTAATATTTTCATTCCAAAAAAGCATAAACTTGCTTACGATTGGCAAATGTTTGCTCGTCATATTTAAAAACATTTCTTTATTATCGTGTATTTCCGGTATTTCCGGTATTTCCGGCATTTCTCCCGAATCTCCCGTGCTTGGCATTACACCATCATTCACAGCATCCCCATCTTCCGAGCTGGTCGTATACTCGATCCGCTTCATAATATGCTTCTTAAGAACATGCGTAAAGAACACATTGGGTATTTTCTCTTCCTCAATAAATATTTTCCAAAGATACAGCATATTCTTCCAAGTGATATGAACACCTTTACATGGCTCCATAGTTGATGATATAAAGCGTGAAATGATTTCGTCGTCTGTAACTCCTTTCAAATAAAAAGCGTGTTCTTTAATGGTTTGATCTTTACACATTTTTTCAATAAAAGCGTCGGCACTTGTAAATCGTGTAGAGTAATGAGCAGCAACACAAAATAGGTCAATCATACTTTGTTTCTGAATAAAGTTTGTAGAGTGACTATGACCGTGGCTATAGGCATGCGCTGTTGGTGTGGAAATTCCGCTGTTTGACAATCCGGCAACAAGACTTGACAAAGATGAAGATGACATTGAGTGCGTGAGTCCCATTTTCAACCCCTCGTTGTGATTATAAAAAGGGAATGAAATAATATTTTCGACAATATCTACAATGCGGCATTCTTCGTATTTGTGCTCGTAGAATTTAAACTTGAAATGATTTGTCATATTTGATGTGCCAAAAAGAGCGTAACTTTCCTCACTGAGGTCACATATAAATTGCTTCGCTTTATTTGAAATAAAATAAGTATTTGTATTCTTTTTCAGCAAAATGTCGCCGATGATTGTTAAAAAATATTTTGCGCTATCTTTGGCTTTAAATACGAAAGGAGTAAGCGCGCTTAATACACGCTGTATTGTTTCTGATTCGGGTATACAAGATAGAAGATCACGTTCTTTTATTTTTTTGATAATCTGGTTTTTTATTTTATACTTCCATGTTGTAAGCTCGGGTGTTTGTTGATCAGTAATTGTAGTGCGAATATCGTGCTCTATTTCATCCTCGTTTATTATTTTATAGGTATTGTTTTGATATATGAAGAAAAGCTCAATATTCGGGTTATAAAAATAGGACGAACTATTAATAAATTCGCGTATAAACTCGTCGGATGTTTCTTCTAGTGTTTTGCGTCGTTCTACTCGCTGAATACGGACGTCACACTTTTGTTGTAATAGTGCGGGGAGTGTAGTTTTTATGTAAGACGCGAGTTTTGAACGAGCATAGTCGTCTTCAAAGTATTTATCATAAAGACCTTTTACAATAGATAACAGTTCTTTACATTCAGTTTCCGGATCGACTTTTGGAGAAATCTTTGGTGAATATTTGTCTTTGTCTTTGTCTTTGTCTTTGTCTTTGTCTTTGTCTTTTTCTGGTAGTGACATTGTTTTGGGCTATAGGCGTGTTGTGTGTAGTGTGTTGTGGTATGTAAACAATATTTTAAATATAATATATATACAACAAGTTAGGTTTATATTTGTTTTATATATTATATTCTAATCGACATATAATTCAGGTGCGTTTTCATTGATCTTTATTACTCTTTTTATGCTTACTGCGTCTTGTGTTTTTGTTTTTAGGTTTAGTTCCGTTTTTAGTTTTAAGCATTTTCATAAATTCTTTCATCTGTTTTTTGTTTTCGCTAACGAACGATCCACCTTCATGATAACTCGATGTTAATAAATCATGTGCTGAGTAACTATGTAAATTATGATGTTTTTGGTGTGGGTTTTGGTGTGGGTTTTGGTGTGGGTTTTGGTGTGGGTTTTGGTGTGGGTTTTGGTGTGGGTTTTGGTGTGGGTTTTGGTGTGGGTTTAGTTGTAGGGTTGTTGATGTTGAGGGTAAATTGTTATTCGTAGTAATAGACTGTTTTTTATCTAAGATTACATTCTTAGATGGTAAATTTAATTGTGAAGACAATGGTAAAGGCAACGGTGAAGGCGATGGTGAAGATAAAGGCGATGTAACTGGAGACATTGATTTATTTGTTGAAGACGAAGGGGTTAGGCTTGACGTATTTTTACTAGAACCGAGATCATAACCTGTTTTATCGGGATCGGCTTCTATTGCTTTGTTTATTTTTTCGGTAGATTCATTCATACCGACAGCACTACAAAACGACCACGGTTGTCTTTCGCGATCTTCTAAAAACGTGCGTTGATATTCCCATTGTATATTTTTATTACAGAATTCTGTTTTTTTAAATGGTGTTCCACAAGCATTACCCCATCTTGCCAAAAACTTCATATTCCGACATAATGATGATGTACATATTTTAGCATCGACGGCACCTCGAGGCTGGAAAGGCTTGGGGCGCGATTCTTGAGACATATATTCTCGTCCGTCTAACTCATAATGTGCGCAAACAGTTCGTGAACATTTTAGGTCGGTATTTGTATATACATCCATATGATCTGAAATTATAAGTTTTGCTGTTTGTGCGTTTATTTTACCCTTATATTGGCGCATTAGTTGTTCTAATCTTACACGACGAGAGCCCGAGTGTCGGCGTATATCATAATAACCATCATTGGAACATTCAAGATTTCTTATACGCGCATCATAGCAAGCATTGAATCCAATAAAATATCCGTCTTTTGTTCTTTCTACATTTACGTATTTAACGCCTAGTTCTATGCGCATAATTTCGTCTTTGGGTTTAGAGGGTGTAGTTGATGGCGTGGTGCTAGAAGGAGAAGGCGAGGGCGAGGGCGAGGGCGAGGGAGAAGGAGTAGTATTTGTTTCAAGACTTTCCACTTTCGCAATATACCAAGTATTGGCATAGTCCCCTGAGTTGTTTTCTTTAAAATATCTTTCATAATCATCTAGAGTTTTAGAATATTCCATTGCTCTTCTAGCTCGAACACATATTGGGGCATGTAACTCGAAAGCGTTAAAACCACCAATTGTTGTTTCTGTTCCAATAAATCCAGCCGAAGTAACAAAGAAATCTGTTGAACTCCATACACCTCCAGGAAACGTCTGCATAAGTATACTATTAGGTGTCGTTTTTTGAGGAACAGACGAAGATACCGACGATGATGGTGCCGATGATGAATTGTCAATGTATAATATAATAGTATTAAATTGGCCTGTTATAAAGTTGTCAAATGTTATATGCGCACATACAACTTCGCCATTTTCAGTATGCGATTCTCCTACTGCCATAAAGGCGCTACACCTATCACCACCACCACCACCAAGAAAAAGTTCTTGAAAAGACATGCCCTTGCCTGGGCTTTCATCAACAAATGAGGCGCCAGGCATAAAATCAGCATACATCGGGTCTCCTTGTAATTCTTTCATGTTTGGAATCAAAACTGATAGCTTTGAATATAAATAATCCAAGGATACAATATTATTTAGTAGAAATATTACATCTACATTAATATCTATTAGTATCATGCCATCCGTAGTATATCCTTCTTTTGTATTTGACTGTTTAATATTAATGTATGATTTTTCGTGTAAAATAATTTTACCATCTTTTACCATAACCTCGTCATTTTGGTCTTTTACTTGAGGATTTTCTTTAACAAAGCTGGCAAGTCCTTCGGCTATTCCTTTCATTTCTTCGTAACATTCTTTATATTTTTCTTCAACTATTTTTTTGAAAAAATCATTTAACATTTTCATAAAAAATCTAACATCGCGCCCCGTTTCATCCCATATAAAAAAGGCGAATGTTCTAAAAAAGGTAATAATCCGCTCACCCAATAATTTACCATGCGTAAAGCCTCGTTTTTTTGGATCACCTGATATTGTTATATATGTAAATCCATTATTTTTGCTTTTTTTCCCATTTACCGACGGTGAAATCAAATCTTTTGCTTTTTTAATAATTTTTTCGCCTAAGGTAGGACCCGTCATAATAGTTTCAACTTTTTTTACTAATTCTGATGGGGATATAGAGGGAGACGATGGTGTAGGTGTAGGCGTAGGTGTAGGTTTAGTCGTAGAATTGGAGCGTGATGAAGACATATAGTATATATTGTTATTATTAGTGTATATAATATTATTATATAATTTAATTAGTTTAATTTATTTATGTTAATTTATTTATGTTAATCTATTTATGTTAATTAAATTGCGTTAATTTATATATTTTTATTAATAGTCATAAGTATTTAAAGATTTGTGGTAAAATAAGATATACAAAGTATATAAAATGAGTAATCCTGACAATGTTCTTACAATTAAAACCGTTCAAATAGCTCCGTTCAGGACTTTGATGACAGCTCTAAAGGATATTTTATTGGAAACGAATATCCTTTTCAAAAAAGATGGAATGCGCATTATAAATATGGACAAGTCTCATACAATGTTGGCGCATCTTCATTTAGCTGCTGAAAATTTTGAGTTGTATGAATGTGACAAGGAGAAGATTGTCATTGGGGTAAATATGTTTCATTTGTTTAAGTTGATTAACTCTATTGACAATGATGATACACTGACCATATACATTGAGAAAAAAGACTATAATGACGGTATTGTATCACATCTTGGTCTTAAGTTCGAAAATGGAGATATTAAGCAGTGTAAGACACAGAAGTTGCGTCTGATTGAGCCGGATTCGGAGGAGTTAGAGGAGCCGAATGTGACGTTTTCGTCTGTTATTAACCTGCCTTCTGCCGATTTCCAGAAGATTATTCGCGATCTTTCGTATATTTCCGAGAAGCTGGAGATTAAATCGGTGGGGAATGAGTTGATTTTCAAGTGTTCGGGGCAATTTGCTACGGCGGAGGTGCGGCGAGTCGAGTCGGATGAGAGTATGAAATTTATTCAGAAGCAGTCGTCGAGTAAGGTGATTCAGGGCGAATTCTCGTTGAAGAATCTGAGTTATTTTATCAAGTGCACGAATCTGTGTAGTCAGATTGAGATGTATTTGGAAAATGATTTGCCGCTAGTTGTGAAATATTATGTGGCGAGTTTGGGTGAAGTTAAGCTGGCACTTTCACCGCTTCCATCGTCATGATAATATGTGGTTATGTGGTTATGTGGTTATGTAGTTGTATATGCGTTGAATAAATAATACTTTTTAGGGGAGTATTATTTATTTTGGATTGGATTGGCAGGACTGTTATTTTCGTGATCTCCGCGACGTTCGCGATTTGCGTCTATGTGTTTTTTTACGTCGTTGAAAGTGTCGCCTAGATTTTTTTCTTGATTGTTGCTTTCGATATTTACGCGATGTTCTATATCTTTTATGGCTTCCGCCTACATTACCTGGTGCTTGTAATGCTGTGGTCTGTTTTAATTGTTCTATTTGTTTTTTATAATTTTCAAATTTTTCAAATATCAATCCCCAATGGCTTAGTTTTGGATTGGAGTTAATAAATTTTTTTATTTCTGCTACCAAATTTTCTATTCCTTTTATTACAATTTTAATTTGACTATTGTTTATATTTTTAGGATAACTATACGTAAGATCATTATTCATTAAGTATATAACAATACAAAATAATGAAATAGTGGTATCTCCACAGTCATTAAGAGTTGTAGATAAATTACGCTTTATATCATATTCATTGCTATCAGGATTTGAAAACAATCTTACATCAACGTCTCTATTATCATTCTTTAAAAACTTTAATGATACTCTATTACTACTCTGGTTAGATTTTATTACAATACAATCATCAAATGTGGGTAAAAATGTGGTTGTTGATGTGCCGCAGTTACCTAATGAAACTACGAAATGTGGGATAGTATATTCCATATAGATAGGTATATATACTATAATTATATAAATAATTATAAAAATCATTTGTATAATATTGTTTTTATGCCCTTATTATTATTTACGCGATTTGCGTCTATGTTTCCGGATACGCCTAGATTTTTTTCTTGATTGACGCGTATAATATTTTTTAGTATATTTTTTATATTTACGCATTTTTTTAGTTCTTTTTCTTACAGATCTTCGAGATGATCCACCTCCAGAAGGTTCATCCTGAATATTTTGTATGACAATAGGTTTTTTAAACTCTTCTTCAAATGGTTTAAAACCTTGTTTCCATTTATCACTATTTTTAGTTTTTTTAAAAACAGGACTATCAATAAAGTCGGATATAGCAACGGATAGTTCATATGCTAGTAGCGCCAATTCAGGGTTATCTTCAGGTAAAATATTGTTTCCTGGTCTTTTCACGATCTGTGTCGCAGATAAATATGAAACAATTTGTAATAAACTCTTTGTATCTTTTTCGTTTTCGTTTTCGTTTTTATCACTTATTGCTGTATATTGATTACTGTCATTTTCAAACTGTCTTACTTGAATCTCATAAGGCTCAGTTTTAGATAATAGTAATATTACTTTTTTTTCATAAAAAGTTCCACTATCTTTTCTAAGTTTTATTTTAATACAGTCATTATCAAGTGTTAATGTTAACTTACTTGATGTTCCACAGTTACTCAACGTTATTTCAAAGTTACCCGTTTTAAATCGATCATCCATTTTTCCACATAACATATTAAATTTATCATAATTGTCAGATAAAAATGGTTTTGTTTCTTTTACCATACCTACAGATACTTTTAAACTTTCAAGATTTCCATCCTTTATTAATCCTGGTATTTTTCTGTTGGCAAATATTGCTGTAGATAAAATACCCCATAAAGCTAGATTAGTATAACTTCCTAGGAAAATACGATGAAGTATTTTGACTAATCCTTTTTTATCATATCTATTGTCGCACGAAAATGCGTGCCTAAATCCTTTGAAATTAACTCCATTAATATTAAAAAATAAAGACCAACTATTTGTTTTTTTTGCTTTATCGTATACCGTTGTAAAAGATCCGTTAGGTTCATCATTTAATTTTATTACTTTTTTAACAAACTCTTGCATTATGTGTGAATGTGAAACAAAATAAACAATATCAGAGTTGGGAGTTATAAGGTTTTGTCTATTATCACTACACCATTTGGCAAAAGTTGTAATTGATGGAGGGGAAGAGACTTTATTTAAATTATTATCATTAAACGCGGGAATAGGCTCTGGATCAGGATAATTTATCTCTTTACTAGTATTATTATTACTGTATTCTGTATATTTACCTTCACCGCTATTGGGTCCTTTGACGAGGGTCTTGATTTTTTCATCTATTTGATCTGTTAAACCGTTAACATCTAGTATTCCATTATATAAATCTTGTAAAGTATCTAGCATACTGTCTGTTATAAATTTATCTAATGTGATACTGGATATACTGGAACAATTAATTTCTAGACCACCATCTTTTACTTGTAATGTAAATAATTGTGTTCTTCGAATACGCCTGATAAAGTCGTCAGTAAACCCACCTCTATAATGTTTAAATGTTATTGTAAAATTCTCAGGAATCCAGGAAAATAAAGCTTCTATGTTTTGTGTTGCTGTTTTGGTAAATTTTTTTAACTGTCCTAAAAAAACAAGAAATCTCATAAATTCATATAGTTGATCTTCAAGAACTCCAGGACTATCAGAAGGAAATAATCCTTTTTCTCTTAAAAATGGCGAAATAAATAAAGTCAATTTTGGAGTTTTATTTGTTAAAAACAATAAAATAGCGGTTTCCCATGTTCTAAGTAATTCCGAAACGCATATAATAGATGGATATTTTGGTTCAGTTTCCATAATTATTGTATATATATTATATTATAGTATATATTATAGTATATATTATAGTATATACTATAATATCTCGCGAATATTTCTAATACTCCGGCATATGTTCTTTGAACAAACATCCGTGAGGTGAAATCGCATAAAGTTCTTTGATAATACTAGCATCCCTAAATTCGCAACTTGCTAGCCAAACTTTCACAATACAGAAATTCTTTTTGGGCGAAATTGTGATCCCATTAATTAATGGAATGAAATTCTTATTTTCGGACATAGACTCGCCAACCAATACGTATGTAAGCTCTTTCCACGCTTGTGGGACATCTTTGTTGCTTATTTTGTATGAAAAACATCCACCTTTGCGATTACGCGCGTCTTCCCACGTTGGAGCAATTCCATCGCGCATCAAAAAAAGCATACAATTAGTAACTAATTTTGGCGGAAGAACATTGATGATAGAAATGGTCTCTTCAACGGTAGTGAATGAACATATCTTAATATAGCTTTTGATACTCCAGTCTGTATCATGTGGAAGGTGAGCCCACAGTATCCAAGTATCAGATAATTTATGAAAATTATTGGATTCGCTGGACGAGTCCTGTGACATATTTTTCTCAGATTCCTTTATGAATACTTGCGATTGGATATCGATATCAGCCATTCTATTATAATATAAAAATATATTTCTATATAGTTTTATAATAATTATATTTTATTTTGTATTTTATTCTATTTTAATAATATCTACTTTTAGTTTGAACCGGCAATACTTAATCACAGTCAACGACTTCAATATCACAAGCATCATTTAATTGATCGGATTTTTTGGCTTGTTCGGATTGCTCAGCCAGTTCGTCTTGTTTATTACTGTCAACTTGTTCATGATTTTCTATGTTGTCTTGCTCGTCATCGTTGTCATCAGTATCTTCGACGCTATACTCATCATCATCTACGACTTTTAGTGAATCGGAATAAATGACAAGCTTCTTACCTGGTTTAATTTTATACATTCCGACAAAATTATCAATACATAAAACAGTGTATTTGTTATCTAACATAACATCATATGTTTGGGCCATATACCATTTCAAAAAATGATAACCTAGAATTGAATTTTCTACAGTAAAGTAGTTGACGGGAGTAGTTAAATTAATACTATATTTATTAGAATTCATGTGAAGATTTATCCCAATTAGCTTTCTTTTTGATAGTTGCGTCTTCAATTCTTCATTTGTAAATACTTTCTTTGTATCAGACTTACAAAATGTTTCATACTTTAAGCATACACAGAATCTTTCTGATTCTTTTTCGTTTTCATAGTAGACATTTCTAAGAAGAAAATCATATTCGGTCGGATCTAGAATAAAATCATCATCATCCTCTTGATCTTCATCATCACTTTCACCTTCTTCTTCGTCTTCACCATCATCTTCGCCTGGTTCACTTTCATGAATATCCGTTGACAATTGAGTAAGATCGGCATCTATTACTGTATCCACAATTTTACTATCACTTTCATTATTAGAAGATTTATTTTCGTCTCCCTCCCCTTTGTCGTTAGTTGCTTGATTACTATTTTCTTCTTCGCTGCTGCCTTCATCATCATCGTCCTCGTCCTCGTCCTCGTCCTCATCGCAAACAAAATTTATAGGTTGGCGTTTGATAAAATCCTCCATTGTATGAAAGCTATGGATAACAACACCGTCTTTTATAATCATAATTTCATCCTCTTTTTCATGTATACTAAGAATGTATAACAAAGGTTTATAAATATATTTATTAAACGGTTTGTATATATGCTCATTATATATAATAAATCCACCCAAAAGAATGTCGGCGAGTGAAAACCCAATATTCACAATCATTCTGCGCATAAAAGTTGGATTCAATAAAGAATAACAACCTATTCCAAGAAATAAAGTATACATATAACTATGTAAAGGTATATCCATATTGTATTCGTTTGGATAACTATAATAGTAGTTATTACACTCGTTGCTAGCATTATAACATTGTTTTGATATTGTTGACGTTGCGGTCTCGTTTATAGCCATTGTCTTTGTCTGATGGTCTTTTTATGCCTGTATAATATTTATATAATTTAACTTTTAAATCTTTTATATAAATATTATAATTTGTTATTTCAAAGTTATCGAATATATATTCCAGAAGTTATTTAAAATAGTTCTATACTTTCCCAATGACACTCGACGGCGAAGAAGAAGGCATCGGTGTATTTGGTGCTGAAGGGGGTGCTGTAGTTTTAACACTAGAAGATACTGTTACAGGGTTTGCTATATAACCAGGACAATTGGTTCCATAGCGATCCATGCGCGCCGTGGTCTTGTCTACGCAACATCCATATTGAGCTGTAGCACATCCGCCTATAGGAAAGTCGCGTCTTCGTCTATCATCGTGTCGCGGGTAATAATGGTGACCATCTTTATTATTCCATGGTGTTGGATTATAAACGGACACAGGCATATCCATATTCATAGAAACAGGTATAATTACTGGATTATATAGGCAGTTTCTCCCAGATGGATCACTTTTTGGCGTGACGCCATCATCACAACATCCAAACATTGTTTTGTTACAGTTTTCTTTTTTTCTGGGTTCTACTTTATCTGGATTAATTCCGAAAACGAAAAATAAAATCGTCGTGATATATGTCATTAAAATAAAAGGAATGAATACGATAAACCAAGAAATAATAGACATTCCAGCATTACACATTGCGTTCAATACAATCGTAAAAATAACCATTACTATAAACTTGAACATTGCTTGGATTGAGTCGCCGCGGTAAAGATCGATAATGATTTGAATTACCGAAAATGCTAAATATAGAAGTGCCGGAGGACATACATTTTCTAAAACCATTTTATATATACTATATTTTATCTATATTATATTATATTATATTATAAAAATATAACATAATATATGAAATTAATAATACTAATATAGGCACATACGTGTATATGAATATTTTTATGTTATATGTAACTTACGCGATTATATAAAAATTAGAAATTTAATTTACATTTTGTTCTATCGTATATTCCTTTATTTTTGTCATTATAAACATGCGCTACTTTTCCTTTGAATTCGCCGACTTTATCTCCAACTTCTTCATTGATATATGAATAAATTGTTCCATCCTCGTCGTCGTTTGTAACATACATAACACCATTAATTTCAACCTCATATAACTCTTCTTCTTCTTCTTCATTCTCTTCTTCATTCTGAGCCACATCAGTTTCAGTTTCTGTTTCGGTTTCTACTTTCACTTCTAGTGTTTTTGTATCAGATATAGGTTCAGTAACTTGTTCTTTATCCGAATCTTCTTCATTTTCGGTTTCTACATCATATTCAGGGTCAATGTCATCTTGTTCTTCATCTTCGTCGTCTTCTTCTTCTGTCGGTTCTTCCGTCTTTGTTTCTTCAATAACCGATTTAACTTCATCTACCTTTTTTGTTGGGAATGTTGGCATTTTTACAACTGTATCTTCATCTTCCTCTTCATCTTCCTCTTCGTCTTCATCTGCGTCTTCATCCGCGTCTTCCTCTTCTTCTTCCTCTTCTTCATTATGCTCAGCCTTTACCTTGACTTCTCCCTCTTCGTCGTCTGAATCTACTTCTACTTCTGCTTCTACTTCTGCTTCACATTGATCCTCTGTTTCATTGTTACGTTCATCTTTTTCGGTAACATTTAAAACAATATTTTGAATATTATCTTCTATAATATCGCTATCACTACTATTGCTACTATCACTAGTATCACCGCTATCGCTAGTAATACTAACATCTCCATCTCCATCTCCATATTCATCTTCATTCTCAGATTTTATATCTAAAGGTTCTCTTTCTTCCTGTTTGACTTCTAGATTAATATGAGAATATTCGGGGTTAATTGTAACTATTTTCGTCTGTCGTTGCGACTGCTCTTCCAGATTATTTTTATACTTATCGAGTTCAGTTCTAAGATAGATAATTTGGTTACGCAGAACAATCATTTCAAGTTCTGGATCTAATTTTGGTTTAGTGTCTTCAGAACTATGCGATGGAGTAGATGAACTATTTTTCAATAATTCTTTTACAATTGATAAATTTAATACTTCTTCGTGAGTTTTTTTATATTTATCGTATTCATAAAAAAATGTGTCAAGTTTATTCGATAATCCTGACCTAATACAATTCTCGACATCTTTTAGAATAGACGTTAGGTCGATATTTTCATTTTTAATATTTGCCGACATTGTCTTTTTTAAAGATTAGACTGATATATTATAAATATTAAGATTCGTTTAATATGATTTAAAAAATATTTAACAACTATTATATAGGATTAAGATAAATGGATACTTCGACTTCTACTACAACCTCACCTGATGGCGCCGAAACCACCGAAATTTGTGAGAATAAGATAATATCTGAGACTGATAATCAGTTATTAGACGCACATAGTGAAACTGTTACACAACCAAAGACGCAACAAGATTTGATAAAGGAGTATTATCAAAACTTACAAAAACACAAGTATGAAAGATTTATCGAGATTACTATGAATCAAACCACATATACGCGTGAAGAGGCGATTGCGAGCCTTGAGAAACACAAGGGCGACATCACGCTGGTGATAAAGGAGTTCCTTGGAGTAACCGATAAACGTGAAGAACGGGAGAAAGATCAAAATTCAAAATCATTAAATCAAAAACGATATAGTGTTATTCGCGAATGTATGGACACCGCGGCAAAAAATTTTGCTATCAAACAAGAACAGGCGAAGAGATATAATGAAATGATGGAACGACGACAACAGAAAATAAAGGAGGAGAGTAATAGTAAATAATTAGACGATATACGGTATTAATATATAAAGTATAAAGTTTCTTTAATCATCTATAAGCCTTCATCTATCAATTTTTGAAGCCGTCTTTGAGCGTCGGTCATTCTTGGCGGTAATTCTATAGGTGGCAATGATGATCTTGGTGGCGATAATCTTTGCGGTGATGGTGAAACGGCAGCAGCACCTTGCGATGATGAACTCGGTGATAGTGATCTTATTGGTGATCTTCTTGGTGATCTTAGTGATGATGTAACGGGAGCAGCACCTGGTGATGATGATCTTGATGGTGATCTCGGTGATGATAATCTGAATGGTGGTGATGGAGCGGCAGCACCACCTGGTCCTCTACTATATAGAGGAGGTGGTTGTTTTGAAGGATTGAATAGGTTGTAACATTGTATACAAACTTTATACCCCCCTTCTTCTTTTGTATCTTCCGTATTCATACATCTACCACACGTTCTACAATGACTCTTACCTGATGTAAAAAATTTTTTACTAAAATCTTTACCAGACACAGATTTTTCACATTTTGTATCAGGAACATAATCGTGTCGTCCATAAGGATCGTCTCCTTCGCCAAATACAGGTATTAGATTGAGCGATTTTAATAAAATAAACAGTTTTTTTCCTTCACTAGTATCTGGATTATAACCAGATAAATCTATTTTTCTGGGTTCATAATGACCTGCTAATATCATTATTATAAATATAATTTTCTTATTAAATATATTGATTGTTTCCTGAGTATTAAGGCTTGAGCCTGTTCTACCGTCACTTAAACGATATTCTAAATATTGTTTTACAATCTGATTTTTAACTTCGTCTGTATTTAAAACGTCTTTTCCCTTATATTTTTTTAAATATTCTTGAGAAAACATAACATTATACCATTCACCCAAACCAAAAGTTTCAATTTCAATTGGTGGAATTGCGCTACGCACTTTTCTTGGAGCTGCTCGAGCAAAAAAATCAAAGTCTTTTTTTCGTTCTGGAGGTGCGTCTTTAGAATGTTTTACAATAAATGCTGTTAGTTCAGCAATTAATCCAGCATATAAGTCTACTAATTTTGTTTCCTTATGTTTTCTTGCTTCTGCTATTTTACCCTCAAGTATACTTGTTTTAAGTCTTAATAGTTTAATATCACCCTGATCAATATGCGGTATTTTTGGATGTAAAATTTTGTGTGCGCGTTCAATAAATTCTAGCCAATGTTCTAGTGCGTCTTTCATAGTTACGTCATGTCCTTTTGTTTTTTCTTCCAACAAAAACACTGTATCACTTGTTAAATCTAATTTCGGTATAGTTAATACTTCTTCTAATGATAAATACATTTCATTTCTCAGACTAAACAATCTTCTATTTTGTATTAGTTCTCTTAAATATTTTAATCCATGTTCGCTATGAGATAATTTTAAGGCGTCTAATGCTTGTGCCGTTACTTCATATAAATTATCATCGGTTTGACTAGGACCGGTTTGAGTATAAGCCGTAATCAATTTGTTATAATTTTCTTCTATATTTCCACCCCTTTGTATACGATGCTTCATACTTTTTTTAGCATAACGCATATGCGATTTTTTAAATTTTTGTTTAATTTTCCTAGACTTTACTTTCATTTTTCTTTTTATTTTATTCCTAGATACGGTGCGCTTTTTGTGGTGTAGTTTGCGACCATATTTATGTTTACGTGTTCTTGACATATTTTATATATTTTATATATTATATAAATATTTTATATAATATTTGTATGATTTTTATAATTTTATTCCTCAATTAATACCAAAAGCATTGTTTAAAATATTGCTCTTAAGTGGTTTATTTTTTTTAATATTCACAGAGTGCGTCGGAATAATTTTCGTATTGAGAAGAAAATCATTATTATCTTCATAAAGTTCTGGTAGAATATGTGTAAGTGGTTTATTTACAACATAAATCATCTGATCACTATGAAACAATTTTCTATATTCTTGAATCGTAAGATTTCCGTAATATTTATTAAGCAGGTAGTAAGGATTTGGTGCGATTTTTATACTCTTCTCGTATTTATATATCTTCCCATAAACAGAATTCAATAAATGGTATCTTTCGAAACGAGTAGATGTGTCAATATTTTCATTCATAAGAAATGCCGCCGCGCATTCTGGTGAACAAAAACAACCATATACTTGATACCCCTCCTTAGAACAAGATTTCGGTATATAAATTGCCGGAGAGTCAAATTCGCAAGTACACCAAAAACACGCCGAACGTTGTGTTCCACCTAAATTCTGGCATATGTCACTTTTGTGAAAACTGAGTTTAAGTTGATTAATCTTTCTCCATATTTCACGTTCATTTAGATTTGCTGGGTCCATGTCATTATCGTTATCATTATCGCGGTCTCTATCTTTACCAATACACACGTTATTTGTATTATTTGTGCGATTCATAAAATCATTCCCATTTCCCGTTAAACTACTACCGGCGCATGTATATAAGTTAATATCAGGAGAATATGTTACATTAAACATATTTGAATTATGTGAATTACTCATATTCGCATTAAATCTGCTATCTTCAGATTGGCGAATACTCTTTTCAGAAAATGGAAATTCATCTCCTGGGTTACCATTACCATTACCACACGATAAAGAAATATTTGGGTCATAGACTTTAAACATAGACGAATTACCATAGTTGGATAATATACTGTTATTCTTTGAATCATCGACGGTTGATATTGGCAACGGTTTCCGACAAGTTTCAGTATTATGAATTGCGCTGTTTGTTCCGGTGTTTATTTCACTACCAGTTATATGTGAAGAATTATAACTCTCTACATTAGAATTATTGTTACAGTCATCATCTAGTGATAATGATCCATTATTTGTTATACTAGAAAGAGAGCATTTTAAGTGTAGAATAATATTTGGCATATCATTTGTGTTATTATTTTCATTTACGTGTTGTGTTATTATTTTTCCACCCTTGGGTTTTCTTCCTCTTTTTTTTGCCACTTTTTCTTCTGGTGGGGGGTTATCGGCGTTTTCTGAACCTGCTTCGTGATTTTCAGCATTATTACCAACCGTGTGAGTATCGCTAGAAGCAGATGTCATAGCGTCCGCATTTAGTTTTGGGTCTTGATTTTTACAAACTCTGCGTTTGCGTTTTTTTATTGGTTTCGGGGGTATATTCAAATCATTTTCTGTTGCTCCATCTGTTGTAGAATCCAATGCTACTTTCGGCTTTACTGTTCGCTTTTTTCTAGTTTTTTTTTCAGGAACAATAATATTTTCGGTATTTGACAAATCGGACGAAACTGCTACAGTAGCAGATATCACTGAATTCTTTTTACGACCTCTTTTTTTCTTTTCTATGACAACATTTGAAAATATTTCTCCTCCATTGTTGGACGTGGTCGTGGTGGTGGTGGTCGGCAGAGCCTGCATGTTGTTTGTTGTATCTTCCATATCTATGGATATTATATAATATAATTAAAAAGACTAATTTAAATCCTTTTCATATATTTTTTAGGATATATATTATAATCTTGTGAATTATAGTAGAATGAATCAATCATACTTACATGTCTTTAAGTTTTGAAGAAGACATCTTTTCATAACAAGACCTACAAAGAGGCTTATAGTTTTCAACACCGATTACAACCTGATCTGTTTCATTAGTGATCCTATAACTAAACAGACCTGCTTTCCCATTTCGACATTCACTACAAAGGGATTTAAGCTTACAAACATTATCGCAATATGGTATCAAATCAAGCAATGAACCAATTTTGTTTTTCTGAAAGTCTCCGTCGAGGCCACAAATATAAACCCGTTTGTGTTCTTTCTCTACAAGATCAACGACGCATTTGATGTCAGTAAAGAATTGTCCCTCGTTGATTAAAATAACTTCTGACCGACCAACTTTTTCCGCGTTGTTTTTAATTGTTTCAATAATACTTGTTCCCATAATACATGGAATCATTACTTTATCATGTGTCGACATGACCGCATCGTCGGAGTATCTAGTATCGCCCGAATAGTTGATCACTGTTACAGGTATATTACAATACATACATTGATCATAAATTTTTTTGAGCGTTGATGTTTTACCGGAAAACATAGGGCCGAGAATTAACTCTAAATAACCTTCCTCATTTCCCGACGATGTTACGCCGACGTTGACAGTATTGTTGCTGCTTGTAGAAGATGCCATTGCGTGTGGTGCTACGTTTGTTGTTTGGATGCCTTTAATATTATTCATTAATATTATATAATATATCATTTCAATTATATTTATTGGAAAAAACTTATTAAAAATAAAAAATAGAATAACTGTAACTAAGTCTTACAAAAGTATTATTAAATCGTTTTATGAGTATATCTAAACAAAAGTCTTTGATTCCTAAAAAAATCACAAGTGCGCAGAATAAATTAATAGATAATTTTTATAAAAAAACAAGTAATGAACCACAGAGTGTTGTGTCTAGCCCTCCCATCAATTCTATTCCTGACAATATAATTATAAAGCCGGATATAGCGATAATACCCATTAAGATTCCTTTCCCGGTAGAGATAAGTGGTATGAATGTTTTAAGAAAAACAGAATGTGAAAGATTTGGCGATGATAGTGAGGATGGCGATGATGGTGGGGGTGGTTTCAGTTGTGGCGAACTTGTTGGTGACATGTGTGATATATCAAACGAATACATGAAAAAATCGACACCATGGGTGGAGAAATATAGACCATCAAGTTTTGATGATATTGTATTAGATCCATTAAACAAAATGTTGTTGAAAAATGTAATCGACAATAACTATTTTCCGAATTTATTGTTTTATGGACCGCCGGGAACGGGTAAAACGACGACGATTATTAATTTAGTAAACGCATATCAAGAGAATATGAATCTTAAAAACAAGGGTCTTATGATTCATTTAAATGCGTCAGATGAGAGAGGGATTGACATTATAAGAAATCAAATAAATAGTTTTGTAAATTCGAAATCTTTATTTGGAGGCGGGATGAAATTTGTAATTTTGGATGAAGTGGACTATATGACAAAAACGGCACAAATTGCCCTCCGTTATTTATTGAATAACTATAATAATAATTTTAATGTGCGATTTTGTCTGATTTGTAATTATATTAGTAGGATAGACGAGTCGCTACAAACAGAATTTGTTCGTATGCGATTCAATCAATTACCTGATGCCGATATACTCAAGTTCTTACAAAAGATAAATATAAATGAGAATCTCAAAATTAAGGAGGATGTATTAGTTTCAATACAGAAGCATTTTGTGTCAGATATTAGAAGTATGATTAATTATATGCAGTCTAATCACGATATAATTCAAGAATGTAAAATAGTGAAAAATGAATTGTGGGTAAAGTTGACGGACGATTTTAAGAAGAATAAAAAACACGCGGACATTGTGAAGAAGATAAATAAGATTAGTCGGGATTACAATATGGAGCAGAAGAATATTATAAAAAATTATTTGAACTACATTATACGCAATTACAAAGTTACTAGTGAACTGTTAAATAATATAGAGAATGTGATGCATATAAATGATTGTAAAACACAGCATATATTAAATTATATTGTTCATAAGTTAATAATATTTTTTAGATGTAGCTTATAAATATTAAGAATATTCATATGGTTACGATCGACTATTTTATTAATTTATAGTTTTAACCATTTTTATATAAATATTATATTGTTTATTAATATTTATATTGATTTTCCACAAATAAATAATTGAAACAAACTAACTTAAATAAAATAATATCAAGAATTATAGGAACCTTTCAAAATCAAACCACACTTGAAAATGGCATGTATAGATGATGACTGGGAGAATTTCTTAACACAAGGAACAATTATTTTATCAGATGAAAAAAAAACAGCGAAAAAAAATATAAATAAGGTATATTCCGACAATGATAAGATCTCGCAAAGTATGAATAAGATGAGTAATTCGAATAGTATAAGTAACACAACAGTATCTATACCGATTGCTAGTCCTACATCATTGTCTAATGTCGCTCATAGGACTTCAATTAAACCTACAATTGTGGCTACACCTGGTATAGTTAAGAAAACTAAAGTCAAAACATTTGGAATCACTAATGACGAGTTGAGTGAGAGTGATGATATTGGCGAAGAAGATATAGAGTCGATGCTTATTTGTGAAGAAAACGAAGATGATAATGAAGATGACAGCATTATTGCCGATTCAACCGCATTTGTTGACACCGAAGATAACAGAAAACCTAAATGTAGTAACATATATATTTCTACAAAAACAAAAATATCATATCTCAATATGCCTATTGATATTAAACGTGTATTTTGGAATATACCTATATCACCTTATTCAACTCCTAGCGAGTGTATTATTAAAAAACAAATAAAAGTTTCGACAACAGACCCCGAGGAACTTAAAGAAATTAAGGAACTTCTCAAGAAAGAGAAATACTATCAAGAGCAAGAAATTGAACATATTGACAACCCTGAAGGTCGCATCAAATTTAAAGTTCAACTTAAAATAAATGTGGGTCTATGTAAGAAAGATATCTTAAACTATCGCTGTAAACTAAAGCGCGCATTCTTCAATTGCTTCGTCCTTATTATGCGCATTAAAGACCGCGCCACTGACTCTTTCAAGGAAATGCATCTGAAGGTATTCAACACCGGCAAACTCGAAATTCCAGGAATTCAGACAGATGAGTCTCTTACTCAAGTATTGGATCTATTGATATCTATTTTAAAACCCATCGTCGGCGACTCTGTCGGATACATTCCAAACAAATGCGAGACGGTTCTTATAAATTCCAATTTCAATTGTGGATATTTTATTAATCGGGATAAGTTATATAATATTCTGAAGTATAAATATCGCATTAACAGCAACTATGATGCTTGTTCATACCCAGGCATTCAAAGCAAGTTTTACTATATACTAAAATTAGACCCAGATAGTCAGACGGGACAGCAACCGGCACAGGCGGACGCTAACAATGCTATAGAAATATCGTTTATGATATTTAGGACAGGTAGTGTGTTGATTGTAGGGCGATGCGACGAATACGTATTACATTGTATCTACAACTTTCTTAAGAAATTACTCGAAACCGAATATCCCGAGATCGGGAATAAACTTAATATTATTGAACCAAAAAAAAATAATGTGAAACTTCGACGAAAAATAATTAACGTAGTTGAAGATATTTAAGACATTCTCTTACTATTATTATTATATATCATAGATTCTGTAATATATCATAAATTCTGTAATATATCATATATTCTGTAATATAATATATATTATATGTTTTTTTAATAATAAGTATTTAAAGATTATTAAATTTGTTAATTATATAATATGAGTTCAAATAGTCATCAATCATCTTCTGCTGCTGCTTCTGCTTCTTCCACTGGAGGCGCCAAGGCTGGCGAGTCTGCTTACCGTCTTCCGTCTAATGTCTGCTTACAGCATTGTACTAAACTCGCAATTGTTCAAGATAAACCCATTATGATGGATTACTGGACTCCGTCCCTTGATAAGTCTATTATCATTGGTGTAAAAGAGACGGGCGAAAAGCTTCTTGTTAAGAGCGAGGATGAATATACCAGCCCTATTGCCAATATCTACAAGGTCGAGACTGAGTATATCATTGTTACTGAGAATTCCATCTATCTTATTTCTAATGAGACTCCCTCAAAGAAGATTAGTTGAAACATTGATTTTTAGACTTCGTTTTATATATATTTATGCGCAACAAATATATATTTAACATGAAAAAGAAATTGAACCGTTTTTTGTTATATAATTCAGTATAACAAAAAAGTTGATATTATTCATATTTGTAATATGTCTTCAATATCCGACATCAAGCCACGCAATAATACGGCAACGCCTGTTCATAAAACATTTGAAAATTATGACGATTATGACTCCTCCTCCTCCTCATCGTCATCTTCGCATGAAGTGTATCGACAACGACACATCGGTATGCGCGATCAACGTTTCGCAAGTATTGCCTTGGAAGAAGCATCCAAATCGACCCTACTTATGCAGCATGGATGTATTGCTGTTTTAAATGGAAAAATTATCGCGAAGGGATATAATAATATACGCTGTCATTCAAAGGATGGTCTGCTCAATTATCGCAAATGTTGTAGTGCTCACGCCGAGATTTGCGTTCTTCACAAAATATGTATTAACGACTTGCCGAAAAAAATCGTTCAAAAATTGGTGCTCTATATTGTCCGGCGGTCAAGGAGTGGAAGCATGGCGGAATCAGCACCATGTTTTCACTGTACTATGCGAATGAAAAAACTAAACATAAAAGCAATCGTTTTCAGCAACAGCGAAGGTGAACTCGAAAAACGCAGGATGAATGAATACAATAGCAATAAGATTACATATGGCGGTAAACGCGTGATCGAGCCGACATTTTATATTCGGTGAATGAATGCGGCAGAGCAGGTGTATATGGTATAGAAAGTATTACTATTTTTATTTCTTAGGCGGTGAGGCATATCCTATGACGGCACATGCGATCCTCTTTCCTGCGTGACCTGTTATCAAACTATCGGGCTGTCCACCTTGCCCACAATCGTCCTCATCAGCATGAATAATTAGGCCGCGACCTATAATATTTGTTTTTGTTCCGTGAAGACTTATCATATCATCGTAAAATGTATATTTTGCTTCTCCTTTTGCGTTTGTTTTTATATTTCCAAGATCACCTACATGACGATCTTTCATGCCTGGACATCCGTGTGTTTTATTATAGGGATTAAAATGAGCACACATGCTTTCACATGAATCGCTCATATCTCCATACTCGTGGACGTGAAATCCGTGAAGACCTGATGTTTTTAGACCTACTAAATCAATGTCTATGCGAATACGCGATTTTGAAGGCTCTTCTGTGAATCTTACCGTTCCTTTCACTTTCTTATCGTTAAAAGTGGCGATAGCTTTTATCGGATTTAATGCGTCTTTCGATAGTTTCATATACTGCATAGATAGATAATCAATATATTATATAATTATATAGTTTTATTTTTATATGTTATTTTTAATTATTAAATAACTCAAAAACAATCCAAAAAAGTTCTTTGAAAATAAATCTAATATATTATAACATGTATTTTTAATTTCGTATGGTAATAAAGCAACGATACCATAAATAGACCAGAAAAATACAAAATATGTAAATATTTTAATACCAACGTCGCCTATTGTAACATAATTTTGATAAATAATATAATAATAAATTATAAATGGAATAAATCCTAAAAATACACCTAATGCTACAGGTATTATTGAAACTTCTCCTAGATAACCAAATAAAAGCATCATCCAGTTCAAAATTAGGACTACAATAATAGTGTTAAATTCTTTGCCTAATAGTTCAAAAAATTTTAACCCTCCTTTATCATTGTCGTTTGTATTTATAAATATTAAATAAAACATTAATGTAATAAGCATAGTTGGCGTTGTAATCATCCAGTCAAGATATCTTTTTGGCGTAATATTCGCAATATTTTTGAAATCATTTAACCAATACAAATAAAATGAACCTTCTACAACTTGAACTGAAAGCTCCATTCGTAATAATTGTTTAAGAAATGAAAACTGCTCCGGGACTCTTAAAAATAAGCTAATGATATCTATTATTCCTGTTATAATTTGAACTATAACAGATAATAATAATGAGTTGTATACTTTTTTATTTTTCATTTTAATTAAATTATTTATAATATTATATATTATAAATATATTTTAATAATACAAATATATTTTAATAATACAAATAGCAGATATCTTAAATGGAAAATGAAAGAAGCTCTCGTGGAAGCCCGCTTGGGCGTGTAAGTCCCCGTAGAAGCCCGCGTAGAAGCCCGCGTAGAAGTCCGAGTAGAAGTCCCGGTGTACGTGGAAACGCGCGTGCAGACTATATACCCAATACAGACAGAATAAAAATTCCAAGAGAAGGCGATAATGATGCAATGTTATTATGGAGAGCTACAGTAAGCCCTGTAGATAATATAGGCGAACCATATTTAGCAGAATGGGAGAATGATTTTCCTGCTGACCCTCGCTATATAGGTGAAATAGATAATTCCAGACCACAAAGATGGATGCGATTGAGTTATGCTATGCCCACTGGGGAACTTTGTGGTTGGTGGTTTCCAGGACATTTAGAAGAAGACATTTATACGCAAAACAATTTTGGACAACGGGATGAGTTTCCTATTGGTTATGTAGCACACACCCCCCTCCTTGCTAGCCATGCACCATTATACCAGCAAGCCCCTCCATTGCCTCATGTAATACCGCTTGGAAGATTGGACGATGAATATGTAGAAATGTTAGCAGACCAAACCTTTCACAGAGGAAAAAAATATATTAGAAATTATGTTAATCGTTATATAAAAACAATACATCCATTTGATGATAGGTTTACTCCAGCGGTTGATAAAAGATTAAGAGAAGATATAGTTAATCTTTTAATACGAGCGAGTAATAAACCTTGGGGTGGGGTAATGATATATGTATGTGATCAATGGGATCGGAGGATTCGCCCAGCTGTAGTCGAAGAAGGAGCTATAGGAATGGGAGATTCACCAGATGAACCAAGACTGGATGTTGAAGAAAATGAACGTTACAATAAGTTAGGCTTAGATCTAGATCTTTTCGATGATGACATTGCTTCCGGGGCATTATATAATAAAAAGGGCAACCCGGCAATCCCAGGCAACAAAGCTGCTTTCGAACAATTTTCCCAATATGGTTTTGATCATACCGATCAGTTTGAAAGAGCTCGAGACGCATATTTTCCACATCTGAAACCCGTCGAAGAGGGAAGAAGAAGAAAAAGCCAAAGAAAACGTTATCAAAAAGAGTTGAGACGTGAGGGTCGAAACCCGAGTGCTATCTATGATGGTGGTCGACGCCGTCGCACGCGAAAACATAAACACACTCGCAAACACACTGGCAAGCGCGCAAATCGTAAAACGCGTTCAAAAAAATAGAGAAAGATATAACCCAAAAATATAAAAATATATATTTTATTATATTTTTATACTACTTTTTATAATATTTTTTATATCATTATTTTGACATCATCTCCATGTTACTCTCCGCGACACACTATATTGTCCGAATCTGCTAATCCTTCGCTTGTCAAGAATGCGACAACTTCAGACGAGAATCTGCCCTGGAGCACAATAAATTCGCATCCTGTTCCCTTATCTTTTGCGATATGTCCTCCACATGCCAACATGTCTTTTGCCTTTAGTTTTTTTAGAAGTTTATTCAGACTAAAATGTGACGGGATGCCTTCAATTTTGGTTTGTGTATTCTTTCCTCGATGGACGCTAATAACTATTTTATGACCTAGCACACCATCTAGTTGAGTATCATTAAAATTAGGTGAAAAAGTATTGTGTTCCGTTTTAGTTGTGTTATAATATATAGTTGGTTATTATTTTTAATTCATTTTAAATAAGATATTTAGTGTATATATATATATATAGTATACTACATCAATGGCTGACCAAGAAAGAAGCCCTCGTAGAAGCTCATCCAGAAGTTCGCGTAGAAGCTCATCTAGAAGTTCGCGTAGAAGCTCATCCAGAAGTTCGCGTAGAAGCTCATCTAGAAGTTCGCAAGAAAGCTTACCAGATCCAGATGTGAAGAATCCTCATTGGTCCGATAATCAAGCTATGTCACTATGGCGCGCAACAGTAGACCCTTTACATAATATTGGTGCGCCGATGAGCGCTGAATGGGAATATCCTGGCGATGTTCCAAATACAGCTGATCAAAATCGTAGTAGTATTCGGCAACCAGTTGACAGAGTTATGGTTCTTGAATATAGCTGTCCAGGTAGTTTAATCCCCTGCCTTGGTAACTGGACATTTGGAGATAGATTCGAAGCTGTTTTTGTTCCTAAAAATTCAGGTGAATATCTTGATTTCCCTACTTTTTATGTAGAACATAGCACTAGCAACCCCCCAGGTAAAGGATATAATAGTCAATATGTCCCGCCTCAATATTATCCTATGGACACTGTTTCAGAGTTAGTATTAGAAGTCTTACATGATATAACCCGAGAATTACATGGAAAAGGTAAAAAATATATCAAAAGTTATGTAGATCGTTATTTTATTACACCCACTATTTCGGATGAATTTACAGCAGAGGCTGATAAACAAGCAAGAAATATGATAGTTGATATTTTTATACGAGCAAATCGCGAACGACATGATGATGTTGAGTATTTCGTAGAGGATGAATGGGAAGATAATATTAGACATAACGAATTATTTGATTTCATATATTTTGACGAAAATTTTTTAAAGGATAATTTAGGTGTAAAAATGTATAATAAAAAAGGAAAAACAATAAGACCTGCTAACAAAGCCGAGGCGCGGAGTGATTTTTTTCAAGGCACTCAATTTACTCCAAGATTTAATCCAAGCCCTAGTCCGAATTCGAAGAAATTAAGAAGAAGAAGAACACAACGAAGACGTGATAAAAAAATAATGAAAGAGCATCGGGCATTTATGGAAAGCATAAAAGATAATCCTAGCGCGATTTATGATGGAGGATATAAAAAGAAAAAGAACACTCATAAACGCAGACGCACGAATCATAAAAATTAAAATAAAAAGTTACTTACCTTGATATATTTTGTCTTTCAATTTGTTATATTACATTTGTAGAATTATTTTATCTCATTTGATGCTATAAAATATTTAACTTTGTTTATTTAAATATCCCTTACGGTATTCCGGAAGACCGATCTTGGCGAGTAGTTGAAGGTGACGCATTGTGAGTGCCATACTACCTCCGGAATGTCCGACTTTCATATTATATTGAACGGATTCAACAACCAAGTCACCGCGACTAAACATAAATCCTTCCCCGCTAGGGGGCTCATAGGTCGAGAGATAAGTCCATACATCGATTTTCTTCTGGATGATTTCTGGTTTTTCTTGTGATAGAACAACGGCATTCATAGCATCACGAAGCATATCGGCTGCCCACGAGTCTTTCAGAAACGACAAGTCAATGTCGGCAACCTCTTGGAGCGAACGAGGATATTTGGATTCTTCAACTTCGACGCGGGGAGTAGGGGGGATCTCGGCGTCAATATCTTCAGCGGCAATGATGGCGGCAGCAACAAGTGTTTCGATAGACATTTCTGGGCGTTTGTTTGGTTGGACTTTTGAACTATTTATATTTTATTTATTGACTTTAAGTCGTTTCAATTTTATGATATTGGGAATTGAATTGATATATCTGTATATTATATATGTTCTACTTTTTTATACACAAAGTAGGCATTTTTTTTTAATGATATAATAAAAACCACTTAAATAAATGCCTATAGTTATTATATGAAAAATAAAATGTCATTTCAAGATAATTTGGTTGAATTTTATAGTTCGCGAAAACAGGAGCTTAAAGCTCCACTTGAAAAAATTATAAATGATATGTTAGAGAAATGTAGATATGTAAATGGTGAAAGTTTGGAAAGACATAATTGGGGTAATACGCCTATAAAATTAAAAAATATTCCAAAAGAGTTAGACTCGCTTACTTTTGAAAAGGAATTATTAGAAGCATTAGATCTAGATGATAATGAAAAATCAATTATTGAGTTATTGTGGGGTGATATTCAGTTAGGAAAAAGATTACAAGCTTGTATAATAATGTGGTTTTCTGTTTATATTTTTAAAAGACCCGTTTTATATATTTTTAGAAATTTAAGAATAGATCAAAAACAATTACAAGATGATATATGTGGAACAGAAAAATATAATTTTAATATCCAATATATTAAAAATTTATTTGAAGAATTTAATAGTGAATTACATAAATATTGGAAAGATTTCAAGCTTCCAGAGTTACAAGATATAAATAGTAACGGTGTTATTGATAAATTAAACAATAAAGATGCTCTTAACCCAACTGATATTTTTTCTACTTTAATGCATTATACGTCATTAGAAAAAATAAATAAAAAATTTTCTGAATATAATGGCAAAAATAATGAGCTGGTTAATATAACTGTATTAGTAGATGAAAGTGATCTAATGGCTCCTTCAGCATCCAACGATGGAAGCAATAAAAATGATTTAAAAGATACAACAGCATGTGAAGAATTACTTTCAAAAATATATAAAAAAGTAAGATATGTTTTACATATTACAGGAACAGCACACTCACTTCTATACAATACAACGACGCGTTTAAGTGATAATACTAATATTCAAATTAAAATATCAAAGGTCCATAAGATGAAAAGAGCGTCAGATTATTATGGTTTATTTAATAATAATATATATTTTAATACTTCTGTAGTAGAAGCTTGGTGGGATTATAAAGATATCGAAAGTAATAAAAAAAGTATAAGTTATGAAATTATTAAAGATTATAATATTAACATAAGAAAAATTATACACCATATTCTTTATGTAAGACCTACTTTAAATAAAATTTTAAAAAAACAAAATCAAAAATATAATTCACTTCTAATAAGTGAAGAAAGGATAAAAGATAAACAATTTGACTTAGCATATAAAATAATGGAAGATTATTCCGATTTATTCCTTGTTATATTTCATGGAAAATGTTTAAGGTTATATTTATCGAAAAAATATGAAAATGAAATTAAAAGATTATCTCTATGGGATGCCAATCAGTCATCATCTAGTCACCGATTACACCAAATAGGAGGTGTTTATGGGTCACCTATATATACACAAAAAGGTAAAATTTTGCCTAATGGTTATTGTTATTACGACATTGATACAAAATCTTTAAATATTAAACTTGTGTATAAATTGTTAAGAATTTTGTTTGAAAAAAGTGATATACCAGTAAAATATAAAACTGTCATAACAATAACAGGAAAGTATGGTGAAAGAGGGTATTCTTTTACAAGTGATGATTATCATGAATTTTCGTTACATTTAACAGATCAGTATTTTGTTTCTCATGCTTCATTTAACTGCACCGATATTTCGCAAAGGATGCGATTACAAGGAAAATATAATGATAATGATGTTAAAAATATGAAACTTACTTTATGGACTACTCTTCAATTACAAGATATAATGAAAAATTTTTATGTTTCTTTCATAAAAATCGTAGAAAAAAGAATAATGGAATGTGAATGTCACGATGATATTATATATTTACTAGAAAATATTATTGATTACGGAGAAATGCGGTTTGAAAAATATATGAAATATATAGACTCACGTCCTAAGAGAAAAAATTTTTCTACCCAAAAACATTTTGATAAAAAAATGAATGGATATTCACTAATAAAGACTGACGATATGACGGAAGAAGAAATAAGAAAATATTGTAAAGAAAAAAATTTACCTGAATATTTATGTGTTAATGAAATTAAAGAAACAGATATTTCTACGTTTGATGAACAATATAAAATAAAACAATATTATTCTATAGGTTATGATTGGGATAAGGGTATAAATACTGATGATGACAAAAAATATTATAACCTAACATTTAACCAAGAACATTTAAATACATCTTACGGTAATAAATTAACTAGATATATAGAAGAAGAACACATTTCATCTTATATTTCTGCTGTAAATTCAAGAACTCAAGTAGTTCTTTCTAAGCCTCTTAGAATATATGATTATAATAATTCTAAAACACATATTTTTAAGTTTGATCCAGACCGTTATACTTTTCAAAAGTCCCCACTGTGTATATCTCCAATCAATACTAAAAAAAATGAAAAACCATCTTATTTCATTGATGGTGATAAAGTAAAATACACAGTTATTAAAAAAGAATATGAAAGACAAAATACAGATGGATATAATAACGAAAATAATGACTACTTTATAGAAAATGATATAAAATTACCAGATAAATATTATTGGAAAACGCCCGATGGTTGGTTATACTTATATGACAAAAATAAACCCGATATTTATTCAATGAATATAATAGCATCATCACAAATTAAAAATACTTTAACGCCTTATCTAGCGAATATAGGTGTAACTTTATTTACCACAGAATGCTTTAAACTTACGGAAAAAACTAATTTGAGGGTTGGTTTAAAAGATATGTATGAAAAATACGAAAAATGGTGCAAAAAAAACCATAAAGATTGTCTAAAAACGCAAAAACAATTTAAAGAAGAACTTGAAAAACTAAATTACAAAGAATCAGAAAGTAAAGGTGTAGACATTACGGGTAAGTCTGGTAAGAGAGGATATAATATAATGGTTGAACTATTAGAATGATTATTGAAACATGCTTAAAAAGAATATATAAAAATATATAACATGAATAATTAATGACACGTTATTCGGTAACAAATATTATTATTAATTCCTTTAATATAAAAAATAAAAATACAATGCTAGACATTTTAAACTATATAAAAAACAGGTATAGTAGTTCGATACACGAAGATGAAATAAAAGATGAGTTATTAAAATTAATAAAAGATAATATTATTTTTAATGAAAATAATATTTACGAATTAACTGAAAAAGGAAATAATAAATTAAAAGATTACAAGTACTATTATTTTATTATTATTAAGAATTTTTTAAAAAATGTAAAATTTTTTAAATTTTTAAAACAAATAAAATTAAAAGCTGAAAACAATAAAGTAGATAAAAAATATGAAGTAAAAGAGGTTAGAAAAGAACAATCAAAGTTAAGAGAATACTTGGTTAATAATAAAGAACACAAGTGTGTATTATGTGATAAAAAACTTCCGTTAAGTTTGTTGGAAACAGCACATTTAAAACCTCGTTGTTTATTGAAAAATATTAATGAACTTAATGATGTAAATATAGTAGAATTTATGTGTTGTTACTGTCATAAGTTGTATGATCAAGGAAATTTATCTGTTTATAATAATTTATTGTGTGTTTCATCACAAATAGATAGTTATCCAGACTTAAAATATATAAGAGATAAAATTATAACTAGTTGTAATGTTCATAATGAAAAATATTTTAACTATCATTATAACAATATTTATAATAAGTGTAATATATCTATTGAAAAATAATAATATCCGCATAGTATATAAAATGACAGTTAGCAATCAAACATATAACGTAGCACGACATCTTGTTCGTGCTAAATCTAGTGCCGGTGGTGCCCATCGTCTTATTTTCGTGAACCCCTCCGGATACAACTACAACAAATTCATTCCCGGATCAGGTGTAGGTGGTATGAATCGCTCTGTTCGTAGATATCAGTATCGCCACGCCACCACGTGTGAGAATGCCTCCGGCGGGCAACGCGGTGGAAACTGCTTCCCGAATTAAGAAATATATCAAATATTATAATTATTTCGAATTATCACTTCAATATATTGTATATCTTGAATTTATACAAAGCATATGCCAATAACGAAACCAATGATGTAAAACTTGTGTAGTAACACCATATACTAGCTTTAGAATCCGTTGTTAATCCATAAAAAAACCCGAATGCCGGAATTATACTCAAAGCCACTACAATCTTATATGACATATCCCATAATACAAATATTGGTATACTTATAATAATTAACCAATTCACATATGCTTTGTATTTAGTTACTTCATATTTAGATAACCACCAATCAAGGTGTCCCTCTGATGTAACAGTTGTGCACTGTTTTGTAATGTTCCCATAAAAATACGTTATTAACATAATTGTCGATAAAATAGAAAATAATACAATAAATAATTTACGATTTTTGCTACATTTAGACCACGGTTTTACAAATAACGATCCTAATGTTGAGCCCAATGGTTGAAGTATTAGTATGATCGGAATAAGAACATATGTTAATATTTTATTCATCTGTGAACACGATTTACGTGGATTTGTAAGCCATAATAATAGTTCCGCAAACTGCATTCCACACCATCCTACAAGAATCATTGCTATCCATTTAAAGTGTGGAATATTCGAATACATTAAGACCACTATTGCTATGAAAGAATAAAGCGATGTTTTTGCGCTAGATTCAACACTGTAGCACATTTTTTTATTGTATGCTGTTATATACTATTGTATACTATATATAATATAATTGTAGATATTTTTATGGCGATGTATGACAATTTATGGCAATTTTGTCTATCAGAAAATTGATACACAAAATGTTAAATATTAACAATATAAAAACAACGACGCATACCCATTTAATAAAGCAACGCAACACACCGCAACATAATGAGTCTTAACAAACGTCTTCAAAAGGAACTTACCGAGCTTGTCCGCGATCCACCTACTAACTGTAGCGGCGGACCTCTCGATGATGATATTACAAAATGGCGCGCAACAATTACTGGTCCTGATGGCAGTCCTTATGCCGGCGGCGTATTCTTTCTAGATATTGATTTTCCCGTCGATTATCCTTTCAAGCCACCCGTTGTAAAATTTATTACTCCAATTCTTCATCCGAATATTAATTCCTCCGGCGGAATATGTCTCGACATTTTGAAAAACAACTGGAGCGCTGCTCTCACTGTATCTAAACTCCTCCTCAGCATCTCATCCCTTCTCGATGAACCAAATCCGGATGATCCTCTTGTCCACGACTTGGCGCATCTTTACAAAACAAATCGCGCTGAATATTTAGCAAAGGTTCGCGCATTTACAATTCGCCATGCTAATTAAGGTCGTGTGGGTGTGTGGGTGTGTCGCTATCGATACACTTATATAACTAGACGTCGGTATTATAATGTCTCCGACAATATTTTTATTTGCTCCTCAGTGAGTTTTTCTGGATAAACCACTTTAAATACTACATTTAAATTACCGCGTTCTGTTCCGCGTTGTATACCTAATTTGGGTATTGTTTTTATTAAACCATCGCGAATAATATTGCCAACAGAACTATTAAACGCAAATTTTTTACCATTTACATGCTCTATTTCAAATACGAATCCACAAAGCGCCTCCTTGAGTGTTATCTTTTTCTCCATTATAATGTCAAGACCATTTCTTTTAAAAGTGGCATGCTCTTCTACATTAAGCGTTACTTTGACATCACCACGACATTCGGGAGCCCCTTCATTACCACGGTTGCTTAATATTATAACTTCGCCACTTTCCGCACCAATAGGGATCGTAATATATTCTGTATGTTTATCTAGTTCATGCGTCCCTTCGCTATTCATATTCCAGCGCTCCATTTCTACAGGAATTGTTGCTCCTTGACACGCTTGTTCTAATGTTATTGTAGTATTAACACTTATAAGCGCAGGTTTTTGAACTCTTGGTGTTCTTTGAATATCTGGGCGTGTATAATGTTGTTGTTGTTGTTGCTGATGCTGCATCTCTTGATATGGAGGTGGAGGCGGAGGTGGGTGTGGCGATGAGTGATGATAATGACCGCCTCCTCCACGAATCTGTGGCTCATTAAACATTCCTCCGATGCCACCCATACCACCCATACCCATCAATATATCATTTAGATCGCCCATTACATTTTCGTTAAATCCGTCACCATTCCCTCCCGGATTAGAACCAAATGTTCGTATTATAATTCTCGGACCGCCACCAGGCATTCCAGGCATTCCACCAAATCCACCCAGCCCCCCCAAATTCATAAACCCGTTCATTGATTGATTCTCCATTCCGCCTCCTCCACCTCCTCCACCCATAAACATATTAAAAATATCCATCGGATTAATTCTAACACCACCCCCTCCCGCACCCATAAATGGATTTTGCTGTGTTATATCATATTTCATCCTCTCTTCGGGATCACTTAAAACAGTAAATGCTTCCGATATCTTTTGAAATTTTTCAGTTGATTCTTGACTGTTGCCATTTTTATCAGGATGGTGTATAAATGACAATTTTCTATATGCTTTCTTAATATCATCTTGTGAACACTTTTTGTCTACACCCAATACATCGTAAAATGTTTCTCCTCCTTTCATTTTAATTTGTGCTTAATGGTTTAAGAGACTATAAAGATTATTATATTATATTAAAGAAACATAAACTTAAATATTTATTAACGAATATTAATAATCTTATTAAATAACTACACAACGAATTACTACTTATTTTATATTATCTAAAACAAAACTATCTTAATGTCGACCATAGAAAAGCAAATATTGACACCGACGGGTGAACAAACAAATATACCATTTATTAATAAATTTCAACCTCAACATTTTGCCAATTTTGAGCAGCTCGATACAAATATTATTCTACTACTCAATACTCTCATAAAAATCAATAATCTAAATCTACTTCTTATAGGCGATCCGGGTTCAGGTAAAACGTCTCTTATTTACGCTATAATTCGCGAATATTATAAACAAAACTATAAATCCGACAATATACTTGTTTTAAATAGTCTTAAAGATCAGGGTATATCATACTATCGCAATGATTTGAAAATATTTTGCCAGACATCTTCACTTATCCCTGGGTTCAAAAAAATAGTCCTTCTAGATGATATCGACATCATTAATGAACAAAGTCAACAAGTGTTCCGTAACTGTATGGATAAATATAGTCACAGAGTTCATTTTATTTCATCCTGCACAAACGTCCAAAAGGTGATAGACAGTTTACAGTCGCGCAATATTATTATAAAAATGAATCAAATCGAAGACGTGTGTCTAGATAAAATAATGAAAAAAATTGTCGCCCACGAAAATATAGTTATAGATACCGATGCCCAGAAATTCATTCTAAATATTTCCAACCTTTCAATACGAATCTTAATTAATTATCTAGAGAAAAGTAAGATTCTAAACACGCGCATTGACCTTGCTATAGCAAAACAACTATGTACCAATATTAGTTTTTATATTTTTGAAGAATATACTATAAGTCTGACAAATAAGGATCTAGATAACTGTATTCGCATTCTTTATTCTTTATATGATCAAGGATACTCTGTTATGGATATTCTTGACAACTATTTTCTTTTTGTGAAATCGACGCCGCTCATTGACGAAACTAATAAATATAAAATTACAAAGATTCTTTGTAAATATATGACTATTTTTCACAATATACACGAGGATGAAATTGAATTGGCGCTTTTTACCAATAACCTCATCGCACTTTTTTGATTACATATTTTGTATTTTTTTATTCGCCCTAATTCGTAGCTAGCAAATATTTTGCTATCTGTGTATTTGATGTCAGAACCTGTTTAGGTGACATTCTAACAAACCATCCAAAATTTCGACGCTGAATTAACTCACACGCAGGCACATACAACCCAAATGTCTCGTGGCACAAGTTTAAATCAATCGTATCACTCATTAAATCATCCAAAATAACCGGCGACTCATCCTCTTTCTTTGCGCCTATAAGGTCAGGTTTGATCACATTTACTGTTCCACTAGATATCTGGTCAAAGAACCACTTACTAGTGTTACCTTCAAAATCCATCTCATCGGTATAGTCTGATGACACCAATGTTTCTAAATACTCTATATACTTCTTCATTACTTGATTGTCCTTTTTACATCCCATTATCTTAGTAGATGGCGCAAATGTAATCACAGATGAAGCAATGCTCCTCGAAACCATTTCTGTTACAAATACACCATCAGCACCAGTTCCTTTGCTTATACCTAACTCATACATCGTTTTCAAATTCTGAAAACATATAAATGATGGCGGTAATCTCATACCTCCATACTTGTCTAGCACCTTTGCCATTGCCAACTCACGTAAATGAGGTCGAAGCGGTGTTGCTAGTTGATCAACATTTATACTCCAGTTAGGCAATATTTTAGTAAATACTTTGTCATCAATAATACATACGTTGAATGAACTACCGCATTTTTCTATAATGCTCCTTATTGTTAAATATAAATATGGTTGATTTAAATCCGTAGTATTTCTTGAACCAAAATTTTTCCATGATCGCTCATTTACGTCATACTCTACATGGACCCACAAGAATGGTTTATTTCTGTCCATTTTATTATCATCATTTGCTAAAAATTTATGTATAAGATCATATTCTTCTTTCTCTATATCTTTGGAAATTTTTTTGTTATATTTCGAATACATATACCCTATTATTAAAAGTAGTGCGAGAAGTATTATTTGTTTTCCTGAAATCATACTGAATAATATATATTATGTGTATAATAATTTATATGTATAATAATTACCTAGAATATAATTTATTCAGTATGATTTGTATTAGATATTTAATATTTTGATATTTCTGCTATTTATTTAATTTCATGTCCACTCTTCAATTCGCAAGTTGATAAAACTCTGAATTAAATCGTTTGTTTATTTCTCTCACTATCTCATCCTGTTTTGCTAGTCTATAAGCACGCTGCATGTCTTGTTCTACTTGTATTGCCGTATCATGGTCCAATTTTGTAGTATGTGCCTCTTTAGAATAGTTATAACTCAATCTTTCAATATCCCTAAATGTCTGCATCTCATTTGTTGATGCGTATTTTCTTCTACTCTCAAAGTCATCAGCAGTTACAGGTATCACCGTTTCTGTGTGCGCCTTTTTTAAGTCTTCATACTGTAATGAGCTAAATAGACCACTCGAATATTCTTGTGGTGCTTCGCGCCCAAGTCCGTAGTATCCACCCCCACCGCTACTGTTTGCTGTCTGTATTTCATTTCGCTGAATAAGTGCCATTTTATTTCGTAATTCCACTTTTTTACGTTCGATACGTTCATTCCTCTCTGACCACGTCCCACCTAATTCTTGCGGCTCATAACTGAATTCGTCTTCATTTTCTTCGGATCTGGGGTTTGTCCCTCTAAACCATTCCTCATACCCATTATCTTGCTCTTCGTCATGAAGACGGAATTTTTCAAATTTTTCATTAAACCATTTATTAAAATTGCTAGCATCCATTTTTTGAATCTTATTATACGCTTCTTCGTGTGTTTTATGATATTCACGATCCTCTACATTATGCGCTGTCTTTGTTTTATTCTGGTTTAATTCTCGCTCTATAATGGCAGTATACGAAAATTTGTCTTCTTTATATCCTTTCTCACCTGGGAAACGGACTTTGTATATCTCATATAATATTTTATATGCTTTGGTGAAAAAGAGAAAATATTCTTTAGGTAATCGCGACTTGTCGGGATGCATCTGTAAAACAATAATCTTTGCTTGTTTAAGATGAGCTTCTTCAAACAAGACCGGGAGTTTGAATAGATTTAGTATATCCGCTAACTCGTAATTATTTATATCTAGATCCATACTTTCCATCGCGCTTGACATAAAAATGATTGAATATTAATATTATATGGTAATATTATTTATATTCATTTATTTTTATGTTTTTATCTTTATATTTATAATTATTCATTTTTATTTGTATCTAGATAGTATATATTTATTATATTAACTATATACCTACTATAATATATGCCTGCTTGTATAGAACAAAAAACTAAAAAATATCTTTCACGTGGCTCGCCGCCGTATTCAGCAATGAAATGTAAAGATTTAACTAAGAAGGGAAATGATGGCGCAATGTATGTATCAAAACCCGATAAACGCGGGATATACCGTTGGGTAAAGGATAATGAGCGCACTGTAGTCGCTAAAACTCCCAAGAATAAAACTAGTAAAATATCTGTCAAAACACGTATCAATACACCCATCAATAGACCTATCAATACACCTATCAATACCACTAAATGTGTATACAAAAAAAATGATTATGGAACAGTAAATGTTTCACAGTTCATAAAGTGTATCGAAAATGATACAATTAAAAAACAACTTGATGTCGGCACTAAGCCTAAAAATATATACGAAATAAATGACAATGCGTCATTCCCATTTGTCGTCTTTGATTACGGCGGACGCGTTGATATTTATAATAATCATTTCAATGAAGCAAGTAATAAAGGAGAATTAAATAATAAATTATTGAGCGTAAAATATGAACAAATTTTTCTTGGCGATAATGAATTAAATGATCCTTATTGGAGATTCAAACGTGGAGTAGCAAAAGGTAATACACTTCTTTTACAAACAGGTAAAGGCAAATATATGTTTATTGGTAAAGGTATATTGTCTTTTTCAACAAAGAATGGAGACATCATTCGCAAATTTTATTCGCCAATCGGTGGAAACTATGATTCTTTTCCTTATGCGATCGGTGACAAATATGTTTACTTATTAAATGACAAAAAATATGCCCCGATTGAAGAGTTTGATATAACAAAAGATGTATGTAAACAATACTATTGCTACGATGTTGAATGTAAAAAATATAAAACTTATGGGTTGCCTATGAAAACTAATTATGCCCCTTTTTATAAATACTACTAGGGGTATGTTTGTTTAAATATATATTAAATAAGTATAAACATATTTGTATATAAAATATATATATACATATATACATATATTCGTATATTCGTATATTTGTAAATGAAACCTTTTGCTCTTTTAGCATTTGCTCTTGCTATGATTGGCACTAGCAACATACACGTATATGCTCTTCCTAATATTGCTCCATCGGCACAAAGTTGTGGAAATGGTATATTCTGTGCTCCTTTTCAAACATGTATGAGTAATGCCACAGGTGCTGGACTTGTATATGCTTGTTCTCCTCTACCGAGCGCTACGCGTTGTTTAGATGCGCGATTTTCTTGTCCTTCTTCTTATACTTGTATAGAGGATTCAAAATGTCTTCCTCCTACTAATGGTAATGGTGGTAATAATGATAGTATTGTTACATATGATGCTGTTATTAATCTTGACGCTTTTGAAGTTTCCGAGTTTCGCGACTTTGGATCCGGAATGAAGCCTACGTCTTTTAGTATTTGCGGGGCGATCACTAATAACTTCCGCCTCCCAAACTTTTGCACATGTCGTGACGCACGGTTCGGAGGCGAACTTAGTTGTGTAATAGGGCTTCAGACGTATATATCCGTTGGTGCGTCAGCATGGATTCTTCCTTGTGATTCACCGGCTAATTTTGGATATAGAGCATGGGCGTCAGTATTAGGTATGAGCAGAGGTATTGGAAGAACATGGACAGCATCATTTACTGCTCAGATTCCTATCCCAGGTGCTACATTTGAAATAGGTGTAGCAAGTGTAGGTGCTCGTGCTGAACTATCTGGGGACATCAGTCGGTTCATTATCTCTACTCGACTCGGAGTTGGTGTATGCGGAAGAATAGGAGTTGGTGTTTTTTCTAGAGAAATGTGTAATCCATCTCAGCTACGTTGGTTACCAGTTACTATACTTAATGGTCCTCGATTTGATTTCAGTCGGTTCTGTTAATATTACGCCGACTTACGACTGTCATGTTATATATAACAGTATATAAAATTGAATTAAAATAATATAAAATATACAATTTTATATTATATATCCTCTGACATCAACAAAACACATACATATCACATATCTCATATCCAAACGTTATTCTATGAGTTTGTCATGTTCTTCTGCGCAAGACACCGGCAAATTTAGAATCAATACAAAAGATCAATTTTATACAGACACCAACGTCTCAAAAAAATGTATTAAACAAATTATGTCCTCTTTAAAAACCACTTCTAGTGAATATGATCCGTCTTCCTATTTGTGGGTCGAGCCATCCGCCGGTAGCGGTTCGTTCCTACATAATATCCCTAATGCGTATACCAAAATCGGTTTAGATATTGACCCCAAAGCCCCCAATATTTTGCCTCAAGATTTTCTTCAATGGACCCCTCCGACAGATAATATTAAACCGATTCTTATATTTGGTAATCCACCATTTGGTAGTCAGTCAGCCCTTGCTAAAGCTTTTATAACTCGAAGCTGTAGTTTCGCTACCATTATTGCGTTTATTCTCCCAAAGTCATTTGTAAAACCGAGTATGTATCGCGCATTTGACCCTTTATTTCATTGTATTCATTCTAGTAATATTGCTGATGATGCTTTCGTTTTGGCGGACTCTACTACAAAGCATAATGTTCCTTGTGTTTTTCAAATCTGGGAAAAAAGAACACAACCCCGTGTGGTTGAAGAAAAGGTGACCGAGAATGGGTTTGAATATGTCAAAGTATCAGATCCATATGATGTCGCTTTTCGGCGCGTAGGCGTTTATGCTGGCAAGTGTTATATTAATGTCGTTGGGAGTGGAACGGAATACAGTTCTCAGTCACATCATTTCCTCAAATTTGATGAAAAATATGGAAAATGTATTGAGGATATTTCTAAAAAAATAAATAGTCATAAGTTTCCTAGTAATACCGTGGGTCCGCGAAGTCTTTCAAAATCAGAAATAAATACTGTTATCAATACTATTCTTGAGGGTTTGGGTGTGTAGTAAGACCAAAGAATTTATCAAAATGATTTCGAGGTATTTTTCCATTTGGATAATCGGCAACTAGATCGACCCCCCTTATAAATTTAATCTTTATTTCCGGAAAGTTAATATTACTGACAATGATATATAATAGTTTTTTTGATTTTTCGTCAAATACTTCTTTGTTGAATTCTCTTCCTTGACCTACCATATTTGATGGCATAAAGTTACATCCTCTTGTTGTGAAGGTTTTTTGTTCGTATTGTATATTTTCATTGCCAATGTCTTCGAAATCGTGGTCTTTACATCCTTTTATGTGTTTTAATGATGGGTAATTTTTTTCTAACCACGGTTCTATCAAAGGAGAAAATGCTCTTCCATCTTTAAATATACGTATACATGATTCTATGGGTAAATTACCAAACGCAATATTCTGAATTGTATGAACAAAAGTTGTATTAAATCTAATAGATGACATGACAAGTTCTTGTGAAGCCATTTGTTAATCAATGATGTATGTGTGTGCGTTTGTGTCTGCGTTTATTATGATATATGATTATATATGATAATATTTATATAATTTATCAATTTTATAGATTATTAATGCTTATTACGTAAATTTATAATTCAAACACACTTTAAAAAAGGCCTCTATGTCTGGAATACTTGCTCCGGTTATAGAAGCAATTGGTCCTTCATTCATTCCACGAGCGTATGCCAAAAATACAGGGATTCCATTTACCATTTTTTTGTGTTTCAAAAATGCGTAAAAGTCGAAGCACTCATCTACGTCAACTTCGAACATTGTTATATGATCGGGTAACTCATTTGATTTTGTATACGAATATTCTTTGATTTTCTTACAAGGTCCACACCATTCAGCAGTAAACTTAAATATGAGAATTCCTGGATTATTTGTCATAAGAGTGGCAAAATCATTCCTTGTCCCAGAAAATTTGATAATTTTATATCTATTATCAATCCTACTTAATACTCCTTCCATCTTGTTCTATATTATTTTATATATATTTTATGAAATATAATAATACTAATAAATTTATTTTAAGTTAGTTTTGTTATTTATATTTATAATAATTTATAATAATTTATATTTACAATAATTTACGTTTTATATCTTGTTTAATATTCTATTTTCATATTATTAAAACTTTTAGGTATAATTAAATATAAGTAACTGCTATTATGAAAGATGTTGAGCCTATGTTAGAGTATAAATTGTCTACTTTTAATTTTAGAACTATTTATAATGTATTACTGCTTATATATTTAGCAACTATGACCCCCTTATATTCATTTTTAAACTATGGTATAAAAACAGAAAAAGAATCAATAAGGTCAACTGTGTTATCTACTATTAAAATTTTTAATTTTAATTTACACAAGGTTTCAAAAAGAGGAATTATTAATGATAAAAATTTAATGTATTTGTCTAATCATTTATCGTGTAGTGATTTTTTTTTAGACCCTTATATTACTCACTATAACTCAAAAATTATTTCTTTATACAAAGTTAAAATTTTATTACCTTTAGTTTCATTATTATGTAGTCAAGCAAATACAATAATATTTATAAACAGAATGAAAGACAAAAATGAAATCATAAAAAACATGAATAATATTGAGATGCTAAGAAAAGCTGACACTAAGCGAAATATTCTAATATATCCTGAAGGGTTGCGTCGTGCGCATAGACCAAATCCGTCTGCTATTTTAAAAAAAGGTTTTATTTATCATTCTTTTGAGCACAATCTTCCATTACAAATTATTCATACCACAAACAAAGACTATGTTATTGATGATGAAAAATTAACGTATAATAAAGATATACACACTTTCACATATTATGGTCCCAAAATTGACCCGCAAAAATTAAAAATGCGATATGAGAAAAAATACAAAAAAGAGTATACAAAAGACGATTATTATGAGGATGTATATAAGCAGTGGGTTAAAATATGGAAGAAAATGGACAAATATAGGATCGATAGTTATATCGAAAAAGGTATGACGTATGAAGACGCTGTTAAAAAAACTGAGGAATTTGCGAAACAGTTCCCCCTTATTGAAGATAAGATTATAAATGGCGATACTCCTCTATCTAACACGTTTATATTAATACGAACTGTTTTATGGGCTATTATATACTATGTTATTTACAAATTAATAGAAAAAGTATTTGAAATATTTTTCTCATTATCAAAAAAAATGAATCAAACTAATAGTTCATGTATCCCTACAAGTAGTTGTTGTGCTTCAATGTGTAGTAGATTTTCTTTTTTGAAGAATTTCTTATTTTCTCCCGTTTTACCCGTCTCTCCCGTTTCATGAAGGGCTTAACGATTTCGCCGCATGTTTTGTAACATTAATATTAATAGGTTTCGATGTCGCGAAAGATGTTATTGTATTTGCTTGTCGAACTATATCCTCTAATGTAGAAATAGAAAGTCTCGGAAGATCAGCATGACTTTCCCAAAAATATCTACAGTATGCCCATTTAAATTCATAGTCGTCTCCATAAAGGTGCGACAATTTCTGAAGAAGCAAGACGTTTACATTCATCGGAAGCAAGTTTAGGTTTTCTTTCGGTAACACATAACATAATTGAACAATGTCTTCTATAGATTGTTGCGGCTTGGGAACAATAAACTGGAGACCCATTTGAGGAATATATTTGACAAGATCTTTGAATAATGGAGCATAATGATAGTTATAGCACCATCGCCAATCTATACACCCACTAATATAATAATTAAATGTCCACTCTAATCCTTCCAAATAATTCACACATATCTGTTTTTTCCGATCATCATTTATCTCTACATCAAACAATGCTTTATAATATCTATACTCCCAATCTCGCTGAAAAGGATTAATATATTTCTCAACGCTTCTTTCTTTCATAGGAAGCAAAAGCAAATCATCCATACACTGAATATCTGATCCTAAAACATCTTCACTATTGTTGAGTATTTCATTTTTGGGTGCGCTAAATTGATTTTTGTCATTTCTCCCGTTGAATGCGTTCATCGTGTTTCCAGATCCAGCCCTCCCATAACCACGCGACGACGCGGCGATGCCAGCACTACTTCCAAATCTTTTACAAAACTTATCGCGTTTTTTATGTTCTTCCATAAGAAGTTCATCCTCTTTATCCGCGATATGTTTTATCATTTTATAAAAATTCTCCCATTGTATTGTTTTTCCATTTATCAGAAATTTATCTGTATTCCCTATCGTCTCGCGATACACATTTAGTAAAATATCTACACCAACAGTTCGAATATTTAATGCCGGAAAGTGTGGTAAAAAATCATTCCCCAATAGAAAGCATATGAATATATAATCTTTTATGCGATTTGTTGTAGTCTCGCTATCAACAACCATGTTTGATTTATCATTTTGTGTATCATCTATTTTACCATAATCTCCCGCGATTGGCGTTTGTCGTCTTTCCGGAGTCTCTCCATAATTATGAATATACTTCACGATCGAAACAGCGAGCTCTGGTATATCAAGCAAATAGTCTGTGTTAGCATCAAGAGTCGAATCGACTGACTTGATAAATTCGGGCGTCTCTCTAAATAAATACAAATTTGGAGTAATATGTAAATGATTTAATGTAAGCATAATAAGATCAGCATCTAATCCATATACTAGTGTAATAGTGTCAGATGAATTATGATATTCAGGATATTTGCGCATATAGTCAAAAATCTTATGCTCACCTTCTCCTATATCGGAACTACTAGACACGATGTATTCTAATGAAGACTCTAATGATTTTGCCTGATTTTTAGCCATATAATACTTCATAACTGTTTCATTTAACTCCTTCATAAAATTAGTGCCGGGTGTAATTGATGACGTATTCCACGACTCTTTATATGAGTTGCCCATAAACTCCCGTTGTAGTTGTGTCGTATACCACGACTTGTATCTTCTATCGCGCTGTTGACTAAGTTTAGCAACAGGCGCAACTCCATCGAAGGCAATAAATACTCGTTGTTGAGGTTTTAGCGATTCAACATAGAAGTCTATTTTTTTACATACCATATTTATCAACTCTTTCTCATATTCCATCCTTTTTGTCTTATCATATGTAGGACTATTCTTTACAGCATCGTATATTAAAGAATTACAATCCATATACAAATTATCAATATGTGAAAGGGAATCTAGTTTCTTTATTATTTGACCATAACTGCGAACAATATGACTGAAATAACTTGGAACTCCCATTTTGATCTATGTTGTCTGGTGGTGGTGTTTGGTGGAGGTGTATACTGTTTAAAAACGATGTATGTTAATACTTATATATATATTTATGTTTCTATGTATTTTAAATATATATTCTAATCTGTATTTTCTATTCTATATATTCTAGATTAACGAATAATATATTGTATTATATATATAATATAATACAGTATATAATATATAAAATATGAGTTCACCAGGAGCATCAGGAGCAGGCGGCGGTGGAGTTAGCTCTACCCAACCAGCAATAAAACCACTTATGAATCCACAAAAAGATAAGCTTAAACCTAATACGGGATTATTTCAAAATGTTATTAAAAATTTAAACCCCGCTATCCCTTTATCAGGTGGAAGCATTCTTCAGTTAATATCATCTCTTTCTCCACTTTATCTATCTGTTTTTTTCATATTATCTAGTATCAGTAATGGCGATCTTAAATGGACAATGTTTTTAGCAGGGTTGATTTTTCTAGTATTTATATTCTCTCTTGCTGCTATGACTACAGATGCCAAGTTTGATAAAGTCAATGGATCAGCATTTTATAAACGCGAATGTAACTTTGTTAGTTTCCCATACGGTTTATCCGAATATACTATACCAAACTTTAATAGCACTGCTTTATCTTTTATTTTCGCCTACATATACTTACCAATGGTCCAATTTGAAAGTTATAATATTGTGCTTCTATCTATAATTATGGTTTTATTCTTTATTGACGGTGTTACTAAAGTTATGAACGGATGTACACCAATTGTTGGTGTTCTTATGGGTATGGCCATCGGATGGATTGTTGGATACTTGTGGTATCTTATCGTCGCAGCAGCAAATAATAATCTTATTTATTTTAATAATAGTAATACTAATCCTATATGTTCTCGTCCAAATAACCAAACATTTAAGTGTAAAGTTTATAAAAATGGCGAAATTATTCACACAATGTAAATTTAATGACGCAAATTATGGATTAAACTTTGTTGAGTTATGTGCTATCCATTTTTTAAAATCATTCATTGCTGCATCCCGATGAAAACTATTTGTTAATAATTTAATATTATTATAATTTTTTGACATTATAGAAATGAAATTATATACTATGTTACGCGTTATAGCTGTCTGATATTTAAACATCTGACTCTCTTGAAATAATGGCTTCTTTGTCCGAGTATTTACACTATTATGAAAATCAAAAAAGAACATCTGTAAGTCCTTTTTTGTTTTAATATTTTCTCTTTTTACATTTGCCATTATCGCATAAGCATGTTCAGAACAATCAGGACAAGGTAACGTAGAGCATATTCTAGAACATATATTCAAAAAATCATTTTTCAATTCGTCAAAATGCTGATCCTTCATTTTGTAAGAAAGTGTATGAAATAAATACCACGTGGCATTTCCCCATTCCTTTTTTGTTGCCATATTATAATATAATAATATAAAGACTTTTTATTTTAATAATTATACATATTTTTTTATAAATAGTTATAATTATTATGTCTTCGTTTATTTCGCAAGATTTTTTCTTTACAGAGTTGGCTAAAATAATGAAAGATTCAAAATCGTATACAAATGTAACAGGTGTAACAGGTGGAACAGGTGGAACAGATGTAACAGATGATAATTCAAACAAAAATATTATTATATCTTCTGATTCTACTTCTAATAATGATGACCTTTGTCTCATTTCAAAGGAAAAGCTTCACCCAAATCATATAACTCTCTCTTGTAATCATAAATTTAATTATATACCGATTTATAAAGAAGTATCATACCAAAAAAATAAGAATAACACGTCTTTTGAAATTACTAAACTATTAGACAATGAAATAAAATGCCCTTATTGTCGACGAATTACACCTCGGCTTATTCCATACATTCCTTACCCATCCGTAAAACAGACTAGATACGTAAACTCACCTGAAGACTTATGTATGCCAGCTGTTAAGTGTCAGCACGTTTTAAAAAAAACACATACTTGCGATTCAAGCACAGATCTTGATCTAGATCTAGATGATAGTAGCGCAAAATGTGAGAAAAACGCGCTATATTATGAAGATGAAAACTTATTACTTTGCGTTCAGCACTTTCGACAATATGAAAAACGAATGAAATCGATTCGAGATAAAAAAGCAAAAGAAAATGCCAAAATACAAGAAAAACTTGCGAAACAATCTTCCATCCCTCGATGTAAAGCAATTCTTAAATGCGGCAAAAATACTGGTAAATGCTGTGATCGTATTATTTCAATTGATGGTGCGTCATTTTGTAAAATTCATTCATAATAATTTGTTCTAATAATACAAAAATAACGCAAAAATAACATAAAGGGAAAATAATGTAATATATATATCATATTATTGTTAAATGAGTTCCGTTACAGTTGCTGAGTATATTTGGCTTGATGCCAATAAAAAATTTAGGTCTAAAGTTAGAACTATTCATCATGAAAATTTTACAGCACCAAAATATTTAGATTGGGACTATGATGGCTCTTCTACGGGCCAAGCCGACGGTAATTCATCAGAAATCACTCTTCGTCCCGTATTTATTTGCGACAATCCTTTCTCTAATTTTCGTGATAATCATATTTTATATTCAAAACTTGTTCTCTGTGAAACTTTCAATGTTGATGGCACTCCTACTAATAGCAATACGCGAGCGCGTGCTCATGAAATATTTTCATTACCAAGCTGTGAAAGCGTAAAACCTTGGTTCGGTCTTGAGCAGGAATATTTTATAACAGATAATACACCAGGGGTGGGGGCAGCATTGTCGCCAATTCAAGAAACTTCGGAACATTATTGTGGAGTAGGTCGCGGTATTATGTATAGAAATATTGCCGAAGAACATATGGCAGCATGTATAAAAGCGCGGATTAATATATCAGGAATTAATGCTGAAGTTAGTCAAAACCAGTGGGAATTTCAGATTGGTCCATCAGTTGGTATTAAAGCAAGTGATGAGCTTCTTATGGCGCGATTTATTCTAGAAAGAATTGCTGAGAAGTATGGAAAGTCTATTTGCTATGATCCAAAGCCATTTGCTAACATCAATGGTTCTGGCTGTCATACAAATTTCTCTACTTCTGTTATGCGATCAAATGGTGGTATTAAAGAAATTCATCGTGTTATTCAAAATATGGAAAATAGTCACGCAGATAATATGACATTGTATGGAGAAAATAATGAAAAGCGTTTATCTGGCAAATATGAAACATCTGATTATAAAAAGTTTACGTGGGGTGTAGGTCATAGAGGAGTATCTGTGCGTATCAACAATCGAACGCATTCAAATGGGTTTGGATACTTTGAAGACAGACGCCCAGCAGCCAATATGGATCCATATTTAGTAACGTCTGCTATTATGGCAAATGTGATTTAATACGTCTTTTGTCATGCTTTGCGGTTCGACGCAATGTTATTTTTATATTCATGTAAATATTAATATATATTCGCTAGTATATATTAATAATTTATTACTATCATTTTTATTATCATTTTTAATATTGTTTTTTTATTTATTATTATGCCGAAATATGATACGTGTCATTTCTAACTTTGTTTCTAATTTTATCAGCTTCTTCTAGTAATCTATCTCTAATCAGAGGATTTTTCTTGAGATTCGCTCTTTTTTCAATATCTAGTATTTTTGTATTCTTTACTGTTCTCTCCCTTCTTCTCGCTGAAGATAATAAGTCTGCCCCTATGTCAGTTTTACGCTTATATGTTTTTATTCTGGCTTTCACCTTATCAATATTATCAAGCTCATCGTATTTATACATTGATTGACGTTGTTTTCTATCACCTCTAGACGGATTCGCTATTATCGTTTCATTGCCAAAATAGTTCTCATCTGGATAATAGGATCCTATTCCAGGTAATATAACCGACTGTTGACCAGTTATATCATTCACATAAAATGGTTTTCCATTCGAGTCTAATTGTTCTTTCCAATCAGGTGGTATAAGAGGTCTATTCCAATATGATACTCCATTAATAGTATCGACATAATAAGCGCGACTGTCATTATTCGACCACTGTTCTATCCAGCCTGTCGGTAAGTCTTTCATTTTAAACATATATTGATCATAATTCATATTCGGGAATAGTTGATCATAAAATTTAGACATCCGTTTTTTTTTATATTCATTAACCAATTCTACAAACTTGGGATAATTATAAAAACTTGCGGCACCCGATGTCTTTTGTAAACCAATGTTACAAAAGCTCAATTGCGCATTTACCTTTTCTATATAATCATTTATTTGATTTAACAATGGATAGACATTGTCGAATCCAGCGATATCATCTGGATTCGTTAACTCATTTTTTAAGTCCCCTAATACAATATTTACTTTATTCACATATCTCCAAAGAAATAATACTTTTTTATAGCATTTATCATAAAATTCTTTAATCAAATAAATTTTAACCATTGCTAGATCATCGTTATCTTTGCTATTAATATTTGGATTTTGCTGGTCATCTATCAAATAATATGGACGCGCATTCTCACCAATATTATTAAATGAGAATATACCCAATGTCATATCCAATGAAGCATTATTTAAAAGGGACTGTATGCTAAGATAAATGGGCCATAGTTTTTTTAAAAATTTTACCATTTCATCAATTTCTTCCAGAGTCATACTTATTACAGGTTTCATACGAGTTAATGTATCATCATACATATCATACATTTTAACAATTGGCAATGTTGATTCATTAAAAACTCTGAGATATAAAAAGATAACATGCCTCATTAAATTTGAAATATATTTCTTGCCTTTAAGCAGAATATCAAAATGCGGCGTCGAATGCTCTCTTTTAGGTGGTAAATTACGTTCTTTATATGGCGATTTACCTGGTGTGCGAGCATATTTCTGTATAGGATGTTGTGGGATGCCAGGAACATTTACTGGCGGAGGTTGACGTATATAAGGAGGAGTAACGGGATCCATATCATGCGATACAGCGCAAGAAAATACGAGTATGTTAAATATTTTATTTTGACTAATTGCTATAGGCAATAGTGTATCAACAAGTTGAATCTGTGCGGATTTTGTAAAAAACATACTCCCGGGATATAACTTAAATAGTTCCTTTTTATACAAAAATTTTTCCGAAGTATCTAAATTTGGATCTACAGGGACAAACATCCCCATTGATTTAAATTTTTCAATTGATTTAAATGTTATCTTATGATTTTCTACTGTTTCAGAGTCTTGGAAATGTCCTTGAAAATTTCTATCATGAGTCAAATCTACAAGTGTAAGACCATCTTTAATTTGGCAAGCATTTGTTATTCCAATATCAAAATACTTACATAATTCCGAGTATACCTTTTTTCTCATATCTTTTCCATATTTCGTATTATGAAATAATAAATTATAATCACTTCTTAACATAAGTTCATTTATTTTTTTAAACAGTGGTCTATATCTGGCGCCAACAACTTCAAAAACACTTCCGAATTCAAGAACGCGCAAATACTTCTTCGCTAGTAGTTTTTTATCATTTGACAACTCATTCCCCATACCCCCGTGTGCCTGAATAAATACATATTCATTTTGTAATTTTGCTCTATTATTCATTCCTTCTTTATACATATTATGTGTTATAGGAGGAGGATTAAAAAAAGGATGTGAATTATATCCTATAATTTGTAAATTTGTAGGGGATGGACTATTCACTGAAATATTTGGTGTTTCATTGTCATATTTGTAGTGTTTTTGGCGTCTTATGCCGCTCACTGACTCTCCCAAATTCGTGTAATGTGATTTACATGCGTCTATGAATAGTCTAATATGATTTCTGTCTTTATATAAAAGTCGACTTTCTATAGCCCTTACGGATGATAATCCTATACACTCTATTAAGTCATCATTTAGATCCCCCCATACAATAGCATTCCCAAATAACTTTTCTAAATTTAAACTAGCCATAATCAAATATAACTCAGGAGAAATTACCCAATATACATCATGATAATGACTCAATTGAAGTATTAATCCCCTTTCTTCTTGTGATAGTAATGAATCTGAGCTTCCTATTTTCACGGTTAATGGAGTTGGCGTAGGTGGTCCAGGTTGTTTTACCAGTTCTAAAAATGGTAAGTGTATAACATTATTAGTGGTTTTTTGAGTATGTGTATAAAAAGCAGACGTTTTTACAATGTTTGACTTTGGTGGATTAAATTCAGAAGACTGAGGAGTAGCATTTTGAGATAAGTTATAAGATTTAACTACTTCATTAACATCAAGAACAGGAACTGGTGCGGTTGGTGGCTTTGGTGGTGGATTTTGCGCCTGTTCATGTGAAATAGAAGAAACCGCGGAAAATAACTCAGAGTCTCGTGGAGTGGAAAAACGCTTGGGTTGTTTATTATATGTTCTGTCCGAATGAAACGAGTTTAAAGGACGAGGAGGCGGTAAAGGGCTTTTTAATAATTCCTTTGAGGGTGAACTTTTACGTGGACTACTACGTGGCGAACTTCTACTTGGCGAACTTCTACTTGAGGATTCATCATCACCATTTTCTGATTTTAAACCACCTACGTGGAATCTATTATTTTTTTTGTGTGTTTTATTTCGTCTTTTATTTCGTGTTTTATTTGTTAATTTTCTAAATAGTTTATTCCTTTTGCGTTTTCTACTATTTATTGTGGGTTTCATTTATATTATAATATAATACTATTTTTGTAACAAAAAGATGATTAGATCAATAATATATGTAATTTATGACAAACCACGTGACATCCGTCTATTCTATTTGTCATAAATTTAACTACTATTTATTCGTATTAACATCTAACTTTTTAGCGATTTTTTATACCGAAACGTGATACATTTCATTTCTAACTTTATCATTAATTTTATCTGCTTCTTCTAGAAATCTATCTCGAATTAGGGGATTTTTCTTGAGTTCCGCCTTCTTTTTAAGATCTAGTATTTGTTTATTCTTTACAGTTTGTCCACTCCTTCTAGCCGAAGATAACAAATCCGCTTTTATGTCCGTTTTTCGTTTATGTGTTTTTATTCTGGATTTCGCGTTATCAATATTATCAAGCTCATCGTATTTGTAAATATACTTTCTTTGTTTTCTATAACTTGGGGCTTTATTTACTACTGCCATATTATCCTCAAGATACATCTCGTATGGATAAACTTTGTCAACATCTGGCAATACATAAGATACTTCACCGGTTTCATCCTTTACATAGTATGGTTTTCCTTTAGAATCTATCTCCTCGCTCCAACCTGGGGGTATAAGAGGTTTATTCCAGTATGATACTCCATGGTTAGTATCTATATAGTATGTTAATCCCGAACTATTATCTTTTTCCGTTATCCAGCCTGTTGGTAGATCTTTCATTATTGTTCTTTTTGGATTATATACATCAAAGTCCATTTCTGGAAATAATTTGTCATATAACTGAGATACCCTTTTCTTTTTATATTCTTCGACTACTTCTACAAATTTGGGATAACTATAGAAACTCTCAGGTCCAGGTTTTTTTTGTAAACCTTTGTTACAAAATTTTAGTATTTTATTTACCTCTTCTAGATAGTCGTGTATTGCTGTTAGAAGTGGAAAGTTTGTATCATACGCATAAATGTGAGAAGGTTCTCTAAGTAAAGGTTTTATGTTACTAAATTCAATAAACAATACATGAATAACCCGCCATATTTTTAAAAATTGTTTATAACACTTATCGTATAATTCTTTTATCAAGTAAGTTTTTACCATAATTAAATTACGTGTTTCTTCGGTGTTAATATCAATATTTTTGTCAGCATCTATTAAATAATACGGAAATACAGTTTGTGGATACTGATTAAATGAAAATAAACTAGACATTATTTTTTCTGGATAATCGATAAAATATGAAGTCTTTCGAGCATATAATGATTGTAAATTATGTAAAAACATTACGAGGGTATATATATCCTCTGGTAACATTGCTGATGGTTGTTTTATTATACTACTTCCATTACTTTCATATAAATTAGTAATTGAAACATGACGAGCAACTTTATTTTCATAAATAAACAATGATAATTCTACAAGAAGTCTTGAGAAGTTTGAAATATATTTTTTACCTTTATGAAGGATATCCATGTGTGGGGTTGTATCTTGTTTTTTCACAGGTAGATATTTCATACCAGGTAATGGGGGGACATAAGGTGATTCGTCTTGATATCTGACGGAACAAGAAAATAATAAAATATTAAATATTTTATTTTCTTTTATAGCAATGGGTAATATTGTATCAATTAGATTAAATTTTGTGCTATTTGTAAAAAAATTACTACCAGGATATAACTTAAACATTTCTTTTTTATATAAGAATTTTTGCGATTTATCTTTGTTATAATCTAGAGGGACTAACATCCCCATAGAATACATCGAGCGCATTGTCTGAAATGTTATTTTATGATTATCAACGGTTTCTGAATCTGGAAAATGTCCTTCGAGTTCTCTATCGTGTGTTATATCAACAAGACTAAATGTATTTTTTGTTTCACAAGCAAATATATCACTAAGAGCATAATAATTACATAACTCAGAGAACGCTTTTTTTCTAAGAGTTGCTCCATCCTTGTTATTGTGAAATAATATACTGTATTTTGGTTGTCTCATAAGATCGTTTACTTTTTTAAAAAATTTGTGATAGCGTATTGAAACGGCTTCATACATACTTCCAAATTCTATAAGACGAATATATTTACTTGCTAGTATTTTTTTTTCTTGTGATAGTTCACGTCCTAAACTTCCATGACATTCGATGAATACATATTCATTTCTTAACCCTGGTCTTTTTTTCATTCCTTCTACATACATATGATGCGTTATAGGAGGAGGATTGAAAAAAGGATGTGTGTTATATCCTAATACTTGAAAACTTTGCGGGTCAGCATTATATAATAAAGGCTTAGGGCTCATCATATCTATTCCAGGAGCTATCCACTGTGTTGGATTGTTGACCGACGCTCCTAAATTTCCATAAAAGTTTTTACATGCCTCAATAAATAATTTTATGTGAGTTTTATTTGTATATAAAAGTCGACTTTCGATTGCCTTTTCAGATGATACTCCTATACAGTCTATTAAACCATCGTGTAAGTCTCCCCAAACAATAGCATTACCAAATAAAGGGAGAATATTTATTCTCCCCATAATAAAATATAAGTTAGGAGCAAGTGTCCAGTATGCCATATGATAATATTTCAAATCTTGTAAAATATAGTGTTCCTTGCGTGGCAACAAATCATCTATATTACCCGTTTTAACTGTTAATGGCATTGGTTCAGCGGGTTCAGGTTGAGGAACTAAAGTATATTTGGGTGTCGTTATATTTTTTGATGGGTTTCCTGGATCAGGTATTATAAAGAAATCAACACTAGTGCTATTCGGGTCTGCTGGATCTGATAAATATGTTATTTCATTAATTACTGATTTAGGTGGATTATATTCTGATGCGCCGGGGCTACTTTTACTAGATAAGTGGACGGATCTAATTTTATCACCCAGATCTACTGGAAGAGGTGGTGGCGGGGGCGTATTAATTTTTGGGTTCTCTGCTTGTTCGTGAGAAATAGAAGAAATAGATGGATATAAATTGGCATCTGGTATAATAGGAGATATCTTACGTTGTTTTTTATCATATGTTTTTTCTGAACGAAGTGTTTTCAAAGGACTATGGCGCGGTGGTGATATTTTAAATAACTCTTTTTTAGGTGAACCACTAGTAGGCGAACGACTGCGTGGTGAACCAGTAGGAGGTGATTTATTGCGTGGTGAACCATCTCGTGGTGATTTATTGCGTGGTGAAAGAATGAGAGGACTTTTATTTATAGATCTAGTTTTTTCTGATTCTAGACCACCTATATGAAATCTATTACCTGTTTTACGCGTTTTATTTACTGCTTTTCTAAATAGTTTGTTCTTGTTAAACTTTTTACTATTTTTTTTAATTTTCATTTATATTATAATACGATAGTTTTATATTTTAGGATAAAATTATATAATATTATATTTGTTATATATAAAATGAATATTATCCCAAAGGAAATAATAAGCAGTGAGGTAGCTAGTCGCATTGAAGTTAGAGTTATGCGTATAGAGTTATTTTCATTTGCTGATTTACACGTTAATGTATTAACTTCTGATGGACGCGCTATACGTTCGCAACATTTAACTCTTGAAGGCGATGATTACAAAGCTTGGTCAAGTGATGATTCATATTTGTATACGTATGCGACAAAGAAGCTTGGATATACGGTAGCTCCTGCTCCTGTTGCTGCTCCAGCCCCTGAGCCTACGACTGCCCCTGCCCCTGAGCCTACGCCTGCTCCTGCCCCTGAGCCTACGCCTGCTCCTGCCCCTGCCCCTGAGCCTACGCCTGCTCCTGCCCCTGAGCCTACGCCTGCTCCTGAGCCTACAAATGAAATAGTTGATCCCGCAGCTCCCACAGACCAATAAAATATATATGAGTAATAATATTTTTATAATATATTAAATTTGTTTTTAATATATTAATCCGATTATTCAAAACATCTCCAAAAAATACCTATCTAAGAATTTAATTAAATATACTTCGTCGTAAAATGGGGATCCGCCAAATACCCCGGCAAGCGGACGCCTTCCTATTTAGGCAAGTATCTCAACTATTCAAAACATCTCCCAAAAATACCCAACTAAGAATTTCAACAAACAACCAATGCCTCCGCCTACCCCATTTTCATATTTTTACCCCATATAAACCTATTTTATAAAACCGCAGCATTATGGTCGCCACGTGACCACCACCGCGAACGCCTCCCCAGATCATAAAGGTAAGCCGCGGAAAATTGGGAAGGCGGACGCCGAAGTGAATGAAGTGAATCGTTTTTTCCAAATTTAAAATGGAAATTTCAAAAATGGACATTTATTTTTGTCCATTTTTCAAAAAAACGTTTTAAATTTGAAAAAAACATCGACTTCGTCACTCAGACCATAATGCTCACAATCACTTTTTTAAGATGAAAATTTTGTTACGATAAACTTTTTTCAGAAAATGGACATTTATATTTAAGGAAAAGGATTTAGGCGTTTTTGTTAACATAATATATAATATGTTAACAAAAACGCCGGAAAAAAACGCCGATAAATTCCGCTGTGAATATTGTGACTATTCATCTAGCAAAGAAAGTGAATACAAAAGACACCTATTGACACGCAAACATAAAACGTTAACAAAAACCGAATCTGTTAACTTTAGCGCCGAAACTTTATCGTGTCATTACTGTCACAAACAGTATACCTCGAGGGTCGGCTTATGGAAACACGAGAAAAAATGTAAGGAAAAACACGATGTTTCACTTAACGTGACTGGAATAGATGCGAAAATTTCAAAATCTGAAAAAGAAATAGATAACGAAATGATTACAAAAGACATGTTTATGGAACTTATACACGATAATAAAGAAATGATTAAAATAATTAAAGACCAACAAGAGCAAATAAAGAGCATGATCCCGAAAATGGGCAACACAATCAACAATACTACCAACAATAACAACTTCAATCTCAATTTCTTCCTTAACGAACAGTGTAAAGATGCTCTCAATATTCAAGATTTTATACAATCACTCAAAATAACTTTCGAAGATTTATATTTCACAAAGAAACACGGTATAGCTGAAGGACTTAGTAATCTTATGATAAATGGTCTTAAAGAATTAGATGTTTATAAACGCCCTATACACTGCACAGATCTCAAACGCGACATTGTTTATATCAAAGACCACGATAAATGGGAGAAAGATGAAAATAAAAAATTAATTAAGAAGACAATTGAAAATGTAGCAATTAAACAGCGTAATAAAATAAGCGAATGGGTTGAACTAAACCCTGACTGGATAGAGACTGAAAGCAAACAACTAGAATATTTAACGCTTGTTAATAAAATATGCGAACCTATAGAATATGATAATAAACTAGAGAAGAAAATAATGAAAAATATATCAAAAGAAGTCCATATTACAGATATGAAGAAATTATAGTTATTTATTAATTAATGATTATGTATTAAATATTTATTCATAGTGTATTGTATAGTATTATTACACAAACAGCATGGAAACCAAAGAACAACTTGTTCAACAGATTAAAGGATGGATGGCAAATGACAATGAAATACGAGAGATACAAAATAGACTCAAAGAATTAAAAGAGAAAAGAAAAAGTTACTCTGACAATTTAGTAGAAATTATGCGCAAAAATGAAATCGATTGTTTCGACGTAAATGACGGGAAACTCATTTATACTAAAACAAAAGTCAAAGCACCGCTCAATAAAAATACACTCGTTACATCTCTTATGAAGTATTTCAAAGACGATGATGATCAAGCCAAAGAACTGTCGCAATTCCTTTTAAATTCTAGAGAAGAAAAGGTAAAGGAATCTATACGCAGAAAAGTTCAGAAATAATAATATTTTCATATTATAATTATACACATAGTTCTTTATAATTATAATTTAACATAAATGTTACCTGTATCATATTTATCCAAATCACGAGGTGATGATGACTACCTCGTTTCAAAGAGAATGAAAAAATTCTATAAGTCGCCAGAATTGGGAGAAAATACAAAAATACATTCCAATATTAAAAACAAAAGTAGCGACATATACGACGTTACATATGAGGATGACAGTAGTTATAATCTTAAAAATTTATTTGACTCGAATGGTGAGATTGAAGACTCTGATATTAACGACCATTATAAATTAAAAAAGAAATATATTCCATTAGTAACATCTTCACAAAATGTAAAATATCCCTTTTCTGAAGCCGTATGTAATCACCGTCAGCATGATATTGACTTTTTAGATGAGATTAGATTTGAAAAAAAGTCAGATCATAAAAATAGAGATATTATTATCGAATTATGTGTATACCATATCAACATGAATGCTCATAAACCATTTTTAGAATTTATGTTATATAAATCTAATGCCAATAATATTATGTATTTCCCTAGCTTCGTATATGAAGATACGGTTGATAGTATACTTAAAAAATCAGAAAATATTTTAGATAACATATTATCACATAAAGGATCTTTTGAATTTAAAGGTAGAATAACTCCATCAGAAGTAGAAAATAATATACAGGATGCTGATATCGATAATCGTATTATTTTACTATTTGAAATAAAACAAACAAATTTAGATGTTGTTTATATGACCGATCGTGAGCATTTTTGGTGGGCAACGGTAAGTGAAATATTTAATTATAAAAAAGTTATGTTTTATGAAATAAGTAACACATTAACTGATGTATTTTTGTCTTGTGTAGACATAATTAAAATTTACTATAAAAGATCACTAATCGAAACACCTGGTATTTTTTATAACGGTAATAACATGAATGTTACAAAATATAATGCGGTTCTTTCATTAAACAAAGCATCTGCTGAATCGAGATATGGTCCTTATTACTATTTTACAGATTTACATACAGCGATGAAGTATGCGTGCTATGATGCTGATGGTAAAAAAAGAAACAGTGTGGATGGAGCAGGATTTGTTAGATTTGTAGTTTTTCATGGTAAAATGAAAATGTTTATGAAAAAGGATAAGATAGATGATTCAAAAATGGCGACATATATTTTTGAAAGATATCCTGTTGAAAAAAAGACAGGGCAGTTTAGAGACAATGATTGTAAATGGACTGATAACTATAACTCGGTATATAACGGATACCATGATATACATTATTATACACGAAAAAATAGTAAGAGTCAACATGATAACCATACCGATTCACATACGGATACGGATTCAGAGAAGGATTCAGATACGGATTATGATACGGATTATGATAATGATGTGGATACACACAATGATAATCAAGATAAGCAAGAGAAAAATATTAAAAACGATCTTGGTATATATTTACAAAAAACATTAGAATCGGAAACATACATTAAGACAAAAAAGAAACGAGTAACTATATTTTTAGCAATGAGATTATGTATCGATGAGTATAGTTTTCAAACACCTATTTCTTATCATTATATAGATCTTACAAAAAATGATATCCCTGATGTTTACGACTTTAACTTCAAACAGTATAAATTATTATAAGAATAATACAACAATATATAAATATTAATACAAAATGTATAATTATTAATATATCAATATATTAATATATTATACAATATTTATTAGCAATGAAATTATCTAGCTTAAAGATGTGGCTCGTTTTAATACTCATTGTATCATTTTTAACACCGGCGATTAATGGAATTCTAGGGTTTCTTGGTGTTGATAAGAGTGTATATGAAAGTTATGTGCTATGGGGGAATGCTCTTATTATATTTTGGTTTGTATTAGATGAGGAACGTTCAAAGGAACTTTTATTCGCCTAGGATGATCGGGGGCGAAGATTACCTAGATTATAAAAAAGCATTAAATGGCAAGTGCGGGAGAATATCATAAATGTCTTGTGTATAAATCAATAATCAAAATCAAAATAACATTGTAGAGAACGAAAATATTATATGTTTATAATATATAATATTATGGCAGCAGATATTATTGATTATAATACAGATTTAGAACATTTATTAAAATTACACGCAGAAGAGTGTGAATCTTTTTCTATATTACATAGATTCTCTTATGAAAAATATAGCGAGCGTTCTAACTACATAAATATTCCAGTTATTATTTTATCGAGTGCGATTGGATTCGCAACCGGTATTGACATAGGTTATGATAAGATGAATATTATTCTCGGTGTAAGCAGTATTTTTGTCGGTATAATTAAGTCGATTGATACATATTTTCAGCTCGGGAAGAGGTCAGAAGCACATCGTTTGTGTTCATTACAGTTTCAACAAATAAATAAGAAGATAATGATTGAATTGTCACTGAAACGAGAACAGCGTATATCGGCAAAAGATATGCTACAAATCATAAAAACAGATATAAAAAATCTACAAGATATTGCGCCTCTTATTGATGAGGAGATTATTAAAATGTTTAAAAAGAATTATGGCGAAGAAGACCCAGTCACAAAAAAGATTAAATTTAATGCTCACACGCCGAATTTGTGTAACGGGTTGACCCAAGTAACCGTGAATGGTGATAAACCAAGTAAATATGATGATAATAATGGCAGGAATAGACGGCGGCGTAGATCACGTGATCGTAGAAGTAGAGGATCATCGCGAGGGTCTGGATCTTATGATAGTGACAATGATTCAAGTGGCGGAGATAGCGATGATGGTAGAGGCGGTAGGGGTAGTAGGGGTAGTAGGGGTAGTAGAGGTGGTCGTGGAGGTAGTGGAAGAGATAATAATGAAAGAAGAGGAAATAAAGATGGGAATATTTCTAGCGCAAGTGCGAGTTCGGGGTTTATGAGTTCTGTATCGAATTTCATACAGAAGGGGGTTAATTATATTAAAGGTAACACGCCGCCTCCTACTCCTCCCGGTCATTTATCTGATAACCATAGAAGTGGTAGAAGTGATAGAAAACACTCAAGTCGTCATCATTCGCCTCGCACGGGTAATAAAAATGATACCTTGTCATCACCACATGGAGATAAAAATAATACAGTAATAGAAATAATGGGGACAAATATAGTGGGAAACACCTCTGGTATAGTTTTGGCAAACAAAGAAGTAGGAGAGTTAGTGAATATACCTATTTCGTCTATAAATTCCGCGTCAAGTTCCACGCCAAATTCTGGAACAAATAGTGTAAAAAATACACCCTATATTGGGGGTATAAATCATCAGTTATCAAACAATTTGCCAGTAGATTTTACTGTTCTTAATATTTCCGATATACAAGAGTCGGCAAAACAACTCCAACAACTCCAACAGCTCCAGCAACTCCAACAACTCCAACAACTCCAAGAGAACTATCAGGGTCAAAACTCGCATCGTTCGTATCAGTCACAACAATCACAACAATCACAACAATCATATCGTCCTGCTGTTCCAGATGCTGTAGCAGTAGCTATAACATCCACATCTAGAGCAGTTTCTCGTCGACCTTCATCATCCAACACCCCGCTACGATCAACGCCTTCAATTTTGAACCAAGTGTCAGTTCAAAATATAAATGAAGGTGATAATGGAGCAGGGACTGGGTTTGTATTGACGGCAGATGTAGTTTACAATAATAGTAGTGATAATATAGAAACAAATATTGCGATAGAACCACCAAACCTTATTCAACCAACCGAAAACAATGAAAATATAGTTGTAGAGGTTTTACCACCCAATGAACAAGAAGCAAATCCTGATGCGGTCACAACTAATGTGTCTAATGTGCCAAATCTGTTACACTACGACATAAACGAAGACGAAGGAATGATGTAGAATGTTTACCACTTGGTCATTGAACCCATATTATTTTAATATAATATTTATAAAATTGAAATAAAGACATCTTTATAATATTATATTAAGAGCTCCTGTAGTTACAGACTACCGCACCACCACCACCACCACCGCACAATGGAACGACGTTTAAATAACAAGCTTGAAGCTTATATTATCGCGTTTAAAAATGATATTGTAGCACGACTACAAGAAGTATCGGGTGGTCTAACAAGCGACCATTCATCACAGATAGTGGAAGATAGTCGCGCAAAATGTAATTCTATCATTGGATTCGTATACAACTATGAAAAATTGCGACTGAATAAAGAGGATTTTATGAAACGGAAGCGCGTGAAAAGTGTTGTCCCGATTTATGACCGATGCTGCGCGAAACGTGCCAGTGGCGAACAATGTACTCGTCGCAAGAAAGGCAATGAGATGTATTGCGGAACACATATCAAGGGAACGCCGAATAGCGTGATGGAAGAACCTTCGGGCGAGACACCGACGACGAAAAATGTCAAGGTCGATATTTGGGCACAGGACATTAAAGGAATCATTTACTATATCGACAAGGTGGGCAATGTATATGATACCGAAGATATTATGAAAATCGACAAATACCCTAAACGCGTTATTGCGAAATATGCCCAGGATGGAGCCGGGAATTATAGCATCCCGTCTATTTTCGGAGGAGGGAATGCTATTGTTCCAGTCGCGACCATGGTTAGTAACTAAATAAACGTAACAGTAAACGTAACAGTAAACATAGCAATATATAATATATTTTTTTATGTATTATATATATAATGCCCAATAATCGCACAAAGAAAGGTCAGTTATTAAGAAAAAGATATACACGAAAACGGCATTCTGTTCTACGTCAAAAAGCAGAATATATTCCGCCTGAATATACAGATGTTACCGCGACAATTGATGCGGCGGCTATAAGACATAATATAGATTATTTGCGCAAAATATCAAAAACAGATGTTATGCCTGTTATAAAAGCAAACGCATATGGACACGGTGCGATTCAGATCTCTAGAATAGCTAGAGATCATAATGTAAAAATGATTGGAGTTGCTACACTTGGAGAAGCATTAATGTTAAGAAATAGTGGCGACAAAGGGCATATCGTTGCGTGGTTATACGATATACACGGTAAGGAACTGGGGGAAGCAATTCGTAAAAATATTGACATTTCGGTTATTGACCAGAAACACATACCTACAATATGTAAACTAGCAGCAAAATATGGTAAAAAGGTTCGTATACATATTTTTGTAGATACGGGTATCGATAGAGCAGCAATACCATATAGTGAAGCAATCCACGCTGCTAAAATACTTTCATCAAATCCTAACATAAATTTAGTAGGATTAATGAGTCATTTTATACAATCAGAGATAAAAAATGACGCTACTACCAAAAAACAACTTAAATTATTTAGAGAACTAAGAGATATTCTATCGAGTAAACATAATATTAATTTTGAATATGTCCATATTGCCAACTCGGGAGGATGCTTAAACTATGATGTATCCGATTTCACACTGGCGCGCCCTGGATTAGCTGTCTATGGGTTAGATCCGAGTGGAAAGTATAATGACAAATTGCGACCTGCTATGACCGTAACGTCACGTATTATACAGATAAAAAATATATCAAAAGGGGCCGACGTTGGATACGATAATAAATTTATAGCAAAAAAAGATATGCTAACATGTGTAGCGCCGATAGGATATGCTGATATTATTCCAAGGTCATCGTCTGGGAAACTATACGTATTTATTAATGGCTCCAAAAGGAAAGTTCTAGGGAATGTTAGTATGGATCAGATCGTAATAGAGGCAAAACGGGGTGATAAAGTAGGCGATGTGGTTTTGTTATTTGGATCTCCCCATAATGGGGCAAAACAGACGGCGTATGATGTTGCTGATATGTCAGACACAATAACCGATGAGTTAGTGATAAGAACTAATTCTACGAATCGCGTGAGTAGAAAATATGTGAATATGTGAATGTCTTTAAATCATAAATCAATATATAATACATACTTAAATATTTTATGTATTATATTAATTATACAGTCGAACGCCGCATACCGCACAAAATGACATCTACTTCTACATACTATATGGCACCGAATCGTGTCAGAGATATTTGCGTAAAAGTGGGCGACACATGGCGTCCTGCTGATGAAGCACAGAAAACAGCATATGTTGCTTATAAATCAAGAGAACATTATTATACAGAGACCCCGCATACACACGAAAATGGTATAACTATATTCCGCAGAGAGAATGATCCATATATGGCGACATATTTTAAATTAGAAGGATCGACGCGGAATGCGAAATACCCAATCATAGATATGAATGATATTTCGGTGTTTTTAATGGACGGCGCAACCGGCCGTGGAAGTCGAAATGGAGCAGGATGGGTAAATGCTCGAAATTATCAAGCATGGGCATATGCTGATTTTATATATGACCATGCCGTGCGTAAATGTTATATGTCTAAATATTCTACATATTTAGCATTCCCTCCTGGATTTGATCGCGCAAATGTAGTAACAATCGATATAGACGATCTCCCTCCGAATATTATTTTTTCTGTTTCTAGAAATGAGAATAATAGTGTATATTATGAGCGAAATGATAGTGGAGGATCACGTGTTCGAATGTGCGACAATGAATATGCTCGAGTCGGATTTCTTGGTTTTTTTACACGAATAACAATGGACGTGGGAATGATTATTGAACCTCCTAACAATAATCATAATAACAATAACTACAGTAATAATGCGCCAAGTGGTATTATTTGCGAATTAGAAGTTCCTCCACTCATAGAAACATCAATAGAAGAAGATCAGTGTATATTTTGTTATGAGTATGTAAAAAATACTAAATTATCGCCTTGTAATCACGTAATTTCGTGCTATAGGTGTATCATGAAGTTGTCAAAGCCTCAATGCCCTGTTTGTAAGGCGCATATACATAGTATTTCTAAAGCATAGATTATATTATGATCGCTTAAATATACGGGACAAGCAGTGAGAAAAACACGATTTTGCTACATGCTCGGCAACAACCTCTATTTTATTTATATTAAAATTTCCTTTTGATGCGTCAACAATAAAATCAATAGTGTCCGATACTAAATTTCCATGTATAAGATTTAGAGCTTCCAATTTGTGTTCTCCTAATAAACCGGTTTTGTCGTTTACAAAAAGATCACGTAGTAAATTGATTACGAATATCTTTTTATTAGGACCCGACTCCTTTGTTTGCTCAACAATAGTCATAGCAATTCTGAGAAGTTTCATAATTGTTTCAGGTGATATAGTATAATTACCATTTGTGATTTGTCTATGAAACTCTTCTTGGCAGTATTTGAAATCTTTTACTAGTTCTGAAGCGCTGTTTTTTGATGAATTTTCAGTCGTCTGTGATTGAACAACGTTTGTAGACGATTTGTTATGAACGCTTGAGTCGGATTCAGACGCTGTAGTAGTAGTAGTAGTAGTAGTAGTTTTTAAGTCAACCTGGTGTGTAGTATCTACTTGAACTTTTATTAATGACTCATCAAGAGGGGGCAAAATTAGACCATCAGTTAAAGTTGCTTTTGTTTCAAGTAGTTCAATAAGTTCAATATTTTTTGAACTAGTAAGATCTACTTTTTCAATTTTGTTGTTGTCATTGTCATCATTCTCATACGAATTAACAAACACCGGTGATGATAGTGGCGACGTATGAACAATGACAGGAGATTCAGGGCCTGTATTTTCCATTATTTACGTATTTACTATTTGAGTAATATATACATATATAGGTAAAAAGTTTATATAGGTTTAATTATATATTATATATTTTACGAAAAAATATATAATATCTATTCGGTATAATTCGCGCTTACCCATAGGAAGCTAATCAAAATGGTGCTGTAGGAGTCCTGTCTGTAGTGCTTCTAGGTTGATATGGCGCTGAAAGCATTCGTCCTATTCTTGCGCATGCCGGTGATGCGTGACTTGAAAATGTATCATCGCTAATAGGTCCTCCAGAGCAATAATCATTTTCATCATCGTAATACTGTCCATTGTTTCCATTTCTGTGATACATTCCAATGATAGCATCTCGCGACAAATGGCGCAACCTTGATCCAATACCTCTGGATGTTGGTGTAAAGTCAGATACAATCTTGTCGTCGGCAGCAATAACCGCAGCAGCTGTAGCGGCATCAACGCTGGCAACTTCGTCATTGTCCATTGAATTTTTTCCTTTCGGGGTCTTTGGAGAGTCCTCCTTTAGCGCTAGAGGCACCGAGCCTCCACTGTTAAGTGTGCGCATTGGTGGTTGATAATAACTGTCATCCAACATATCTTCATTGATGTTGTCTGAATACAAATGTTGTGCGCTTGGTGTGTGATGAAGTGGAGGCGGCATAGATTGAATGATTTCGCTTTGAAGGGGCGTGATGTCATTGATAGTTACAGCGCGTTGCTGAATTTGCGATGTCTGGCGTGCTGCGACATATCTTTCTCCAATATTCATCGCCATTAATCCGTTAATACACACAAACAAGTCGTCGGCCAATTGGATGATAAACGGATCTTCAGTAAGCTGCTTTTCAGTGGCGTAAGCGAGGAATTTTTCCTGGAATCCGGTTACTAATTGGAGTAATCGATCTTTCTCGTTGATTCGTGCGTCGTGCGTCATACAGCGCATATTTTTGAAGAACTGGAGAGACTCATCGATGGTTGTAATTGTATCAAGACGCCATAACTCTTTCTCCACTTCGGCATCAATTGTTGCTGGCTCGCTGTCATGAACATATTCAATTTGTTTTGTAAACATCAAATGCTGGTTGTCAATATTCTCCATGGATGTGTAACTGAAACTACATTCAACAGAATCAACGTTCCATGGGAGGCGAGCATAAAATGTCCGACTTGAATCGTAGGCAAAATCACCGAGTGACATCTCTTTTGTCCAGTCCATTGTCGCAAAGTCATAGAACTCGATATTTGAAACAAGTTTTACGCCGGTATATGCCGCATTGACTGCTGCCCAAAGAATTTCACCGAAAATACATCCCGTCTTTTCGATATCGTCGATGAACCACTGTTTCGAATCGGGGAACTTTGCGCATAAATTTCCCAAAACTGTCGAGTCATGGTCTGTTCCATATCCTACCATAACATGCGTTGGTTGCTTCATTCTTTGGCTTGCGTCTTGGAATTGGACATTAAGAGTAGACGCAAGTGCTTGGATGCTCTTGTCACCCTCGTTGTTTGATCCGTCTGTGAGAAACATGTGAATTCTGTGGACAAACTCTTCTGGAATACTTTCATCGCGTGGGATGTGTGTGCTTTCGAGTGACATTAACCTAGACATTTCTGTAAAGCATTTCATAAAATTGGTCCCACCGGTTGGAGTAATTCGCTGGATTGTTTCAATGATGGCATCGCGATTATCGGGTGTAACTCGCGTAGGTAAAAGCGCGCAGCTTGCGTGTGAATGAAATTTGACAATCGCCAGGTAGAATTCAACATGCGGAAATTCGGCACTTTGCTGGACAATATATTCAACCATATTTACAAGAGTGGCATGGACGAAATCCATCTTTGTTCGTGGTCCGGTAGATATATTATTTTGATTCAATGGTATTGCGTTTTCGTTCATTGACCCAGATGCGTCAATTGAACAATACATGACTACGCGAAGTTTCTGTGGTGGTGCTGCGGCAATGTCACCCGTGTTAGCCATCAGTTCTGGGATGCGTATTTGAAGAATTCCGCGATTATATTCTCCATCGGCATGAGGATTGGGTTTTTTGTTTTGAATAACTTTGAAGTTGGGGAACATTTCTGATTTGCTGTCTCTGCTTTAACTAATTTATATTTATTTCTTTGATATCGATTCAATTTTTCGTATTGTTATATTATTCAACAATATGAAAATAATGATTAATTAATAAACGCTAAACTATCGTTCTATAATCTAATGTTTTAGTATCTTTTTGACCTGGTTGATCTTTTTGACTTTTTTGTTTTATGTCTTCTTCTAGGTTGAATATATTTATGTGTTTTTTTATGTGACTGTTTTCTTGTATTATTCTTTCTTTTACCGCCTTGTTGGTTTCTGCCTCTAATGGTATCTAGGTGCCGTAAGAATTCGTCACATTCATCTATATTATTAAAATTTATAGTAAATGGTATAGTAATATCAGTAGGAGCTAATGAAGGAGGACGGTGGCGTGAATCTTTACGCACCTTGACACTTACACACTTAGAGAAAAAACTATTTAGAGATCTACCCTCTCTGCTTATAACGGGATCATTAGTTTTATAAAAACACGTCGAATTCATATCTCCGGAGTTAGATATATTAAAATAAAGCGAATTTAATTGTTCTACACTTAGACTTAGTAAGGCTTTATTTATTGTAATACGTATACCTTCATTCGTTATCCTTAAGATAGCGGGGGTTATCTTAGTTTTACTGTGTTGCGGTGTATATTGTATATTTACACGGTATTCTTCATTGACAGCGGCGGCAGCCTCAGCATCAGCATCAGCCTCAGCAGCCTTAGCAGCAGCACTATTGCGTCGAGGTCTTACGCTTAACCCACTTAAGCTCCGAGCCAAATCGCCCGTAGGACTTTCGGGACTTTCATGTTGTGCCAACGGTAGTGATGCGAAGTTTGGTCTTAAATTCTTAACATCACCTGGTGGTAAGGATAAAGGAGAAACCGGTAAAGGAGTATTACTTAATGGTATAGGAGAAGCAAGATCTTGACCAGCACTTTCAAAGTTAACTATGTCGTCGGCCTCATCCCCTAATTGATTCAATCTATTTCTATTCATACTACCCTGAGAACCAACAGATGATAACCTTGATGAAAGTGCTCCAGATGATGACATGTCTGACTCTGAACCTAATGGTAATATATTAACTTCTCCCCTACGTCTTTCTAGATCATTTAACGAGCTGATATCTGGATTTCTCTTAAAATCACTTCGTGGCTTTGCTGCCGCTGCTGCCGCCGCTGCTTCCGCTGCCGCCGCTGCTTCCGCTGCCGCCGCTGCTTCCGCTGCCGCCGCTGCTTCCGCTGCCGCCGCTGCTTCCGCTGCCGCCGCTGCTTCCGCTGCTTCCGCTGCTTGAGCATCGCGTCGTCGTTGATCTTCTACTTCCGCTGCTCGAGCTTGGCGTCGTCGTCGACCTTCTGCTAGGCCAGCTCGGCGTCGTTGTTCAGCTTCTAATTCTGCTGCTCTTTTTGCCGCTATGTCAACTTGAGCTAGTTGTTCAGCTCGAGCTTGGCGTCGTTGTTTAGTTTCAGCACGGCGTAGTCGTCGACCTTGTGCTGCTGCATCTGCTTCTTCTATTTGGCGTAGTCGTCGAGCTTCTGCTGCTTCCTCTATTTGTCGTTGTCGAGCTTCTGCTGCTTCCTCTATTTGTCGTTGTCGAGCTTCTGCTGCTTCCTCTATTTGTCGTTGTCGAGCTTCTAATTCTGCTGCTATGCGAGCTTGGTCTCGTCCTCGATCTTCTAATTCTGCTGCTAGGCGAGCTTGGTCTCGTTGTCGAGCTTCTAATTCTGCTGCTGCTGCTAGGTGTGCTTGGTCTCGTCGTAGAGCTTCACGGCGATTACGTACAGCAGCATCTATTTCAAGATTGTGTCGTCGTTCAACTTCTGCTGTTTCAAGCCTGTATTGTTCTTCTGATACCAACATTATCGGTCGGCGCGGAGACATCGAACCTCCGTGTCCATCTGCTAGTATCCATTGGTTTGAACTACAATCAAGAAGAGCACTGTTACCCTCAAGCGTAGCAAAGAAACTATCATTGCCTATTTCAGAAACAGGTTTGACCTGCCACCGCCCATTGAAGTGCTCCAAACACACATCAGTTTGGCCGCGTTTTATGTATATAAGACGGCCGTCCATTCCTTTACTAGTTGATGGATCAAAGAATCCGTTGACGTAAGATATGATCGGCGACCCTGCAGCGCCGGATATGACAACGGGGACGGCTCTCGTATTCTCGGCTTCAAAGGAAGATTTTCGATGTCCTACGTGTAAACGTGAATCGGTGCCACTATCACTTGAGGACGAGGACGATGACGACGATGTTAATCCAGAAGGAGGACCATCTGACGAGATTGACGTGTTCATTGATGTAGCCAGTGATGCCGGTGGGGTGGCAGGGATGTTTTTCTTTGTTTTAGGATGTCTATCTCTTTTTTGTATTTTTTTCTTCATAAGACGTTTTGAGTCTTCACTAGATGCCATATATTTTAAATACGTTTTCAAATCTCCATCTGAGAAAAACATTCCAGATTTTGCTAGATGTTCTTTTAAAGTTTTTACATTTTTTGGGTTAACTTTATTACAATGGTGTATAAGAAAATTAAGCCAGTATTCACTAAGGCGCCCTCCACGCAAAAACCTTTTGCGAGTTTTAAATTTTTTTCGGGTATATTTTACCATAAAAGTGTATGTATATATATATAAAAGTAAAAAAAAGTGTGGGTATAGCGTGGTATTAGTCTCCTAAACCCTATAGTCTCCATGCCGGTGAATGCTCCGTGAATGCTCCGTGAATGCTCCGTGAATGCCCCGTGAATCCCCCTATATACCCCTATAGCCTCCGATTAGCCTCCGATTAGCCTCCGATTAGCCTCCATATAGCCTCCATACCCCTATATACGGCTCGATACCCCTAAATACCCCTGATTAGCCTCCGATTAGTCTCGGATTAGTCTCCATACCCCCTGAATACCCCCTGAATACCCCTAAATACCCCCGTATAGCCCCCATACCCCTGAATCCCCTAAATACCCCTCCAATCCCCGTATATACCCCTCCAATCCCCGTATATACCCCTATACCCAGCGTATAGCCTGCGTGTAGCCTCCGTATAGCCTCCGTATAGCCTGGGTATAGCCTCCGTATAGCCTCCGTATAGCCTGCGTATAGCCTGCGTGTAGGCTGGGTATAGTAAAAAGCGCCTAAATAAATGGCTCCCCCAGGGTAAAAAGGGTAAAAAGGGGGTAGTAAAAAGAGTGTCTCCGTGGTGAAAAGAAAAGGGTGGTAAGCGTCTCCAGGACCAAAAAAGGGGCTCCTGGGGGGGTAAAGTGGCGTATAAATGGGGTAAAAAATTGAAACAGCCAGTAAGGTATGAAAAATTGAAAAACGGGCGGGGTAGCGTAGGGTGTGGCAGAAAGGGCTGGTGGGGGTGTGGGTGGCCTGCCAGTGGGTCTGCCAGTGGGTGGTCACAGGGCAAAAGGGCCTGCCAGTGGGCCTCCTGGTGGGTGGTCACAGGGCAAAAGGGCCTGCCAGTGGGTCTGCCAGTGGGTGGTCACAGGGCAAAAGGGCCTGCTAAACCCCCCCAGTATGGTGAAAATGATGAGGTGACGGTGAGATCGGAAAATTGAAATGGTTCGCATTGTGTATGGTGTGAGGTAGTTTCCAGCAAAGAAGAAGACAAACCAACTATGACGACAATGAGCCCGATGACCCCAGGCAGCGCGGAAGTGAGCGCGTTGACGACAGGTGCTTGGTTCCTAGGGTGGAAAGCGGATAGGTGGACTCCGATCCCAAGGTTCGAAGAAGAATGGGCACTTGCGACGACCAGCAAAGCGCGTGCTGATTTACTGGACACCTACTTTCCCCTGGCATCAGCGACCCTGACGCGGCACCAACGAAGCATCCTGATGAGCGTGAGCCTGCCGGCGACAAAGAGCAGCCACCCAGACGCGGAACTGACGTTCTGTGACGGAACAGTGTGGCAGCGCAGCTGCGGATTCGCCTACTGTGTGGAAGATACCCCCGACGGTGAAGGATACTGGTATTGCGACGAGTGCCGCAGGTATGGTGAGGAAGAAGCCGAAGAATGAAGAGCGAGGTAAGGTGAGGCAGGGTAAGCCCTCTTTTTTACAGGGGCTCCGCCCCCGTTATCCCCCAGCCTACGGCATATTCTTAGGGTTTTTCGCGCCATTCGGGTAAATAGATAGTCCGAGTGCGGACGCTAAAGAATATCCTCTTCCAGTTTATGACCTGTGACACAGTGTATTTTTTGCCGCCACAGTAAAATTGGAAAATTGAAATGGTTCGCATTGTGTATGGTGTGAGGTAGTGAAGATAGAAGTAGAAAGATGAAGTATTGTGAGTGCCTGAGGAACGACAAGGGTGATCTGTGTCTCCGATTGAAAGAGATCGGGGATGAGGTGGTAGAACTGTGCCAGGCTAGAAGCTGGGAAGAAGTGAAAGATGAGGTGAGTGATGTGATGTTTGGGTTAGGAAGGTTGTTAGGGTATATGTGTGGTCGTGTGTATGTGAAGATGTGGTTTGATGATAGACACGTGAAGAAGATCGAAGGGCGAATGGAAGAAAGCGGATGCGTGCGAAGCAAGAGACATCTGGTGAACGGCGGCTGTCCATCAGCAGGGGAAGCGTAGATCGCAAAAAGGCGATGAACGGCAAGCGCGGGAGATTTGCGTAAATTCAAGGTAAGTAAATAGAAACTCCGTATATGTGTATGTGTGTGTATGTTCTAACACTTTTTTCATATGAATGGTTCAAAACCGGTTTCTTGATTTGTCACTCATTTCTCGATTTCCGATATATAGGGTTTTTCGCGCCATTCGGGTAAATAGATAGTCCGAGTGCGGACGCTAAAGAATATCCTCTTCCAGATTGCCTGGTGACACAGTGTTTTTTTTTGGTGACACAGTGAAATCGGAAAATTGAAATGGATCGCAAGGTGTTAGTGTATAGCAGTTTCCAGACAAAGACAACAACTACGAACAATGGCAATGAGACTTCTCGTGAAGCTTCAAGGATTCAAAAATCTCTCAACTACGGAATTCACCATGGACGCTGCTTCCTCGGACACTATCGGCGCACTCGCGACCAAGCTTGAGAAAATCACCCGCGTTTCCGCAGACAGACTGTCAGTGATGACGGGTCTCGTTTTCGGCAACCCTTCCGGCAGTTTCAAGAAACTGGACAAGAACGTGACTGTTTCAGATCACGGTTTGCGATCTGGTTCAACGCTGATGGTTTTCGTCCCTGTTGGCCAACAGGATTCCTCCGACACCGTCGCTGCCCCAGCACCCCAAGACACCCGCCGCAAGGTCTGCGTGGGCAAGGCGGAATACAGATCATCAGCATCGGAACCCATGAAAACAGGCGACATCATGGCTGTGGTGGGAGAGACCAACAAAAGGAAGAGGACAATACTTCTGTTCGAAGGCGTCGAGTATGCCAACGCTCAGGAGTGGCTGTCAAAGGCCTTCCAAAACAGCGGCAGGTCATGCGCCGTGAAAATCGAGCAATCGCAAGCTGTGGGCAATACCCCGCGCCCAACACGCTACGTGCCACCTTCCGACAAATGTAAATTTGGACAATACGTGTAACGCGTTAGGAGCACGGACAAGACTTAGGAGATACAGGTATGAAATTTGCGCGCGCGTGTATGTGTGTATGTTTTACTAACACTTTTTTTACAGGGGGCTCTGCCCCCCGTTATCCCCCAGCATATTCTTTTACAACCGGTTTCTCGATTTGTCACTCATTTCTCGATTTCCTATATATAGGGTTTTTCGCGCCTTTCGGGGAAATAGATTGTCCGGGCGGACGCTAAAGAATATCCTCTTCCAGATTGCGCAGTGACACAGTGTATTTTTTGCGGTCACAGTGAAATCGGAAAATTGAAATGGATCGCAAGGTTGTAGTGTATAGCAGTTTCAAGACAACACCAACTATATCGCAAACAATGCCCGTTTACACCAAAAACGCCAAACAGTTAAAACAATGTGCCCCGGCCCCTGCGCCACTCACAGCGGAAGAACAAGCGGCGCGTGACAAGAAACAGGCTTTCATCGAAGCACGAAAGAAGGAAATCGAAGCATCAAACGCGGCATTCATGGCGGCATACAGGGCTGCTCACCCTATCCCCGAAATGCCGACCGGATCACCCTACCAAGCAGCGCGCGAAGCGTGGATCAACGGACAAGCAGGCACGGACGGCGCCTTCGACCACTGGACAGCCTCCAAATAGGCGATGAACGGCAAGCGCGGGAGAATCTCGTAAATTCAGGTAAGTAAATAGAAACTCCGTATGTATGTGTGTATGTTCTACTAACACTTTTTTTACATAAGATTTACTGTAGGTTGCGTGACATCACGCGGGCGTAGCCCGCTTACGATTTATGAATTACAGAACTTTTTTTAGCCGTCACTGTAAAATCGGAAAATTGAAATGGATTTTGCCCCCAAGTTTGTATGTAGTGCTCTCATCAAGTTACAACCGAATCAATTTACAATGGCCCAGACTCAAAATTCCAACTCTCTTGCCGTGGTTCTCGGAACCAACCAGATCGTGGAAAGGTGCTTCGCGAAAATGGCGAACGACGTGACTCTTCAAGTCCGCGACAAACTCATCGACATCATCCTCGCCGTTCTTGCGCGCGAGTGTGAGGATTTCGATGTGGAAAGTGTCCGTCGTCTCATTCTCGCTGAAATTCCCGAACCGACTGTGACGATCGAGAAACGCGTCAAGAATCAAGACCCAGAAACCAAGACCAAGAAGACCAAGACCGTCGAACTCGACGCTGATGGCAACCCTGTCAAGCGCGCTCGCAAAGAAAAAGCCCCCAAGGCCCCCAAGGCCACCCTGAGCGAGGAAGAGAAAGCCGCCCTGAAAGCTCAAAAGGAAGCCGCGAAAGCGGCCGAGAAAGAAGCTCGACAGGCGGCCAAACAACTCGAGAGGGAAGCCGCGAAAGCAGCCAAGGCACAAGCTGATGCCGAAAAGCCCGCCAAGGAACCCAAGGTGAAAGCCCCGAAAGAGGCTCGTCTCCCCATTCCCTGGTGCGGTGTCGTGATCGAGAGCCGTTGCCACGCGCTTCGCTCCTACCACGGCCTGTTCGCTCAGTGCGTCTCCGACAAAACCGAAACTGGCGAGTTCTGCGCTGCTTGTGAGAAGGCAGGAGCTCCTTTCGGAACTGTCGCGATGCGTGCGGCGTGCGGCCTGTTTGACTACACTGCCCCCAACGGCAAAAAGTGCGTCAGACTCGCAAACGTCATCCAAAAGTTCGGCCACGCGACGGAACAATTCTTCCAGGAGGAGGCAGCCGAACACGACATCACCATCCCCCACGAACACCTCGAAAAGGAAGTGAAACAGCGCGGACGCCCCAAGAGCTTGTCTCCTCGCGCCACCAAAGGCAAGGGCAAAGTCGCAACCACTGACACCACGCCGGCAAGCAGCCGCACTGCCAGTGATGCCGACAACTCCGACACAGAAACGGAGAACGACGAGCCCGTCGCCGTCAAAGCCCCCAAGGCTGCCGCCAGCGAGAAGAAGCAACAGGCTCGCAAAAAAGTCGAAAAGACTGCCGCCGCCGCTGCCGACGCTGAAGCTCCCAAGAAACGCGGCCGCCCCGCCAAAGCCAAAGAACCCGTCATCGAAGTCAACGAATCGCTGATTCAAGACCTCGTCTCGTCGGCATCTGGCAGGGCAAGCGACGCCGCAGCTTCATCCACAGAGCTTGTCGAGGAAGACATCACGCCCATGCCCGCCGTCGCCGTCACACCCGCCGCTCCCAAGAAAGTCAACGCCCTCAAGAAAAAGACCACCCGCGCCACCGAAGTTGTCAACGGCATGACACTGTGGGTCGAGTCATTCGAAGGCAACAAGATCTGGGTGAACCCCAGCGACATGACTGTCTACGACGCGAGCAACGGCGAAGGTGTCGGCACCTGGGATGACGCATCCAAGACCATCATCTTCGAGGATGACGAGGAGGAGGACGCAGAAATCGAAGAGTTCAGCGAGGAGGAGTAAACACACACACACACACACGCGCGCGCACGCTATCCAGGGTGAATAACCCCAGGGTGAAAGACCCAGCAGCACAGCAGCAATAGTTTGGTGGTAGCGTAGCTACGAAAACCACCTTTTTTTTCATTACTCATTTCTCGATTTGTCACTCATTTCTCGATTCCTATAGAATACCATAGTCGGGAAATTGAAACGGTAAATAGAGCTATGGTGTATGGCGTCGAATTCCGTATATAGAAAGTCATACTATCGCTCATGCCCAAATCTGTTGCCACCACCGCTTCTAAGAAACGCATCGCACCCGCACCCGCACCCCGTCATCGGGTAGTCGAGAAGGTATATGGGCAGAAATTTTGGGTGGAGATTTATCAAGGTAAGAAGATTTGGATAGATCCAGAGACAATGACAGCATTTGATGCGACCAACTTGTGTGGAGTTGGTGCCTGGGATGACACAAAGCATTGTATCGTTGAAAATTAAGGTGAGTCATTCTTCAATATGTTTATGTGTGTGTGTGTCTGTGTGTTGCCATTTTTTTACATAGAGTTTTCATTTACCTCAGCATTTATGCTCGTATAGTCCGCCGTTTCATTTTTTTTGGGCCTCTATGTAAAAACGGAAAATTGAAATCAACCTAAATCATAAACTCATAACGCATCGGTCAACACCAACAACAATTCCAAAAGATGTTGATAGATCAAACAGTTAACCGACATGGCGCAGAGGCAGCGCGCGGGGCTCATAACTCCGAGGTCACTCGATCGAAACGGGTTGTCGGTATTTTCCAATTCGCAGTTTATCAGAACTGCCTCGCTGTCAATACAGCACCCCTTTCACCGGCGTGGCGCAGCGGTAGCGCGTGCGGCTCATAACCGCAAGGACATACGATCGAAACGTATCGCCGGTATTTTCCAATTCGCAGTTTCCAGAACTGCCTCGCTGTCACTACAGCACCCCTATCACCGGAGTGGCGCAGGGGGAGCGCGCGGGGCTCATAACTCCGAGGTCACTGGTTCGAACCCAGTCTCCGGTATTTATCATTCGCAGGTTTACAGAATCTGCCACGCTGTCAATACAGCAACAAACACTAGCCGGTGTAGCTCAGCGGAAGAGCGCCTAAAACCCCAACCTTCGCCTCATCGACCCGCAATGGTCCGACAGAGGGTTGGTTATCCGCTCATAACGGGGAGGACGTTGGATCGAAACCAACCACCGGCAAGAATAGTTTAGTGGTGTTGTGGCTTAAAACCACCTTTTTTTTCATCACTCATTTCTCGATTTGTCACTCATTTCTCGATTTTCGATATATAGGGGTTTTCCCGCCATCGGGGAAATAGATTGTCAGCGCGGACGCTAAACAATATCCTCTTCCAGATTGCCCAGTCGCACAGTTACACAACTTTTTTTGCCCCCACTGTAAAATCGAAAAATTGAAATGGATCCGAATATAATATTGTATAGCAGTTTCAAGACACACACGAAAGTAACAACTATGGCAACTAACGGACAAATTCTTTCAACCTCTACCCAAGTCAATGCTCGTCCATTCTGCGTAAAAAGGCGCTTTCTCAGGGATCACGGTGATGACGGTGAGGACGTCGAACGGTGGTATCCCGAGGGTTGGTGGGGCGACGCAGAGCACGACTACTTTCACGGACACGAGGAAGAGAGTGAAGATGAACGCAGTTGCGTGGATGACGACGATCGTGCGTTTGGCGAGCAGGAGCAGGAGCAGGAGCAGGAGCAGGAGCATGAGGAAGTGCCAGCGAAACCTCACTACACAACATACAGGATTGAATCCTGGCACTGGTATCAGCGGATATCACCATCAACCGAGCACACGATTGAGCATTACAATGCGTCGTGCGAAAAGAGGGCTCACTTGGTAGAGCCGCACGTGATGTTTCTGCGAGACAATGTCACGAAAGTGAAGGGGTTCTACTTTTACGGAAATGGATTCCTGATGGAAAACTTGGCAGAAACAGACGGTTACGTAGACGTCCGCACAGGAAAGAACTACCCAAGTTCACAAGCCCTGTTTGAAGACATCAAGTGAGGAGCGGGAGAAATGCGTAAATTCAGGTAAGTAATTCGAAACTCAGTGTGTGTATGTGTGTGTGTATGTTCTAACACTTTTTTTCATATGAATGGTTCAAAACCGGTTTATCGATTTTCGATATATAGGGTTTTCCCGCCATCGGGGAAATAGATTGTCCGGGCGGACGCTAAACAATATCCTCTTCCAGATTGCCCAGTCGCACAGTTACACAGTTACACAACTTTTTTTGCCCCCACTGTAAAATCGAAAAATTGAAATGGATCCGAATATAATATTGTATAGCAGTTTCCCGACAAAGACACCAAATTACGAACAATGGCAAGAACAACAACTAATGAAAACAGCGTCGACAATGTGTGGACTGTAACGACAGTGAAATATGCGGACGGTAGCATTTACAAAGGGCATCTTACCCGCAACGGTGAGCGCTCCGGTTTTGGAACGCTTCGCTACCCCATCCTCATCTACGGCGCTGTTGACCCGAACAACATGGACAAACTGATCAACTGGATGGAATACAAGGGCACATGGCAGGATGACGAAGCGCACGGCTACGGCACTATGACAAGATTTCGCGGAGACGGAACAAGCAACATCATTTTCCAAGGCGAATGGTGTAACGGAGATCGCGTCGAAGAAAGAGAGAGCAGAGACGTTCATCAAGTCGAAGAAACAGATAGCAGCGAGGATGACGAAGAAGCTCACGTAGAGAGACAGCGCAACGAAACCACCGGCTGGTAAAAAGCGATGAACGGCAAGCGCGGGAGAATCCCGTAAATTCAGGTAAGTAAAAAGAAATCCATATATATGTGTGTATGTTTCACTAACACTTTTTTTACAAATGTCTCCACACTCCGTTATCCCCCACCCCCTCGCATATTCTTAATAACCTGTTCACAATTCTATCATAGATCTATGCCTAAAACCTAACACTATGAAAAATATTTATAAAACCCACCTATAACCCACGCGGCATTTATAATAACAGACTGATACTGCTTTGATGTGAGACAAACAATAAATAATCCAGATGCCCCTAATGTATTTAATACAAAATCTACTGTTTTATCAAGAGGAGTAACGTAAGGAATTAAAACTAAAACACTTCCAATCCAACCAATTCCTTCTGATATATACCATTTACACTTTGTTTTTGAAAGAGTATCGGTTGAAACGTCACTCTGATTTTGGTTTGAATTTACTTCCATTTTTTATTTAACTATAATTTAATTTAAAATATAGAACCAATTTTTTGATTCACTATATATAGAGGAGTTCCCACCCGGACGCTAAACAATATCCTCTTCCGGATTGCCCAGTCGCACAGTGACACAGTTACACAACTTTTTTTGCCCCCACTGTAGAATCGGAAAATTGAAATGGAATTAGACGGTATTGTGAAACGCAGCGAAAGCAAAAACCAACAAAAACACACATCAACTATGGCCGCTACAATGTCAAGCAACTACTGGACAGCGACAGCATTTTACACAATGTTTCAACAACACAAAGAAGAAGAAGAAGGATCCACCAAATACACACACGACGACTGCGGCGTGAAATGCTTCGTCACGGCGGACGCACCGAACGACTTCACGCCCCTTGAACCCCACTGTGCCAACTGCGGATACCCTCCGCACATTTGCGACCCATACTACACAAGATGTGACGCATACAAGCCAGGGCGCTGGTTCAGCGAAGAAAAGGGCGAATGGATCGACCAGAAACCCGCCGCCCTCCCCGAACAGGAAGAAGAAGCAAGATGGAACCAACACAAATATGGTCTCTGCCCAATTTGTAAAACAGGTTTGGACGACAAAGCAGACTTCACATTCAACTACGCATCCGGCACCGAAAACGGCATCATGATGTGCTTTGACTGCGACGCCAAGCTCAACAACTGAAAGAGGACATGCGATCGAAGCAAAATAAAAGGTAAGTGGCGCGCATGTGTATAATGTTCTAACACTTTTTTTACGGAGGACTCTGTCCCCTACAGGGGACTCTGTCCCCCGTTAACCCCCTGGCCTACGGCATTATGGCATTACACATTTAATGAATCCGAGTATTTTTATTCGGGAAATTGAAATGCTTTCCCCATCATTTAATAGAATACAGTGCCAGGAATGAACAGACAAGAACAAGAAGATAAACAGCAGAAATTCTTCTGCGATCTTGCCGCTGCGTTGGCGGACGGAAAACTCACACCGGAACATGCGTGTTCCTTTATTGAGAAAATGCGGGATCTAAGAATCTTTGCCTGCGATATATTGGAGCCAGAAAACCTAGAACAAGAAAAACAAAAAGGCTTCAACGAAATTGCGGGGGTGTTCGCAGATTACAAAGTCACGACGGAAGAAGCGTGCGAGGCGTTCAACGAGTGGATCGAGGAGTGGAAGAAAGACGCCACACCTACATCAACAGCTGTCTCAAAGCATGCTCCTGGAATCAAGCTTACTGACGAAGAACGTGCCAACAAAGGCATCAACCATACATACGGTCTATGCTGTAGCTGTGATGCTGGCCTTGATTGTGGCACCGACTTCATTCACTACAACCACCCAAGCGGCGAATATGCTTTGTGTATGTGCGTCGCATGTAACAGACACTATGCGGAGACAGGAACAGACTTCGACTTCGACAACTTCTGAAGATGTGCGTATGTATTGTGTGATATGTAAATGACTATGTTACACTGACCGAAAATAAAAATATGATGTGTATAATGTTCTAACACTTTTTTTACGGAGGACTCTGTCCCCCGTTAACCCCCTGGCCTACGGCATTATAGAATTATGGCATTACGTCATTACACATTTAATGAATGTGTGGCTATTTTTTATTCGGAAAATTGAAACAGATCTCACCTCATACGATCGATGTAGTTCTATTATCAAGTCAAAACAATCGATATACAAATGTCAGCAGCATCTCATCATCGTCAGTGGTCCGTCGCTAAGTTCGAGTGCGAAAGGACTCATCTGTGCGAGTTTCTCAAAGGACCAATCCAAGCAATCGAACAAGGTAAGCGTCGCCTCCTCATCCGTGCTCCAGTCAAGTCAGGTAAAAGACAAATGGTCGAGTATCTCGCAATGAGAGACAACACAAGCCACCCCACACGCAAGCACAAGTTCCTGACCCAGTGGCACCGCAAAGCAGACGAAGACCAACGCGTCGAGCTCAAATGCTACGGCATCGAAGTGCTTTCTGGCATTACCGACAAAAAGAAGGACGACTACAACAACAAGATCCGCGACACTCTCAACATTGATCCCCGTGTTACGCTCATCATTCACATCGACGAATGCGACCACGGTTCCGGAGTTCGCCAGGCAATGGCCAATATCTGGAGAACATGGCGCGATGATGAGCGCGTGATCTTCATTCTCTACAGCGCCACACCGGAAGAAGTCATCTACTCCAGAGAAATCGCAGAAATCGGCAGCGCACAAGGAGCAGAAAATGGAGACGAGGAGGAAATGATTGAAGAATTTGGCGAAGGTGTTCGTTTCGACTATACACCCCAACCCACGTTTTGCGGACCAGCCAGATTCCTGGATGCTGGCCTCGTCTTTGAGTCACGCCCGTTTTTCGAGAAAGTGTCCCACCCCCAACCAGAGGCCGGCGCTCCACAACTGCCACCATTCTTCAGACTGACCGCACAAGGAAGAGAGATCATCGCCGACTTGTTTCGTGAAGTCGAAACCGGCAATTCTGATCGCAACATTTTGCTGATCCGTCTGTCATATGGAGACAATGATATGGAAAAGCCAAACGCAAAGGAGAACAAGGCCATCTACCAGTTCCTGAAAAACATACGTATGTTTCCTGAGTTGGAAAACTGTTCGGTCTATGTCGACAAAGAGGAACAACCCACCGGCATAGATCATGATGTGGTGATTTCCCAGAAAATCCAATGGAGCAATCCGAGATGGTGGAGAGACCTTACTACGCGGCGTCCAATCATCATTGTCCACGACCAGACGTTTTCCCGCTCAACCGAATACGCTTGCCACGACCGCACTTTCGCAACTCACGACTACCGAAACCAGATCACTTTCAGCATCAGCTCTCAAGCCGTTGAGCGTATGAACCATTACTCAACAAGGTATTCGTCTGGATTCCAACCGATTCGCATCTACTGCCACCGCAAGACACTGCTTCTGTCAGCAGGCAGAATTTCCTACGAAGAATTCCTTTACAATGAATGGGAGATGAAAAAAGTTCAGCAGCCAGGACAACGCCGCCGCCTCATGGGAAACCAGCAGCAACAACCCCAGCAGCCCCCACGCCTACAACTTCCAATGTTCAAGATTCAAAGAAGCGATCACACGCATCGCCTTCACCCCGATTACCCCAATCCAATGCCGGAGGCAGAAGCTCGCATTGCTCTCATGGAGTTATGTTGCGAAAAAAGACCACCCAAACTGTCAGCGCGCGTGAGAGGAGAAATTGACGATCAAGTGATAATCGATTCGCGCGAAGTCCCCTGTGCCAGCGCGGCAGAGTTTGAAAGACTCGCACAAGAGGGTCAACTGAACGGCAAGGGCGGACAAAGGCCGTCACCAGGCCGCAACCCTTTCGAATCCTACGCTCCCAACCCTGAAGACCTTGATCGGCGTTTCAAGAGCAACATCCGTGGTGTTCGCAAAGTTCGCACCGTCGCCGAAGTGGAGCACGAAAGATGGGGTATAAGCGCAATCTATCACACCCGTCGCCACATCTGCTACAACGAAGACGGAGAATGCGTAGTCCTGATTCAGTCGTTTGACGGCTATCGCGAAGTTGATGGACTCACAACTCAAGGATCAATGTATCGCCCGCGTGTATTGGAAAACACTTCATCGGCATCGAGCGAAGGCAGCGTCTCTGATTAATCGCAACCGCCACAAAGCGATGAACGGCAAGCACGGGAGAATCTCGTTAATTCAAGGTAAGTAATTCATATATGTATATGTATATGTATATATGTATATATATGAATATGTGTTTCATCAATACTAACACTTTTTTACAGGGGACTCTGTCCCCCGTTAACCCCCTGGCATACGGCATTATAGATATACAAAATTAATGATTGCGTTGCTATTTTTTATTCGGAAAATTGAAATGGAATACGTCCGTCAAATCAATTACAGTTCCAAGCAAACAACTAATCAAACAATCAACTAAGGATGGACGCAGCAACCAGAAGACAGAACAAAGCCTTTTCGAACATCCACTTCGGTTTCCCGCGTTACTGGAATGAATCAATCGTGAAGTGCTCGGACGGAAGCATTTACAAGGGTCATCTTACACGCGATGGCGAGCGCACTGGTTTCGGAACATGGACATGTCCTGTTACCCTCTCGACTGAAGAGAGCACAAAGTTTCGGACCAAGCATATAGAATACTGTGGAGTATGGGAGCGCGACGAACCAAACGGTCCGGGAGCATATTATGTCATCTACGACGACGGAAAAAATGTTAAAAGGATTACTGAATTTCATGGGACCTGGATCAACGGAATGCCGCTTTGTCATGGGAGTAAATAAATCAAGTAAGTGCTCCACCGCTATCGCATCCTAACCTATCCTATCCAAGATTAAGATTCTAAAAACACGATGAGCAGCAAGCACGGGAGAATCTCGTTAATTCAAGGTAAGTAATTCAAAATCAAATATGTATATATATGTGTGTCTCATCATCATCATCATCATCATCATCATCATCATCATCATGACTAACACTTTTTTTACAAAGGATTCCATACCCTGTTAACCCCCTGGCCTACGGCATATTATGACTTTTTAAAATATATCCCCGGATCAAAATATAACGAAAAAATGTCTCTATAGAATATAATCAAATAAACAACAACAATAAATAAACATAGCCGATAATACGGTGTTGTCCTGTTTTGAATATTTCTACTTAATATATATATCACAGGCATATAGTGAATAATAAAATCAGCAACCATCAAGTATGGCGTTATCCTTTTATCGTGTTCATTCACAACCTTATAATAATTAGGATATATGTGAAACAGAAATATACTTCCGACTAAAATAAAAATATTCAGAGGCAATATATTGTATCTACTGTTTAATAGAATAAGAACAATAGTTATAATAAATACAATATTGGATAAGAATTTAAACTGGACAGATAGAAACAGATTTTTATTTATCGCATCAAACATAAGTAACTATATTATATATAAATAATAATAATATAAATATGTAAATTATGAATCGGAAAATTGAAATCGTAAACAACATCTATTTCAATGTAGCCCACACACACACACACATCATTCATTGATATGGACCAACAACCGCAACAAGCGCAGCCTACTACGCCCAAATCCGGAAGAAGCACAAAAGCCGCAGCGACTCACTTGACTCTTCAAGTCCGCGACAATTTGATCGACGTCGTTATGCGTGTTATCACTCGCGAGTATAACAATGCTATAGACGCCAACAGACTGCGATCAATTATTGTTGCCGAAACTGACCCGCTTATCACTGTGACCACTGCTCAACAAGCCCAACATCAGCCCCCGCGCGTCAAAGACATCGGCGCCTTCTTTAAAACGTCGTCACGTGACCAAAATGACGCAACAAACAAGGTGCGTGAACCTGTGCTCACATTACTCTCCAGCCCCCCCACAGAATTCCTCTCCGACGAAACATACGGAGCACAATGGACACAAGTCTCCAGCGAATGGAACAAAGTTATGACCAAATTGGCCCCCCAGACCGCCGACACCACC